>Ga0255338_1000018_pt1 | contig 719919 bp, 628 predicted proteins | sample MeOH1_35cm_T4_19_FD_203715 | JGI IMG/M metagenome (GOLD analysis project Ga0255338, IMG submission 203715) | Sandy soil microbial communities from University of British Columbia, Vancouver, Canada - MeOH1_35cm_T4_195 | ecosystem: Engineered > Artificial ecosystem > Sand microcosm >...
GAAACCGGCCCCGCACCTCGAAGGATGCGGGGCCTTTTCACATCGGTCCTGCCATTCCGAGGTCGGCGGCCTTCCACAGAGGAAGACCATGACAGTCCCAGGACAGCCGCTCAACGCCCGCAGCCGCGCCATCACCCAGGGCCCCAACCGCGCCCCCGCCCGGGCCATGCTCAAGGCCATCGGCTTCACGGACGAGGACCTGGCCAAGCCCATCATCGGCATCGCGAACACCTGGACCGAGATCGGCCCCTGCAACTACCACCTGCGCGAGCTGGCGGAGCGCGTGAAGGCGGGCGTCCGCGCCGCCGGCGGCACGCCCATGGAGTTCTGCACCGTCTCCATCAGCGACGGCATCACCATGGGCACGGAGGGCATGAAGGCCTCCCTGGTGAGCCGCGAGGTCATCGCGGATTCCATCGAGCTGGTGGCCCGGGGCAACGCCTTCGACGGGCTGGTGTGCCTCTCGGGCTGCGACAAGACCAACCCCGGCGTGGCCATGGCCCTGGCCCGCCTCGACATCCCCGGCCTGATCCTCTACGGCGGCTCCACGGCCTCCGGGCACTGCGACGGGAAGGACCTCACCGTGCAGGACGTCTTCGAGGCGGTGGGCGCGCACAGCGCGGGCCGCCTGGATGACGCGGGCCTGAAGGAGGTGGAGGACGCCGCCTGTCCCGGCGCCGGAGCCTGCGGCGGGCAGTTCACCGCCAACACCATGTCCGCCAGCCTGGAGCTCCTCGGCCTCAGTCCCATGGGTCTCAATGGCATCCCCGCCGAGGATCCCCGCAAGGGTGAGGCCGCCGAGACCTGCGGCCGCCTGGTGATGGAGCTGCTGAAGCGCGATCTGCGCCCCAGCGCCATCCTCACGCGGGAGGCCTTCGAGAACGCCGTGGCCGCCGTGGCGGCGACGGGCGGCTCCACGAACGCCGTGCTGCATTACCTGGCCCTGGCCCGGGAGGCGGGCGTGCCCTTCACCCTGGAGGACTTCGATCGCGTCAGCGCCCGCACCCCGCTGCTGGCGGACATGAAGCCCGGCGGGCGGTTCATGGCGCCGGACCTGCACGCCGCCGGCGGCATCCGCCTCGTGGCGAACCGCCTGCTGGAGGGTGGGCTCATCCACGGCGCGGCCCTGACCGTGACCGGCCGCACGCTGGGCGAGGAGCTGGCCGGCGCACCGGAAACGCCTGGGCAGGAGGTGGTGCGCCCCTTCGACAAGCCCATCAAGCCCACGGGCGGCCTCGTGATTCTGCGCGGCAGCCTGGCGCCGGAGGGCTGCGTCATCAAGGTGGCGGGCCACGAGCGCCTGCACCACACCGGCCCCGCCCGGGTCTTCGAGCACGAGGAGGATGCCTTCGCCGCCGTGCAGGCGGGCCGCATCGAGCCCGGCGATGTGGTCGTCATCCGCTACGAGGGCCCCAAGGGCGGTCCCGGCATGCGCGAGATGCTGGGCGTCACCGCGGCCCTGGTGGGCGCCGGGCTCGGCGAATCCGTGGCGCTGCTCACGGACGGCCGCTTCTCGGGGGCCACCCGGGGCCTGATGGCGGGTCACGTGGCGCCGGAAGCGGCCGTGGGCGGGCCCATCGCCCTGGTGCGCGAGGGCGACACGGTGGTGCTGGACATCCCCTCGCGGCGCCTGGATCTGAAGGTTCCGGAGGACGAGCTGGCACGGCGGAAGGCCGAGTGGAAGGCCCCGGCCCCGCGATACAAGACCGGCGTCTTCGCCAAGTACGCCGCCACGGTCGCCAGCGCGGCCGAGGGCGCCATCACCCTGGCCCGGTGAAGGGGGGAACCATGACTAGGACTGGATCGCATACCGGGGCCCAGCTCATCTGGGAGTGCCTCCTGCGGGAGGGCGTCACCACCGTCTTCGGCTATCCGGGCGGCGCCATCCTCCCGGCCTATGACGCCATGGTGGGCTTCGACATCCGGCACGTGCTGGTGCGCCACGAGCAGAGCGCCGTGCACATGGCGGACGGCTACGCCCGTGCCTCGGGCCGCGTGGGCGTGGTGGTGGCCACTTCGGGCCCCGGCGCCACGAACCTGGTGACGGGCCTGGCCACGGCCATGATGGACTCCACGCCCCTGGTGGCCATCACGGGGCAGGTGGGCTCCGGCGTGCTGGGCACGGATGCCTTCCAGGAAGTGGACATTACGGGGATCACGCTGCCCGTGACCAAGCACAACTACCTGGTCACCCGGGCCGCGGACATCGTGCCCGCCCTGCGGGAGGCCTTCGCCGTCGCGAAGAGCGGACGCCCGGGCCCCGTGCTGGTGGACATCACCAAGGACGCCCAGCAGGGCCGCGCGGACATTGATTGGGAGGCGGCGGAGCCCATCCGGCACCTGCGCCACCTGCCGCCGCCCCTGGACCCCGGGGCCCTGGCCCAGGCCCTGGAGCTGATCCGCGCCGCCAAGCGGCCGCTCATCCTAGCGGGCCACGGCATCCAGATGTCGGGCGCCCGGGCCGAGGTACTGACTCTGGCCGAGCGGGCGGACATCCCCTTCGCCCTGACCCTTCTGGGCCTGGGCGCGGTGCCCGCCACGCATCCTCTCAGCCTCGGCATGATGGGCATGCACGGCGAGGCCTGGGTCAACAAGGCCATCCAGGAGGCGGACCTCCTGCTGGCCCTGGGCATGCGCTTCGACGACCGCGTGACGGGCAAGCTCAAGGAATACGCCCCCCACGCGAAGAAGATCCACATCGACATCGACGCCAGCGAGCTGGGAAAGAACGTGCCCGTGGACGTGGCCATCGCCGGGGATCTGCTCGCCGTCCTCCGCGCCCTGCTACCGGGAGTCCAGGTGGCGGATCGCTCCAAGTGGCTGAAGCAGATCCGCGGCTGGCGCGGGGATTCCGCCGTCCGCGACATCAAGAACCTGCCCGATGACGGCCACCTCTATGCCGCCCATGTGATGCACGACCTCTGGCGGCTCACCGACGGCAAGGCGGTGGTGGTGACGGACGTGGGCCAGCACCAGATGTGGGAGGCCCAGTACTACCACCACGATGAGGAGCGCAGCCTCATCACCAGCGGCGGCGCGGGCACCATGGGCTTCGCGCTTCCGGCGGCCATCGGCGCGAAGGTCGCGCGGCCCGAGGCCGAGGTCTGGGTGGTGGCCGGTGATGGTGGCTTCCAGATGACCTTCGCGGAGCTGATGACCGCCGTGCAGGAGGGGGTGAAGGTCAACATCGCCATCATCAACAACGGATTCCTCGGCATGGTCCGCCAGTGGCAGGAGCTGTTCTACGAGGGCCGCTACGCTGCCACGCCCATCCTGTCACCGGACTTCGTGAAGCTGGCCGGCGCCTTCGGCATCCACGGCCAGCGCGTGGACACGCGGGCGGATCTGGCCGGTGCCGTGGCCGCGGCCCGGGCTGCGGAGGGCACGGCCCTCGTCGAGTTCCGGGTGGAGCAGGAGGACAGCGTCTATCCCATGGTCCCCGCCGGGGCGGCGCTGCACGAGATGATCCGCAGGCCTTCTGCCAGCGCCATCGCCGAAACCGGGTCCGACCCTGTCTGAAAGGAACCCCATGCCCCATGTGCTCGTGGTCTATACCGATGATGAACCGGGCGTGCTGACCCGAGTGGCCTCGCTGTTCCGCCGCCGGGGCTTCAACATCCACTCCCTCACCGTGGGCCCCACGGAGCGCCCGCGGCAGTCCCGCATGACCATCGTGGTGGATGCGGAGGAGGCCACCGTGCGGCTGGCGGTGGAGCATCTGCGGAAGCAGGTGAACGTCCTCGAGGTGCAGCAGCTGGGCAACCGCCCGAAGGTGGTGCGGGACCTGGCCCTCATCCGGGTGGCGGCGGGGCTGGATGTCCGCTCCGAGATCCTCCAGCTGGCCCAGGTCTTCCGCGCCAACGTGGTGGACATCGCCGGGGACAGCCTGGCCATCGAGTGCAGCGGCGGCCCCGACAAGATCGATGCCCTGGTGGATGCGCTGCGCCCCTTCGGGATCCTCGAGCTGGGCCGCACAGGCGCCGTCGCCATGGCCCGCGGCCCCCGCGCCTCGCCGGAGGCGCGCCCGGCGCTTCCTCCACCGCCCAGCAACCAGGCCATGTCCGTCTGACATCCCACCTTCCGACCCTTCACCTTCCGACCACCTCCAAGGAGCCTCCCATGGCCAAGATCCACTACGACGCCGACCTCGGCCTCATCCGCGCCCGCAAGGTCGCCATCCTGGGTTACGGTTCCCAGGGCCATGCCCACGCACTCAACCTCAAGGACAGCGGCGTCCATGTCCGCGTGGGCCTGCCCGCCGCCTCCGCCTCCCGGGCCAAGGCCGAGGCCCAGGGCCTCACCGTCACCACGCCTGCCGAGGCCGCGGCCTGGGCGGACGTGATCATGGTGCTCACCCCGGACACGGGGCAGGCGGCCCTCTACCACGAGGCCATCGAGCCGCACCTGACGCCGGGCAAGACCCTGATGTTCGCCCACGGCTTCAACATCCGGTACGGCCTCATCAAGCCCCCCGCGGGCGTGGACGTGAGCCTGGTCGCGCCCAAGAGCCCCGGCCACCGCGTCCGCGAGGTCTTCGTGGAAGGTGGCGGCACGCCGGCCCTGGTGGCGGTCCACCAGGACGCGAGCGGGCAGGCCCAGGCCGTGGCCCTGTCCTATGCGGCGGCCCTTGGCCTGACTCGGGCAGGTGTTCTGGAAACCACGTTTACGGAAGAAACCGAAACCGATCTCTTCGGCGAGAAGGCCGTGCTCTGCGGCGGCACCAGTGCCCTGGTGAAGGCGGGCTTCGAGACGCTGGTGGAAGCCGGCTACCAGCCCGAGATCGCCTACTTCGAGTGCCTGCACGAGCTGAAGCTCATCGTGGACTTGATGCAGCGGGGCGGCCTCAGCTACATGCGCTACAGCATCAGCGATACCGCCGAATACGGCGACTACACCGGGGGCCCCCGCATCGTGACCGACCAGACCAAGGCGGAAATGAAGGAAATCCTCAAGGAGATCCAGGACGGCCGCTACGCCAACGCCTGGATCGAGGAGAACCGCACGGGCCGCAAGTGGTTCGAGGCCCAGCGGGCCGCAGATCACGACCACCCCCTCGAGCGGGTGGGGCGTGACTTGCGCCGCATGATGCCCTTCCTCGATCCCGTGGAGGTTCCAGCGCCGGCCCAGACGGAGAGCAACTAGGAGAATCCGGGGGAGTGGATAAGGCTTTTGACTCCAGGTAGAAGGTTGAACCCCGTCACAGGGGGATTGGCCTCACAATAGTCCTTGGGAGATAAGCCTTTTCCGCTCCCCCGGAGCCATGCATGTCCGAGTCCTTCTTCAACTCCGCGTCCCTGCCCACCCTCCAGGGCTGGCAGGCTCCCGGTTCGCTGGATTTCCAGGCCGCCTTCCTCCGGGCTGGCGGCTGGGCTCTGCCCCGCACCGAAGCCTTTCCCGATACCGCCAAGCTCCGGGAGCGACTGCAGGAACTGCGGGCCTCCATGCGCGAAGGGGGCAAGATCGGTCTGGACCTGCGCGGGCTCCGCGACAGCGCCGACAGCGTCATGGCCGCCGCCCGCGAGGCCGGTGTGGCTTTCCTGCTGCACACGGCGGAGCTGCCGCCCTCCCTCACCATGCTCCGCCACGCGAACCTGCCCCGCATCGTGGCCGTCCAGAACGCCGAGGAAGCAGCCCAGGCCAAGGCCGGCGGCGCCTCGGCCCTGCTCGCCCGGCCCGGCCTGGTGGCGGCGCTCCGCTCCCTGGGCCTGCCCGTGATGGCCACGGCCGACACGGAGGCCGAGGCCAAGCAGGCCATGGCGGACGGCGCCTTCGGCCTTCAGCCCCGCACCCCCTCGATGCTGGACGCGTCGCCCCTGGCGGCCTTCCGGTCGCGCCTCATGGCCGGCCTCGACTCCATGGCCCAGGCCCTGGTGCGCAAGGGTGCCTGCACGCTGCCGCGCCTGCGCATCCGCAACCTCGACCTGGCCTATCCCATCCAGCAGGGCGGCATGGGCGTGGGCATCTCCTGGGAAGGCCTCGCCGGTGCAGTCGCCCACGAGGGCTGCGTGGGCCTGGTCTCGGCCATCGGCACGGGCTACCACGGCTCGGCCAATCCCAAGATGCGCCTGGGCCGCCCCGACGGCTCCGACTCGCTGAACCCGCCCAAGGCCCTGGAGTGGATCATCCGCGAGGCCCGGGAACGCTCCGGCGGCCGCGGCGCCGTGGGCGTGAACATCCTCTGCGCCATCGAGGGCTACGAGGCCGCCGTGAAGGCCTCCCTCGCGGGCGGCGCCCAGATGATCGTGTCCGGCGCGGGCCTGCCCCTGGGCCTGCCGGGCATGGTGGGCGACGCGGACGTGGCCCTGGTGCCCATCGTGTCCTCCGGCCGGGCGCTCCAGGTGATCTGCAAGCAGTGGCAGCGGAAGTACAACCGCCTGCCGGACGCCGTGGTGCTGGAAGGTCCCGAGAGCGGCGGCCACCAGGGCTTCAGCCACGAGGGCTGCGCCGATCCGGCCCATACCCTGGAGAACATCCTGCCCGAGGTCATCGAGGAGCGGGACAAGTGGGGCGACTTCCCGGTTCTGGTGGCCGGCGGCGTCTGGGACCACGCGGACATCCAGAAGTTCCTGGCCCTGGGCGCCTCCGGCGTGCAGATGGGCACCCGCTTCATCGGCACCTTCGAGTGCGATGCCTCGCCCATGTTCAAGGAGGTCATCCTCCGCGCCAAGGCCGAGGACATCGGCCTCATGAAGTCCCCGGTGGGCCTGCCCGCCCGCGGCGTACGCACCTCCCTGCAGGCGCGCATCGAGGCCGGCACCGCGCCCCAGATCCGCTGCGTGAGCAACTGCCTCTCGCCCTGCGGCCACGGCAAGGGCGCCGCCGCCGTGGGCTACTGCATCGCCGACCGCCTGGCCGATGCCATGAAGGGCGACCAGGAGAACGGCCTCTTCTTCACCGGCAGCAATGGTGCCAAGCTCCGCGACCTTATCAGCGTCCGCGACCTCATCGAGGAACTGACCCAGGATCCGGGCTTGCAGCGGGTCTACGCCTGAAGCTCAGCCCCGCCGCTCGGCCACGATCTCCAGGACCATGGGCGTGATCATGAGCGTCCGGAGATCGGCCGCGGCGTCGCGCAGGGCGGTGCGGACGGCGTTCGTCCAGGCCTCGTCCACACGGCCCAGCTCCAGGAGGCGCTGGAGGTTGATCTCCACGAACTCGGAGGGCCACTTCCAGATGAAGTCGCTGGGCGGGATGACGAAGACCTTCGGCTCGAGGTGTTTCACGGTGAGGCCGGCGGCCTCGAGCAGGGTGGGCAGCGAGAGGGCCACATCCGGCTCGCCGCCGGAGGCGCGCCAGCTGGCCATGACCTCCGAGACGAAGGACTCCAGGGGCGGGCAGGGCGGGGCCAGGCGCCAGGTGCGGTAGTCCAGGTACTCGTGGAAGATGGCCACGCCACTGGGTTTCAGGGCCCGGGCCACCGTGGCCACCAGCTTCGCCGGATCGGCCACGAAGGAGGCCACCCAGCGGCACCAGGTGGCGTCCATGCCGCTCACTTCCAGGGGACCGGCCATGAGGTCCTGCTCATGGAAGCGCACGTTCGACAGCCCACGGGCGGCGCAGGTCTCCCGGGCATGCTGGACGAAGTTCCCGGAGCGCTCCACGGCGTGGATCTCGCCTGTGGGTCCGACGATCTCCGCCAGGTCCACGGTGGCGTAGCCCGGCCCCGCGCCCACATCCAGCACGCGGGATCCCGTGGTGATCCCGGCCCGGCGCCAGCATTCCAGCACATGCGGCCGCCAGACCCGGTGCTGGAGCCCCAGCCGCTCGATCTCCTCCCGGTGGGTCCCGAGGACATAGTCGCGTTCACCTGATCCGGCCACGCCTGCCTCCATGCCTGTCATGACGCCAGTCTAGCGGAGGGGGCGGGAATCCCCGGGAAGCGGGCTTGCATGATTGGTTGTGTGATTAAAAATAATACCGTTAATTTACAATTGATTTTGTGTCTCATGAGCTTAGTTTGAATGGACCACTCCCGAAGTGCCTTACCCACTGAAGCTCATCCCGGAGGATGGACATGGCCACCGAATCGCACTCCATGGCGCTTGCCCCCCCGCATCGCCTCTACACCTTCGGGGCCTGGGCGGTGGCGGCCATCGTGCTCCTGGGCTTCGCGAAGACCTACTACCTCAAAGTGGTCTTCGGCACGCCGACCCTGTCCCCCATGCTGCACCTGCATGGGCTGGTAATGACCCTCTGGTTCGGCCTGTTCGTGGTGCAGACCCGGCTGGTGGCGGCTCGCCGGCTGGATCTCCACCGGCAGCTCGGGCTGCTCGGGGCCTTCCTCGCCGCGGCGGTGCTGGTGGTCGGTACGGTGACGGCCATCGCCGCGGCGCGGGCGGGGCGCTCTCCGGGGCCGCCGCCCCTCATCTTCCTGGTGGTGCCCCTGGGTGACATGGTGGTGTTCGGCAGCCTGGTGGGCGCGGGACTGTGGCTTCGGTCCAAAGGGGACTTCCACAAGCGCCTCATGCTGCTCTCCTGCGTGGGCATCCTCGCTGCGGCCATCGCGCGGATCCCCCTGGACGCCATCGCCAAGGCGGGACCCCTGGCCTACTTCGGCCTGACGGACCTCGCGGTGATCGGCTGCGCGGTCTACGACCGCCTGCGGACCGGCCGCTTCCATCCGGCCTTCCTGTGGGGTGGGCTCTTCGTCATCCTGTCGCACTGGCTGCGCCTGGCCCTCGCGGGCACCGGGCTCTGGATGACCTTCGCCACCTGGGTGACGCGGTAGCTCAGCTCGCGGTGGTCAGCTCGCGTTCGGATGCCGTTCCAGCAGCTGGCGCAGGGGCGCGTTCCGCTTCACGGCGTCCTGGCGCCGGAGGTGGGCGATGAGCTGGGGTGGGGCCGCGCTCCAGCGGGCGATGTTCTGGATGAGCAGGGTGGAGACGTAGGTGCGCCGGCAGAGCAGGGCGGTGGCGTGACCGTCGAGGGTCAGGCCCACCAGGCTGGCGAGGCAGCGGCCCTCGGTGGTGAAGATGAGCTCGGCCTTCTCCTCGCCGGTGCGCTGGGTGAAGCTGGCGCGGAGCAGGTCGCGGGCCATGGCGCGCACCTGCTCCGGCGCATCGCGCGAGGTGGCCACCAGGTACTGCTCCAGCAGGCGCCGGGGGGACCAGAGCCGGCGGTAGAGGCCCACTGGCAGGAGGGGATTCTGGAGCAGGGAGCGGCGCACGCCGCCGTCGTTCGTGAAGGCCGTCCGCCCGCCGAGGGCCTCTAGGCCCGCGCTGGTGCGGTGGTGGGCGGCGATGAGGCGCGCGTGGAGGGAGCCCACCCGCGGGTTCTCCAGCACGGCCCGGACCACCTCCGTCGTGGGATCGAAGCAGAAGGCGCTCAGCTCGGGCTCGACCGCGACCCGCGCCTGGGCCACGCGCTCATCCACGGGCTGCGGGTGCAGCCGCTGCTCGAAGAGCTGGCGGTGGGTCGCGGCCCGGGCGGCCGCGAGGGGGGCATCCTCTTCCGCCGGCTCATCCTGGTCTTCCGGTGCGGGGTCTGATTCCGGGCCTGATTTCCGCGTTGGGGGTTCCTCCGGGGCCACGGCGCCCAGGTTCACCAGCTCCCGCAGCATCGCGGCCAGGTCATCCTCACCCAGACCCGTCAGGGCGGCGAGGGTGGGCAGGTCCAGGGTGCCGTCCAGGCGCGACAACAGGAAGCCCTGGGTGGGGTCGAGACGGAGGGCAGATGTGTTCACCCCTATCCGGGGGCTAGGTTTCCAGGTCATGGAAAGAGCGTAGATCCTCTCGAGCCTGGAGGCACGCGGTCATGGCGGGGAGGTGTGGAGGTGCCGGGGGGCTCCCGCCTTCCGGCGGTCGAGGGGGGCCGGAGGAGGGCCCTCTTGACGCTGATTCTGCTGGTGTAGCCATTCACCATAGGCCTCATCGTGGGTGAGGATGTGGAGAATGAACATCTGGCGGAAGGCCGCGAGGTCGGAGGACAGGTTAGGGTTGCCCTCCGGCATGGTCCTCCGTAGGCTGCTGAATTCGCGCTGCAGGTAGGCGTGGGCCATGAGGTGTTCGGCGTAGCCTGGGTAGCCGGATCTCCGCATGATCTCGTCCTCTCGCCCGAAGTGGGAGGACGTGTAGTAGATGAACATATCGATGAAGGTCTTGCGTCCAAGCTGATCGTAGCCTTTCGAGGCGGCGAGTCCCCGCATGCCTTCAAACCTGCTGATGATGAAATCATGGTCCGAATCGATGCTGGGATCCTGGAACGGGTACATGCTCATCTCCCTGGGAGATTCGGGGAATCGTCCTACGCCGGGAATGGTGAAGTTGGCGAACCTTGACCTCAGGTAAGTATCGGTTCAGAATGGTTGAGGTGCCACTTAATTTTACAAACAGAATGATCGCAATTCTTTGATTTTATTGATATTTTATTTTTAAATATCTTGAGGCGTCGAACAGAGCGTGGCCCCCCGGAATGGCCGACCTACCCGTCTCCGGTGGGCCTACTCCTCCGCCACGCCCTTCAGCCAGGCCTTGCCCCGCAGGCGTTCCACGCTGGTCTCGGGAAACAGATCGAGGGGGCTCTTCCCCTCCAGGCCCAGGCGGGGCACGGCAGCGGCGGCGAAACCCAGGCGGGCCCCCTCCTGGAGGCGCAGGGGCAGCTGGGCCACGGGGCGGACTTCGCCGGTGAGGCCCACCTCGCCCATGAAGAGACACTTCTCGGCCAGCAGGCGGCCACCGGCGCTGCTGCAGAGGGCGGCGATCACGGCGAGATCCGCGGCGGGATCCTCGATCTCCAGGCCGCCGGCCACGTTCACGTAGACATCCCGGTCGTGGAGCTGCACGCCGCCCCGGCGCTCCGCCACGGCGCAGAGCATGGCCAGCCGCGGCCCGTCGATGCCGAGGGCCGTGCGGCGGGGGATGCCCAGGCCCGCGGCGGCCACCAGGGCCTGGATCTCCACGACCATGGGGCGGGTGCCGCTGAGCACCACCGTGGCGGCGCAGCCCGGCCGGGGCTCCGCATCCAGGAAGAAGGGATTGCCCTCGGCGGGCACCAGGCCCTTCTCGGTCATGGCGAAGACGCCCAGCTCGAAGGCCGCGCCGAAGCGGTTCTTCAAGGCGCGCAGCAGGCGGTGGTGGTGGTGGCGGTCGCCCTCGAAGGCCAGCACCGTGTCCACCAGGTGCTCCAGCACCTTGGGGCCGGCCAGGCCGCCATCCTTGGTGACGTGCCCCACGAGCACCAGGGGCGTGCCCGTGGTCTTGGCCCAGCGGGTGAGCATGGCGGCGCAGCCGCGCACCTGGCTCACGCTGCCGGCGCTGCTCTCGAAGTCGGGGTCGAAGAGGGTCTGGATGCTGTCCACCAGCAGCAGGCCCGGCTTCATGCGCTCGGCCTCCTCGATGATGCGGCGGACATCCGTTTCCGCCAGGAGGTGGATGCCGGGGTTCTCGGCGCCCAGGCGCTGGGCCCGCAGCTTGATCTGGCGCTCGCTCTCCTCGCCGCTGGCGTAGAGGACTGTCCCCTGCGCCGTGGCCGCCCACTGGAGCAGCAGGGTCGACTTGCCGATGCCCGGCTCGCCGCCCAGCAGGGCCACCATGCCCGGCACCACGCCGCCGCCGAGTACGCGGTCGAGCTCCACGAGGCCCGTGGGGCTGCGCTGGGTGTCCGTCACATCCACATCGGGCAGGGCGACGGGGCCGGAATAGTGGCTCTGGGAGTAGGCCGAGCCTGCCCGCTGGAGGTCGCGCTTCAGGCTTCCGCGCACCTCCTGGACCGTGTCCCAGGCTCCGCAGCCCGTGCACTTGCCCATGGCCTTGGGATGGCGGGCGCCGCAGGCCGTGCACTCGAACAGGGGTGAGGTCTTGGCCATCAGGCGAGGGTTTCCTTCCGGATGAAGGCCACGATGTCGTCAGTGTTCGTGCCGGGCTGGAAGATCTCGCGGATGCCGAGGGCCTTGAGGCTGGGGATATCGCCATCGGGGATGATGCCGCCGGCGAACACCAGCACGTCGTCGGCGCCCTGTTCCTTCAGCAGCCGCATGACCTCGGGGAAGATCTGGTTGTGGGCGCCGCTGAGGATGCTCATGCCCAGCACCCGGGCGTCCTCCTGCACCACGGCCGCCACGATCTGCTGGGGCGTCTGGCGCAGGCCGGTGTAGATGACCTCCATGCCCGCGTCCCGCAGGGCCCGGGCCACGACCTTGGCGCCGCGGTCATGCCCATCCAGGCCGGGCTTGGCGATGACGACGCGGATGGGGGCCTGGCTCATGGGGGCTCCGGTGGATGGGTTACCAGTTCTCAGTCTGCCGCAGCGCCTCGTAAAGGCCAATGGCCGCGGCCTGGGCCAGGTTCAGGCTGCGGTGGTGGTCGCCCAGCATGGGGATGCGCACCAGGTGGTCCTGGTGGGCCGCCAGCAGGTCATCGGGCAGGCCCACGGTCTCGCGTCCGAACACCAGACCGTCACCGAAGGCCCAGGGGACCTGGGTATGGCGCCGGGCCCCCTTGGTGGTGAAGAACCACAGGCGCATGCCGGGGTTGCGGGCCAGGAAATCCTCCCAGCTCTCGTAGTGCGTGGGCTCCAGCTTCTCCCAGTAGTCCAGGCCCGCCCGCCGCAGGTAGTAGTCGCTGGTGTCGAAGCCCAGGGGATGGACGAGGTGCAGCTTGGCGCCGTTGTTCACGCACAGGCGGCCGATGCTTCCGGTATTCTGCGGAATCTCGGGTTGGTGCAACACAATATGAAACATGGAGGTCCCTGATGAGCGCCGCTACGAGCGAATGCCTGTTCTGCAAGATCGCGCGGAAGGAGATTCCCGCCGTTCCAGTCTACGAAGATGACAGCCTGCTCGCCTTCAAGGACATCTTTCCACAGGCGCCGGTGCATCTGCTGCTCATCCCCAAGGCCCACTGCGAGGGCCTGGCGGACATGACGCCGGGGATCGCCGAGGTGGTGGGGCGCCTCCCCCAGGTGGCCGCCCGCCTCGCCCAGGAGCATGGGGTCGCCACCACCGGCTGGCGCCTCCTGACCAACAGCGGGCCGGATTCCGGGCAGACGGTCTTCCACCTCCATTTCCACCTCCTGGGCGGCAAGCCCCTGGGCGGGAAGCTCTGTCTCTAAGCTGACGCCGCCAGATTCTTTTCATATTTAGCGAAAAAGACACGCGTTTGCGTGTCTTTTTCGCTTTTATTTCCGCTTGTGGCATCTCGCCGTCTTTCTAGACTTTGAAGTGGTTCTCAGTGGAGAAAAGTGGGTTGAAGTGGATCAAAGTGGTCTCACCTCGATCTCCCGGTCTCTCCTGAACCACTGGTTGAAAGGCGACACCGGTGCTGCGACTCCGCGGAAACTCACCGGCCACAGTAGATGAGAAGGGACGACTGAAGCTCCCCTCTTCCTTCAAGGCCGAGCTCGAATCCTTCGCCCAGGGCGAGGGAGCCGAAGTTCTGCGTGAAGGTTCCGGTGTCCTGCGGCACTACCTCACTTCCCTGGATGGCCGCTCCGCTCGGCTCTACCCCCTGCCAGTCTGGGAGGCCATCGAGGCCCGCCTGGCCGCCCTGCCGTCCACCAGCCCCGCCAAGCGGAAGTTCCTGGAGACCACCGCCTACTTCGGCAGCGAAGTGGAACCGGACGCCCAGGGCCGCTTCGTCATCCCGCCCATCCTGCGCGAGGCCGCCCAGCTCACGGGCGAAGTCGCCGTGCTGGGGCAGATGGACCACCTGGCCCTGTGGAACAAGGCCGGCTTCGAGCGCCGCCTGGCGGCCGAACCCCTGGGCGCGGACGACCTGGCCCAGCTCGCGGAACTGGGGATCTGATGATGACGATCCCCGTCCATGTCCCCGTGCTGCTCCAGGAGGTTCTGGACAACCTCGTGCTGCCCCCGGCGGCCCGCGTCCTCGATCTCACCCTGGGTCTGGGCGGCCACGCCGAGGCCCTGCTGGCCCGGTGCGACCAGGCCGCCCGCTACCTGGGCGTGGATCGCGACCCCGAGGCGCGCTATCAGGCCCGTCGTCGTCTGGGCGACGACCTCCGCCTGGAGATCCTGGCGGGAAACTATGAAGACATCTGGAGCGATGCCCAGTTCCTGGCCTGGAAGGCCGAGTACGCCGCCGGCGGCTTCGACGCCATCCTCGCGGACCTCGGCGTCTCCACCCTCCAGCTCCGCACCCCGGAACGCGGCTTCAGCTTCCGGGACGACGGCCCCCTCGACATGCGCATGGATACCACCTCCGGCCCCACTGCCCTGGAATGGATCGCGGAACAGACCGATGAAAGCCTGGCCGACGCGATCTACCAGTACGGCGAAGAACGTGCCAGCCGGCCCATCGCCCGCGCCATCCTCCGGGCGCACCGCGAAGGCCGGCTGGCCACCACGAAGGATCTGGCCGAAGCCGTCTACACCGTCATCCCCCGGGAACCCGCCAAGCGGAAGGGGCACAGCGATCCCGCCACCCGCACCTTCCAGGCCATTCGCATCGCGGTGAACGGCGAACTGGACCGCCTGGCCGCCGCCCTGGAAACCGCCGTCGCCAACCTCCGCCCCGAGGGGCGTCTGGCCGTCATCAGCTTCCACAGCCTGGAGGATCGCATCGTCAAGCAGACCCTGCGCCGCCTCGCGGGCATCTACGACGGGCCGGGCCGGACGGCCCCCGTCGAACTCCCCAGGATCCTCAAGCTCATCCATCCCGGTGGTCTCGCCCCCAGCGAGGCCGAGGCCGCCGCGAATCCCCCCTCCCGTTCCGCCCGCCTCCGCGTGGCGGAGCGTCTCCCCTGACCGAGGTACCCATGGCCGCCGGAACCCTCCCGAGCCCCACCTCTCCCGTCCGCATGGTCGAGAGCGAGGGCATCCTGCGCATGCTGCTCCTGGTGCTGGCCCTGGCCATGCCCCTGGCCACCCTCGCCTACCTGAAGATCCAGAGCACCCGCCTGAGCTACGCCATGGGCGACCTGAAGGAGCGCATCCGCAAGGAAGAGGAGCTGCAGCGCAAGCTCCTGCTGGAGCGCAGCCGCTACCAGCGGGATGAGGAAGTCCAGGGCTACGCCCAGAAGGCCGGGCTCCAGCCCCGCAAGCAGGGGCACCTGATCCGCCGCGCCTTCACGCCCGAGGATCAGCGCCTCGCCAAGCTCCGCCCGGTCTCGTCCGATGGATTGTAGTCTGTAGGCTGGGGGCTGCGGCCCCGCCACCGCGTCATCCAGCCCCGGCCTTCCCGTGTCCATCCGTTTCGCCACCGAGCCCCGCATCTCCCGCCGCCTGCTGGGCCGGCAGGATCCCCAGGATCTGCTGAGTCAGCGCCTGCCCTGGATCATGGGCGGCATGGCCTTCTGGGCCCTGTGCATCCTGCTGCGGCTGCTCTGGCTGCAGGGGGTGGAGCACAACCGGTACCGGGCCCGGGCCGAGCAGCAGCACACCACCGTCGTGCCGATTCCGCCCATCCGGGGCGAGCTCCGGGACCGGCGCGGGGAGCCCCTGGCCATCTCCATCAAGGTCGAGAGCCTCTTCGTGGATCCCCGTGTGTTCTACCCGGACTACAAGCCCGGGAAGGGGGAGGAGCGCCAGTGGGGCGAGCCCGACCGGAAGGCCGCCGCCGCCGTGGCCGCCAAGCTGGCGCCCATCCTGGAGCAGACCCGGGGCCAGGTGCTGGAGAAGCTCCTCCGCAAGAAGACCTTCGTCTACCTGGAGCGGCACCTGCCGCCCATCAAGACGGCCGCGGTGCGGGCGCTGAACCTGGATGGCGTGGAGTTCCAGCCCGAGAGCCGCCGCTTCTACCCCCGGGGCAGCCTGGCCGCGCAGATCATCGGCTTCACCAACATCGACGGTTTCGGCCAGCTGGGCATTGAGCAGACCTACGACAAGCAGCTGGCCGGCGTGAAGGGCGAGCTGATCGCACCGAAGGACGCCCACGGCAAGCTGCTCATCCTCCAGGAGAACTACAGCCAGGTGCCCGTGAACGGGGCGTCGCTCCAGCTCAGCCTGGACGCCTCCATCCAGCACATCGTGGAAGACGCCCTGGAGGAGGGCGTGCGCCTCTCCCGGCCCCGCACGGCCTATGCCGTGGTGGTGGACCCGCGCACCGGAGAGATCCTGGCCATGGCTGGCACGCCCACCTTTGACCCGAACCACATCCTGCCCAAGAAGTTCCGCAACCGGGCCGAATCCGAGCTATCGACCGCCGAGCGGGAGGAGCTGCGCCGGGAGCTGGAGCGCCAGAAGGCGGCCCGCAAGGTGCATCCGGTGGAGGACGTCTACGAGCCCGGCTCCACCATGAAGATCTTCACCGCGGCCATGGCCCTGGAGGAGCGCAAGGTGCACCTGGGCGAGCGCATCGACTGCATGTCGGGCCGCTGGCTCTACAGCCCCAAGATCCCCCCCATCACGGATACCCACCGCCACGGGCTGCTCACCTTCGAGGAGGTGCTCTGGCAGAGCTCCAACATCGGCGCCGCCAAGATCGGCATCCGCCTCGATCCGACGATGCACTACCAGTACCTCCGGAAATTCGGCTTCGGGGACGCCACGGGCCTGAACTTCCCCGGGGAGAGCTCCGGTCGCCTCATCGCGCCGGACCGCTGGAGCGTGCCCACCCAGTACACGATGTCGTACGGCTACGGACTGAGCACCACGCCCCTGCAGATCCTCATGGCCGGCTGCGCCCTGGCCAACGGGGGCAAGCTCATGCAGCCGATCCTCGTGCAGCGCATCTACAACGACAAGGGCCTGCTGCTGAAGGAGTTCAAGCCCACCGTGCGCAGCCAGGTCCTCAGCGAGGAGACGGCGAACCTGATGAAGGAGACGCTGAAGGGCGTGATCACCCAGGGCACGGGCAAGCGGGCCAAGCTCGACAATGGGGTGGAGGCCTTCGGCAAGACCGGCACCAGCCGCAAGCTCATTGACGGACAGTACGATCCCAAGCGCCACTACGCCTCCTTCATGGGGTTCTTCCCCGCGGACAAGCCGCAGTTCGGCGTCCTCGTGATGCTCGACGACCCCGCCGGCGACACCACTGGCGGCGACGTGGCAGCGCCGCTGTTCAAGCGCATCGGCGACGGCATCCTCCGCTTCCGGCAGACCGCCGCCGATCCGGATCGCGAGGCGGACCTGAAGCTGTCCCTGCGCGACTGGCCCGTGAGCGAGACCGACGAGGCGGCCCTGCATGTGGAGCGTGGCCGCGTGCCCGACCTGCAGGGGCTGAGCCTCAAGGCCGCCATCCATCGCGTAGTGCTGGTGGGCGGAACCCCGAAGGTGGAGGCGGCGCCCGGCGTCACGGCCACCCATGTGGTGGGCCAGAGCCCCAGTCCCGGCGCACCGCTGGAGCCGGGAACCGTGGTGAAGATCAAGGCGGGGATGCCATGAAGCTCGACGCGCTCATCGAGGGGTTCGCGGTCCGGCATTCCGGTCCCGACGTGGAGGTGGTGGACCTCACCAGCGACAGCCGCGAGATCCGCCCCGGGTGGGCCTTCCTGGCCCTCAAGGGCGAGAAGGCCGATGGCGCCGCCTTCGTGCCCCAGGCCCTGGGGCAGGGCGCTTCGGCGGTGATCTCCGAGTCGGCGCTGGAGCTGCCTCCGGCTGTCGCGGCCTGCGCCTTCGCAGAGGAGCCCCGCCTCGCCATGGCGGATCTGGCCCGCCGCCTGCATGGCGCGCCGGACCAGCGCCTGGCCCTCATCGGCGTCACGGGCACCAACGGCAAGACCACCACCACCACGCTCATCCGCCAGCTCCTGCGCGGGGCCGGGATCGGCTGTGGCGTGGTGGGGACGGTCCTGAATGCCGCGGGCGACCTGGAAGAGGAAGCCGTCCGCACCACGCCCGAAAGCCCGGCCTTCTACCGCTGGCTGCACCGCAGCGTTGCGGCGGGAGATGCGGCCTCGGCGGTGGAGGTGAGCAGCCACGCCCTATGTCTGGGCCGGGTCCACGGGGCGCGGTTCCGCGTGGGCGTCTTCACGAACCTCACCCAGGACCATCTGGACTACCACGGCACCCTGGAAGCCTACTTCGAGGCCAAGCACCGGCTGGTGGCCCAGAGCGACCGCTTCCTGGTGAATGCCGACGACTCCTGGGGCCGAGGCCTGCTGGAGCGGGAGGGCCACGTCAGCTACGCCGTGGACCGGCCCGCCTGCTACCGGGCCCATGGTCTGGAGCTGGGCCCCACGGGCACCCGCTTCACCCTGCACTCGGCCAAGGGCAGCTGGGAGGTCCAGAGCCCGCTGCTGGGGCGGTTCAACGTCTACAACCTGGTGGCGGCCCTGGCCGCCTGCGCCGAGGCGAGCTTCGACCTGGACCGCCTGGTCCCCGCCGCCCGGAAGGTCAGCGGGGCCCCCGGCCGCCTGGAGCGGGTGGACTGCGGCCAGCCCTTCGGCGTGATGGTGGACTACGCGCACACGCCGGACGCCCTGGAGAAGCTGCTGGCGGAGGGCCGGCGCCTGCTGCCAACCGGCGGCCGCCTGCATGTGCTCTTCGGCTGCGGCGGCGACCGCGACCGGGCCAAGCGCCCCCTCATGGCCGCCGCCGTGGCCGCGGGCGCGGATGTCCTCTGGCACACCAGCGACAACCCCCGCACGGAGGATCCCGAGCGCATCCTCGACGATGCGGCGCCGGGGATTCCGGAAGCCCTCCGCGCGGACCAGGCGCGGTATCACCGCAACGCCGATCGCCGCGAAGCCGTGCGCCAGGCCCTGGCGGACTGCCGCCCCGGCGATCTGCTGCTGCTGGCCGGGAAGGGCCATGAGCCCTACCAGGAGATCCACGGCGTGAAACACCCCTACAGCGACCGCGCGGCGGTCGAGGCGGCCCTCGGAGGCTCCCGGTGACCCGCCTCCTCCCCGTCACCGGGCCGGAGGATCCGGTCATCCTGGAGGCTGCGGCCCTGCTGCGGGCGGGGGGCCTGGTGGCCTTCCCCACGGAGACGGTGTACGGCCTGGGGGCGGATGGCCTGAATCCCGAGGCCGTGGCGAAGATCTATGCGGCCAAGGGCCGGCCCGCCACCAACCCGGTGATCCTCCACGTGGCTGATGCCGCCGCCGCCCGGGCGCTGGTGTCCCACTGGCCCGCGGAGGCCCAGGCTCTGGCGGAGCGGTTCTGGCCCGGCCCGCTCACCCTGGTGCTGCCGGCCTCGGCGCGAGTGCCTTCCATCGTCCGCGCGGGCGGCCCCTCCGTGGCCCTGCGCTGTCCGGCCCATCCCGTGGCCCTGGCCTTGATCCGCGCCGCGGACCGGCCCCTGGCCGCCCCCAGTGCCAACCGCAGCCAGCACCTGTCGCCCACCCTCGCGCGGCATGTGGCCTCCAGCCTGGGCGAAGCGGTGGACCTGATCCTGGACGCCGGCCCCACGGCGGCAGGCCTCGAGTCCACCATCCTCGATCTGACCGGGGCCCAGCCGCGCATCCTGCGCCCCGGCCCCCTCGGCCCGGCGGAGCTGGCGACCCTGGTGGGACCCATCGAGCTCTGGGAGGGCGCGGTGAAGGCGGGCGAGGTGCAGGCGGCCCCGGGCATGGCCGAGCGTCACTATGCGCCCCGGGCCAGGCTGGAGCTGGTGGCACCCGGAACCGGGGCGCGGGCCGTCTCCGGTGCGGTGGCCTATGTGGGGCTGGGGTCGCTGCCCCCTCTGCCCGAGGGAGTCCGCGGCATCCTCCTGCCGCTGGATGCGGAGGTGGTGGGTGCGCGTCTCTACGCCCTCCTCCACGAACTGGATGACGCCGGCTTCGAGCGTATCTTCATGGAGCGCCCACCGGAGGATGAGCGCTGGCTGGCCGTGCGCGACCGTCTGCGGCGGGCCTCCGCCGAGGAGCTGCCGTGAGCACGAAGCATGAGCGAAGTGCCACTTTGGCGCAGCCGAAGCCCGAAGGGCGCGGCACAGTAGGTGCCGCGTGAGCCTCTGGTCCCTGTTCCAGGCTGCTTCCCAGGTGGGCGGCGAGGTCCTGGGCGATGGCGCCGTGGTGCCGTCGTCCCTTTCGCTGGATACCCGGACGATCCAGCCCGGTGCCTGCTTCGTGGCCCTGCGGGCGGAGCGGGATGGGCATGACTTCATCGGCCAGGCCGTGGCCAAGGGGGCCGCGGCCCTCCTGGTGGACCATCCGGTGGACAGTGACTGTCCACAGCTTGTGGTGCCCGACACGGAGGTGGCCCTCCAACGCTGGGGCCAGGCCCGGCTGGCTGCAATCCGGCCGAGGGCCGTCTTCGGCGTCACTGGCAGTGTCGGCAAGACCAGCACCAAGGAACTGCTGGCGGCGGCCGTGGGGGGATGGAAGACACCGGGCAACCGCAACAACACCCTGGGCCTGCCCGAGGCCCTGGCCACGCTGCCGGAGGGCCTGGGAGCGGCGGTGCTGGAGATGGGCATGAGCACGCCCGGCGAGATCCAGCTCCTCACGGAGATCGCACCCCTGGACTTCGGGATCATCACGCTGGTGGGGACCGCCCATGCCGAGAACTTCGCCCACGGTCAGCAGGGCATCGCCGAAGCCAAGGGCGAGCTGGTAGCCGGTCTGGTTCCCGGTGGCGTCTGGGCCCACCTCGCCTCGGACCCGTGGTGCCGTTGGATCGCGGAGCAGCCCTGGGCCCGGCATGCAGAGGCCCTGCCCGTGGGTGAGGGGCACCCCTACGATTGGGAAGGCATCGCGTCCCTGGGGGCCGCGGGCGGGGCCTTCCTCATGCGGACGCCGCAGGGCGCTTTCCCGGTGCGGATCCAGCTTTCCGGTGAACACCAGGTGCGCAATGCCGCCCTGGCCGCAGCCATCGCCATCCATGCCGGGTTCGACCCGAAGCGGGTGGCGGCGGGTCTCGGCGCGGTGGCTCCCGACCCCGGGCGCGGGAGGCTCCACACGCTGGCCGGAGGTGGCTGCCTGCTGGATGAGACCTACAATGCCAGTCCCGACTCCATCCTCGCCTGCGCCCGGGCCCTGCTCCAGCTCCCCGGTGAGGAGGCCGTGGCGGTGCTGGGCTCCATGCGGGAGCTGGGTCTGGAGGCCCCGCGGATCCACCGGGAGACCGGCGCGGCCCTGAAGGCCCTGGGCCTTTCCCGGCTCTGGGCCTACGGGGAGTTCGCGAAGGACTACGCAGAAGGCTTCGGCCTGAGGGCTGTGGCCTTCCCGGATTTCGAAGCCCTCCGCGACGATGCCGCCGGTCTCTCCGCAATCCCGCCGGGAGCCCGTATCCTGGTGAAGGGCAGCCGGTTCTGGCGCGCGGAGCGCGTCGTGGATTGGCTCCTCAACCGCTGACTTCAGACCTTCAGACTCCGGACTCCCCATGCTGCCTTGGCTCCTCTATCCCTTCCGTGACGTGATCCCGGGTTTCTCGGTCTTCCGCTACGTGACCTTCCGGACTGCCATGGCCGCCGCCACGGCCATGGTGTTGAGCCTGCTGCTGGGGCCCTGGGTGATCCGCACGCTGACCGCCCTCAAGATGGGCCAGCACATCCGCGATGTGGGCCCTGAGCACCACCAGAAGAAGGCGGGGACCCCCACGATGGGCGGCATCCTCATCCTGCTGGTGATCACGGTCTCCACGCTGCTCTGGTGCGATCTCAAGAGCGGTGCCATCTGGGTGGCGCTCATGGCGCTGCTGGGCTTCGGCACCGTGGGCGCCTTCGATGACGCCCAGAAGCTGCTCAAGAAGCAGAACCTGGGCCTCACCAGCTGGCAGAAGATGGCCCTGCTCACGGGCATCTCGCTGCTGGTGGCCTGGCTCATCCTGCATTTCGGCCTCAGAGGCACGGCGACCAGCCAGCTCTCCATGCCCTTCTTCAAAAATTTCCGGCCCGACGTGGGGGTGCTCCTCATCCCCTGGATCTGGCTGGTCATGGTGGGCACGAGCAACGCGGTGAACCTCACGGACGGGCTCGACGGGCTCGCCACCGGCGGCACCCTCATCGTGTCGCTCACCTACGCGATCCTGGCCTACATCGTGGGCCACGCGAAGATCGCGGCCTACCTGGTGGTGCCCCATGTACCCGGCGGCGCGGAGCTCTCCGTCTTCATGGGCGCCATGGCGGGGGCCTGCCTGGGCTTCCTGTGGTTCAACGCCCACCCGGCGGAGGTCTTCATGGGCGACACCGGCTCCCTGGGCCTGGGCGGGGCGCTCGGCACCGTGGCCGTGGTCATCAAGCAGGAAGTGCTGCTGGTCATCGCGGGCGGGCTCTTCGTGCTGGAGGCCGTGAGCGTCATCCTCCAGGTGGGCAGCTTCAAGCTGCGCGGCGGGAAGCGCATCTTCCGCATGGCGCCCTTCCACCACCACCTGGAGCTGGGCGGGCTCCAGGAGACCAAGGTCGTCATCCGCATGTGGATCACGGCCATCGTCTGCTCGATCCTGGCCCTCAGCTCCCTGAAGCTGCGGTAGGCCTGCCAGCTCCGGGGAGGGTGGCGGCCGGGGTACAGGAAAAGGCCCCGGTCGGAACCGGGGCCTTTCGCCTGGGCATTCTCCCTACTGGTTGGCGGGGGCCACCACCTGGTAGATCGAATGGGGCGTGGACACGGTCAGGTCCCCGTCGGCGTTGGCCGTGAGGCCCTGGGGGGCGTAGAGCACAGCGCCGAGCAGGCTCTTGCTGGCGTTGTTCCCACCATTGTCCGGGTTGAGGTAGCCGGGCTTCACGCCGAACAGCGTCTGGGTCGTGGTGCTGGTGGCGTAGCCGAGCAGGGTGGTGACATTCCCCGTGGCGACCTCGATGGCGCGGATGCCGTTCTGGGGAGTGGTCGTGCTGCTGCTGAAGTTGTTCACGTAGATGTAGCTGCCCGCCGCCGCGATGCCGAGGGGGGCGACGAACTGGGCCGTGGTGTAAGCACCATCCACCCAGCCTGCGGTGCCCGTGCCGATGGCCATCTGCAGGGCGCCGGCGGTGTCGTACTTCTTCACCTGGCTCGCTCCCGTGACGGAGACCCACACCGAGCCATCCGCAGCGACCGCCACGCCCGTGGGATTGGTACCAGAGGCGGCCACGAAGTCCAGGCTGGCACCCGTGGTGGCGTCGATCTTGAAGACCTTGGCCGCAGTGGAATCCGTGGCGTAGACGAAACCGCCGGTGGAATCCACGGCCAGACCTGCGTGGTTCGGAGTGGCAGGATAGGTGCCGCCGCTCACTGTGAAGGTGGCTTCGGTGAAGGTGCCATCCCCATTGGGCGTGAACTTGCGGAGCTTCTTGGTGGTGCCGGTGTCGCCGACGAACAGGGCCATGAGGGCGCTGGTGGAAGGGTTCACCTGCACGGCCACGCTCTTCGGCGCGAAGAAGGCGATGTTGGTCGCCGTGGCGTCCTTGAGGGTGGTGACGGTGCCATCGGCGGCGATGACGCGGACGAGGTTGTTGACCGTGTCCGCGGCGAACGTGAGGCTGCCGTCGGGCAGGGTGGCCAGGTTGGCACCCGAGGCGGTTCCGAACGTGAACTTGGCGCCGACGCCCAGGCCATCGGCATTGCCGGTCACCCGGGGCGAGCCTGCATATGCATAGCCGAGGGGCTTGGCGGGATCATCAAGGGTGTAGGTCACCTGGCCGGTGGCGGGGGACGAGACCGTCATCACCCGGATGGCCTGGTTGTCGAAGCCCGCGCCGGCATCCGCCACATAGATCTTCGAGCCGGCGGTGCCATCGCCCTGGGCCAGCACGTAGTAGACATTGCTGAGGCAGGCGGTGGTGGAGGTGGGCAGGGTGGCCGTGCCATCCAGGGTGATGCTGGAGGAGGCGTAGCCTTCGAGCTGAGTGCCGGTCTTGCCCGCGATGGTGACGAGGGCGCCGGCGAGGGATCCGGAGGCCGGCACCATGCGGACGGCATAGTTGTCGCGGTCGGCGATGTAGACGTTGCCCGAGGTGTCCACGGAGACGCCCTGGGGGCCCCTCAGCAGGCCGCTGGTGGCGGTCAGATTGTCGGCGAAGCCAGCTGTGCCGGTCCCGGCGAAGGTCGTTGCGACCGGGCTGGCGCCTGAGAGGTCGATCTTGACGACCTTGTTGGTGCAGACCACGTAGAGGAGCTTGCGGCCGCCGTTGAAGTCCTTCGCCATGGCCGTGGCGCTGGACACGCCGTTGGCAAAGAGGTTGGCGACCAGGACCGGGGCCGGCGACCCCACCGTGAGATCCATGGTGTAGAGGTTCCCCGCGGAGGCGGAGAACTCCACGAAGTACATCGTGCGGTTCGTGTCGATCACCAGGGCGTTGGTGTTGAGGGCGAAGCCCGCCACGAGGCTCGGCGCGTAGGTGCCGTCGCCGTTGGGGGCCAGCTTCAGCAGGCGCTTGGCGGTGTAGCCTTCCCCGCCCACATAGATGTCCCCGGTCACGGGGTCCACGGCCATGTTGCGGGGATTGAGCAGCGTGGTGGTGTCGGTGTTGATGCCAACCCCGCCGACCAGGCCAGGGGTCCCGGCGATGGTCGTGACCTTGCGGTCAGGCGTGATGCGGCGGACGAGGTTGTTGCTGTAGTCGGCCACGATCAGGGTGCCGTCGTTGGCCTTGTCATCCCAGACGATGGCGTTGGGCCGGTAGAAGCGGGCGGTCGAGAAGCCGGTGAGGGGATCCGCGCCGCCATCAACATTGCCGCGGCCGGAGCTGAAGGAACCCGCCACGTGGTGCAGGCCCTTGGCTGCGACCTTGATGGTGCGAGTGTCACCGCCCAGGCTGTTGGACCCTGCGAGGGTGAAGCTCTGGCGGCGAAGCGGGTTGACGGTGGCGCTGGTATTGCCGAGCACGTTGCCGCCGTTCAGCGTGAGCGTATCGGCCAGGCCCGTGTACGACCAGGAGAGGGTGGAAGCGCCGCCGTAGGTCGTGGGAGCGGGCGCCGCCGTGAACGAGGTGATGGATACGGGGGCCGTGCCGACGGTGACTCCCGCCGTCCGGGTCACGGGCGCGCCGCCGGCGGCCGGGGTGGCCGACAGGGTGTAGGTCGTGGTGACGGCAGGGCTGACATTCTTGGTGCCCGACAGGCTGAAGGGGCCGGTGCCGAGGGTAGCGTCCGCGGGATTGGCCGTGATGGTCACGGTGCTGAACACCCCTGAAGCCAGGCTTGCATCCCAGGTGAGGATGGTGCTTCCACCCAGGTTGATGACCGCGGGGCTGAGGGTGAAGGTCAGGGGGGTGGCGGCCACGCTGACCTGGATGGGCCGGGTCGTGTTGCCCACCGAATTGCTGGCCGTCACGGTGTAGGTGGCCTGCGCCGCTGCGACCTGGGGCGTGCCGCTGATCACGCCTGTGGCGGAATCGATGGCAAGCCCGGCGGGCAGCGGGGGGGTCACGCTGTAGGTGATCGGGGCGCTGCCGGATACCGTGGGGGCGTTGGCGCCGATCTGCACATCCACGTAGTAGGTGGCATTCTCGTTGGCGTAGGTCAGGCCCGAGGGCGCCAGGAGCACCGTCACGGCCGTGGTGGCTGTCGTCTTCTGCCCGTCACCGCTGGTCACGGTGAGGGTGTAGACACCGGAAGTGGTGATGTTGGGGATCGGGAAGGGGACGTTGCTCGTGACCTGTATGTTCCCGGGCGTCACGACGGCAGTTCCGTTCGTGGCGGAGAAGTTGGCCCGGAACCAGGCCGTTCCACCCTGCGGAATGGACAGGGTGGAGCCGCTGGGGGTGGGCGTGAAGGTGGTGTTGGTCTTGGTGCCGGTGGTGAAGGCGGAGATGTTGGGTGCGGGATGGTCGTAGCTCGAAGGGTTGGAGGCGCAACCGATCTGCATGGAGACCAGCCCCAGGGCCAGTCCGAAAGTCAGGCAGGCCGGCGCCCAGAGGGCGCTCAGGCGGGTTGAACGGATTTGCATGTGCTCTCCTGAATGATCTCGTGCGATTGGGTCAGATGGATGGGGTCGGCCTAGAAGCGCAGCTTGAGGGTGAACTGGGCTTCCCGGGTGCGGTTATCGGGGCGGTCGATGGCGCCGAAGATCGCCGAGTAGTTGTCCGGATAGGTATTGGCGTTCTTGGCGAAGGTCGTCTGGGAGGTGTACTGGTTGGCCCAATTGAAGACATTGAAGACATCGACGATGCCCTGGAGGCTGACTGTCCGGGTGAGGCGGAAGGTCCGGGACAGGCGCAGGTCGAAGGTCTTCGCATTCGGCTGCCGGTATGTGTTGCGCCCGTTGACCGTATCGAGGTACTTGCCGTCCCCGTTGAGGTCGTCGTAGTAGACGGCAGAGAAGGGGCGCCCCGTCGTATAGGTGGTGATTCCCGAAATCTGGATCCCGTAGACCGCAGGGGCGTACCAGGCGAGCACGGCCCGGAACTTGTGGTCGTTGTCGCTGAGGGCATAGGACTGCAGAGGATCAGCCGGATTCTCGGTCAGCGCATTCGTGGAGGTGAGGGTGGCCCGGTCGTTGGAGTTGTTGTCTTCGGCCTTCGAGAAGGTGAGGCTCCCCCGGAAGCCCCAGCCCTTGCTCGTGCGCTTGGCCCCCTCGATCACCAGGCTCTTGTACCGGCCTTCCCCGTCGTACTTCGAGAGGATGACGTCGCCGTAGCCGAGGAGGTCCAGCTGGTGGCCCCGCACCACCGCGCTGTAGGGTCGGGCGGTGACGGCGTTGGAGAAACGGTTCCAGGGGCTGGCGTAGCCATCGTTGTAGATGGCATTGCTCAGGGTGGTGGTGCTCCCATCGGCGTACTGGGCCAGGTTGATGTTCACGGCGTACTGCAGGTTCCTGAACTGCTTGTAGGTCCCGCGGATCGCCCCGGTGTACCCGTTGCCGAAGTCATGCTCGACCCCCAGGGAGGCGGTGCGTGCCTGGGCCATCTTGGCTTCCGGATCGATCAGCGTGACGGTGACGGAATCCTTGGGTAGCAGGGCCAACTGATCCATGGGGACCGCGGTGAGGGCACCGGGGCCCGTGAGGGGACCGGACCAGCGGGAACCGGCAGACAGCACACCCCCCGGCTGGAAGTTGGCGAGACTCGACGCGGACGAGGAGGACACGTAGTAGGACAGCAGGTTGACGCCGTTGTTCATCATGGCGCCCGAGGTGGTCTGCCCCGGGTTGCCCACGCTCGACCAGCCGTAGCCTCCACGCAGGAGGGTGCGGCGATCACCGAAGAGGTCGAACGTGAATCCGAAACGGGGATCCAGTGCACTGTCGTTGGGGGCCCGGTCCAGGCCCTGGAGGCGTGGGTTGGGATTCGGATTGCCGCTCCAGCGCTCGACGGTGTAACGCGCTCCCAGGCTGAGCTGGAGGCGCTGGTTGAAGAGGCCGCCGTACTGGACCTGGACGTAGCCGGCCAGGTAATCCAGGTCGAACGCGCTCACGCCATCCAGGGGCGAGTAGCCCTGCGAATAGGTCACGCCGGTGCCGCCGAGGGTTCCGGCGAACCACTGGTTGGCCGCGTCGTAGGTGTTGAAGGTCCAGTTTCCACGGCCGTTGGGCAGGAAACGGTTGTTCATGTGCACCCTCTGGAGATCGACGCCCCCCTTCAGAGTCCAGTCCCCGGTGAAGAAGGTGAGGTTGTCCTGGAACTGGGTGGTCCGCTCCTCGGTGTTCCTGGGATCGATGTAGTACTGGCCGGCGTTGATGGCGTAGCTGGTGTCGATGCGGGCGATGCGCACCGGGGCCGAAAGCGTGGTGTTCGGCGTGGTGGGGCGCTTCTCGTCGGCGAACTGGAGCCGGGCCTCGTTGACCAGGTTCGGGCTGAGCGTTGAATTGAGTTCCAGCACCGTGGAGAGGCTGGAGAACTTCATGGTCGAGTTGCCCGATTTCGCCGTGTCGCTCCGGCGGGTCCCCGGGTAGATGTCATTGAGTCCCTCGTACGACTGTGAATTCAGGCGGATGGACATGCGGTGGTCGGTGTTGATGGCCCAGTCGAGCCGTCCCATGACGGCCAGGTTGGTCTGGCGATCGGCCCACGAAGCCTTGTTCTCCTGGGACAGAGAGCGACCCGGCATCGTGGTCATCAGGGAACCCATGCCACTGGGGCCGAAGAAGGTGTTGAAATCCGAGGTCGTATTGCCGGGATAGGCATCATTGAAGCCGAAGGCGGGAACGCTGTCCTCGCTCGTCCGGGCCGCTTCCACATTGATGAAGTAGTGGAGCTTGTCCTTGATGATCGGGCCGCCGAAGTTGAAGCCCGCCTGGGTGGAATGGAAATTCCGGGTGCGGACGGCCGGGTCGTTCACACTGCCCTTCGGATCGTAGGACACGGGCTTGACCTTGGCGACGAGACTGCTGGGCCGGAACAGGATGAAGGCCATGCCGCCCGGCTCATTGGTTCCCGTCTTGCTCACCGCGTTGATGACCGCGCCCACGGCATCCCCGTACTGGGCGTCGAAGGAATTGGTGATGACCTGGAGTTCCTTGATGGAATCCTGCCCGAAGGTGAAGGGGATGCGGGTCCCGCCGCGCTGCTCCGTGTTGAACCTCGAGTTGAAGCTCATGCCATCGATCTGGAGGTTGTTCTGGACGCCGCGGGCGCCTTCCACCGAGGTGTAGTAGCTGGTCGCGCCGGTGGAGGCGCCGGGCGTCAGCTGGACGAGGTCGGTGAAGTTCCGGCCGTTGACGGGAACAGCCTCGACCAGGTCCTGCGTGATGGAGGTCTGGGTGTTGATCTGGGTCAGGTCGAGCCCCTCGGCCTGGGCGACGACTTCCACCACCGCCGCGGCTTCGGCTGAATCCAGCGTGAAGTTCAGATCCGCAGTCTGCCCGAGACTCACCCGGATATTTGCGGATTTGCCGGCTCGGAGCCCCTTGGCCGTGACCGCCAGATCATAGGTCCCGACGGGAAGGAAGACGAAGTGGAACTCCCCACGCTCATTGGTGGTGATCGTCTGGGAGAACCCGGTCTCCAGGTTCCGCACAACCAGGCTGGCACCCTGCACAGGCGCGCCCTGCCTCGATTTCACCATGCCCCGGATGGCCCCTGAGGTCGTGCTTGTCTGGGCATGCCCGATGACGGCACAGGCCAGAGCCGTGAGAAGAGTCGAGGTTGCGCGCAGTCGCATCAAAAGGCTCCTCGCCCGAAGGGCGTCAGTACACGTGAGAATCCGGGGTCACCGGTTGAAGGAGGACCATTTATCATAGGCGAGGCATCGCTACTTTATGCTTCGATTTTCTCGAACTCCGAGTAAAAAATACGTAATATCCCTGCTTTCCTATTGGGAGCCCCTCTGTTCAGAGCTACGCTGGACGTTCCCAAAACCTGAGTCTTGTGGATACCCAGCCGGGCGCTCGGGCCGGCTTGACCGCCGTCACTTGTCCATATGGGCCGCGCGGTCTGGAATCGATCCGTCTTCTTTCCCTGTTCTGAAGCTGAGAGAAATCATGACGAACCCTGAGAAAACCTTCCTCCGCCGAGTCCTCCCGGCCTTCCTGGCCGGGGCCCTGGCCCTGATGTCTGCCTGCGGCGGGGGCGGGGGCGGCGCCAGTACCGGGACCACGTCGGTCCAGGCCTCCAGCCCGGCGATCACCACCCAGCCGGCCTCCCAGTCGGTGCTGGAAGGCGGGAGGGCCAGCTTCAGCGTCACGGCGACCGGAAACGGCACCCTCAGCTACCAGTGGCGGAAGAACGGAACGGACCTTGCGGGCCAGACCGCAAGCACGCTGACCCTCGATCCCGTGGTCCTGGCCGATGCCGGCAGCTATGCAGTGGTGGTGACCAACACCCTGAATGGCACCAGTGCCAGCGCGACCAGTGCAGCGGCCAGCCTCACCGTGAACCCGAAGGCGACGCTCCCGATCATTTCCGGCCAACCGGCCTCCCAGTCGGTGCTGGAAGGCGGGAGGGCCAGCTTCAGCGTCACGGCGACGGGGAACGGCACCCTCAGCTACCAGTGGCGGAAGGGCGGAGCAGACCTTGCCGGCCAGACCGCAAGCACGCTGACCTTCGATCCTGTGGCGCTGGCTGATGCCGGCAGCTATGCGGTGGTGGTGACCAACACCGTGAATGGCACCAGCGCCAGCGCCACCAGCGCTGCGGCGACGCTCACGGTGAATCCGGCCAGCAGCAACGCTCCCGTCATCACCGCACAGCCGCTCAGTCTCACCACCCTCGCTCCCGACGGGGCGACATTCTCCGTGTCCGCCACAGGAACGGGGACCCTCCGCTATCAGTGGCGGAAGAATGGGAGCGACCTCCCCGGGGCCACTCTGTCGAGCCATGCCATCAGCGCCACGGATCTTCAGGAGATCAGCGCCCAGTTCAGCGTGGTGGTCACGGATGACCTCGGTAGCACGACCAGCCAGAACGCCACCCTCACGGTCATGGCACCGGAACCCACCTACGCGGGCGATCCGATCGCCGTTCCCGCCCGGGCGCTGACGGTGCTCCCCTCCTACAACGTGGGCACGGCCTTCCCCCACGGGGCTTTCCGCCTGGGCTACGACGAGTCGCTGAAGAACCCCGCCTGGACGGCCTACGCCAACTTCAAGTTCACCTCGGCCTTTGCCAATGGCACCCGGACCTTCCTCGCGGATGACCGGCTGGAGGCGCCCCAGGCGACCGATGCCGACTACTCCGGAAGTGGCTGGACGCGCGGCCACCAAGTGATGATGTCCGACCTGGCCTACCGCTACGGCTCCCAGGCGGGCACGGATTCGTGTCGCCTGTCGAACGTCGCGCCCCAGGAGACGGACCACAACAACAACTTCTGGAACAACCTGGAACAGGTGGTCGGAGGCAGCTTCACCGGCAGCGGCGGATCCTGGGTGCCCGGCGTGGCGGATGCCAGCGGCCGGATCTGGATCTACACGGGGCCGACCTTCGATGCGAATGCGGCCCTGCTTCCGGGCGCGGTGGCCCCCGTCCGCATTCCCAGCGGGTTCTGGAAGGTCGTCGTGCGCGAAACGGCGCCGGGACAGCCCAAGGTCCTGGCCATCCTCACCCCCAACCGGTCCGGGCTGCCGGCGTCCGACGCCGGCATCCAGCAGTACACCACTTCAGTCGCGCGCATCGAGGCCCTCACCGGCCTGGATCTCTTCCCGAATCCCGCCGTACCATTGCCGGCCGGCTTCAAGACGGACGTCGATGTGCGCGGCTGGGGCAGCCACTTCGAGGTGACCGGCGCGCCCAATGTGCACATGGTCGAGCCCAGCTGGGATGGCACCGCCTCCGTGGGGGTGAGCTACACCTTCCAGGGCCAGGCCACCAGCTCCAACAGTTCCGTGGCCTCGGTGCGATGGGACTTCGGCGACAGCACCACCGCGACCACGCCGACCACCACGCACACCTACACGGCGAACGGCACCTACAACGTGACCTATACGGCCACGGACGCCCTGGGGGTGAGCCGATCCGTCACCCGTGTGCTCACCGTGACCGGAGGCAACCAGGCGCCCACCGTGACAGGGATTCCGACCTCCGCCGCCACGCCTGTGGATACGGCCCTGAATCTCCCGTTCACCGTGACCGATGACGCCGCCCCCCTCAACGTCACCTTCTCGGCCACCTCCAGCAACCAGGCCATCGTGCCCGACAGCGGCCTCACCGTCACGGGGACGATGGACAGCCCGATCCTCCATGTTGTTCCCGCTGCCGGTGCCACGGGAACGGTCACCCTCACCGTCAAGGCGACGGACGGGGACCTGGCCAGCACCACGAAGACCCTGACCCTCTCCGTGGGTACCCCGCCGCCCCCTGCCGGGCTTGCCGAGCACTTCACCTGGGCGGGAACGGGCACCACCTATGCCACCGGGGACTTCACCCTCTCCACCGGTTCCTGGCATTTCGTCACGACCATGAGCTACGCCGCCGACGCCAGCGATGCCAAGAATGATGGTCAGGGACTGCGCATGAAGGCCGCGGCCGGCAGCGCCGTCTGGATGAACTTCGACTACGGCGACGCCACCACGCCCATCTCCTCGGTCAGCGTGGCTTATGGTGTCTACAAGTCGGACGAAACGAACGCCAGGCCAGCCACGTTCTCCCTCTACTATTCGAGCAACCAAGGCGCCACCTGGACCAAGATCGGGAACTCCGTGACGGCCACCTCCAACACCCTCAGCCCCGCCACCTTCGGTGGGCTCAGCCTCACCGGCCCGATCCGCTTCAAGCTGGCAGTGGACGGCACGCCGACAGGCCGTTTGAACCTGGACGACTTCGTCGTCCAGTAGCCCCGCGAGGCAGCCTCCAGCCGGCCCGCGGATTCCGCGGCCGGCGGGATGGATGTCCTAGGGCAGGGGATCGACAGCCAGCGGCTTCGGCCGCGTGGGCCAGGGCTGGCCGAGGATGTAGCCCTGGCCCCAGGGCACGTCCGCGTCCATGACGGCCTCCAGCTCCTCCAGGGTCTCGATGCCCTCGGCGATGAAGCCGATGCACATGTGCCGGGCGAAGTGGGAGAGCGCATTGAGGAGAGCCGCCTGATAGGGCCGGCGGTGGACCTGCTCCACGAGGCTCCGGTCGGCCTTGATGTAGTCCGGCGCCAGCCGCGCCATCTGCGTGAGGCTGGCCACGCCGGCACCGAGATCATCCACGGCCACGCGCAGCCCGGCATCGCGCAGCCGCTTGGCATAGGTCTGGAGCGCTTCGAGATCGTGCATGCCCTGGGACTCCGTGAACTCCATCACCACGCACTCCACTGGGAAGGGGAGGGCCTCCAGCCAGCGGGGAAGGCAGCCCCAGAATCCCGGGGCCTCCAAGCTCACGGGTTCCAGGTTCACGAAGTGCAGGTGGGTTCCGGTCCCGCGCTGGGCCAGGGCCGCGAAGGTGGCTTCCAGGAACCGCAGATCCAGGGCCAGCCGGTCCTTCGGCGCCAGGGACGGATCCTGGAGGATGGGCCCCACCGGATGGGCCACGCCAGCCTGGTCCAGGTGCCGCGCCAGGTACTCCTGGGCCATCATCCGGTTGTCGGAAAGCCGGTACATGGGCTGGACGTGAGGCACGATGGCGCCTTCGCCGCTCAACAGACTTTCCAGGATGCCCTTGGGCATGGCCACTCCGTACTCGTTCAAGGGTCCTGCTGCCAGTGTAGCGCGCTGGAAGCCCCCATGCAGGAAGCTTCTGCCCAGGTTACGCTGGAAACAGGGGGAGACATGCGCACCGTTGTCATGGGGGCGGGACGTTCGGGTCTGGCGGCGGCCCGGTTTCTGGCGGCGCAGGGGCAGTCGGTGGTGTTGACCGACACCCGTCCCGGTCCCGAACCCACGCTGGAACTTGACCTGGCGAAGGACGGGATCCCCGGCGTATGGGGCGGCCATCCTGAGTCCCTCCTGGAGCAATGCGGGGAACTGATCATCAGTCCCGGCATTCCTCCCAGCGCCCCCTTTGTGGCGGCCGCCCATTCTAGGGGCATCCCCGTGATCGGCGAAGTGGAACTGGCCCATCGCGCTCTCCGGGCCCGGAAGGATGGCAGCCGCGTGCTGGCCGTGACCGGTACCAATGGCAAGAGCACTACGACCGATCTGGTGGCGCACCTGCTGCGGACCTCCAGTCTGCCCGCCGTGGCCTGTGGCAACCTGGGCACCCCGGTCATCGAGGCCGTGATCGCGGGCGCCCCGGGCTCCATCTACGTGACGGAGCTGAGCAGCTACCAGCTCGAGACGGTGGCAGCCTTCCATGCAGAGGGGGCGGCCTTCCTGAACCTCACACCGGATCACCTGGCCCGCCACGGGACCCTGGAGGCCTACCGCCAGGCCAAGCTGCGGATCTTCGAGCGGCAGGGCCCGGATGATCTCCGCGTGGTGCCCGCGGCCCATCCCGAATGGTGGCGGGACGCGCCGGGGGCCGGACGGAATGCGCGCTTCGGCTGGTCCGAGTGCGAAGCCTGGTGCGATGGGTCAGGCCGCCTGAACCTTCACGGCGAGGCCCTCCTCCACCGCGACGACCTGCGCATTCCCGGCGACCACAATGTCGAGAACGCCCTGGCGGCGGCCCTCCTCGCGCGGCACGGAGGCGCGACGCTCGAGGCCATCCGCGCGGGGCTGCGCACCTACCCTGGCCTGGCCCACCGCATCGCCTTCTGTGGCGAAAAGGGCGGCGTGAAGGCCTACAACGACTCCAAGGGCACGAACGTGGACGCCACCCTCACGGCCATCAAGGCCCTGCCGGGGCCGCTGGTGCTGCTGCTGGGCGGCACGGACAAGGGCGCCAGCTACGAGCCGTTGCGGCAGGCGCTGGCGGGCAAGCTGCGCCGGCTGGTCTTCCTGGGCGATGCGATCCCGCAGCTCACCCGCGACCTCGGCGACCTGCCCCATGACGTGGTGCCGGTTTTCGACGAGGCCGTGCGGGCCGCCCTTGCCCTCGCGCAGCCCGGCGACCAAGTGCTCCTCAGCCCCGCCTGCGCCAGCTTCGACCAGTTCGACAACTTCGAACAGCGCGGCGAGCGCTTCGAGGCGCTGGTGCGGGCCTGGCTCTGATAACATAACCCGCAGATCGTATTTGCTCGATGGGGCTGGCCCGCCTGGGTCCTTCCGGCGCCAAGTCCCGTCGATCCGCCGGAGGCTCCGATGCCTGACGCCACCCGAATCGCCGCTGACCTGCGAACGCTGTTGGGACAGGATGCGGTCCTGACCGCTGTGGAGGACCTCGCCAAGTACGAGTCCGGCTGGCGGTACGGGAAGGGCAGGGCCCTGCTCGCCGTGCGCCCCGGAACCACGGCTGAGGTGTCGAAGGTGATGGCCTACTGCCATGGGCAGGGCATCCGGGTGATGCCCCAGGGCGCCAACACGGGGCTGGTGGGCGCCTCCAACCCGGATGCCAGCGGGGAGATGCTCGTGCTCAGCCTGGAGCGGCTGAACAAGCGGCTGGAGATCGATCCCATCAACCGCACGGCCGTGGTGGACGGCGGCGTGCTGCTCAGCACGCTGAACGGGGCCCTCGCAGAGTACGGCCTCATGTTCCCCATCGACCTGGGGGCGGATCCCACCATCGGCGGCATGATCGCCACCAACACGGGCGGCACGCGCCTCCTGAAGTACGGCGATGTGCGCCACAACCTGCAGGGCGCCGAGGCCGTGCTGGCGGACGGCACGGTGGTGGATGTGATGAACCACCTGCGGAAGAACAACACCGGCCTCGACCTCAAGCAGGTACTCGTGGGCACCAGCGGCGTCTACGGCGTGATCACAGGGGCGGTGCTCCAGGTGGTGCCCGTGCCCCGGCAGGATGCCACGGCCCTGGTGGGCTGTGCGTCTGGGGATGCGGTGCTGGCCCTGCTGAAGGCCCTGGAGCGGGAGCTCGCGGACGTGTTCACGGCCTACGAGGTCATCAGCGCCAACGCCCTGAGCCCCGTGTTCGAGCACCACGACACCATCCGGAACCCCTACGGCAGCAGCAAGCCGCCGGCGTACACCGCCCTGGTGGAGCTCTCCTCCACCCTTCCCGAGACGGCCCTGAACCTGCCCGAAGTCCTGGAGGAGCGTCTGGGGGCCTTCCTCGAAGCCGATGGCGGCGAGGGCATCACGGATGTCTTCATGGGCAAGCCCGAGGACTTCTGGGCCATCCGCCACCACATCAGCGAGAGCCTGCGGAACGAGGGCAAGGTGCTCGCCTTCGACATCAGCGTGCCGCGGAGCCGCATGGCCGCCTTCACCGATGCCGCCGTGGCCCTGCTCGCCAAGGACTATCCCTTCGTCCGCTGTTGCGACTTCGGCCACTGGGGCGATGGCGGGACCCACCTCAACCTGGTGTGGAACGAGGCGGAGTCGCCCAGGCCGACGCCGGTGATCGTCGAGGAGCTGCAGTCGCGCATCTACGAGCTGGCGGTCCGGGGCTTCGATGGCTCGTACAGCGCCGAGCACGGTGTCGGCCCGCACAACCAGAGGTTCTACGACGCCTATACCCCGGAACCAGTGAAGGCCGTGAACCAGGCGCTCAAGCAGCGGCTGGATCCCGAGGGCCTGCTGGGCACCACCCGGCTCGGCTGAACCTGGATCTTCGACTGACAAGGAGTCCATCATGGGCGGGAAGAAGTGGATCTACCTCGTGCTGGCGTTCGCCTGCCTGGCCGGGATCCTGTGGTTCATGCCGACCTCGGCGGCCCTGAAACCGGCGGCCAAGGCCTCGCTGGCCATCGCGGTCTTCGCCATCATCATCTGGGTCACGCAGGCCATGGATGACGCCCTGAGCGCCCTCGTCATCGTATTCCTGCTGGCGGCCCTGAAGGCCACGGACCTCTCGGGCTCCTTCGCGGGCTATTCCAACACGGCCCTCTGGCTCATCGTCATCGGCTTCATCATGGCGGCCTGCATGGAGAAGTCCGGGCTCTCCAAGCGCATCGCGCTGTTCCTCGTGAACGCGGCGGGCGGCTCGGCCATCAAGGTCTACTGGGCCGTGGCCGTCGTCATGGCGGTCCTCAGCTTCCTGGTGCCCTCCATCACCGCCCGCACCCTGCTGATGCTCCCCATCATCCTGGGTGTGGGGCAGGCCTTCGGCACCAAGGCCGGTGAGAGCAACATCGTCAAGGCGCTGCTCTTCATCGTGGCCATGAGCGGCACCATGATGAGCATCGGCATCCTCACAGCCCACGTGGGGAATCCCATCACGGCGGGCCTCATCCAGACCGCCACCAAGACCACCATCTCCTGGTCCCAGTGGCTGAAGGTGGGCGCACCCCCGGCCTTCATCCTGGCCTTCGTGTCGGTCTATGTGATCCAGCTGATGTGGCCGCCCGAGTTCAAGGACCTGGGCAAGGGCCAGGACTTCGTCCGCGGCGAGCTGGCGGCCCTGGGCAAGTTCACCGGCATGGAGGCCTACACCCTGGTGGTCTTCCTGATCACTCTGGTGCTGTGGGCCACGGATTCCTTCCACAAGATCAACGTGGTGATCATCGGCATGCTGTCGGTGATCCTGCTGCTCTGGCCCGGCAAGGGCGTCATGACCTGGAAGGAGGCCCAGGCGAAGGTGCCCTGGAATGTCTTCGTCCTGTACGGCGCGGGCCTCTCCATGGGAACGGCTCTCGCCAGCTCGGGCGCCGCCAAGTGGCTGGCGGGGACCATGCTCTCTCCCATCGTCGCCATGCCCCACGCGATCCAGATGGTGATCCTCATCTGGTTCATCACCCTGCTCCAGATCTTCTTCACCGGCGGCGGCCCCAAGACCACGGCGCTGACGCCCATCATCATCGCCCACGCCGTGGCCATCGGCGCGAACCCCCTCGGCTTCGCCCTCATCCTCGGCATGAACATGCAGCACCAGTACCTGCTCCCCGTGAGCAACATGCCCAATGCCGTGGCCATGGGCACGGGCCACGTCACCACCAAGGAGCTGATGAAGACCGGGGCGGTCATGAGCGTCCTGGCCGCGCTGTTCATGACCGGCGTCGTCTTCACCTACTGGAAGTGGCTGGGCCTCGTCCAGTGATGGCCATCGGCCACACCCGAGGGTAGATTCGAGGCACTCGCGGAGGCTCCATGCGCCCATCCATCCTCGCCCTCTCCCTGGCGGCCCCCCTGCTGGCGCAGGCACCCGCGCCCAAGGCGGACCCCTTCGAGGCCGTGCGGTTCCTGGGCGGCGATTGGGTGGGAGTGTCGGACGGGAAGCCCGGCTCGCCCAGCGGCGCGGCCTCCTTCCGCTTCGAGTTGGAGGGGAAGGCCCTGGTGCGGCGCAGCCACGCCGACTACCCCGCCGCCAATGGCCGGCCCGCGGCCCACCACGAGGACCTGATGACGGTCTTCGCCGAGGGCGGCCAGCTCAAGGCCTTCTACGTCGACAACGAGGGCCATGTCATCCGTTATCTGGCGGCCGCCGTACCCCAGGGCGTGGCCTTCACCAGCGAGCCGGCCCCGGGCCCCCGGTTCCGTCTCACCTATCTCCGCGGGACCGCCGACACCCTCGCCATCCGCTTCGAGATCGCCCCGCCCAACGCCCCCGACACCTTCAAGACCTACCTGGAAGGTGTCACCCGCAGGGTGAAGTGACCTTACATTCATTCTCCTCCTCGAAAGTGGAGGCAAGAAGAAGCCCGGCTTTGCCGGGCTTCTTCGCGGGGGTCCGGGGGTGTGCGCGCAGCGCGGAACCCCCGGAGAATATTAGGCTTTGGAATGCGGCTTCTGTTCCCAGAACCGTGCCGGCGCAGCGCAGATGGCCATGAAGACCAGCTGGCTGATGATGAAGCCGGTCAGGGCGTAGAAGGCCTGGTCCATGAAGCCGTAGGAGTGCAGGCCCACGCCGAGCATGTTCACGCCGAACCAGGAGCAGGCGGTGATCACGTTGCCGAAGATGGCCATCACCATGGTGCCGCGCTCGCGCACATAGCCGGCCCAGCGGGCGTGGAGGATGATGGCGTTCCACAGCACGATGAGCAGGGCGCCGTTCTCCTTGGGATCCCAGCCCCAGAACCGACCCCAGGACTGGTCGGCCCAGATGCCGCCCAGCACGGTGCCCACGAAGCTGAAGAAGAGGGCGAAGCAGATGATGCCGTAGGCCATGTCTACGAGGGCCTTGTCGGTCTCCACGTCCACCTTGGCGACGAGGTGCTTCCGGATGGCGTAGCCGATGGCGATGGCGCCGGCGAGGAAGGTGCCGGAGTAGCCGATGGTGATGGTCACGACGTGGGTGGCCAGCCAGAAATTGGAGTCCAGCACGGCCCGCATCATCTCCATGGTGTCGCCTTCGGTGCCCAGGTTCTGGGCCACGATCAGGGACGCGAAGCCCGCGGCGGCGGCCACGGCGGTGCCGAAGCCCTTGCGGTACATCCGCTCGACGATGAGGCCCAGGATCACGGCGCCCCAGCCCACGAACACGGCGGAGGAATAGAGGTTCGTCACCGGGGGGCGGCCCTGGAGGATGATGCGCGCCGCCAGGCCAAGGGTGTGGACGATGGCGCCGGCGAAGAGCAGCGAGTAGGCCGTGGGGCGCAGCAGCTCGGGCTTGTAGATCCAGGACACGCACAGGACTAGGAATGCCACGAAGTAGATCGACAGGCCCACGAAGAAGGGCTGGGCGCGGTTGAAGACGATCTCGTTATTCGCGTGGCTCAGGGCGCCGGGCTTCAGGGTGCTGACCACGCTCTTCATGTCGGCCAGGGCGGCATTGAAGCTGGCAGCATCATTGGCGAGGTAGGCCGCGTTGAGCCGGGCGAGAGGCACCAGGGCCGGATGGGTCTGGCCTGCGGCCATGGCACGGAGCCCTTCGCCGACGTTCTTCCAGGCATCCGGGTTGCCGCCGGGCAGGGGTGGCAGGATGCGGAAGGCCGCGAGCTGCATCAAGTCCTGGTGGCGGGCGGCGGCCTCGGCGTCGCCGATGGACTGGAGTTCCCAGCCCAGGCCGGGGGAGCCGGCCAGCTGGAGGGTGTTCCGCAGCTTGTAGTAGAGGTAGGCGCGGTCGAACAGGTTCACGATGGCGCTCTGGAAGCGGGTCCGCTTCTGGGGCGCGATGGGCTGGGCGGTCTGCGCCTGCTTCTGGATCTCCTCCAGGTGGGAGGAGAGGTCGGCGAAGCTGAAGTAGTTGCGGTTCTTGGTCTGCTTGGCGCCGATGAGGCCGATGACATCCGGATCATCGATGACGAAGATGGGCTGCTGATCAGCCACCTGGGGCCGGAACATCACGTCGAGGATCCACTCGTCGGGCCCGATGGTGCGGCCCTCGAAGCGGAAGCCCTGGCGGCTGTGGATGACCAGGAGGGAGTTGCGGGCCAGGGAATCCAGCGGCTTGACGCGGCCGCCATCAAGGATGGGCAGGTTCCCGAAGCCGGCGGCATCGAAACCACGGACCTTCCCGCCCGGCATGGCGACGACCAGCGCGATGAGCAGAGCGAGGACGCCGGCGCCCCAGGCGAGGTATTTCTGCACGAAGGTCATGTCAGCCCTCCTTCTTGTCCTGGCGCCGCTTCAGCGAGCGCCGCAGGACGATGGCGAAGTGCACGAGCAGGCCCAGCGAGACCAGCACGCACGACACATAGGGGAGAAGCCAGCCGGGATTTTCGACCACGGAAAGGACGGACAGGGTGTCGTTCTTGCCAAAGCTCGCCTGGTAGAAGGTCTTGCCCTCGTACCGCAGCGGCTGGTTCATGTAGATGAGCACCTCCCGGGATTCCTTCTGGGAGGGATTCACCACCTGCACCAGGCTCGAGAAGTTCTTGGGGATGTCGGTGCCGGGGTACACGTCATGCCGGAACTGCTTGAGCGTGAAGGAGTACGGAAGGTACTGGCGACGCAGGCGCATGGAGAGCGCGTAGGTGCGGCCCTCGTGGGTGAAGGACTGGGGTGCCCCGATGGCCATGGAGGCCAGCCAGATGCCGTAGCTGCGGCCACCGGCCACGGGCTCCACGAACACGGAGCCGGTGTTCATCTCGTTGTCGTTGGTGACGGTGGGCCGCTCGACGACGGAGACACCCGGGCCGATGCCGGCGGTGGCCATGGACGGCTGGGCTCCGGGAGGCAGGTTCGAAAGCTCCGAATTGGGGAAGTAGCGCTTCACGTTCAGGGTGATGGGCGTGCCGGGGATGGCGATGGCGCCCCCCTTGGACAGCAGGGTGTCCGGCACCGAGTAGACCTCGTCCCAGGTGGGATCGGTGGTGTCGATGACGGCCAGTTCCATGTTCTTGTAGCTCTGGACGTAGTTGACGGTCTGGCCCACCTCGATGGAGAGGTTGGTGTCCACCTGCATCAGGCCGGCCACGAACTCCCCGGCGAACAGGATCACCAGGCCCGCGTGGACCAGCCACATGCCGGCCTTGCTCCAGGTGCGCTGGATGTCGAGGGTCTTGGCGATGAGGTTGAGGGTGAGCATGAGGCCCACCAGGCCGCCGCCCGGGAACGTCGGGATCGGGAAGGGCAGGAAGCTGAACTGGTGCCAGACGAAGAAGCTGCGCATGTAGGCGTTCACGGCACCGGCCGTACCCAGTTCCACCTGGGCCAGGGTGCAGAACACCACGAGGAGCATGAGCAGGGCCAGCAGCACGATGGTGAGCTGGAAGGACTTGAAGAAAGCCCAGGTGCGGGAGGCGAGTGTCTTAATCAAGGCGGAGGCTCTCCAGGATGCGCATGAAGTCAGGCTTGGCCTTGGCCACGGGAGCGGCGTCGCCCGTGAGCTTGAGGAACCAGGTGTTCCCGTCCGGCGTGGAGATCAGGCCGGCCACCATGCGGCTCTTGGCCTGGCCCTCGCTGGTGAAGTCGTAGACGTTCAGGGCACCGGCCTTGGACTTGACCACCACGCGGGCGGCGGCCAGGGTGGCCTCGTCGATGGGCCCCAGACCGATCTGGCCGCGCCAGCGGTTCACGTTCGCCAGCTCGCCGCCGGCCGCGCCGGGCAGGACCACCACGGTGGTTTCGTTCTTGCCGGGCACCGGCGACTTGAAGGTGGCGAAGCGCATCCCCTCGCCAGGAACCTCGCTCCAGCCCTTGGGCAGGGACCACTTCAGGGAACCCTGGCCCGTGGGCCTGGGCGGGGCGGGCATGTCGCCGGTGGCAGGAGGCATGCCCTGGGCATGCTCCTCGTGGCCCGGGTGATCCGGGTGATCGGCGACGGCCTCCTTAGGCACGCGGAAATGGCTCACCTGGTCACGGCCGCATCCGATGGCCAGGGCCAGGAGGCCGGTGCCGGCCAGGAGGGAGGCCTTCGCGACGAAGGACCTGGAATGGCGGGGAAACATCGATGTTTTCAACAAAGGGTTCCTCTAGGACACATCAGAATACCGGACCTTCCGGGGTGGAGACACGTGACATTGGGCAAGGCTTACAAGTCGAAAGGCCGGACAGCTTCATCGATGAGCCTGGCCAACTGTTGATCTTTCTCCGTGATACCTCCCGCATCGTGGGTGGTCAGGACGATCCTGACGTGGCCCCAGCCAAAGATGATATCTGGGTGGTGATTCATGGCCTCCGAAGGTTCCACCACCGCGGTCACAATCCGGAAAGCGGTCATGAAATCCGGCGTCCGGAACTCCCGGACCAGGCATCCGTCCTGCTCGATCCAGCTCATCGTCACGCCTCCTGGGCCAGGGTGGCTTCCAACTCCGCCAGCTCCGCCTGGAGGAGCCATTCCTCCGGGTGGGCCCGGGCCCGGCCGGCCAGGGTCCGGAGCCGCAGACCGTCCCGCTCCTCCCGCAGCGCCCGGGCTTCCAGGTACAGGCCGGCCAGTTCCGGGGACAGGGAGGAGGCCTTGCGGGCCCGGGCCTGGGCTTCGGCCTCGCCCTCCCCGAAGGTTCCCAGCCCGCCGTACCAGCGGTCCCAGGCACCGGGGTCCGCCGGTCCCCCCGCCACCGAGGGCAGGCTCTCGCTCAGGAAGAGCAGCGCCCAGCTGGGCAGGTCCAGGGGGCGGCCGTCCTGGTGGCCCCGGAGGTTGATGACCTCGTGCTCACCCACCCGGAAGCCCGTGAGGAAGAGCCCCGAGGGCAGGTCCAGGCTGAACGGCCCCCGCGGGGGCAGTGTCCCGTGGCCGAAGGCCACCAGCGCCGAGCCGGGCCAGGGCTGATCTTCCGCCACGCCACCGCGGGACAGCAGCACAGGGCCCTCCACCCGCGCCAGGGCCGTGGCCAGGCCCGGGGCCAGCTCGTCGCGGGCGGGGATGCGCGCCACCACCTTGCCCGTGAGCTCGATGCCGTCCTCCAGGCCCAGGTGGTTCACGGTGCGGGCCCGCAGGGCCTCCTCCAGGCCGTGGTCGCCGCCCCGCCGCCAGCTAAGGGTGGATTCGAAGGCGTCCAGCACCTCGAAGAGATGGTCGAAATCCCGGGCCACGAAGAGCTGGGGCTGCATGCGGGTGATGTCGTATTCGGTATCGGCGCAGACGAGGCTGAGGGGCACCTTGGCCACGGCCGGGGTGAGGCAGTGGGCCGCCTCGCCCAGGCTGCTGAGGAGCCCTGCGCCGTAGAGCTTCGGATCCGCCAGATCGCCCACCAGGCCGTACTCGGCGGTCCACCAGTAGAGGCGGCTGGCCTTGGTGCTCTCGCTGACGTACCGGCGGCTGGCGGAGGCGGCCCGCAGGCGCTCCTCCGCGAGGTGGATTTCCGATTCCGTGGCCTCGGGATCCTCCTTGACCACGCTGAGGTTGCGGATGGCTTCGTAGACTGCCTGGTCCTCCACCGAGGCGATGGCCCGGAAGCCTGCCTCGCCGCAGCGCTTCAGGTAGTCGGCGTAGCGGCGGTCCGCGAGGATGGGGGCGTGACCCGCGCTTTCGTGGACGATGTCCGGGGCGGGCGTGTACTCGATGTGCTCGTGGCTGCGGATGTCGGCGGCGATGGCCAGCACGCCCAGAGATTGCAGTTCCGTGAACACCGCCGGGGGGATGAAACCCCGCACGCCCACGGCGGACCAGCCCAGGCCCTCCAGCTTGAGGTTCATCTCGTCCAGGCTGGGGATGCGCTCCAGGCCGATGCCCGTGGCCGCCAGGCCCGCCAGGTAGCTGCTGTGGGCCGTATCCTTCAGCCGGTCCGTCAGCCGGTGGAGGATGTGCCGCCAGACCGCGTGCTCCCGGGGGGTGTAGGCCCCGTAGTCCTGCCCCGCCACGTAGCGCCGGAGGTGGGCCGGAAGCCGCTCGATGGCGCGCTGGGTGGGGGAGGGGAGGGGAGGCATGGCGAGATCGTTACCCATTAAATTATAATATATGAACAATAGCTGGATATTCCAAAATCCGGAGACTCAGGCGGACTGCGGGCTACCCTGGTGCCATGACCTTTGATGCCTGGGATCCCTATCGCGACCTGCGCTTCGCCGGGACGCGGGAGCACCCGGAGTTCGGTCCCTGCTTCATCGCCGAGGGGCGGATCCTGGTGGAGGATCTGCTCGCCGCGGGCCGGGCGGGCCGGTTGCGCGTGGTGTCCGTGGCGGCCACGACTCCTGCGGCCGGGGCCGCGCGGGCCTTGCTCCCCGAGGGGACGGAACTGCTGACGGCCGAGCCCGCGGCCCTGTCGGAGCTGGCGGGCTTCCCCTTCCACCGGGGCCTCATGGCCTGCGCCCAGGTGCCCCCACCGCCATCGGCAGCGGCCCTGCTGGCGGCCCGGCGCCTGCTGGTGCTGCCGCGGCTCTACGATGGCGAGAACCTGGGCCTGCTGCTGCGCAGCGCCGCGGCCCTGGGGCTGGATGGTGTGCTGGCGGGACCGGGGCCGGGCCTCTGGAGCCGGCGCACGGTGCGGGTGTCCATGGGCGCCGTGTGGCGCATCCCCGTGTGGCGGGTGGAGGATCCCTGGGCACTCCTGGCGGACTGGAAAGCGGCAGAGATGGGTTCGGAGATCGTGGCTGCGGCCCTCACCAAGGCGGCCGAGGACGCCCGGCGCTGGCGGCCCGCGGCCCGCTGCGCCCTGGTGATGGGACCCGAGGATACGGGGCTGGATGCGGACCAGCTGGCCCGCTGCGACCGGGCCGTGGCCATTCCCATGGCCTCGGGCATGGACAGCCTCAACGTGGCCGCCGCCGGGGCGATCCTGATGTTCCGGATGGTGGAGAACTGCTAGGGTTCGCGGCTGGCTGCGATGTCCACCAGGCGCAGGAGCTCGGTCACCACCTCGCGGCAGGCCGTGTCCTGCTCGTAGCGGACGGACACCTTCTTCCGGGCCGCGGCCACGTCACCGCAGGCCTTGCCCCGGGCGATGAGCTCGCGGCAGCTCTCGGGCATGGGGCCCCAGTTGCCGCACTCCACGAAGCGGTCGCTCAGGAAGATGAACTTGGGGATGGCCTCGCCGCCGTTGGTGAGGAAGCGGGCGAACACCTCCGGGTGCTGCTCCCGGCTGAGGTAGCGGACCTTCAGGCTCGGGCCGGCCTCGGCCAGGCGCTGGAGCACGGGCGCGTGGCGCACCACGTCGCCGCACCAGTCCTCGGCGATGGCCACCACATGCACGGGCCTGGGCAGGGCGGCCATGAAGCCGGCCACCTGCGGATCCAGCGCCAGGGCCGTGCGCTGAGCCTCCAGCTTGTCCCGCTGCTCTGTGGATTCTGCGGCGGCCAGCCAGGCGGCATAGTCCAGGCCCGACTCGAGGACGGCCTTCCAGTCGATGAGAGGCAGGGTGGCGGGGCGGGGCATGGGACCTCCGAATGGCTTTTGATGTTCCCCGTCCGGGTGCCGTTCCCGTCATCAGGGGGTCGCGCATTCCAGGATCGTCGACCAGGGCGGCCGCGCGCAACGCACCCCGAGGTACCCCCTATGCCCTGGGTCTCCATGGTCTAGAGTGGAAGTCCTTCTTCAGGGAGTTCCCATGGCCACCGCCAAAGCCTACGCCGCGACCTCCGCCACCGCCCCCCTGGCGCCGTTCCAGATCGAGCGCCGGGCCGTGGGACCGCACGATGTCCAGATCGAGATCGCCTACTGCGGCATCTGCCATTCCGACATCCACCAGGTGCGGGACGAGTGGGGCGGCTCGAAGTACCCCATGGTGCCCGGCCATGAGATCGTGGGCCGCGTCACCGCCGTGGGCGCCCATGTGAAGGGCTTCAAGGTGGGCGACCTGGCGGGCGTGGGCTGCATGGTGGACAGCTGCCGCACCTGCCCCAGCTGCCAGCGGAAGCTCGAGCAGTTCTGCGAGAAGGGCGCCGCCTTCTCCTACAACAGCACCGAAATGGACCGGAAGACGCCCACCTACGGCGGCTATTCGTCGAGTGTCGTCGTGGACGAGGCCTTCACGCTGAAGGTGTCCCCCAAGCTCGACCTCGCCGCCGTCGCGCCCCTGCTCTGCGCGGGCATCACCACCTACTCGCCCCTGCGCCACTGGAAGACCAAGAAGGGCGACAAGGTGGGCGTGGTGGGCCTGGGCGGCCTGGGCCACATGGCCGTGAAGATTGCCGCCGCCATGGGGGCCGAGGTGACCATGCTCAGCACCTCGAAGTCCAAGGAGGCCGATGCCCGCAAGCTGGGCGCCCACCACTTCGGGCTCACGTCGGAGGACGCCACCTTCAAGCAGCTGGCCGGCCAGTTCGACCTCATCATCGACACGATCTCCGCCCCCCACGACTACAACAAGTACCTGGGCCTGCTCCGCGTGGAGGGTGCCATGGTGCTGCTTGGCGTTCCGCCTGAACCCACTCCGGTCGCGGCTCACGCGCTCATCGGTGGCCGCAAGACGCTCAGCGGATCGCTCATCGGCGGCATCCAGGAGACCCAGGAGATGCTCGACTTCTGTGCCGAGCACGGCATCGTCTCCGAGATCGAGCTCATCCCGGTCCAGCAGGTCAACGAAGCCTCCGAACGCATGATGAAGAACGACGTCCGCTACCGCTTCGTGTTGGATATGAAGACGCTGTGACGAGAATCCCGTCGAACGGGACCGTCACCAGGAAAAAAACGGTTGAATAAGCCAATATAGAGATGTACGATCTGGGGGTTTCCTCCCACCAGGGCGTGTGGAGGCCCCGTGTCTCCTCTTGTGATTGGCGAACTCATCGGTGCCTACGAGATCGTGGGTACCCTCGGTGCGGGCGGCATGGGCGAGGTGTTTCGGGCCTGGGATCCCAAACTGGGCCGTGAGGTGGCGGTCAAGGTTCTTCCTGAATCCTTCGTCAGCGAGCCGGCGAAATTGAAGCGCTTCCAGCAGGAGGCCCACACTCTGGCCGCCCTGTCCCATCCCAACGTGGTGCAGGTCTTCGATGCCGGCGAACACCAGGGCCGCCCCTACCTGGTGATGGAACTGGTGGAGGGGCAGACACTGCGGCGGCGGATGGCCGCCGGCCCCATTCCCTGGCGCCAGGCAGCGGAGCTGGCGGCGGCCGTGGCGGATGGGCTCGCCGCCGCCCATGCCAAGGGCATCGTCCACCGGGATCTCAAGCCTGAGAACCTGATGCTGACGGTCCACGGCCATGTGAAGATCCTCGATTTCGGGCTGGCCAAACTGCGCAAGGATCAATCCCTGCCGCCAGGGTCCGTTTCCGGCGCGGGGGTGCGCCCGCCGCTCAGTGGGGTCACGGAGGTTGGCCTGGTGATGGGAACCGCCGACTACATGAGTCCCGAACAGGCCCAGGGCGGGAATGTGGATGCCCGGAGTGATCTCTTCAGCCTGGGTGTGATCCTCTGGGAGATGGCCACGGGGAACCACCCCTTCCGTCGCGCCACGCCAGCGGACACCATGCGGGCCATCCTGTCGGGTCGGCCGGAGGCTCCCGGAGATTCGGAACGCCTGCCCTCGCCGCTAGGCCGCATCCTCAGAGTCTGTCTGGCGAAAGATCCCGCCCATCGCTTCCGGACCGCCCGGGAATTGGCCGAAGCCCTGCGTTTCGCCGCGCGGACAGACCTGGGGCCCCGCTCCATCGGGGAGGCATCGCGCCATTCCTGGGCGGCGCGCCGCTCGCAGCTGCTGGGCGCAGGGGTGGCCCTGGTTCTTCTGAGCACGGGGGGTGGCGTCTATGCCTGGCGACGGAGCCACCGGGCCCCGGTGACGCCCGCAAGTACGGCGCCTCCGCTCCCCAGCGTGCTGGCCCTGCCCGCGCGGGTATTCGGGGCCGAGGATGCCGCCTACTTGACGGATGCCGTGCCGAACACGCTGTCCACGCTGCTCTCGAAGGTGGAGGGCCTGGACACGAAGGCTCCGCCCTCCAGCTTCCAGATGGAGAAATGGAAGGGCGATCTGGCCCAGGTCAAGGAGGCCTACCGGGCGGACCACCTGGTGGTCACCACCATCACCAAGAACGCGAAGCGCCTGGTCCTCAACGTGCAGCTGGTGGACACGCGGACCTGGAAGGTGCGCTGGGGCCACCAGTACGAAGGTGCGCAGGCGGACTACAACAATCTGGTCCGCGACGCGGCGGAGGCTGTGGCCCGCACTCTGACCCGCGAGGAGGGGCTGGCCCCGGTCATCGCCCGGCCCGCGACAGGCTCCGAAGCCGAGCTGGCCTTTGGTGAAGGGCGGCACTTCCAGTACCGCTACCGGGCCCTGGGACGGAGCGGGGACTACGACCAGGCCGTGGCGGCTTTCGAGAAGGTCGTCCGCCTGGATCCGCGGCATGCCGAGGCCGCGGTGCAGCTGGCGTGCCTCCACGGGTGGCGGTCCTACGAGGCGGGGACGGCCCAGGCCGGGGAAGCCGAGCGGCAGCTGGAGACCACCTGGGCGCGCCGGGCCCTGGACATCGACCCGCGCTGCGGTCTGGCGTGGAGTCTCCTCGGGGCGGTGGAGGTGCAGGGCCGTCGGGAGAACCCGGAGTTGGCCGTGGAATACGCGGTGAAGGGGGTCTGCCTCGCCCCGCACCAGGCCCAGGTCCACATCACCATGGCCACCATCCTGTCCGGGCCCGGCTCGGTGGGGCTCTTCATCGCGGGCGGCCGCCGGTCCATGGAACTGGATCCCATGGATCTCACCGGCCCCGCCTTCGTGGCGCTGGGCCTGGCCTGGATGGGCCGGGCCGAGGAGGCGCTGGCCAACGCGGACCGCGCTCTCCTGAGGGAGCCGGGGCATGCCTTGTTGAACGGCACAGTCCGGCCCTATGCCCTGGTTCGACTGGGGCGCCTGGACGAGGCAGAGGCCCACTACGCACGCCTGGGCAAGCCCGCCGGGCCCACGATCCGGTTCTGGGGCGCGGTGGACCGTGGGCAGGGGGCGGAGGCCCGGGCCCTCGCGGGACCTCTCCTGGCCCACTGGCTCGGCCCCAAGGAGCGGGCCATCGACATCGGGAACGCCGTGTTGTTCAACGCCCCCTATCTGGTGCGGGCGGGTCTGGCCGACGATGCCATCCGGCTCCTCCAGCGGAGCGTGGACATGGGGGCCATCCCCTGCCTGGATTGGCTCCTGGCCAACCCGGAGATGCGGCAGTTGCGCCGCGATCCCCGCTTCGCCCGGATTCTCGTGGCCACCCGCGACGGCGCGGCCATGGTGGCGCGGCAGCTGGACCAGGCCAGGGCCCGGGGGGAGCTGCCGGAATACCTGCAGCAGCCCCTGGAGGAGCTGCACGGGCACATCGCGGAGGCCTCGCGGTTGAGTCCACGAGAAGCGCCCCGCCGGGGCGGGGCGCTTCTCGGTCAGGGGTGGCGCTCACTTGTACTGGAACACCAGGTCCAGGGTGGCGGGTCCGCCCTTGGTGCCGTTCTGCCAGGGGGTGATGGTGACGTCTTCGATGACGCCCCGCTGCAGGTCGATGTCCAGCAGCTTGGGGTTGAAGAGCAGCTCCCAGTTGGTTGCCCGGCCCATGGCCATGACGCAGCCGTTCGTCAGGGCCGCCGGCGTGGTACCGAAGGCGGGGATGCTGCCGTTGAATCTGGCCACAAGACTCGTAGCGAGGCCGGAACCATCGTAAACCAGGGGGTCGTGGGGCAGCAGGGCCAGCAACTGCACGCGGCGCTGCTGGATCATCGTGCCGGCGCGGCCCACCTGCATAGGATGACGGACATCGATCACGGTTAGGGTGGCGCCATCGGGCAGGGCCCGCTGGAGATCGGCCACCTGGCTCTGGCTGCGGCCGTAGTCGCAGACAACGCCGAAGTGGTTCATCCCCTGGTAGATGATGCCCGCCGCCTTCACCACGGGGCCGAAATCCTCGGCGACGAGGGAAGTGGAAAGGGCGGCCAGGGCGAGCAGGGTGGTGGGGCGGAACATGGGACACCTCCATGGAAGGGACCCGATCGGGCCCGGGTGGTGCCGAGCCGGAGGCTGCGGCAAGGGAAACCTCGGCCGGGGCCCCTCTCCGGGCCATGACCGCTGACTGACGGTACAAGTGTTGTTTTAAATCCGCTTGATACGCACCTTTTGACCCACCTCCAGGCTTGGCCCCCCGGCGCAAGGGGGCCGTTAGCTCCCCGTGAGATCAGGGTGTTGAAGCGGGCCCGGCCCGTCCCATACTTGCCACGCCTCCCGCGGTGCCGAATGACCCGATTGGCCTTTGGCGACTTCGAACTGGATCCCTCCACCGGAGAACTCTGGAAGGGGGAGGACTGCGTGCGCATCCAGGAGCAGCCTCTCAAGCTGCTGGTCTGCCTGCTGGAGCGGCCCGGCCAGCTGGTGGGGCGCGAGGACCTTCAGAAGCGGGTCTGGGCCGGAGACATCCACGTGGGCTTCGAGGATGGGCTCAATGCGGCTGCCTGGCGCCTCAGGCAGGTGCTGGGCGATTCCGCGGACCGGCCGCGGTTCATCGAGACCGTGCCGCGCAAGGGCTATCGCTTCGTGGGGAAGGTGGTCCCCCTGCCGGGGAAGACGCCGCCGCCCTCTGGTTCCTTCCCGATGCCCGTCTTCCGGCCGCCTTCGAATTCCAGCGTGTACCGGACGGCGCGGGCCAGCTGGCGCTGGAATGCCAGGCGATTCTGGCTGGCCGGTGCCCTGATGCTGGGCCTCCTGGGGGCGGGCGTCGTGTCGTGGTCGGCGCTGAGGCCGAAGCCGGTGCCCCTCGTGGCCGCGCCCCTGCTGAACGTGACCGGGGACCCGGCCCTGGACTACTTCGCCTCCGCCCTCTCCCGCCAGGTGATCCAGGATCTGGCGGCCGTTCCCGGCTTGGAGCTCCGGGCGGCCGAGCCCGGTCCCGCTGGGGGCGGTCTGCGTCCTCCAGGGGCTCTGACCCTCACCTGGACCATGGCCCGGGACGCCCAGGGCTACCGCGTCACCGTGAGCCTGATGGATGCCCAGGGGCGTGGCCGCGGTGACCGGGTCTTCCTGGTTTCCTCAGAGCACCTGCATCAGGTCCACCGCGATATCTCCGCCTATCTGGCCGATCAGGCCGCTCAGGAGCCCCGGCCCGCGGCCTCGCGCTGATTCCGGAGCCGGCCATCCTGCCCCTGCGATCGTTTTGAATGCGGATCTCCATCGTTTTGAACGATCTGAAGGTCGGGCCAGGCCCGGCGCCGCCCCCTCTCCCCGTGCTGCTGGCGCGTCCAAGGCCTGATTCATGTGGAGTTGGAGCTGCGAGAGGAGGCCCCGGTCCCCCAGGCACGATCCTTGATCTGGGAGATGCAGCCACGGGCAACACGGGCTGCTCTGGTTCGCGCCCTTTCGTGAATGGCTGAATGGGTCCCAGGACAGGTTGCACCCGCCCAGGGGCCGAGGGAGGTCGGACATGCTCATTCTCTTGATCGTCATCCTGCTCTTGCTGTCACTCGGCACCCTTCCCACGTGGCCCCACAGCAAAAACTGGGGCTATTACCCGAGCAGTGGCCTGGGTCTCGTGGTGGTGGTTCTCGTCGTCCTGCTGCTCGTGGGCCGGATCTAGACCCAGGGACCGGGGCCTGGATCCGGTCCTTCCAGAGCCAGCGCCACAAGAGAGAACCTGAGGGGAACTGCCATGTCATTCGGGCTGTATGCGGCGGGATTCGGCATCATCATCATCGGACTCATCTATGGTGCCCATCTGGTGCATGTACCCGCCGAGTGGATCGCCGTGGGTGCCATTATAATGATTGGAATTGGGATACTTACTGGCGTAAAGGCGACTCGCCAGAAGGATCCGCCAGCCTGAGGTTGGGAAACGGCACCCGGCTCGACTCAACCCTGGGGAATGGGCAATCCGTGTTGCCGGAGGAAGCTCAGCTTGTCCCAGTAGCCGCGCTGGAAGGCGATCTGCCCTCCCACGACGCGGAAGAAGCCGCAGCCGCGCAGGCCCAGGGGATCGCGCCACTCGAGGATGGCCCACTCGCCGTCCTCGAAGAGGTTCTCCACGAGGCACACCATCTCGGCGGCGGCGAACTCCCGCGCGAACATGGCGCGGATCGCCTCCCGGCCCACGACCGGCGATTCCGCCACTTGGTGGTTCACCGCGTCCGCGTGGTACATCGCGGCCAGGGCATCGGCATCGCCGCGGTTGAAGGCCTCGATCCAGGCGGCCACCCGGGCCTTCGGCGTCATCGCACCACCTCCGGCGACTGGCCCAGCCGCCGGGGCGGGTGGTTCGGGTTGTCCATGTCGGACACGATGAGCCACCGGCCCGGGGCGCTGACCAGGCCCAGGGCCGGGATCAGGGCCAGGGCGAAGGGCGGATTCAGGCGGCGCATGGAGGTCTCCGGCGGGCTGGGGTGGCGCTCGGTGTCAGAGGACACGGTAGCCGAATCCCCGGCGGTTCAGATCTCGGCGGGGTGGTCGGCGGGCCGCCCCGGGCGGAGGCGACGCGCCAGGGCTGGGAGGAGCAGCATGGCCGCGAGGACGATCCAGACGGTGGCTTCGGGATGCTTCAGCCAGGCGTTGAGGCGCAGGGTCGCGAGGGCCACCACGGCGTAGTAGAGCAGGTCCCCCGCGATGGCGATGGCCCAGCCCGCCAGGAAGCCGTGGCCTGCGGCCAAGGCGGCGCTCCGCCCCGTCATGGGGTCCACGCCGAAGGCGACCATGACGAGGGCGATGGGCCCCATGCCCGGGCCGCCGACCTGGGCCGCGCTGCGGGCCATGGTCACCTTCATGGCTTCGCCGAACCGGGCCAGGAAGGGGCTGCGTCGGGCCAGGAGCACCAAGCCCCGGAGCACCGGCTCGAAGGCCAGCGCCAGGATCAGGTCCGACAGGAAGTACAGAGCCGCCATCGGCCCCCAGCCCAGCCCCTTCGACTGCGCCAGCAACACCCCCGCCGGGATCCCGCCCCCGAAGGGGAGCAGGAAGAGGAGGAGGACCGCGAGCATGGAACCATGCTACCCGGGCCGGAGCCTGTGCCCGGGGACTGCGCGGAGAGGATCAGGCCTCAGCCCTTGATGCGCCTGGGATCCGCGGACTTTGGATAGGTCCGCTCCTCCTGGATCTGGCCGTCCTCCTTGTGGATCTTCACCGAGCCCGCGTGCTGCTGCATGTAGGCCCGCGTCTGCCCGATGGCCTCCGCCTTGGTCGCCGCATGGACGACGGGCCGGCTGCCCCCTTCCGGCTTGAGGTTCCAGGCGTTTCCTTCCTTGGCGAGGTGATAATTTTTCATATCGGCCTCCCTGCATGTGGCGATCGCCGTTGCAGAACATAGGCTTTTCGCGCCGCTTCACCCATAAAACTGCTTGGCGCTGGTCCCGGGGGGAGCCTGGCGGGGGCTGGCGAATCAGGCGTGGGTCACGGGCTTGTACGCCAGGGCGTGAGGGCTTCCTTCCATGTCAGCAATCGTGCCAGGCAAACGACGCGGGCCCAGAGAACCGAAAACCAGAGGGCGAAGATTGCAGCCGCAACCAACATCCAACGGCCAAGGGCGAAGGCGGCTAACACCCCTGATATTCCCGCACAGGCCCAGGCCAGCGAGAGAATCGCCGCGACAAGGCGGCTGACACGACCGAGCTTGCGACCCGTTGGCATGTGAGTGAGACCTGACGAATGAAGCCAACCGGCCTGCCTGCATCGAGGCGCTGAGGGGAGCCGAGGAAGCGGAGCGATGAGAGAGAACAGAGGCAATGCTGGGGGCCGGGTTGATCGGAGAGTCAGACCGCCGGGGTGGGGCTTGGTTTTGCCGCGCCGCATTTCCAGCACTCGGTGAATTGGGGTTCAAGGGTCTCGCCACACGCTGGGCATCGCCAAGAAGGACCGGATGACTGGGGGAGGGCTTCGCCCCTGGAGAAGCGCCTGACGAGATCCAGGGCTTGCAGGACTTGATCGGGATTCGACACCCACACTTCCGGCGCAGCCCCGGGAATCACGGACGCCGCTTCCACGGTTGTGAACAGGGCCTCCCCTCGAACTTCTGCATCGATGCCGTGGGAGCGAAGGAGCCCTGTGACGAGATGCGCCTCTGCGTGATGCTGCGCGACAAAGACCTTCTGCATGGCTTCTCCAGGGCGGCCTGACCGGGAATGAGGAGATCGTCGAAGGGGCCGGGGCCTCAGCCCCACACCCGCGTTCCACCCACCCAGGTGCCAAGCACCTTGCCGGGCAGGTTCCAGCCCTTGAACGGCGTGTTGTAGGACTTGGACTGGATGAAGGCCCGATCCACCTGGACCTGGGCGTTCGGATCGAAGACGACGAAGTCGGCGGGGGCGCCGGGCTTCAGGGTGCCGAGGCCCTGGCGGTCGAGGTGGAAGACCTTCGCGGGCTCCCAGGTGAGCAGGCTGATGGCCTTGGCCAGGCTGATGACCTGGCGGTTCACCAGCAGCTCCAGGGTGAGGGGCAGGGCCGTCTCCAGGCCGATGACACCGAAGGCGGCGATGGGCAGTTCCACTTCCTTGTCGTCCCAGCCGTGGGGGGCGTGGTCCGTGGCGATGGCGTCCACGGTGCCGTCGGCGATGGCCTCCAGCACAGCCTGGATGTCGGCCTCGGTGCGGAGGGGCGGGTTCATCTTGTAGTCGCTGTCGAACTTCATGAGTTCCTTGTCCGACAGCGCGAAGTGGTGCGGCGTCACCTCGCAGGTGACGGCGAGGCCGCGGGCCTTGGCCTCGCGCACCATCCGCAGGGAACCCTTGGTACTGAGGTGGGCCAGGTGCAGGTGGCCGCCCGTGTGCTCCGCCAGCACGATGTCGCGGGCCACCATGGCCTCTTCCGCCGCGGCGGGGATCCCCAGGCAGCCGAGGGAGGCGCTCACGGCGCCTTCGTGCATGTAGCCCTTGCCGGCAAGGTCGCGGTCCTCCTCGTGGGCCACCACGGGGACCTCCAGCCAGCGGGTGTACTCCAGCGCGCGGCGCATGAGGGATGAATTGGAAATGGGCAGGCCGTCATCCGAGAAGGCCACGCAGCCCGCGGCCTTCAGCGTGCCCATGTCGGCCAGTTCCTCGCCCTTCATCTCGCGGCTCACGGTGCCGATGGGGAAGTAGCGGCAGAGGCCGGCCTTGGCGGCCCGGGTGAGCATCATCTCGGTGATGGCCACGCTGTCGTTCACGGGCTTGGTGTTGGCCATGGCGCACACGGAGGTGAAGCCCCCGGCCACGGCGGCCCGGCTGCCGCTCTCGATGCTCTCCTTGCGGGTCTGCCCTGGCTCGCGGAAGTGCACGTGCAGGTCCACGAGGCCCGGCGCCAGCACCGCGCCCCCGCCATCCAGGACCTCGGCCCCCACCGCCAGCGGATCGCGCTCCAGGTCCGCCCCGATGGCCGCCACGGCCCCCTCCACCACCAGCAGCGCTCCCGGCCCGTCCAGGTTCTGCGCAGGATCCACAAGGCGGACGTTCTTCACAAGGAGGGACATGGGAGCTCCGGGGATGCCTTCAGGTCTAGTTTGGGCTGTCAGCTGTCGGCTGTCAGCTATCAGTGGCCGACAGCTGACGGCTGATAGCTGATAGCTCCCCCTACTCCATCCGGTAGTTCGGCGCTTCCTTGGTGATCATCACGTCGTGCGCGTGGCTCTCGCGGAGGCCGGAGCCGCTGATCTCGACGAGGGTGGCCTTCTGCTGGAAGTCGGCGATGGAGGCGCCGCCGCTGAGGCCCATGCCGGCGCGGAGGCCGCCCATGAGCTGGGTGACCAGGTCACCCATCTTCCCCTTGTAGGGCACCTGGCCCTCGATGCCTTCCGGAACCAGCTTGGTGTCGTCCTTGCCTTCCTGGAAGTAGCGGTCCTTGCTGCCCTGCTTCATGGCGCCCAGGCTGCCCATGCCGCGGTAGGCCTTGAAGGTGCGGCCCCCGTAAAAGATGGTCTCGCCCGGGGCCTCGTCGGTGCCGGCGAAGAGGCTGCCGATCATGACGCAGTCCGCGCCGGCGGCGATGGCCTTGGCCACGTCGCCGCTGAACTTGATGCCGCCATCGGCGATGCAGGTGACGCCCGCCTCGCGGCAGGCCCGGCTGGCCTCGGCCACGGCGGTGATCTGGGGCATGCCGGCGCCGGTGACGATGCGCGTGGTGCAGATGGAGCCGGGCCCGATGCCCACCTTCACAGCGTCGGCGCCGGCCTTCGCGAGGTCCCTGGCGCCCTGGTAGGTGGCCACGTTGCCGGCGATGAGGGGCACGGCGGGGAAGGCCTGCTTGAGGGCCTTCACGGCCTCCAGCACGCCCTTGCTGTGGCCGTGGGAGCTGTCCAGGCAGAGGACGTCCACCTGGGCCTCCACCAGGGCGGCGGCGCGGTCCAGCAGATCCTTGCCCACGCCCACGGCGGCGGCCACGCGCAGGCGCCCATGGGCGTCCTTGCAGGCGCTGGGGTATTCGATGGACTTCTCGATGTCCTTGACGGTGATGAGGCCCTTGAGCTGGCCCTGGGCATCCACCACCAGCAGCTTCTCGATGCGGTGCTTCTGCAGGATGCCCTTGGCCTCCTGCAGCGTGGTCCCCACGGGCACGGTGACCAGGTTCTCCTTGGTCATGGCCTCGCGCACGGGGATGTCCCAGCGGGTCTCGAAGCGCAGGTCGCGGTTGGTGAGGATGCCCACCAGGCGGTGGCCCTCCACCACCGGCACGCCGCTGATGCGGAACTTGGCCATGAGGGCCTCGGCGTCACGGATGGGCGCGTCCGGCCCGATGGTGATGGGGTCCGTGATCATGCCGGACTCCGACCGCTTCACCTTGTCCACCTCCTCGGCCTGGCGCTCGTGGCTGAGGTTCTTGTGGATCACGCCGATGCCGCCCAGCTGGGCCAGGGCGATGGCCATGCGGCTCTCCGTCACCGTGTCCATGGCGGCGGACATGAGCGGGATGCGCAGGCCGATGTCCTTCGTGAGCCGGGTGCCCAGGTCCACCTGGTTGGGGTGGATCTCCGAGTAGCCGGGGACGAGCAGGACGTCGTCGAAGGTGAGGGCGCGCATCAGGGGCAAGGTCAGCATGGGGGGCCTTTTTCCGGACCCGCTGCCTGCGGGACCTTGCATCCCATGGTCTCACGGCTGGGGGTCGGGTTCCAGCGCCGGTGCTCAGCGGGAGGGCTGGAGGACGGGGTGGAACGTCAGGGTGAGGGGCAGCGGCTGCATACAGGGTCTACTCTGCCGCTTGCAGCGGACGATCGCAACGAAGACCGTGGTCGGGGGTTCCCTGCCAGGGCGACCAGTCCACACAGCTGCCCTGGCGGTCTGGGCAGCGGGGCTGGAAGGGGCATCCGGCGGGGCGGTCCTGGGGAGCGGGCAGAAAGCCCGCTTCGACCGACGGCTGCCGCCGGACGGCCGTCAGGAGGCGGGCCGTGTAGGGGTGCCTGGGAGCCGAGAGCAGGCGAACGGCGGGCCCGGCTTCCACGGCCTCGCCGCCGTAGACGACCAGGAGGCGCTCGCAGGCGAGGGAGGCCAGGCCCAGATCGTGGGTGATCCACAGGAAGCTCAGGCCCCGCTCCCGCTGGAGCTCGAGCACCAGGTCCAGGAAGGCCTTCTGGGCCAGGGGATCCAGGGCTGTGGTGGGCTCGTCCAGCACCAGCAGTCCGGGATCGCAGGAAAGGGCCATGGCGAGGCAGAGCCGCTGCCGCTGCCCTCCGCTGAGCTGATGGGGGAAGCGCCGGAGGAAACCCGCGTCGGTGGGCAACCCCAGGCGCTCCAGCAGGGGCGCCATCCGTCCCAGGGTCGCCCGGGGGGCCTCGCCCCGGTGGACGCCCGGCAGCAGGGCCACATGCTGGGCCAGGGTCAGAAGGGGGTTCAGAGCCTGCCGGGGATCCTGGGGCACCCAGGCCATCCGGGCGCCGCGGATGCGGTCAAGCTCCCTCCCGGGGCGGTCCAGGGGAGTGCCGAAGGCCGACACCGCTCCCCCCGCCTGCCGTACCCCAGGAGGCAGGACGCCGAACAAGGTCTGCACCAGCAGGCTCTTGCCCGACCCGCTCTCGCCCACCAGTCCCAGCCGCTCCCCGGGAGCCACCCGGAGGCTCAGGGGCCCCAGCAGGCGGACTCCGTCCACCCGTTCCAGGAGCAGCGCGTCAATGGCCAGGGACATGGGCCGAGAATGACACGGAAGTAATGGAAATCAAGGGGTTCCATAGAGTCCGGGATTGCCCCTTGACGCCCTGTGGGGTGGTCCTACCCTTGGGTCCACCTGATCACCCTGCGGGCTCCGTAGCGGGTCCGCCCAGGCAAGGAGGATGCATGGATTTCCTGCGCCCAGATCTCCAGGAGCGCCTGATGAAGGAGCACTTTGAATTCCGCAAGCTCATGGAAGAGCATCGGGCCGCCGACACGCGCCTGTGCGATCTCCAGAGGAAGCCCACGCTCTCGGCCAAGGAATCCCTGGAGGAGGTGGAACTGAAGAAGACCAAACTCCGCGCCAAGGAACGCATCTACCACATCGTGCAGGAGGCCTCCAGGCACGCCGAACAGTAGGCCACCCCGCACTCGCAGGAGAAGCCCCGGGAATCGGCCCGGGGCTTCGTTTTTGTACCGGGGCACGGGCGAAAGAACCAAGGATCTCCACGAAGGGCACGAATGAAAGGACAAGAGCACGAAGGGAATTCATTCGTGTCCTTGGGACTTCCTACGTGTCCTTCGTGGAGGTCTTTCTGCCCTAGGCCGGCAGGAGCCTGGGCCGGTAGGGCTCGCCCACCCAGTACACCAGCTCCAGCAGCTCGTTCACGTCCCACAGCAGCACGTCGGCCTTGGCGCCGGGGAGGAGGTGGCCGAGATCGCCGCGGCGCAGGCTGCGGGCGGGGTGCAAGGTGAGGGCCGTGAAGGCCTCTTCGAAGGTCATGCGCAGCTGGAGGCAGCCCAGGCGCAGGATGGTGAGCGGGTCCACGCAGGGGCAGGAGCCGGGGTTGAAGTCCGTGGCGAGGGCCACGCGGCAGCCGGCCTCGATCATCTTCCGGGCGGGGGCCCAGTCGCGCATGCCCAGGAAGAGGGTCGTGCCCGGCAGCAGCACCGGCGTGACGTCGGCGGCGGCCATGGCCTTCATGCCGGCCTCGCTGCAGAACATGAGGTGGTCTGCGCTGGCCGCGCCCACTTCGGCGGCCAGCTCGGCACCGCCGGTCCAGCTGAGCTCGTCGGCATGGACGCGGGGGATCAGCCCCAGGCGCTTCCCGGCCTCGAAGATGCGGCGACCCTGGTCCGCGGTGTAGACGCCCGTCTCCACGAACACATCGCAGAACCGCGCGACGCCGGGGTGCCGGCGCACCAGCTCCGGCAGCCACTCCTCGGCCACGGCGCGGGCATTGGCCTCGGCGTCCCCGGCGAATTCCGGGGCCAGGTCATGGGCGGGAAGCAGGGTCACATCGAGGCTCCAGCCCCGCTTCTTCAGCTCCGAGTACGCAGCCGTGAGGCGGGATTCCGCTTCCAGTTCCAGGCCGTAGCCCGTCTTGCACTCGAGGTGCACCACACCCCGCCTGCGGAAGGCCTTCAGGCGCTCCTCGCCCGCAGCCACCAGCTCCGCCACCGTGGCGCTCCGGGTGGCACGCACGGTCTCCCGGATGCCGCCACCCTCGGCGGCGATCTGCTGGTAGCTCGCGCCATGGAGCCGGCGGTTGAACTCGCCTGAGCGGTCGCCGCCGAAGAGCAGGTGCGTGTGGGGATCCACGAAGCCTGGCGTGGCCCAGGCCCCGCCGCCATCCACCTTGGGCGCATCGGTCCACTGGGCGGGCAGGTCTGTGGCCCGGCCCACCCAGCCCACCCGGCCGTTCTCCATGGCCAGGGCCGCATCCGGAATGCGGTCCACCGCCCAGGCATGGGCGGGATCGGGGGTCAGCAGGCCCCGGAGGTTCACGAGCACGCGGCGGTCCGACATGGGTCCAGTCTGGCAGCAAATATTTCTACGGACGTCCCTTGCACCGGGGCTCCGGCTTGATAGCATCGCTCGACACCGGAGGTTCCAGTGCGGGGCAGGGGGCGTGGCATGAAGCGACTCGCACAGGGTTTGTGCGCACTGACGGTCCTGGCCTCGGGAGCGGCCCGGTCGCAGGGAACCGTGCCCGCCTGGGCGCAGGAGCGCGCCCAGGGGTGGTCCACGTACCGCACGGACGCCCGCGGCCAGCGCATCTGGCAGGCGGTGCCCTTCGCCCGGATGACCTCGGCGGAGCAGTGGGACCAGTTCATGCAGCACCTGAAGCAGGGCGGGGAGTCCCGTCGGGTGGCCCTGGCCTTCCTGGCCCAGCGGACTGTGTCGGTCTGGGCCGAGGAGGCCCTCAAGACCCGGGATCCGGAAGTGGCCCTCGCCCTCTACCGGCTGGGCTACCGCCAGCCCGGGGCAGACCCCTTCGCCTACCTGGGCTCGCCGGACCGCGTGGAGCGCCCCTGGACCCACGGCCTGGGCCTGCATCTCGACAAGGCGGGCTGGCGCTTCCAGTGGATCCCGAGCCCGGCCCTGTATACGCAGTCGGGCACGGCGGGACTGCCGAAGGGCCTGGGCCAGGCCGCCCAGCCCGGGGTCATCATCCATCTGAAGCAGCTGCGGCCCGGCCTCGAAAAGCTGGTGGCCCTCAGTGGAGGGAATGGTTCCGATTCGCGCGGAGTGCTGCCTGCCCTGGCCCAGGGCAGCCGGGCCGGCTTCGCCGTACGGCACCTCGAGCCCTGGTTGAAGCAGGCCTCCCCGGCCCTGGAGCCTCTGGCGAACCGGGAAGCCTGGTTGCTGCACTACGGAGCCACGCGGGATGGGGGCGGTGGGATCCAGGGGACCCTGGTGTTCATCCCGGGGGACCTGCCGGCGCGTACCCAGTTGATGATGGCCCTGCTCAGGCTGAATCCGCTGAGCGCCGGGGCCCGCACCCGCGTGGAGAAGTGGACAGGCTCTGGCGCATCCACGGAAGTCCAGCAGTTGCGCGGCTCGGGCGGTGTCTTCCACCTGATTCAGATGGCCGAGGGCACCTGGATCAGCGACCGCGAGGCGCCGCTCCGCGCCCTACTGTTCCCGGGGCCCGTGCCCACCCTGGGGGAGCGCCAGGAATGGACGCGCGTCGCCCTGTCCGCCATGGCCCCGGACACGGAGCTGTCCTTCTGGCTGGCCCCCCGGATCGGCGCGGACGCGGCCTTCGAGAACCAGGCCCTCCGCCGCCGCCTGGCCAATTCTCAGCAGGGCACCTGGCCCAATCCCTTCGTGGCCAAGGCCGCGCCCCGCACGGGGGCCATGGCCTTGGCCCTCGGCGCAGGGCCGACCGAGAAGCTTGTGGAGGCCCTGCTCCGCGTGGATGACGCCACGGAGTTCCGGATGCCCCAGATGCCCGAGTTCGCCAACGGCGGCCAGGCTCTGAGCCCGGCCCAGATGAAGGGCTACCAGGAGGCGCTCGCCGCGGCCCGGGAACGCCAGCGTCAGCGCCTGGCCCTGCGGCAGGATGCCGCGGCCCTGCAGGCCTGCCTGGATCTCCGGGGCGCGGCGCTGCTCTGGAACGGCTGGGTCAGCGCGCCCCCCCTCGGACCCAAGGAGAAGGCGTCGCTGCTGGAGCTGGCCCGATTGCGGCGGGAGGACTCTTGGCGGGCCATGCGGCTCCAGCAGGAGGGGAAGGTATCGGCCTTCGGCGGCTTTGGCGAGCCCGGCATGGCCCCGAGCCTGGCCCTGGCCATCCCCGTGCAGCCCGCCCGGCGGATCCAGGCCGAGAACCTGCTGAAGAAGGTCCTGCCCCGACTCTTCCAGGGCCAGAACCAGAAGCAGGCCCTGGGGTCGACGGAGCTGCACCGCATCCTCACGGCCCAGGCCTTCCGGCCCGCCTGGATCCTGGTGGCCGACACCCTGGTGCTGGGTACGGACGAGGCCGCTGTGAAGGCCGTGGCCGCGGGGCTCCAGGGCCAGGCGCCCACCCTGGCGGACACCGACTCCCGCGCCTGGGCGCGCATGGAAGTGGATGGAGCCCGGGCGTCTGCCGAGCTGGAGAACCTGCTGCTGGCCTTCCTCCGCAGCCGCACGGGCAGCGGATGGTGGATCGGCGAGGCCGGCAGCCAGGATGAGTCGGCGGCGGAGCTGGCGATGAGCCTGGGGCCCTTCCTCGGCGCCCTCAAGGCCCTGGGGCCGGTGCGCCTGGAGTGGAACTGGACCGCGGGCGGCCTGGAGGGGCGGCCCCGATGAAGCCACGCCTCCTCCTGGGCGCTGGCGCTGGCGCTGCGCTGGCCGCCGCGACCGTGCTGGTGCCCCTCCGGCATCGGGCGGTCCTGGAGGCGGACCCGGCCAATCCGGTGGTCCGCATCCGCGTGGACAGCCGCTCCCTGGCGGGCCTCCGGCTGCCAGGCTGGGGTGTGGCGATCGAAGGAGTCCAGGCCTGGCGCGGGCCGGGAGGCTTCTTCCTGGTGGCCGACGGGCCGGCCGCCGTGCAGGTCAGGGCCTGGCCTGGTTTCCGACAGTCCCTGTCCATTCCTGGTGGAGGGACCTGGGCTCCCGCGGGCCTTCCGGATGAAGGTGACCGGGAGGCCTTCCGAAGCTGGTTCGTGGCCCTCCTCGAGCAGCAGGTGGAGGCGCCCAGCCCCGCCTGGGAGCCCGCCCAGCGGGACTGCGCGGGCCTGCTCCGCTTCGCCTTCCGCGAGGCTCTCGTTCCCCACACGGCGGAATGGCGGAGCCGCATCGCCTTCAGCGACAGCGCGCCGGGCCAGGATCCCTCTCCCACGCTTGGTGCCGCCTGGCGGCAGGGGTTCCCCACGCCGGATGGGCCGCGCCCCTTCGCCAAGGGCGCCTTCCTCCGGCGTCTGGCCTGCGTGCCCCTGGGCCGCGACACGGCCTTGGCCCGCCCCGGGGACCTGGTGTTCTTCGCCCGCGGCGGGGCCCGCACCCAGCCCGACCATGCCATGGCCTTCGTGCGGCCGGACGTGGACGGCGCCCCCATGCTGCTCTACCACACGGGGCCCGAGGGCAGTGGCACCACCCAGAAGCCTGGGGAGGTCCGCCGCGTCCGCCTGGACGATCTGCTGCACCACCCCGATCCCGAGTTCCGACCCGTGCCCGAGAACCCCTCGTTCCTGGGCCTCTACCGCTGGCAATTGCTGGCGGGCGGGGCCTCCGAACCATTCCCCCCCAGGTCCTGACATGCGCTGGTTCCGACCGATCCTCACCCTGTTGCTGCCGGCGCTCCTGCTGCTGCCCACCACTGGCACGGCCCAGAAGCGGACTGCCGAGGCGCCCTGGCGCGAGGGCGGCTGGACCGGCGCCTTCGCCAACCTGCGGCCCACGCTCCCGGGACAGCCGGGCCAGCTGGAGGCCGCGGGGCCCATTCCGGCGGAAGCCCGCATCCGGATCTACCGGGTGGAGGATCCCGAGGCCTTCCTGAAGAAGGTCCTGACCGACCGGAACCAGGCCGCGGCGGAGGGTGGACGCGGGGTTCCCGATCCCCTCGACCTGCTGCGTGAAGCGGTCCTGTGGGGTGGCCGCCGCGCCTTCGTCACCGTGCATCGCACCGCCACCCAGGCCCTGCGGGACGCCGCCAAGCAGACGGACCGGCTGCGCTCCGCCCGCACCAGCCCGGAGCGCGTCCGCGAGGGCTCGGCCCTGCCCATCGAAGGGCGGCCCGGCATCACCTTCGTGACCGAGATCGTCCCCAGGATCAGCGAAGACATCGCCGGCAAGAAGGGGCATGAGGACGATGAATCCGGCGATGACGGTTTCACCAGCCGCGTGCCGCTGCCGGCCCAGCCCGCGGGCCTCTACCTGGTGGAGATCCTGCGGGGCAGCGACGCGGCCTATGTGCCCTGGATGGTCACGGACCTGGCGCTGCTGTCGGAGCAGGACGGCACCCGGATCCGCGTGCAGGCGGTGGATGGGCGTGATGGCGCACCGAAGGCCGGCGCGTCCGGCCAGATCATCGAGGGAACCAGGACCCAGCCGCTGGCCTTCGATGGCGGCGGCAAGGCCGAGGCCATGGTCACGCCGGGCGTGCACCGGGTGGTTCTGGCCCGCAGCGGCGGGAGCTTCGCCCTCCTCGCCAGCGAGGGCCAGAGTGCCGCCGCCGTCCGCCAGCGCCTCTATGCCTTCACGGAACGGCCCCTCTACCGGCCCGGCCAGGAGGTCTTCGCCAAGGCCATCCTGCGGCGCGTGGAGGACGGCGAGAACCGCGTGGTGAATGGGGCCGCGAGCCTGCCCTTCACAGTGCTTGACCCCGAGGACACGAAGGTGACGGAAGGCCAGGCGAAGCTGATGAACGCCGAGACCGGCACCTACGCCGCCCAGTTCACCCTGCCGGGCGCAGGCCGCCTGGGCCTCTATCGCCTCGTGTTCCAGGGCCCCCAGGGCCCCGGCCAGGCCGAGTTCAAGGTGGAGCAGTTCGTGAAGCCCGCCTTCGAAGTGAAGGTGACCTCCGAAAAGACCAAGGTGGGCCTGGGCGATGCCCTGGCCTTCCACGCGAACGCCCGCTACTTCTACGGGGCGGCCGTGCGCGGCGCCAAGGCGGACTGGTTCCTCTACAAGGTGGTGCCCCCGAAGAGTCCCTGGATCTGGGACGACGAGGACTCGGGCCCCGCGCCCGAGCTGATGGAAAGCGGGCAGCTGGAGCTGGATGACGAAGGTCAGGCCGACCTGCCCACGTTCAAGGCTGAAAGCGATGGCCTCTGGCGCATGGTCGTGAAAGTGGCCGACGCCTCGGGCCAGCGCAACAGCGGCCAGGCCCAGGTGCGGGCGGCCGCCGGCGACCTGGTGCTGATGATCGCCGCGGACCGCCAGGTGGCGCTGCCCGGCAAGCCCTTCCAGGTGACGGCCCGGGCCCTCGATCTGGACGGCAAAGTGGTGCCGGGCGTGACCATCACCCTGCGGGCCGCCCGCATCGTGGCCCAGAAGGACAGCGCCTACTGGTGGTCGCGGCCCAGTGCCCTGAAGCCCGGCGAGACCATCGCCTCCGCTCAGGGCCCCCAGGCCATGCTGAGCATCCCCGAAGGTGGCGCCTTCCTCCTGGTGGCGGAAGCGAAGGATTCCAAGGGCCGCCCCGTGACCGCCCAGCGCCAGATCACCGTGGCGGCGGAAGGTACGCCGCTGCCCGCGGTGCCGGACCTCCGCGCCGCCGCGGACAAGCCCGAATACCAGCCTGGCGACACGGCCCGCATCCTCGTGCAGCTGCCGCGGCCCAGGCTGACCCTGCACTGGGCCCTGGAGCACGAAGGCCTGGGCCAGCAGCAGAGCCGCGCCGTGCAAGGCACCACGGCGCTGATCGAGATCCCCGTCACCGCCGCCATGCAGCCCAATGTCTGGGCTGTCTTCGAGATCGTGAGCGAAGGCCGCCGCCAGCTGGCGGAAGTGCCGCTCCGCGTTCCCAAGCGCGACCGCCGCCTCCAGGTGGCCGTCACCACCGACAAGGAACGCTACCAGCCGGGCCAGCCCATGAAGGTCTCCGTGGAGGTGAAGGACGCCTCCGGCAAGCCCTCCGCCGCGGACCTCAGCGTGGGCGTGGTGGACGAGGCCATCTACGCCTTGAGCCAGGAACTGCACCCCGATCCCGTGCGCTTCTTCCACCCCACGCGCCGCCACGGCGTGCTGCGCTCGGGCTCCACGGACTGGAGTTTCCACGACCTGCTGCGCCGGCAGCGTCCCGTGTGGAGTCTCAAGCAGACCCGGCGCGGCGACTTCAAGGCCGATGACGACGACAAGGTGCGCCAGAACTTCAAGGACACGGCCCACTGGGTGCCCTTCGTGGCCACGGGCCGCGACGGGAAGGCCAGCGTGGACCTGGTGCTGCCGGACAACCTCACGGCCTGGCGGGCCACGGCCACCGCCGTCACCGGCGACACCAAGGTGGGCGTGGGCCGGGCCTCGAAGCCCGCCTCCAAGCCGCTGCAGGTGGCCCTCACCCTGCCGCGCACGCTGAGCGTGGGCGAGGAGGCCCGGGCCATCGCCCTGGTGCGCAACCTCACCGGTCAGCCCCTCCAGGGGAAGATCCGGCTGGAAGTGCAGAACGGCCGCTTCTCGGGCACCCCCGAAGGATCATTCAGCCTCCAGGACCAGGGCGAGTACCGCTTCGCCCTGCCGCTGTTCTCCGACAAGACCGGTCCGCTCACGGTGACGGCCCGCGTGGAAGGCGGCGGGCTGAAGGATGCTGAGCGGCAGAAGGTGGCCGTCCAGGACCAGCTCGTCCCGGCGTCCATGTCCGGTTCCATGCTGCTGGAGGGCGGCTCCCAGACCCTCACCATCCCGCCCCCGCCCGCCGCCAAGGGGGACGCGACCCTGGTGCTCACGCCCGTGGGCAACCTGGAGCACCTGGCCGCGCCCTCGCTGCCCTACCTCATCGGCTATCCCTATGGCTGCGTGGAGCAGACGCTCTCGAGCTTCGTGCCCAACCTGCTGGTGGCCGACCTCGTGAAGCAGGGCGCCATGCCGGACCTCGACTGGAAGCAGCTCACGAACCTCGACCGCAACATCCGGGATGGCGTCTTCAAGGTCTACGGCTACCAGATGGCCAACGGCGGCTGGGGCTGGTACGCGCCCGGGGACTTCGGCCTGGAGGCCAACCCCCACACGACCGGCTACGCCATCCAGAGCTTCGCCACCATGAAGCGCCTGGGCTATGCCGTGGATGAGGGTGTCTACCGCCGGGGCCGCCTGGCCGCCATGAACCTCTTCCAGCAGGTGGCGCGGCAGGCGGATCAGGCTGGGGCCGCAGCCAGGGCCAAGAGTGATCACGGACGCTCAGCGGAACCCGCCGCGGATGCGGCCTTCCTGTTGGTGTCCCTGGCCCAGGCCGGCGAGCCCCTCGCGGGCCTGCTGGACAGTGCCGCGGACAAGGTGCTGCGCAGCCAGTGGCCCGGCGATCATGTGCTGGCCATGGTGGCGCTGGCCGCCGCCCAGGCGAAGCACCCAAGGACCGCCGCGCTCATCGAGCGCCTGGAGCAGCGCGCCGTGGTGAAAGGCGGCCTGGCCCGCTGGGAGGGCCGGCGGGAGTACTGGTGGAGCTACGCCTCGGGCGATGTGGTGCCCACGGTGATGGCCCTGAAGGCCCTGTGCCTGGCGCGCCCGCAGTCGCCGCTGATCCGCCAGGGCGAGACCTTCCTGGCCTCGGAATACCGCGGCTACGGCTGGTACTCCACCTGGAGCACGGGCCAGATCGTGGACCTGCTGCCGTACCTGATGAAGGTCCGCAAGCTCGACTGGGGACCGCTCGCCATCCAGGCCGCGCTGCAAGGGGGCCCCACCTGGGACTTCAAGGAACGGCCCCAGCCCCGCCGCTGGAACGTCCGCGAAGCCCGCCCGGGCAGCTACGCCATGGCGGAGCCCAAGGCCGTCACCCTCACGGCCAGCGGCAAGGGCCTGCTGGTGTGGACCTACGCCTACCAGGTGCCGGGCAGTGCCGCGGGCGTCCCCAAGGGCGACGCCTCCTCGGCCCTGCGCCTGTCCGTGACTCGCAGCCTCTGGCGCCTGAAGACGCCGCAGGAAACCGGCAATGCCCACCAGGGCTGGGTCCGCCAGCGCTGGACGGGGACGCTGAACGCGGGCGAGGAGGCCTGGATGGAGGTGTCCTTCCGCACAGACCGCGACGCGGACTACGTGATGCTCGAGGTGCCCATCCCCGGCGGCCTCAACCCCACCGTGAAGCTGGAAGGCTTCGTCCTCGAAGGGAAGCCCTTCACGGACGAGGGGGCTTCCGAGACCTGGACGAAGCCCCGCATCGAGGTCCATGCGGACAAGGTGACCTTCCTGTTCCCCCGGACCTGGAGCTGGGACACGCACACCGTGCGGATCCTCCTGCGGGCGGGCATGGCGGGCAGCTACCGGCTGCGGCCGGCCAAGCTGAGCCTCATGTCGAACGAGGGGCAGTGGGCCACCTGCGACGGGGCGGACCTGAAGGTGCTGGACGGAGGTGCGCGATGAGGCGGCTGCTGGTTCTCCCCCTCCTGCTGACAGCCGCCCTCCTGAGCGCCCAGAAGCCGCGGGCACCCAAGCCCCAGCCCGTGGCGGCCTATGTGCCCGACCTCAAGCAGTGGCGCCTGGAGGTGGCGCCGGCCTTAGGCGGGTGGTCCGGGGACCGCACCGTGAACCTGCGGATCAAGCTCGTGGATCCCAGGGATCCCAACCCACCCAAGGACCAGGCCCAGCCCCGGTTCTTCGAGGACGAGGAAGGGGGCGAGGACGAGCCCCGGACGGAGGACACCCGCACCGCCGAGCAGCTCCGCCAGGAGCGGCTGGCGCGGGAGGCCGAGGCCGCCCGCAACGCCTGGCGCTCGCGCAGCCTGCAGGTGTGGTTCAACGGCGCGACGCTGCGCTGGCAGGCCAGCGTGGGCACGACCCTGCACACCGAACTCACCGCCCAGAACGGCGAGAACCGCCTGGAGATCCTGGAGCCGGATTCGGGCCTGAAGGTGGTCCGCAGCTGGTGGGTGTCCACGGCCAGGACCCGCCTCCGCGTGGTGTCCGTCCAGGTCGGCGAGGAGTACGCCAGCGGCAGCCTGCAGGTGCAGGAACCGGACGGGGCCCTGGCGCAGGGAGGCCGCCGCACACCCTCAGGCGGCATGCTGCGCTGGTCCGGCGAATACACCCACGAGACTCCGCCTCCGGGCACCTACACCTTGAAATGGATCAGTGGCTGGCGCGGAGGCCGGCCGGCCCGGGTCCGCCTCGAGGCCCTGCTGGACGGCGGTACCGACCAGGAGCGCCGCTGGACCTGGGAACGCCTCATCCTGCCCGGCGCTGGACCGGTCACCCTGGGGACCTTCGATGTGGAACCTTAGGCTGGCCGTCTTCCTCCTGGCCTTCCGGCTGCTGACCGCCCAACCGGCGCCGGAAGCCGGACCCAACCCCGCCCTGCTGGCGGCCTCTCGGGCGCCGGTCCTCCGGCCGGGCGAGGGCTTCGCCATCACCCTGGGGGACGGCGAAGTGCGCGCCTTCGGGGAGGCCCGGAAGGAGGCTCCCATGGGCAGCCTCGCCAAGCTGGTCTGGATGCGGCTGGAAGGGGCCGAGTGGTCCAGCTCGGGCGTCCATTACCGGTGCAAAGGCTCTGATGGCCCCTTCGTGTGCTGGAATCGCGAGGGCCACGGTCGGGTGGACCTGGGCGGCGCCCTCCGGGAGAGTTGCAACCTGGCCTTCCTGGTCTGGATCGCGGGATCCCGGGAGCGCTGGCTGGAGGACTACGGCCCGGATGCGGCCCGGGCGCGCCTGGAGGATGTCTTCCAGCCCTTCCTGGGCCACCGCCTGCCCCCGGGAGAGGGCCTGCCCCCCCTGACCGCGGCCTGGGTCGGCGACGGGGACCTGCTGCGGACCAGCCCCGAGGCCTTCCTCCGCTGGCTCATGGAACCGGACCAGGCGGAGGTGGTCACCTTCGGGAAGCGCTTCCTGGCGGGCTATTGGGTGGAATTCATGGACCTGTTCGGCAAAGAGGGCTGGTGGTTCAAGACCGGCACCGGCCCGGTGCCCGGCCAACCTTCGGCCACCAGCGCCTGGGTGGCCGGTGGGCGCGGCTCCGCCCTCGTGGTGCTCCACCTGCCGCGGGGTCGGGGCAAGCAGGAGGGCATGGTGCGCATCCGGGAGATCCTGGGGCTGAAGCCTTGATCGTTCTGGCTGTGGCGGCCCCCGCGCCGCCGTTCACGCCTCCGGTGATCGACGGGGATCCTGCCGCCCAGCCGGCCGTGGACGCGGCCCTGCGGCAGTCGTTCGCCGCCACGACGGCCTTCGGGGCCTGGCCCCTCGGGCCCTGGCGTGTGGTCATCCATCCTGACGCCACCGCTTTCGAGCGGGCCACGGGCGGAGCGCCGGGCGGGCGCAGCGGCCAGTGGATGGGGGCCACGCTGCACCTGCGGCCCTGGGAGCAGCTGCGGCGGCGGGACCTGGGCGCGATCCTGCGCCACGAGCTGACGCATCGGCGCCTGGCGAAGGCCGGGCTGCGCCGGTGGAGCGAGGAGGCCCGCTGCCTGTGGGCGGAAGGCCATCCGAGGCCGCCGAAGGTCTGGCCTGCCGCGCCTCCCAGTGGCCTGCAGGCGCGCCTCGACCGGGCCCTGGCAGGCGGCACCACCCGCGAGCAGCACTGGGCCTACGGGTGGCTGCGAGCCTGGCTGCGGGGCGAGCCCCTGCCGGAACCGCCCAGCGCCCGGATGCCCGGGAGGGACGCGTGGGTGAAGGAGGCCGCCCCCCTGGCGGAAACCGTCACCGTGGTGTGGCCACCCGACCGCCTCCGCCATCCGATGATCGTGAATGGACATCGACTGTCGCATCGATCGGGCAGGACCTGGCGCTTCCAGGGGCAGGTCCGATTTGGCGGGGGCTCGACCGTCCGCACCCTGGCCGGTCGCGTGGTGGTGCGCGCCGAGGCCCGCGGCTGGCGGCTTTCCTGGACGGCTTCCCGGGCCGCCTGGGTTGCCGCGGCGACCGAGGGCGAACTCGGGGCCGAGGCCCCCTTCGAAGCCCGGCGGGCCCTGGCGGCTGTGTTGCAGCGCTGGCTGGAGGGCCACCGCCACCAGCATCCGGGCGGTGGCCTCTGTCCTCTGACGCATTGTGCGGTGGTGCGGGGAAAGGCCTCGATCGATACACTCCGTGCAGCCTCCACGGCACCACCCTTGGATCTGGATCCCCGTTGGGCCTTCTTCACGGGCTCATCCGGCGCCCACCCTCTCAGTCCCCGCGAAGTCTGGGGTGGGGGGCCCGAGGGTCCCGGCGGGGGCGCGGAGGTTCCAGGCGATCGCTGGCTGGCCTGGGAGCGCACCCTCAGTCCCGGACAGGCCAGTGCGCTGAAGCAGGACGTGCGGCCCGGCCTGAAGCCGGGTCAGAAGGGCCTGAAGCTGGGGGACTCCGGGCCCTATGCAGTCGAGGAACTGCGGCTGGCTGCGGGGCGGCGCTTCGGCTGGACCACCTGGCCCAGCAATGCCTGCGAGGCGGAGGCGCTGCCCGATGGGTCGCTGCGGCTGCACGGCTGGGGCTGGGGCCACAATGTGGGCCTCTGCCTTGCCACGGCCCGCTTCCGGGCAGAGCAGGGCGCCACCGCGGAGCAGATCCTGGCCGAGGCCTACCCCGCCTCGTGGAGAGGCACCCCATGACCTGGTGGCTGTACCTGCTCCGTTGCGCGGACGGCACGCTCTACTGCGGCATTGCGCTGGATGTGGAGGCGCGGTTGCAGCAGCACCGCGAAGGCAAGGGCGCCAAGTACACCAGGGGCCGTGGGCCCCTGGTGCTGGTCTACCACGAGGCCTGCGGCTCGAAGGCCGAGGCCCTGAGGCGGGAGCGGACCATCAAGCGCCTGAAGCGCCCGGCCAAGGAGGCCCTGATCGCTACAGGAAGACCGTGATCGCGACGCGGATCCCCGGGTGGCGGGGATTGACCAGGTAGTAGCCATCGCCGTAGTAGTCGATGTACACCCGGTCGGCCAGGTACCAGTCATCCACCCAGAACTCCGGCCAGGGATCCACGATGAGGAACCAGTAGCCCCCGCAGCTGAACCGGGGATAGCCCTGGTAGATCACGGGGCGGCTGCCGATGAGGAAGGGATGCCGATAGCCGAAGCGGGAGACGAACTGCGGCTCGGGGATGCGGTAGCCGCCATAGCCGCCACGCTGGGCCCAGGTCCGGTGGTCGCGTTCCCAGTGCTGGGCGCGGTGTTCCCGCCAGCTGGAGCGGGCAGGCCAGGCATCCCGGCGCCAGGTATCCCGCGCCTGCCAGGCACGGGCGGTCTCAGCGGCGCGCGGCGATGGGCGCGCCTCACGCGCCTGCGGGCGGGAGGGCTCTCGGCTCGCGGGGGGCCGGCGGGCGCTTCGGGGTTCTTCCCGCTCCATGCGGCGCCCTTCGGGGCGGTCGAGTCGGTCGGGTCGCTCCGGCCGCGCCTGGCGTTCGGGTCCAGGCATGGGCCGGGACCGCTCCATGTCCCGCAGGGGCCGGGGTGCCTGGGGGGCCACCCTCGAGGGCGCGGCCTGCTCCCGGCCCCGATCAGGATGGCCGCGTTCTTCACGGGGGCGGTCGGGCCGCGGCCCCTCCTCCCGGCGGTCGCGCTGGGCCACGGCAGGTAAGGTCAAACCTGCCAGAAACATGAGAACCAGGGTGCTGGACGTTCGACGGTGTGCCATGGGTCCCTCCCTTCCAGATCCTCGATGGAGGCACTGGATTAGATGCGTTGGCAGCAGGATCGGTGCCAGTCCAGGAGGCGCCCGAACCGGGTCCGGTCGAATCCGGGCTGGGCCAGGGCCATCAGGCCTGACGGCCCGCGCCCATCTCCCCCAGCAGCGCGGCCACCGCGGCCTTGGAGTCCTCCGCCTTGAACACCGCGTTGCCGGCCACGAGGCAGTCGGCGCCGGCGCGGACGAGCTCGGCGGCGTTCTTCAGGCTCACGCCGCCGTCCACCTGGATGAAGAAGGGCACCCCGCGTGCCGCGCGCAGGGCGTTGAGGCGCTTCACCTTGTCCAGCACGCGTGGGATGAAGCTCTGGCCGCCGAAACCCGGGTTCACGCTCATGAGCAGCACGAAGTCGAAGTCGCCCACGAGGTCGACGAGGGTCTCGATGGGTGTGCCCGGATTCAGCACCACACCGGCTTTGCCGCCCGCTTGGCGGATGGCGGCGAGGGTGCGGTGCAGGTGGGGATCCGCCTCCTGGTGGATGCTCACCCAGTCGGCGCCGGCCTTGACGAAGTCGGCAGCGTAGCGCAGGGGCTCCACGATCATCAGGTGGCAGTCCAGGGGCAGCGTCGTGGCCTTGCGCAGGCCCTCCACCACCGGCAGGCCGATGGTGATGTTCGGCACGAAGCGGCCGTCCATGACGTCCACGTGTACTACCTGGGCCCCCGCGGATTCAATCATCCGCAGCTCCTCGCCCAGCCGCGTGAAGTCCGCGGAGAGCAGGGAAGGGGCCAGCAGGGGGGCGGCGGGACGGAGGCTCATGTGCCTAGTATTCCAGAGGTGATCCCACCCGGCGCCAAAGACCTCCACGAAGGACACGAATGGAAGTGCAAGGGCACGAAGGGATTCATTCATTTGCCCTTCGCGTTTTTCTTCGTGCCCTTCGTGGAGATCCTTCTTTCTAGCGGCTGAGCGGTACCTCCACACCGTTCACCCACAGCCGTCCGGGCTTCACCTTCCGCAGGGCTTCGGGACTCACTTCCCCGAGGGGCACCTGGACCCACAGCAGGTCGGCCGCGGCCCCCTTCTGGAGCGCGCCCAGGTCCTTGGCGCGGCCCAGGGCCGCGGCGTTCCCGGCCGTATAGGCGCGGACGGCCTCCAGGCGGGTGAGGCGCTGGCCGGGCAGGAAGCCGCCGGGCGGGTTGCCGTCGGGATCCTGGCGGGTCTCGGCGGCGGCCAGGGCGATGAAGGGGTTGGCGTCCTCCACGGGCGCATCGCTGCCAAAGGCGAGGAGGGCGCCGCCGTTCGCGAAGCTGCGCCAGGGGAAGGCCTCGTCCACGCGCCCGGGCCCCAGGCGGGCGGGGGTCCAGCTGTGGTCCGAGGTGCAGTGGGTCGGCTGGATGCTGGCCACCACGCCGAGCTTCCCGAAGCGGGCGGCGTCGTCGGAAGTGACGATCTGGGCATGCTCGATGCGCGGGGGCAGGGCGCCCTTGCCCTTCTTCATGGCCTTTTCGATCAGGTCCAGGGCCGCGCGGTTGGCCGCGTCGCCGATGGCGTGGATGGCCGGCTGGAATCCCGCCCGCAGGGTGATGGAGGCGTCCAGGGCGACCTTGGCCGGATCGGTGACCCACAGCCCCTGGGTGGATGGTTCGTCCGAATAGGGGGCCAGCAGCCGGGCGCCGCGGCTGCCCAGGGCGCCATCCAGGTAGAACTTCACGCCCTGCACCTGGAAGAAGGACAGGTTCTTCGCCCGGCCCTGCTTCAGCTCCCGGAGCATCAGGGCGTGATCGTGGTTCAGGTAGGCGAAGACGCGGATGGGCAGGGTTCCCGTCGCGGCCAGGCGCCGGTAGGCTGCCAGCTCGCGGGCGCCGACACCCATGTCCGCCACGGCCGTGAAGCCGTCCGCGCGCAGGGCGAGGAGCCCGGCCTTCAGGCGGGCTTCAAGTTCGGCGGAGCTGGGTTCGGGGATGAACTTCTCCACGAGCTGTGTGGCCGCATCCAGCAGGATGCCCGTGGGGCGCCCGGCGGCATCCTTGAGGATGCGCCCCCCCTTCGGGTCCGGCGTGCCGGGGCCGATGCCCGCCAGAGCCAGGGCCGCGCTGTTCACCCAGGCGGCGTGGCCGTCCACGCGCTGGAGGAAGGCGGGCCGGGTGCCGGTGAGGGCGTCCAGGTCGAGGGCCTTGGGGAAGGTTTTGGCGGACCAGCGGTTCTGGTCCCAGCCCCGGCCCAGCACCCAGCCCTGGGGGTGGGCGGCGGCCCAGGCGCGGATGCGCGCCAGGGTGCCGTCCAGGTCCGCCGGTCCCGTGAGGTCCACCTTCCGGCTCAGGGCGCCCAGGCCGCCGACGTGCGCGTGGCCCTCGATGAGCCCGGGCAGCAGGGTGCCCCCGGGCAGCTCCACGCGCCGGGCTTTCGGGTGGGCTTTGGCGAGGGCGTCCGGCGTGCCCACGGCCAGGATCTTCCCTCTCCCGATGGCCAGGGCCTGGCCGTGCTGCAGGCCCTGGGTGGTCCAGAGATCGGCACCGGCGAGAATCAGAATGGGAGCTGGCGGCGGAGGCGGCAGGGGCATGGGGCTCTCTCGGAGGGGAAGGGCCAGTGTAGCGTCACCCCTCGCGTGGGCGATAAGGTGGATCCTTCGGAGGCTCCATGTACCAGAAGGATTTCCTGGATCAGGTGCGGGCACAGCTCACAGTGTCGGAAGATCCGGCAAAGCTTCGGCAGCGGTCCTTCGAGACGAGTTCGGGCATTCCGCTGAAGAACAGCTATACGCCCGAGGACCTGGCCAATCACGACCCTCTGCGCGACCTGGGCGCCCCGGGGAAGTTCCCCTTCACGCGGCACGTGCAACCCACCGGGTACCGCGGCCGCCTGTGGACCATGCGCCAGTACGCGGGCTTCGCCACGGCGGAGGAGAGCAACGCCCGCTACCGCTACCTGTTGGAGCAGGGCACCACGGGCCTCTCGGTGGCCTTCGACCTGCCCACCCAGATCGGCATGGATCCCGACCATCCCATGGCTCTGGGCGAGGTGGGCAAGGTGGGCGTGAGCATCAGCTCCATCCACGACATGCGGACGCTGTTCAGGGACATCCCCCTGGACAAGGTCAGCACGAGCATGACCATCAACGCGCCCGCCAGCGTGCTGCTGGCTCTCTACCTGGCCGTGGCGGAAGAGCAGGGCGTTTCCTGGGACAAGGTGAGCGGCACCATCCAGAACGACATCCTCAAGGAATACATGGCCCGCGGCACGTACATCTTCCCGCCGCGCCAGAGCCTGCGTCTCATCACGGACATCTTCGCGTTCTGCGCGGAGCAGGTGCCCAACTGGAACACCATCTCCATCAGCGGCTACCACATCCGCGAGGCCGGCTGCACGGCGGCCCAGGAAATCGCGTTCACGCTGGGCGACGGCATCGCCTACGTGCAGGCGGCGCTGGAGGCAGGGCTGAAGCTGGAGGCCTTCGCGCCCCGCCTCAGCTTCTTCTTCAACGCGCACAACCAGTTCTTCGAGGAGGTGGCCAAGTTCCGCGCCGCCCGCCGGCTCTGGGCGCGGATCATGAAGGAGCGTTTCAAAACGGACGATGCAAAAAGCCAGATGTTGCGTTTCCACACGCAGACGGCGGGCAGCACGCTGACGGCCCAGCAGCCGGACAACAACATCGTCCGGACGGCCGTACAGGCCATGGCGGCCGTGTGCGGCGGCACCCAGAGCCTGCACACCAACAGCCGGGACGAGGCCCTGGCCCTGCCCACGGAGCAGAGCGCCATGATCGCCCTCCGCACCCAGCAGATCCTGGCGCACGAGTCCCGGGTGGCGGACGTGGTGGATCCCTTTGCGGGCAGCTATCTCATCGAGTCGCTGACGGATGAGCTGGAGGCCCGCGCCGCCGCGCTGCTGGCGAAGGTGGATGAGCTCGGCGGCATGGTTGCCGCCATCGAGAAGGGCCTTCCCCAGCGCGAGATCCAGAACGCGGCCTACGCCTATCAGAAGGCCGTGGAGAAGGGCGAGCAGGTCGTGGTCGGTGTGAATCGCTTCGCCATCAGCGGCGAGGTGACACCGGATCTCCTCCGGGTGGACGAGTCGCTGGGCGAGGCCCGGCGCAGGCAGGTGGCGGCCGTGCGTGCGGGTCGGGACCAGGTGGCCGTCTCGGCCCGGCTGGCTGAGCTCGCCGCAGCAGCCAAGGGCACGGAGAACCTCATGCCACGCATCGTGGCGGCCGTGAAGGTCGAGGCCACCGTGGGCGAGATCTGCGACGCCCTCAGGCTCGTTTTCGGTGAGTACCAGGAGCACCTGGTGCTCTGATGATTCAAAACCCCATGATGTCTTGTGAGAACTCCTGATCCGGGTACCCTTGTTGCAGTACGGTCCCCAACCTCGTCCCGCTCCTGCGGGACTCCATCCGGAGGCACCATGCGCATCACCACCCTCATCGCCGCCGCGGCGCTGATCCTCGCCGTTCCCGCCCAGGCCAAGATGCCCTGGGTCAAGAAGGCCCAGGAGCTTGGCTTCGCTGAAGTCAAGGACTGCAAGGCCTGCCACGTCGGCGCTCCCAAGAAGGGCGGCGAGATGTCCGCCCGCGGCAAGTTCCTCGAAGAGACCAAGGCCAAGAAGAAGGCCGCCGAAGTCGACCTCAACTGGCTGAAGGACTACAAGGGCAAGTGAGCCGCCAGCATCGGCTTCCGGACCTCGCCGGGCGGGTTTTCCGCCCGGTTTTTTCTGTACCCAGGGGGCGCCCTCACAGCGGATCCCGACACCTGTAGCGACATCAATGTCCAGCTGGGCAACGACTTGGATCTTCCCTGGTGTCGTGATCTAGATCACCAACAGGTATCTTAATGGGAGGCAACCGCGCTAGGGTGATAGGCGACTCATGAGGTAGTTATGCGCCTGCTGATCGCCGGACTGTTTTCCGTATTCCTTGCGGCGGCTCCCCCCTCGGCCAAGGACTGCCTTTCCTGCCACGACATCGACCTGGCCAAGTTCGCGGCCACGAAGCACGGCAGCATGGCCTGCACGGACTGCCACAGCAGCATCACAAGCCTGCCCCACGCCGACAAGCCTGCGCCGGTGAAGTGCGCCACCTGCCACGAGGATCAGGTCAAGGCCTACGGGAAGAGCGTCCACGGGGTCGCCAAGCAGAACGGGATGACCGACGCGGCCACCTGCGCTTCCTGCCACGGGCCCGCGCACCAGATTCTCGGGGCGAGCGATCCGGCTTCGAAGGTGGCCAAGAAAAATCTGGCGGACACCTGCGGCAGCTGCCACTCCAATCCGGATTTCCTCGCCAAGCACCAGATCCCCTTCGTGAAGCCGGTGGAGGCCTACCGCCTCAGCGTGCACGGCCGCGAGGTCGCCAAGGGGAACGCCGGCGCGGCATCCTGCTCCGACTGCCACGGCAGCCACGACATCCTGGCCTCGCGCGATCCCAAGGCCAAAGTGAACCGGGCCAATGTGGCGGAGACCTGCGGCCTCTGCCACAGCGACATCCAGGCCGTCTACGCCGACAGCGTGCATGGCCTGGCCGTGAAGCGGGGGTCCAAGGATTCCCCCACCTGCACGGGCTGCCACGGCGAGCACGACATCCTGGCGCCCTCGGAAGCCGGTTCCCTGGTGAACGCGGCCCGCGTGTCCACCATCACCTGCGGCCGCTGCCACGGGGACGAGCGCCTGAACACCCGCTACGGTTTCGGCGACAAGGTGCCCGCCTACCAGGACAGCTTCCATGGCCTCTCCGTCCGGGGCGGTGGCAAGTCGGCCGCCAACTGCGCCTCCTGCCACGGCGTGCACAACATCCTCCCCTCGGCGGATGTGCGCTCCACGGTGAATCCCGCCAACCTGAGCCAGACCTGCGGCAAGTGCCACCCCGGCGCCGGAACGAAGCTCGCCTCCGCGCCCATCCACGTCCGCACCGCCACGATCACGGAGCACATCTCCGTGCGCTGGATCCGCCTGGCCTACCTGCTGCTCATCCCCCTGACCATCGGCTTCATGCTGGTGCACAACGGCCTCGACTGGCTGGCGAAACTGCGGCGCGGGCCCCATCACGGGGGCACCCACGAGGGCTTCCCGCGCATGAACAAGACGTTCCGCATCACCCACGCCATGGTGATCGTGAGCTTCATCTCCCTCGTCGTCACCGGGTTCGCCCTGAAGTTCCCCGAGGCCGGCTGGGTGAAGCTCTTCCAGTCTTTCGACCCCAGCTCGAGCCTGCGCGGCGTGGTGCATCGCATCGCGGCGGTGATCATGATGGCCGGCACGGTGTTCCATTTCATCCATCTGGCCGTGTCGAAGCGGGACCGGGTGATCCTGGTGGAGCTGCTCCCCTCCTGGCAGGATGCCAAGGACATCTTCAACATGCTCCGGTTCAACCTGGGCCTGACCCAGGAGCGACCGACCTTCGGCATGTTCGGCTATGCCGAGAAGATGGAGTACTGGGCCTTCATGTGGGGCACCGTGGTGATGGCCGTGACGGGCGTCCTGCTGTGGGCCGAGAACTGGAGTCTGCGGCACTTCCCGAAATGGGTGCTGGACGCTGCCACGGCCGCCCACTGGTATGAAGCCATCCTGGCCACGCTCTCCATCCTCGTCTGGCACTGGTACCTGGTGATCTTCGACCCCGATGTCTATCCCATGGACCTGGCCTGGCTCAACGGCAAGGCCTCGGCGGATCACATGCGCGAAACGCGGCCCGAGTACTACCGGAAGACTCTTGAAAAGCGCGAGACCGGTTCCGACAACTCGTGACACCGTTTGGCCCACGACCCTGCCCTTACCCACTCCACAGGAACGACCCATGACCCGAACGCCTTCTGATACTCAGGCTCCCGCCGCCGGCAAGCGACGCGGGGGGGGCCTCCTGCTGGCCCTGATCACCGGCCTCCTCCTCTCAGCCGCGCCCCTGCAGGGCGCGCCGGCCAAAGCTGCGGCCAAGGAGAGCTGCTTCGATTGCCACAGCGACAAGGACCTCACCAAGGAAGGTCCGAATGGCACCACTGTGCCGCTCTTCGTGGATGCGGGCCGCTTCGGCGGCTCAGTCCATGCGTCGCTCTCCTGCAGGACCTGCCATGCCGAGCTCCACAAGGACCATCCGGGCGATGGCAACCCGGTGCCGAAGGTGAAGTGCGGCACCTGCCACACCGAGCAGGACAAGGTCTACCAGGGCAGCATCCACGGCATGAGCAAGGCCATGGGGGCCTCGGCCGCCGCGAACTGCACGGACTGCCACGGGAACCACTACATCTCTCCCGTGAAGCAGACGGATTCGCCGGTCTACAAGATGAACCTGTCCCAGACCTGCTCGAAGTGCCACGCGAACAAGAACCTCACCGACGAATACAAGATGAAGTACCCCCAGGTGGCCTCCCAGTACCAGGAGAGCATCCACGGGAAGGCGCTGCTCGTGAAGGGGCTCATCGTGGCCCCCAGCTGTAACGACTGCCACGGCGTGCATGACATCAAGCGGAGTGTGGACCGGAGCTCACCCATCAACCATGCCAATGTCGCCAAGACCTGCGGCAAGTGCCATGTGACGGTGGAGGAGATCTACAACAAGAGCATCCACGGCCAGCTCCTGGCCAAGGGCGATCCCCGCGGCCCGGTGTGCATCCAGTGCCACTCCGCGCACCAGATCGAGACGCCGGTGAGCGGCCACTTCAAGGCCGGCAGCGACATGGTCTGCGGCAAGTGCCACGCCGACCGCCTGGAGCACTACCGCGATACCTACCACGGCAAGGCCATGGCCCTGGGCAAGGCGAACACCGCGAGCGCGGTGGCGGCCTGCTATGACTGCCACGGGCACCACGACGTCCTGCGCGCCGCGGATCCCAATTCCCGGCTTTCCCCCGCGAACATCGTCAACACCTGCAAGCAGTGCCATGCCAACGCCTCGGTCAGCTTCACGAAGTACGCACCCCATGCGAACCCGATGGATCGCAAGAACTACCCGGTGCTGCACTACGTCTTCCTGATCATGACCACCCTGCTCGTGTGCACCTTCTCCCTGTTCGGCGCGCACACGCTCCTGTGGCTGATCCGGTCCGTCTGGCTCTACCGCCACGACTCCAAGCAGTTCCGCGAGGCCAAGATCAAGATCCAGGAGGATGACGAGCAGTTCACCCGGTTCCAGCCCTTCGAGCGGTTCCTCCACATCCTGGTGGTGACGAGCTTCCTGCTGCTGACGATCACCGGCATGCCGCTGAAGTTCTACTACACCGACTGGGCCAAGGCGATCTTCCGCTTCTTCGGGGGGGCCGACGTGGCCCGCACCCTCCACCACTTTGGTGCGGTGATCACCTTCGTCTACTTCGCCCTGCACGTGAGCACCACCTTGGGCCACTTCTGGCGGAACCGCGGCTTCCTGAAGGACCCGGAGACGGGCGCCATCCGGCTGAGCCGGATCTTCAAGGCCATGGCCCACCCGGATTCCATGATCCCCACCAAGCAGGACGTGAAGGACTTCGTGGCCCACAACCGCTGGTTCTTCGGCAAGGGTCCGCGCCCCGAGTTCGACCGCTGGACCTACTTCGAGAAGTTCGACTATCTCGCCGTGTTCTGGGGCGTGTTCGCCATCGGCGTCTCGGGCCTGATCATGTGGTTCCCGGAATTCTTCAGCAAGTTCATGCCGGGCTGGATGATCAACGTCTCGCTCATCGTCCATTCCGACGAGGCCCTGCTGGCCGCCGGCTTCATCTTCACGGTCCACTTCTTCAACACGCACTTCCGGCTGGAGAAGTTCCCCATGGACACCGTGATCTTCTCCGGTCGCATCTCCAAGTCCGAGATGCTCCACGAGCGGAAGCGCTGGTATGACCGCCTGGTGGCCGAAGGCCGCCTGGACAGCTTCCGCGTCAAGGATGAATGGGAGGCCTGGAAGGGCATCGCCCGGAGCGCCGGCTACATCTTCTTCAGTGTCGGCCTCGTGCTGCTCTTCCTCATCATCTATGCCATGACCTCGCGCCTCGCACACTGACGCGCCGATGGGTGGAGAAGGGCCCCGGTTCGCGCCGGGGCCCTTTTCTTGAGGTGATGCCCCCCGCGATCCGTAGCTTCAAATCGTTTGAAATCACTCGATTCCAGGTCATGACAAAGCTGTGACTGCCATCACTGACGATTCAGCCTTGTCATACGACACTCAAGTCATCGATTCAGCCCCGCTTGGATCGGATTCAAACCTCTACCCCATCTCAGGAGTTCCCATGCGCCGCATCACCCTCCTCACCGCCGCTCTGATCCTGGCCGTGGCTCCGATGGCCTCCGCCAAGCCCACCACCGTCAAGGGTGCCAAGTGCACCGCCTGCCACGAGGGCGCCCCCAAGGACAAGAAGTTCAACGCCGCCGCCACCAAGATGGTCGCGAAGTACAAGGAAGCCCAGTGCAAGGACTGCCACGGCTTCGCCGAGGGCAAGCTGACCACCATGAAGAAGAAGTAGTCGCTCTACTCTCCAGAAACGAGAAGGCGCCGGATTTCCGGCGCCTTCTCGTTTCTGGCGTTGGCTAAAGGCCGAGCAGCGAGCGGGCCTCCGTCTCCATGAGATCCAGCTGGGCCTCGCCGCCGCGACCCTGGAGGTAGACCTTCAGCTTGGGCTCGGTGCCGCTGGGGCGGAAGGCGGCGAAGGCGCCGCTCTCCAGGCGGAACTTCAGGACGTTGCTGCGGGAGATGGGCAGGGCGACCGCGCGGTTGTCGGGGCGATCGAGGATGGGTTCGCTCCGATCTCCGCCATGCCAGAGACCGGTCTGGAAGTCCTCCCAGCTGGCGACCTTCTCGCCGCCCAGGGCGGCGAGGCCTGCGGTGCGGATGCGACCCATGGCCTCGGCAAAGCGCTTGGCTCCGCCGGGCCGGGGATCCTCCAGGTTCACCAGGCGGTTGCGGAAGGTGCCGACCTTGGCCATGAGGGCATCGACGGCCTCGAACAGGGTCTGACCCTTCGCCTTGTAGTGCCCGGCCAGCTCGGCGACCACCAGTGCGGCCGTCACGCCGTCCTTGTCGCGCAGGTCCGGGGGCAGCAGCATGCCGTAGCTTTCCTCGGCGCCGAAGGCATAGGGCTCACCCAGGGCCTCCAGGCGATCCATGCACACGGCAATGTTCTTGAACCCCGTGAGCGTCCAGACCACAGGCAGGCCATGATGCCGGGCCACCTCGGCCATGAAGTCGGAGGTGACCACCGTGCTGACCACGGCGCCCTTGCGGCCCCTCTGGGTGCAGAGGTAGTCGAGGGTGAGGGCGGCCAGATCGTTGCCCGACATGAGCTCCCAGGCCCCGTTCCGCCTGGCGACGACGCCGATGCGGTCCGCGTCGGGATCGTTGGCGAGGATGACCTCGGCGCCCATGGCCTCGGCCTCCTTCAGAGGGGCGGCGTAGGCCGCCAGCTCCTCGGGGTTGGGGCGCGGGGCCGTGGGGAAGGTGCCGTCCTGCACGCCCTGGCTGGGGCTGATGGAGAGTGGCAGGCCGGCCCGCTCGAAGAGGGCGGGCACGAAGGCGATGCCCGTGCCGTGGAAGGGCGTGTAGAGGATGCGGGCGGCCTCGAAGGCCTTGGGATGCTGAAGCAGGTCCTGGCCCATGGCGATGTAGGCGGCCTCGACCTCGGCGGGGATGGGCTGGATGCGGCCCGCCGGCACGACGGGCGGCTCGGGCACCAGCGGCAGGCCCGCCATGTGCGCTTCAACTTCCGCGTCCCAGGGCTCCACAACCTGGCCGCCCAGGTCGTTGTAGGCCTTGAATCCGTTGTATTCCTTCGGATTGTGGCTGGCGGTGACGATGGCGCCGCAGCCGGCACCCAGGCGCTTCATGGCGAAGCAGAGGAAGGGGGTCGGCAGGGGGCGGTCGCCCAGGAATACCTGGTAACCCGCGGCGACCAACACCTCGGCGCAGGCCCTCCCGAAGGCCTGGGAGTTGAGGCGGGTGTCGAAGCCCACGACGGCGATCATCTTCCCGGGAGCTCTCCGGCTGGCGACGCTGGCCAGGGCCATGGACACGCGGCGGATGTTGGGCAGATTCATGCGGCGCAGCCCAGCGGCCATGAAGCCCCGGAGGCCGCCGGTGCCGAAGGCGAGGGGCTCGGAGAAGCGGTCCTCCAGCTCGGCCGAGGCCTTGGCATCCCCCGCCTCGGCGGCCCTCAGCAGGGGCTCCAGCTCCGCCCGGAGCCCGGGCTCCAGATGGGGGAAGGCGAGGTAGGCGCGGGCGGATTCAAGGCTCATGGAAGGTCCTGTAGGAACATTCCAGGATTGCAGATCAAGGAAGCGAGGTCGACCCGGAGGGTTTGCGGGCCACCACCTGGACCACCGCGCCCAGGCCGTGATGGTGGGCGCCTTCGCGGATCTCGCGGACCAGCTCCTGGCCGATCTCGAGTTCCAGGCCAGGCAGGAGGCTTCTCAGTTCCGCCAGAGTGATCAGCAGATCCACCTCCTTCGGGCCACCGGTGCCGTACTCCAGCTGGCCGGGTGTGTAGGCTTCCAGGATCAGCACACCGCCGGGAGCGAGGGCTGCGGCGCAGCGCGGGTAGAGGCTCTGCCGGAGCGCCGAAGGCAGGTGGCAGAAGATGGAGATGATGCCGCTCCAGGCAGTGGGACCCAGATCGAACTCCGCGAGATCGGCGACCTTGGTTGTGATCGCCACATCGCGGCTCGCGGCCAGTTCCCGGGCCCTGGCCAGTCCCACAGGAGACTGGTCCATGGCCGTGACGGCATGTCCCAGGGTGGCGAGATGGACGGCATTGCGGCCCTGGCCCTCGCCCAGCCCCAGCACGCGGCCGGGCGGGATGCGCGGCGCCATGTCCCGCAGGAAATCATTGGGTTCGGCCCCGTAGGTCAGCTCGGCCTCACCGTAGCGCTCATCCCAGAATTCGCGCCCCATCACGCGCCCCCCAGGGCGATGTCCTCCAGCAGGATGCTCAGACCCGCGCTGCTGCCGTACCAGCGGAGGTCGCTGCCCAGGGCGGCGATGCGGGTGAGGAAGTCGCGGAGATTGCCGGCGAAGGTGAGCTTGTCCACGGGTTCGGCCAGGACGCCGTCGCGGATGCGGATGCCGCTGGCGCCCACACTGAGGTCGCCACTGACGGGGTCGACCGTGTGCAGGCCCATGATCTCCGTGATGAGCACACCATTCCCCGCCATGCGGTAGAGGGCGTCGGGTGCTGTGTCCCCGGGCAGGGGGAACAGGTTGAAGGTCGTGGCACCGGGCTGGCTGCCGAAGCCCCGGCCCGCGCTGGCGGTGGGGGCCATGCCCATCTCCGCGGCGGTCTTGAGGGTGTGCAGGTAAGTCTTCAGCACGCCGCCTTCGAGCAGGACATTGCGGCGCGTGGGCAGCCCCTCCGCGTCCCAGGGCTCGGTGCCGAGGGCCGGGCGGCCCGGCGCCTCGGGCAGGCGGCCATCGTCCACCAGCGTGAGCAGGGGCGAGGCGATGGCCTGGCCCAGCTTGCCGGCGAAGAGGCTGCGCTGCTTGAGCACGGACTCGGCGTCCAGCATGCCCGCCACGATGCCCAGCAGGTCGACGGCCACCTCCGGATGCAGCACCACGGCATATTTTCCTGCGGGCAGGCGCTGGGGATTCAGCTTCCGCTCGCCCTTGAGGGCCGCCTCTGCGCCGATGGCGGCGAGGTCGAGCCCAGGCCGGCGGGCCACATCCCAGTGCCAGGCCGCCTGGCGTTCCTCGCCGTCGGCCACGGCGAGTTCGATGGCCGCCGAGCAGCTGGACCACGCATCCGGCGTGCGCACGCCTTTCTGCGTGAGCAGCAGGCTGGCCCCGGTGCCGTCACTCCAGGCGGATTCCCGCACCGCCGCGACTTTCGGGGAGGCCTTCCGCGTTTCCGCCTCCAGCTCCAGAGCCCACCCGATGCGCTGCTCGGGCGTGAGGGCCTCCACGGACGGGTCGAAGCGGCTGGGCAGGTCATCGGTGCCTTCCGGCGCCGCCTGGCGGAGCCAGGGGTCCTCATCGCCCAGGGCGCTCAGCTCCCAGGCCTGGGCGAAGAGGCCGCGGAAATCCCCTGCGGCGAGGTCCGTGGTAGTGGCCAGGCCGGTACGGAAGCCCTTGCCCCCGTTGCGGATGACACGCACGCCGAGGCCGCCGCGCTTGCTGGTGGTCAGGTCCTCCAGGGCGCCGTTCTGCACCTTGGCCTTGCGGCTGCGGGACACGGAGACGAAGGCCTCGGCGCCTTCCGCGCCCAGGCTGAGCGCGTGCCGGATGCCGTCCTGGAGACGGGACTCGAGGGCTTCGGGGATGAACGTTCGGAATGGATCGGTCATGTCAGGCTTCCTTCTCGAGGGCGGAGCGCAGAACCATCAGGGAGCGGGCATCGAAGGCCACGAGGGTGATGGTCCGCGGGAGGTCGTGGGCCGCCAGCCAGGCGCGGCAGGTGGCCACGGCGATGGCGGCGGCCCGGTCGGCGGGGAAGCCGTAGATGCCGGTGCTGATGGCCGGGAAGGCCACACTGCCGCAGCTGTGGGCCTCGGCCAGCTGGAGGCTCGCCCGGTAGCAGGAGGCGAGGGTCTCGTCCTCACCCTGCTGTCCGCCGTTCCAGACGGGGCCCACCGCATGGATGACGAAGCGGGCCGGCAGGTGATGGCCGCCGGTCAGCTTCGCCTGTCCCGGAGGGCAGCCCTCCAGGCCCCGGCATTCCTCCAGCAGGCCCGGCCCCGCCGCGCGGTGGATGGCCCCGTCCACGCCACCGCCGCCCAGCAGGCTGCGGTTCGCGGCGTTGACGATGGCGTCCACGGCGAGGGTGGTGATGTCGGCCTGCACCACCTGCAGGCGCCCGGAGGTCAAATCACGCTCGGCAGGGGCTCGGCGGTGCCGCCCACGACGAGGGCGGGGCAGAGGATGGTGGGCAGGGCGTCGCTCACGGGCACGCCCTGGCCGTCCTTGCCGCAGGTGCCGATGTCGAAGTGGTGGAGGTCATTTCCGATGCGGGTGAGGCCCTTCAGCACCTCAGGACCGCAGCCGCTGAGGGTGGCGTTCTTCACGGGATACTTGGGCTCGCCGTTCTCCACCCAGTAGCCCTCCGTCACCTGGAACACGAAGTTGCCCGTAACCGTGTCCACCTGGCCGCCGCCCATGCGCTTGACCAGCAGGCCGCGGTCCAGGTCGCGGAGGATGGCCTCGGGGGCCTCGCTGCCAGCGGCGAGGAAGGTGTTGCGCATGCGGGGGATGGGCAGGTGGCGGTAGCTCTCCCGGCGGCCGTTGCCCGTGGGCTCCGTGGCCATCTTCCGCGAGGTCTTCCGTGACTGCAGGTAGGCCTTCAGTACGCCGTTCTCGATGAGGACCACGCGGCTCACGGGGTTGCCCTCATCGTCGATGGCCTGACTGCCACGCTTGTGGGGCAGGGTGCCGTCGTCGATGATCGTCACGCCCTCGGCGGCCACCTTCTGGCCCAGCTTGCCCGCGAAGGCGCTCATGCCCGCCAGCGCGAGATCCGCCTCCAGGCCGTGCCCGCAGGCCTCGTGGATCATGGTGCCGCCGGCACTGCTGCTGAGCACCACGGGGAAGGTGCCGGCCGGTGCGGGCTGGGCGTCCAGGGCCTGCATGGCCAGTCGGACCGCCTCACGCACGGTGTGGGTCACGGCTTCGTCCGTGAACAATTCGAACCCGCGGGTCTCGCCCAGGGCCTGGTAGCCGGACTGGAGCTGCTGGCCGTCCCCGGCGGTGACATTCACGCGCAGCACGACCTGGGTGCGGTGGTCCTCGGTGAGGCGGCCGGTCCAGGTCCCGTCCACGCGCTCGGCAGCGGCGATCCAGACCCGCTGGGTGCTGTCGCCGTAGCCTGCGGAGACCTGCTTGAGGGCGCCTGGGCGCAGGGCCTCGGCATGGGTCCGGGCCAGGGCCTCGGCGCGGCGCACCAGGGCCACCTTCTCGTCGAGGGGCACACGACCCGGGTCACGCTCCACGGGGCTGGGGGTGGGATGGACCTGGAGGGCGAGGGAGGGGATCTCCGCGGCTCCTCCGGCGCCGGGTGCGGCCAGGGTGCGGGCCGCCTCCAGCAGCTCCTCGAAGGCCGGGGCGATGAGGTCGGCGAACCGCGTGGTCTCGCCATCCATGAGCCGGAGGCTCGCGCCGAAGGTTTCGGAGGCCAGCACGTCCTCCATGCGGCCGTCATCCATGCCCAGGGCGTGGGCCCGCCGCCGTTCGATGAAGGCCTCGCCGTAGTCCCCGCCCCGGCTGAGCAGGGTGGCGAGGACCTCGCGGAGCTGATCGGCAGTGAAGGGTGCAGGCATCGGGGCTCTCCAGGTCCGCGCGCGGCGGACCTTCCAGTTTGCCAGAAGGGACGGGATCGCTCCGTCCAGGATTCCAGCCAGGTCCCGGCCATCGTTGGGGATCACGAGGTCCGCATGGAGCGCCCGTTCGGGCGGGCCGGCCTGGGCGCGGATGCGGGCGAGGACGGCTTCGCGGGTCAGCCCGTCCCGGGCCATCAGGCGCGCCACGCGCAGGTCCTCGGGGGCGTCCACCGTCCAGAAGGCGTCGAAGTGGTGGGCCCTGGCCCGCTCCACCCAGAGGGCCGCATCCAGCACCGCCCCGCGGGTGGTGGAGGGAAGGGCCGTGAGACGGGCCGCCAGGAGGGCCTCGATGCGGGGATGGAGAATCGCGTTGAGGCGGCCGCGGGCCACATCGTCCGCAAACACGTGGGCGGCCATCCAGGCGCGGTCGAGGGCGCCGTCGGGGCGGAGGCAGGCGGGGCCGAAGGCGGCCACCACGGCCGCCAGCCCCTCGCTGCCCGGCAGCACTGCGTCCCGGGCCAGGGCATCGGCGTCGATCACGGCCCAGCCCCGGGCCGCCAGCAATCCGGCCACATGGCTCTTCCCCGCGGCGATGCCGCCGCTGAGACCGAGGAGGGGGAAGGGGGGCGCTGGGATCGGGGGCATGGTCAGGTCAGCCGGAATCCGGGGATTGGAGTGGAGGTCCAAGGGGACCCGTGACGCTCATCTCTTGATGCCTTCCGGCACTGTCTGTCAGCATGCCGGAATTGCCCCCAGGGAGGTCGGTTTGAAATCGCGTCATTCCTTGGCCGCACTCTGCCTCACCTTCTGCGCCTGGGCCCATGCCTGGGCCGGGAGCGACTGGCCCGCCATCCCCGCAGACGTGTGGGCCATCAAGGCCGGCCCGAAAGGGGCGGTGGTGCTCGAGGAGCGCCTCCGTTTCCAACTCCGGGAGGTGGAGACCGTCTACCGCGTCCGCATCTTCTCCGAGGAGGGCCGGGGGGCCGCAGCCCTTCCCGATCTCCCCAGGGAAGTGCTGGGCATCAAGGGGCGCACGGTCTATCCGGATGGGCGCGAGATCACCTTCGACAGCCGGAAGGACTTCGCCGAGAGGAAGGTCGAGGCGGGCGGGCGGGACTACTCCCAGGTGCACATGGTGGCCCCGGGGGTCACCTCCGATTGTGTGATCGAGGTTCGGTGGCGGGAGCGCTCCGATGGGTACCTGTCCGGACTGCCGAGGCGCCTGTCCAATGGGCTGTACGGCGTCTGGACCCTGGGCAGCGCCTATCCCACGCAGGTGGCGGCGGTGGAGATCGTCAAGCGCTTCCCCCTCGCCTTCTTCGTGACCGGGGGGAGGGTCGGCAAGGCCGAGGATACAGAGCGGGACGGCTTCCGGGTCCTGACCTACCGGAACCTGCCGGCGATGGAATCCATCCCCTACGCCATCGCCCCGACGAACGGCTTCCCCCGCCTGGAGATCTTCTGGCAGCCCGACGACCTCAACCGGGCCGTCAACCAGGGGAACGACAGCTTTTGGACCGAGGCCTTCGAGCGGATCTACAAGAGTGACTACGAGGAATCCGTGGACACCGGGGGGGCCTTCCGGCGGCTGTCCGCGGACCTGGTGAAGGGACTGCCGGAGGCTCCCCAGGCCCGGGCCAAGGAACTGCTCGGCCGGCTGGAGGCGCGGATCAAGAACGTATCGATACCGACAGCCCAGGAGAAGACCGCCCTCCCGAAAGACTTCTGGGAGGACTACGAGTACAAGCGCCTGGACAAGGCGGCGGCCTCCGGCATGGCCAGCTCCCGGGGCATGCGACTGCTGTACTACCACCTGCTCAAGGCCGCGGGGATCCGTCCCAAGATCGCGAAGCTGGTGGACCGGGAGCAGAACCTGTTCAACTACACCCGCCTGAACGCCTGGCAGTTCCACCACGACATCCTCGGCATCGCCGAACCCGGTAAGGATGATCTGTGGATCGATGCCGGCAACCGCTACGCCATGCCCGGCGTCATCCACCCCGACTACCAGGCGGTTCCCATCCTGGTCTTCGAATCACAGGACGCCAAGACCTGGAAGCCCGTCAAGGGGGTGCTCCCCGCCAGCAAGCCGGCCTTCAACACCCGGTCCTATGCCTATGAGCTGCGCCTCGGGGAGGATTCCGACCAGTTCGAGGTCCGGGCCCAGTTCGGGGGCTATCCGGAATATGCCGAGCGCTATCGCTACCTCTCCCACACCCCGGCGGACCAGTCCCGCGTGCTGAAGGAGCAGTTCGAGAAGCACGGGAAGAACCTGGTCATGTCCAAGGCGCAGGTCCTGGATGTGTCGCGGCCCGAGAGCCTCGTCTCCTGGGAGGCCGCCGGCAGTCTGGAGCGCGAATCGGGACGGCGACGGGAGGTCCTGCCCTTCCCCGGGATGCCTTGGCCCCTGTGGGTGCCCGACAAGCTGGATGTCCCCCGCATGGTCCCCATCGTGCTTCCCTACCTGGTGTCCCATGTCGCGGCCTGCACCTTCGAGGTTCCGGCCGGGTACCGCTTCACCCCCCCCACCGAGCTGAGGAACAAGAATGAATTCGGGACGGTGGTCTGGACCTCCAGCTACGATCCCCAGACACGCAAGGTCAAGATCCAGCTCAGCACCGAAGTGGCTTCCATCAACCAGCCCTCGGCCTACTGGCCGGCCTTCCGGGAGTTCCTGGGCTGGATCCAGGAGGCCTGCGGCCGCACGGTCGTGCTGACCAGGGAGGGCTGACGTGTACCGGCTCCTCCTCCTGCTGCTCGTCTCCCTGACGCTGACCGCCCAGGACGCCTTCCGCAAGCTGCCGGACTGGGCCGCCGCCGCCGCCCGGGCCGCCCAGGGCGGGACGGTCCCGGACCAGGCCGATGCCTGGGTCCTCCTGGACCGCACCGAGATCGCCTACGTCGGCAACGGCGGCATCCGCCAGCACCGATTCCGTCTGGTGCAGGTGATCAACGAGCGGGGGCAGGGCCACCGGACCTTCTCCCTGCGGGGCCTGGGGGGGAAGGCCAGCAAAGTGAAGAAACTCAAGGGGTGGAACCTCCGGCCCGACGGCGAGATGGTGAAGCTCGACCAGGATGAGGTCGTCACCATCCACGATGCGGGGAGCTCGGAATTCAGCACCGAGACGCTCACCGGGGCCTCGCTGGACCGGGTGGTGCCTGGCAGCTACCTCGCGTTCGAATCCCTGGAGGCCATCGAAAGCCCCCTCGGGCCTGTCGCTCAGGAAGCGATCCTCGAGTCCAGCCCCGTCCGCCGGTGGGAACTGGAGGTGGCCAAGAAGGAAGGCTGGTTCACGGATCTCAAGGCGGTGACGATCGCCATGGAGAAATACCACTTCCAGCCCTGGATCACCCAGGTTGAAGAGGTTCCGGGGGCCCGCGTCGCCCTCTCGGACCTGCCCGCCCTTCCGAAGGATGAAGGGGGCCACCCGGACCTGTCCGGGCTCCTGCCCATGGTCCGGGTCCGGTTTCTCGATCCCGAGCTTGCCACTTCCCGGATGTGGAACAGCTGGAATGGCCTGGCGGCCTGGGCGGAGCAGAATTACGAGGCCAAGCGGGTGTCCGCCACCGCCGCCGCGCGCGGCTGGGTGGGCCCGACTGGATTGAAGGCCCTTCACACCTGGATGGCGGAGGCCCTCACCTACAAGCAGATCTACCTCACACCGGAGCGCGGCTGGGTTCCCGAGCGCTCGGACGAGGTGGGGCGGAAGCGCTACGGCGACTGCAAGGACCTGAGCTGCTTCCTCATCGCCGAGGCCTCGGCCATGGGCTTCCCCGGCTTTCCCGTGCTCGCCTCCATCGGGAGCGCTGAGATCGACCCGGCGGACTCGCCCTTCCCGGTGTTCAACCATGTGATCGTGGCCCTCAAGCTGGAGCAGAGCCTCGGGTTCCCTGCCGAGGTCGACACCCCCCGGGGCCGCTTCCTGCTGGTGGACCCCACGGACCCGTTCACGCCCCTGGGCCTGCTGAGTGCGTCCCACCGCGGGCGCCATGTGATGCTCTGCCTCAAGGACACCGCCCAGTGGCTGCGCGTTCCAGACGCCGCGATCCAACCCAGCCGCCTGGAGTTCGCGCTGGATGGCGAGGCGTCGGCGGATGGTCGGCTGGTGGCCACCCTCCAGATCGATGAGACCGGAGATGCCTGGGACCTGCGCTCCACCGCCAAGGCCCTGGGGTCCAAGGGCGTGCATGACCGGCTCGTGAAGGATCTGCTGGAGCTTCCGCCGACGGGGGCCGTGGTGGTGCAGGAGCTGGCAAACCCGCTGGACCTCGCCAAGCCGTTCCGGGTGAAGGTCCGGGTGGACCACCCCCAGGGCTTCCGGGTGAACGGGGGGGAACGCGAACTCGTCGGCTGGGGCATCCCCTGGCCCCGGGGCCTGATCCAGAAGGTCGGCACCTCCAGGCGCTATCCGGTCCAGTCGCGGAGCTTCGGGGAGCGGACCCTGCAGGCGCGGCTGAAGGTTCCGGTGAGCGTCCAACCCATCGCTCCCAGCCGGGTCGGGGAGACCGCCTTCTGTGCGTTCTCGTGGGAGGCCGCGGCCGAGCCGGCGGGCTCCAGATCCATCCTCACGTTCCGGTTCCAGCATCGCTGGAAAGAGGCGAGCTTCGGCTTCGACCAGCGGGAGGCGGGCCTCCAGGCCTGGAAGAAGGATCGGAACCTGTTCAAGACGTTCCGGGAGGAGGCCCTCGCGTTCAAGGTGCTGCAGTAGCGGCCCGGTGCAGGCCGATCCAGCCCCGATCGGCTACACTGGTCTGCCCCGCTTCTTGACCCGAGGTCACATGAAAGACGCGACTCCCGAACAGGCCATGGATCTGTCCCAGCTGGAAAAGCCGGTGCTCGAGCTGGAGGCCCAGATCCGGGCCATGGAGATGGACCCCTCCCAGACCAAGGAACGGGAGAAGCTGGAAAAGAAGCTGGACAAGCTGAAGGCCGACTTGTTCACGAACCTCACGGACTGGCAGCGGGCCCAGCTGGCGCGCCACCCCAAGCGTCCCTACACCCTCGACTACCTGGAGCGGATCTGCGAGCGCTTCGAGGAGCTGCACGGCGACCGGCGGTTCGGCGATGACGCGGCCATCGTGGCCGGCATGGGCTGGATCGAGGGCAACCCCGTGATGATCATCGGCCAGCAGAAGGGCCGGGACACGAAGCAGAAGATCCTCCGCAACTTCGGCATGCCCAAGCCCGAGGGCTACCGCAAGGCCCTGCGTCTCATGAAGCTGGCCGAGAAGTTCCAGCGTCCCGTCCTCTGCCTCATCGACACGCCGGGCGCCTACCCGGGCGTGGATGCGGAGGAGCGCGGCCAGGCCGAGGCCATCGCCCGCAACCTGCTGGAGATGGCCAAGCTCGAAGTGCCCGTGGTGGCCGTGGTCCTCGGTGAGGGCGGCAGCGGCGGGGCCCTGGCCCTGGGAGTGGCCGACCGGGTACTCATGATGGAGAACGCCATCTACTCCGTGATCTCGCCCGAGGGCTGCGCCTCCATCCTGTGGAAGGATGCCAGCCAGGCCCCCAAGGCCGCAGCCGCCCTCAAGCTCACGGCCCCGCACCTGCTGGAGCTGGGCGTCATCGACGGCATCGTGAAGGAACCCCTGGGCGGCGCCCACTCCAACTTCGACGCGGCGGCCGCTGCCCTGAAGGAAGCCGTCGTGGAGGCCTTCTCCGAGCTGTCCGAGCTGACCGCCGAACAGCTGGTGGAGGAGCGGTACCAGAAGTTCGCCCGCATGGGCAGTGTCGGCTGACATGGAAGCCAAGGCCTGGCGCCTCCGCCGGGAGATCCCGGCGGGTCCGGCGCCCTGGCGGGCCCTGGCCGCGGCCTGGAACCTGGAGCCCCGGTTGGCTCGGCTCGCCTGGCTACGCGGCGTGGATCATCCGGAGGACCTGGCCTGGCGCCTCGACCCCTCCTGGGCCCGCAGCACGGACCCCCACCTCCTTCCCGGGGTGGATGCGGCCGTGGCGCGCATCCACCGGGCCGTGGAAGCCCGCGAGCGCATCGTGGTCTACGGCGACTACGACGTGGATGGTGTGACGGCGACGGCGCTCCTGATGCGCGCGCTGGAGCGGCTCGGCGCGGACGTTTCCTTCTTCATCCCCAACCGCTTCTCCGACGGCTACGGCCTGCACCTGGACTGCATCCGGGAGCTGAAGGAATCCCGTGATCCCGGGCTGCTCATCTCCGTGGACTGCGGCGTGCGCAGCGTCGACGAGGTGAGGGCCAGCGCCGAGCTGGGCCTCGACTGGGTGATCACGGACCACCACGCCCTGGGCGCCGAACTCCCGCCGGCCTGCGCTGTGGTGCACCCCCACCTGGACGGCTACGCGAACCCCTTCCTGGCGGGCGTGGGGGTGGCCTTCAAGCTGGCCCAGGCCCTTGTCGGGGCCGCTCCCCATCCCGTGGGCGCCGATGCGGCCTTCCTGGACGGCATGCTCAAGCTGGTGGCCATCGGCACCGTGGCGGACGTGATGCCGCTGGTGGACGAGAATGCCCTGCTCGTGCGGCGCGGGCTTGATTCCCTCGGCGGCAGGAACGGTCCCGGGCTGGCGGCCCTGCTGCGCGCCGCCAAGAAAGAGGGCGCTCTCGGCGGACAGGACATCGCCTTCGGCGTGGCGCCCCGGCTCAACGCCGTGGGCCGCATGGGCGGCGCGGAAGATGCGGTCCGCCTGCTCCTGACCCGCGATCCGGCGGAAGCGGAGACCCTGATGGCCCGGGTCGAGGCGCTGAACCAGGAGCGCCGGGCCATCCAGGAGGAGCTGGCCGCGCGCCTGCCCCGTCCGGAGGCTGCCGCCTTCGACCTGGTGCTGGATCCCTCGGCCCACAAGGGCGTCATCGGCATCGTGGCCGGCCATCGCATGCGCGCCACGGGCCGTCCCGCAGGCGTCTGCACCGTGGTCGACGGCGTGGCCCACTGCAGCCTCCGGGCCCCGGAGGGCTACGATCTGGGCGGCCTGCTGGCCCTGGCCCAGCCCTTCATCCTGGGGGGCGGCGGCCATCGCGCGGCGGCGGGCCTCAGCTTCGAGCCCTCCCGCCTCGCCTTCGTCCGCCAGGCCCTCCAGCGGGGCGCGGCCGAGCAGGCCGCCGGGCGGGAGCTCCCGCCTCTGCTGGTGGACGGCGGCCATGCGGAACTGCCCGATGACGCGGATCTGGCCCGCCTGGAACCCTTCGGCCAGGGCTTCGCGCCAGCCCTGGCACGGCTGGAGGGGGCCGTGGCCGCTTCGGCTGTCTTCGGAGCGGACCACTGGAAGCTCCGGCTGGCCGGAACCCCGGATCCCCTCACCTGGTTCGCGGGCCGCGAGCGGCCGTCGCAACCGATCATCGGCGACCGGCTCTGCGTGGCCGCTGTGCCCCAGGGCAGTGCCCGCTGGGGCCGCTCCTGGCTGGTGGACGCCCCCCTCGGGGAGGTGGCCCCATGAAGGTGCAGGCCCTGCTCCGGGATCTGCCGCCGGCCCGCCACCCGCTCTGGCGGGGCCTGGGCTGGGGACTGGTGGCGGGAACCCTGGGCTTCACCTTGCGCTTCCTGATGGTGGGCGGCGGGGGCATGCCGGGTCGCACCGTGGGCGGGGATCCCCTGTTCGGCGAAGGCACCCGGGGCACCGTGGGGACCCTCACCGAACAGCTGGGCCTGAATCGCATGGTGCTGGCCTACCGGACCATCGAAGGGTCGGAGGAGGACCTGCGCCTGGAGACGGTGACGGGTCATCTGGACGAGCCGACCGGCCAGTGGCGCATGCTGTCGCCCAAGGCCCGCCGGCAGGACGGCGTCTGGACCCTTCAGGGCCCCCTGGACCTGGAAGTGGCCGATCCAGGCACCAAAGCCATCCAGGGGCGGGGGCGGGTGGAGAACGCCGGGCCCGCGCTCCGCTGGGCGGAAGGGGAGTGGGAAGGGCTGGCTCCGCTGCGCTGGGAGGCCCTGGAGGGGTCGACCCGGGGCATCTGGAACCTGCCCGCAGGGTGGCGCCGCGAAGCCGACGGCCGGTTCCGTGTGGAGCAGGGGCCGGTGCGCTGGCAGGCGCCGACGGATGGCACGGCCCCGGCCACCCTCCAGGCCATGGATGCCGAGCGGCTGTGGGCCGTGCCGGGGTTCCAGACGGGCCATCTCGAGGGGGTGCGGGCCCGCCTGGCGGAAGGCTCGCTGCAGGCGTCGGTAGCGGACCTGACACCGGAGACGGTCACTTGGCCCGGGCCCCTGGCCTTCGAACGCGCCGACGGCTGGCGCGGCGAGGCGAAGAGCGGGATGGCGCCGCGGCCTGCGCCCGGTGCGAAGTTCCAGCAGGTGGAGTTCCGGAAGTTCCAGGCCCGTCGGGCGCTGCCCACGGGCGAGGAGCGCCTGTCCACGGACGGGGCCCGCTGGACGCCCGCGGGCCTGCGTCTGGAAGGCAGCGTGGTGTGGGATCAGCCCATGGACGGCCAGCGCCTCGTGCTCCGCGCGCCGCGCGTGCTCATGCGGGAAGGGCCGGGGGGCGACCTGCCGGAAACCCTGCCCGTGGGCCATGCCGTGGCCGAGGGCCAGGCCCTGCTCACCTGGGGTCGGCGCACCCTGTCATCCCCTCGCATCCTGGTGGAGCGGGCCACCCGGCGCTGGAAGCTCCAGGCCCCGGTGCTGGGGCGCGGCGAGGACGGCACCTTCAGCGGTGGCGCCGGGCAGGGGGATCCCCGGTCCTGGACCATCGAGGGGCCCGTGCAGGTGAACCTGTTCGCCGGCGGCAACCTGCGGGGGGCGAAGCTCGTGTGGGAGGACACCCTGTGGACCCTCACGGGTCGCCCGGCGGCCTGGAGCCGCCTGCGGGAGCGGCTGTCCGGCCCCCGCATTGTCCGGAAGGGCGAGGCGGTGAGCTTCCCCGAAGGCCTGAGTGGGACCCTGGCCGCCGCGGACGGGGACCTCTTCCTGCGCGCGGAGCATGGCCAGAGCGAGGGGCAGAAGATCGTCCTCGGGGGCGGCGTGGAGTGCCAGGGCCAGGGCTGGCGTCTCGCGGCGGACTCGGTGACCGTCACCGTCGGGCCGGACCGCACGGCGAAGCTGATCCAGGCCCAGGGCACCGTCACCCTGCGGGGGCGCCTCGGCGAGGGCCAGGGCGAGGCCCTCGAGCTGGAGCCTGCCACCCAGACGGTCAAGTGGCAGGGACGCGTGCGCGGCAAGGGCGCGGGCCCCGGCTGGTGAAGGCCGGGGCTTTCTCGGGCATCATGGAGCAAACCTCGTATTAGGAGGCACCATGCCCCGGTTCCGCTCTCTCTCGCCTCTGGCCCTGCTGCTCGCCGCCGTGCCGGTCCTGGCGGCACCGCCGGTGAAGGCCAAGGCCACGGAACGGGCGGGCTCGCCCCTGGCGGACTTCCCCGCCCGGAACCTGGGGCCCGCGGTGACCTCGGGGCGCGTCGGGGATATCGCGGTCGATCCCCGCAAGCCGGACACCTGGTACGTGGGCGTGGCCTCCGGTGGCGTGTGGAAGACGGTGAACGGAGGCACCACCTGGGCTCCGCTCTTCGACAAGGAGGGCTCCTTCTCCATCGGCTGTGTGACGGTGGATCCCCGCGACTCGAACACCATCTGGGTAGGCACCGGCGAGAACAACTCCCAGCGCTCGGTGGCCTATGGCGACGGCGTGTACCGCAGCCTGGATGGCGGGAAGCACTGGGAGAACATGGGCCTGAAGGCCAGCGAGCACATCGCCAAGATCCTCGTGGACCCGCGCAACAGCCAGGTGGTCTACGCGGCCGTCCAGGGACCCCTCTGGAAGGAAGGCGGCGAGCGTGGCCTCTACAAGACCGTCGATGGCGGGAAGACCTGGAAGGCCGTCCTCACGGTGGATGCCCACACCGGCGCCACGGACGTGGTGCTGGACCCCCGCAACCCCGACGTGGTGTACGCAGCCACCTACCAGCGGCGCCGCCACGTGTGGGGCATGCTGGACGGCGGCCCCGGCGCCGGCATCCACAAGAGCCTGGACGGCGGCCTGACCTGGGCGAAGCTCACGGAAGGACTGCCCAAGGAGGACCTGGGCCGCATCGGCCTGGCCGTGCCGGTGGGTGAGCCGGACACGGTCTACGCCACCATCGAGGCCGCCAACAAGGCGGGCGGCTTCTTCCGCAGCCTGGATGGGGGCCGCACCTGGGAGCGCCGCAGCGAGCAGGTCTCCGGCAGCGCCCAGTACTACCAGGAGCTCATCTGCGACCCGAAGGACCCGAAGCGCGTCTACTCCATGGACACCTGGATGCAGGTGACCGAGGACGGCGGCAAGACCTGGCGGCGCGTGGGCGAGACCTCCAAGCATGTGGACAACCACGCGCTGTGGATCGATCCGGCCAACAGCGACCACCTGCTCTCCGGCTGCGATGGCGGCGTGTACGAAAGCCGCGACCGGGGCGCCACCTGGGAGTTCAAGGCCAACCTGCCCATCATCCAGTACTACCGGGTGGCCGTGGACAACGCGCGCCCCTTCTACACGATCTACGGCGGCACCCAGGACAACTTCTCCATGGGCGGTCCCAGCCGCACGCGGAACCTACATGGCGCCACGAACCTCGACTGGTTCGTGACCCAGGGCGGAGATGGCTTCTACAGCCAGGTGGACCCGGATGATCCCGACACGGTCTACTCCGAAAGTCAGCACGGCGGCCTGGCGCGCTTTGACCGCCGCACTGGCGAGCGCGTGGAGATCCAGCCCCAGCCGGCGCCCGGGGAGGAGCCCTTCCGCTGGAACTGGGACGCCCCGCTGCTGATCAGCCCCCACAGCGGGAAGCGTCTCTATTTCGCCGCCCAGAAGCTCTTCCGCAGCGATGATCGCGGCGACAGTTGGACCGCCGTGAGCCCGGACCTGACCCGGAAGATCGACCGCAGCCGCCTGAAGATCATGGACAAGGTGTGGGGCGTCGACGCCGTGGCCCGCAACGCCTCCACCAGCTTCTACGGCAACATTGTGGCCTTCACCGAAAGCCCCAAGAGCGAAGGGCTGCTTTACGTGGGCACCGATGACGGTCTCATCCAGATCAGCGAGGATGGCGGCAAGGTCTGGCGGAAGGCGGAGCGCTTCCCCGGCGTGCCGGATCTGACCTACGTCTCCTGCCTGGCGGCGAGCCCGCAGCAGGCCGGCACGGTGTACGCCGCCTTCGACAACCACAAGACCGGTGATTTCCGGCCGTACCTGCTGCGCTCAGGGGATCGCGGCCGCACCTGGGAATCCATCGCCGAAGGGCTGCCCGAGCGGGGCAGCGTCTACACCGTGCGGGAAGACCCGGCCCGGGAAGGCCTGCTCTACTGCGGCACGGAATTCGGCCTGTTCTTCAGCCTGGATGCCGGCAGATCCTGGTCGAAGTTCACCCAGCTGCCCACCATCGCCGTGAAGGACCTGGCCATCCAGGCCCGGGAGGGCGACCTGGTGGTGGCCACCTTCGGGCGGGGCTTCTACGTCCTCGATGACCTCACGCCCCTGCGCCAGGCGAAGCCGGAGGACTTCGAATCCGAGGCCCACCTCTACGGCCTCCGGCCCGCCCAGGCCTACATCCCGGCCGTTCCCTTCGGCGGACCCGGGAAATCCTTCCAGGGCGATTCCCTCTTCCTGTCGCCCAATCCGCCCTTCGGCGCCGTGTTCACCTACCACGTGAAGGTGGAGCCGAAGACGCTGAAGAAGCAGCGCCAGGCGAAGGAACAGGAGGCCGCCAAGGCCGGCCAGGATCCGGCCACCCCGGCCTGGGAGGCCCTCCGGGCCGAGGATCGCGAGCTGCCCCCCGCCGTGGTGCTGACCATCGCAGCGAGCGACGGTCAGGTGGTGCGCCGCATCTCGGCGAAGCCCGAAAAGGGCCTCCACCGTGTGGCCTGGGACCTCCGTCTCCAGGATCCGGCGCCCATCCGCCTGAAGGCCCAGAGCGAGAGGGATCCGTGGGATTACGGCGCCCAGGGCGCCCTGGCCGCGCCAGGTCGCTACCAGGCCACTCTGGGCTTCCAGGTGGATGGTGTGCTGAAGCCCGTGGCCGGCCCCGTCGCCTTCGAGGTGAAGCCCCTGGATGCCGACCGCCTGACCCCGGCCCAATGGACGGAGTACAGCGCCTTCTGCGCCCGCATGGGCGACGCCCAGCGCCGCGCCTTGGGCATCTCCGAGCGCCTGACCGAGGCCCAGAATCGGCTGGATCATGCAGGGAAGGCCCTGCTCGAGACCCCGGCCGCCGATGCGGCGCTGCTGGCTCGCGCCCGGGCGCTGCATGGCGAGCTGAAGGATCTGCGGGATCTGCTCAGCGGCGATGCCACCGTCGCCTCCCGCCAGGAGCCCACCGTGCCCGGCATCCTGGGGCGGATCCGCGAGGTATCGGGCAGCGTCTGGGCCACCACCCAGCTGCCCACTGCCACCCAGCGCCAGAACCTGGCCTGGGCCGAGGACGGCCTGAAGGCCCTCCAGGTGCGGTTCGACGCCGCCTCGGGGGCCCTCCAGGCCCTGGAGGACGCCCTGGACGCCGCCAAGGCCCCGTACACGCCCGGACGCGCCCTCCGCTGAGGTTTTCCCTCCGCGTGCCGGCCACGGCGCGCGCCCTCGGCGCGATCGGGCAGTCAATATGTTCTGATAGATCCATGACAGACCCCACCCCCTGCCTCGAGGCCGTGAACCTCCAGAAGCGCTACGGCGACCGTACCGTGGTGCGGGACGTGAGCCTCTGCGTGGGCATGGGCGAGGTGGTGGGCCTGCTCGGCCCCAATGGCGCGGGCAAGACCACGACCTTCTACATGGTGGTGGGTGTGGAGGCGCCGGATCGGGGCGGCATCCGCTGGCTGGGCCAGGATGTAACCGCTCTGCCCATGCACCGGCGGGCCCGGCTGGGCATCGGCTACCTGGCTCAGGAATCCAGTGTGTTCAGGGGTTTGACTGTTTGGGAGAACCTGCTGGCCCTGGCGGAGTTGCAGCCCATCCCGAAGACAGTGCAGAAAGACCGCTGCGAACGCCTCCTGGCCGATTTCCACCTGGGGAAAGTGCGCGACACGCTGGGGATGAGCCTATCCGGGGGCGAGCGGAGGCGCTGCGAGCTGGCGCGGGCCCTCGTGACCGAACCCAAGATCATGCTGCTGGACGAGCCCTTTGCCGGCGTGGATCCCAAGTCCGTGCTGGAGATCCAGGGCCTCATCGCCGACCTCAAGGCGCGAGGCATCGGCGTGCTGATCACCGACCACAACGTCCGCGAGACCTTGCAGATCGCCGACCGGGCCTATATCTTGGCGGACGGGATGATCATGAAACACGGCCTGCCCAGCGAGATCGCAGAGGATCCGGACATCCGCCGGGTCTACCTGGGCGACCGGTTCAGGTTGGACTGATCGTGGCCGGCCCCTTCCTCTCCCAGCGCCTGGCCCAGAGCCAGACCCTCGCGCTCACCCCCGCCATGCAGCTGAAGCTCAAGCTGTGGCAGATGAACCTGCAGGAGCTGTCGCAGACCATCGAGCGCGAGCTGGAGGACAACCCTCTGCTGGAGCTGGCCGACGACGGTGACGAGGTGCCGACCCTCGAGGCCATCGAGGAGGGGCGCGATTCCGACGTGACCGAGGCCTCCTCCGATCAGGCCGGCGATGGCGTGGAGCTGCCCGAAGGGGTGGACACCGTCGATCTGGGACCGATGCTGGATGCGGCGGGCGAGATGAACCCCGAAAGCGATCTGGAGAAGTTCACGGAAGAGGGGGTGGCCCAGGTCCAGGAGACCGAGCTGGGCGCCGAGAACAGCTGGGATTCGGACATGCCTCGCACCAGCAACCTGCCTGAAGAGGATCGGTTCTCCTGGGAGGATCGGCTCAGCGCCTACGAATCCCTCCAGGATCACCTGGTGAGCCAGCTCTACGAGACCCTGGAGAACGAGGATCCCCGGGCCGCGCTGGTGGAGCGCCTCATCGACCGCCTCGACCCCAAGGGCTTCCTGCGGCTCGATCCGGACCAGCCCTCGGTGGAGGCCACCCCGGCGGCCCTGGCGGCGGATCTGGGCGTCACGGAGGAGGCGTTGCGCGCGGCCCTGGATGTCCTCCAGGAGTTCGATCCCTCGGGTGTGGGGTGTTTCACGGTGCAGGAGAGCCTGCTGCTCCAGCTTCGTCACGCCGGCGCCGAGCCCGACGATCTGGCGGTGCGCATCATCCAGGACCATACCGCCCAGGTGGCGCAGCGGGACAGCGCCAAGCTGCGTCGCGCCCTGGGCTGCACCGACGCGGAACTGTGCCTGGCCATGGATCAGCTCAAGCACCTCAACCCCTCGCCTGGCCGGGCCTTCGATCCCGAAGGCGAGCGGGTGGTGAAGCCGGATGTGGTGGTGCTCAAGGGCGAGGATGGCAACTGGAAGATCTACCTCAATGACGAGGGCCTGCCCCGGCTCAAGGTGAACGGCGACTACCAGCGGTTCCTGGCCTCCAGCGACGCCAAGGCCGACAAGGACTTCATCCGCGAGCGCTTCCGCAGCGCCCGCGACTTCATCCGCGGCGTCGAGGACCGGAACCGCACCGTCCTGCGGGTCTCGGCCCAGATCGTGGAACTCCAGAAGGAGTTCCTCGAGCACGGCATCGAAAGCCTGAGGCCCATGGTGCTGCGCGACGTGGCGGAGGCCACAGGTTTCCACGAAAGCACCATCAGCCGGGTGGTGAAGGCCAAGACCATCCACACCCCCCAGGGGCTCTACGACCTGAACTATTTCTTCTCGGCACGTCCCAAGGATTCGGACATCTCCGCCACCGTGGTCAAGCACCGCATCAAGGCGTTCGTGCAGGCCGAGGATCCTGCCAAGCCGCTGTCCGATGAGGCCATCGCCGGCCTGCTGGAGCGGGACGGCATCAAGGTGGCCCGTCGCACCGTGAACAAGTACCGCGAGGAGCTCAAGATTCCTCCTGCCTCCCAGCGCCGGCGCCGCTGACAAGGGTTGAGGCCCCTTCAGGCGCTGCTTTCCCCGATTTACGGGCCGCCCGGCCCCTTTCAGGAGTGTCCCATGAAGGTCCACTACACCGGCCGCCACGTGGAGCTCACCGAGCCCCTGAAGCAGTTCACCAAGGAGCGGCTGGACAAGATGGCCACCTATCTGGACGACATCATCGACGTCCACGTGATCCTGGCCGTGGAGAAGCACCGCCACGAGGCTGAGATCACGCTGAAGACCCGCGCCAGCGCGTTCGTCGCCTCCGCCACCACGGATGACATGTACACAAGCATCACCCAGGCCGTGGAGAAGCTGGACGTGCAGGCGCACAAGCACCAGGGCAAGCGCAACTCCCGCCCCCACGAGAGCGCCAAGGCCGGCGCCGTCGAAGAGTAGTCATTGCGTGTTTTCCGATCAAAGGCGGCCCATCCGGACCGCCTTTGATATCCTTGAAGGTCCGGAGTCCGCCATGCCCGATCCCACCCATCTCTACGCCCCGAAGACCAGCACCGAGCCCACGCAGGTCTGCGAGAAGTGCCGGAACCCCTACACGCTGGATCATTTCCAGCACGGCGTGGCGGGCCAGGAATGCGTCTGCCGCCGCTGCCTCCAGGTGATGGGGTACCAGGTCTAGACATGCTGAAGGCCCTCGATTCCCCCGAGGCGATCCTGGAGGGCGTCCTCCAGGGTCGCCGCGTCTCCGCCGCCGAGGCCCTGGTGCTCATGGAGCGGGCGGAGCTGCCGGATCTGGCCGTGGCCGCCACCGCCGCTCGGGACCGCCACAACGATCCCCGGCGCGTGAGCTACGTCATCGACCGGAACGTGAACTACACGGACGTCTGCAACGTCTACTGCACCTTCTGCGCCTTCTACCACAAGCCCGGCGACACCCGCGGCTATGTGCTCACGAAGGAGCAGCTCAAGCAGAAGGCCGAGGAGACCCAGGCCATCGGCGGCACCGGCTTCCTGCTGCAGGGTGGCGTGAACCCCGACCTGCCCTGGGACTACTACCTGGACCTGGTGCGCTACCTCCGCCACGACCTGGGCATCTGGGTCCACGGCTTCTCGCCGGTGGAGATCCAGATGATGGCGAAGCTGAGCGGCCAGACCCTGGGCGAGACCATCGCGGACCTGCGCGAGGCGGGCCTCGGCTCCATCCCCGGCGGCGGCGCGGAGATCCTGGTGGACCGCATCCGCAAGAAGATCGCGCCCCTCAAGGGCGGCCGCGAGAAGTGGCTGGAAGTGATGGAGGCCGCCCACGAGGTGGGCGTGAAGACCACGGGCACCATGATGTTCGGCATCACGGAAACCCTGGCCGAGCGCATCGAGCACCTCGAAGCCCTGCGCGACCAGCAGGACCGGGCCCTGGCGCGGAACAACGGCGGCGGCTACACGGCCTTCGCCGCCTGGCCCTTCCAGAGCGGCCACACGCCCTGGGAAGGCAAGGTGCCCAAGCCCACGGACGTGGAGTACCTCCGCACCATCGCCATCGCCCGCATCTTCCTCGACAACTTCGCGCACATCCAGAGCAGCTGGGTCACCATGGGCCGCAAGACCGGCCAGCTGGCCCTGCACTACGGCTGCGACGACATGGGCAGCCTCATGCTCGAGGAGAACGTCGTCAGCGCCGCGGGCACCTGCTACAGCGTGAACAAGGACGAGATGACGCGCATGATCCGCGCCGCGGGCTACGAGCCCTGGCAGCGGGACAACATCTATTGCATACCAAAATCAAACCGTTAAGCCAGTCCCCCATTGTTTCGCTGAAAAGCTGAAAAATTGGACGTTGGCTTCTTGACAGGTGGCAAGCCAGTCTTAACCTGTGAATTACTGTGAACACTACTAATAGGTTTCGTCAAATTAAGGATCCACATGGCTACTGCGTCGAGATGGTGCGCAGTGATTTCGGTGAGCGTCATCCTTTAGTGATCTCTTGTGCGTCAGGCCTTCCCCTTTTTTCCCCTTCGATTTGGTTGACCGCCCACCGACGAACCGCTGGCTTGGCAGTGGGGACCCTGGCCAACAACGCCCAAACCTTAGCCTCAGTTTATAACTGGGCCGAGACCAGGGGCATCCGCCTGGACGAGCGATTTCTTATGGGAGACTTCCTCTCCGGGTGGGAGGTCTCAGACCTGGCCGAGTATCTCAGAGCCGAAATTCGCACACAGTCGAGGAGCAGCCAGAAGGTGGTGCGCTTTCGGTCCGCCGAACCTATGCGGGAGCCAATGCTCATGGCGACGGTCACACCTCCAGTGGGAAACTACCGCCTGGATATTGCAGCGAGTTTCCTTTATTGGTTGTCCACTCAGACAGCACATCGGCTAAAAAATCTGGGAAAAACCGTTGAGGGGGAAACCGCCGAGAAAGAACGTGATGAGATGGCGAGCGGGTTGCGTTGCCACAAGCAAACGGCAATGCGCCGGAATTCGCTCCTGCATCGACAAGCTCCGGAGCCTGAGGTGATCACTCGACTCCTCGAAGTAGTAAAGGTGGACCACCCAGATAACCCATGGGCTGATCCACCAATGCTGGTCGAGAAACTGCTCGATGCCCAAGCCGTGGGGAAGCAGACGGAAGCGAAACGATACCAGACCATCCTCACGGCGAAGCTTGCCATCAGACTTCGTAATAAGCTCATCGTCCATCTCCTTTTTCACTTGGGACTCCGGCGTGGGGAGATGCTGGGCCTCAAGGCCAGAGACCTCAGGGGTTCATTTCTCTGGGTTCTTAGGCACCCAGATGACCCCGAAGAAATCCGACAAAACGCACCCAATACCAAGACCCGGGACCGCAAGTTGTCTGTAAATTCAGGGCTCCAGATCATGTGGTTGGACTATGTTTCGCTAGTCCGCGAGAAGTTCCCACTGGCTCGGAAGCACCCATATGTCATCGTCAACCACCGAGACGGGAACCCACTCTGCTTCCCTGGCCTGGCCAAGATTTTTGATGACTTAGGGAGGGTTGCGGGCCTGCCGAAGAACCTCACCCCGCACCACCTCCGCCACGCATGGAACGATAAATTCTCAGATCTCGCGGATGAGCAGGACATGGATGAAGCCCGCGAGGTGCAAATCCGTGCCGAACTTATGGGTTGGAACCCGGGTTCGCCGAGGCCAACCGCCATGGCTTATCTTCGTAGGAAAACCAAACGGAGGGCTCAAGATATCAGCCTCCAACTACAGGAAGACATGATGCACCCGAAAGAAGGCAATCTTGAGTGAAGCCTATGCCCACGTTCCCTTTACTTTGCCTGTGAAACCAATAAGCAAAGCCGGGGAAGTGTTCGATCCGAATGAGGACGTGTGGCGGTTCTCCTCCTCCTCAAGATTCGTCAAGATTCGTTTCACCAACCTCAAAGAATTCGCAACCGATGATTTTTTGACTTCGCTTAAGGCTGCGATGGCCGGGGCACTCCGAAAGCAAGCTCCAACGACTTGCTCGACGATGATGGAGAAAGGTGTCGCCCCCCTGCTGGAACATGCGCATGCTCACCAAGGGGAACGGGTAGGCCACATCACCCTTGGCATGGTCCAGGCCTATGGGCTGTCTTTGGATGAGCGCCACAAGCTCAATCTGGACTTTGTAAAAATGGTCAGTAAAGCCTTGGCCATCCACGGCGATCCCGCACATGGCATCGACGTCCATGCACTGAACTGGTTGGCCAAGCAGAAATCCCCTGGCAACCCCATAGGCGAGGCCGTCCTGACCATGGACCCGATCAATGGGCCGCTCCTGATGAGCGAAGACCGCATTCTGATGAGGGCACTGCATGCGGCATTCGAGGCGAATGAACTCCCCAAGCACGTCTACCTCAAAATCTTGCTGTTTCGCCTCTCCGCGATGCGCCCCGCGCAAGTAGCGGATTTGAAATGCAAAGACTTGACCCTCCGAGAAGGAGTATATTGCCTCGCCTTTCCACAGGTGAAGGAACGAGGTGGAGGATGGCGCGAGACCTTTGAAACCTGGGCCTTGATCCCGGAAGTAGGTGCACTGCTGGCGGGGTTCATCCGAGAGCAGCAAATATCATGGGCACAGTTGGGAATGGGGGATGACCTCCCCGTATTCGTGAACCCTCAGAACAGAGACCCCATTAGGACGTATCACTATGTGGGGAACACCATGGTGAAGGGGCTTCCGTGCTACCTATCAAACCTGAAGGCACCTGATCCCACCACCGGAAAACGCGTCCAGATCCGGTCCCCCAGAACCGGCCAAGTATTCAAGGTCAACATGAGACGCTTCAGGATGTCTCTCGCCACCTGGGCATTGATCAAAGGCGGGACCCTGCTGGAGGTGGCCAAAATCCTCGGCCACGCTGGGGTTTCACCCGCTCTCAACTCTTATGCCGCGATTGACATGGAACTGCTGGAAGAGATGGACCACAAGATGGCGGTTTCCGAGGTCCGCACGGCCGGGTATTTCCGTGGGGAATTGTGTGATGGTCCAGGTGTCGGGAGTGCCCTTTACCCCGAATCCTTCGGTGGGCAGGCCGTTGGGCATTGCAAGAGTCCCTGCGCGCAGCGGAAGCCCTATTCCTGCTACACCTGTCGCCAGTTCCAGGCCCTCATGCATGGACCCCATGAGCAGGTTTTGGCGGACCTGGAAGCGGAGCGTAGCCAGGTCGTCGCCACTGGCGGCACCTTCCAATCCGACACCCATGACCAGACCATCGGGGCCGTGAAGCAGGTTATCGACAAGCGAGACGCAAAACTGCGGCGGGATGGGCTCACTATTGCCGACCTCAAATCCGAAGGTGCGTGATAGTGATGCAGATCGTTCCATTCGTTCCTCCTTCCTCAGAAGCGGCAGAGAACATCGCGGCCTTCATTGATCAATTTCGGCCGTTAGCGGCGAAACTTCCCTGCACGGATTCATTCGACTCGAATTACTGGGATCTACGTGGGGCAGGTTCGATTAAAGAGGCCTCCACGGGGAACAATCGCCTGGGTCTGCGCTTCACAAAGCTCAACCTCAAAAAACAGCGGAGTGAGAATCGCCCCCTCGATCAACCCCTGCGGGATGTCGCCAAGGCATTCACTTTGAAGAAATTGGCGGAAAATTCTCCAAAGAGTAGGGGCCAATTGGCTGAGCCTCTTGTGCTATTCCGGTACCTGGAAGCAGGCCTACTGGCAATGGACATGAAGGCCTCGGTGGAGTTCCTGACCCCAGACGTCCTGGATGAGGTAAATCTGACCATCCGCATGAGCAGAAACTGTGGCGGACGAAAATACGCCCTTTGCTCATCCCTCAACAAGCTAGTCGAGGAGTTTCAGGAATGCGGCCTAATCCGAATTCGCTTTGACTGGCAGGGCGTGGCGGTAGTCCCCAATTGGAATAGTTCCCGGGTTGGCAAAGAGCATGACAGGGCTCGGGCCGAGAAACTCCCTACCGAGTTGGAAATGCAGGCTGTGGGGCATGTGTTTCATCATGCGGAACTCCCTCGTCATCGTTACCCCATCGCCATGGCAGCGATCCTCTCCGGTCAGCCGGGGAGGATCGGCGAAGTATTGTCTTTGCCGGTGAACTGCGCCTTTGATGACGAACGGGAGGGTAAAAAAATCTTTAGCCTAAGATGGCGCCCCGAGAAGGGCGGCAAGCCGATGACGAAGAACTTCTCTTACGCCACTTGCCCATGGATCCCATATTTCAAGACGGCCCTGGCGTGGCTCCTGGAAATCTCGGAGCCTGCCCGTAAGATCGCCAAGTGGTATGAGGACAACCCCACCAAACTCCACCTTCCAGAGCATCTGGAACACCTGCGCTCCAAGGAGTATTTGAGCCTGGAGGAGGTGGCTGACATTCTGCAAGTCGCCGCACCTCGATCGAGCTCTAACTTTCATAAGAAGGTGCTTATTTCTCGCAAGATCCCCCTCCACGGGGGATTAGGTAATGCACACACAGTCAGGTTTGAGGACGTAGAACATTCCGTGTTGGCTCGGCTTCCCATGGGATTCCCAGTCATGGACCGTGCCTCCGGCCTGAAATACAGTGAAGCCCTCTGCCTCATCCGTGACTATGAATTTTGCAATACTCGGAAATGCGACGATAGTCCTTCGCACACGATGTTTAGTGTTCCCAATATCGGTTTTGTACGACGCCTCCTCGATAAGGCTTTTGACGATTTTGGCCGTACTAACGATAACCACGAGCCGATTCGGATCGGGACCCACGAATTCCGACATCGATGGTGTACGCGTGCCGAGGAGGCCGGGATTTGGCGATCCTTCAACAATGCCATGTCGGGCCGCTTGAAGATCTCTCAGGCCAATGCCTACGACCACATGGACGCAGACCACCTCATCAAGGTCAAGGCAGAGAACCTCAAGGACGAAGGGCGGCTGTTCGGCGAGATCCTGGCCTTCACACCTAAGGAGCCCCTGTACCTCCATGAAGTCGAGCGACAGATCGAGGAACTGGGCATGCTAATGGCCATTGTGGTGACGGAATACGGCATTTGCCGGAACAACTTCGTCCAGTCCCCCTGCGATTACCACCTGGACTGCCTGAACTGCCGGAATCACATTTGCATCAAAGGTCTCCCGGTACGCACGGAGAACATCCGCAAGCGCCTCGCGCTCCAGGAGAAGGCCCTCAGCCTCGCTCGGGTCGCTCTGGAAAACGGCGACTACGGAGTAGAAGACCATATTCAGAACACGTTGGAACCCAACGCCCAACGGCTTCGGGCTATCGTCACTATCTTGGATGACCCCAGATTCAAGCTCGGTACCGAGATCCTGCTGGCAAATTGCCCCAGTAATCACCCCATTACCAAGGCCCTCCAACTCCGAATCAACACCCTCAAAGAGCAAGGCCTAGATTTCAGCACGGAAGAGGCCATGTTGCTCCCGACCGGGAAGTCCCTCGACCTTGGGCTGGGTACCGAAATCTGAGGGGATCGAATGCCAAAGAAACCAGCTCCCACCTCGAAGCGGCTCACCGAGAAGAGCATCGGCCAGATCCTCCAGACCCTGGATAGCTGGCGAGGTCCCCTGACTTGGGACCTCCTTCTAGACGCCGTCGAGGGCCTCTTGAAGCACCGGTATAGTCGGCAGGCTCTGTGGATGCACGAAAGAATTCGCCTCGCCTTCGGCGTAAGGAAGGCCCTTGTTGCCGGGCAGGAGAGAACCCAGCCTCGTGGGTCTCTGGGGATCATCGCTGCCCAAGAACGGATTACTAACCTTCAAGCGAAAGTGGCCCGCCTGGAGGACGAAAACCAGAAGCTCAAGGTGCAGTTCATTCGTTGGGCTCATAACGCCCACAAGCGAGGGCTGGATGAGGCCTTTCTGAATCAGCCTCTGCCTGCCATCGACCGCGAGGCGAGCAAGGTAGGGATGATGCGGAAGGGCGGGAAAAAGCCATAAACAAGCGAGGCTGCCAGTTCGGCGCCATTTATGCCGACCCCCTGTAGGGTTAGGGCAACACAGGGATGCGACCTGAGCGTCCCTCCGGGGCCTAAGCTCATGCTTCAAGGGCCACCAAAAGGAGGCCGCCCTGATAAGCAGTCGCAATCTGCGACCGGCTTTTCCTTACGTGAGCTTAACCGGTAAGGAGTTAAATAGCCGCCACAGGCAGCGTCCCGGGGGTGCGGGGGCAGGGCCACTGCTTTTGGCGGAGGGGCCCTCCGGCATGTCACTTCTCCCTCCTGGGGCAGACGATGTTGATTTCGCGGTAATCTAGTTAGTGATGACCAGAGACAAACATATATTTACGATTTGGGTTGAAAGCAACTGAACGACAAAGTCGAACGGACGAAGCAACCAAGGTGGTCCGGTGGGGGCATTACTCTCCCCGACCTGCCACTGGATCGGTACGGAGGCAATGCATGTGGGCAGACAATGATACCGTTCTCGATTTTTTGAATTTTGAAGGGGTGGCCTATACGGTTGCCGAGATCGTGGTTCAAGCAAATGGGCAGCCGATCTCCGTTGGAGTCTCTGGTGCCTGGGGTATGGGCAAATCCTCAATGATCCGCCTAACAAAAGCTCAACTCGAGTTGAGGGCAACCGTTGAGCGCCGGGAATTCGTTATTGTTGATTTTAATGCCTGGCTTTACCAGGGCTATGATGACGCGCGTTCTGCATTGATAGACGTCATCGCTTCAAAGTTGGCGGAGGAAGCCGAGCGGCGGCAAACTGGGCAGGATAAAGCGAAGGAGCTATTGCAACGGGTTGAATGGATGAGGGCCCTGAAGTTCGGGGCCGCTATTGGTGGAGCTATTGCTGGTATCCCGCCATTCGCCCTACTAGGCGAAGGATGGAAGTTTGCCCAACAGGTCTTCAGCACAAAACCGACTGAACCTGATGACGAAACAGGTGGAGAAGCTACCGCGGGATCCACGAGTAAGAAGGGAGACGATCTCGAGCTTTTTGGCCTGCTGGGAGGCAAAAGGGTACCATCTCCTCCAAAGGAAATCCACCTTCTACGACGATCCTTCGAAGACACTATCAAGGCTTTGGGGGTTACTCTAATTGTTCTAATTGATGATTTGGATAGATGTCTACCGGCTACAACAATTTCGACGCTCGAAGCGATTAGGCTTTTTCTATTCCTTGAGGGCACAGCCTTCGTAATTGCCGCCGATGACGAAATGATCAAAGTTGCTGTCAGCAAGCATTTTGATGGAATTAAATCTGACCTTGTAATGAATTATTTCGACAAATTGATTCAAGTCCCAATCAAGGTCCCGGCGTTAGGGATTCAAGAAGTTCGAGCATATATGTTGCTGCTTTTTGTAGATGACGCAATCTTTGATCGTGGAGAGGTTGAGAGAATCCGTAAAGCCGTTTGCGACCAACTTAAGAGGAGTTGGAGCGGGGCAAGAGTCGATCGGGCCTTCATTTCCGGCCTAATCCCCCAGATGCCATCAGGGCTTTCGACCCGGTTAGAAGCGGCCGATCGACTCGCCCATTTAATGACCACAGCTTCGAATATTCGTGGCAACCCTCGCTTGATCAAGCGGTTTCTGAATGCACTTTGGATCCGAAAGACCATTGCTAGGGCACAAGGTGTATCGGTAGATGAAGCGGTGTTGATAAAACTGCTCTTATTTGAAAGATGTGGTGATAAAAATGCATACGAGGAACTTGTCAAGGCTGTCGCTGAAGACAAAAACGGGAAGCCATCCGTTCTTGAGGAATGGGAGGAGGTAGCAGTTACTGGAGGAAGGCCTGCCCTCACGGCACCGTGGGACTCTGAATTTGTCGAGGAGTGGCTGGCTCTTCCTCCCAAACTTGCAGACAAAGATCTCCGGGGAGCGCTTTATGTGAGTCGAGAATTCGCACCACTTGTTTTCGCGCGGGACAGACTTTCCTCAGAAGCGGCAGGCTTACTTGAGGCTCTATTGACCCACCCCGGTGTAGCCGAAACGCTGGCACCACAACTTGGAGGTCTTTCCAAGACGGAAACTCCGGTTCTGATGGAAAAACTGCTCGAACAAGCCCAGCAGGAATCTGATTGGGGGGTGCCAGAAATCCTCGATGCATGTCTGGCTATTGCTGATGCGGACCCCTCCCAGGGGCTTCGCTTGGCGGCTTTCCTTGGCGAGAGACCAGCAGCACAGATTAAGGCAAACCTAGTCCCCAAGATTGGGAATAGGCCTTGGGGAGAGAGTCTGTGGCGTGAACTCGAGAAGGGACCCATCAGTGCCCCAGTAAAAGCCGCCATCAAACAACAGCGGGAGAGGTAACGTGGGAACATCACAATCCAGCAATGGCCCAGGATCTGGGGTCCCTCTTGTACCCCCGTGGGTTCCTGACCCTTCCACCCCAGCACCGGGGACTCCGAATCCTGCTCCAATTCCTCCTGGTCCTGATGGGGCGACCCAACCACAAGCCCCTTTGCCTCAGGCGCCGCAAACCGCGCCCAGTCAAGCTATCCCGGCTCCAATTTCCAGCCAACTTTCACCCCCTGGACGCTTCGCAGGGGCTCGTCGCAACCTAGGGACATTTTCCAGGAGCGGCAATAAGGAAAACTTGTATCGCGGGGTTGGGCAATACATAAAGACGGGATACGGCGGAGCGAGAACGGCAACATCTCGATTCACAGGAACCAGCAGAACAGCGGGTCACCTTTACTCGGCGCTGTCTGTGGGTGTCCTTGGGATCCAGCCGCCGCCAGGTGGTGCATTGGATGCTGCACTCCTCCAGGGGAAGACCGCACAAGAAATTATAAATGCAGTCGTCGATGCGACACGACCCATAGACGGTTCCCAGGATTCAGAGGCAAGTCGGTTCTCAATCAATGATTCTTTGGCTGAAGTGTTAACGCGATATCCGGATGCTGATTTACTTAACCTAACCCCCGATCAAAGAATGTATGCCGTTGAGCGTTTTATTGCCTCAGATGTGTTTCGCAGGTTTTCCTTAGATATGGGGAAACACATTCAGGATAAGGCTGCATCGGCCACCGTTGCTGCTTCAAGATTGAAGGAAGCAAAAAGCTACATTAAGGAAACAGTGGCCCAGGCATTTCGAGAGTCCAAGTCAGGTCGAAATCAGCTCACACCAAGACAAGTTAGACAAATATCAGCCACTGCATTAAGAGATGCATTCAGGGTATTTGAGGGGTATGCAGAATGAAAATTCACTGTACTCCGGATCGTGGTTCGTTCGATCAACTGGCTGGCCTCAATATCCTCCTATTTGGTCCCAGAACTGGGCTGAGTGAAGGGGGAGCAGGCTGCGGGATTAGTAGAGTAATCCAAAGGAAAAAGTTGTGTCCTAATCAGCGTGCTTGGGACCTTATGTCCTTGGCTCTCTCGGTGGTTTCTGCAGATCTGGCCTCACCTCGGGGGAGAAGCCCCGATGGATGGACCCGGGAGTTCGATTTGACGGTAGCGGTCCAGGACGTGGACTTCTGGAATACTCAGGTATCAACCATTCAAAAGTATCTTGCGTTCCTTACGACTGATATTTGGCGTGTCAGGTTTTCTGGGAACGGATATCTCCACAGAGCTCCCCATAGACCTACATTCCTACCGGAAGAAGAGGTGTTGTTGCTGTCAGGAGGCCTGGACAGCTTGGTGGGGGCGATTGACTTTGCTTCGGGAGGACGAAGGGCTCTCCATGTTAGTCATCTCGTTCGTGGAGACGGATCCAAGCAGCGGAAGTTTGCAGCTGCCCTTGGTGATCCAACCCATCACCTCCAGATGAACCACGATGCGAATGTCCCGGGCCAAGAGGCCACGCCGACCCAGCGGGCCCGGTCTATTGCGTTCCTTTCCTACGGTGTGCTTGCCGCAACAACCCTAGGGGTTTATCGAGATGGTGCTGTGGTTCGGTTAAATGCTTGCGAGAACGGATTTATCGCCATAAATCCACCGCTTACTCCCCTCCGACTTGGTAGCCTGAGCACCAGAACAATGCACCCAATAGGTCTTTCACTATTTCAACAAATTCTTGATTCAGCAGATCTAAAGGTTCAAGTCGAAAACCCGTATCGCTTAAAAACCAAAGGCGAAATGATGGTCGAATGCTTGGACCAGGCGACCCTCCAATCGCTCGGGCCAAAATCCACAAGCTGTGGGCGCTTTTTAAGATACGGAGGGAAACATTGCGGTCGCTGTGTTCCCTGCCTCATTCGCCGGGCCGCGTTCCGGAAATGGGGACACCAGGACACTACTTATTACGTATTCGATGACCTTTCGATAGTTGACGTGAACCATGCTGGGTACGACGATGTTCGCGCCACTCTGATGGCCGGTTTAGAAGTCCAGGAGGTTGGTTTGGATCCATGGCTTGGGACTACGCTTTGCTCACCCTTGATAAGAGAGGTGCCCCTTCTCAAAGGGGTCGTCGAAAGGGGCCTACAGGAAGTAAATGAATTCCTTTCTGACTGCGGGGTTCAGTGATTGATTTCCATTGCCATCTCGACCTATACCCTGAACCTTGGAAGGTCGTGCAAGGCTGTGAGGAAATGCAAATATTTGTGCTCTCCGTAACCACAACTCCCTCAGCATGGCCAGGTACGAAACGCCTGTCCGGGGACGCCAAACGAATTCGCACTTCCTTAGGGTTGCACCCTCAACTTGCCAACCAAAGGAAGGGTGAGCTTCGCTTGTTCTATCAACTCCTCCCTGAGGCGGTGTACGTTGGTGAGATCGGGTTGGATGGGTCACCGGACTGTCGGCCGTTTTGGAAGGATCAGGTGCATGTTTTCGATCAGGTCCTTTCCGCGTGCTCTGACGCGGGTGGACGGGTGATGTCGATTCACAGCCGCCACGCCGCCTCCGAGGTGCTCGATTACCTTGAGCGCCGACCAGAATCTGGGACCCCAATCCTCCACTGGTTTTCAGGATCGATGAAGGAACTGGATCGAGCCATTCGCTTGGGATGTTGGTTTAGCATCGGTCTGAACATGCTCAATAGCGAAAAGGGCAGGCGTCTTGTAGGAAGAATGCCTCGTGATCGCGTGTTGACTGAATCAGATGGGCCTTTCGCCCGACTCGAAGGTCGGAGTGCATTCCCTTGGGATGTTCAAGGAGCTGTTCAAGCATTGGCACGACTCTGGGGACTAACCTCAGAGGAGACTGACAGGACCCTAAAAGGCAATCTCCGATCCCTTGTTTCCGTCCTTTGATCCCGAAGGCATCCGGCTCGGTATTTGTCTGAATTTCTGGCTGAACTTAGATAATTTACCGATGCGTCCCGGGGAACTTAGGTCACCTCCATGGAATGACCATAATCCCAGCGGAGCTACATCAACGCGCCCTGAATGACATAGCCATTAGAGAAGCCAATCACGAGTCACCTATTCTTGGGGGGGAGTCTCCCCTATCACCAACCACACAGGTCGCCCTTCGCTCCTTGCAGCCCTCAACGAGGCTAGGGCGTCCTTCAAGGCCACCACTTCAGAGTCCTTGGTCATGGTGTCGACCTGAAGAATCTCCCCCTCCTTGAGGGCCGGGAGGAGTTGCTTCAATTCCTGAATGGCTCGCTTGCTCATTTGCCCACCTCGCGGTTCCGCGTCGGGGGGGTCGGAGATTTTGAAACCCCTTCCTGTGGAGAGGGCCGAGGTGGTGTTGTGGAAAAGCTTGGCCAGCGCAGTAAGGGAGGCCCCTGAGGGTCTACTAATGTCCTTTTCCCATTCGCTGATGAGGCTTTGACCACTGCCTAGGGCCTTTGCGAGGTTGCCTTGGGTCCATCCCCAGGCGATGCGAACTGCACGGATGCGCTGTCCCAGGGTGGCCAAGGGCCCCTGTGGCTTCTTGGCTCGATATGCGCCCCGACCCGAAGTCATGAACGCATCCCTGGTCTAACAATATTATCGGAATCCGATAATATGTTCTTGCCGTCCCTCATCCCATTTGTCCATGGGTGGGTTCGGTGGGCCTGAGCCATGCACAGACATTACCAGAGGGCCCCCGGCATAACCTCGTGCGTGTGTCGAATAGGGAGACGACTATGAATCAAACACCAGGCAAGGTCGCAGTCAGCAGGATTCTTCAGCGCATGAACCTGAGTATTGGTGATGGCCTGCTGTCGCCAACAGATTGTCCTCGCAGTGGCATTGGTCAGAGCTGGCGATGAATTTCGAGATCCGTGCGATCAATGTCCACAAGGAGCTGAGACGAGCTGGTCTCAGAGGTTCCTTGGGTTGTTCCGCCTCAAGCTACTGGATAGCAATCAATCCAATCGAGAAGGATTGGACAGTCGGCGATCTGGCGGAGTTTGGTGAAACCACCCCTTCGACCATCTCTCGTTGTCTTAGGCAACTGCTCGAACTGGGGCTAGTCGAAGAGAGCAAAAGGGAGGGCCGAACCGTCTTCTACCGGTTCACCAGGGCCGCGTATCGAATGGGATTCCCGCGAAAATACAAGGAGCCCCGCCATACGTAAGGAGATGTTGGGAGCTGCCCAAACCGCTCATCTCAAGGACGCATTCAAAGGGACTGAGAATGGCCCTCGATTAAAACCGGGTGCCATTTTTGAAAGGGGAAATAATTCTCGTATTTGTAACCCTTAATAATCGTTTATTTGAGAATCATCCAGAATGAACCCGGTAGTGGTGTCGCAAACCTTGCGGCGCTCGAAGCGGATGGGCCCTCCAACTTTCAGGGTGAATGTCGATAAAGTCACCGGCAACCGGCAAGCCCTCAACTGGGGGCGGTCGTCTCAGTTCTGGGTTATTCGCCTCACCGAGTTCCTTAATTTTCAACAATCTCATGAGGCAAATAGGGGATCAAACGCCTCATGGTGGGCTGACCTGGTTTTCGGAGATCCGTCCCATGCGTTCCCTGGGTGGCAACGGCCCTCATCAAAGTCGGCGTCACGGCTCCGCCCAGAAGAACGCCTGCCGGGAATCAAGCGAGTTGGAAGTCTTTGGGGCCCGCCGCATGTGATTCAAGCCAATCGGACGGGCAGGGCCTAAGTATGGATTGGAGCCCTTCCAACGGAGTCACGGGGTCCAGCCATTTGGCCCACTCACTTGGCGCCAAAATCACTGGCATCCTGTGGTGCGGCAGTTCGGCGATCAGCTCATTTGGCTCTGTGGTGATTACGGTTGCGGTGTCGTGGCCGAGTCCCGTCTCCGGGTCCGTCCACGGCCCCCACAGGCCAGCGAATACGAAGAGGTCGCCGGTCGTCGGCGTGATCGTGCATGGGGTCCCCTTCTTGGCGCCACCGATCTTGGGCCACTCGAACCAGGCGTTGACGGCAATCAGACACCGCTGATTTTTGAACGGCTTCGCGTAGAGCTTGCCGGTGGCGACCCTCTCGGCTGTGGCATTGAATGTGGAGTATTGGCGAATGAAAGCCCGATTGGGGGCGTTTGGGGGCAGGAATCCCCAGAGGTAGCTGGCGGCCAGGCGGGTGCCGTCCGCCAGACGGACGCCGGGGATGGCGTTGGTAGGGGAGACGTTCGCGTTTGGCACTGCCCAGTCCTCGGAGGCACCGGCGGCACCGAGGTGCTCCAGTACCATGCCCTCGATACCCTTCTTCACTCCAACCCGACCGCACACATTCGCCTCCCCCGAGGTGCCCCCCAATCATGCTTACGTGTCTAGTTCGATATTGGTATCTACCAAGAGAAGGCTCACATCAAGGCGCAATGGGATTAGTTCATTACTCCACTTAAATTGCTACCACTACCTCTTTTTTGCTAAACTGCACCAGTTATTCCGGGAATCAAAATCAAACCCCTAATGCCTAAGGAGGCGAAAGATGGGACCTCGGGGACTGTCTGCCGTTCTGGCAACCCTTACGATTTGCATGGCCTGCGTGAACCCGGTGTTGGCTCCAACCTCAGCGGCAAACCTGGCCAGCAAGTCTGAAATTAAGATAAAGAATATTAATCTTTATAGTGCAAAATATACAGGCTCAATGAAGGACTGTTTTCCACCTCCCGGCAAAATGATCGACCCGAATCCCCTCGGAAACAAAATTTACGAACCCATCAGGCCGTTGAACGCCAAGATCGTTGAAATTTCTATCATAGACAAGTCCCCTTTTCCCAGGAAAGAGATCAAGGAGATGGCTATTTTACTCTCCGCCTATGTCTGTAAACAACTCAAATATGCCAAATTTACACACATTAAAACCACAAATGTCTACTCCGGTAGTAGCTATTACTCTGTGGAAAGCAGCGGAACAATGGTCGGGAATACTTATATGGGTTCATCTCAACTTAGAGAGAATTATATATCTTCAAGCCTTCATGTTTTTCAAATACTTCTATTCAATGACCAGCAGGAACTGGATGATGGGGTTTTTAAGCAAAACTCCCTTGCCAGAAATGTCATATTCCCGTTTCGAGAGCTTTATCGAGGCACGACACCCTTCGATGCGGAGGAGGCCAGAATTTCAAAGCCTGCGTTTGAACCTCTCCCGGGAAGCAATATTTCCATTGATATACAACCAAATTCTTGGAAAACACACTATCTGCCTGATGCGGTAATATCCGAGCTAAATATTTTACATCATATCGAATTTAATATCGATTTTAAGATCATTGATGAAATGGAACAAGACGCAAAGTGGAAGGAGAAGCGTGCCTCTGAGCCCTTGGAGAAGCTGAAGGTCAAGCAGTAGGCTCAAGCGAGCAAATGCTGAATCAGAGCACTGGGTCGGGGGCCCGAGAGAATGGTTGTAATCAGACCCGGCCTTCCCGATCCGGGCCGGCCATCATCTTGAAGAAGAATCCTAGCCGATTCGCTTTTTTTACGCCATCCTTGGATCCCCATCGGTTCAGGGGTGTGGGTCAGAGCAATGTTGGCTGTGTGGGTCCCGGAGTTGCCGTTCCAGCTTGCGCGTCAGCGCGAGTCGGAGCTAATCGGGCGGCCCTTGGGCTTCCGGAACCCGGAGCAGGGGCGGACCCCGAGGCTGTGGATGGTGGACCGCATCGCGAGGAAGGCTGGGCTGGAGCCGGGCATCCCCGTGGACATCGCCCTCCACCAGGACCCCGGGCTCGTCGTGCTCGACCCCATGCCTTCGACCTGGATGGACGCCCGCGCCTGCCTTGGCCGACACCTGCTCTCCTACAGCCCCCTGGGCCGCCTGGGGCGCTTCGGCGAGGGGTTCGTGGACCTCCGAGGGACTGAGCGCCTGCACGGTCACGTGCTCGACGCCGCCGAGCGCCTCCGCATGGATCTCCTTAAGGTAGACGGCTGGAGTGCCCACGGCGGCCTAAGTCAGAGCTTCTCGGCTTCCCGCTTGGCGGCCAAGACTGAGGACCAAGTGCGGATGATCGAGGCGGGTCAGGAGGCACCGTTCCTCGCCCCCTATCCGCTTAGGGCTCTTTCAGCCCTAGAAGCCCGGTCGCGAGATCGACTTCAGCACTTTGGACTGCACCGCGTCGCCCAGGTGCAGCCCATGGAGGTCCATGCCCTTGGTCGGATCATCCCAGCGCCCGAGGCATTCCAGGTGCTTCGTCAGGCACGTGGTGAAGACCAAGACCGGCTCCCGCCGCTGGAGACCGTTCAGGCGTCCGAGTCCCTGCGGAAGGTCATCATGCCCCCGGCACACAAACACGAACTCGGTCTGGCCTCGTGGGTGTGGGAGGCGGCGTGGGCGTGGCGCCTGGATGGCCGCTTCGTTCATCGGCTATGCCTGTCGTGGTGGGATGTGGACGATCTCCCCCATGTGCTGCCCTTCGGCCTCAACGGTGAGGACCTCTGGGCGTGCTGCCGAGACCTCGAACTCCGGTTCATGGCCGAGGTCACCCGGCGCGTGCTCATCCAGCGTCTGGAGCTGCAAGCATGGCTCGGTCAGACGCCCGGCACCCCACTCCTGCTTGCCGAGGACCACGTCCAGAAGAGGCTGGCGCTTGAAGCTACTGCGCTTCGGCTCCATCGTCGCTTCGGCCATCAGTCCCTTCGCCAGGGGGCGTAGACCATGGCCTTAGCCCTCGGCATCTCCGCCTACTCCCTCATGGAGGGCGTCTACTTGCCCGAGGACCTGGGGAAGCTGGCGCTCCGCCTCGGCTACACCGATCTCGCCCTCGTTGACCGTGGCCTTCACGGCCTTCCCCGGATGCGCGAGGCCGCCGACAAGCTCGGCCTCCGGCTCCACGTCGGATGCCGCCTGCCGCTGGGCGATGGCGAGGTCTACGTTCTCCCGCTGGACGGCGAGGGCTACACGGGCATGAACAAGGCGCTGACCGACAAGACCCACGGTCGTTCGTGGATATGGCCGGGGAGCTGCGTGCTTTTGGCTGACCGGTGGGGCGTGGCTTTGCAGTTGCGGGACGAGGCGCCGGACCCCGGGCTGGTAGCCATCCTCATCGGCGGCGGCGGGTGGCAGGTCGCCCAGAGGGCCCGTGCGGAGGGCATCGCTGTGGCAGGCCCGCAGGTGCTGCGGTTCCTGAAGTCTGAGGGGCTGGCCATCCACAAGGTCAAGCGGGCCATCGCCATGAACGCCATGCTCCAGGACCTGAAGCCCAAGGACTACTGGGAGCCGCGCTTGGGCGCCAAGACCTGCACGGTCTGGGAGCAGGGGTTGTCAGAGGAGGTCAACGAAGGCACCCGGCGCCTCGAAGCACAGCTCTGCGGGTGGACGTTGCCGTGGGGAAAGTGGGTGCTGCCGAACCCGCCGCACCTCGGCCCCGCCGAAGACCTGGCCGAGCGGTTGTGGGCCGAAGCCCGTGAGGGGATCCGTCGGCGCTACGGCGCCGTGTCCGACCCGAAGGTGCACCGCCGCTTGGAGAGGGAGATGGACCTCATCCTTCGGAAGGGCTACGGCGGCTACTTCCTGGTCATGCAGGCCATCACGCGGAACACCTCCCGGACGTGCGGGCGGGGGAGCGGCGCGGCGTCTCTCCTCAGCTACCTCCTGGGCATCACCAACGTGGACCCTGTGGGCGCCAACCTGATGTTCGAGCGGTTCCTCAACGAGGACCGCGAGGACCCGCCGGATCTCGACGTGGACTTCGCCTGGGATGAGAGGGACGACGTGCTCCAGTGGGTGTTCACCACCTTTGGGCGTGACCACGTCGCCATGGTCGCGAACCACAACATGTTCCAGCCCCGTGCGGCCATCCGCGAGGTCGCCAAGCTCCACTGCCGACCGGAGAGTGAAATCTCCAGGATGTCGAAGCGGCTGCGAACGTGGGGCTGGGAGGACGAGGCCGGTCTGTCCGTGAAGCTCGGGCGGACGACCCGCACCGACGCGCCGTTGCCCGAACCCTGGCCGGACATCATCCAGATGGCTACCCGGCTCGTCGGTCAGCCCCACCTGCTCTCCGTCCACCCCGGTGGCACGGTCATCACCCCCGGGCCCCTCTGGGAGCACGCACCCAGCCAGCCCGCGCCCGCGAAGGACGGCGTCTCGATCCTCCAGTGGGAGAAGGACGGCGTGGAGTCATACGGGCTCGTGAAGCTCGACCTCCTTGGCAACCGGTCACTCGCTGTCGTCCGCGACGGTCTAGCTGTCCTGGAGGCCCGGGGGGAGGCACCAGAACGCCGGATGTGGTTCCCAGAGCAGGACGAAGTCACCCAGGACCTGATGGCCAGGGGTGACACGATCGGCGTCTTCTACGTCGAGAGCCCGGCGAGCCGAATCCTGCAACAGCGCGTAGGTAGAGGCGACTACGAGCATCTGACCATCCACAGCTCCCTGATCAGGCCCGCCGCGAACCGCTGGGTCGACGCCTACGTGTCCCGCACCAAGGGCGAGCCCTACGAGCCCATCCACGCCTCCCTCGACGACCTCCTGAGCGAGAGCTACGGCGTCCTCGTCTACCAGGAGGACGTGATGCGGGTGGCCCAGGGCATGGCCGGGTTCACCTACAAGCAGGCGGACAAGTTGAGGAAGGCCCTGGGGAAGAAGGACCACGCCGCCCGTGTGCCCGACTACAAGTCCGCGTTCATGGACGGCTGCCGGACCAACGGGATCCCGGAGAAGGGATCTGAGGAGGTCTGGTCGATGATCGAGACCTTCACCGGCTATTCGTTCTGCAAGCCGCACTCCGCCAGCTACGCCCGCGTGAGCTACGAGAGCGGCTGGATCAAGGCCCATCACCCCGCACCCTTCTACGCCGCCGTGATCAACAACCAGGGCGGCTTCTACCCGGCCATCGCCTACCTGGGCGACGCCCGGCGTCACGGCGTGAAGGTCCTGGGCCCGGACGTGAACGAGAGCGGCGCCGGGTATGCCCCTGATGGCGACCACGTCCTCCGCGTCGGGCTCAGCTTCATCAAGGGCCTGCCCAAGGCCGATCTGGAGAGGCTGCTGGCCGCACGGGAGGAAGGCGGCGCCTACCAGGACCCCCAGGACCTCCAGGCCCGGGCGAAGACCTCTGCCAAGGCCATGGAGCTGCTGGCCAGGGCCGGGGCTTTCGACCGGTGGGCACCTGATGGCGATCGGACCCGGTTGCTCTGGGACAGCGTGGGTGGCCTGCCAAAGGGGGTGGCCCCGAGGCCCACCGGTCTCGTGCAGAGGGCCAACCAGGAAATGGAGCTGCTCGGCATCACCCTGGAGTTGCATCCGGCTGCCCTCACTCGAGGTCAACACCCCGGGGAGGACCACCCCCACCGCGCCGGGCAGGTCGCCCACAGGATCGGGAACGAGAGCCGGTTCTGGGCGCTCGTCGTGGCGGAGAAGCTCGTGCTCACCAAGGACGACCTCCCGATGCAGTTCGTGACCCTGGAGGACGAGACCGGCCTCGTGGAGGCCGTCGTATTCCCCGACGCCTTCCGCCGCCGGGGCCAGGGATTCACGGTGGGTGAGGTGGTCCCTGCCCGGGGGGTCGCGGATCTTCAGGATGGGGTTGTGATTCTGCGATGGAGGTAGGCCGAACAATGAAGCGCAATGGTTAGTGAATTGAAAACCATCGGTTGGAGAAAAAAAAACACCGCCCCGTCTGGTACGCGGACATTTTGGTTTAGCTAGCTTCGTTCTACGAGATCGATAAGTCGCAAATAGCGCGGATCTGATGCCAGGTCAGGTTTGGATTCCGCGATCAGTTCTAACACCTTCGGTAACTCGTACGGCGGGCGGGTAAGGACCAGAGGTGTAGTTCTGTCCATCAGATCCAGCGTCTCTTCAGGGAATTGAGCGGAAAGTGGCTCTTCATCACCAATCTCACGAGTAAACCGGTAGAACGGATGGTCCTTTGTTTCCACCGGCACCAAGAACCTTTTCACCGCTCCATAGACGTCTGGGAACCTATCACCGGTGTCATCGAGCAGGCCTATCCACGCCCTCATGGAGACAGACGTCCTGAATCTGCGTTCTCGTGGCCAGTCTTCGTTGATTAAGGGAATGACGTGTTTGGCCCAACCATTGTCATTTCCTTGTCCAACCAGGCCCAACCAGAAGATGAACTGGTTTCGAGTAGCGTCAGACATCGTTCGTAAGATGGAACGCATTTCGGTCCGTGAAAGGCCGCTCGGCTCGTCCGGATGAAACACCCGCATGTAACCAAGCCATTGGGCCGCCGTGTTTGAGAGGTCTCGGTCCCAAGAAAATCCTTCGACCCTCGGAAAGAGCTTAATCAGGAGCGGCTTGATGATCTCTGCCAAGGATGGCATAGGGTGTTTATTGCAAAGGAATCCGTTCCAAGCTGGTTCCGAAGCTGGATGCTCGAAGGCCAACATTGGAATCAAGTGCTCCTTAGTCCAGGCGGGGTCGACGAACATCAGCCAATTCAACCTGTTACAGGCTATCGACACAGCATGATCGGAACCTTCACCTGGTGCCAGAAAAAGACGCTCGACACGAGACTTGATGCGGTCAGGAATTAGTGACCCGGCATCCTGCTTCTCCCCGGGCACAGCATGGAAAAGTGCCTCAGCACACTTGCCAACGGGCCCGTTGATCGCATGGCCGAATGTGCGCCGAGAGCGTTGAACGACCTTCTCATCTTGGCGGACTTCTCCGATACCGCTCTTCGTGGCATCTGCTCCTTCGCTAAGGATGCCATCGACAATGTGATCGTAAACCGCCCACCCTAGATCCTCATCGAACTCAAGGACCGAAGCCAGGTTCTGTTCGAGCCATCGCCCCAGAGTGTGACCTAGTTTTGCAATGACCCCATGAGGGAGTCGCGTTACTCGATTCAGGAATACCCTTTTTAGTCTGGGCGAAATGTCACCGGGAAGGTCATTGATAATGGACGACCAGAACTCTTCTGGGTAGTCTCCAGCCTTGCCCGCAATCGTCAGCGCAGACAACGCCTTTCGAGGATTCGCTTTCACCAAACCGGTGAATGGTCGCTTCTCGATGAAGCTGCCAAAGTCCCGTTTCAAGTCTTCCTTTGCCCTGGCGACCACTTCGGTTACGGGAAGGTCCAAGACGGCATCGGGGTTATCGTCCGTGCTGACCCAACCCACATGGGAGCCACGATCAATCACTGTCGAGGTCGCCCATCCGTCGCTCCATCCAGGAATGCTTCTGATCATTTCGACAAGTCGTTCACTTCGATCAACCGTCAGTTCACAACCATTTAATTCGAGATATCGGGCAAATCTGGCAGCCGACTCATCGCACAACAGAGGGAAATCCTCGTCAGACCAGTGGGAACGTCGATCAGGGCCGGTCAAGATCCGATCAGTGAGCTGATTCCGGTATTCCTGGGAGAACTCTTTCCATCGACCCACCAGCAAGAAAAGAAGCTCTCGGGCCACTTCGGTAGCCCAGAATGCTTCCTGATCGAGGGACAAGACTTGTTCGGCAACATTGTCTGCCTGGAAGGCGTTGGCTTTGCTGAACGCATACAGCTTTAGTTTCAGGAAGAAGAAGCGGTCGGCCTCGGGCCAGGTCATTACATGTGCATTAATCAGTTCTGGCCACTTGGCCGCCATCCGGTCCAAAAGTTGGACGAACCAATTTACGACCTCTGCGAATGTTGTGATGTGCTCGCTCCCATCGACCTCACGCTCCGGATAGCAGGTCGGTGTCCGGAAGTAGACGGTTTCAATATCCCCTAGCAGTCCTGAGGCGATGGTGAGTTGTTCTTCAAGGATGCCAAACACCTGCGGCAGTACTTCGTCTGGAACCTCAAAATCATCGTTGTGCCGTTCAAGGAACACGACTTCCCACTGACCTAGATCATGGAGATGGGTCCCTTCCCAGGGCGTCGATGGCGGCCTGGATCGCCCCATTCCAAACGGTGGCTTGATCTCCAATCGCGGCGTCGCGACACGTTCGAATTCTCGTAAGACACTGGCCGTCCAGCCCAGCGCGCTAATCCGCTTCTTCAAGTTGAACCAGTCGCCATCCCATCGACGATTGCGAGGATCTCGATGGTGTTCGAGGATCAGATTCCAGATATGACGAGGACGCTCGTGGAGCGTTTTCGAGCTTTCAATCTGCCACTCGAAATGTTTCAGGAGTCGCGGGTGCAGTCCGTTCTGTCGAATGGCCCACCAGGCCACCACAGGGCTATCGATGGACTTGCTTAGCCAGGTGATGAGATGGCCGAGCCTTTTCGGAGTCGCCTCGAAACCTTCGACCTGTTGTCCCCCCAACCGATGAAACTCATGCGGATTATCGTCTTCATCGCGCCAGACAAGGAGATTGTCATTGCTAACGCCATGTCTTTGATCAACGTCAGAGATTTCCTTCAAATCGTCATCGAGTCCATATGCGGTCCCAGGATCGAAGACTTCTCCATCTTCACGATAGGCTCGGCTCTCTTTGGCTGACCGGACATTTGCATCCATAACGCACACCCATTCCGGATGCGGGGGTGGGTCAGCCTCCGAGAATAATCTCGCCCCCTGGGCTGTGCGAAGAACATGAGCAACTTGTCCCCGCTCATGAGGGGCGAGATCCTTTGGGTCACGCTGGCTATTGGCGATTACAGATGCACGCCACTTGCGGGGATCGTCGGCGCGGTCAGCCCAGGCTTCCATGGTCTTCCACAGGACCGGATGATCAAAATAGGCTATGGCTGTGACACCTCGGTCGCGCCACTTGGCTTCGATCTCCTCTGGAAGCCCACGGTCAAAGGTATAGAGTCTTGACCGGTCGTACTGACCGTCATGATTGAGACCTTGAAGAAGATATTTTATGGGCGGGTCTTCCGCCTGATAGCCGACCAACACGACGGTATATCGTTCGAGGAGGTGCCTGATGAAGTTGGTGGCCCATCCCTCTGAGAGGTAGGCACGCCCGAAGTCCGCGCTGCTCAGTACGTAGGGATGACTTTCAGAGACTGCATCCACCAGTCGCCCATGCAAATACGTGATCCCATCAATATTCGATCCGAAATTCAGATCTGGAAAGGCAGGCGGCACGTGTAGGACCAGGTGCTCACCCTTTGACCCTAACTCGAACAATCGGTCGAAATTTGTGGTGACAACCTGCGGCATGCCGCTCTGGCTTCTAGAAATACGCTTGATCAGGCCGTGCTCACGTCCCAAATTTTCAGATTTATGGGGAGTGCTCAACAACTTGGTGACCAGAGCGTTGACTTCATCCTTGCCGTATTCAAGGTGGAGGAGGTTGAAGATCTGGTCGAGTGGGGCATTCGCTGCGGATTGACCGTCCATCCACGGCCGAAACTTGGCCATGAATTCTGAATCGGCTGCCGGGTCAAAGAACTCTATGACATACCGAGCAAGGTCAACAAAGGTCGGCATTCCCGATGGCACCGAGACCCCGGCACCACAGAGGAACACTACGCGACGGGCATCACATCGCTCTAGAAGGACATCGGGTATGGCGGGGCCATCTAAATGGAACCTCATGAGATCAAATTATCATCAACCAATTCCATCATTTCGTGGGAGGCGATCTAAAACCTGAAAGGTTCAAAATATACATGCTGATGCTGATGACTTCTGGTGAGTGTGGATTTCGCGAAGCGAAATCCAAGGCCTGTGGGAAGGTGCGAAGCAGCTTTCCACCCGAAGGGCAGTGGGTGTGGACCCGAAGGGCGGCCACATGTGGCCGTTTCCTGTGGGAAGGTCGGAGGGGCCTGTGGATTGGGGGGGTGGGGCCCCGCAATCCACGGGAGGATCCGAGCTTTCCATAGGAAATCCATCGCCCACTGCAGGCCGGCGCTCACCAGAAGTCTGACGGGGCGGGATCGGCGAACAGGTCTCAGGTCGTGCACGGGAGGGTCTTGCCTCAAAGTCGAAGCTACCTTCGGGGGGTATAGGGCTTTCGTTTCCAAATGTTAAATTTGGAAGTTTATTTTTTCCCGAATTCGGGCAAAAATTAACACACTCCGATTGGGTGTCGATCTGAGATTACTAAATTAGGCACTCCCAAACAAAATTAACAATCATTTGGTATGTAAAAAAGTTCTACGGCGAGATCCGCGGCTGATCCGTCGGCGAACCCTGGGCGAACCCGTGAATCGAGCTTTCATCAAGGATCCGGATGACACGGGGCGCCCCGAGGACCTGCCCGACCGGCCCCAGAGCCCCCACCCGAACTACGTGACCCCTGCCGGCCTGCGGCAGCTGCAGGACCTGAAGGCGGCTCTGGCTGACCGCCAGAGCCGCCTGTTGGCAGAGGGCAAGCTTGCCAGTCCCCAGGAGCTGGCCATCGTCCAGCGCGACCTGCGCTACTACCAGGAGCGCCTGAACCGGGCCGTCCTGGTCGATCCCAGCGGCAAATCGGGAGAGCGGGTCCATTTCGGGGCCGCCGTGGAGGTGTGCGACGAAGCCGGCGCCATCGCGACGTACACCATCGTCGGCGAAGACGAAGCCGATCCCGCCCAGGGCAAGGTCAGCTGGGTCTCGCCGCTAGGGGAGGCCCTGCTGAACGCCGAACCCGGCGATGAAGTCCTCTGGCGTCGGCCGGCCGGAAAGATGCGCCTGGAGATTCTCAGCATCCGCCAGGGTAGCCCCGGGTAATCCGATTCTGATCTATGGGAAAAGCTAGGACAGGATTAACAGGATGAAAAAAAGGATGAACAGGATTCAACAGCGTTCCTCTTGTTCTGCCCGCCCTTGATTCTGTTGACGCGTCATCGGCGAGCTTCGGCCAAAAAGATCTCCACGAAGGGCACGAAGGCCCCGGCCAGGGGGCTGGGCTTGTATTCGTGGCCTTTGCCTTCTTCTTCGTGCCCTTCGTGGAGGCTTTTGAATTCTTTGATTAGGCTGAGGCTAGCCAATAACCGGGTCTTGTTAATCCTGCTTTCAATCCTGTTAATCCTGTCTACGCCTTTGCTTTTAGCGCTCCGAGCAGCATGTCCGCCAGCGGTCGGATCCGCCCGGGTTCGCTGAGGTAGGCGCCGCGGGCGGCGACCAGGCGGGCGGAGGAGCGGCCCAGCACGGCGGTCTCCACCAGGCCGTGGGCCTTGAGGGTGCCGCCGGTCTGCACCAGGTCCACGATGGCATCCGCCAGGCCCAGCAGGGGTGCCAGCTCCGCGCTGCTGCTGAGGGGCACCAGCTCGGCGGTGAGGCCTTCGCGGGACAGCCAGGCCTCGGTGGCCTTCGGAAACTTGGTGGCCAGCCGCAGGTGCGGCTTGGCACGCAGGTCGTCCAGGGTGATGCCGGTCTTGGCGCAGAGCGACAGACGGCAGGCGCCGAAGCCCAGATCCGCCAGCTCCAGCAGGTCCATGTCCATCTCGTCCAGGGTGTCCGAGCCGACGATGCCCAGGGAGGCCACGCCGGCCGCCACGTAGCGGGGCAGGTCCGCGCCCTTGAGGAGCAGCGCTGCCACCCCGGGCGTGGCGGTGGGGATGCGGAGTACCCGGGACTTCAGGGCTGCGGTGTCGAGTGCCAGCGGGGTGCCCGCCAGCTTCGGCACCAGCTCGTCGCCGAGGCGGCCCTTCGGGAAGGCGATGAGCAGGGTCTGGTTCATCGGGGTTCCTCGAAGAGGTCGGGGCGGGTGGCGGCCAGGTCGAGCAGGCGGGAGAGCCGCACGCAGAAGCCGGCGGCCTGCCAGGGGCGGCCCAGGTCGGGGAAGAGGCGGTCGTAGCGGCCGCCCGCGGCCAGCTCCTGCTGGGCGCCGGGGGCCCACAGGCGCAGGGTGGGGCCCGTGTAGAAGCCGAGGCCCGCCACATCCGCCAGGTCCACGCGCAGCTCGAGGTTGGGCGGGAGGATGGGCAGCAGGGTCCTGAGGGCTCGGTCCATGTGGTTCCGCTCCTCTTCCAGCAGGCCCGCATAGGGGCTGGCCTCCAGGGCACTCAGCGTCCCCGGGCCGTCGAGTTCGGAGAGCAGGGCCTCAGCGTGCGCCGACAGTCGTGCGGCGGAGGGATGGCCGTCGAGGGCCTCCCGCACCCGGTGGGGAGCGCGCCGGGAGAGGGCGGCCACCACGGCGTCTGCCAGCTCACCGAACAGGCCTTCCGCTTCCAGGGGGCGCCGCACCAGGGCCGCGTTGCCCAGGTGGAGGATGGCGCTCTTCAGGCCGATGAGGCCGGGGATGGCCATGAGCATGCGGGCCAGCTCCACGTCCGCCTCCGCGGCGGACTCGCCTTCGGGTTGGATGCGCTCGCAGCCCACCTCGAAGCGCTCCACCGCCTCCCAGGGCTGCACGGGCCGCCGGAACACTGCGCCGGCATAGGCCACGCGGTCCGGCGGTGTGGGGAAGCTCCGGGCGAGGAGGCCCGCCAGGGCCACGGTGAAGTCCCAGCGCAGGGCCACCAGTTCGTCGCCGTCGAAGAAGCGCAGGGCACCCTCGGGCACGGCTTCGCGCAGGACGAGGGAGGGGTGCAGCTCACGGTAGCCGTGGTCCGCGAGGAGCCCCATGAGGGCGCCCTCCCAGCGGCGGAGCCGGGCGGCGGAGCCGAAGAGCAGGTCAGGGAAGTGGGGCGTGCGGACGGCCATCAGGCCGGCCCTCCCGTCCGGTCCGCGTGGCGGCGGTGGAGCACGTCCACCACGTCCAGCAGGCTGGCGCCGCGCTCCAGGAGGAGCAGGTCGAGGTGGAACAGCAGGTCCGCGGCCTCACCCAGGAAGGCCTCGCGGTCGTCGTTCTTGGCGGCGATGACGACCTCCCCGGCCTCCTCCACCACTTTCTTGGCGATGCGGTCCACGCCTTGGGCGAAGAGCTTCTGGGTGTAGCTGCCGTCCAGGTCCGCCAGCGCCTGGCGCGACTTCAGCAGGGCCTCCAGACGGCCCAGCCAGGGCAGGGTGGCGGGCCAGGGGGCCTGCCCTCCTGGGGCGGCATCGAAGCAGGTCTCCGTGCCCCGGTGGCAGCTGGGGCCCTCGGGGTCGGCCAGGATGAGCAGGGCGTCCGCATCGCAGTCGGGGCGGATCTGCACGAGGCGGAGCCGGTTTCCGCTGGTCTCCCCCTTCACCCAGAGCGACTGGCGCGAGCGGCTCCAGAAGGTGACGAAGCCCGTGTCGAGGGTGCGCTGGAGGGCCTCGCGGTTGAGCCAGGCCACCATGCGCACCTCGCCGGCGCGGTCCTGCACGATGCCGGGGATGAGGCCGGCGGAATCGAATTTGAGCGTGTCGAGGTCCATGTCAGATCCGTATGGAGAGGTCGTTCTGGGCGAGGTAGGCCTTGAGGCGGGGGATGGGGAGGATGCCTTCGTGGAACAGCGTGGCGGCCAGCACGGCGTCGGCACCATGCTCCAGGGCCTCCAGGAAGTGGACCTCCAGGCCCGCGCCACCCGAGGCGATGAGCGGGATGGGCAGCTCCGAGGCCAGGTCCAGCAGGGGCAGGTCGAAGCCGTCGCCCGTGCCGTCGCGATCCATGGAGGTGAGCAGGATCTCGCCAGCGCCGAGGTCGTTGAGCTCCCAGAGCCAGTCCACGGCGGACCGCTCTGTAGGCTCGGTACCTCCCTTCAGATAGACGCGCCAGCCCAGGTCGGCATCGCGCTTCACGTCCACGGCCGCCACCACGCACTGGCGCCCGAAGGCGTCCGCCAGCTCGCAGACGAGATCTGGCCGCAGGGCGGCGGCGGTGTTCACGGCCACCTTGTCGGCCCCGGAACGGAGCAGGCTGCGGGCATCCTCCACGCTGGAGACGCCGCCGCCCACGGTGAACGGGATGCTCAGCTCCCGCGCCACCTCGCGGACCCAGGCCTCCCGCGTGCCACGGTTCTCCAGGGAGGCTGCGATGTCGAGGAAGACCAGCTCGTCCGCGCCTTCCTGGTCGTAGCGCCGGGCCAGGTCCACGGGATGCCCGAGGTCGCGGAGCTCCTTGAACTGGACGCCCTTCACGACGCGGCCGTTCTTCACGTCGAGACACGGGATGATGCGCTTGGCAGGCATCAGGCACCTCCTGCCAGGGCGGCGCGGGTGCGCGGATCGTCCAGGGGGATGAAACCCTCCATGAGGGCCTTGCCGCTGATGGCACCCACCACGCCGGGCAGCGTGGCCAGCGGGTCAAGGTCGGAGAGGTCCTTCACGCCGCCGGAGGCCTGCACCTGGAAGCCCTCGCGGGCCACCCAGGCGACAGCTTCGAGGCCAGGGCCTTCCAGCGTGCCGTCGCGGCTCACATCGGTGACGAGCGCCCGGTCGAAGCCCAGGGTGAGCAGGGCCTCGAACACGTCGGTGGAGGCGCAGGCGCTGGCGGCCTGCCAGCCGCGGGTGACGATGCGCTGGCCCTTGAGGTCCAGGGCGGCCACGATGCGGTCGCCCGGAAGGCCCCGCAGGGCGGAGGGCTGCTCCACCGCGAGGGTGCCCACCACGGCGTCGAAGCCCAGGGCCAGCACCTCCTCGATGGCCGCGCGGTCCCGCAGGCCGCCGCCCAGCTGGAAGCGCACCTCCGGGAAGCGGGCGGGGAAGGTGGTGAAGGCCCCCTGGCGGGGTTCCCCGAAGGCGCCGTCCAGGTCCACCAGGTGGATGCGGCGGGCCCCGGCCGCGATCAGGTGCTCGACCCAGCCCTCGGGCGTGAAGTCGTAGAAGGTGGCCTGCTTCCGGTCGCCGTGGCGCAGGCGGACCAGGCGGCCCTGCAGCAGGTCCATGCTGGGAATCAGTTGCATGGCGCCTCCGATGACACGGGCAGAGCACCCATCCAGGCCAGGGCCGACTGGAGCAGCCCGAGGCCGGCGGGCCCGGACTTCTCGGGGTGGGGCTGGAAGCCCAGGACCTTCCCCCGGGCCTCCACGGCCGCGAAGGGGCGGCCGTGGTCGGCCAGGTAGATGGTCTCGGCCGAGGGCTCCAGGGCGTAGCTGTGGACGAAGTAGAGCCAGGCGCCGTCGGGATCGGGCAGGGCCGGGTGGGCGCTGCCCTGGCGCACCTGGCACCAGCCCATGTTCGGAACCTTCACACCCGGCCCCAGGCGCCGCACGAGGCCGGGGATCAGGCCCAGACCCGAGGTGCGAGGCGCCTCTTCGCTGCCCTCAGCCAGCAGCTGGAGCCCGAGGCAGATGCCCAGCAGAGGGCGACCTTCGGCCACCAGCTCCGGCAGAAGCTGCCACCAGCCGCGCTCGCGCAGGGATTTCCGCGCAGCCTCGAAGTGGCCTACGCCCGGCAGGACGATGGGGCCGGAGGCGGTGGCCTGGTCCGGTGTCGCGGCCCGCACATAGGCCAGGCCCAGGCGGTCCAGGGCGCCTTCCAGCGAGGCCAGGTTGCCGGCCTCGTAGTCGATGAGGGTGATGCGGCCGGTGCTCATGCGGACAGGGTCCCCTTGGTGGAGGGCACGCCGCCGCCCTCGGCACGGGTGGCCTGGCGCAGCGCCTTGGCCAGGGCCTTGAAGAGGGCCTCGACCTTGTGGTGCGTGTTCACCCCGCGGATGAGGTCCGCGTGGATGGCCAGGCCGCCGCGCATGGCCAGGGCGATGAAGAACTCCCGGACCATCTCCACCTGGAAGCCGTCGCCCAGGACGACCGGCGGCAGCTCGGCGTGGAACTCGCACCAGGGGCGGCCGGAGAGATCCACCACCACCCGGGCCAGGGCCTCGTCCAGGGGCACGTAGGCATGGGCGAAGCGGGCGATGCCGGCGCGGTCGCCCAGGGCCGTCTTCAGCGCGTCGCCCAGGCAGAGGCCCACGTCCTCCACCAGGTGGTGGCTGTCCACGGGCAGGTCGCCGTTGGCCTCCACCTCGAGGCCGAAGCCGCCGTGCTTCGCGAGCTGCATCAGCATGTGGTCGAAGTAGCCCAGGCCCGTGCGGATGCGGGCCTCGCCTCCATCCAGGGAGAGGCTCAGCTTCACCTGGGTCTCGGCGGTGGCACGGGTCAGGGTGGCGGTTCTCATGGCTTCTCCTGATTCAGCATCGGCAGCAGGTCGCGCAGGGTCTCGAATTGGACATCCTCCGCCACCGCGAAGCGGCTGCGGTCGGGCCCGATGGCCGCGAAGCGCCAGGCCACCTCCGGCTTCAGCGCGGCGGCGGCCCGCAGGCAGCGGGCGTCATCCACGGTGTCTCCCGCGAAGATGATCTCCTCGGCCCGGAAGGCGTCCGCCAGCTGGAGGAGGCCCGCGGGCTCGGGCTTCCGCAGGTGGGGTGCGGCGTCGCAGACTGCGGGCAGCGAGAAGCCCAGCACCTTCCAGGCCAGGTCCAGTTCCTCGGGTGGGCGGCCGGTGAGCACCGCCAGCTCCCAGCCCGTGGCCTGCAGGTCGGCCAGGGTGGCGAGGGGGCGCTCGAGGCGGATGGTGTCGGCGTAGTGCTTCTGGACGGAGATCTGGGCCGAGGGCTCCAGGGCCTCCATCCGCGCGTCGAGCTCCGGGAAGCCACGGCCGTCCGCCGCTTCGATCACGGGCCGCAGGTCCACGTCTCCGTGCACCTCCGCCAGGGCCAGGGCGCCGGCCACGAGGCGGAAGTCGTTGTTGTAGCCGCCCAGGCGCTTGAAGGCGCGGTAGGCCGCGTCGGACCAGGGCAGGGCGGGGCGCAGGTCCGCCAGGGCCCGGGCCACGGCTTCCAGGAAGCTGCGGTCGGCGTCGATGAGCACGCCGTCGATGTCCAGGACCAGCAGGCGCCGACGCAGCCGTGGTACGGGCTTAGGCAGGGCGGCGCCCAGGGTCGCGGCCACGCGGGTGGTGTCCGCCTCCGTGCCGATGGTGAGCCGGGCGGCGCCGGTGCCGGGCAGGCGGCGCACCTTGATGCCCTCGGCTTCCAGCGCGTCCGAGGGATCCGGCGACACGTGGATGAAGTTGCCGGCGCTGGGGGCGGCGCGGTGGGCGGGCAGGGCCGTTGTCAGGGAAGCGGCCAGCCGGTCGCGCCGTTCCGGCAGGGCCCGCAGGTTGGGCTCGAAGGCCGGGGCGAAGTCCAGGGCCACGTCCAGGGCTTCCAGGCTGGCGGCGGGGATGGAGTAGGGTAGCTGCAGGGTGGCCAGCTTCGACACCAGGGCGGGATCGCCCAGGAGGTAGCCCAGGCGCCAGGAGGCGGAGGCCAGCGCCTTGCTGAAGGTCCGCAGCAGCACCACGTTCGGGTAGCGGTCCACGGCCAGGCGGTGGGTGGCCGGGGCGAACTCCGCGTAGGCCTCGTCCATCACCACCAGGGGCGGCACGGGCCGGGCCGCGGCGGTGGCCAGCAGGGGCTCCAGTTCTTCCGGCGAAACCCAGGCGCCGGTGGGGTTGTTCGGCAGGGTCAGCCAGATCTGGCGGCAGTCCAGGGCCTCGAACCAGGGTTCCATGGGAAAGCCCGTGCCCTGGGGCACCTTCCGCACCTGGCCGCCGTTCCGGCGCACCAGCATGGGGTAGAGGCTGAAGCCCGGATCCGGGATGGCCACCGTGTCGCCGAAGCTGAGGCCCGCCATGGCCACCAGGTCCAGGAGGGCGCCGCTGGAGGGGCCCAGCAGCAGGCCGCCCTCGGGGGCGCCCACGCGCTTGCGCAGGCGCTCGGTGAGCTCCTCCTGCCGCTCGGGATAGAGGTGGAAGGGCAGGTCCCGGAGCCGCGCCAGCAGGGCTTCGCGAGCTTCCGCAGGCCAGTCGGAACCGGCCTCGTTCATGTGCAGCCGGACGCCCGTGGGCGGCTCGGGAGGCCGCCGGTAGGCGGGCAGGTCGGCGAGGTCGGGTCGGAGGAAGGACATGGGCAACTCGGGATGAGGGTAGAAGGAAACCAGGCTTCCAGGAAAAAGAAGCAGGGCGGAGCGCTAGGCGAGGAGGCGCTCCCTAGGGGTGGTGATGGCCGCGCAGGCCGGCGCTGCGGCCATGGTGCGTGAGGCCCTCGGCCTCGGCGAGCTTCTCGACCCAGGGGGCCATGGCGGCGGCGTCCGCGGCGGAGAGGCGCAGCAGGCTCTGGCGCTTGAGGAAGGTGGCCACGCCCAGGGGGCTGGTGTAGCGGGCGCTGCGATCCGTGGGCAGCACGTGGTTGGGCCCGGCGCCGTAGTCGCCGAAGGCCTCGGCGCTGGCGCTGCCGATGAAGACGGCTCCGGCGGTGGTCAGCGAGGGCAGCCAGGCCTCGGGATCGCGCACGCAGAGCTCGAGGTGCTCGGGCGCCCAGGCCTGGGCCAGGGCGATGGCCAGGTCGCGCTCGGCGCAGACCAGCCGCCCGTGGGTGCCCAGGCTCTGCTCGAGGATCGCCCGGCGGGGCGAGGCGGCCACGCGGGTCTGGAGCTCGGCCTCGACCGCCTTGAGCAGGGCGCGGTCGGCACTCACCAGCACGGCGGCGGCATCGGGATCATGCTCGGCCTGGGCCATGAGGTCCTCGGCCAACCAGGTGGGATCGGCGCTCTCGTCGGCGATCACCAGTAGCTCCGTGGGGCCTGCGAGGGCGTCAATGCCGCAGGTGCCGATGAGCTGGCGCTTGGCCTCGGCCACGAAGCGGTTGCCGGGCCCGGCCACCAGGTCCACGGCGGGTTCCCCGTAGGCCAGCCAGGCCAGGGCCTGGGCACCGCCGAAGGGATAGAGCTCGGTGAGCCCCAACTCGGCCGCGCAGGCCAGCACCAGGGGATCCACGCCCCAGGCGCCGGGCAGGGTGGCCTGGGACTTGGGGGGCGTGACGCCCACGATGCGGCCCACGCCGGCCACCTGGGCGGGGATCACGGTCATGGCCAAGGTGGAGGGATAGAAGGCGCGCCCGCCGGGAATGTAGACGCCCGCGGTCTTCAGGGGATACCAGCGCTCGCCCACGGTGCCGCCGCTGGGCAGGGGCAGCTCCAGGTCGCGCAGGCAGCCACGCTGGCCCTCCGCGAACCGGCGCACATTGGCGATCATCTCCCGCAAGGCGGCCATGAGGTCCGGCTGGCGGCGGTCCAGGTCGGTGCGGGCCGACTGGAGGGCAGCTTCAGGGATGCGCAGGGCGGCGGGATCAAGCGCCACCCCGTCCAGGCGCGAGGTCCAGTCCAGCACGGCCTTCAATCCGTCCCGGCGCACGTCCGCCAGGATGGCCTTGACGGCCTTCCGCGTGTCCTCTTCCATCCCTCCGTTCCGGGCCAGTGCGGCCACCCACCCGGGCACGTCCGCCCGGTTCGTCAGGTCATGGCTGGAGATGAAGTAACACCTGTGCACCTCAAGGGTGAAGCAAGCAGATTGGCAGATCCCTGTCGCGGGCTGCAACCAGAAATCGGCTCAGGCGGGCTGGGCGGCGATGCTGAGCTCGGCGGGCCGAAAGAAGAACTGCACGTTGGCCGGCGTGGCATCCTCGGTCCACTCCCAGCAGCCGGGGTCCGCCAGGATGGCCTGGGCCAGGGCGACGTGCAGGGCGTGGCCGGCGGCATGGGCTTCCACGAGGCCCAGCAGGGGGGCGCCGAGAAGGGCCAGGTCACCCACCAGATCGAGCATCTTGTGGCGCACGGCTTCGTCCTCGTAGCGCAGGGACTCATTCAGAGGGCCATCCGCGCCGAAGACCACGGCGTTGTCCAGGCTGCCGCCCAGGGCCAGGCCGCGGGCGCGCATCATGTCGATCTCCTGGGCCAGGCAGAAGGTGCGGGCGGCGCCCAGCTCCCGACGGTACTTCTCCGGGGTGAGGCTCAGCTCGCGGCTCTGGCGGCCCAGGGCGGGAATGGGGAAGTCGATGACGTAACGGAGGCGCAGGCCGTCGAAGGGAAGGGCGCGGATCCAGCGGTCGCCGTTCCGGACCTCGATAGGCCGCGTGATCTTGAGGAAACAGCGGCGGCCTTCGAGGGCCCGGGTGCCCGCCTGCAGGATGGCCTCCACCCAGGGGGCGGCGCTGCCGTCCAGGATGGGCAGCTCCTCGGCGTCCACTTCGATGCGGAGGTGCTCGACCTCCAGCCCCATGAGGGCCGACAGCAGGTGTTCGATGGTCTGGAGGCGCACGCCATCCTTCACCAGGGTGGTGGCCAGGACCAGGTCGCCGGCCAGGCTGGCCTTGGCGGGAATCTCGGTGCCCGTGGGCGTGTGCACGAAGACCAGGCCCGTGGGAGCCGCCACCGGCACCAGGCGCACCGAGCAGGGGCGGTTGCCGTGCAGGCCATGGCCCGAGACGGTGATCTCGCGGCTCAGGGTCTGGGGTGCGGTGCTGCGGGGCATGGTTCGTCCTCGCGGTTCAACAAGCCAGTTTCGTGCCACAGCATAAATTAAATCATTTCATGATTTAATTTATGCTCAATGAATAGCGGTTGTGGGTATCTCCACCACAACCCGTGGTCACCGGGGCTGGGTGCGCTCCCAGTCCTCGGGGGTGGTGAGCTTCAGGTTGGAGCTCGGGCTGGAGATCAGCCTCACGGCCAGGCCCAGGCGCTCCAGGAGGGCCACGTCGTCTGTTGCGCTGAAACCCGCTGCATCGGCGTCCCGGAAGGCATGGAGCCAGGTCCCCAGGCGCGCGATCTGGGGGGTCTGGGCCCGGAAGAACGCTTCCCGGGGTTCGGTGCCGAGCACCCGGCCGTCTGGATCCACCCGCTTGAGGGTGTCCGTGGAGGGCTCCCCGAGCAGGACGCCGTCAAAGCTATTCAATGCTGCCAGGGCCTCCCAGAGGGGCGCGGCCGGCGGGAAGGGGCGGACGGCGTCGTGGATCATGACCGGGGCCATGGGCTGGTCGGGCAGGGCCCGGAGGGCCGCCCAGACAGAATCCTGGCGAGTATCCCCGCCCGGCACCACCCAGCAGGGCACGCTGAAGGACCAGCTGCGGGTTTCCTCCAGGTGGCCCTCAGGCACGGCCAGGGCGATGCCTGCCAGGGCCGGCATGCCGGGGGCGAGAAAGGCATCGACCGTGGCCTGGAGCAGGGGACGGCCCCCCCAGTCCCGGAACTGCTTGGGCAGGCCGCCCCCCATGCGCAGGCCCCGCCCCCCGGCCGGGATGACCAGGAAGGGGCGCAGGGGTTCAGCGCTGGCGGGTGATGAAGGGTTCGACACCGCGGTCCTTCAGGAGCTTGGCGAGCTGTTCGGCGGCCTGCTCGGCATCCTGGCGGCTGGTGTAGCTGCCCACCCGGACCCGCTTCACGGCCAGCCCACCCCGGGTGGTGGCGCTCTGGGTGGTCACCACGCCGAAGGTGTTTTCAAGTTCGCGCGTAAGTGACTCGATGTTCTTGGGATCGGAAAGTGCAGCCACCTGTACGACGAAGGGGTCCGCATGATCCATGGCCGGATCCAGTGCGGTGGGCAGGCCCATGGCGTCCACGGAGCGGAGGCGGATGCGGGTGGTTCCCCGGCCCATGAAGCCCAGCTCTTCGGCCCCGCGCTTGGAAAGATCCAGCACCCGACCCTTGATGAAGGGGCCGCGATCGTTCACCCGGAGGACGGTGCGTCTGCGATTCTCCAGGTTCTCCACTTCCACGAAGCTGCCGAGGGGCAGGGTCCGGTGGGCGCAGGTGAACTGCTCGGGGTCGAAAATTTCCCCGCTGGCTGTGGGCCGGCCGGCGAACCCGTCATCGTTGCCGCCGTACCAGCTGGCCATGCCCTCTTCCACATAGGCCTGCCCGTCGACCGACAGGGCGCCCTGGCGGGAGCCGACGAGCGACGAATCGTAGGTCGCGGGGGGCCGGGTGCAGTGGAGGGTGAAGCTGAGGGCCACCAGGGTGGCCACGCGCGGGGTGCTCCAGCGCATGAGCCTGAGAACACCGCCCTTGCCTGGGTCCACCGGAGTTGGAGGGTCGAAGGCGATGTGGATCTCGTGGATCCAGAGCGCGCAGGCCTTGCTCCAATTGGTGGGATGGAAGGGTGACAGCATCGGACTCCACAAAGATCATCAGGTCGCATTTAATGGACCAGCTCGTATACATATAAAGTATGCCCCGGGCAGGCCCTTTTGTAAAGAGCCGCAAGTAACAATGGGAATATATATGATGAAGACGGTAATGATGCCTATTGTCGGCTGGGGATCTGATCCGTCCGGAAGGGCTTCGGGCGGTTCCCGGCAGCCAGGAAGGGAGCGGGAAGGCGCTTGGCGGCGGCCACGGCTGCCGCTTCCGAGTCGTGGCTCCCCAAGAAGACCTGGTAGCAGGTGCGTCCGTTCCGCATGGTCATGGGCAGGATGAAGAGGTCCGGGTCACGATCCTTCAGCAGCCCGGCGGCGTGCTGGATCGTGTCGCCCTGGCAGGCGATCTCCAGCCGCAGGGACCACTTCCCCTGGAGCGCGGCGAGCTGGGCGGCACCCTGGGAGAGGGCCAGCTTCCAGTTCCCGTCGCGGATGGCCTTCATGCGTTCCGCCTTGGAAGGAACTGCGGGGGGCTTGGCCGCCGGCTTCGGGGCGACCGGCGGGGGAGCCTGGACGGTCGGCGCAGGCTCGGGGCTGGCCTTCGCCTCGACCTTCGGGGGGACTTCGGCCGCCGGAGGCTCGGGTTTCGGTGCGGCCGGTTCCGGGTTCTGGTGGGTCGCCTGGGCCAGCCTCGGGAGAATGATGGGGTTCCGCTTGTACCACCGCAGGCCAGCCCACAGCCCGAGGGCGACCAGGAGGATCAGGAACAGGATCACCGGGCGCCGGGACGTGGCTCTGGGCTCAAGGTAGGGCGGCTCAGGGAATTCGGTGCTTCCAGCCGCCGTCTGCTGGATGGGCAGGGCGCGTTCCTGGGGGGCTGGGGGCTGGAAGCCTCCCTGGGGAAGCGGCTCGTCCACCTCGTCCTCGGGCCCCAGCTGGTCCAGGGCCTCGGAAAGGTGCTCCAGGTTGGTGGTGGGGAGCTGGGCGGCCTGGATTTCCTCGATCAGGGAAGGCTTGGGTGTTGGTGGCGGGGCGGGGGGGGCCACCGGAAGAGGGATCGGGAACGGTTCCAGGACGGGGATGTCCAGGGTGGGCGCCCCTTCCAGCCGGACCCAGCCCATCTCCCGCAGAAACAGCACGAAGGCGCCCAGGCGGAAAGGTTCGACCCCGGCTTCGCGGCTCAGCTCCAAGAGGGTCCGATGGCCGTCGAGGAGGGTGGGGATGCGGACCAGGTCGGGGGGGAGGCTGAGCTCCGGGGGCCGCCTGCCCTCCAGGGCCACCGTCTGGTCCAGGGGGCCCAGTTCCGCCAGCAGGCGCTCCCGGTCCTGCAGGTTCAGCACCCCGGCCAGCAGCATGGCTGGGGTGTCGAAGGGCAGACGGACCGTGCTGGCGTCCAGAGGCTTGGCCTCAAAGGCAGGGGGGTCGGCCGCCCCGGCCATGGAGGCCCAGACCACCCGCTCCACCTGGGCCCGGGCCACATCCAGCAGGTCGCGCTGGGTGATGAACCCCATTTCGATGAGGTTCCGGCCGATGGACATGGTCGGGTTGAGGTTGGCCATGGCGTAGTCGAGCTGGACCTGGGTGAGCTTGCCGCGTTCCACCAGGAGGTGGGTGAGGCGGTCCAGGGGGTAGCTGCTGGAAGCGAACACCACGTTCCCCTGCTCGAAGAAGATGGTCCGGCCGGGCTCGTGGCCCAGGCGCCACAGACCCGTGGCCCCCGTCCTGTGTCTCGCGAAGAGGTCCCTGAGGGCCGGAAGGCTCATGTGATCACCCAGCGCTCGAGCTTGAGCTTGCCGACCTTCACGAGGATGGACTGGCCGGCGCTCAGGGCGAGCCGGAGAGCCGGATCCGCCGCCTTCTGGCCGTCCAGGCTCACGGCGCCCTGGCCGATGAGGCGCTCCGCCTCCTTGCGGCTGGCGGCCATGCCCCGTTCCACCAGCAGGCGGCTGAGGGGGACCTCACCTTCCGTGGGGGCCACGGCGACCTCGGGGGCCTCCTCCTGGCTGCGCTCGGAGAAGCGGCGCACCCAGCGCTCCTCGGCCTCCCGGCCGGCGGCGGCACCGTGGAAGTCCGCCACGATCTGCCGGGCCAGGGCCTTCTTGGCGTCCATGGGGTGGCCCTGCTTGAGGGCTTCGATCTCGGCAGGGAGCTTGTCGGTCAGCAGGAGGTACCAGTCCCACATGAGGGCGTCGCTGGCGCTCATGGCCTTGCCGAACTGGGTGTCCGGATCCTCCATGAAGCCGATGTAGTTGCCCAGGGACTTGGACATCTTCTCGATGCCGTCGAGGCCCAGCAGCAGGGGCACGGTGAGCACCACCTGGGGCTTCTGGCCCGAGGCCTCCTGGAGGATGCGGCCCTGCATGAGGTTGAAGAGCTGGTCGTTGCCGCCCAGCTCCACGTCGGCCTGGAGGGCCACGGAATCGTAGGCCTGGGTGAGGGGGTAGAGCAGCTCATGGAGGGCGATGGGCTCGCGGGCCTCCATGCGCTTGGCGAAATCGTTGCGCTCCAGCATCTGGGCCACCGTGAACCGGGAGGCCAGGCGGATCCACTGCTCGCCGTGGAGAGGACCAAGCCATTCGCTGTTGAAGCGGACCTTCGTCTTCTCGGGATCGAGGATCTTGAAGACCTGGGCCTTGTAGGTCTCGGCGTTGGCAAGAACCTCTTCGCGGGTGAGGGGTGGGCGCGTGGCCTTCTTGCCCGTGGGATCGCCGATGAGGCCAGTGAAATCGCCGATGAGGAAGGTCACCTCGTGGCCCAGCTTTTGGAACTGAGCCATCTTGCGGATGAGCACGCCGTGGCCCAGGTGCAGATCGGGCGCCGTGGGATCGAAGCCCGCCTTGATCCGCAGAGGCCGGCCCTCCTTGAGTTTCGCCTCCAGCTGGTCCAGCTTGTGGCAAGTCACGGTGCCCTTCGTGAGCAGGGCTAGGGCGTCAGATACGGATCCGGAAGCGGCGGTCATGCTTGAATCTTGGCGGAAAACCCGTGGCGGCTCAATGCGCAGGTCAGCGGACGTCCACTTCCAGCACGCGTCGAGGGCCCCTGTCTCCGGGTTTCCGGGCGCCCTCGAAGGTGACGTAGACGGCCCGGCCCGACTTCGGGCTCCAGCCCACTTCCACCTTGCCGCCGAAGTCATGGTTGATGCGGAGGCCCTGGTGCTCCATCAGGTCAGGCGTAAGGTCCGGGGTGGGGGCCAAGTCCTTCTGCCACTTGGCCGCGGCTTGGAGGAAGTCGGATTCGGTGGCCCAGGTCTTCGCCAGGCCGGGGTTCCCGGCATAGAGGGCGCGGCAGCCCTCGGGCGTGCGGAGCTGGTCCACCACGCCGCGGAAGTCCTCCCAGTCCGGGCGGATCTTCTCCAGGGCGAAGCCCATGATCTGGTTCTTGAAGCCTGCGGGGTCCTTCTTGGCCTTGTTCGCCACGTAGGCGATGCCGCCCACGCAAGTGACCAGAGCCACCAGGAAGGCGATGCCGCAGCCGAGGGCGACCTTGCCCCAGAGCGGCAGGCCCGGCTTGAGGGGGACGCCGTGTCCGCCGTTGTCCCAGGATGAGTCCGCCATGAAGGGCTCCTACAACAGGTTGCTCGCCAGCTCCGCCAGCTTGCTGCGCTCACCCTTCATGAGGGTGACGTGGCCGGAGATGTCGAGGTGCTTGAAGTGTTCCGCCAGGAAGCTCAGGCCGTTGGTGCTGGCGTCCACGTAGGGGTTGTCGATCTGGTGCGGATCGCCCGTGAAGATGACCTTGGTGCCTTCGCCAGCCCGGGTGAGGATGGTCTTGACCTCATGGGGCGTGAGGTTCTGGGCCTCGTCCACCACCAGGTACTGCTTGGGGATGCTCCGGCCCCGGATGTAGGTGAGGGGCTCCACGCTGAGGTAGCCGGCCTCTTCCAGCTGCCCCGCGGTCATGGTGGTGCGCTTCCGGGCCTCGGTGTTCGCGCCCACGATGAACTCGAGGTTGTCGTAGATGGGCTGCATGTAGGGCCGCAGCTTCTCCCCGATGTCGCCCGGCAGGTAGCCCAGATCGCGTCCCATGGGCATGACGGGCCGGCTCACGAGGATCTTGTCGTAGGCCTCATCGTCCACCACCTGCTGGAGGCCGGCGGCGATGGCCAGCAGGGTCTTGCCCGTGCCGGCCTTGCCCAGCAGGGTGACCACCTGGACCGTGGGATCCAGCAGCAGCTCCAGGGCGAACTGCTGCTCCCGGTTGCGGGGCTTGATGCCCCAGGGGTAGGACTCCATGCGCTTGACGGGCCGCAGCAGCCCCTCCCCGACCATGAACCGGGCCAGGGCGGTGTGGCTGGGGTTGGTCTGGTCCACCAGGGTGAGGAACTGGTTGGGCTCGAGGTGCAGCTCGGGGTCGGGCTGGAGCCCGCCGTCATAGAGCAGGTCCACCTTGGCGGGGTCCACCTCCCAGGACTTGTGACCGGTGTAGAGCTCGTCCATCTCCACCCGGTCGGTGGTGTAGTCCTCGGCCAGGATGCCGATGGCATCGGCCTTGATGCGGAGGTTGGTGTCCTTGGTGACCAGGACCACCTTCTCCTTGCGGGCGGTGTGGAGCTGCTTGGCGCAGGCCAGGATCTGGTTGTCGGCCTTGTGCTTGTCCTCGCGCAGGATGCCGATGTCCAGGGGGTGATTCTCCACGTCCACCTTGAGGGAGCCCCCGCCCTCCAGGGCCACGCCGACGCTGAGGCTGCCGGTGGCCCTGAGCTTGTCCAGCATCCGCGAGACCGTGCGGGCGTTCCGGCCCACCTCGGTCTGGTCCTTCTTGAAGTGGTCCACTTCCTCGATGACCACGATGGGCAGCACCACATCGTGTTCCTGGAAGTGGAGGATGGAGTTCGGATCGTGCAGGAGGACGTTCGTATCCAGGACGAAGACTTTCTTGCTGGATGGCGGGACCAAGAGACCTCCGGTTCTGCCCGCACCCTACCACCAAGCTCCCCCGGTTGCACGGCTGGGATTGGGCTTCCCGAAGATGGGAGAATGACCGCCCCCTTTGGAGACCCGCATGAGGATCCTTGCCATGGCCCTTGCATTCACCGCAGCCCTGTCCGCCCAGCCCCCCATCACCTACCCTGCCACCCGCAAGGCCGACGTGGTGGACGACTTCTTCGGCACCAAGGTGGCGGACCCCTACCGGTGGCTGGAGGATGACAACTCCCCGGAAACCAAGGCCTGGGTGGAGGCCCAGAACAAGGTCAGCTTCGCCTACCTGGAGCAGATCCCCGAGCGGGCGAAGATCCGGGAGCGCATCACGAAGCTGTGGGATTTCGAGAAGTACAGCGCCCCCTTCAAGCGGGGCCAGCGGTACTTCTACTCCTACAACACGGGCCTCCAGAACCAGTCCGTGCTGTTCGTGACCGAGGATCCCAAGGCCCAGGGCCGGGTGCTCCTCGATCCCAACACCCTGAGCAAGGACGGTACCGTGGCCCTCAGCGGGGCCAGCTTCACGGAGGACGGGCGCCTCATGGCCTACTCCGTGTCCGTGGCCGGCTCGGACTGGCAGACCTGGAAGGTCCGGGACGTGGCCACCGGGAAGGACCTGCCCGACGAGATCCGCTGGTCCAAGGCCAGCGGCGCCTCCTGGCTGAAGGATGGCAGCGGCTTCTTCTACAGCCGCTACGAGGCTCCGAAAGAGGGCGGGGCGCTCACGGGCGTGAACAACAACCACCTGCTCTATTTCCACAAGCTGGGGACAGCGCAGGCGGAGGATGTGCTCATCTACCAGCGTCCCGACCAGCCCGAGTGGTACATCGGCGGCAGCGTGACCGAGGATGGTCGCTGGCTCGTCATCACCGGGAGCAAGGGCACCAACCCCGAGACCAGCCTGTTCCTGAAGGACCTGACGAAGCCCGGCAGCCCCGTGGAGCCCTTCCTGGACCGCATGGACGCCTCCTACGGCGTCGTGGACAACGAGGGCGACACCTTCTTCGTGCTGACCAACCAGGGGGCCCCCCGCAACCGCCTGGTGGCCATCCGCAGGGGCCAGGCGAACCCCGCCCAGTGGACCCCGATCATCCCCCAGGCCAAGGGCAAGGACGTGCTGGAAGCCGTGTCCCTGGTGGGCGGGCGCTTCATCGCCACCTGGATGCGGGATGCCCATTCCGCCGTGGAGTTCTACGATCCCAAGGGCAAGCGGACGGGCAGCCTGACCCTGCCCGCGCTGGGCACGGTTGGCGGCTTCGGCGGGCGCCGCGAGGACACCGAGACCTTCTACACCTTCGGCAGCTTCGCCTATCCCGGAACCATCTACCGACTGGATCTGAAGACCGGGAAGAGTACGGTGTTCCGCACGCCGAAGGTGGCCTTCAAGCCCGCGGACTACGAGGTGGAGCAGGTCTTCTACCCCAGCAAGGACGGCACGAAGGTGCCCATGTTCCTGGTGCACAAGAAGGGGCTCAAGCGCGACGGCCAGAACCCGACCCTGCTCTACGGCTACGGTGGCTTCAACGTGTCGCTGACGCCGGCCTTCTCCGTCTCGCGCATGGTCTGGCTGGAGATGGGCGGCGTCTACGCCATGCCGAACCTCCGCGGCGGCGGCGAGTACGGCCTCGAGTGGTACGACGCGGGCCGGAAGGACAAGAAGCAGAACGTCTTCGACGACTTCATCGCCGCGGCCGAGTGGCTCATCGCCCACAAGATCACCTCCACGCCGAAGCTGGCCATCAACGGCGGCAGCAACGGCGGCCTGCTGGTGGGCGCCTGCCTGACCCAGCGGCCGGACCTCTTCGGCGCCGCGGTGCCCGAGGTGGGCGTCATGGACATGCTGCGCTTCCACAAGTTCACCCTGGGCTGGGGCTGGAAGAGCGACTACGGCAGCAGCGAGACGAAGGAGGGCTTCGTCACCCTCATGAAGTACTCGCCCCTGCACACGATCAAGGCCGGCACGAAGTACCCGCCCACGCTCGTGACCACCGGCGACCACGATGACCGCGTGGTGCCCGCCCACAGCCACAAGTTCACGGCCACCCTGCAGGCTGCCCAGGCGGGTCCGGCGCCGATCCTCACCCGCATCGAGACCAGCGCGGGGCACGGCGCAGGCAAGCCCACGGCCAAGGTCATCGCCGAGCGGGCGGATGTGCTGGCCTTCCTGGTGAAGAACCTGGGCATGAAGCTGCCCTGAGGGTTGTCTTAGCCTTTTGTTACGAGGTATCCTGAAGGGCATCCCCCATGCCCTTCAGGAGGTCCTTTCATGCCCCTCGCCCTGTCCCGATCCTGCCTTCTGGCCGTCGCCGCATCGGCGCTGGTGGCCCAGGCCCCGCTCACCTATCCGGCCACCCGCAAGGCGGATGTGGTGGACAACTACTTCGGCACCAAGGTGGCCGATCCCTACCGCTGGCTGGAAGATGATCACTCCGCCGATACGGCCGCGTGGGTGGCCGCCCAGAACCAGGTGACCCAGGCCTACCTGGGCCAGATCCCCGAGCGGCAGGCCATCGAGGCGCGGATGACCCGCCTCTGGAACTACGAGAAGTACGGAGCGCCCAGCAAGCACGGCAAATACTACGTCTACTCCTACAACTCCGGCCTGCAGAATCAGGCGGTGATCTACCTCACGGAGCGCCTGGAGGAGAAGGGCCGGGTGCTCTTCGATCCCAATGCCCTCAGCAAGGACGGCACCGTCGCGCTGGGGGGCATGCGCTTCAGCGAGGACGGCGCCTTCGTGGCCTACAGCCTGTCCAAGGGCGGCTCCGATGTGAGCACCTGGAAGGTCCGCAACGTGGCTACGGGCGTCGACCTGCCGGACACCTTCCCGGCCGGCCGCATGGGCGTCAACAGCTGGGCGAAGGATGGCAGCGGCTTCTACTACACCGACTACCCCAAGGTCGAGGCCGGCAAGGCGCTCACCGCCGTCTACAAGAACCAGAAGCTGTACTTCCACAAGCTGGGCGATCCCGTCGAGAAGGACGTGGTGGTCTACGAGCGCCCGGATCATCCCGACTGGGGCTTTGGCGCCGGCGTGACCGATGACGGCCACTGGCTGGTGGTCTCCCAGCACCAGGGCACCGAGCGGAAGAACCGGGTGTTCCTGAAGGACCTCCAGAAGCCGGGCAGTCCCGTGGTGCCCCTGTTCGATCGGTACGACGGGTCCTATTCCATCCTCGGCAATGACGGCGACACCTTCTACGTGCACACGGATGCCGGCGCGCCGCGCCATCGCATCGTGGCCGTGGGCCTCAAGGATCCGAGCCCCAAAGCCTGGAAGGACCTCATCCCCGAAGGGAAGGGGCGCGATGTCCTGGCCGGGGCGGACCTCTTTGGCGATACCTTCGCGGTCACCTGGAAGGTGGACGCCCTCAATGTCGTGAAGCTCTATGACCTGAAAGGCCGTCTCCTCAAGGAGATCAAGCCCGAGGGCCTGGGCAATCTCAGCGGCTTCAGCGGCCGTCGCCAGGACACCGAGACCTTCTACACCTTCACCTCGTACAACCAGCCGCCCACGCTGTACCGCTACGACCTGAAGACGGGCGTCAGCACGGTGTTCCGCCAGCCCAAGGTGGACATCAAGCCCGCCGAGTACGAGGTGAAGGAGGTCTTCTACCCCAGCAAGGACGGCACGAAGGTGCCCATGTTCCTGGCCTACAAGAAGGGGCTGAAGCTGGATGGCACCAACCCCACGCTGCTCTATGCCTACGGCGGCTTCAACATCGCCCAGTCGCCGGGCTACTCGCCCGTGTCCCAGGTCTGGATGGAGATGGGCGGCGTCTATGCCGTGGCCTGCCTGCGGGGCGGCAGCGAGTACGGCAAGGACTGGTGGGAGGCCGGCAAGCGCGAGAAGAAACAGAATGTCTTCGACGACTTCATCGCCGCGGCCGAGTGGCTCATCAAGGAGAAGTACACCAGCACCCCCCGGCTTGCCATCCATGGCGGCTCCAACGGCGGCCTGCTGGTGGGCGCCTGCATGACCCAGCGCCCGGACCTCTTCGGCGCAGCGCTGCCCGCCGTGGGCGTCATGGACATGCTGCGCTACCACACCTTCACCATCGGCTGGATGTGGAAGAGCGACTACATGTCCAGCGACACCCCTGAGGGTTTTGCCAACCTCATCAAGTACTCCCCGCTGCACAACCTGAAGCCCGGCGTGAAATACCCCCCGACGCTGGTGACCACCGGCGATCACGATGACCGCGTGGTGCCCGCCCACAGCCACAAGTTCATCGCCACCCTCCAGGCCGACCAGGCCGGCCCGGCCCCCGTCCTCACCCGCATCGAGACCAACGCGGGCCACGGCGCCGGCAAGCCCACGGCCAAGCTGATCGCCGAGCGGGCCGACCTCTGGGCCTTCCTCGTCAAGAACCTCCACATGAAGCTGCCTTCCGGCTTCGCCCAGTAGCCCAGGAGTTGATTCAAACGGTCGCCCAGGGCAAACTGGGAGGCCAGCGCCAACTTAGCTCAGCTGGTAGAGCAGCTGATTCGTAATCAGCAGGTCGCAGGTTCGAATCCTGTAGTTGGCTCCACACTTAGGCCCCTTTTCAGGGGCCTTTGCTTTTGCTTTCACGGAGTTTTCACGGGATGGATTCAAGGCTCGGGGATCAGTCGCCCTGGTAGGCCTTGTGGGAACCTGATACCAAATCGTGGCTGAGACGGACCGCCACCGCGTCGGCCCTGGGCCCGCCCAAATCGGTCAGGCGCTGCAATCCGGCCAGGACCCGCAGGGACTTCTCCTGCTTCTGGACCGCGAGGCTGGCCATGCAAGCTACATGGGATTCCTTGGCGTGGCGCCCGATGAGATCCAGAACGGCCACCAGATCCGGGCGTCCCAGATCACGCAATGCGCCCTTCAACCCCGCCACCAGGTGGATCGATAGGTGAGCACGGCTCGCGACGAAGTGAGCGAGGTTCAACTGTTGATGAAGAGGCATAGCTCCTCCTGGGCGTGATGCCCTTAGGTCGGGGGGTCGAAACCGCACGTAGCAACGGCCCGGCGTATTCCCTGTTTGGGGTGTTGTATTTCGCCGGACCCCCGACAGGGGGAGCCCCCGGGCTGACGGGCCAGGGGTCCGGCTACGTGAAGGGTTTCGAGCCCAGGGTTCAGTCTACCGGGGGTTTTGGCCGGCGATGAGATGCTCGGCACACCCAGCGAGGCTCGTGCCAAGGACCAGTTGAGTGATCGACTCGGCAGGAAAACCCCGGCACATCTATGGACATGCGGGTTATCTGTGCAACCCCAACTGTCGTGAGAATGCCACTGGCCGACCCCATGGGTCGGACCTTTGACACATGCAATCTAACGATGGCTTGCAGTTACGACTTGCCATTGGTCAGGCATTGTCGAATTGCAAGTGCTAGGCCAGAGCTAGTCCATCCCAATCGCCGGATCCTCGTAGGGGCACTCGGGGGAGGAGCAGTGGTCGGTCTTGCGGCGGCCGACGCCGGGGCTGGTGGATTCCAGGACGCTCACCCGGGCATGGAGGTTCCGCAGTTCGCGGGAGTGACCATCGCCCTGCTTCTCGACGCGCTGGAGGGTGCCGTTGACGATCTGGAATTCCCGGTTGATGGTGGCGTAGATGTTCTTCAGCTCGCGGCTGACGGTCCACTTCAGGAGCGCCCAGAAGGCGGCGAGCAGAACCGCGAAGTCGAGAAATTTGGATTCCATCGGTGCCTCAGAAGCGGATTCCACCGCCGAGGGCGGCCGTGTGGTTGAGGTAGACGACCTGGACTTGGGCCGGGCCCCAGGAGGCGGCGGCGTAGGCGCCGAGGTGGCGCTGGCCGGTGGTATCGACGCCGTAAAGGGCGCCCACGGCCCAGGTGCGGGTGCGGGGGGTGAGATCGATGGCGCGGGCGAGGGCCGCGGCGCGGCGGGCCTCGGTGTCGGCGCGGGTGTCGGCGGCGGCCAGGGCGCGGTCGGTGGCGGCCTGCTGCTGAGTCTGGGCTTGGGAGCGGGCTTCCTGGGCGGTGGTGAGCTGCTCCAGGTCGCCCAGGCGGGCCTGCAGGCCGGGCACGCGCAGGGCTTCCCAGCCCCAGCCCAGCACGGCGCGACCGTCGGGCAGGGTCAGGGCCAGGTCAGTGCCCAGCTCGCGCGGGTGGAGCCCCAGGCCCTGAAGGCCCGCCACCACCACGGCAGCGGAGGCATCGGCAGGGACGGGCACGGCGGGCGGGGGCACGGGATGCTGCGCAGCCTGGCGCTGAAGCCGGGCCACCTCGGCATTGGTCTCGGTGACCAGCTGCTGCGCGGCGGCGCGGTCGGCCTTCGCCGTCTCCTCGGCTTGACGTGCCGCACGGATCTCTCCCTTCAGGATGGTGGCTTCCTCGATGGCGGCGGCGCGGCCCCGGGCCTTGTGCACCGCCACGCCGATGGAGGCCAGCAGGGCGAGGGTCAGGGCGGAGAGGAGGAGGGTGGCCTTGGCGGCGTCGGTCATGGCAGCGGCTCCTCAGCCACCGGAACCACCAGATCCGCCTCGTCAGCCACCTCGAACCACTGCCCCGGCGTGAGGTCGGCCATGCTCGCGGCCAGGCTCTCCGCATCGGGCGCGATGAACACGCGGCCCCCGATGGGCAGGCCCGCCTCGTCTGTGAGTTGGACTATCGCCTTGACGCTCACCAGTTCACCCCCACGGTATCGCCTGCGGTCAGCGGCCCTGAATACGTCCACGACGCCGCTACGACGTCCCCAGCCTCCAGGCCGCCCGTGTAGGACCAGGTGCCGGAGTAGGTTCCGCCGCTCTGTGCGGTGGTGATGGCACCCGCGCTGGTCATGGTGTAGTCGGTGAGGGTGACGGGCGTCGCCCCCGTAGCGATGTAGCTGCCGCCCTCAACCGACGCCATGGCTCCCCAGAAATAGAGCCCACTGGCCCCGTCTCCGTTGTAGGAGGTCAGGCCCCCGGCATCTGCCAGATAGCAGAGCAGTCGGGGGGTTGTGGCCCCTGTCCCAGACGGTGCCGTGAACCCACACAGCAGCGATCCATCACTAAGCCTAATTGCATAAGTGTCGGTAGCCGTCGAAAGCGCCGCTACCGTCCCCGCCGTCAGATCAATATTGATCCCAGGCTCCGAGCCAGCCTTGCCGCGCAAACGGAAACTGGCGCGGGTGCGTGTGCCAGGGTAGAGGACCGCCATGCACTTGTAGCTGGTGTTGTCTGCCAGCGTCACTCCAGGCCCAAGGACCAGATGGGTGTTGGCGGCAGTCGCATCCTCCTGGATGAACCGCATTACACCGCCGGTCACGTTGGGTGCTGTGCGCGTGGCTGCGCCAATCGTGCAGCGCGTCTTGATCCATCCGCCGTTGGTCAGATCCTCGGAAACGGGGCTGACGTTCGTCCGCGCCGCACTCGACAGCGCCACGGTCCCCTGCCAGTCCGTCCGGGTGAGCAAGGACAGCGACGGAGCATTCCCCGCATCCGTGTCCGACCCGTCAGCCCGCGTGAGCTGGAGGTGGGTCGAGTCCACCACCCGGGGCGCAGCCGTGCGAGGGCCGTGAGCCCATGCCGTGAGCGTGACCGCGCCTGCCGCGTCCATCGTCCAGCCACGGGCGAGGCCGTTGACCGTGAGGGCGGAGATCGCTGGGGCGTTGGTCGCGTCCGTGTCGGAGCCGTCGGATTTGGTGAGGTGGAGATTGAGGCTGTCGATGCTACGCGGGGCGGCTGTGCGCGAGGTCGTGAGCCCCGTGAGGGTCAGCACGTTCCCGCTGCGCGTGAAGCTGGCGAGGGGAGCGCCGTTGAATAGGACGGAGGCAGGGGTGGCGCTGCACGGCTGGCCGAACGGGTCGAAGATCGCCGCCTGAGTTGGGGGCACCAGGACGGCGGGCACGGGGTTCGCCGTGGGGGCGCGGTCGAGGATGCGGATGGGGCCACCCTGGGGCGTGGGCGGAACGGCGACGAGGCGCATCACCGCACGATCTCGCGCGTGATGACCATGCCCCCGGCGCCGTCTTCGGGCCGCAGCACGTCACCACCGGGCAGGGTGACCTCGACGGCCCAGACGCAGTAGGTGCCGACGGCCGTGCGGAGCTTCCCGTCGCTCTGCTTCTCCTGGGCGGAGCCGGGGTTTGTGGTGGGCAGGACCAGGGCGGAGGATGCGGCTGCCGTGACGGTGGCGCTCATGGCCCCGGATGCCCCGCCCAGGGTGATTCCACCGCGGGTCTGGTCGTCCAGGTCGAAGGCCACGGCGCCCTCGGCATTGCCGAAGCGGATGGTCAGCCGGGCGTGGGCTCCGGTGAGGTCGAACGGCGAGCCGTCGGCATTGACGAGCGACCAGGCGCGGCGCCAGGTGGCTCCCTGGTCGAGGATCAGGTCGGTCATGGTTCGGACTCCTTCTGCCCCAGGGCGATCTCCCGGGCGGCCCGGTGCTGGCTCTTCTGGACGGAGCCGGCGAAGGCGAGGGTGTTCACCCACAGGGCGCCGATGGCGGTCCAGTAGATTCCGTCGGCCTTCTGGAGGAAGACGTACACGGCGACGCCCGCGGTGGTGCCCAGCACGGCGCAGTAGACGCTGGAGAGGCCCGCCCAGAACCAGACCACCTTGGTGCTGCTGACGCCTTGGCCGGCCGTGTGGCTCTGGGCTTCGCGGAGGAAGGCGGCGAGGCGCTCAAGCACGGGCGGCCTCCTGGAGGGCCTGCACGGCCGCCAGGAACTCGGCCAGGGCGTTGGTGCCGCCGTTGACCAGGCGCCGCACGCGCCGCCAGTCGCCAGCCTCGGCGGCGGCGGGGATGCCCTTCTGCTTGAGGTAGAGGGCCAGGACGCGGGCGGCGACGGTGGGTTCGAGGGCCATGTCCGGCACGCCCACCAGGTCGAGGCCCAGGGCCTCGCCGGCATCCAGGTAGTTCCCGCGCCAGGTGAGCTGGACGAAGCCGCGGCCGTAATAGCCGCTGGGCCAGTAGCGCTCCTGGGTGGCCCAGAGGCCGGGCTGCTTGGCGGGGTTGGCGCGGCGCTCGCGGATGGGCTGGAAGCTGCGGGTCTCGACGGCCACGGTGGCGGCGGCGGCGATCTGGCACGGGAGGGAGGCGATGCCGAGCGCTTCGAGGGCGGCCAGGATGTTGGGCCAGTGCGCGGCGACGTTGCGCTGCGGGCAGCCCGTGGCCGCGGCCACCTGGTCGGCTGTGAGGGTCACGCTTGCACCAAGGTGGGGAGGCCCCTGGTCAGTCGAACCCGGATTTCTGAGCCGGGCCCGTAGGCAATGGCTTGTTCAGCTCGCGCCTGGTCGTGCAAGTGTGCCTCCCCACCCCAAGGTGGGTGTTGTCATGGGGAGGCGATGTACTGTTCGGCGCGATTATCGCCCGCTAACTCATCACGACGGCGGGCGTGGTGCGGATGGTTCCGTTGTAGGCCCCGTTGATGGGCTTGATGCGGAACTGCACAGGCTTGGTGAGGTCGGCATCATCGGCGGTGCGCTGCGCGAGGGTGTAGACCTGGGAGGTACCCGTGAGGCCAGTCCAGGTCCGCTTGACGACACCCGCGATGAGGACCTCGATGGTGAGGGTGCCTTCGATGGCGTAGCTTCCCGCCACATCCTGGGCCACGAGAGGGGCGCCCTGGCCCTGGGCGACACGGTTGCGGTGGGACCAGGAGAGGGTGACATCCCCGGTGGTGGTGGCCGGCCAGGTGGCGTAGGGCTGTCCGTTCAGCTTGACATTGCCGGGGGGCAAGGGTGCCCAGGCCCGGCTGGCCGTGGTGATCTGCATCTCGGTGGCAGAGGCGAGCGGGAGGATCCCACGCATGGTGCGGGGGAGAATTTTGATCTTAAGGAGAAGATCGGATGCATAGCCGGGCATGGGGCTCCCTCAGGCTGTGAGTTCTTGGACTTCGATAAAAGCTGTGGGGAAACCCGAATACGTTCCCGCGGCGGTGCTCCCCGCGCGCGCCTCAAACGTGATAGGTGTGAGGCTAGTCGTTACCATTTCGTATCTCGCCTGTGGGTAGGTCGGCCAGCCTGCATATTGCACGATTTGCAGGCCGACTGCGACGTTGGCAGACCCGCCATCCCTGAAGATCCCAACCTGAGAGGCAGACCAGTCTGCATTGAGGCTCCCAGCGCCAAAAGCCTTGACTACGATCCGAGTACCGATGGCAGAAGGGGTGATGGTGATGGAGCCGATGGACCTACCCTGGGTGATGGTGATGCCGGTCCCAGCCGTTTCCGAGTTGACCGGCGAAGTGGATGAGACCAGACTCGTCGTTGTCCCGCCACTGCTGCCTGCGATCAGCCTCTGCCGGACCACCCCGCCGCCCCCCCCGCCCGAACCATCGGCCCCCTTCTGGGCCATCAAATCCCAATAACCCGTGGCCGTGGCGGGGTCCTGGTTCATGCCGGCCTGGATGGACACATAGCTCGACCCATTCCGGCTGACGGTGTCATCCACCGCATAGACATGATCTGGGTCCCAGGGGCCATGCCAGGTATACCCCCGCCCAGCGGCTCCAGGTTCGCCAGGCGTCCCTGGGGTGCCCGGCTCGCTTCCGGTGGACTGGACATCAGCCGCGCCCTCGCTCACGAACCAGACCCGCGCACCCGTAGCAAGATCAGCCGGCACGCTGTCCAGTACGCCGCGAAGGATGGCCGCGATGGTGTAGGTGCCGTCGTGGTTATCGGTGGCGGTAGTCCAGGACACGATCTCCCCGGTGGCCGGGAACCACGCCAGGTTGGTGCCACGTGCTCGACCATCGGCGTTGGTGCTCAGCGCCGGCAGTTGGGCCAGGTCGGACCCCCCAGAAACGGTGAACCCAGCGGCATCCAGGGCAGCGGTTTTGCAGGAGTACGGGGATGCGAGCAGGCCTGTGGGGGTCATGGAGGATAGGCTGCCCGTGAGGAGGTAGCCCGCGCCTTCGTTACTCCAGACCTCACCCCCCAGGGTGATCTGGTCGGCCCGCGCGCCCATGGCGAGCACCATGCGCAGCTCGCCGGTCATCCAGTAGGGCTCCTCGAGCAGGGCTTGCGCCTCGCAGGGCAGGGGCACCGTGACGGGATCAGTCCACCCACCACCTGCCGGAGGGTTGTAGGCCTGGGCCCCCACACTGAAGACGTCCTGGGCGAACTCGACGGTGATCTTACCGGCACCCAGGGTGCCGTAGCGGATGTTGGTCACGCGGCAGATCAGCCCACTCCAGCCGTGCGGCGCGAAGGTGAGCTTGAATGGGGAGCCCGGACGCAGCTGCCAGGCCTTGCGGTTCAGCTGCAGGGTTCCCTTGGCGAGGGACGATGATAGGACGCGGGTTTCTCGGGCTGCCACGTACTGGGCCAGGCCTGGGCCCGAGAGCCCCATGAAGTCGAGGGTGGTGTCGCCCCCCTCACCACGTGCCCAGTAGTTCCCCGCATCCTGGTCCTGGGCGGTGCGCACCGTGTAGGCCTTCGCCCGGTCCACGTAGCGGATGACCACACGATTCAGGGTCTCTGGCGGCGCGGCAAGGGTCACCTCCGGCGCATCCTGGAAATCTGGCTCGGAGAATTCAGGCAGGGTGGCCGGATCGTAGTCGGCGCGGATCAGCTTCAGGCAGGTGAGACCGGTGGCGGGGTCGGTGTAGAGCACGCCGTCGATGTGGCGGAGGATCTCGCCCATCCAGGCGTCGGCAGCTTGGGCCCGGTCCATCAGGAGGGAGATACCAAAACCCTCCGCATAGAGGGCATCAGCGGCCGTCTGGAAAGTGGAGAGGTTCAGGGTGGCGATGGATTCCCCGCAGCCACCCTCTTCACGGGGCTGAGTCAGGATGTGCACCAGTCCATAGGCCGGGTTGGCGTCGCCGTTGAGGTTCTTCTTCGTGGCGTCGAGGCCGGCCGCGCAGGGGCAGCACCGCAAGACCCACGCCCATTCCTTCGGATAGTTGCTGGTGCCGAGGTAGAAATCCTTGAGCACGGCATAGCAGATCCCCCGCCAGGCCGGTGCTGGGGATCCAAACTTTGACGACAAGTAGGGGTCGGAGCCCTGCGCAGCACTGCCGAAGTAGAACCTCAGCGTTCCGCCGAGGCCACCCTCTTTCTCCTCGCCACCGAAGATCTCTGGCAGGTTGATGGTGACGTCGGCACCACCATCGGCGGAGGTGGTTGTGATGGATGCGCCGGCATCCTTCAGGCTCTTGTCGCCCACGACGATATCGACCAGCTCATCGATCGGGCCGAGCGCCAGCGCATGCTGCATGCCCATGTGGTAGCGGTACCCGATAGTGGTGCGGTGCCCGGTCATGGCGTTGGAGACACGCTTGATGGCTTCGGTGCGCAGGGCACCCCACCAGGTGATGTTCGGGCCCTTGTTCTTGCAGGTGCCCAGGACCATGGTGAGGGGGCGTCCCTCTTCGGCGGTGGGGACCTGGAATTCGCCCAGCGAAGAGGGCTCGGCATCCTTGGGCTTGGGGGCCAGCATCGCCGAAACGACGGTGGAGATGACCATCATGGCCAGAGCGACCCAGAATCCCATCAGATGCCCCCAGAATCGAAGGGCTGGCGTGTGGGGATGCGCTTGAAACCCATGTGGTTGAGGAGGTTGTTGTAGCGGTTCGCGCAGTCATCCTCGGTGCCCTGGCAGCCTGGGTAAGCTACGACTTCGGCCCCGGGCACCAAAGACGGAAGCATCGTCCGAAGCGTCAGGACAGGGCCGACATGTCCGGTTATCGTCCGCGTGTCTCCAAGGTACTCGATCCAGCCCCCCTTGAAATGCCCATCCGGATGGCCCGCGAAGGCGGTGGAAGTGATTGTCAGGCCGGAAACATCGGTGAGTGTGGCCGGCACCCGCCATGCCGACTTGTTCACGCCGCAGCGGGCAGTGCCCCATCGCAGGGGGCACTGGTACTGGAACGTGAGCGCAGGGATCGGCTGCTTCCATACGGCTTGGCGCGGGGCGCAGATGAACTCGCAGGTCTCCTGGATCTTGGCACTCATCACCCGGCCGGTAAAAACACAGGCCGTCTCTGTTTCGCCGTCGTGCCCGCACGTCACGATCAAGCTCACGGGGGTGGATGGTGGGCCCTCGCGGAAGAGTTGGGCGACCGGATTGTCGAGATCCAGGGTCACGGTCACATTGCCGCTGGAGGTCTCCCCGTTCTGGTCGACCTCGGTCCTCTGCAGGACCGCAGGCAGGTAGGTCTGGCCTTGAAACAACCGAGGGGCATCTCCGCTGGCCTGAAGCCAGGTGGTAGCACCCAAGTTCCAGCGGTAGAGCTCGAAAGGCTCGCCTCCATGGGCGCTCCGTTCGCGGGCATCGAAGGTCATGGCACCTCCTGGGGGAGTTCAGAGCAGGGGAGGGTCACCTCTGCCACGCTTTCGGTGATGTAGGTGATCTCGATTTCATCCGAGGCCAGCCGACAAAGGAGCAGGTGACTGATGAGAGCGCCACCCGGCAGTGCCACACCGAGAGGGGCATTCAACGTCAAGGTCTCAACCCCACCCCCCTCAGCGGCTGCCAGCACAGACCGGTAGATCCAGGTGGCTCCATTCAGGAAGGCCAGATGCCTCCGGGCCTGCGCCGGGAACATGTGGCGCGCATAGCCCGCGCTCTGGATGAGGATGGATGAATCGCTGGCTCCGACGGCTTGGGCCAGCATCAGATCCCGGCGACGAGAGGGCAGCCAGAAGGGGACCGCACGGCCGCGATGAGCATCGAGGAACGCTTCCATCGATGCTATGGCAGCTCGGTCGGGACAGGTCCAAACCACGGGGGTGGAAATCGCAGGGGCTTCGGAGCGCCCGCGGACCGACCTTGTCCCCAGGCCCGGGTCCAGAGCCGACACGGACCGGTCCAGCCCATCCTCGCGCGGATCGCGGGCGTTGGGGGAGATCTCCAGGACCTCGATGCCTAGGTAGTTGGTCATACGGGGGCGCAATCAAAAGAGACGGTGCCGGCGCTCAGCCAATTGGCCGGACGCCCGAGCTGCTGCTTGGGCTGGATGTAGCCCCTGCGGAGGGGCACCACCCGGGCGCCGGAAGGCCAGGCCCTGGTGGTTTGCGATCCGAGCTGGACCGCACCGTCCACCAGCCCAGCAATCCGGAAAGCCTCCCAGGCATCGAAAGCGGACCAGAGAAGCACCATCCCGCCCACCTCGAAGGAGGGGCGAAGCGAGGTGTCAGCGATGAGGGTGGTGGATCCGATGGCATGTTCCCCCACGAGAAGGGTGGACTCTGGCCAGATCGGAACGCCGAACTGGCGGGCCTGCCACTCGTAGAGGAGCGCTTCCATGCTGGCGGTTTCGAGGGGGGTGGTGGTCAGCACCCGGAAGGAGACGCTGTGGCGTGGGCGGGTTCGGAGTGACCGCCGCTGCTCCGAATCGTCGTAACCGGGGAAGATCTCGGTCAGCCATGACTTCCGGACCCTGAAGGGGTCGGACCAATCGGGCCGATGAGGAAACACGGTGATGCGGGTACCCATCACCGTCAGGTCGGCGCCGGTCACCCCGGGAAAGGCCCAGGTGGCCAGGGCCAGGATGGTGGCATCGCCCTGGCTGGGGAGGTTGCCCATGTAGGTCTGGGACTGGCCAGGCCCATAGGTCATCGCCGCTGGGCCCGCCATGGAGAGGTTGCCAGATCCCGTGATGGGAATCTCGGTCAGCACCTTCGCGGTGGCCTGGAATGCATTCCAGACTTCGACCTGGAACGTGGTGTCGGAGAGGATGAACCCCACGTCCTTCCTGCGTGGGATGACGAGCACCCTCTCGAACAGGACTTTCCCGAACAGACCGTGGGTGGTGGCTGCGATGCCCCAGTGGGAGGTGGACACAGAGGGTGGTGGTCCGGGTATGGGGGCGAGCGCCGCGGACTCGCGAGTACACACGAGCCCCGGCACCCCGACCTGGGCCCCCAAGTCCACACTGATGCTGGGCACCGACATCTGCCGGGCATCTGGCGCGAAGTAGCCGATGAGGACAGACATCGCTAGGCGAACTTCTGAACCATGAAATTCGGGAAGCAAAGGAAATTTTGCGACCCGATTTGATAAACAGAGTTGGATGCGAACCCAAAGGATGTTGCATTTGACGCAAAAATATTGGGTAGATCTCCGAGCAGGCTGTAGCCGGAACCATCGCGCTGCGCAAAGATTCGCATCGGGAGAAGGTTCGCTTGGGCATTCATGAGGGAAACTTGTCTTCCCGAGAAATATATATAGCTAGGAATTTCCGAAGGCATAGACCCGTATTCATTATCAATTCCAGTGACGATCAACTTCCCGGTGTAACCATAGCCATAAAAGGAAAGGGTATTAGGACCACAAGCAAGCCATTTATCCGTGAACCCATCCACGTCAGCACGAACAAAGAGGGTTGGGCAACCCCCGCCATCACCAAACTGCCCGGGGACGCGAGCGGTCACATCCGGTGTACCCGCGCCCCAGACCGACAGGGTTTCACCACCGTAAAACCCGCTGAGGGCCGCGAAGAAATAGGCACCGCCTGTCCACGCCCCAGCCTTCTCAATCGCCGCCCCCCACCCCATGTGGGTGAAAATATTTGGGGTGCGTTCGATGACGACAGTGATGTGGTCGGAACCATCATCCAGGAAGTGGTAGGCCGTCATGTTACCCACAGGGGTCTGCATGAATGCCCCCACGATGTAGGTCTGCCCCGCACCGATCGGACCACCCGCCTGAGCGTTCCACGCACTGGTAGACAGGTACCCGGTGCCGACATAGAGGCCGATGCCGATGTAGGTGGTGGTTCGGCTGGAGCCGCCGGTGAAGATGGTCTCATTGCCGTGGGTGGCCCGGAGATTGACGTAGTTCCCACCCTTGGAAAGATGCGCACGCCATCCGTTCCCGTCGATTTGCGAGAGGTGGCTCGTCCATCCTTGGGTGACGGCCCAGGTGACCAGCTTCTGCAGAAGGTCGGTTGGGCTTGAGGCAGTCCCGGTCTGGTGTGAAGCGGCCATGCTACCCCCTAATCCATGCGAATAGCGAAGTAATCGGTTTTCGAATTGCGGAAGACGTTCTGGACCACCAGCCAGGTGTCCCGCCCGATGGTCATCGTGTTTTCCGTGGCGTTGGAGTAGCCGGTCGTCGCCCACACACCATCGAATCGGCCGAAGACATTGGGGGCCGATTCGGTGAGGACAATCGGGAGTACGGGATAGGACCCATCCAGATTTGGCCGCAGGTCCCCCATGGAGTTGGCATAGGGCCAAATGGACCCGGTGGACACGCTGTACCCACTGGCCGTAAATCCCCTCCAGAGCCCGTCTGGTCGGCGCAGCCTCAACTGAGATCGGTCGTTCGGCTGATCGGCCCAGGCCTTGGCAAAGGCAGAGTGGCTGCTGGTGGCATTCGAATATGACCAGGAGATGGACCCCGCCGCAGGCTCAACATCGAAGGCCATGGACCCGCCCACGACCAGCGGGTAGCTCCACTGGCCGGGGCTCGCGTAGGTCTCGAGGAACCCGAGGTAGGCCGATTCGTAGTTGGTGGAGATCTTGGCCACCACCACGACGCGCCGGCCGTTGGCCATGAACCAGTAGGGGATGGCGGCATTCCAGAGCGGCAGCACCGGGCCCATGAGTGTGGTGGAATTCACGATGGATCCGGCCTGCTGGCCGAAGGCCACGCCCGCTGCATAGCCGGTGAAACCACCGAGCTGCCAGTTGTAGTACCCGATGGAATCCGTGAAGGTCTTCGCGCCGACATAGATCTGATCGGTGTTCGCATTCCCGGGGGCCATCCAGATGTATTCGCTTCCGGCCACCCCCCGCTTCTGCACCCAGGGCACGGTCATGACGAAGCTGATGGTGTCTCCGTTCGCCCAGGCGGTGCCTCCGGCTGCGACGGTGAAGGCCACCTTGGCATGGCTGAAGGCGGTGCCTACCGTGCCGGTGCCCATGGCGCCCGTCACGGAGCCGGACACACCGAAGGCCGTGGCGCTCGTGAAGGTGAGGGTGATGGTCTCCTGGATGCTGGCGGCGGTCCCAATCAAGCTGGTGATGGTGCCCGTACCCACACCCGTGTAGGCCGGGGTCAGGGCGTGGCCCTTGAGCAGGAAGGTGTCGAGCTTGTCCAGCAGGTCGGTGTAGCTGGTGGCCGTGCCTTGCTCGAAACTCATGTCACCTCCCGAGGGCGCGGTTGAACTTCTTGGAGTTGGCGGTGGTCTGCTTGAGGAGCACCTTCGCGCCCTCGGGCGAATCGAGTGCCCGGAGGATCAGGCCGTCATCCAGGCCGATCTGCATGCTGTGGCTGAAGTCGCCCCGCACGGGGATGGGCTGGAGGGTGGGCGCGATGGGGCCGCCTTCCGCGTAGCCGCGGACGAAGCCCTTGGGCAGGCGCAGGCCGTTCAGGGCGGCGAGGGTGTCGAGTCCGTAGTGGCGCACGGCGGCGGCGCGCACCATGAACTCGCCGGCGCTGGCCATGATGGGGATGCTGTCGCTGGTGGAGGAGCCGGGGCCGTAGATCGGGCCGCCTTCCGCGAAGCCCATGGCGCCCGCAGCGGCCTGGGCCACCTTCATGGCGGCGAGCTTCACGATGGCCTGCGCGATGGTGAAGCCCAGGGCCTTCATCTTGTCGGTGAGGGAGGAGGTCTTGTCGAGCAGGGTCTCGAGGAAGTTGGCGAAGCCGTCGATGAAGGCGTCCCGGGCGGCGTCCTTGAAGTCCTTCAGCTGGTCCTTCATGTTGGCCAGCTTGATTTTCATGCCGTCGAGGTCCTGCAACTGCTTCTCGGCGGCCTGGACCAGGGCCGGGTCGCCCACGGCCTGGGCGGCCTGGAGCTGGAGGAGGGCGGCCTCCTGGATGACGGGGATCCATTTTTCATAGGCCTGGGTCCGCAGGTCCACGGCCTGGGCCTCGGAGATCAGGTTCGCCTGGCGCTTCTGGTCGACGCTGGTGAGATCCATCTCCAGGCCGGTCTGGGCGTACTGGACCTGCCGCCCGGCCTGGTCGTTGTTGGCCTTGCCGATGGCGGTGTCGCGGAGCCCCTCGAGGGCCTTCTTGGCCTGGGGGCTCTTGGCCTGGCGGATGCGCTCCTCATACTCGGCCTGGATGGCCTTGATGGAGGCGGCAGCGGTCCGGCCCTTGGCCTGCTCCAGATCGCCTTCGAGCTTGATGGCATCCAGGGTGGCCGCCTTGCGGAGGTCATCCCCGGTGCGCTCCAGCGCCTGGAGCTTCAGCTCGGCGTCAGCCTGCTTGGCTTTGATCTGGGAGGAGAGGTCGGCCAGCTTCTGGAGGCTGGCAGCCTTCTCGGCCGGCGTCTTCAGGGTGCCCTGGATGGACTGCTCGGCGGCGATCTGAGCCTGGAGGGAGGCGACTTCGAGATCGGCCTGGGCCTTGATGGCCGTTTCCCGCCCGCGGAGATAGGTCTCCAGGTCGATCAGGCCTTCCTTGTAGAAGGCCTCGTTCAGGGCCGTGAACTCGTCCAGGGCCTGCTTCTGGGCCTCGGCGCCCCGCTTCGCGGCGGCGACCATGGCCGCGGCCTGGGCCTTCACGAGGGATTCATCCGTGGCAGTCAGGGACTTCTTATCATCCTGCTTCTTGGGCGCGACTCCGGGCTTGGAGATCCCGAGCGCCGCCTCAAGCGCGGCGACCGTCTCGTTCGCCACTCGCAGCTTTTCTTGGAGGGCAGGGAGGACATCCACCGCAGCGAACTCGGTGGCGCCTCCCTCTCCCTTCACTTCGGGCAGCGGGCCGGCCTTCTTGGCGGCCTCCACCGTCGCGGATAGCCGGTCGCGGTCGGCTCGGATCTGGGCGAGTTGGGTTTCCAGGGCCTTCTTCTGGGCGACATCCAGGGCCCGCATGGCCTCGGCCTTGTCGTTGATGCCCTTGGTCTCGTCCTTCAGGATCTGCTGGTAGGCCGGGCTGATCTCGATGAGCTTGTCTTCGATTTCTTTCAGCGCCTTCGAATGCTTGGCGGCCTCGCGCTTATTCGACCCGGCCTTCTCCAGGGCCTGGGCTTCCTTCTGATATTGGTCCACCAGCTTATCGCCGTTCTGGATCATCCGCCCCTTGGCGGAGATGTCCTGGAGGTCCCTTTTGTGAGCCTCCTCCTGGGCCGCCTGGAGGGAGATGAGACCGGCCACCAGGGCCGAGATGGCCACCACGGCCAGCCCGATGGGGCCAAGCCCCGCGATGGCTCCGTAGAGGGCACGGACGGCGACGGTCGCGGCGGTTGCCGCACTGCCGATCACAAGGAAGGTCCCGCTGAAGGCCTTGGCGCCCGCCGGCATCCCCGCCAGGGCTGCCACCAGGCCATCCACGGCCTTGGTGAGCCCGGGCAGCATGGTGCCGGCCACCTGGACGGTGACGCCCTGGGCGGCCATTTCCAGGCGCTTCATGCTGTCGTTGAAGTCCTGGGCGGCCCGGGCGGTGTCGCCGCTGATGACGAGACCCAGCTCCTGCAGCTTCTTCTTCGCGTTCTCGAAGCCGCCGTTGGCCAGGTCGTTCATGAGGGGGATGAGGTTCGCGCCAGACTTGCCGAAGAGCGCCATCATCACCGCGGCCTTGCCGGCCCCGTCGGCGTACTGGGACTGGGCGTTGGCCACCTTCAGGATGATCTGGTCGAGGCCAAGCCCCGCGAGATCCTGGGCGCTGAGGCCGATGCGCTTGAAGGCGTCGGCCGCGGCGGCATCGCCCTTGTTCAGGGCGTCGAGGGTCTTGCTCAGCTTGGCGAAGCCCTTGCCCAGATCCTCCTGGGAGACATCGGCCTGCTGGGACATGTAGGTGAAGACGCTCAGCTGCTCGACGGCGATGCCGGTCTTCTGGCTCAGCTTGCCCAGCTGGTCGGCAGCCTCCAGGGCGTGGGCGGCGAAGGCGGCGATCTGCTGCGCCGCGAAGAGCGTACCCAGGGCGCCCAGGGTATCGCCGGCTTCCTTTCCGGCCCCGCTGGTCTTCCGGGTCTGGTCCTCCACCTTCTTGAGGGCCCCGATGACCTCCTGGATGCCCTCGGCCGAGAGCCTGACCTTCAGCACATCAGACACGGCGCAGCTCCCGGGTGGCCTTCTGGACGGAGGCGGAATCGGCCATGGAGAAGCTGGCCGAGGTGATGTCGCGGGCGAGTTGCTCGCGCTCCTGGCGGATCGACTCCTCCAGGAAGGCGCGCAGCTGGCTGAGTGTGAGTTCCTGGATGGACTCCCAGGAGTGGCCGAAGCTGATCAGGCGCTGGGTGATGGAGGCCCAGGTGAGGTCGTCGCCTTCGGCGCCGCCGCCCTTGTCTGGGTCCCACAGGTCCCGGTTGATGGCGAGGGCAAAGCTGGCAAGCTTTTCGAACTCGGGTTCGGCCAGGGCCTCGACCCAGGCTCGGGGCTTCCCGCTGGCGCCCTCCAGGAGATCCATGAATGCGTCCCAGCCATCAGCCGGGACGGTGAGGCCTGCCGATACGACCATGGCCCCCCAGCCTTGCATGGCGCGATCCACCAGGGGCAGCTCGCGGAACACGACCGGGCGGACATACAGCCGCTCCCCACCCACCCGGAGAGGGAGGGTGGGGAACAGGCTGGTCAGGGAGCCATCGGCCACGGCTACTTCACGTTGTAGACGGCGCCGAACTGGCCAAGGGTGGCGTTCGAGGGCCTGAGGTCGTCCATGAGGACGGAGCCCTCGATGGGGAACTTGGCGTAGTCGTCGGTGATGAGGTCGAGCTGCTTGGCCGGATCGATCAGCACCTTGTAGAGGTCGATGAGCACGGGGTTGTTGCTGTCGGCCGTGTTCAGGCCCTCGATGAAGAAGTAGTAGGGGACGGAACCCTGGGTGAAGAGGCCCATCTCGGTGGTGGCGCCGGGGGTGTAGTCGGCCTTCAGGGGGCCGACGAAGGGGCCGCCCGTGGTGAGATCCAGGATCTCGATGGCGCCGGCGGTGGCATTCAGCCGGTAGTTGGTGCCCGCCACGAGGGTCTTGGGAGTGCCGGTGCTGTCCTTGATGGTGACGGCGGTGGCGGCCCGCTTGGTGAACCGGAGGAGGTCGCCCACGGCCAGGGTGCTGACACCCCCACCCAGGACTTCCCCAGTGATGGCGCCGCCGGCCGCGACAGTGGCGATGGTGGCGCGGAAGCAGAGCTGCAGGTTCTCCTTCTGGATGGATTCCAGGGTGAGGGAGAGGCTGGCCTTCTTCTCGGTGTCCATGCGGGCATCGGTGAGGTTCTGGCCGGACCAGCTTTCCTTGTGCTCGATGGTGGTGAGCTCGAGGCCGACCTTGGCCTCGGGGCAGTTGCCGACCCAGCGCAGATTCTGGGGGTTCCCGTTGGCATCGCGGGTTCCCATCCAGACCTTGCCCTGGCCGCGGTAGAGAATGGTGGCCATGGTGGGCCTCCTTCAATCAGAAGGGCTGCGACGGATCTGCAGCCTGGTGGCGGTAGGTGATGAGGTAGTGGAGATCCAGGTCGCCGAAGGGCGCCTGGGCGAGGTTGAAGCCCCAGACCTTCTGGATGGGCTCGATGCGCAGGCAGAGGCCGCCGAGGGATTCATCGGCGATGAGCTGCTGATGGGTCCACAGCCACACGGGATCGAGGGTCTGGTCGACGGGTTCAGAGGCTGTACCCGTCACCCAGAGGACGATCTTGGCGATGAACTTCTGCTCGGCGATGGATCCCTTGCGCTCGAACCCTGCCTCCAAGGGGTAGATGGAACCCCAACGAGGGCTGGTCGGCGCCACGCTGCGCATGCGGCTGCGGTCGAACCCCAGGCCCTCGGGCTTCGCCACCGGGCCGAGGGCAGGCCCGTTCAGGCGGGTCTTGATCTCTTCCAGGATGAGCTGCTCGCGGGAGAGGGTCATGCGGTCTCCAGGAGGACGACGGCTTCGAGGCCATCACCTTTGCGGCGCGGGTTGGTGGAGACGGTGTACGCCACGCCATCGCAGGTGATGGAGCTGTCGGGGCCGAGGCCCGGCAGGTCGGGGTAGGGGTAGGTCAGGGAAATGCCCTCCACATCCATCTGCGCCTGGCCCTCGGGCCCCCACCCCCGGCCCTCGAAATCGAGGATGCCGGGGGTGGTGAAGGTGCCGAAGACGACCGCGACAGCCCCAGGCATGGAGGCGAGGCTGGCGCGGAAGTCGTCGAGGGAGGACACGGGTCAGGCCTTGAGCTGGTCGAGTTCGGCCTGCTCGACCTCGGTGCGCTCGGGGTTGGCCTCGAGCTCGGCGATGCGTTCGGCCTTGGCCTGGGCATCCTTCTCGGCCTGCTCCTGCTCGGCGAGCATCTCGTCCTGGCGGGCTTTGATGATCTCGATGAGCTTGAGCTTGCCGGTGTTCGGGTGGAACTTGGCCTCCAGGGTGGTGGCCATGGCGCGGAGCTGTTCGATGTCCAGGTCTTCCAGGGCCTCGGGTTCCTCCACCTCGTCGAGGCAGTGGGCGATGGTCTTGGGGATGGGCAGGTCGTGGCTGAAGGTCTCGCCGGCCTTGAACTGGACCGGGGCCAGGATCTCAAAGAGCCCGCCGCCCAGATCGGCCAGGGCGGAGCCGCAGCGGGAGGCCTGGGCCTGGTCGAGTCCCAGCTTGCCCTGGCCGATGGTGACGGTGGACTTGGCGGTGTAGGTCTTCATGGATCCTCCAGAAGGAGGGGGGTGGCTTGCGCGGCCCCCTCCTTCTCGAAAACGGCGGGCGGCCTAGGTCAACTTCACCAGCTGGCAGCAGCGCCACTGGTTGAGGCCGGTGTTGTAGGAGGCGTCGATGGCGAAGAGCCACCGCTTGTTCTTCACCTCTTCGTCGGACCCTTCGGCCAGGACGGAGGTGATGGGGTCCTCCTCCACCTGATAGACGAAGGGCTTGACGGCCGCGTCGTCACGGCAGATGCAGAACTGGTCGGTCCAGGTGAGACGGGGATTCACGATGCCCTGGATCTGGATGCCCATGAGGCTCCCGACGGCGCGCATGTTGGAGCTGCGGGGGCCGCCACCTTCGACGATCACATCCGCCTTGAGGGCGGTGGCCAGGGCCCGCATGTGGTTCAAGGGAACCATCACGCTGAAGCTCTTGGCGGAGCCGTTGGTCTTGCGGCCCTTGTCGTCCACGATGCCGTAGATGTTCTGAATGCCGGTCAGAATGGCCGTTTCCATTTCGGCGGCGGTGGGCGCGGTGGGAAGGGCGATGTCCACCGTGGTGATGTTGGACTGGACGGGGCTCTCGCCTTCCTGGTGGTCGGTGTCGAAGAAGTACTGGCCGTCGTAGCACACCGTCGCGGGAGCGGTGTCGATGGTGGCGCTGATCAGCTCGAACTTGTGGTCCGCCGCGGATTCGCCCATCTCCCCGATCTTCATGCGGATCTGGCTGGTGTGGTCACGCTTGAGCCAGCGGGTGGGGATCTCCAGGGAGGCCTCGAATTCGAGGTTGGGGACCCGGAACTCGTTCTGGCCAAGGGTGGCCGGCTTGCGGCCGCCCTTCCAGGGGCGCATGCGGGGGGCGCTGCCCAGCCAGGTGTAGACCTCGGAATCCTTGTCGGAGTTCACCCGGTTGCAGAGCATGTCGAACCACGGCGCCGGGGGGGTATCGAGGGCCTTGACGATGAGGGGGATGATGTCCCGGGACTGCAGGCGATCGGTGAAAGGCATGGGTGGCTCCTCAGATGCCGGCGGCCCAGAATTCGACGATGTGCTTGCCGGTGGCCACGTCGTAGCCGCCGATCTTGCCCATCAGGGAATTGCTGGTCGAAACGAGGGTGAGGGTGTCATCGGCGCTGGCGTAGACGCTGGTGCCGAGGGCGGTGGACGCGGTGGCGGTGGCGACGGTGTCGAGGACCCGGCCCTCGCGCTTGACCTGGACATCCTTGGCGGCAGCGGCGCCGCCGGTGTTGTCGGAGCTGTCCTGCGCGACGCCGGCGAACTTGTCGGTGGCGACCAGCGCCCGGAAGGTGTTGGTGCCGGAGACCTGGCCGATGTAGGTGTGCCGGAAGACCTTCGCGCCGGCAGCGAGGGGGAGGTGGGCGTAGTCGCCGATCTCGAACTGGAGGAAGCGGTCCTTGGTGGCAGCCATGGATCACCGACCTTTCTGGAGGATGCGGCCGTTGGCAGCGGCGGTCACGGCGGCCTCGTTGGCCTCGACAAAGGCCTCGTAGGTTCCGTAGAGGTTGCGGAGGTTGGCGTTGGAGTCCCAGCGGGCCTTGAGGTTGCCCTGGCTGTTGGCGTCGGCTTCGGCCTGGACGCGGGCGGCGTCGGCTTCGGCAGCCGCGGCATCGCCGGAGGGGGGGAGGACGGGGGCGCCCTTGGAGGCGTCGGTGGCGTTGGCATGGGCGGCCGAGAGGTCGGCCTTCTGCTTCGCCAGGACGGCGATGGCGGCCTCGCCGGGGGTGGTCTTGCCATCCAGGGCAAGGGACGTGGCGAGGGCTTCGTAGCCGAGGATGGAAGCGTCGAGGCAACCCTTGACGCGGGCCAACTCGGCCGCGGCGCCAGAGACGGCGCCCTCGGCCTTCCCTTCCGCCTGGAGGGCGTTGAGCAGATCCGGCGCTTCGGCGGCCAGCTGCTCGCGGGTGATGGGCATGATGTTCTCCTGAGTGGAGTTGGTTTCGGGGGAATCCGAGAGCGCACCGGCTCCGGTGGTGGGCTTCCAGGCCTTGCGGTCCTGGTTCAGCTGGGCGATGAGATTGGCCATGGAGGAAACACCGTCCACCAAGCCGGCCTCAACGGCCTGCTGCCCCAGGAACACGCGGCCATCGGCCATTTGCGCCAGGACCGTGTCCACCGACACGCCCCGGAATTTCGCGATGGAATCGACGAACACGGTGTAGATGTGATCGAGCTGGGCCTTGATGTAGTCAGTCCCCTCCTGGGTGAGGGGTGCGAACTGGCTGGCGATCCGCTTGTACTTGCCGCTGGTCAGTTCGGTGGTCTTCCGACCCTGCTGGGCCTCGGCTGCGGAGATGTCGGTGTGGGCGGTGACCACGCCGATGCTGCCCACCTCGGTGGTGTCGCTGGTGATGTAGACCTTCTCGGCGGCGGCGCCGACCCAGTAGGCCGCGCTGCACATGCAGCCATCTCCCAGGGCCACGACGGGCTTCTGCTGGCGGGCGGCGAAGACCGCGTCGGCCAGTTCCTGGGTGCCATCCACCATCCCCCCGGGGCTGTCGATCCAGAGCAGGACGGAATGGGCCTGGCGGTCCTCCAGAGCGGCGCGGAGGTCCTGCTGGGTCAGCACGCTGGAAGTCATCCCGCAGAGGCGGTTCCACATGCTGTCGACCTTGGTGATGATCCCCTGGATGGAGATCACCGCCACGCCATCCACCAACTGGTAGGGCTGGCGCTCAGCGCCGGCCGGGCGGCCGGTGGCGGCCTCCCAAGCCTTCAGGTCCAGCTTCTCGCGGCGGGTGTGGGCGAAGTAGAGCTCACGCAGCTCATGCACCCGGCCGCCGGCCATGGCCCACATGCCGTTGACGATGTCGAGCAGGCGCATCAGGGGTTCCCTCCGGAGGTGTCCTCGGTGTCGCCATCGGGGGCAGGTTTGGCTGGGGCAGCGGGCTTGGCGGTGGGATCGGCGTTGGCGAAGGGCTCGGGCTTCAGGTCCGTGATCAGACCGTCGGCCTTGCGCATCCGGACCTCGCGGGCCAGGCGCTCGTGGTTGGACTCGAAGTCGCCACCTGTCAGGCGCATCGTCTGTTCGGCGTGGGTGGTCAAGCCGTAGTCGAGCAGATCCTTGGCGAACTGGGCCTCGCGGGCGGGATCGAGGATGGGCGGCGCGTCGCCGACCCAGCGGGCGTTGCAGTAGGCAGCCCGCAACATGGGGTTGGCGAAGTACCCAGGCGCCTTCACCTTGCCGGAGGACACGGCCTCATCCATCCAGGCTTCGAACAGGGGCTGGCAGAAATCGGGTGCGAGCAGGTTCTCCCTCTCCATGTTCACGAACTTCCACCACTGGAGGAGGGCGCCCTTGGCGGCGGTGTAGCTGCTGCTGAACTTCTTGAGGAGCACCTCGGGGGGCATGCCGATCCGCATGGACAGCTGGCCGATGAGGCTCTGCCAGAAGGGATCGAAGGCCCCGTTGGGGCGGTTCGGCATCACATTCTGGATTTCCTCACCGGGGTTCAGCTCGGCGACGGTGGCCGGGCCCCATTCGGTGACAGGCTTGCCCTCGGTATCCTTGGTGACGGATCCACCGAGGGGGCCCTTGCCGGAGCCCGGGGCCTTCTTGATCACCACGGCGATGAAGCTGCTGACGACGGATGCCGCCAGTTCGTTCTCGGTGAGCTGGGAGAGCGACTTCAGGGTCTTGATGATCGGCGCGAGGAGGGGATAGCCGCGGCGAAGATCGAGGCGGGATTCGTGCATCAAGGGCAGCACGAGGCGCCGGCCATCAGCACCCCAGGCTTCCACTGGAATGAAGTCGGCCTTGCCGGGCCGCGACTTCAGCAGGCTGGGGTGCTGCTTGGAGAACCAGAACTTAACGTACCCCCCATCGCCATCCATCTCCACACCCTGGGAGAAGAGGTCGGTCTCGGCCATGTCCGTGGGGGTCATGAGCCGGTCGCCCTCCATGATCTGGAACTTGGTGAACCAGGAGGTGCCGGGATGGCGCTTGCGCGGAAGCAGGGTATAGGCATCACCGCGGCTGGCCACGGTGCGGTAGGCCACGGCCTGGCCCTGGTAGAAGTTGCGGCGGCGCGAGATGTCGCACTCGCGGGCGTCCCCGGCCCAGAGGTTGAAGAAGGTCTTCAGTTCCTCGGCCCACTCCACGGCCTGGTCCTGGGACCAGCCGAGGATCTTGCGGTTGGGCTCGGGATGCAGGCTGAGGCCCGTGCCCACAACGCTGAGCACCGCCTCGGCCACGGCCCCGCCGGCCACGGCGTCGTTGCGTTCGAGATCTGTGGCACGGGAGAGGAGAAAGGCGCGGTCGTAGCGCTGCTCGTCATCCGGGGATCCGGTCTGGGGGTTCCAGTTCTTGAACTCGGGAAGGTCCCGGCGGGCGCCGGTCCAGGCTTGTCCACCCAGGACAGCCATGCTGGCCCGCGCCTCCAGGCGCCCAAGGCCCCAGCCGGGGAGGTGGCGGGCGATGAAGCGGTCCATGCGCGTGGGGGCGATCCCCGCTCGAAGATCATCGAGCGTCTGCCGGGCGCGACTCAACGGGGGCTCACTGTGATGAGGCGGCTACTTCCATCCCCGGAGTTGGTCAGATCGGCGATCTCGGCCTGCAGATCCTTGATGGCGGAGCGAACCTCAGAGAGCTCGGCGTCCCGGCGGCGGCGGCCCGCTACGCTGCCTTCCTGGCCGGCCGAGAGGATCGCCAGCTCGCGGGCGAGGTAGGCATCCAATCGGGACTGGGCGGTTTCGAGGTCCGTCGGCATGAACCCAAGGTCGCCCGAGGGTCAGAGTCGCGGTGTACTGTTTGGCGCGATTAACTTGCGGAGGGTCTGGAAGGCCCTAGCCGTGGATGCCCCGGTTGAGGATCCGGCGGCCTCCGGGCTGGTCGTAGGAGACCCGGTCCACCGCCTGGCTGGCCCTGGCGGCCAGGGCCTCCAGCTCAGCGCGGCCATCCGGGCCGCCGAGGTGGGGGGCGAGGATCTTGGTGATGGCCCACCAGCTGCTGTAGGCGTAGCTCCAGAGATCGAGAGCCTCGTTGCGATCTCGGGTCTGGACCCAGCGGAATGAGGTCTTGCGGGTCTTGGCGTCTGTGACGGGCATGCGCTTCTCGGAGCCGAGCTGTTCGTGGTACTCATGGCTGGCCCAGGCTGGAATGTGGATGGACTTCGGGGCGTTCGATTCCAGAGCTATCCGGCTGAAGAAGACGCGCTTGGTGTCATCGGTGCTGGTATTAAAGACGCGCTGGGTGTGCTTCCGGCTGCTGGATTCTTCACACCAGCCCTTCGACGCGAGAGTTTCGACGCCCATCTGAGGGAAGACCCAGCGCTCGTGCCGGGGCGCACAGAAGTTGTAGACGGCATCGCGGGTGTTGCCGTCGCGGCCGTCGATGAAGACGATGTGAGCCGTCATCTGAGCGCCGTTCTGATGTCTCCAGCCCTGGAGCAGCCAGGCATCCAGGTCTTCCCACACCTCCGGGGTTTGGGGGTTGCCGGTGAAGACCTGGAAGTCGATGAGGTAGGCGCGCTCATCGGGGGCGAAGCCGACGGCCTGGGCCTCCAGACGCCCCTGGGCCGCGGTCTGCACGTCGACCTGGACGGAGATGATGGCCACGCCATCGGGCACCACACCCTTGGGCCGGTCCTCCTTCTCGGCCCGGGCCCTGGTCTCATCGGGCTCCACGGACTCTCCGGGAGCGCTGTAGGTTTCGGCGAGGTTGAGGTTGATGAAGGCCTTGAGCTCCAGCTGGTCGCCCTGGGCATCCACCCACTCCTGCGCCAGCTTCGCCCAGTGGCCGCTGAACATGGCGTAGAGGCCGTTGGCGTGATAGCCCTTCACGGCGGTGACGCCGGGGCGGCGGTGCTTCCAGTGCCCGGCCTCCATCATGGGCACCTTCCAGCGCTCCTCGATCTTGTGGCCGCACCGGAGGCAGGACCAGTAGACGCTATCAGGGAGCACCTGGTTGTCCTTGTCCTTCTCGTAGCGCAGCAGGTACTCGGTGGGGTTGGTGGGATTCCGCCAGAGGAAGGGCTCCATGGCGTTGCAGTTCGGGCAAGGGTTGAGGTAGATGCCCTGGGAACTGCGGTTGTAGGCCTTCTCGATGCGGGAAACGCCGCTCGGCATGGCCGGGGTGCTTCCGATAAGGAGGCGGGCATCAAAGAACTCGTCCATGCGGCGCCGGATGATCTTGTCGGGGTCGCCTTCGTCCGAGACATCGTTCTTGTACCCGTCGGCCTCGTCCTCGATGCCGAAGCGGCTGCGGATGGACCGCAGTTCGCGGGGGTTCCCCGCGCTGAGGACGGAAATCGAGGCGCCGTTGCTGAATCGCTTGTTGCGCGTGGTGCTGCCAGAGCCTTTCGAGGTGCTGACCCGGAGCAGCCGCATGAGCTCGGGTGTGGATTCGATCATCTCCTCGAGTCGATCCTTGGCGTACTGCTCGGCGGTATCGCGTGAGGGCAGGGCCATGATCATGGCCATGCCGTGAAGGCTGATGCCCCAGCCGATGGCGTTGTTGCAGATCTCGGACCACCCCAGGCGGGTGGCCTTCATGAACACCACTTCGCGGACATCGGGGTCGCAGCAGCTGGCCTGGATCTCCCGTTGGATGGGGTCGGCCACCCATTGCCCAGGACGGCCGGAGGCGGAGGGGAGGACGCGGTGCGCGGATGCCCATTGCTCGATGCTGATGTCGGCCGGCGGCGCCCAGCGGCGGCGGAGGCGATCCTGGGCGGCGTCGAGTTCGGCGAGGGCGGTGGGGTGGGAGGAGATCATGCCGAGGCCTCTTCTTGGGCCAGGCCGCGCAGGGCCCGGCGGATCTCTGCCCCTACCTTCCCCGCCGCGTCTGGGCCGATGGTGGGCCGTAGGCGAGCCTCCAGCGCCAGGAGCTCATGGCGCGCGGGGTTGATGATGGCGGTCATGGCCTGCTCGTAGTCGGCCACGGTGAGGATCTGCTTCCGCTTCTCGGCGAGTTCCAGCTCGGCGATCTCCGCTTTGGCGGTGTCGTAGCGCTCGCGGCCGGTGATCTGGCCATCTCCCCGGGTGGTGCCCGCGGACAGTTTCTCCTGAAGGAACTTCACGTACCAGCGCAGGCAGTCCAGCTCGTCGTAGTCGCCCCGCTTGACCTTGGGGAATCCGGCCTCTTTCGCAAGCTGCTGGACCCGCCTGGGGGTGAGGCCGAAGCTGTCTGCAATTCTTTGAATTCCCGCCATGTTGCGCTCGATCCTTGGGGTCTGGCAGTTATTAAAGCAAGGGTGCTTATACTGCTATTGCAATAAGCAGATACTGGCCTTCGAATGGCAAAGCGAAATGGGGTCCCAGAGACCTACGCACTGACCCATACGCGGTCCGAATTACCCGCAGGGGCACCCCCCCGGGGAAGGACCCATCGATGCACCTTGCAACATTTGCATGTCCAAGTGTGGCAATATTTACACGCTGACGCGCCGGGGCATCCACTCCGATGTGACGCGATGCGGCATAGAATCGAGCATGTGACCTTCTCGATTTCTTCTGAAGCACTACCACGGTTAATTGGCCGATGCAGCAGGGGCGCATGTTTCAGTCCTCCCCTGCCGCACTTTTGCGGCCAGCCCACCCGGTCTTCCGCGCCACCCGCTTCTGCGCTTCGGCTATCCGCCCAAGATCCCAGCCCAGGTAGACAGCGGTGGTGCGGATGTCCTTCTGCTCGAGGGCCATCTGGATGTCCTGGATGGTCGCCCCGTTCTCACTCAGCCAGGTGGCGTAGGTGGCCCGAAGGCGGTGGGGCGTCATCCGAGGGACACCCACCGCCTTACATGCGGCATCGAAGACTCGGCGGATCCGCCCCGGCGTCACGGGCTTTCCCTTGAGGGTCGGGGCCATCCAGCCGTAGGGCTTGGCCTTCGCCCTCAATCGGTCCATGAGCCAGGACGGGACAGGACGAGGCACGGCATCCCCCCCCTTCGTTCCTCCGGGGGTGTAGGTCTCGCGTTCCAGGTCGAGCCATTCCCACCGTGACCGCTGGGCCTCGCCCCCTCGCAGGCCGATGCCGATCTCCAGGGCCAATACCATGCCCAGACCCGGGTCGTGCTCGGTCAGGGCATCTACCTCATCCAGCCACTCGTCAGCCTTGTCCGTCGGGATGAGGGGCTTGGGCTTCCGCTTCAGCTTGCTCTCTGCCACGTTGAAGGGCATGGCCCGGATCATGTTGCGGCTGATGGCCCAGCGGCACACGATCCGGATGTAGGTGAGCCACTGGTTCCCGGTCGAAAGGGCGTGGGTCTGAAGGAACACAGCCAGCTCGTCCTCGACCTTCGGGGTGGTGACCTGGGTCAGTAGCAGATCGCCGAGGCTCCCGAGGTGCAGGCGCCCGCAGCGCTCCATGTTTTCCAGGTGGCTCTTGCTCTTGCGAAGGATGTGCAGGGGATGGTTGACCCACTGGACGAAGGCGGCCCGCAGTGTGGGCTCCGGCTCCTCACCCCTCGACCGCATCAGCGCCTTCTGGTGGATGTCCAGCGCCACCCGCTCAGCTTTGGCCGTGTTCCGCAGTGGCTCCTTGGTCGTCCGTGTCCGCCGCTTGTTGGCGATCTGAAACTCGCAATGCCAGGTCCCCCCCCTGGGGACCATCGTCACGGGCCCGCACCGGTAGCGCCGCTCGGTCACCACAGCTTCACCTTTTGGAGCATGGTCCAAAGCGCGTCCCGGAAGTGGCCCTCGAACACCTGGTTGAAGGTGGCCTCGATGGTCCCCTTGAAGTCGAGCACCTTGGAATACCTGGCTCGTTTCGGCACGAACTTGAAGAGCTGGGCCACCCCCCGTTTGCCCTTGCGGGTGTAGATGCCCAGCGGCGTCTTGGTCTTGATCGACCAGAGCACGAAGTAATCGCGCTGGGTCTTCGCTCGGCGCTTGTCCCGGGCTGGGTTCCGGCCGGTGCGGCCATCCGTCCTCCGGTTCTCGGTGGAGCCTTGATCGCGGAGGGCCCTCATGGCCGAGAGCACCTGCACATAGGTACCGCCCGGGATGTTCCCGTAGGCGTTCAGCTTCGCGTCGTCCCCGGGCTCCATCTGCCACCCTGGGGGGAGGATGCCCTTGGCGCGGAGCAGCATCTCGCTCTTCTTATTCGCACGGTAGCCACCCTGGGTCAGGGCCTTCAGGTATTCACTCGGCTCCACGACCTTGCCGCGAGTTTGCCAATTCCAATCCGCACCCTTCACGAAGACATCGTATTCCTGACGATTCTTCGTCGCCGCCTGGTAGCGGGTCGCATGCTGGGTCTGCGGCGTGGGTCGGTCGAGTTTGGAGCTCAGCACCTTGTCGAAGGCGTACTTGGCCGCCACGGCCGTCTTGGTCATGGCGGTGGCGATGGCGTATTTCAGGCCCTTGCCACCGCGAAGGTAGGTAAGCCTGGCCATCCACTCTTTCGTGTGCCAGCCGAACTTGATCATCCGAGCCCTCCCCCGGCCCGCCGGACGAGCTGCTGGACCCGGGCCTTGCGTCGACTGGTGAACCAGAGCGCGCGGAGGCGGCTGACCGAGACTCCCACCTCGATGGACACCGCCCGGAAGACCGCCTCCCGCGGGAGATCCGGGTGGAGCTGGGAGACGAACTCGCAGCGCCACTTCAATTCGTTGTCTTCGAGGTAGATCTCCATGGCCTCGGCGAAGGTTTCGAGAATCGTCTGCTTCAGGCGTTCGGCTTCGGCCGGATCGAGCAGCGGCCGGATCGCACCGCGGCGCACCGCCTGCCGGAGGTCGTGGGGGAGGTCCTCAGGGGTGACCCAGCCCTTCCAGTTGATGGGCGCCCTGCTCAAGCCTCACCCCCAGCCGCGGCCTTCAGGTCCAGGGGGCTGAGCCGCATGTCCTGGCCGCCCACATAGCTGGCCGGCCAGCTTCCGAGGATGCGGCTCTTGAGGGCCGGGTCGTAGAAGGCCTCCAGCGCTTCGGGCGTGACCAGGTTGCTGGTCCAGAGCACGGGGAACTTGCGGCGGTGGCGGGCGTCCAGCACCCTGGCCAGCAGCGGTCGCGCCGGGTCCTTCTCGCCCGAGGTGCGCTCGCGGCCCAGGTCGTCCAGCACCAGCAGCGGCACATCCTCGGCCCACTCCGCCCACTGGTTGAGCCAGACGGGCTCGAAGCGGCGCTCATGGATGCGCTCGGCTTGGTCGTGCCAGTTCACCCAGAGCAGGCGCCGGTCTCGGGCGATGAGCCCGTCGATCCAGCAGAGCGAGGCCCGCCAGGGGTCCGGCTGCGAGCGCACCGCGGCCTCCACCAGGCCCGCCACGTAGTGCGTCAGGGCCCAGGTCTTGCCGGTGCCGTTGGTGCCCACCAGGCCGAAGCCCCCAGGCCGCGCCGGCACCGCATGGCGCGCCGGGTGATCCAGCGCCTCCAGCTCCCGGGCCTCCAGTCCGGCCCTGGCCAGCAGCTCGCGGGTTCGTGCATGGAATGTGCTCATCGTTCACCTGCAAGGGGGAGAGTCGGGAAAGGGGAAGGGCCCTGGGACCCTGGAGACGGTCGGAGAGGCATGAACCGCCCGGGGCTGGCCCGAGGGCCGCCCGTGTTCTGGGCGCGTTCCAGCCAGCTCATGGCGAAGCGGCCGATGCCCTTCTGGGTCTTCCGGCGCGAGAGGTTCCCAGGGTCGTTCAGCCAGAGGAGCATCTTGCGGACCTCGGCCAGGACGTTCACCCCAGGGAAGGCCTCGGCCCAGGTCTTGACCATGGCCTCGGTGACGGGCCAGGTCTTCCCACCTGAACCAGCCACAGGGAACTCCAACACCACCGGCGTGGAGTCGGACTTGTCCGGCTCCGCGCAATACTCTTTTTTGGGAGCGGGAGCGGGAGCGGGAGCGGGAGCGGGAGGGGCGTCATTTGCTGCCCATTTGCTGTTCACTTGCTGTTCACTTGCTGCCCGTTTCCTGGAAGTCGCACCTTTCCGGCCAGCATCCGACCGCATTTCAGAGAGCGTCCGACCCTGCTCTTTCCGAGCCATCTCCCGCTGGAGCCGCTTGCCGACGTAGCGGGGGGCGTGGTCGAAGAGGTCGTGGCACTGGTAGTGGCCCGAGCGACCTTCCACCTCCTCGATGAAGCCCGGGTGATCCTCACCGCCGGCATCCATCAGGGCCCGGCAGAGGGCCCCGGGTTCTCCCGGCCATTGGGCCGCGGCCTCCACATCGATCACGTCACCAAGGAAGGGGTCGCCGTTCTGGTAGCACTTCTCCCACATCAGCTCGAGGCAGCCCAGGGCCATGGGGGCGCTGCCCACCAGGCGCGCCAGCCGGAGGAACTTGCGGTGTTGGGTCAAGCCAGGCCGAGCCATCACGCCCTCCCGTCGATCACGGCGACCAGCAGGCGGCAGAGTTCGGCCAGGTTGGTCTTGGCGCGCGGGGCGCTGCCCAGGAAGGCGTACTGGTGCGCCTCACGCGCGAGATGCAGCACCTGGCCCAGGCGGTCGTCCTCACCGGCCCGGGCCTTCAGGCGCGCGATCTCGCGCAGCAGGGCGTCCTCCTCCACCGCCCCGAAGACCGGCTTCACGCCCAGGGCCTCGGCCAGCTGGTGGAAGAAGGCCCCGCGACGCTCGGCGTCCAGATCCGACAGGCCCAGCACCACGTAGCCCTCCTGCAGGCCGTAGCCGCTGGTCAGGCAGGTGATGCGGCGCGGCCCCAGCTCGCGGCCTGTGTAGACCTCCGCAAAGGGATCCCACTCGCGCTTCAGCACCCCATCCCCCACCGCGAAGGGGCGGTCGGCGAGGCGGATGGTGAAGGGCTTCCGCCCGGCCATAGCCGCGGCGAAGGGAGCAGGGTGGCACTTCAGGTCATGCAGCATCGGTCATCCGCGAAAATTTAGGCTTGGTTTGCGTTTGCAGTTCTACGGTTCGTTCAACAATTACGTTTTAAAAAGAGTGATTAGGCGAACTTGGGCGTCCGAATGAAGTTCGTCTAATTCAAAGTTGGGCGTTCACTCGGATCGCAGACTTTCCCGGTGCTCAAGTTCTTCACCGCTGTCCTCCCACGAAATGGCCATGGCGTGGCAGCAGGCGGAGCACCAACGGAAGGTCTGGATCCCTCCGTCGTAGGCTTCGGCTCTTATTCGGATTCGCTCTCCCGGTTTGATCTCTCCGGTGCAGATTTGGCAAGGCCCAGGCTTTCGCGCCACGCCGATCTTATCTTTCAGCACCACTTCACCGTCCCCGAAGTCTCCCTCGAAAGGGTTGTAGGCCATGCACTCCTTTTCGTTGAAGTCGCGCCCAACCGGCTCCTTCAACTCGGACCCAGCCTGGATTTGCTCATTTGGCATCATCGTGGTTCCCTTCTCCGGCTGGGCCGGTTAAGTCGAAAGTTAGGCATCTTCTGTGAGCCTTACGCCCTTGAAGTAGATATGGCCGCAACTAAAACACTCGTAGGGCGTTTCCGTGTCGCGCTTCATCCACTCGTGGGCTGGATTGCAGTTCCAGCAGGATCTAGTTGGGAACAACCCCAATAATCCGGATGGCCCATTTGCCTTCGCCCACTCTTCCGCTTCTTGCCTCAATGTTTCGACGGTGCCCAACCCGCCGCTCAACTCGGACCCTTGGGCCTGTTCATCTTTTCGGTTCATGGTTCGTCCTTCCTGGCCCAAGGGCCGGTTAGCTTTTCGTTAGGCGTCAGCCTTCGTGCAAAGAAGGAACAGGCTTCCCCCTTCGTTGACCAGGCTGTCTTTCTGGTGGTGCTTGCATGTGCCCATAGGCACGGGGCCTTGAATGTTCGTGATGATCCCGTGGGCGCAGACGCGGGGCTTCTCACCCAGCGCCTCGGTGTGAGCCAGAAGGGGGCAGGTTGAACAGGAAAGGTCCCAGATCCCCGCATTCCCTTCCGTGAACTTCACCCGGCGCCTAACCACGGCGCTCAACCCGGACCCCGCCTTCGTTTCGTCCTGGCTCATCATGTCTCCTTGGCCCACGGCGGGGCCGGTTAGCTTTTCGTTAGAGCTCCCGCAGCACGATGTGATTGTCCTTGCTCCGGTAGTAGAGGTCCGGGAACCGGTCACGCCACGCCATCAGCTCCGCCTCCAGCTTGGCTCGCGTGATGCAGCAAAGTGGCTGCGGGAATGCCGTTTCAAAACTGAATGGAGTGATCATCGCCCTAACCGTGGCGCTCAACTCGGACCCTTGGGCCTGTTCATCTTTTTGGTTCATGGTTCATCCTTCCTGGCCCAAGGGCCGGTTAGCTTTTCGTTGGGCGCTACCTGTAGATCAGAAGGGCAGCCCAAACAGTTGCAGCAGCGCCGAGAATGAAGCTGACGAGATCCGCACCGAGCGTCGTTTCTTCTTTCCTTGGGTAGTTGCAAATTGCGATTCGGCCAAGTCGGATCACCCCGGCTATAACGCCAAGCCAGAAAGTGAATTTAATGAATGTGAGCATCCCTTAGTCCTCGCGCTCAACCGAGCGCTCAACTCAGACCCCGGCGCCTGATGGTTGTGGTTTCTTCATCGCTAATCCAGCGCCGGGGCTGGTTAGCTTGGCGTTAGGCCGCTTCCATCTCAAATTGCATTTCCAGCGCCAGCTCCTCAGTCACCAGCAACGTTCTACCGTCCGGCATAGTGCGTTCCCACATCCAAAGGCATCCCGGGGTCTGGCAGGTATGCTTCCATCCAGCCGCTTCTAAAAACTTTTGAACCGCGTTTGTGTAGTTATCCGACGCCACGTCTTTCAGCGCGAGAAGTTGGTCTAATTTCATCCTTTCAATCGTTTCCACGTTCATTTCCTCCGGGCCTAACCAGGCCCTTCAACTCGGACCCCAGCGCGGGTGCGATGTGGTTTCTGATAGGTCCGGCCTGCGCTGGGGCCGGTTAAGGGCGGGCGTTATGTGGATCTACTCATGCCGCTCGGCTCCCAGTTCCAAAGAGCCTCACCGCCGCGTAGCTCGGGCAGATAGATGCCGTCCACCTTGTCGGGCCGAACATACTTCCCGAGGAAATCCACTTCGCCCTTGCGCTCGCAGCGCCAGACAGCGCCCTCGGCTGGGTCGAGTGCCCCGTGATGGCCGGTGCCTCCAAGGCGAGCCATGGCCGTCTCGACAGAGCAGGGGCCGCCGAGATGAAGGACGGTCGGCGTGGTGATTCCGGCGCGGTCGCACCTGGCGCTCAGTTCCTCCCATAGCACCCGCTTCCCCTCCCTGAAGATGTCGAAAGCGGCGAAGGGTTCGTGGGCCAGCAGGTAGCGGGTGCCGTGGGCCTGGGCTAGCCATTCGCCACAGATCCGCTCCCCTTCGGCCAGCAGATCATTGAAGCGTGGCCAGTTCTGGGCCACCCACCCGGCGAAGAGGTGATGCTGCGAATAATGGCTTGTCTCCGCCCTCCACCCGGCGCGGGTGACGGGCACAATCACCCCGCCCAGCTTCCCGATGCCCACATTCGATCCGTCCAGCTTCTCTTGCACGATGATGAGGTCGTGCCGGTCCCTGACCCTTTCCGTGAGAATACGGGCCTGCCCGTCAGCGATCTTGTGATCTCCTGGCCCCAGCCTGCTCATGGGCAGGTGGCCGATGGACCCGTAGGACTTCCCGCCGAATGGTTTGTTCATCTTTTTGACTCCCTGTTGGTTGGGGTTCGCCACATAACCATCTCGCTCAACCCGGGCCCAGCAGCGGGCACCGATGCCGGGGCAGCATCGTCGGGATGCCCTGCACGGGCTCGACGCCCTGCGCTTGCAGCTCGCGGCAGATGGCGCACAGGCATTCGTAGGGCGCGGCCAGGCGGGCATGCTCGGCCAGCTGGTGGGAGGCGGCGTGGGTCAGCACCTGGTCGCGGGCTTGAAGCCGGGCCAGCTGCAGGGCGAGGGCGACGTTGAGGGTGGGGTTGAGGGCGGTCATCGGCGCAGCCTCGGGGCGGCCTGCCGGTAGACGATGCCGGGCCGGTCCACCCGCGCGAAGGTCAGCTTGGGATGCTGGAGCTTCCAGATCTCATGCTCGAGGCGCCGGCGCTTGTCGGACCAGGCGCAGCGGGCGTCGAAGTAGTCCCACCCGGCCCTGGAGCGGGGGTCGTAGGGCGAGGGCATGACCGGCTTGGCCTCCAGGTGCTCTGCCAGCGCGGCGCGCAGGGAGTCCAGGTCCGCGGGCCGCGAGGGGGCCCGGCGTTCGACCGTGAGGGTGGCGGCGGGCGAGCTCATCACCACCACCCGAAGAAGCGAGGCTTCAGGATGCGGCCCCACAGGTCGGCCACATCGATGAAGAGGATCCGGAGCAGAGTGTGGTCCCGGCGGTCGATGGCGTTCATGCTGCACCTACCTTGTGGAAGATGGCCGGGCGCTGCTGCACCACGGCCTTGATCAGGGCCTTCACGGTGCCGACGGGACAGGCGTTGCCGATCATCTTCACGGCGTCGCGCTTGGTCAGGGGCTTGCCCTCGGCGCTCTCGAACTTGAACCACTCGGGGAAGCCCATGGCGCGGGCCAGCTCCCGGGGCTCGAGCATGCGCATGCCGATGTCCGTGATGATGTAGGTCTCGCCGTCGATCTCGACCGTCACCAGCCCGTGGCGGGCGATGGTGGTCACGGCGTGCAGGGGGTCGGCGGGCGTCTGGTGCTGGCCCCCGGTGGAGTAGTACTGCTGGAGGAAGGCGGCCACCAGGCTGTGCTTCACCCCACCCGCCACCACGGTGCCCAGGGGTGCCTGCAGGTCCAACACCCGGGGCGCCTGCCCCTCGCGCTCGCCATAGCCGGTCTGGATGAGCGAAGCGGCCACCAGGGCGTTGTGGTCGGTCCCGGTCACGGTCGGAGTGGGCTGGTCCAGGGGCGCGCCCACCACCCCGCTATAGTGCTTGGCCATGAAGGCGGCCACCAGGGCGGCATGCCCCCCGCCGGCTGATACCGTCGGCAGCGGCGCCTCCACGCTTCCGGCGCTGGCCTGGATCTGGTCCGGGGCTGTGCCGCGCAGGCTGACCATGCTGGCAGCCACCAGCGCCGTGTCGGCCTTGGTGGTGCCGGTACCCATGGGCTCGGCAAGGCCCCGGGGGGCGCTCTGCCCGGCCCGGCCGCCCACGCCCACCATCGTGGCGGAGACGATGGCCTTCTCCCCCCGGTTGGCCGTGGTGATGGTCTTCATGGGCTCGTCGGCGTTCTCCAGGCGGCCGCCGTGGGTCAGGTTCACGATGAAGGGCCGACCCTTCAGGACGAACCGCTCCACCCCGGCGGCGATGCGGCGCAGGGTGGCCTCGGCCAGGGGCTTCTTGCGATCGAAGATCGACGGCACGGGGATGCTCCAGTCGATGCACTCGGCAGCCGTGCGCCAGGGCGGCAGGGCCGCGTCGAAGAGCCCGGCGGGCTTCCGGGGATCCCGGTGGGTGGGATCGGGCCAGACGATGGGCAGGCCGTCGCGCACCGCCTGGAGGAAGAACCTGCGGCGGATGGTGGGGTCGCCGTAGTCGGCGGCGCAGAGCACCCGCCACTCCACCCGGTAGCCCAGGCCCTCCAGATCGGCCACGAAGGCACGGAAATCCTCGCCCTTGCGGGCCTTGATGGGTTGGCCGGCCCCATCCAGAGGGCCCCAGTCCTGGAACTCAGGCACGTTCTCGACCATCAGCACGTCCACCTGGGCCACCCGCAGCCAGCGGTCCACAACCTCCCAGGCGTGGCTGCGCTGCTGCTCCTCCTTGGGCTTCCCGCCCCGGGCCCGGCTGTGGTGGACGCAGCTGGGGCTCGCCCACAGCAGGTGGATCCGCTCCAGCCCGTAGGTGGCGGCGGTCACCTGGGTGATGTCCTCCTGATGGACGCTGATCCAGGGAAAGTTCCGCCCGTGAGTGGCGACGGCCAGATCCCAGTGGTTGATGGCGTGGCCGCAGAGTTCCCGTGTGGGGATGCCCAGCTCCTCGAAGGCCAGATGCTTGCCGAGGCTCTCGCCCCCGGCCCCGCAGAACAGGGAGACGGTGTTGGGGGTCATGCCGACATCTCCCCGGCCTCACCGCCCTCGGCCAGCCGCTGGGCCTGGCGCTCCCGGCGCAGCACCTCCCGGGCCGCCTCGCGCAGCTGGTCGATCAGCTCGTCGCCCAGACCGGCGGCGTGCAGCACCTCGGCCACGGCGGCGTGCAGCTCCGGCAGCAGGCGCTCGGTAGCCACCAGGGCTTCCTGGGCGATGACGATCTTGAGGGGCGGCTGGCCAGGGCGGCGCTCGGTGAGGCCCGATGCCCAGTAGAAGCAGGCGGCCTCCAGCACATCGGCCAGGCGCAGCAGGGCCAGCACCACGGGCGAAACGGTCGCCATGGGGTTCCCGCAGCCCCGCGCCTCCCAGAAGATGCCGTCCATGAGGGCGTCGTAGTCGATGCTCTCCAGCCGGTTCAGCACCTGCTTGCTGGGGTTCGGCACGTCCCCGTTCTGGGTCTTAGGCATGTCATGCACCATGAAGGCGCGCCAGAGGGCCAGCTCGTCCCGGTGGTCGAACTGGCCCACCGGCAGGCGGTGCCCCAGCCACACGGCCAGCATCGCCCCGCGGCCCGTATGCTCGGCCAGCGTCTGAGCCCGGGCCGTTTCGACCGTATGCCAGCGCTTGACGTGGCCCAGGGCCAGGATGTCGTAGGGGTGCAGGTGCTGGATCATCGGGTGCTCCATGAGGTCGAGCGTTCGAACAGGGCCAGCACCAGCAGGAACCACAGGCCGCCGGTGAGGCTCCCGGCCGCCGTGGCATGCACGCAGCCGGCCAGGGCCGAGACCCGCGCGAGAAGGCGGGAGGGCGTCATCGGGGCTCCGAGTCGTGGGCCAGGTCGGGGGGATAGAGGGCCGCGTCGTGGGCGGCGTGCTCCCGGTCCACCAGCAGGCCCCCGATCTGGGCAGCCACCAGCAGCAGGAGGATGCCCGGGAGGGCCAGCAGCAGGCCAAGGGCCATGGCGACACCCGCGACGATGCGAAGGAAGCGCGTCATTTCATCCTCCGCGTCTTGGTGGTGTCCTCGCTGGGGGTGGGCTTCTTCTTCGGCGGGGGAACCGGCAGCAGCAGGGCCGCCACCACCGAGACGATGGAGAAGAGGAGGATGCCGAAGAGGTAGTCCACCTCCGCGGCCCGCGGGTCGAAGAACAGATCAGGCATGGCTGTCCTCCCCGGCCCGGGTGGGCAGCACCACATCGAAGAGCGGCGACCACCAGCCGAAACCGTGGAGCTGGGGCTCGAAGCGGGCCGCGGCCAGCGCCACGCCCAGATCGCGGCTCTCGTGGGCCATGGCCCGGCCGGCCAGGTCGTAGGCCGCCATGGGCGAGGGACACATGGGAAGCGGGTGGTCCTTCATCGGGGCCTCCGGAGGGCCGGGCGGGGCGCCCGGAGCAGCCGCGCCTCGCGTTCGCGGCGGCGCCGCATGAGCTGGGCCAGCAGCCACCACTCGACCGAGGGCCAGAAGAAGGCCAGCAGGGCGGCGGCCGCCAGCAGCACCAGGCCCAGGAAGGCCATGAAAGGAAGCGCGGTCAGCAGGAAGGCCATCAGCGACCCCCTTTCAGGGCTTCCGCAGCCTGGGCGGCACCCTCCGGCGTGATGGTCACCGAGCGCCCGTCGTGCGGCGTGGTGATGGTCATCGAGGTGCCGTGCTCGGCCAGGCTCTTCATGAGCTTGCCCATGGAACGGCGGACGGCCGGGTCCTCGGCCACACCCTGAAGCGCGGCTTCGGTCATATCGAGGGCAGCCGAGAGCACGCTCTTCTTGTCCTTGACGAGGGGCCGAATCCGATCCTTGGCGAAGACTTCGGCGCCGCCATCGGTGCCGAGGATGTGAACCTTGGAATCCACAAACCCTCCAGTGGCCGGCCCTACCTCCTGCCAGGGCGCCTCGCCCGCGGGCAGGGCCTCGCCGGCCAGCCCGGCCTTCACCCAGGCCAGCAGCTGCTGGGCCAGGGCCTCGCCGTTGTCGTCCGTGCGTTCGGCCAGGAACTGCTTGAAGCGGCGGTCCAGGTGGCCGTGGCCTTCCTCCAGCAGGAAGATCCGGTCGTGCAGGCGCTCCTGCGGGGCCTTGCCGGTGGAGGGTGGCATCTTCAGGGCGCCGAGGCGCAGCTGGGCCGCGTCGAGGGTGGCCACCCACTCCAGGTCGCCCGACAGGATTCGCACCTTGAGCTTCACCGGGCGCATGCCACGGGACAGGGCCTCGAAGGCCTCCCGGCACTCGGAAGGGTTGCCCTTGGCCAGGGAGATCCGCTTGACCTCCCCACGCTCGGAGGCCAGCTGGATCTGGTCGTCCACGAACAGGCCCGAGCCGTCGCCCGCCTCGCGGCTGGTGCCGCCCTCGGTCATGCCGCGCATCCAGAGCCAGAGCAGGAACTCCTCACCGAGGAACCGGCCCTGCTCGATCAGTTCAAGAGGCTTCATCGGTCACCTCGAATAGTGGAAGGGTGGGAAGGGCTTGCAGGCGGCGCGGATCGTCGGGCGGCAGGTGCTCCAGCGCCGCGTGGCGCTTCCAGCACACGGGCCCGTAGCCCCGCCGCCGGGCCGCCGGCGTCTTCAGCCAGCGGTGGCAGTCCAGGCACTGCGGGAACTCGCGGGGGGAGGTGGGCATGGCTCATCCCACCTCCTCAACGTCCTCGGCTTCGACGTCATCGATCTCGAAATCCCAGTCGAATGACCCGCTATCCTCGGCTTCATCGAGGGCCTTTTGTTCGGCCTCTTCCTCGCTCTCGGCTTCGACCTCGATCACGCGGGTGGCGTAGGCCCGGGCCTTGACGGTCACCTTGTAGGTGCCGGGGCCGCCCTCACGGGCCTCCTCGATGAGAACCGGCACATCCTTCTGCTCGGCCTTCCAGCCGAGGACATCCCGCCCCTTGGCCGCCAGGCGCTCCCGGGCCTGTTCCTCGGTCATATCGAACACGGCCTGGATGGAGATCGGCTTGCCCCCTTCCGGCGGGGTGAAGGTCCAGCAGCGGAGGTAGCAGGTGCTCTTAGGCATCGGCCACCTCGAGATCCAGGGGATCCAGCGCCATCAGCCCCTCGGTGGGGATCTGTGGCGCCACCCGGCCGGCCAGGGTCAGTGGGCCCTGGGGGTGCAGCTCGCACCCGAAGCTCTTGATGAAGAGGCCGACGAGGGCGCCCTGGGCCTTCTGGCTGGTGGCCGCGGTCCAGACCTGGCCCGCCCTGTGGTCCCAGACCACCTCGTAGGCCTTGGGCGTGGGCACCACCTTGCGCAGCAGCTCGGCCTTCACCTCGTCCGCCAGGCTGATGCGGGCCTCCTTGCCGATGAAGGCCAGGTCCTTCTCCTTCTGCAGGGTCTGCAGGCGCATGTCCACGTGGCTCTTCAGCAGGGCCGCGGGGATCTTGCGGGTGTCGATGCGCAGCGCGAAGACGAAGAAGCGATCCTGCTCCACCCATTCCTCTTCCGGTGGCGTGATCAGCAGGTTCCGCCAGTCCACCCAACCCAGGCGCTCCTCCTCCAGGCCATCCTGGAAGGGGCGCCACTGGTCCTGGCGCAGGCCGGCCATCAGGTCGGCGAAGGCGGGCACAGGCCCCAGCACCAGGTGCCGGGCCGCCGTGAGGGTTCCCTGGAGGAGGCTCATGCCCGCTTCTCCCGGCCCAGCTGGCCGATCTGCAGGCGCACCCGGATGATCTGGTGGGCGATCTCCCCCCGCGCCGTGAAGAACACCCGCATGACAGCCTTCAGGTGCGTCGCGGAAGCGTCGATGGTGCGCACGTCCCAGGGCCCTTCCTCCAGCACCTGGACGGCCGCCCGCAGCTGCGCGCAGACCTTCGCTCGGGTGACCAGCGGCTCTTCCCCTTCGGGGATGGCCCTTGCGGGGGCGGCGGGATGGCTGTAGTTTGGTGAGTGCATCATGTCTCCTTGCTCGAGATGGGGCCCGTGTCAGCGGGCCCTTGTTGTGTCAGGCGGAGAGGGCAGGCGAGGGCAAGGCCTCGGCCCAGGCGCGCAAGTCCTTGGTGAGGTAGAGCACGGTGGCGCCGTCTTTCTTGAAGCGCGGGCCGGTGAGGGTCTTCCGGTGGGCGCGCAAGGTCTCCACCGGGACGCCGGTCATGGCGCTGGCCAGGTCCTCGCGGACAGAGATGGGCTCGACCACGATCACCTGCGTGGGGGCCTCGTGCCGGTCGGCCTGGCCGGCCAGCAGGTGCAGGGCGGGGAGGCCGACCACCACGGTGGGGGCAGGGCGGGGCTGACGCTTGGGCTTGAGGGCTTCGGTCTCCGGGCTCATGGCCGCGCCTCGCCAGGGATGCACTGGGACAACATCCGTGCACCTTGCCGCTCGGCGTCCATCACCTTCTGGATGGCGAGCATGCCCTTGCCGGTGATGTGGGTCTTGGGCTTGATGTGGTCGCGCCCGAATTCATCCTTGAAGACCCGCTCCTTGACCGTGAAGAGCCCCGCCTCCATCCATCGCTGGAAGGGCGTGCAGGTTCCTGCGATGAGGAATTCATGGATCCGCAACCAGACGAAGAGGCGATTCTGGCCCGTGCCCAGGATCTTCGCGGCGGCGGCAATGGTGTGGTCCCCCTTGGCCGAGGCAACCCGGTCGGCGAAAGCAGCCTTGAGCGCAAGCACGGCCAGGTCATCGGCCTGGCGAGCCACAGTGCATGCGAGGGTCTCGCGTTCCTGTTCCAGCTTGGCGGCCAGGGCCAGGGCGCCGTGGAAAGTCTTGGGGACATCGAAGGCCTGGTAGCCCCCATTCCTCCGAATGGCGGGCAGCACCTCGTGGGTGATCCATCGCTTGAAGAGCTTGGCCTCGGGCTTCCGGCTGCTCAGCACCAAGGTGTAGAGTCCTGGTTCGTTGACCACGTTGCGGGCGGGCCCACCGTCATTTGAAATGACGGTGCTTTTTTCGTCAGGATCCAGACGGGTTACCGCCTGTCTGGGGTTGCCGAGGTCCAGCGCGGCGCAGACATCCGCGGCGTACCACCAGGGCTCGCCCTCCACCAGGGCCATCCGGACACTGAAGACCGGGGCGCCCTGGCCAGCGGCCTCAGGATGAGGATCAAAGACGAACGTGCGCAGTTCGTGCATCACATCCTCCCTTCTGCCCGCTTCCGCAAGGCATCCATGGCCGTCTGGGCCTGCTGCAGCCGGGCCCCCGCCTTCGCCAGGAGCTGCTTGGCCTCGGCCTGGGTCAGGTCGCCATCAGCCAAGTTCCGGCTGAACTCAGCCACGAAGGCGCCATCCGCATCCAGGGCCTGCGCCAGCAGTTCGTACGGGTTGACCTTCTCGCCGACTTCGGCCCCCTCGCCCATCCAGCGGATGAGCACGCGGAGGGGTTCCTGGTTCCCGGTCTTGTTCGTGATCTTGCGGAGGTCCACCGCATCGGGGAACCAGTCGATCTCATCGAAGTTGAGGCAGCGCGAATACCACCCCTCACTCCGATCCACAGCCGCAGCCACCTCCTTTCGGGGCATGGCCGATATCCCTAGGTGGGGGATCCAGAGGGCCTCTTTCAACTCACGAATGAACCGGTGATCTTGTGGTGTCCAACGACGAACCTTGCACATGGAGGTAACCCCGATGTATGGACGAAGAGGAAAAAGAAGTGCAGGCAGGATTCACGAAGCCCTGCGAAGGCGGCGCTCCCGCAGGGGCAGGAGGGCGTCCGGCCAGATTTCGGTGACATCCACCCCCAATGCTTGGGCTACGGCCAGCCGGGCCCGCTGCCCGCTACGGGCCTGGTGGACGGCATGGCTGATGGCCTGCGGCGTGAGACCGCTGTCGGCACCGATGGACTTCGGGGTGACACCGGCCTTGAGCATGGCGATCTTGATTTCCAGGGTGGTCCACGCCGGCCGTCGGTTGCCGTGAGTTGAGGTATTCTGTTTCATCTGGTTCTCTCTTCGGAGGGTGGGATGTCAACACGAGACAGTATTGTATCGCATGGGACATGCGTCAAGAGGATTTGTTTACCTTGAGCCAACTAGCTGACAGAATCCGCCTTGCGCTGAAAACAAATCGTCTCCGGCCGATTGACGTGCCACGCAGGGGTGGCCCAAGCCGCCCCACGATCTATCGATTGCTCAAGGAGGAGGATCCGAAGGTCGATGGCCTGACCTTGGATCGGCTGGCCGATGCGATTGGCGTTTCACGCCCCTGGCTCCGGGAGGGGAAGGGGCCGATGGGTGCCCCTGGGCCGTTCCCTTCAGCTCTTTCTCTTTTGCACAGCAGCTCGTTCATGCCCACCATGGCCCCCGGGTATGGCTCACGGATCAGCCAGGCTCGCCAAGATGCAGGGATGCCCCTCACCACGGCCGCCCTCACCCTTCAGATCCCCAAGCGCCGCCTAGAGGCCTTCGAGGCTGAGGCCGAGGAACCCACGCTCCCTGAATTGATGTCGATCTCCTTGGGCTATCGGGCCAATGTTCGACACCTCACCACCGGGCAGAGCGAAGCGCCCGCCGACATGGCCCGAGAGCCCAAGGCTGAGCCCTACCGCGATGCTCCGCTGGATCGTGGCCTGCTCTCCCGAGCCCTGGTGGCGGCCCTCGCCTTCCGCCCCAAGCGGGACGCCAGCCGCATGGCTGCAGCCATCGCGGATGCCTACGACACGGCCAGCAAGCCGGGCAACGCGGATAAGTTAGAAGACTTGGTGCAGGCCCTGCTGAAATAATTGCCCAGCCCCCACCATGCTCCAGATAAATTAAATCCCGACCGACGTTCCACCTCAACCGCCATAAGGCGTTTTCTTTTCACCGGAGGAAGTCTTGCGAATTCGTATGTTGCTCCTCACGCTCTTCGTCTCCAGCTGGGCCATGGCCCAGGGCTTCGGCATCAGCCTGGGTCTCTCGGGCGCCAAGCCCCGCTCCATCCAGGACACCACGTTCACCAACCAGCTCGGCGCCTACCTCGGGGCCTCCTACCGGTGGAAGGAGTTCACCCTCGGCGCAGCCTACAAGACCGCGGGGAAGTCCACCATCAGCTACTCGGGCTTCGAATCCAAGGACGAGTTCAAGTGGTCTTACTCCGAGGCCTCGCTCCAGTACGGCATCCCCTTCAAGGGGGAAAGCGTGACGCAGCGGATCCTGCTGGGCGGCGCCATGCGATTCGAAAACACCAAGGCCGAGGACAACACCATCGGGCTCAGCGTCAGCGCCAACTACAACCGCTTCTGGTGGCGGGCCGGGTACGAGATCGAAGGAGAGGTCGACCAGGTGTTCACCAGCCTCGGCGTGTTCTACGCGGGCACCTCGAAGGAGACCTTCGACCCCAACAAGGACTACACGACCAAGGAAGCGCAGCGGCTCTTCGCGCCGACGAATGAATTCCAGATCATGGTGACCTTCAGGTTCTAGACCCAGCCAACCCCGCCTCGACTACGCCCACATCCTCCCGCAGCTTCTTGGCCGCGATATGGGCGTAGCGGCGCGTCTGGCGGCTGGTGGTGTGGCCCAGCATGTCGCCCACGTCGTCCAGGTCCAGGCCCTTCATGCGGGCCATGGTGGCGAAGGAGTGGCGGAGATCGTGGATGTGGAAGTCAGCGAGCCCCAGCTCCTTCAATTCCGTGCCCCGCCGGCGCTGCCACCAGCTTTCGAGCCCCTTATAGGGACCTTTCTTCCCGGGAAACACCCACTTCGACACCTTCCGTTCTGCGCGCTCTTTCAGCAGGGCCACGGCATGCGGGCCCAGGCCCACCAGGCGGTTCTTCTTGGTCTTCTTCCCGGTCTTGTGCTGAGTCCGCGGGATACAGATCACGCCGCCCTCCAGATCCATCCACTCCCATTCCAGCTTCTGGGCCTCGCCCAACCGGGCGCCAGTCATCAGGAGGAACCGCAGCTGGGAGACGGGCAGGGCATGCTTCTCCTCATTCCGATCCAGCCAGGCGGCAAAGGCCACCAGTTCCGCTTCACTGAGTGCGCGGGTGCGCTCCTCCTCTTCGAATCGGATGACATCAAGGCAGGGGTTCGAGTTCCTGGGCCGCTGCTTCCATTCCTCAGCGGTGGACAGGGCCGACGAGAGCACGGCGAGGGCGAGGTTGGCTGAGCGGGGATGCTCGGCCAGGGCCTGGTGCACCTCGGTGGCCTCCTTCGGCCCGATGTCCGCCACCATCCGGCTGCCCAGGGCAGGGACGAGCACCTTGCCCACGATGCGGGTGTAGTCCTTGATGGTCTTCTTCGCCAGGCGGGCCACGTGCTTGGCCAGCCATTCCTTCAGGAATTCCCGCATGGTCTGGGCCTTCCGCAGCCGCTTCTTCTCGGTGCGCGGGTCCTCGCCGCGCGCGACCATGCCCAGGTGATCCGCCGCAGTCTTGCGTGCGGCTGCCACCGGCAGCTTCGGGAAGGCCCCGAATGTTTCGCAACCATCGCGGCCGCGCAAGCTGAAGCGTATGATGTAGGCGACCTTCCCCTTCGGCGAGACTCGCACACCGAAGCCGGGCAGCTTGGTATCCATCACTTCGTATCGCTTTTCCTCGGCTTGCAAAGTCACCAGGAATTCTTTGAGGATGTGCCTTTCACGGAGTGCCATGGGGTTTCTCCGATTTTCGGGTTTCACGGGGTTTTCACGGAACGCAGCAACCCACAGCCACCATCGTGCACCATTTTCAGACCCATAAACCCAAGAAATTCAACCACGCCACCAGCTCAAACCACCCCATCCAAGCGCGGCTCCCTGATTCGTAATCAGCAGGTCGCAGGTTCGAATCCTGTAGTTGGCTCCACACTTAGGCCCCTTTTCAGGGGCCTTTGCTTTTGCTTTCACGGAGTTTTCACGGGATGGATTCAAGGCTCGGGGATCAGTCGCCCTGGTAGGCCTTGTGGGAACCTGATACCAAATCGTGGCTGAGACGGACCGCCACCGCGTCGGCCCTGGGCCCGCCCAAATCGGTCAGGCGCTGCAATCCGGCCAGGACCCGCAGGGACTTCTCCTGCTTCTGGACCGCGAGGCTGGCCATGCAAGCTACATGGGATTCCTTGGCGTGGCGCCCGATGAGATCCAGAACGGCCACCAGATCCGGGCGTCCCAGATCACGCAATGCGCCCTTCAACCCCGCCACCAGGTGGATCGATAGGTGAGCACGGCTCGCGACGAAGTGAGCGAGGTTCAACTGTTGATGAAGAGGCATAGCTCCTCCTGGGCGTGATGCCCTTAGGTCGGGGGGTCGAAACCGCACGTAGCAACGGCCCGGCGTATTCCCTGTTTGGGGTGTTGTATTTCGCCGGACCCCCGACAGGGGGAGCCCCCGGGCTGACGGGCCAGGGGTCCGGCTACGTGAAGGGTTTCGAGCCCAGGGTTCAGTCTACCGGGGGTTTTGGCCGGCGATGAGATGCTCGGCACACCCAGCGAGGCTCGTGCCAAGGACCAGTTGAGTGATCGACTCGGCAGGAAAACCCCGGCACATCTATGGACATGCGGGTTATCTGTGCAACCCCAACTGTCGTGAGAATGCCACTGGCCGACCCCATGGGTCGGACCTTTGACACATGCAATCTAACGATGGCTTGCAGTTACGACTTGCCATTGGTCAGGCATTGTCGAATTGCAAGTGCTAGGCCAGAGCTAGTCCATCCCAATCGCCGGATCCTCGTAGGGGCACTCGGGGGAGGAGCAGTGGTCGGTCTTGCGGCGGCCGACGCCGGGGCTGGTGGATTCCAGGACGCTCACCCGGGCATGGAGGTTCCGCAGTTCGCGGGAGTGACCATCGCCCTGCTTCTCGACGCGCTGGAGGGTGCCGTTGACGATCTGGAATTCCCGGTTGATGGTGGCGTAGATGTTCTTCAGCTCGCGGCTGACGGTCCACTTCAGGAGCGCCCAGAAGGCGGCGAGCAGAACCGCGAAGTCGAGAAATTTGGATTCCATCGGTGCCTCAGAAGCGGATTCCACCGCCGAGGGCGGCCGTGTGGTTGAGGTAGACGACCTGGACTTGGGCCGGGCCCCAGGAGGCGGCGGCGTAGGCGCCGAGGTGGCGCTGGCCGGTGGTATCGACGCCGTAAAGGGCGCCCACGGCCCAGGTGCGGGTGCGGGGGGTGAGATCGATGGCGCGGGCGAGGGCCGCGGCGCGGCGGGCCTCGGTGTCGGCGCGGGTGTCGGCGGCGGCCAGGGCGCGGTCGGTGGCGGCCTGCTGCTGAGTCTGGGCTTGGGAGCGGGCTTCCTGGGCGGTGGTGAGCTGCTCCAGGTCGCCCAGGCGGGCCTGCAGGCCGGGCACGCGCAGGGCTTCCCAGCCCCAGCCCAGCACGGCGCGACCGTCGGGCAGGGTCAGGGCCAGGTCAGTGCCCAGCTCGCGCGGGTGGAGCCCCAGGCCCTGAAGGCCCGCCACCACCACGGCAGCGGAGGCATCGGCAGGGACGGGCACGGCGGGCGGGGGCACGGGATGCTGCGCAGCCTGGCGCTGAAGCCGGGCCACCTCGGCATTGGTCTCGGTGACCAGCTGCTGCGCGGCGGCGCGGTCGGCCTTCGCCGTCTCCTCGGCTTGACGTGCCGCACGGATCTCTCCCTTCAGGATGGTGGCTTCCTCGATGGCGGCGGCGCGGCCCCGGGCCTTGTGCACCGCCACGCCGATGGAGGCCAGCAGGGCGAGGGTCAGGGCGGAGAGGAGGAGGGTGGCCTTGGCGGCGTCGGTCATGGCAGCGGCTCCTCAGCCACCGGAACCACCAGATCCGCCTCGTCAGCCACCTCGAACCACTGCCCCGGCGTGAGGTCGGCCATGCTCGCGGCCAGGCTCTCCGCATCGGGCGCGATGAACACGCGGCCCCCGATGGGCAGGCCCGCCTCGTCTGTGAGTTGGACTATCGCCTTGACGCTCACCAGTTCACCCCCACGGTATCGCCTGCGGTCAGCGGCCCTGAATACGTCCACGACGCCGCTACGACGTCCCCAGCCTCCAGGCCGCCCGTGTAGGACCAGGTGCCGGAGTAGGTTCCGCCGCTCTGTGCGGTGGTGATGGCACCCGCGCTGGTCATGGTGTAGTCGGTGAGGGTGACGGGCGTCGCCCCCGTAGCGATGTAGCTGCCGCCCTCAACCGACGCCATGGCTCCCCAGAAATAGAGCCCACTGGCCCCGTCTCCGTTGTAGGAGGTCAGGCCCCCGGCATCTGCCAGATAGCAGAGCAGTCGGGGGGTTGTGGCCCCTGTCCCAGACGGTGCCGTGAACCCACACAGCAGCGATCCATCACTAAGCCTAATTGCATAAGTGTCGGTAGCCGTCGAAAGCGCCGCTACCGTCCCCGCCGTCAGATCAATATTGATCCCAGGCTCCGAGCCAGCCTTGCCGCGCAAACGGAAACTGGCGCGGGTGCGTGTGCCAGGGTAGAGGACCGCCATGCACTTGTAGCTGGTGTTGTCTGCCAGCGTCACTCCAGGCCCAAGGACCAGATGGGTGTTGGCGGCAGTCGCATCCTCCTGGATGAACCGCATTACACCGCCGGTCACGTTGGGTGCTGTGCGCGTGGCTGCGCCAATCGTGCAGCGCGTCTTGATCCATCCGCCGTTGGTCAGATCCTCGGAAACGGGGCTGACGTTCGTCCGCGCCGCACTCGACAGCGCCACGGTCCCCTGCCAGTCCGTCCGGGTGAGCAAGGACAGCGACGGAGCATTCCCCGCATCCGTGTCCGACCCGTCAGCCCGCGTGAGCTGGAGGTGGGTCGAGTCCACCACCCGGGGCGCAGCCGTGCGAGGGCCGTGAGCCCATGCCGTGAGCGTGACCGCGCCTGCCGCGTCCATCGTCCAGCCACGGGCGAGGCCGTTGACCGTGAGGGCGGAGATCGCTGGGGCGTTGGTCGCGTCCGTGTCGGAGCCGTCGGATTTGGTGAGGTGGAGATTGAGGCTGTCGATGCTACGCGGGGCGGCTGTGCGCGAGGTCGTGAGCCCCGTGAGGGTCAGCACGTTCCCGCTGCGCGTGAAGCTGGCGAGGGGAGCGCCGTTGAATAGGACGGAGGCAGGGGTGGCGCTGCACGGCTGGCCGAACGGGTCGAAGATCGCCGCCTGAGTTGGGGGCACCAGGACGGCGGGCACGGGGTTCGCCGTGGGGGCGCGGTCGAGGATGCGGATGGGGCCACCCTGGGGCGTGGGCGGAACGGCGACGAGGCGCATCACCGCACGATCTCGCGCGTGATGACCATGCCCCCGGCGCCGTCTTCGGGCCGCAGCACGTCACCACCGGGCAGGGTGACCTCGACGGCCCAGACGCAGTAGGTGCCGACGGCCGTGCGGAGCTTCCCGTCGCTCTGCTTCTCCTGGGCGGAGCCGGGGTTTGTGGTGGGCAGGACCAGGGCGGAGGATGCGGCTGCCGTGACGGTGGCGCTCATGGCCCCGGATGCCCCGCCCAGGGTGATTCCACCGCGGGTCTGGTCGTCCAGGTCGAAGGCCACGGCGCCCTCGGCATTGCCGAAGCGGATGGTCAGCCGGGCGTGGGCTCCGGTGAGGTCGAACGGCGAGCCGTCGGCATTGACGAGCGACCAGGCGCGGCGCCAGGTGGCTCCCTGGTCGAGGATCAGGTCGGTCATGGTTCGGACTCCTTCTGCCCCAGGGCGATCTCCCGGGCGGCCCGGTGCTGGCTCTTCTGGACGGAGCCGGCGAAGGCGAGGGTGTTCACCCACAGGGCGCCGATGGCGGTCCAGTAGATTCCGTCGGCCTTCTGGAGGAAGACGTACACGGCGACGCCCGCGGTGGTGCCCAGCACGGCGCAGTAGACGCTGGAGAGGCCCGCCCAGAACCAGACCACCTTGGTGCTGCTGACGCCTTGGCCGGCCGTGTGGCTCTGGGCTTCGCGGAGGAAGGCGGCGAGGCGCTCAAGCACGGGCGGCCTCCTGGAGGGCCTGCACGGCCGCCAGGAACTCGGCCAGGGCGTTGGTGCCGCCGTTGACCAGGCGCCGCACGCGCCGCCAGTCGCCAGCCTCGGCGGCGGCGGGGATGCCCTTCTGCTTGAGGTAGAGGGCCAGGACGCGGGCGGCGACGGTGGGTTCGAGGGCCATGTCCGGCACGCCCACCAGGTCGAGGCCCAGGGCCTCGCCGGCATCCAGGTAGTTCCCGCGCCAGGTGAGCTGGACGAAGCCGCGGCCGTAATAGCCGCTGGGCCAGTAGCGCTCCTGGGTGGCCCAGAGGCCGGGCTGCTTGGCGGGGTTGGCGCGGCGCTCGCGGATGGGCTGGAAGCTGCGGGTCTCGACGGCCACGGTGGCGGCGGCGGCGATCTGGCACGGGAGGGAGGCGATGCCGAGCGCTTCGAGGGCGGCCAGGATGTTGGGCCAGTGCGCGGCGACGTTGCGCTGCGGGCAGCCCGTGGCCGCGGCCACCTGGTCGGCTGTGAGGGTCACGCTTGCACCAAGGTGGGGAGGCCCCTGGTCAGTCGAACCCGGATTTCTGAGCCGGGCCCGTAGGCAATGGCTTGTTCAGCTCGCGCCTGGTCGTGCAAGTGTGCCTCCCCACCCCAAGGTGGGTGTTGTCATGGGGAGGCGATGTACTGTTCGGCGCGATTATCGCCCGCTAACTCATCACGACGGCGGGCGTGGTGCGGATGGTTCCGTTGTAGGCCCCGTTGATGGGCTTGATGCGGAACTGCACAGGCTTGGTGAGGTCGGCATCATCGGCGGTGCGCTGCGCGAGGGTGTAGACCTGGGAGGTACCCGTGAGGCCAGTCCAGGTCCGCTTGACGACACCCGCGATGAGGACCTCGATGGTGAGGGTGCCTTCGATGGCGTAGCTTCCCGCCACATCCTGGGCCACGAGAGGGGCGCCCTGGCCCTGGGCGACACGGTTGCGGTGGGACCAGGAGAGGGTGACATCCCCGGTGGTGGTGGCCGGCCAGGTGGCGTAGGGCTGTCCGTTCAGCTTGACATTGCCGGGGGGCAAGGGTGCCCAGGCCCGGCTGGCCGTGGTGATCTGCATCTCGGTGGCAGAGGCGAGCGGGAGGATCCCACGCATGGTGCGGGGGAGAATTTTGATCTTAAGGAGAAGATCGGATGCATAGCCGGGCATGGGGCTCCCTCAGGCTGTGAGTTCTTGGACTTCGATAAAAGCTGTGGGGAAACCCGAATACGTTCCCGCGGCGGTGCTCCCCGCGCGCGCCTCAAACGTGATAGGTGTGAGGCTAGTCGTTACCATTTCGTATCTCGCCTGTGGGTAGGTCGGCCAGCCTGCATATTGCACGATTTGCAGGCCGACTGCGACGTTGGCAGACCCGCCATCCCTGAAGATCCCAACCTGAGAGGCAGACCAGTCTGCATTGAGGCTCCCAGCGCCAAAAGCCTTGACTACGATCCGAGTACCGATGGCAGAAGGGGTGATGGTGATGGAGCCGATGGACCTACCCTGGGTGATGGTGATGCCGGTCCCAGCCGTTTCCGAGTTGACCGGCGAAGTGGATGAGACCAGACTCGTCGTTGTCCCGCCACTGCTGCCTGCGATCAGCCTCTGCCGGACCACCCCGCCGCCCCCCCCGCCCGAACCATCGGCCCCCTTCTGGGCCATCAAATCCCAATAACCCGTGGCCGTGGCGGGGTCCTGGTTCATGCCGGCCTGGATGGACACATAGCTCGACCCATTCCGGCTGACGGTGTCATCCACCGCATAGACATGATCTGGGTCCCAGGGGCCATGCCAGGTATACCCCCGCCCAGCGGCTCCAGGTTCGCCAGGCGTCCCTGGGGTGCCCGGCTCGCTTCCGGTGGACTGGACATCAGCCGCGCCCTCGCTCACGAACCAGACCCGCGCACCCGTAGCAAGATCAGCCGGCACGCTGTCCAGTACGCCGCGAAGGATGGCCGCGATGGTGTAGGTGCCGTCGTGGTTATCGGTGGCGGTAGTCCAGGACACGATCTCCCCGGTGGCCGGGAACCACGCCAGGTTGGTGCCACGTGCTCGACCATCGGCGTTGGTGCTCAGCGCCGGCAGTTGGGCCAGGTCGGACCCCCCAGAAACGGTGAACCCAGCGGCATCCAGGGCAGCGGTTTTGCAGGAGTACGGGGATGCGAGCAGGCCTGTGGGGGTCATGGAGGATAGGCTGCCCGTGAGGAGGTAGCCCGCGCCTTCGTTACTCCAGACCTCACCCCCCAGGGTGATCTGGTCGGCCCGCGCGCCCATGGCGAGCACCATGCGCAGCTCGCCGGTCATCCAGTAGGGCTCCTCGAGCAGGGCTTGCGCCTCGCAGGGCAGGGGCACCGTGACGGGATCAGTCCACCCACCACCTGCCGGAGGGTTGTAGGCCTGGGCCCCCACACTGAAGACGTCCTGGGCGAACTCGACGGTGATCTTACCGGCACCCAGGGTGCCGTAGCGGATGTTGGTCACGCGGCAGATCAGCCCACTCCAGCCGTGCGGCGCGAAGGTGAGCTTGAATGGGGAGCCCGGACGCAGCTGCCAGGCCTTGCGGTTCAGCTGCAGGGTTCCCTTGGCGAGGGACGATGATAGGACGCGGGTTTCTCGGGCTGCCACGTACTGGGCCAGGCCTGGGCCCGAGAGCCCCATGAAGTCGAGGGTGGTGTCGCCCCCCTCACCACGTGCCCAGTAGTTCCCCGCATCCTGGTCCTGGGCGGTGCGCACCGTGTAGGCCTTCGCCCGGTCCACGTAGCGGATGACCACACGATTCAGGGTCTCTGGCGGCGCGGCAAGGGTCACCTCCGGCGCATCCTGGAAATCTGGCTCGGAGAATTCAGGCAGGGTGGCCGGATCGTAGTCGGCGCGGATCAGCTTCAGGCAGGTGAGACCGGTGGCGGGGTCGGTGTAGAGCACGCCGTCGATGTGGCGGAGGATCTCGCCCATCCAGGCGTCGGCAGCTTGGGCCCGGTCCATCAGGAGGGAGATACCAAAACCCTCCGCATAGAGGGCATCAGCGGCCGTCTGGAAAGTGGAGAGGTTCAGGGTGGCGATGGATTCCCCGCAGCCACCCTCTTCACGGGGCTGAGTCAGGATGTGCACCAGTCCATAGGCCGGGTTGGCGTCGCCGTTGAGGTTCTTCTTCGTGGCGTCGAGGCCGGCCGCGCAGGGGCAGCACCGCAAGACCCACGCCCATTCCTTCGGATAGTTGCTGGTGCCGAGGTAGAAATCCTTGAGCACGGCATAGCAGATCCCCCGCCAGGCCGGTGCTGGGGATCCAAACTTTGACGACAAGTAGGGGTCGGAGCCCTGCGCAGCACTGCCGAAGTAGAACCTCAGCGTTCCGCCGAGGCCACCCTCTTTCTCCTCGCCACCGAAGATCTCTGGCAGGTTGATGGTGACGTCGGCACCACCATCGGCGGAGGTGGTTGTGATGGATGCGCCGGCATCCTTCAGGCTCTTGTCGCCCACGACGATATCGACCAGCTCATCGATCGGGCCGAGCGCCAGCGCATGCTGCATGCCCATGTGGTAGCGGTACCCGATAGTGGTGCGGTGCCCGGTCATGGCGTTGGAGACACGCTTGATGGCTTCGGTGCGCAGGGCACCCCACCAGGTGATGTTCGGGCCCTTGTTCTTGCAGGTGCCCAGGACCATGGTGAGGGGGCGTCCCTCTTCGGCGGTGGGGACCTGGAATTCGCCCAGCGAAGAGGGCTCGGCATCCTTGGGCTTGGGGGCCAGCATCGCCGAAACGACGGTGGAGATGACCATCATGGCCAGAGCGACCCAGAATCCCATCAGATGCCCCCAGAATCGAAGGGCTGGCGTGTGGGGATGCGCTTGAAACCCATGTGGTTGAGGAGGTTGTTGTAGCGGTTCGCGCAGTCATCCTCGGTGCCCTGGCAGCCTGGGTAAGCTACGACTTCGGCCCCGGGCACCAAAGACGGAAGCATCGTCCGAAGCGTCAGGACAGGGCCGACATGTCCGGTTATCGTCCGCGTGTCTCCAAGGTACTCGATCCAGCCCCCCTTGAAATGCCCATCCGGATGGCCCGCGAAGGCGGTGGAAGTGATTGTCAGGCCGGAAACATCGGTGAGTGTGGCCGGCACCCGCCATGCCGACTTGTTCACGCCGCAGCGGGCAGTGCCCCATCGCAGGGGGCACTGGTACTGGAACGTGAGCGCAGGGATCGGCTGCTTCCATACGGCTTGGCGCGGGGCGCAGATGAACTCGCAGGTCTCCTGGATCTTGGCACTCATCACCCGGCCGGTAAAAACACAGGCCGTCTCTGTTTCGCCGTCGTGCCCGCACGTCACGATCAAGCTCACGGGGGTGGATGGTGGGCCCTCGCGGAAGAGTTGGGCGACCGGATTGTCGAGATCCAGGGTCACGGTCACATTGCCGCTGGAGGTCTCCCCGTTCTGGTCGACCTCGGTCCTCTGCAGGACCGCAGGCAGGTAGGTCTGGCCTTGAAACAACCGAGGGGCATCTCCGCTGGCCTGAAGCCAGGTGGTAGCACCCAAGTTCCAGCGGTAGAGCTCGAAAGGCTCGCCTCCATGGGCGCTCCGTTCGCGGGCATCGAAGGTCATGGCACCTCCTGGGGGAGTTCAGAGCAGGGGAGGGTCACCTCTGCCACGCTTTCGGTGATGTAGGTGATCTCGATTTCATCCGAGGCCAGCCGACAAAGGAGCAGGTGACTGATGAGAGCGCCACCCGGCAGTGCCACACCGAGAGGGGCATTCAACGTCAAGGTCTCAACCCCACCCCCCTCAGCGGCTGCCAGCACAGACCGGTAGATCCAGGTGGCTCCATTCAGGAAGGCCAGATGCCTCCGGGCCTGCGCCGGGAACATGTGGCGCGCATAGCCCGCGCTCTGGATGAGGATGGATGAATCGCTGGCTCCGACGGCTTGGGCCAGCATCAGATCCCGGCGACGAGAGGGCAGCCAGAAGGGGACCGCACGGCCGCGATGAGCATCGAGGAACGCTTCCATCGATGCTATGGCAGCTCGGTCGGGACAGGTCCAAACCACGGGGGTGGAAATCGCAGGGGCTTCGGAGCGCCCGCGGACCGACCTTGTCCCCAGGCCCGGGTCCAGAGCCGACACGGACCGGTCCAGCCCATCCTCGCGCGGATCGCGGGCGTTGGGGGAGATCTCCAGGACCTCGATGCCTAGGTAGTTGGTCATACGGGGGCGCAATCAAAAGAGACGGTGCCGGCGCTCAGCCAATTGGCCGGACGCCCGAGCTGCTGCTTGGGCTGGATGTAGCCCCTGCGGAGGGGCACCACCCGGGCGCCGGAAGGCCAGGCCCTGGTGGTTTGCGATCCGAGCTGGACCGCACCGTCCACCAGCCCAGCAATCCGGAAAGCCTCCCAGGCATCGAAAGCGGACCAGAGAAGCACCATCCCGCCCACCTCGAAGGAGGGGCGAAGCGAGGTGTCAGCGATGAGGGTGGTGGATCCGATGGCATGTTCCCCCACGAGAAGGGTGGACTCTGGCCAGATCGGAACGCCGAACTGGCGGGCCTGCCACTCGTAGAGGAGCGCTTCCATGCTGGCGGTTTCGAGGGGGGTGGTGGTCAGCACCCGGAAGGAGACGCTGTGGCGTGGGCGGGTTCGGAGTGACCGCCGCTGCTCCGAATCGTCGTAACCGGGGAAGATCTCGGTCAGCCATGACTTCCGGACCCTGAAGGGGTCGGACCAATCGGGCCGATGAGGAAACACGGTGATGCGGGTACCCATCACCGTCAGGTCGGCGCCGGTCACCCCGGGAAAGGCCCAGGTGGCCAGGGCCAGGATGGTGGCATCGCCCTGGCTGGGGAGGTTGCCCATGTAGGTCTGGGACTGGCCAGGCCCATAGGTCATCGCCGCTGGGCCCGCCATGGAGAGGTTGCCAGATCCCGTGATGGGAATCTCGGTCAGCACCTTCGCGGTGGCCTGGAATGCATTCCAGACTTCGACCTGGAACGTGGTGTCGGAGAGGATGAACCCCACGTCCTTCCTGCGTGGGATGACGAGCACCCTCTCGAACAGGACTTTCCCGAACAGACCGTGGGTGGTGGCTGCGATGCCCCAGTGGGAGGTGGACACAGAGGGTGGTGGTCCGGGTATGGGGGCGAGCGCCGCGGACTCGCGAGTACACACGAGCCCCGGCACCCCGACCTGGGCCCCCAAGTCCACACTGATGCTGGGCACCGACATCTGCCGGGCATCTGGCGCGAAGTAGCCGATGAGGACAGACATCGCTAGGCGAACTTCTGAACCATGAAATTCGGGAAGCAAAGGAAATTTTGCGACCCGATTTGATAAACAGAGTTGGATGCGAACCCAAAGGATGTTGCATTTGACGCAAAAATATTGGGTAGATCTCCGAGCAGGCTGTAGCCGGAACCATCGCGCTGCGCAAAGATTCGCATCGGGAGAAGGTTCGCTTGGGCATTCATGAGGGAAACTTGTCTTCCCGAGAAATATATATAGCTAGGAATTTCCGAAGGCATAGACCCGTATTCATTATCAATTCCAGTGACGATCAACTTCCCGGTGTAACCATAGCCATAAAAGGAAAGGGTATTAGGACCACAAGCAAGCCATTTATCCGTGAACCCATCCACGTCAGCACGAACAAAGAGGGTTGGGCAACCCCCGCCATCACCAAACTGCCCGGGGACGCGAGCGGTCACATCCGGTGTACCCGCGCCCCAGACCGACAGGGTTTCACCACCGTAAAACCCGCTGAGGGCCGCGAAGAAATAGGCACCGCCTGTCCACGCCCCAGCCTTCTCAATCGCCGCCCCCCACCCCATGTGGGTGAAAATATTTGGGGTGCGTTCGATGACGACAGTGATGTGGTCGGAACCATCATCCAGGAAGTGGTAGGCCGTCATGTTACCCACAGGGGTCTGCATGAATGCCCCCACGATGTAGGTCTGCCCCGCACCGATCGGACCACCCGCCTGAGCGTTCCACGCACTGGTAGACAGGTACCCGGTGCCGACATAGAGGCCGATGCCGATGTAGGTGGTGGTTCGGCTGGAGCCGCCGGTGAAGATGGTCTCATTGCCGTGGGTGGCCCGGAGATTGACGTAGTTCCCACCCTTGGAAAGATGCGCACGCCATCCGTTCCCGTCGATTTGCGAGAGGTGGCTCGTCCATCCTTGGGTGACGGCCCAGGTGACCAGCTTCTGCAGAAGGTCGGTTGGGCTTGAGGCAGTCCCGGTCTGGTGTGAAGCGGCCATGCTACCCCCTAATCCATGCGAATAGCGAAGTAATCGGTTTTCGAATTGCGGAAGACGTTCTGGACCACCAGCCAGGTGTCCCGCCCGATGGTCATCGTGTTTTCCGTGGCGTTGGAGTAGCCGGTCGTCGCCCACACACCATCGAATCGGCCGAAGACATTGGGGGCCGATTCGGTGAGGACAATCGGGAGTACGGGATAGGACCCATCCAGATTTGGCCGCAGGTCCCCCATGGAGTTGGCATAGGGCCAAATGGACCCGGTGGACACGCTGTACCCACTGGCCGTAAATCCCCTCCAGAGCCCGTCTGGTCGGCGCAGCCTCAACTGAGATCGGTCGTTCGGCTGATCGGCCCAGGCCTTGGCAAAGGCAGAGTGGCTGCTGGTGGCATTCGAATATGACCAGGAGATGGACCCCGCCGCAGGCTCAACATCGAAGGCCATGGACCCGCCCACGACCAGCGGGTAGCTCCACTGGCCGGGGCTCGCGTAGGTCTCGAGGAACCCGAGGTAGGCCGATTCGTAGTTGGTGGAGATCTTGGCCACCACCACGACGCGCCGGCCGTTGGCCATGAACCAGTAGGGGATGGCGGCATTCCAGAGCGGCAGCACCGGGCCCATGAGTGTGGTGGAATTCACGATGGATCCGGCCTGCTGGCCGAAGGCCACGCCCGCTGCATAGCCGGTGAAACCACCGAGCTGCCAGTTGTAGTACCCGATGGAATCCGTGAAGGTCTTCGCGCCGACATAGATCTGATCGGTGTTCGCATTCCCGGGGGCCATCCAGATGTATTCGCTTCCGGCCACCCCCCGCTTCTGCACCCAGGGCACGGTCATGACGAAGCTGATGGTGTCTCCGTTCGCCCAGGCGGTGCCTCCGGCTGCGACGGTGAAGGCCACCTTGGCATGGCTGAAGGCGGTGCCTACCGTGCCGGTGCCCATGGCGCCCGTCACGGAGCCGGACACACCGAAGGCCGTGGCGCTCGTGAAGGTGAGGGTGATGGTCTCCTGGATGCTGGCGGCGGTCCCAATCAAGCTGGTGATGGTGCCCGTACCCACACCCGTGTAGGCCGGGGTCAGGGCGTGGCCCTTGAGCAGGAAGGTGTCGAGCTTGTCCAGCAGGTCGGTGTAGCTGGTGGCCGTGCCTTGCTCGAAACTCATGTCACCTCCCGAGGGCGCGGTTGAACTTCTTGGAGTTGGCGGTGGTCTGCTTGAGGAGCACCTTCGCGCCCTCGGGCGAATCGAGTGCCCGGAGGATCAGGCCGTCATCCAGGCCGATCTGCATGCTGTGGCTGAAGTCGCCCCGCACGGGGATGGGCTGGAGGGTGGGCGCGATGGGGCCGCCTTCCGCGTAGCCGCGGACGAAGCCCTTGGGCAGGCGCAGGCCGTTCAGGGCGGCGAGGGTGTCGAGTCCGTAGTGGCGCACGGCGGCGGCGCGCACCATGAACTCGCCGGCGCTGGCCATGATGGGGATGCTGTCGCTGGTGGAGGAGCCGGGGCCGTAGATCGGGCCGCCTTCCGCGAAGCCCATGGCGCCCGCAGCGGCCTGGGCCACCTTCATGGCGGCGAGCTTCACGATGGCCTGCGCGATGGTGAAGCCCAGGGCCTTCATCTTGTCGGTGAGGGAGGAGGTCTTGTCGAGCAGGGTCTCGAGGAAGTTGGCGAAGCCGTCGATGAAGGCGTCCCGGGCGGCGTCCTTGAAGTCCTTCAGCTGGTCCTTCATGTTGGCCAGCTTGATTTTCATGCCGTCGAGGTCCTGCAACTGCTTCTCGGCGGCCTGGACCAGGGCCGGGTCGCCCACGGCCTGGGCGGCCTGGAGCTGGAGGAGGGCGGCCTCCTGGATGACGGGGATCCATTTTTCATAGGCCTGGGTCCGCAGGTCCACGGCCTGGGCCTCGGAGATCAGGTTCGCCTGGCGCTTCTGGTCGACGCTGGTGAGATCCATCTCCAGGCCGGTCTGGGCGTACTGGACCTGCCGCCCGGCCTGGTCGTTGTTGGCCTTGCCGATGGCGGTGTCGCGGAGCCCCTCGAGGGCCTTCTTGGCCTGGGGGCTCTTGGCCTGGCGGATGCGCTCCTCATACTCGGCCTGGATGGCCTTGATGGAGGCGGCAGCGGTCCGGCCCTTGGCCTGCTCCAGATCGCCTTCGAGCTTGATGGCATCCAGGGTGGCCGCCTTGCGGAGGTCATCCCCGGTGCGCTCCAGCGCCTGGAGCTTCAGCTCGGCGTCAGCCTGCTTGGCTTTGATCTGGGAGGAGAGGTCGGCCAGCTTCTGGAGGCTGGCAGCCTTCTCGGCCGGCGTCTTCAGGGTGCCCTGGATGGACTGCTCGGCGGCGATCTGAGCCTGGAGGGAGGCGACTTCGAGATCGGCCTGGGCCTTGATGGCCGTTTCCCGCCCGCGGAGATAGGTCTCCAGGTCGATCAGGCCTTCCTTGTAGAAGGCCTCGTTCAGGGCCGTGAACTCGTCCAGGGCCTGCTTCTGGGCCTCGGCGCCCCGCTTCGCGGCGGCGACCATGGCCGCGGCCTGGGCCTTCACGAGGGATTCATCCGTGGCAGTCAGGGACTTCTTATCATCCTGCTTCTTGGGCGCGACTCCGGGCTTGGAGATCCCGAGCGCCGCCTCAAGCGCGGCGACCGTCTCGTTCGCCACTCGCAGCTTTTCTTGGAGGGCAGGGAGGACATCCACCGCAGCGAACTCGGTGGCGCCTCCCTCTCCCTTCACTTCGGGCAGCGGGCCGGCCTTCTTGGCGGCCTCCACCGTCGCGGATAGCCGGTCGCGGTCGGCTCGGATCTGGGCGAGTTGGGTTTCCAGGGCCTTCTTCTGGGCGACATCCAGGGCCCGCATGGCCTCGGCCTTGTCGTTGATGCCCTTGGTCTCGTCCTTCAGGATCTGCTGGTAGGCCGGGCTGATCTCGATGAGCTTGTCTTCGATTTCTTTCAGCGCCTTCGAATGCTTGGCGGCCTCGCGCTTATTCGACCCGGCCTTCTCCAGGGCCTGGGCTTCCTTCTGATATTGGTCCACCAGCTTATCGCCGTTCTGGATCATCCGCCCCTTGGCGGAGATGTCCTGGAGGTCCCTTTTGTGAGCCTCCTCCTGGGCCGCCTGGAGGGAGATGAGACCGGCCACCAGGGCCGAGATGGCCACCACGGCCAGCCCGATGGGGCCAAGCCCCGCGATGGCTCCGTAGAGGGCACGGACGGCGACGGTCGCGGCGGTTGCCGCACTGCCGATCACAAGGAAGGTCCCGCTGAAGGCCTTGGCGCCCGCCGGCATCCCCGCCAGGGCTGCCACCAGGCCATCCACGGCCTTGGTGAGCCCGGGCAGCATGGTGCCGGCCACCTGGACGGTGACGCCCTGGGCGGCCATTTCCAGGCGCTTCATGCTGTCGTTGAAGTCCTGGGCGGCCCGGGCGGTGTCGCCGCTGATGACGAGACCCAGCTCCTGCAGCTTCTTCTTCGCGTTCTCGAAGCCGCCGTTGGCCAGGTCGTTCATGAGGGGGATGAGGTTCGCGCCAGACTTGCCGAAGAGCGCCATCATCACCGCGGCCTTGCCGGCCCCGTCGGCGTACTGGGACTGGGCGTTGGCCACCTTCAGGATGATCTGGTCGAGGCCAAGCCCCGCGAGATCCTGGGCGCTGAGGCCGATGCGCTTGAAGGCGTCGGCCGCGGCGGCATCGCCCTTGTTCAGGGCGTCGAGGGTCTTGCTCAGCTTGGCGAAGCCCTTGCCCAGATCCTCCTGGGAGACATCGGCCTGCTGGGACATGTAGGTGAAGACGCTCAGCTGCTCGACGGCGATGCCGGTCTTCTGGCTCAGCTTGCCCAGCTGGTCGGCAGCCTCCAGGGCGTGGGCGGCGAAGGCGGCGATCTGCTGCGCCGCGAAGAGCGTACCCAGGGCGCCCAGGGTATCGCCGGCTTCCTTTCCGGCCCCGCTGGTCTTCCGGGTCTGGTCCTCCACCTTCTTGAGGGCCCCGATGACCTCCTGGATGCCCTCGGCCGAGAGCCTGACCTTCAGCACATCAGACACGGCGCAGCTCCCGGGTGGCCTTCTGGACGGAGGCGGAATCGGCCATGGAGAAGCTGGCCGAGGTGATGTCGCGGGCGAGTTGCTCGCGCTCCTGGCGGATCGACTCCTCCAGGAAGGCGCGCAGCTGGCTGAGTGTGAGTTCCTGGATGGACTCCCAGGAGTGGCCGAAGCTGATCAGGCGCTGGGTGATGGAGGCCCAGGTGAGGTCGTCGCCTTCGGCGCCGCCGCCCTTGTCTGGGTCCCACAGGTCCCGGTTGATGGCGAGGGCAAAGCTGGCAAGCTTTTCGAACTCGGGTTCGGCCAGGGCCTCGACCCAGGCTCGGGGCTTCCCGCTGGCGCCCTCCAGGAGATCCATGAATGCGTCCCAGCCATCAGCCGGGACGGTGAGGCCTGCCGATACGACCATGGCCCCCCAGCCTTGCATGGCGCGATCCACCAGGGGCAGCTCGCGGAACACGACCGGGCGGACATACAGCCGCTCCCCACCCACCCGGAGAGGGAGGGTGGGGAACAGGCTGGTCAGGGAGCCATCGGCCACGGCTACTTCACGTTGTAGACGGCGCCGAACTGGCCAAGGGTGGCGTTCGAGGGCCTGAGGTCGTCCATGAGGACGGAGCCCTCGATGGGGAACTTGGCGTAGTCGTCGGTGATGAGGTCGAGCTGCTTGGCCGGATCGATCAGCACCTTGTAGAGGTCGATGAGCACGGGGTTGTTGCTGTCGGCCGTGTTCAGGCCCTCGATGAAGAAGTAGTAGGGGACGGAACCCTGGGTGAAGAGGCCCATCTCGGTGGTGGCGCCGGGGGTGTAGTCGGCCTTCAGGGGGCCGACGAAGGGGCCGCCCGTGGTGAGATCCAGGATCTCGATGGCGCCGGCGGTGGCATTCAGCCGGTAGTTGGTGCCCGCCACGAGGGTCTTGGGAGTGCCGGTGCTGTCCTTGATGGTGACGGCGGTGGCGGCCCGCTTGGTGAACCGGAGGAGGTCGCCCACGGCCAGGGTGCTGACACCCCCACCCAGGACTTCCCCAGTGATGGCGCCGCCGGCCGCGACAGTGGCGATGGTGGCGCGGAAGCAGAGCTGCAGGTTCTCCTTCTGGATGGATTCCAGGGTGAGGGAGAGGCTGGCCTTCTTCTCGGTGTCCATGCGGGCATCGGTGAGGTTCTGGCCGGACCAGCTTTCCTTGTGCTCGATGGTGGTGAGCTCGAGGCCGACCTTGGCCTCGGGGCAGTTGCCGACCCAGCGCAGATTCTGGGGGTTCCCGTTGGCATCGCGGGTTCCCATCCAGACCTTGCCCTGGCCGCGGTAGAGAATGGTGGCCATGGTGGGCCTCCTTCAATCAGAAGGGCTGCGACGGATCTGCAGCCTGGTGGCGGTAGGTGATGAGGTAGTGGAGATCCAGGTCGCCGAAGGGCGCCTGGGCGAGGTTGAAGCCCCAGACCTTCTGGATGGGCTCGATGCGCAGGCAGAGGCCGCCGAGGGATTCATCGGCGATGAGCTGCTGATGGGTCCACAGCCACACGGGATCGAGGGTCTGGTCGACGGGTTCAGAGGCTGTACCCGTCACCCAGAGGACGATCTTGGCGATGAACTTCTGCTCGGCGATGGATCCCTTGCGCTCGAACCCTGCCTCCAAGGGGTAGATGGAACCCCAACGAGGGCTGGTCGGCGCCACGCTGCGCATGCGGCTGCGGTCGAACCCCAGGCCCTCGGGCTTCGCCACCGGGCCGAGGGCAGGCCCGTTCAGGCGGGTCTTGATCTCTTCCAGGATGAGCTGCTCGCGGGAGAGGGTCATGCGGTCTCCAGGAGGACGACGGCTTCGAGGCCATCACCTTTGCGGCGCGGGTTGGTGGAGACGGTGTACGCCACGCCATCGCAGGTGATGGAGCTGTCGGGGCCGAGGCCCGGCAGGTCGGGGTAGGGGTAGGTCAGGGAAATGCCCTCCACATCCATCTGCGCCTGGCCCTCGGGCCCCCACCCCCGGCCCTCGAAATCGAGGATGCCGGGGGTGGTGAAGGTGCCGAAGACGACCGCGACAGCCCCAGGCATGGAGGCGAGGCTGGCGCGGAAGTCGTCGAGGGAGGACACGGGTCAGGCCTTGAGCTGGTCGAGTTCGGCCTGCTCGACCTCGGTGCGCTCGGGGTTGGCCTCGAGCTCGGCGATGCGTTCGGCCTTGGCCTGGGCATCCTTCTCGGCCTGCTCCTGCTCGGCGAGCATCTCGTCCTGGCGGGCTTTGATGATCTCGATGAGCTTGAGCTTGCCGGTGTTCGGGTGGAACTTGGCCTCCAGGGTGGTGGCCATGGCGCGGAGCTGTTCGATGTCCAGGTCTTCCAGGGCCTCGGGTTCCTCCACCTCGTCGAGGCAGTGGGCGATGGTCTTGGGGATGGGCAGGTCGTGGCTGAAGGTCTCGCCGGCCTTGAACTGGACCGGGGCCAGGATCTCAAAGAGCCCGCCGCCCAGATCGGCCAGGGCGGAGCCGCAGCGGGAGGCCTGGGCCTGGTCGAGTCCCAGCTTGCCCTGGCCGATGGTGACGGTGGACTTGGCGGTGTAGGTCTTCATGGATCCTCCAGAAGGAGGGGGGTGGCTTGCGCGGCCCCCTCCTTCTCGAAAACGGCGGGCGGCCTAGGTCAACTTCACCAGCTGGCAGCAGCGCCACTGGTTGAGGCCGGTGTTGTAGGAGGCGTCGATGGCGAAGAGCCACCGCTTGTTCTTCACCTCTTCGTCGGACCCTTCGGCCAGGACGGAGGTGATGGGGTCCTCCTCCACCTGATAGACGAAGGGCTTGACGGCCGCGTCGTCACGGCAGATGCAGAACTGGTCGGTCCAGGTGAGACGGGGATTCACGATGCCCTGGATCTGGATGCCCATGAGGCTCCCGACGGCGCGCATGTTGGAGCTGCGGGGGCCGCCACCTTCGACGATCACATCCGCCTTGAGGGCGGTGGCCAGGGCCCGCATGTGGTTCAAGGGAACCATCACGCTGAAGCTCTTGGCGGAGCCGTTGGTCTTGCGGCCCTTGTCGTCCACGATGCCGTAGATGTTCTGAATGCCGGTCAGAATGGCCGTTTCCATTTCGGCGGCGGTGGGCGCGGTGGGAAGGGCGATGTCCACCGTGGTGATGTTGGACTGGACGGGGCTCTCGCCTTCCTGGTGGTCGGTGTCGAAGAAGTACTGGCCGTCGTAGCACACCGTCGCGGGAGCGGTGTCGATGGTGGCGCTGATCAGCTCGAACTTGTGGTCCGCCGCGGATTCGCCCATCTCCCCGATCTTCATGCGGATCTGGCTGGTGTGGTCACGCTTGAGCCAGCGGGTGGGGATCTCCAGGGAGGCCTCGAATTCGAGGTTGGGGACCCGGAACTCGTTCTGGCCAAGGGTGGCCGGCTTGCGGCCGCCCTTCCAGGGGCGCATGCGGGGGGCGCTGCCCAGCCAGGTGTAGACCTCGGAATCCTTGTCGGAGTTCACCCGGTTGCAGAGCATGTCGAACCACGGCGCCGGGGGGGTATCGAGGGCCTTGACGATGAGGGGGATGATGTCCCGGGACTGCAGGCGATCGGTGAAAGGCATGGGTGGCTCCTCAGATGCCGGCGGCCCAGAATTCGACGATGTGCTTGCCGGTGGCCACGTCGTAGCCGCCGATCTTGCCCATCAGGGAATTGCTGGTCGAAACGAGGGTGAGGGTGTCATCGGCGCTGGCGTAGACGCTGGTGCCGAGGGCGGTGGACGCGGTGGCGGTGGCGACGGTGTCGAGGACCCGGCCCTCGCGCTTGACCTGGACATCCTTGGCGGCAGCGGCGCCGCCGGTGTTGTCGGAGCTGTCCTGCGCGACGCCGGCGAACTTGTCGGTGGCGACCAGCGCCCGGAAGGTGTTGGTGCCGGAGACCTGGCCGATGTAGGTGTGCCGGAAGACCTTCGCGCCGGCAGCGAGGGGGAGGTGGGCGTAGTCGCCGATCTCGAACTGGAGGAAGCGGTCCTTGGTGGCAGCCATGGATCACCGACCTTTCTGGAGGATGCGGCCGTTGGCAGCGGCGGTCACGGCGGCCTCGTTGGCCTCGACAAAGGCCTCGTAGGTTCCGTAGAGGTTGCGGAGGTTGGCGTTGGAGTCCCAGCGGGCCTTGAGGTTGCCCTGGCTGTTGGCGTCGGCTTCGGCCTGGACGCGGGCGGCGTCGGCTTCGGCAGCCGCGGCATCGCCGGAGGGGGGGAGGACGGGGGCGCCCTTGGAGGCGTCGGTGGCGTTGGCATGGGCGGCCGAGAGGTCGGCCTTCTGCTTCGCCAGGACGGCGATGGCGGCCTCGCCGGGGGTGGTCTTGCCATCCAGGGCAAGGGACGTGGCGAGGGCTTCGTAGCCGAGGATGGAAGCGTCGAGGCAACCCTTGACGCGGGCCAACTCGGCCGCGGCGCCAGAGACGGCGCCCTCGGCCTTCCCTTCCGCCTGGAGGGCGTTGAGCAGATCCGGCGCTTCGGCGGCCAGCTGCTCGCGGGTGATGGGCATGATGTTCTCCTGAGTGGAGTTGGTTTCGGGGGAATCCGAGAGCGCACCGGCTCCGGTGGTGGGCTTCCAGGCCTTGCGGTCCTGGTTCAGCTGGGCGATGAGATTGGCCATGGAGGAAACACCGTCCACCAAGCCGGCCTCAACGGCCTGCTGCCCCAGGAACACGCGGCCATCGGCCATTTGCGCCAGGACCGTGTCCACCGACACGCCCCGGAATTTCGCGATGGAATCGACGAACACGGTGTAGATGTGATCGAGCTGGGCCTTGATGTAGTCAGTCCCCTCCTGGGTGAGGGGTGCGAACTGGCTGGCGATCCGCTTGTACTTGCCGCTGGTCAGTTCGGTGGTCTTCCGACCCTGCTGGGCCTCGGCTGCGGAGATGTCGGTGTGGGCGGTGACCACGCCGATGCTGCCCACCTCGGTGGTGTCGCTGGTGATGTAGACCTTCTCGGCGGCGGCGCCGACCCAGTAGGCCGCGCTGCACATGCAGCCATCTCCCAGGGCCACGACGGGCTTCTGCTGGCGGGCGGCGAAGACCGCGTCGGCCAGTTCCTGGGTGCCATCCACCATCCCCCCGGGGCTGTCGATCCAGAGCAGGACGGAATGGGCCTGGCGGTCCTCCAGAGCGGCGCGGAGGTCCTGCTGGGTCAGCACGCTGGAAGTCATCCCGCAGAGGCGGTTCCACATGCTGTCGACCTTGGTGATGATCCCCTGGATGGAGATCACCGCCACGCCATCCACCAACTGGTAGGGCTGGCGCTCAGCGCCGGCCGGGCGGCCGGTGGCGGCCTCCCAAGCCTTCAGGTCCAGCTTCTCGCGGCGGGTGTGGGCGAAGTAGAGCTCACGCAGCTCATGCACCCGGCCGCCGGCCATGGCCCACATGCCGTTGACGATGTCGAGCAGGCGCATCAGGGGTTCCCTCCGGAGGTGTCCTCGGTGTCGCCATCGGGGGCAGGTTTGGCTGGGGCAGCGGGCTTGGCGGTGGGATCGGCGTTGGCGAAGGGCTCGGGCTTCAGGTCCGTGATCAGACCGTCGGCCTTGCGCATCCGGACCTCGCGGGCCAGGCGCTCGTGGTTGGACTCGAAGTCGCCACCTGTCAGGCGCATCGTCTGTTCGGCGTGGGTGGTCAAGCCGTAGTCGAGCAGATCCTTGGCGAACTGGGCCTCGCGGGCGGGATCGAGGATGGGCGGCGCGTCGCCGACCCAGCGGGCGTTGCAGTAGGCAGCCCGCAACATGGGGTTGGCGAAGTACCCAGGCGCCTTCACCTTGCCGGAGGACACGGCCTCATCCATCCAGGCTTCGAACAGGGGCTGGCAGAAATCGGGTGCGAGCAGGTTCTCCCTCTCCATGTTCACGAACTTCCACCACTGGAGGAGGGCGCCCTTGGCGGCGGTGTAGCTGCTGCTGAACTTCTTGAGGAGCACCTCGGGGGGCATGCCGATCCGCATGGACAGCTGGCCGATGAGGCTCTGCCAGAAGGGATCGAAGGCCCCGTTGGGGCGGTTCGGCATCACATTCTGGATTTCCTCACCGGGGTTCAGCTCGGCGACGGTGGCCGGGCCCCATTCGGTGACAGGCTTGCCCTCGGTATCCTTGGTGACGGATCCACCGAGGGGGCCCTTGCCGGAGCCCGGGGCCTTCTTGATCACCACGGCGATGAAGCTGCTGACGACGGATGCCGCCAGTTCGTTCTCGGTGAGCTGGGAGAGCGACTTCAGGGTCTTGATGATCGGCGCGAGGAGGGGATAGCCGCGGCGAAGATCGAGGCGGGATTCGTGCATCAAGGGCAGCACGAGGCGCCGGCCATCAGCACCCCAGGCTTCCACTGGAATGAAGTCGGCCTTGCCGGGCCGCGACTTCAGCAGGCTGGGGTGCTGCTTGGAGAACCAGAACTTAACGTACCCCCCATCGCCATCCATCTCCACACCCTGGGAGAAGAGGTCGGTCTCGGCCATGTCCGTGGGGGTCATGAGCCGGTCGCCCTCCATGATCTGGAACTTGGTGAACCAGGAGGTGCCGGGATGGCGCTTGCGCGGAAGCAGGGTATAGGCATCACCGCGGCTGGCCACGGTGCGGTAGGCCACGGCCTGGCCCTGGTAGAAGTTGCGGCGGCGCGAGATGTCGCACTCGCGGGCGTCCCCGGCCCAGAGGTTGAAGAAGGTCTTCAGTTCCTCGGCCCACTCCACGGCCTGGTCCTGGGACCAGCCGAGGATCTTGCGGTTGGGCTCGGGATGCAGGCTGAGGCCCGTGCCCACAACGCTGAGCACCGCCTCGGCCACGGCCCCGCCGGCCACGGCGTCGTTGCGTTCGAGATCTGTGGCACGGGAGAGGAGAAAGGCGCGGTCGTAGCGCTGCTCGTCATCCGGGGATCCGGTCTGGGGGTTCCAGTTCTTGAACTCGGGAAGGTCCCGGCGGGCGCCGGTCCAGGCTTGTCCACCCAGGACAGCCATGCTGGCCCGCGCCTCCAGGCGCCCAAGGCCCCAGCCGGGGAGGTGGCGGGCGATGAAGCGGTCCATGCGCGTGGGGGCGATCCCCGCTCGAAGATCATCGAGCGTCTGCCGGGCGCGACTCAACGGGGGCTCACTGTGATGAGGCGGCTACTTCCATCCCCGGAGTTGGTCAGATCGGCGATCTCGGCCTGCAGATCCTTGATGGCGGAGCGAACCTCAGAGAGCTCGGCGTCCCGGCGGCGGCGGCCCGCTACGCTGCCTTCCTGGCCGGCCGAGAGGATCGCCAGCTCGCGGGCGAGGTAGGCATCCAATCGGGACTGGGCGGTTTCGAGGTCCGTCGGCATGAACCCAAGGTCGCCCGAGGGTCAGAGTCGCGGTGTACTGTTTGGCGCGATTAACTTGCGGAGGGTCTGGAAGGCCCTAGCCGTGGATGCCCCGGTTGAGGATCCGGCGGCCTCCGGGCTGGTCGTAGGAGACCCGGTCCACCGCCTGGCTGGCCCTGGCGGCCAGGGCCTCCAGCTCAGCGCGGCCATCCGGGCCGCCGAGGTGGGGGGCGAGGATCTTGGTGATGGCCCACCAGCTGCTGTAGGCGTAGCTCCAGAGATCGAGAGCCTCGTTGCGATCTCGGGTCTGGACCCAGCGGAATGAGGTCTTGCGGGTCTTGGCGTCTGTGACGGGCATGCGCTTCTCGGAGCCGAGCTGTTCGTGGTACTCATGGCTGGCCCAGGCTGGAATGTGGATGGACTTCGGGGCGTTCGATTCCAGAGCTATCCGGCTGAAGAAGACGCGCTTGGTGTCATCGGTGCTGGTATTAAAGACGCGCTGGGTGTGCTTCCGGCTGCTGGATTCTTCACACCAGCCCTTCGACGCGAGAGTTTCGACGCCCATCTGAGGGAAGACCCAGCGCTCGTGCCGGGGCGCACAGAAGTTGTAGACGGCATCGCGGGTGTTGCCGTCGCGGCCGTCGATGAAGACGATGTGAGCCGTCATCTGAGCGCCGTTCTGATGTCTCCAGCCCTGGAGCAGCCAGGCATCCAGGTCTTCCCACACCTCCGGGGTTTGGGGGTTGCCGGTGAAGACCTGGAAGTCGATGAGGTAGGCGCGCTCATCGGGGGCGAAGCCGACGGCCTGGGCCTCCAGACGCCCCTGGGCCGCGGTCTGCACGTCGACCTGGACGGAGATGATGGCCACGCCATCGGGCACCACACCCTTGGGCCGGTCCTCCTTCTCGGCCCGGGCCCTGGTCTCATCGGGCTCCACGGACTCTCCGGGAGCGCTGTAGGTTTCGGCGAGGTTGAGGTTGATGAAGGCCTTGAGCTCCAGCTGGTCGCCCTGGGCATCCACCCACTCCTGCGCCAGCTTCGCCCAGTGGCCGCTGAACATGGCGTAGAGGCCGTTGGCGTGATAGCCCTTCACGGCGGTGACGCCGGGGCGGCGGTGCTTCCAGTGCCCGGCCTCCATCATGGGCACCTTCCAGCGCTCCTCGATCTTGTGGCCGCACCGGAGGCAGGACCAGTAGACGCTATCAGGGAGCACCTGGTTGTCCTTGTCCTTCTCGTAGCGCAGCAGGTACTCGGTGGGGTTGGTGGGATTCCGCCAGAGGAAGGGCTCCATGGCGTTGCAGTTCGGGCAAGGGTTGAGGTAGATGCCCTGGGAACTGCGGTTGTAGGCCTTCTCGATGCGGGAAACGCCGCTCGGCATGGCCGGGGTGCTTCCGATAAGGAGGCGGGCATCAAAGAACTCGTCCATGCGGCGCCGGATGATCTTGTCGGGGTCGCCTTCGTCCGAGACATCGTTCTTGTACCCGTCGGCCTCGTCCTCGATGCCGAAGCGGCTGCGGATGGACCGCAGTTCGCGGGGGTTCCCCGCGCTGAGGACGGAAATCGAGGCGCCGTTGCTGAATCGCTTGTTGCGCGTGGTGCTGCCAGAGCCTTTCGAGGTGCTGACCCGGAGCAGCCGCATGAGCTCGGGTGTGGATTCGATCATCTCCTCGAGTCGATCCTTGGCGTACTGCTCGGCGGTATCGCGTGAGGGCAGGGCCATGATCATGGCCATGCCGTGAAGGCTGATGCCCCAGCCGATGGCGTTGTTGCAGATCTCGGACCACCCCAGGCGGGTGGCCTTCATGAACACCACTTCGCGGACATCGGGGTCGCAGCAGCTGGCCTGGATCTCCCGTTGGATGGGGTCGGCCACCCATTGCCCAGGACGGCCGGAGGCGGAGGGGAGGACGCGGTGCGCGGATGCCCATTGCTCGATGCTGATGTCGGCCGGCGGCGCCCAGCGGCGGCGGAGGCGATCCTGGGCGGCGTCGAGTTCGGCGAGGGCGGTGGGGTGGGAGGAGATCATGCCGAGGCCTCTTCTTGGGCCAGGCCGCGCAGGGCCCGGCGGATCTCTGCCCCTACCTTCCCCGCCGCGTCTGGGCCGATGGTGGGCCGTAGGCGAGCCTCCAGCGCCAGGAGCTCATGGCGCGCGGGGTTGATGATGGCGGTCATGGCCTGCTCGTAGTCGGCCACGGTGAGGATCTGCTTCCGCTTCTCGGCGAGTTCCAGCTCGGCGATCTCCGCTTTGGCGGTGTCGTAGCGCTCGCGGCCGGTGATCTGGCCATCTCCCCGGGTGGTGCCCGCGGACAGTTTCTCCTGAAGGAACTTCACGTACCAGCGCAGGCAGTCCAGCTCGTCGTAGTCGCCCCGCTTGACCTTGGGGAATCCGGCCTCTTTCGCAAGCTGCTGGACCCGCCTGGGGGTGAGGCCGAAGCTGTCTGCAATTCTTTGAATTCCCGCCATGTTGCGCTCGATCCTTGGGGTCTGGCAGTTATTAAAGCAAGGGTGCTTATACTGCTATTGCAATAAGCAGATACTGGCCTTCGAATGGCAAAGCGAAATGGGGTCCCAGAGACCTACGCACTGACCCATACGCGGTCCGAATTACCCGCAGGGGCACCCCCCCGGGGAAGGACCCATCGATGCACCTTGCAACATTTGCATGTCCAAGTGTGGCAATATTTACACGCTGACGCGCCGGGGCATCCACTCCGATGTGACGCGATGCGGCATAGAATCGAGCATGTGACCTTCTCGATTTCTTCTGAAGCACTACCACGGTTAATTGGCCGATGCAGCAGGGGCGCATGTTTCAGTCCTCCCCTGCCGCACTTTTGCGGCCAGCCCACCCGGTCTTCCGCGCCACCCGCTTCTGCGCTTCGGCTATCCGCCCAAGATCCCAGCCCAGGTAGACAGCGGTGGTGCGGATGTCCTTCTGCTCGAGGGCCATCTGGATGTCCTGGATGGTCGCCCCGTTCTCACTCAGCCAGGTGGCGTAGGTGGCCCGAAGGCGGTGGGGCGTCATCCGAGGGACACCCACCGCCTTACATGCGGCATCGAAGACTCGGCGGATCCGCCCCGGCGTCACGGGCTTTCCCTTGAGGGTCGGGGCCATCCAGCCGTAGGGCTTGGCCTTCGCCCTCAATCGGTCCATGAGCCAGGACGGGACAGGACGAGGCACGGCATCCCCCCCCTTCGTTCCTCCGGGGGTGTAGGTCTCGCGTTCCAGGTCGAGCCATTCCCACCGTGACCGCTGGGCCTCGCCCCCTCGCAGGCCGATGCCGATCTCCAGGGCCAATACCATGCCCAGACCCGGGTCGTGCTCGGTCAGGGCATCTACCTCATCCAGCCACTCGTCAGCCTTGTCCGTCGGGATGAGGGGCTTGGGCTTCCGCTTCAGCTTGCTCTCTGCCACGTTGAAGGGCATGGCCCGGATCATGTTGCGGCTGATGGCCCAGCGGCACACGATCCGGATGTAGGTGAGCCACTGGTTCCCGGTCGAAAGGGCGTGGGTCTGAAGGAACACAGCCAGCTCGTCCTCGACCTTCGGGGTGGTGACCTGGGTCAGTAGCAGATCGCCGAGGCTCCCGAGGTGCAGGCGCCCGCAGCGCTCCATGTTTTCCAGGTGGCTCTTGCTCTTGCGAAGGATGTGCAGGGGATGGTTGACCCACTGGACGAAGGCGGCCCGCAGTGTGGGCTCCGGCTCCTCACCCCTCGACCGCATCAGCGCCTTCTGGTGGATGTCCAGCGCCACCCGCTCAGCTTTGGCCGTGTTCCGCAGTGGCTCCTTGGTCGTCCGTGTCCGCCGCTTGTTGGCGATCTGAAACTCGCAATGCCAGGTCCCCCCCCTGGGGACCATCGTCACGGGCCCGCACCGGTAGCGCCGCTCGGTCACCACAGCTTCACCTTTTGGAGCATGGTCCAAAGCGCGTCCCGGAAGTGGCCCTCGAACACCTGGTTGAAGGTGGCCTCGATGGTCCCCTTGAAGTCGAGCACCTTGGAATACCTGGCTCGTTTCGGCACGAACTTGAAGAGCTGGGCCACCCCCCGTTTGCCCTTGCGGGTGTAGATGCCCAGCGGCGTCTTGGTCTTGATCGACCAGAGCACGAAGTAATCGCGCTGGGTCTTCGCTCGGCGCTTGTCCCGGGCTGGGTTCCGGCCGGTGCGGCCATCCGTCCTCCGGTTCTCGGTGGAGCCTTGATCGCGGAGGGCCCTCATGGCCGAGAGCACCTGCACATAGGTACCGCCCGGGATGTTCCCGTAGGCGTTCAGCTTCGCGTCGTCCCCGGGCTCCATCTGCCACCCTGGGGGGAGGATGCCCTTGGCGCGGAGCAGCATCTCGCTCTTCTTATTCGCACGGTAGCCACCCTGGGTCAGGGCCTTCAGGTATTCACTCGGCTCCACGACCTTGCCGCGAGTTTGCCAATTCCAATCCGCACCCTTCACGAAGACATCGTATTCCTGACGATTCTTCGTCGCCGCCTGGTAGCGGGTCGCATGCTGGGTCTGCGGCGTGGGTCGGTCGAGTTTGGAGCTCAGCACCTTGTCGAAGGCGTACTTGGCCGCCACGGCCGTCTTGGTCATGGCGGTGGCGATGGCGTATTTCAGGCCCTTGCCACCGCGAAGGTAGGTAAGCCTGGCCATCCACTCTTTCGTGTGCCAGCCGAACTTGATCATCCGAGCCCTCCCCCGGCCCGCCGGACGAGCTGCTGGACCCGGGCCTTGCGTCGACTGGTGAACCAGAGCGCGCGGAGGCGGCTGACCGAGACTCCCACCTCGATGGACACCGCCCGGAAGACCGCCTCCCGCGGGAGATCCGGGTGGAGCTGGGAGACGAACTCGCAGCGCCACTTCAATTCGTTGTCTTCGAGGTAGATCTCCATGGCCTCGGCGAAGGTTTCGAGAATCGTCTGCTTCAGGCGTTCGGCTTCGGCCGGATCGAGCAGCGGCCGGATCGCACCGCGGCGCACCGCCTGCCGGAGGTCGTGGGGGAGGTCCTCAGGGGTGACCCAGCCCTTCCAGTTGATGGGCGCCCTGCTCAAGCCTCACCCCCAGCCGCGGCCTTCAGGTCCAGGGGGCTGAGCCGCATGTCCTGGCCGCCCACATAGCTGGCCGGCCAGCTTCCGAGGATGCGGCTCTTGAGGGCCGGGTCGTAGAAGGCCTCCAGCGCTTCGGGCGTGACCAGGTTGCTGGTCCAGAGCACGGGGAACTTGCGGCGGTGGCGGGCGTCCAGCACCCTGGCCAGCAGCGGTCGCGCCGGGTCCTTCTCGCCCGAGGTGCGCTCGCGGCCCAGGTCGTCCAGCACCAGCAGCGGCACATCCTCGGCCCACTCCGCCCACTGGTTGAGCCAGACGGGCTCGAAGCGGCGCTCATGGATGCGCTCGGCTTGGTCGTGCCAGTTCACCCAGAGCAGGCGCCGGTCTCGGGCGATGAGCCCGTCGATCCAGCAGAGCGAGGCCCGCCAGGGGTCCGGCTGCGAGCGCACCGCGGCCTCCACCAGGCCCGCCACGTAGTGCGTCAGGGCCCAGGTCTTGCCGGTGCCGTTGGTGCCCACCAGGCCGAAGCCCCCAGGCCGCGCCGGCACCGCATGGCGCGCCGGGTGATCCAGCGCCTCCAGCTCCCGGGCCTCCAGTCCGGCCCTGGCCAGCAGCTCGCGGGTTCGTGCATGGAATGTGCTCATCGTTCACCTGCAAGGGGGAGAGTCGGGAAAGGGGAAGGGCCCTGGGACCCTGGAGACGGTCGGAGAGGCATGAACCGCCCGGGGCTGGCCCGAGGGCCGCCCGTGTTCTGGGCGCGTTCCAGCCAGCTCATGGCGAAGCGGCCGATGCCCTTCTGGGTCTTCCGGCGCGAGAGGTTCCCAGGGTCGTTCAGCCAGAGGAGCATCTTGCGGACCTCGGCCAGGACGTTCACCCCAGGGAAGGCCTCGGCCCAGGTCTTGACCATGGCCTCGGTGACGGGCCAGGTCTTCCCACCTGAACCAGCCACAGGGAACTCCAACACCACCGGCGTGGAGTCGGACTTGTCCGGCTCCGCGCAATACTCTTTTTTGGGAGCGGGAGCGGGAGCGGGAGCGGGAGCGGGAGGGGCGTCATTTGCTGCCCATTTGCTGTTCACTTGCTGTTCACTTGCTGCCCGTTTCCTGGAAGTCGCACCTTTCCGGCCAGCATCCGACCGCATTTCAGAGAGCGTCCGACCCTGCTCTTTCCGAGCCATCTCCCGCTGGAGCCGCTTGCCGACGTAGCGGGGGGCGTGGTCGAAGAGGTCGTGGCACTGGTAGTGGCCCGAGCGACCTTCCACCTCCTCGATGAAGCCCGGGTGATCCTCACCGCCGGCATCCATCAGGGCCCGGCAGAGGGCCCCGGGTTCTCCCGGCCATTGGGCCGCGGCCTCCACATCGATCACGTCACCAAGGAAGGGGTCGCCGTTCTGGTAGCACTTCTCCCACATCAGCTCGAGGCAGCCCAGGGCCATGGGGGCGCTGCCCACCAGGCGCGCCAGCCGGAGGAACTTGCGGTGTTGGGTCAAGCCAGGCCGAGCCATCACGCCCTCCCGTCGATCACGGCGACCAGCAGGCGGCAGAGTTCGGCCAGGTTGGTCTTGGCGCGCGGGGCGCTGCCCAGGAAGGCGTACTGGTGCGCCTCACGCGCGAGATGCAGCACCTGGCCCAGGCGGTCGTCCTCACCGGCCCGGGCCTTCAGGCGCGCGATCTCGCGCAGCAGGGCGTCCTCCTCCACCGCCCCGAAGACCGGCTTCACGCCCAGGGCCTCGGCCAGCTGGTGGAAGAAGGCCCCGCGACGCTCGGCGTCCAGATCCGACAGGCCCAGCACCACGTAGCCCTCCTGCAGGCCGTAGCCGCTGGTCAGGCAGGTGATGCGGCGCGGCCCCAGCTCGCGGCCTGTGTAGACCTCCGCAAAGGGATCCCACTCGCGCTTCAGCACCCCATCCCCCACCGCGAAGGGGCGGTCGGCGAGGCGGATGGTGAAGGGCTTCCGCCCGGCCATAGCCGCGGCGAAGGGAGCAGGGTGGCACTTCAGGTCATGCAGCATCGGTCATCCGCGAAAATTTAGGCTTGGTTTGCGTTTGCAGTTCTACGGTTCGTTCAACAATTACGTTTTAAAAAGAGTGATTAGGCGAACTTGGGCGTCCGAATGAAGTTCGTCTAATTCAAAGTTGGGCGTTCACTCGGATCGCAGACTTTCCCGGTGCTCAAGTTCTTCACCGCTGTCCTCCCACGAAATGGCCATGGCGTGGCAGCAGGCGGAGCACCAACGGAAGGTCTGGATCCCTCCGTCGTAGGCTTCGGCTCTTATTCGGATTCGCTCTCCCGGTTTGATCTCTCCGGTGCAGATTTGGCAAGGCCCAGGCTTTCGCGCCACGCCGATCTTATCTTTCAGCACCACTTCACCGTCCCCGAAGTCTCCCTCGAAAGGGTTGTAGGCCATGCACTCCTTTTCGTTGAAGTCGCGCCCAACCGGCTCCTTCAACTCGGACCCAGCCTGGATTTGCTCATTTGGCATCATCGTGGTTCCCTTCTCCGGCTGGGCCGGTTAAGTCGAAAGTTAGGCATCTTCTGTGAGCCTTACGCCCTTGAAGTAGATATGGCCGCAACTAAAACACTCGTAGGGCGTTTCCGTGTCGCGCTTCATCCACTCGTGGGCTGGATTGCAGTTCCAGCAGGATCTAGTTGGGAACAACCCCAATAATCCGGATGGCCCATTTGCCTTCGCCCACTCTTCCGCTTCTTGCCTCAATGTTTCGACGGTGCCCAACCCGCCGCTCAACTCGGACCCTTGGGCCTGTTCATCTTTTCGGTTCATGGTTCGTCCTTCCTGGCCCAAGGGCCGGTTAGCTTTTCGTTAGGCGTCAGCCTTCGTGCAAAGAAGGAACAGGCTTCCCCCTTCGTTGACCAGGCTGTCTTTCTGGTGGTGCTTGCATGTGCCCATAGGCACGGGGCCTTGAATGTTCGTGATGATCCCGTGGGCGCAGACGCGGGGCTTCTCACCCAGCGCCTCGGTGTGAGCCAGAAGGGGGCAGGTTGAACAGGAAAGGTCCCAGATCCCCGCATTCCCTTCCGTGAACTTCACCCGGCGCCTAACCACGGCGCTCAACCCGGACCCCGCCTTCGTTTCGTCCTGGCTCATCATGTCTCCTTGGCCCACGGCGGGGCCGGTTAGCTTTTCGTTAGAGCTCCCGCAGCACGATGTGATTGTCCTTGCTCCGGTAGTAGAGGTCCGGGAACCGGTCACGCCACGCCATCAGCTCCGCCTCCAGCTTGGCTCGCGTGATGCAGCAAAGTGGCTGCGGGAATGCCGTTTCAAAACTGAATGGAGTGATCATCGCCCTAACCGTGGCGCTCAACTCGGACCCTTGGGCCTGTTCATCTTTTTGGTTCATGGTTCATCCTTCCTGGCCCAAGGGCCGGTTAGCTTTTCGTTGGGCGCTACCTGTAGATCAGAAGGGCAGCCCAAACAGTTGCAGCAGCGCCGAGAATGAAGCTGACGAGATCCGCACCGAGCGTCGTTTCTTCTTTCCTTGGGTAGTTGCAAATTGCGATTCGGCCAAGTCGGATCACCCCGGCTATAACGCCAAGCCAGAAAGTGAATTTAATGAATGTGAGCATCCCTTAGTCCTCGCGCTCAACCGAGCGCTCAACTCAGACCCCGGCGCCTGATGGTTGTGGTTTCTTCATCGCTAATCCAGCGCCGGGGCTGGTTAGCTTGGCGTTAGGCCGCTTCCATCTCAAATTGCATTTCCAGCGCCAGCTCCTCAGTCACCAGCAACGTTCTACCGTCCGGCATAGTGCGTTCCCACATCCAAAGGCATCCCGGGGTCTGGCAGGTATGCTTCCATCCAGCCGCTTCTAAAAACTTTTGAACCGCGTTTGTGTAGTTATCCGACGCCACGTCTTTCAGCGCGAGAAGTTGGTCTAATTTCATCCTTTCAATCGTTTCCACGTTCATTTCCTCCGGGCCTAACCAGGCCCTTCAACTCGGACCCCAGCGCGGGTGCGATGTGGTTTCTGATAGGTCCGGCCTGCGCTGGGGCCGGTTAAGGGCGGGCGTTATGTGGATCTACTCATGCCGCTCGGCTCCCAGTTCCAAAGAGCCTCACCGCCGCGTAGCTCGGGCAGATAGATGCCGTCCACCTTGTCGGGCCGAACATACTTCCCGAGGAAATCCACTTCGCCCTTGCGCTCGCAGCGCCAGACAGCGCCCTCGGCTGGGTCGAGTGCCCCGTGATGGCCGGTGCCTCCAAGGCGAGCCATGGCCGTCTCGACAGAGCAGGGGCCGCCGAGATGAAGGACGGTCGGCGTGGTGATTCCGGCGCGGTCGCACCTGGCGCTCAGTTCCTCCCATAGCACCCGCTTCCCCTCCCTGAAGATGTCGAAAGCGGCGAAGGGTTCGTGGGCCAGCAGGTAGCGGGTGCCGTGGGCCTGGGCTAGCCATTCGCCACAGATCCGCTCCCCTTCGGCCAGCAGATCATTGAAGCGTGGCCAGTTCTGGGCCACCCACCCGGCGAAGAGGTGATGCTGCGAATAATGGCTTGTCTCCGCCCTCCACCCGGCGCGGGTGACGGGCACAATCACCCCGCCCAGCTTCCCGATGCCCACATTCGATCCGTCCAGCTTCTCTTGCACGATGATGAGGTCGTGCCGGTCCCTGACCCTTTCCGTGAGAATACGGGCCTGCCCGTCAGCGATCTTGTGATCTCCTGGCCCCAGCCTGCTCATGGGCAGGTGGCCGATGGACCCGTAGGACTTCCCGCCGAATGGTTTGTTCATCTTTTTGACTCCCTGTTGGTTGGGGTTCGCCACATAACCATCTCGCTCAACCCGGGCCCAGCAGCGGGCACCGATGCCGGGGCAGCATCGTCGGGATGCCCTGCACGGGCTCGACGCCCTGCGCTTGCAGCTCGCGGCAGATGGCGCACAGGCATTCGTAGGGCGCGGCCAGGCGGGCATGCTCGGCCAGCTGGTGGGAGGCGGCGTGGGTCAGCACCTGGTCGCGGGCTTGAAGCCGGGCCAGCTGCAGGGCGAGGGCGACGTTGAGGGTGGGGTTGAGGGCGGTCATCGGCGCAGCCTCGGGGCGGCCTGCCGGTAGACGATGCCGGGCCGGTCCACCCGCGCGAAGGTCAGCTTGGGATGCTGGAGCTTCCAGATCTCATGCTCGAGGCGCCGGCGCTTGTCGGACCAGGCGCAGCGGGCGTCGAAGTAGTCCCACCCGGCCCTGGAGCGGGGGTCGTAGGGCGAGGGCATGACCGGCTTGGCCTCCAGGTGCTCTGCCAGCGCGGCGCGCAGGGAGTCCAGGTCCGCGGGCCGCGAGGGGGCCCGGCGTTCGACCGTGAGGGTGGCGGCGGGCGAGCTCATCACCACCACCCGAAGAAGCGAGGCTTCAGGATGCGGCCCCACAGGTCGGCCACATCGATGAAGAGGATCCGGAGCAGAGTGTGGTCCCGGCGGTCGATGGCGTTCATGCTGCACCTACCTTGTGGAAGATGGCCGGGCGCTGCTGCACCACGGCCTTGATCAGGGCCTTCACGGTGCCGACGGGACAGGCGTTGCCGATCATCTTCACGGCGTCGCGCTTGGTCAGGGGCTTGCCCTCGGCGCTCTCGAACTTGAACCACTCGGGGAAGCCCATGGCGCGGGCCAGCTCCCGGGGCTCGAGCATGCGCATGCCGATGTCCGTGATGATGTAGGTCTCGCCGTCGATCTCGACCGTCACCAGCCCGTGGCGGGCGATGGTGGTCACGGCGTGCAGGGGGTCGGCGGGCGTCTGGTGCTGGCCCCCGGTGGAGTAGTACTGCTGGAGGAAGGCGGCCACCAGGCTGTGCTTCACCCCACCCGCCACCACGGTGCCCAGGGGTGCCTGCAGGTCCAACACCCGGGGCGCCTGCCCCTCGCGCTCGCCATAGCCGGTCTGGATGAGCGAAGCGGCCACCAGGGCGTTGTGGTCGGTCCCGGTCACGGTCGGAGTGGGCTGGTCCAGGGGCGCGCCCACCACCCCGCTATAGTGCTTGGCCATGAAGGCGGCCACCAGGGCGGCATGCCCCCCGCCGGCTGATACCGTCGGCAGCGGCGCCTCCACGCTTCCGGCGCTGGCCTGGATCTGGTCCGGGGCTGTGCCGCGCAGGCTGACCATGCTGGCAGCCACCAGCGCCGTGTCGGCCTTGGTGGTGCCGGTACCCATGGGCTCGGCAAGGCCCCGGGGGGCGCTCTGCCCGGCCCGGCCGCCCACGCCCACCATCGTGGCGGAGACGATGGCCTTCTCCCCCCGGTTGGCCGTGGTGATGGTCTTCATGGGCTCGTCGGCGTTCTCCAGGCGGCCGCCGTGGGTCAGGTTCACGATGAAGGGCCGACCCTTCAGGACGAACCGCTCCACCCCGGCGGCGATGCGGCGCAGGGTGGCCTCGGCCAGGGGCTTCTTGCGATCGAAGATCGACGGCACGGGGATGCTCCAGTCGATGCACTCGGCAGCCGTGCGCCAGGGCGGCAGGGCCGCGTCGAAGAGCCCGGCGGGCTTCCGGGGATCCCGGTGGGTGGGATCGGGCCAGACGATGGGCAGGCCGTCGCGCACCGCCTGGAGGAAGAACCTGCGGCGGATGGTGGGGTCGCCGTAGTCGGCGGCGCAGAGCACCCGCCACTCCACCCGGTAGCCCAGGCCCTCCAGATCGGCCACGAAGGCACGGAAATCCTCGCCCTTGCGGGCCTTGATGGGTTGGCCGGCCCCATCCAGAGGGCCCCAGTCCTGGAACTCAGGCACGTTCTCGACCATCAGCACGTCCACCTGGGCCACCCGCAGCCAGCGGTCCACAACCTCCCAGGCGTGGCTGCGCTGCTGCTCCTCCTTGGGCTTCCCGCCCCGGGCCCGGCTGTGGTGGACGCAGCTGGGGCTCGCCCACAGCAGGTGGATCCGCTCCAGCCCGTAGGTGGCGGCGGTCACCTGGGTGATGTCCTCCTGATGGACGCTGATCCAGGGAAAGTTCCGCCCGTGAGTGGCGACGGCCAGATCCCAGTGGTTGATGGCGTGGCCGCAGAGTTCCCGTGTGGGGATGCCCAGCTCCTCGAAGGCCAGATGCTTGCCGAGGCTCTCGCCCCCGGCCCCGCAGAACAGGGAGACGGTGTTGGGGGTCATGCCGACATCTCCCCGGCCTCACCGCCCTCGGCCAGCCGCTGGGCCTGGCGCTCCCGGCGCAGCACCTCCCGGGCCGCCTCGCGCAGCTGGTCGATCAGCTCGTCGCCCAGACCGGCGGCGTGCAGCACCTCGGCCACGGCGGCGTGCAGCTCCGGCAGCAGGCGCTCGGTAGCCACCAGGGCTTCCTGGGCGATGACGATCTTGAGGGGCGGCTGGCCAGGGCGGCGCTCGGTGAGGCCCGATGCCCAGTAGAAGCAGGCGGCCTCCAGCACATCGGCCAGGCGCAGCAGGGCCAGCACCACGGGCGAAACGGTCGCCATGGGGTTCCCGCAGCCCCGCGCCTCCCAGAAGATGCCGTCCATGAGGGCGTCGTAGTCGATGCTCTCCAGCCGGTTCAGCACCTGCTTGCTGGGGTTCGGCACGTCCCCGTTCTGGGTCTTAGGCATGTCATGCACCATGAAGGCGCGCCAGAGGGCCAGCTCGTCCCGGTGGTCGAACTGGCCCACCGGCAGGCGGTGCCCCAGCCACACGGCCAGCATCGCCCCGCGGCCCGTATGCTCGGCCAGCGTCTGAGCCCGGGCCGTTTCGACCGTATGCCAGCGCTTGACGTGGCCCAGGGCCAGGATGTCGTAGGGGTGCAGGTGCTGGATCATCGGGTGCTCCATGAGGTCGAGCGTTCGAACAGGGCCAGCACCAGCAGGAACCACAGGCCGCCGGTGAGGCTCCCGGCCGCCGTGGCATGCACGCAGCCGGCCAGGGCCGAGACCCGCGCGAGAAGGCGGGAGGGCGTCATCGGGGCTCCGAGTCGTGGGCCAGGTCGGGGGGATAGAGGGCCGCGTCGTGGGCGGCGTGCTCCCGGTCCACCAGCAGGCCCCCGATCTGGGCAGCCACCAGCAGCAGGAGGATGCCCGGGAGGGCCAGCAGCAGGCCAAGGGCCATGGCGACACCCGCGACGATGCGAAGGAAGCGCGTCATTTCATCCTCCGCGTCTTGGTGGTGTCCTCGCTGGGGGTGGGCTTCTTCTTCGGCGGGGGAACCGGCAGCAGCAGGGCCGCCACCACCGAGACGATGGAGAAGAGGAGGATGCCGAAGAGGTAGTCCACCTCCGCGGCCCGCGGGTCGAAGAACAGATCAGGCATGGCTGTCCTCCCCGGCCCGGGTGGGCAGCACCACATCGAAGAGCGGCGACCACCAGCCGAAACCGTGGAGCTGGGGCTCGAAGCGGGCCGCGGCCAGCGCCACGCCCAGATCGCGGCTCTCGTGGGCCATGGCCCGGCCGGCCAGGTCGTAGGCCGCCATGGGCGAGGGACACATGGGAAGCGGGTGGTCCTTCATCGGGGCCTCCGGAGGGCCGGGCGGGGCGCCCGGAGCAGCCGCGCCTCGCGTTCGCGGCGGCGCCGCATGAGCTGGGCCAGCAGCCACCACTCGACCGAGGGCCAGAAGAAGGCCAGCAGGGCGGCGGCCGCCAGCAGCACCAGGCCCAGGAAGGCCATGAAAGGAAGCGCGGTCAGCAGGAAGGCCATCAGCGACCCCCTTTCAGGGCTTCCGCAGCCTGGGCGGCACCCTCCGGCGTGATGGTCACCGAGCGCCCGTCGTGCGGCGTGGTGATGGTCATCGAGGTGCCGTGCTCGGCCAGGCTCTTCATGAGCTTGCCCATGGAACGGCGGACGGCCGGGTCCTCGGCCACACCCTGAAGCGCGGCTTCGGTCATATCGAGGGCAGCCGAGAGCACGCTCTTCTTGTCCTTGACGAGGGGCCGAATCCGATCCTTGGCGAAGACTTCGGCGCCGCCATCGGTGCCGAGGATGTGAACCTTGGAATCCACAAACCCTCCAGTGGCCGGCCCTACCTCCTGCCAGGGCGCCTCGCCCGCGGGCAGGGCCTCGCCGGCCAGCCCGGCCTTCACCCAGGCCAGCAGCTGCTGGGCCAGGGCCTCGCCGTTGTCGTCCGTGCGTTCGGCCAGGAACTGCTTGAAGCGGCGGTCCAGGTGGCCGTGGCCTTCCTCCAGCAGGAAGATCCGGTCGTGCAGGCGCTCCTGCGGGGCCTTGCCGGTGGAGGGTGGCATCTTCAGGGCGCCGAGGCGCAGCTGGGCCGCGTCGAGGGTGGCCACCCACTCCAGGTCGCCCGACAGGATTCGCACCTTGAGCTTCACCGGGCGCATGCCACGGGACAGGGCCTCGAAGGCCTCCCGGCACTCGGAAGGGTTGCCCTTGGCCAGGGAGATCCGCTTGACCTCCCCACGCTCGGAGGCCAGCTGGATCTGGTCGTCCACGAACAGGCCCGAGCCGTCGCCCGCCTCGCGGCTGGTGCCGCCCTCGGTCATGCCGCGCATCCAGAGCCAGAGCAGGAACTCCTCACCGAGGAACCGGCCCTGCTCGATCAGTTCAAGAGGCTTCATCGGTCACCTCGAATAGTGGAAGGGTGGGAAGGGCTTGCAGGCGGCGCGGATCGTCGGGCGGCAGGTGCTCCAGCGCCGCGTGGCGCTTCCAGCACACGGGCCCGTAGCCCCGCCGCCGGGCCGCCGGCGTCTTCAGCCAGCGGTGGCAGTCCAGGCACTGCGGGAACTCGCGGGGGGAGGTGGGCATGGCTCATCCCACCTCCTCAACGTCCTCGGCTTCGACGTCATCGATCTCGAAATCCCAGTCGAATGACCCGCTATCCTCGGCTTCATCGAGGGCCTTTTGTTCGGCCTCTTCCTCGCTCTCGGCTTCGACCTCGATCACGCGGGTGGCGTAGGCCCGGGCCTTGACGGTCACCTTGTAGGTGCCGGGGCCGCCCTCACGGGCCTCCTCGATGAGAACCGGCACATCCTTCTGCTCGGCCTTCCAGCCGAGGACATCCCGCCCCTTGGCCGCCAGGCGCTCCCGGGCCTGTTCCTCGGTCATATCGAACACGGCCTGGATGGAGATCGGCTTGCCCCCTTCCGGCGGGGTGAAGGTCCAGCAGCGGAGGTAGCAGGTGCTCTTAGGCATCGGCCACCTCGAGATCCAGGGGATCCAGCGCCATCAGCCCCTCGGTGGGGATCTGTGGCGCCACCCGGCCGGCCAGGGTCAGTGGGCCCTGGGGGTGCAGCTCGCACCCGAAGCTCTTGATGAAGAGGCCGACGAGGGCGCCCTGGGCCTTCTGGCTGGTGGCCGCGGTCCAGACCTGGCCCGCCCTGTGGTCCCAGACCACCTCGTAGGCCTTGGGCGTGGGCACCACCTTGCGCAGCAGCTCGGCCTTCACCTCGTCCGCCAGGCTGATGCGGGCCTCCTTGCCGATGAAGGCCAGGTCCTTCTCCTTCTGCAGGGTCTGCAGGCGCATGTCCACGTGGCTCTTCAGCAGGGCCGCGGGGATCTTGCGGGTGTCGATGCGCAGCGCGAAGACGAAGAAGCGATCCTGCTCCACCCATTCCTCTTCCGGTGGCGTGATCAGCAGGTTCCGCCAGTCCACCCAACCCAGGCGCTCCTCCTCCAGGCCATCCTGGAAGGGGCGCCACTGGTCCTGGCGCAGGCCGGCCATCAGGTCGGCGAAGGCGGGCACAGGCCCCAGCACCAGGTGCCGGGCCGCCGTGAGGGTTCCCTGGAGGAGGCTCATGCCCGCTTCTCCCGGCCCAGCTGGCCGATCTGCAGGCGCACCCGGATGATCTGGTGGGCGATCTCCCCCCGCGCCGTGAAGAACACCCGCATGACAGCCTTCAGGTGCGTCGCGGAAGCGTCGATGGTGCGCACGTCCCAGGGCCCTTCCTCCAGCACCTGGACGGCCGCCCGCAGCTGCGCGCAGACCTTCGCTCGGGTGACCAGCGGCTCTTCCCCTTCGGGGATGGCCCTTGCGGGGGCGGCGGGATGGCTGTAGTTTGGTGAGTGCATCATGTCTCCTTGCTCGAGATGGGGCCCGTGTCAGCGGGCCCTTGTTGTGTCAGGCGGAGAGGGCAGGCGAGGGCAAGGCCTCGGCCCAGGCGCGCAAGTCCTTGGTGAGGTAGAGCACGGTGGCGCCGTCTTTCTTGAAGCGCGGGCCGGTGAGGGTCTTCCGGTGGGCGCGCAAGGTCTCCACCGGGACGCCGGTCATGGCGCTGGCCAGGTCCTCGCGGACAGAGATGGGCTCGACCACGATCACCTGCGTGGGGGCCTCGTGCCGGTCGGCCTGGCCGGCCAGCAGGTGCAGGGCGGGGAGGCCGACCACCACGGTGGGGGCAGGGCGGGGCTGACGCTTGGGCTTGAGGGCTTCGGTCTCCGGGCTCATGGCCGCGCCTCGCCAGGGATGCACTGGGACAACATCCGTGCACCTTGCCGCTCGGCGTCCATCACCTTCTGGATGGCGAGCATGCCCTTGCCGGTGATGTGGGTCTTGGGCTTGATGTGGTCGCGCCCGAATTCATCCTTGAAGACCCGCTCCTTGACCGTGAAGAGCCCCGCCTCCATCCATCGCTGGAAGGGCGTGCAGGTTCCTGCGATGAGGAATTCATGGATCCGCAACCAGACGAAGAGGCGATTCTGGCCCGTGCCCAGGATCTTCGCGGCGGCGGCAATGGTGTGGTCCCCCTTGGCCGAGGCAACCCGGTCGGCGAAAGCAGCCTTGAGCGCAAGCACGGCCAGGTCATCGGCCTGGCGAGCCACAGTGCATGCGAGGGTCTCGCGTTCCTGTTCCAGCTTGGCGGCCAGGGCCAGGGCGCCGTGGAAAGTCTTGGGGACATCGAAGGCCTGGTAGCCCCCATTCCTCCGAATGGCGGGCAGCACCTCGTGGGTGATCCATCGCTTGAAGAGCTTGGCCTCGGGCTTCCGGCTGCTCAGCACCAAGGTGTAGAGTCCTGGTTCGTTGACCACGTTGCGGGCGGGCCCACCGTCATTTGAAATGACGGTGCTTTTTTCGTCAGGATCCAGACGGGTTACCGCCTGTCTGGGGTTGCCGAGGTCCAGCGCGGCGCAGACATCCGCGGCGTACCACCAGGGCTCGCCCTCCACCAGGGCCATCCGGACACTGAAGACCGGGGCGCCCTGGCCAGCGGCCTCAGGATGAGGATCAAAGACGAACGTGCGCAGTTCGTGCATCACATCCTCCCTTCTGCCCGCTTCCGCAAGGCATCCATGGCCGTCTGGGCCTGCTGCAGCCGGGCCCCCGCCTTCGCCAGGAGCTGCTTGGCCTCGGCCTGGGTCAGGTCGCCATCAGCCAAGTTCCGGCTGAACTCAGCCACGAAGGCGCCATCCGCATCCAGGGCCTGCGCCAGCAGTTCGTACGGGTTGACCTTCTCGCCGACTTCGGCCCCCTCGCCCATCCAGCGGATGAGCACGCGGAGGGGTTCCTGGTTCCCGGTCTTGTTCGTGATCTTGCGGAGGTCCACCGCATCGGGGAACCAGTCGATCTCATCGAAGTTGAGGCAGCGCGAATACCACCCCTCACTCCGATCCACAGCCGCAGCCACCTCCTTTCGGGGCATGGCCGATATCCCTAGGTGGGGGATCCAGAGGGCCTCTTTCAACTCACGAATGAACCGGTGATCTTGTGGTGTCCAACGACGAACCTTGCACATGGAGGTAACCCCGATGTATGGACGAAGAGGAAAAAGAAGTGCAGGCAGGATTCACGAAGCCCTGCGAAGGCGGCGCTCCCGCAGGGGCAGGAGGGCGTCCGGCCAGATTTCGGTGACATCCACCCCCAATGCTTGGGCTACGGCCAGCCGGGCCCGCTGCCCGCTACGGGCCTGGTGGACGGCATGGCTGATGGCCTGCGGCGTGAGACCGCTGTCGGCACCGATGGACTTCGGGGTGACACCGGCCTTGAGCATGGCGATCTTGATTTCCAGGGTGGTCCACGCCGGCCGTCGGTTGCCGTGAGTTGAGGTATTCTGTTTCATCTGGTTCTCTCTTCGGAGGGTGGGATGTCAACACGAGACAGTATTGTATCGCATGGGACATGCGTCAAGAGGATTTGTTTACCTTGAGCCAACTAGCTGACAGAATCCGCCTTGCGCTGAAAACAAATCGTCTCCGGCCGATTGACGTGCCACGCAGGGGTGGCCCAAGCCGCCCCACGATCTATCGATTGCTCAAGGAGGAGGATCCGAAGGTCGATGGCCTGACCTTGGATCGGCTGGCCGATGCGATTGGCGTTTCACGCCCCTGGCTCCGGGAGGGGAAGGGGCCGATGGGTGCCCCTGGGCCGTTCCCTTCAGCTCTTTCTCTTTTGCACAGCAGCTCGTTCATGCCCACCATGGCCCCCGGGTATGGCTCACGGATCAGCCAGGCTCGCCAAGATGCAGGGATGCCCCTCACCACGGCCGCCCTCACCCTTCAGATCCCCAAGCGCCGCCTAGAGGCCTTCGAGGCTGAGGCCGAGGAACCCACGCTCCCTGAATTGATGTCGATCTCCTTGGGCTATCGGGCCAATGTTCGACACCTCACCACCGGGCAGAGCGAAGCGCCCGCCGACATGGCCCGAGAGCCCAAGGCTGAGCCCTACCGCGATGCTCCGCTGGATCGTGGCCTGCTCTCCCGAGCCCTGGTGGCGGCCCTCGCCTTCCGCCCCAAGCGGGACGCCAGCCGCATGGCTGCAGCCATCGCGGATGCCTACGACACGGCCAGCAAGCCGGGCAACGCGGATAAGTTAGAAGACTTGGTGCAGGCCCTGCTGAAATAATTGCCCAGCCCCCACCATGCTCCAGATAAATTAAATCCCGACCGACGTTCCACCTCAACCGCCATAAGGCGTTTTCTTTTCACCGGAGGAAGTCTTGCGAATTCGTATGTTGCTCCTCACGCTCTTCGTCTCCAGCTGGGCCATGGCCCAGGGCTTCGGCATCAGCCTGGGTCTCTCGGGCGCCAAGCCCCGCTCCATCCAGGACACCACGTTCACCAACCAGCTCGGCGCCTACCTCGGGGCCTCCTACCGGTGGAAGGAGTTCACCCTCGGCGCAGCCTACAAGACCGCGGGGAAGTCCACCATCAGCTACTCGGGCTTCGAATCCAAGGACGAGTTCAAGTGGTCTTACTCCGAGGCCTCGCTCCAGTACGGCATCCCCTTCAAGGGGGAAAGCGTGACGCAGCGGATCCTGCTGGGCGGCGCCATGCGATTCGAAAACACCAAGGCCGAGGACAACACCATCGGGCTCAGCGTCAGCGCCAACTACAACCGCTTCTGGTGGCGGGCCGGGTACGAGATCGAAGGAGAGGTCGACCAGGTGTTCACCAGCCTCGGCGTGTTCTACGCGGGCACCTCGAAGGAGACCTTCGACCCCAACAAGGACTACACGACCAAGGAAGCGCAGCGGCTCTTCGCGCCGACGAATGAATTCCAGATCATGGTGACCTTCAGGTTCTAGACCCAGCCAACCCCGCCTCGACTACGCCCACATCCTCCCGCAGCTTCTTGGCCGCGATATGGGCGTAGCGGCGCGTCTGGCGGCTGGTGGTGTGGCCCAGCATGTCGCCCACGTCGTCCAGGTCCAGGCCCTTCATGCGGGCCATGGTGGCGAAGGAGTGGCGGAGATCGTGGATGTGGAAGTCAGCGAGCCCCAGCTCCTTCAATTCCGTGCCCCGCCGGCGCTGCCACCAGCTTTCGAGCCCCTTATAGGGACCTTTCTTCCCGGGAAACACCCACTTCGACACCTTCCGTTCTGCGCGCTCTTTCAGCAGGGCCACGGCATGCGGGCCCAGGCCCACCAGGCGGTTCTTCTTGGTCTTCTTCCCGGTCTTGTGCTGAGTCCGCGGGATACAGATCACGCCGCCCTCCAGATCCATCCACTCCCATTCCAGCTTCTGGGCCTCGCCCAACCGGGCGCCAGTCATCAGGAGGAACCGCAGCTGGGAGACGGGCAGGGCATGCTTCTCCTCATTCCGATCCAGCCAGGCGGCAAAGGCCACCAGTTCCGCTTCACTGAGTGCGCGGGTGCGCTCCTCCTCTTCGAATCGGATGACATCAAGGCAGGGGTTCGAGTTCCTGGGCCGCTGCTTCCATTCCTCAGCGGTGGACAGGGCCGACGAGAGCACGGCGAGGGCGAGGTTGGCTGAGCGGGGATGCTCGGCCAGGGCCTGGTGCACCTCGGTGGCCTCCTTCGGCCCGATGTCCGCCACCATCCGGCTGCCCAGGGCAGGGACGAGCACCTTGCCCACGATGCGGGTGTAGTCCTTGATGGTCTTCTTCGCCAGGCGGGCCACGTGCTTGGCCAGCCATTCCTTCAGGAATTCCCGCATGGTCTGGGCCTTCCGCAGCCGCTTCTTCTCGGTGCGCGGGTCCTCGCCGCGCGCGACCATGCCCAGGTGATCCGCCGCAGTCTTGCGTGCGGCTGCCACCGGCAGCTTCGGGAAGGCCCCGAATGTTTCGCAACCATCGCGGCCGCGCAAGCTGAAGCGTATGATGTAGGCGACCTTCCCCTTCGGCGAGACTCGCACACCGAAGCCGGGCAGCTTGGTATCCATCACTTCGTATCGCTTTTCCTCGGCTTGCAAAGTCACCAGGAATTCTTTGAGGATGTGCCTTTCACGGAGTGCCATGGGGTTTCTCCGATTTTCGGGTTTCACGGGGTTTTCACGGAACGCAGCAACCCACAGCCACCATCGTGCACCATTTTCAGACCCATAAACCCAAGAAATTCAACCACGCCACCAGCTCAAACCACCCCATCCAAGCGCGGCTCCCTGATTCGTAATCAGCAGGTCGCAGGTTCGAATCCTGTAGTTGGCTCCAGAGAAAAGGGCCCCCCGCACGCGGGGGGCCCTTTTCTCTGGAATGAATGAGGATTCGAACCTGCGAGTGGGACCGCCCGAGGCGCGACTTGATGTCGCGCCGAAGCGGGACCGGCGACCGGCGAAGCCGGACGCAGTTCGAATCCTGGTGGGGTGGGTCGGCGCCCCGTTCGAACCTTCCCTCGCGACGCATGCGTCGCGAGGATCTAGGGTCGAGTGGGACCGCCCAAGGCGTGCCTCTCCACCTGACGCACCCTGCACCGGAGGATGCTCCCACTCGCTTCGCTCACGGAGGTGGAGCCTCTGTCGCACCGAGACGGGACCGGCGACCGGCGAAGCCAGGCGCAGTTCGAATCCCGCCCGGGTGGGTCGGCGTCCCTTCCCGAACCCTTGGCTACGGCCGACGATGTCCACAGGTCCAGGCGGTCATGAAAGGCCGCTCCCGGTGAGGACCCCTCTTTTTTCGCCGACCAGCAGCTGATTCCCAATCGCCTGACCAGCCGATGCTGTTGCAGGGGGTAGCACAAAATCGGCCTCCAGCAAGTCGGCCCGGACTGCGGAGAGAGGACGCCAGTGCACGTTCTCGGCCCTGTTCCAGCCGATCTTGACGGCGGCCTGCTCACACAGGCGCGTCAGGATCGCCACACCCCCGGCGCGGCCGTCCATCACGCGAACCAGCAGCCGGCCACCTTCAGGCAGGTGGGAGGCGGCCCTGAACAGCAGCGCGCGTTGCTGTGCGGGTGGGAGATAGTGGAGAACATCCAGCAAGGTGATCACCGAACACTCGGGCCAGGGCTCCTTGAGCAGATCGCCGCACTCCACCCGGATGGAAGGGGTCGATTCGGCCAGCTGTCGGGCGAAGTGCGCTTTGTGTGCATCCCATTCAATGCCGTGGATGTCGTTCTCAAGGCCTCGCGCGGTCAGAAGCAGCCCAAGCAGGCCGACCCCGCACCCGAGGTCCAGGACCTTCACGCCTGGGGGGATCAACGGGAGAACGGCACGGTAGATGGGATCCAGCCGGATCTTGTACTTCCCATAGCCAGCGAGCCAGTAAGCACCCGGACCTGCTGCAGCCGCGAGCCTCGCGGACACCACCGCGAAAGGGTCGCCGGCTCGATCAGATGAGAGATCGCTGAGGTCCGTGGATTCGATCGTGTTCACCGTGTTCCCCGACATGGACCAGCCCCGGGCCATGGGGGGCTTGCTGACCAGTCTATTCCGTCGTCCGGCCATCAAAGTGTTCGTTGTCTGCTTCCGCATCGGATCGGGTCTGGTGGACCACACCATCCCGACCATCGCTGCTCCTCCGTTGTCAGGCCGATTGCTTCCTGGCGACTTGCGCCACATGGCTTCCCTGGAAACGGGCGACCTTCAATTCGTTTTCTGACGGTCGGCGGCTGCCATCGCCGCCGGCCAGCGTGCTCGCGCCGTACGGCGATCCGCCGGTGATCTCGCTCATGTTCATGATCTCCTGGCAGGAATAGGGAACTCCCACGAGGATCATGCCGTGGTGCAGCAGCGTGGTATGGAACGAGGTGATCGTGGTTTCCTGGCCGCCATGCTGTGTGGCCGTGGACGTGAACACGCTGCCCACCTTGCCGATCAGGGCGCCCTTGAGCCACAACCCGCCGGTCTGATCCAGGAAGTTGCGCATCTGGGCGCACATGTTGCCGAACCGGGTCGGGGTTCCAAAGATGATGGCGTTGTAGCCCGGCAGCTCGTCCACGGTCGCGATCGGGGCCGGCTGATCGAGCTTGGCGCCCGCTTTCCGGGCCGTTTCTTCGGACATCAGCTCCGGCACGCGCTTGATGGTGACCTCGGTGCCTGCGACGCTGCGGGCGCCTTCGGCCACGGCGCTCGCCATGGTTTCGATGTGGCCGTACATGCTGTAGTAGAGAACCAGGACCTTTGCCATGTCGTATCTCCTCGTTGTCTGGTGGTGCGGTGAAATGTGGGCCTGGCATTAGTGGCTGATGCTCCTTTCTCTGGTTGCCTGGATCACCCTCCGGGAGCGGCCCTGGAAGGTTTTCAGGTGGTTTTCAGGGCCCGGCCGCAGTACCCGACTCTCTGGGAGCCGGTGAACTTGAACTGGAACTGGTCGCTCACCCGTCCCGTGAGCAGCAGCTTGAGGAAGGCCCAGGTGAAGACCCGGGGCTGCACGCCCCGCACCACCTCGATGGCGAGGTGATGCCGGGCGCACAGATCCCTGAGCTCCGATGGCTTCAGGAACAGGTCGTAGACATGCATGTGCTTGGGGGTGTTCCTGACGAACCATTCGACGCCCTTGATGGCGATGAGCCAGCTGATGGGGGTCCGGTTGAACGTATGGAAGAAGAAGAAACCGCCGGGCCTGAGGACCCTGGAGGCCTCCCGGATGACGGCATCCCGTTCGACCAGATGCTCGAGGAAGTCCATCATGCAGACCGCGTCGAAGCGCCCGGCGGGAAGAGACAGGACGCGCGCATCCATCGAGCGGTAGATCACCGAGCGAGTCGTGTCGTGCCGATGGGCCACTGCCAGGCTGTCCCGGGAGAGATCGATCCCGGTGACCGCATGGCCGGCTTCCGCCAGGGGATTGGCGAGGAACCCGGCCCCGCAGGCCACATCCAGGATGGTGAGGGGCGGCTCGCCAAAATGCGCCTGCAGTTCCGACAGCACCCAGGAGGTCCTGAGACGGGACTCCGCCCTCAACAGGGCGACCGGGTCATCGGTGGCCGTGTACCACCTTTCTCCCAGCTCGTCGTAGAGGGCATTGTTGATGCCGGGCCTCGTGCTCTCCCGCCGCTTGCGGGTCGACCAGTAGACGACCTGGAACACCAGGAATCCGGACACGGCGAGGCACTGGAACAGAAGCATCGCCCTTGCCGAGGCCAGGGGCGGTGTGGGAATTCCCTTCAAGGGAGTGGCTCCCGTGCTGATCCAGAGCAGGGCCGTGGCGATCAGGACCAGGGGATGCAGGATGAACAGGACGGCATGCACCCAGTGCTCCCCCCCCGGGCATAGGCGCTGGTGGACGAACTCATCCTTGGTGATCAGGAGGCAGGAGAGCACGGCCAGCACCCCGTAGAGGCCGAGGTTCGACGCCGCCGGAGCGAGCAGGAGCGGGCAGGTGAGGCAGGCCAGGAACACCGAGGTGTCCAGGGCGTGCCCCATCCACTCGCCGCGGGGCAGGGTCCTCCGGCGGTGGAACCAGAACTCGTCCACCCCCATGGCGAGGCCCTGGAGGCCGAAAGGCAGGAACCAGAGCAGCAATCCGTTCACCCGCATTTCCGAAGAAGGGCGCCGGAGATGGTCAGCCCGGGCCCGAAGGCGAGGGAGACGACCAGGGTGCCGGGTTGGACAGCTCCATCCTCCAGGATGGCCTTCCACACATGGGGCAGCGTCGCGGAGGACATGTTTCCGAAATCGCCCAGGATGGCATTGCTGGTCTGGATCTGCGCCGGGCGCAGACCGAGGTGCTCCGCGATTTCGTCGATGATCCGGGGGCCGCCGGGATGGATGGCGAAGAGGGCCGAATCGCACAGCTGGGTCGTGGTCAAGCCTGCGGTGGCGGCCAGGCGGTCCAGGAACGCCCCCAGGCCGGCGCGGATGTGGTCCGGGACCTTGCGGGAAAGGGTCATCAGCATCCCGAAGTCGGAGACCATCCAGCTCATGGCATCTTCCGTATTTGGCACGATCTCCTCACGGGTGGCGATCAGTTCCAGTCCGTTCGCGACCGGAGCCCCTTCCCCCAGCCGCGAGGCGGAGTACCGGATCACGCCATCCGCGAACAGGGTCTGCACCACCAGCTGTTCGGGCAGATGCTGGGTCGGGTCCATGTGCAGGGTGCATAGCTCGGTGTGGACGACATCCACCCGGGCCTTGCCCCTTTCCACAAACCCCGCGGCCATGCGGATGGCGGGCAGCGAGGCGTAGCAGCCCATGTGGTAGGCGTGGATCACCTCGGTGGACCGCCCCCAGTCCCGCTTGGCCACCAGCCGCTGGGCCCCGCTGGGTGAGACATATCCCGTGCAGGTGACGTGGATGAGTACCGGCGGCGGCTCTGTCTCCTCGGCGTAGAACTGGTCGAAGGCGAGGCCGCTGACCTCCCGGAAGAAGCGGCTCCGCTCGCCGCAGGGTTTCCCCGACGGGTAGTCGTTCAGCTGGAAGATCCGCATGCGGTCCCAGTCGGTGTGGGTGAAGTCATCCAGGGCGGAGTTGCGGGAACGGATCCGATCCGTGCTGCACCCGAAGCGCATGACCAGCTTCCGGTACTTCCGGGTGATGGCCTCCCGCGCTTCGTCCGTGGCTGGTTTCTGGAGGGTGATCTCCGCCTGGGCATGGGCCGCGGCGATCCATTCCAGGATCGCGCCCTGGCCCGAGTGGTGTTTGGGCGGCTGGCTCTGGAAACTGTGCAGAAGGACCGGAGAGTGAGTCATCTGCACTTCCAAGCATTTTGTGAACCAAACTATAACTTATTATATTGTAATAATTAAATAATACAAACCAACAGCTGCCCAAGGGCATTGAATCAACATGAAACACCGACGCCTTCAATTTGAAGGCCGATCCCAGTTCCAGGCGGCAACCCGGCCGGCCGGGTGGTCGAGGTTTCCTCCTCACAACTTGACGGCGCAACCCGCATTTATGTCCTATATTCCTCACAAGGGAGGGGAACGGAAGATGAATCGACGGATCAGCCAGGCCCCCTTGAACTACGACCGCGAGGCCGGGACCGAGCGACGCGCCCTGCGTTCTCGAGGCGACCGCCGCCGCCACGGTCGGGCCCTCCGCATCTTCTTCATTCCCCTGGACATGTTGGTGCATAAGCTGCGCACCCGCACCCTGGTCGTATTCTGAACGGCCGGGCCCGCTAGGACTTCACCACGCCGTCGACGTACACCCAGCGGCCATTCTCCCGTGCGAAGGTGCTGGTCTCGATGTGGAGGGTGCGCCGGCCGTTGGCCTGGAGGCTGGCGTGGAAGGTGACGATGCCGGTGTCGTCGGCCTTGCCGCCCTTCTCTTTGGCGACGATCTTCAGGCCCACGCAGCTGACGGACTTGCAGTAGGTGGCAAGCTCTTCCCGGTTCTCCTCGGCGCGCTTGTCCTCGGGGCGGGTGGCGATCAGGTAGTCCACCTTGCCGAGGGCATAGGCGGAGAAGCGGGAGCGCATGAGCTGCTCGGCGGTCTCGGGTTGGGCTGTCCCCGCGTGGTACGGGCCGCAGCAGCGGTCATAGGGCTTCTTGGAGGTGCAGGGGCAGGGGCGGGACATGGATCCTCTCTTGGGGCGGTCAGCGGGTTTCGATGCCGGGGGCGATGGTGACCTGGACCTTCTGCTGCACCTTGGCGGCGCCCAGAGTCAGGGTGGCAGTGTAGGTGCCAGGGCGCACGAACTTGTCGGGGCCCAGGCCGCCGTACTCGGTGAGCAGGGTTTTGGTCGGGCGCAGGTTCCAGGCCACCCGTCCCAGGCCCGGCGTGCGGGGCAGGGGGAAGGTGGCCACGGGCTGGCCTTCAGCATTGGTGATCGAGAGGCTGGGAGCCTCGTCGCCCAGGTCGCGGATCCAGTAGGTGAGCACGGCCCCCTCGGGCGGGTTCTCTCCGCGGTAGATGCCCCTGCCGGCCGAGTCCTCCCAGCCGGGCAGCAGATAGGCGCCCTCCGCGGGCCGCACGGGGAAGAGCTCCAGCGGCTTGGCGGCGACCTCGGCGGTGAGGGCCTCCAGGGGGGCGACATCGTCCAGCACGTAGAGGCTGCGGCCGTGGGTGGCGATGACGAGGTCATGCTCCCGGGGCTGGATCTGAAGGTCGTCCACAGCCACGGCGGGCAGGCCGCCAAGCTTCACCCAGTTCGCACCCCGGTCCAGGCTCGCGTACAGGCCGGCTTCGGTGCCTGCATAGAGCAGGTCCGGGTTCACCGGATCTTCCCGAACCACCTTCACGGGCACGTCCGGAGGCAGGTTGGCGGCGAGGCTCTGCCAGGTGCGTCCGCTGTCGGCCGTGCGGTAGATCAGGGGGGCGTAGAGACCGGCCCGGTGGGCGTCCACGGCCAGGTAGGCCACCTTGGGATCGCGCCTTCCGGGCTCGATGCGGCTCATCCACTGGCCGCGGGCCGGCGTGGGCACGAAGGCGCTGAGGTCCGTCCAGTGGCCGCCGTCGTCCTCGGTGAGCCAGAGCTTGCCGTCGTCCGTGCCGGCCCAGAGCAGTCCGGCCTTCACGGGGGACTCCGCCAGGGTGTACACCACGCCGTAGGTCTCCGCACCGCTGCCCGTGGCCGTGGTCTTCTGGGGGTCCCGAGTCGAGAGGTCGGGGCTGATGAGCTTCCAGTTCTCCCCACGGTCCGTCAGGCGGAAGATCCGGTTGCCGCCCAGGTACAGGGCGCCCTTGTCGTGGCTGCTGCCGAAGAGCGGCGCGTTCCAGTTGAAGCGGAAGGCGGGCTGGCCCTCGGCCGGGTTGGGGCGCAGCGTCTTCAGCTCGCCCGTGCGGAGGTTGAATCGGTGCAGCATGCCCTCCTGGCTCTCGGCGTAGACCAGATCGGGGTCCTGGGAATCGAAGGCACAGGAGAAGCCGTCGCCCCCGCCGATGTTGGTCCAGTCGGAGTTGAGGATCCCGTCCTTGGAGCGGGTGCGGCTGGGGCCCACCCAGTTGAGGTTGTCCTGGAGGCCACCGGCGATGCGGTAGGGCGTGCTGCCATCGAGGGTGATGCGGTAGAACTGGCCCGCGGGGATGCTGTTCAGGTGCAGCCAGGCCTGGCCGGCCTCGTAGCTCTGATACACGCCGCCATCCGTGCCCAGCAGCAGCCGGGACGTGACCGGTGGCAGCGCCGGCTCGCCGGGCGCGGGGGGGTCCGCCTTCGGGGGATCGGCCTTGGGGAAGGCCAGGGCATGGCAGTCCGCATGGACCTTGCCGAAGAGGTCCTCCCGGAAGCTGCGGCCCCCGTTGTCCGAGACGTGCAGCATGTAGCCCGCCACGTAGACCCGCTGGGGATTCACCGGGTCGATGCGGAGCTGGCTGAAGTAGAAGGGGCGGGGATTCAGCGCGTTCATGCGGGTCCAGCTCTCTCCGCCGTCCTCGGAGCGGAACACGCCGCCGGCGCGGCTGAGGAGGTCGTCGATGCCCACGGTGCCGCCCTGGTCGCTCTGGACCACCGCCATCACGACGTTCGGGTTGCTGCGGGAGACATCCAGGCCGATGCGCCCGGTCAGCGTGGGCAGGCCTTTCCCGAGCTTGCGCCAAGTGGCGCCGCCGTCGGTGCTCCGGTAGATGCCGCCGACATCCTGGCCCTCCGAGGCGGCGATGCCATAGCTGAAGGACCAGGGCGTGCGCTGGCGCGCGTAGAGGGTGGCGTAGAGGGTATCCGGGGTCGAGGGATCCAGGACCACATCGCCGCAGCCCACGCGGGTGTCCAGGCCGCCGGGCGCCTTGAGGACGGCCTTCCAGGTCTTCCCGGCGTCGGTGGTCTTGAAGAGGCCCCGCTCACCGCCGGGGTTCCACAGGTCGCCCATCACCGCCACCCAGGCGATGGCGGCATCCTTGGGATGGACCACGATGCGCGGGATGGTCTTGCTGCCCTCCAGGCCCGTCCGGACCCAGGTGGCGCCGCCGTCTGTGGAGCGGTAGACGCCGTTGCCCCAGCCGGAGCTGTTGCGGTCGTTGGCTTCGCCGGTGCCCACCCAGAGGATCTTCGGATCCGAGGGAGCCACGGCCACGGCGCCGATGGAGGCCACGGGCTGCTTGTCGAACAGGGGCGAGAACGTGGCCCCTGCGTTCGTGGTCTTCCACACCCCGCCGGTGGCGAGGCCCACGTAGAAGGTGTCGGGATTCACCGGATCTGCGGCGATATCTGAGACCCGGCCGCCCATGATGGCGGGCCCGATGCTGTGGGCCTTCAGGGCCGCGAGACGGGCCGCGTCCACGACCGGTCTCTGCGCTTTCGGAGCGGGCATGGGTGTCTTGCCCTTCGCGCCGGCCGCCAGGAAGGCGCACAGCAGGAGGCCGGACAGCAGACGGATGGGCATGGGCACCTCGGCGGGGTATCCGCCAGCTTACCGCAGGGCTTGAGGTATCTGGCGTCCCGGTGGCATCAGCCCTTCATGGGGATGTGCAGGCCGATGGCCTCGGCGTGCTCTCGGGCCGACTCGTAGCCGGCATCGGCGTGGCGGAAGACGCCCATGGCGGGGTCGTTCCAGAGGACGCGGGCGATGCAGCGGTCCGCGCGCTCGGTGCCGTCGGCCACGATGACCACGCCGCTGTGCTGGCTGAAGCCCATGCCCACGCCACCGCCGTGGTGGAAGCTCACCCAGGAGGCGCCGCCGCCCACAGCGGTCATGGCGTTGAGCAGCGGCCAGTCGCTGACGGCATCGGAACCGTCCTTCATGGCCTCGGTCTCGCGGTTGGGGCTGGCCACGCTGCCGCTGTCCAGGTGGTCGCGGCCGATGACGATGGGGGCCTTCACCTTGCCGGTGCGGACCAGCTCGTTGAACTTCAGGCCCGCCAGGTGGCGCTCCCCCGCGCCGATCCAGCAGATGCGGGCGGGCAGGCCCTGGAAGGCGATCTTCTCCTGGGCGGCCTTGAGCCAGCGGATCATGCCTTCGTTCTCGGGAAACAACTCCATCATGGCGGCGTCCGTGACGGCGATGTCCTCGGGGTCGCCCGAGAGGGCCGCCCAGCGGAAGGGGCCGATGCCCTTGCAGAAGAGGGGCCGGATGAAGGCGGGCACGAAGCCGGGGAACGCGAAGGCGTTCTCGAAGCCGGCGCGCTTGGCCTGGGCGCGGATGTTGTTGCCGTAGTCGAAGGTGACGGCGCCCCGGCGCTGGAACTCGACCATGGCTTCGACGTGGGTCCGCATGGACGCCAGGGCCCGCTGCACGTAGGCCTCGGGCTCCTCCTTGCGCAGGACGGCGGCCTGTTCCAGCGAGAGCCCCGCGGGGATGTAGCCGTTGTACTCGTCGTGGGCGCTGGTCTGGTCCGTGACGAGGTCCGGCTGGAAGCCGCGCTTGAGGATCTCCGGCAGGAGCTCCGCGGCGTTGCCCAGGAGGCCGATGCTGCGGGCCTCGTGGGCGTCCACGTACTGCTGCACCAGGGCCAGGGCCGTGTCCAGGTTGTCGGTCCATTCATCGAGGTAGCGGGTGTCCAGGCGCTTCTGGATGCGGGTCTGGTCCACCTCGATGCAGAGGGCCACGCCGCCGTTCATGGTGACGGACAGGGGCTGGGCCCCGCCCATGCCGCCGAGGCCCGCCGTGAGGGTCCAGGTCCCGGCCAAGGTGCCGTTGAAGTGCTGGCGGGCGGCCTCGGCGAAGGTCTCGTAGGTGCCCTGCACAATGCCCTGGCTGCCGATGTAGATCCAGCTGCCGGCGGTCATCTGGCCGTACATCATCAGGCCCTTCTGATCCAGCTCGCGGAAGTGCTCCCAGGTGGCCCACTTCGGCACCAGGTTGGAATTGGCGATGAGGACGCGGGGCGCGTCGGGATGGGTCTTCACCACGCCCACGGGCTTGCCGCTCTGCACCAGCAGGGTCTCGTCATCGGCCAGGTGCTTCAGCTCTTTGACGATGGCGTGGAAGCAGTCCCAGTTGCGGGCCGCCTTGCCCAGGCCGCCGTAGACCACCAGGTCCTCGGGCCGCTCGGCCACCTCGGGATCCAGGTTGTTCATGAGCATGCGCAGCGCGGCCTCCTGGACCCAGCCCTTGCAGTGCAGGTGGGTGCCGCGGGGCGCGGTGATGATGGGGGCATCAGAGGCGGTGGTCATGGGGACTCCGGCGGAACCCCCTAGTTTCCCACGCCTTCCGAGGAACCGCGATCAAGACCGCCGGAGGACGGTCAGGGCCCGCTCCAGTTCAGCCCTCATGGCGGCGGGAGAATCCGCATGGTGGATGCTCCCGTGACCGGGCAGCACCCAGGTGAAATCAAACGCAAGCAGCCTTTCCAGACTGTCAAGCTGCCGCTCCCAGGAATACCAATTGTAGGCCTTGGAGGCGGACAGCCGACGTTTGTCCGGATTCCACCAGAGGTGATCCCCCGTGAAGAGGAAGTCCCGGTACAGCAGGCACACGCTTCCGGCCGTGTGGCCCGGGGTGGGGATCAGCAGCAGGTCGTCGGCCAGGGGGATGGGCTCGCTGCCCTCCACCAGCCGCTCGGGCCAGGTCATCCCCTCGGCGCGGTGCATGATGCGCTCGCAGCCGAACCGCGCGCGGTAGGCGGCGTGGTCCGCCACGTCGTCCTGGTGGCTGAGGACCAGCATGGCCACGCCGCCCAGGGCCTCCAGGTTCTTCATGAGGGGCTCGGCGGCCCGGGGCGAATCCATGAGGAGGTTGCCCGCTGGCCGCCGGATCAAGTAGCTCCAGGCGCCGAAGCTCTTCTCGCTGGTGTACCCGCAAAACAGGACGTCTTCCGCCAGGGGATGGGGAAAGGCCCGGGCGGCGGCGGCAAGGCCCACCTTCTCGTCGGTTCCGATGGACCCCACGGGGCAGGCCACCAGGGCCATGGCGGCCCGCATCTTCGACGCGGGATCGCCTGGCTGGGCGTGGACCTTCGCGTGGTCGCCGCCGTCCGCGAAGGTCTCCGGCGCGAACTGGTAGCAGGTGCCGCAGTCGATACAGGTCCGGTCCACGAAAAAGGGGCCGGGGACATTGTCAGGTTGGGCCTCTGCACGGCGGGCCATGGATCCCTCCGCACCTTGGATGCTAGCGGTTGACCAGACGCATCATCGATTCGGGATAGCGGGGCCCCGAGGCGGCACCCGGCGGGAAGAGGCCGCTGAGCTCCACGAGCTCGCCGGGGCAGAGCACCTGCTCCAGAGCGCCCAGGTTCTCGTCCAGGCGGTCCCGGCGCTTCGTTCCCGGGATGGGCACGATATCGCCGCCTTGGCCCAGAACCCAGGCCAGGGCCAGCTGGGACGGGGCGCAGCCACGGGCGGCGGCCATGTCCTGGAGGCGGGCCACGAGCTCCAGGTTTTTCTGGAAGTTCCCGCCCTGGAAGCGGGGCGAGTTGCGCCGGTAGTCATCCGGCTCAAAGTCTTCGAAGCGCTTGATCTGGCCCGTGAGGAAGCCCCGTCCCAGGGGGCTGTAGGGCACAAAGCCCACGCCCAGCTCGCGGCAGGCCTGCAGCAGGCCGGCCTCGGGATCGCGGGTCCAGAGCGAATATTCAGACTGGACGGCGCTGATGGGATGCACGGCATGGGCGCGCCGGAGGGTGGCCGGGCTCACCTCGGACAGGCCCAGGAAGCGCACCTTTCCGGCCTTCACGAGCTCTGCCATGGCGCCGACGGTGTCCTCCACGGGCACCTCGGGGTCCTGGCGATGCTGGTAGTAGAGGTCGATGGTGGCCACGCCCAGGCGCTTCAGGCTGGCGTCACAGGAGCTGCGGACGTAGTCGGGTCGCCCGCAGACGCCGCGCGCGGCGGGGTTGGCCGGGTCCCGCACGATGCCGAACTTGGTGGCGAGGATCACCTTCTCCCGCACCGGGGCCAGGGCCTTCCCCACCAGGGCCTCGTTGGTGTGGGGTCCGTAGACATCCGCGGTGTCGAAGAAGGTGATGCCCTGGTCCACGGCATGGAGGATCGTGGCCGTGGATTCATCGTCATCCCGGTGGCCATAGAAATCGGACATGCCCATGCAGCCGAGGCCGAGGGCGGACACCGTGAGTCCCTGGGTTCCGAGGGTGCGGGTCAGCATGGGGACCTCCTTGGGTGAGGCAGGAAAGCCACGAAAAAAACCCTCTAAGAGAAAAGAATGAGAAGGCGGGGGCCGCAGAGGAAGGCTTTTCCTTCACCTCTGCATCCTCCGCCTTCTCAGCGACCCTCTGCGGGTGTTGTTGCTGTTCGCGCTCAGCGGTGCTCGACGACGTCCTTCGCTTCGAACCGCACCTTGGGGGTGGCGGCGTACTTGTCATCCGCGGACCGGTAGCCCAGGGGGCAGGCGCTGATGGTGGTGTAGCCCGTGCCCTTGAGTCCGAGGATCTCGTCGTACTTGGCGGGCTCGATGCCCTCGAAGGGGCAGGCGTCCACGCCGAGCAGGGCGGCGGAAGTCATGAGGTTGCCCAGGGCGATGTAGGTCTGGCGGGCGGCCCACTCCTGGATGACTGCGTGGCGGGCGCCCTTGACCAGGTCGCCCACCATGTAGCCCTTGTAGCCGGCCAGGCTGTCGATGGCCACGCCGCGCACCTCGGCGATGCGGGCCACGAAGCGGTCCACGTCGGCCTCGGTGATGTCCTGCTTGGCGGTGAGGACCACCAGGTGGCTGCAGTCCTCCACCTGGGACTGGTTCCAGGACGCAGGTCGCAGCTTGGCCTTGAGGGCCGGGTCGGTGATGACGATGAACTTCCACGGCTGCAGTCCGTAGCTGGACGGTGTGAGGACGAGGGCCTCCTCGATCACGGCCCAGTCGGCGGCGGAGATCTTCTTCGTGGGGTCGAACTTCTTGGTGGCATAGCGCCAGTTCAGCTGCTGAAGCAGGCCTTCGCCTGAGATGGTGCTCATGAGTGCCTCGGATGCGGGGGGATGCGGGTTCAAATGGCCTGCTGGATGCGGGTTCGCAGCTGGTCGATGGGCAGGGAGCCCACGATCCGGTCCAGAGGCTCGCCGTCCTTGAAGATCACCAGGGTCGGCATGCTGAGGACGTCGTACTGCTCGGAAAGCGGCGTGAAGTCATCCACGTTCAGCTTGGCGAAGCTGACTTTTCCCTTGAATTCCGCGGCCAGGGTCTCGGTGATGGGGGCCAGTTCGCGGCAGGGCGCGCACCAGGGAGCCCAGAAATCCACCACCGTGTAGCCGTGGGCGACGGCCTCGGTGAAGGTCTGGTCAGTGAGGTGCTGGATGAGGTCGGACATTCGGGAACTCCTCCGGGGCCTTCCAGATTAACGGATCTGGAAGGCTTTCCGGTCATGACAATCTCAGCCGGGGCTCAGGCGCCCTTCGCCCAGCGCGTGGCGGCGGAGGCGATGCGCTGCCCCAAGAGCTCGGCGCTCTTGCGGTCGGCCAGGTTGGGCTCGACCTCGGGGGCCACCTGGCCTGCCTGGGCCATGAGGCCCGTGAAGCTGCCAAGGCGGTTGATGCCTTCCTCGTTGTAGGGCATCTCGGCGTTGCCGATCCACACCATGCCGTGCTGCATGGCGAAGATCATCAGGGACTGGAGGGTGTTCAGCTTGTCGCCGCTGGGGCTGCCGCTGATGGTGAAGCCGGCGGCCAGCTTGTCCTTCCACTTCCGCTCGATCCAGGGCTTGGAGCTGGCATCCATGAAGGTCTTGAAGGGGCCGCTCACGTTGCCCATGTAGGTGGGGCTGCCGAAGATGATCGCGTCGGAGGCTTCGAGGTCCGCCCAGTGGGCGTCGATCTCCTCGACGGGAACCAGCAGGACCTTGGCGCCGGGGATGGTCTCCGCGCCGGACTTCACGCTTTCGGCCACCACCTTGGTGTGGCCGTAGCCGCTGTGGAACACGATGGAAAGCTGGGTCATCCTCATCTCCTTTTCGGGTGCTTGCATTCGATTCGCCCGTGATCCAAACTTTAGGTGCTTACGATCGAAAAGAAAGTAGGCACTATTTTGGAAGGTAGGCACCCAATGGTTAGTCATGCGACTCGCAAGGCATGCACCCTGGCTCCCAACGTCCTCAGCGCCCAGTGCCCGACCCGCCAGGCCCTGGATCTCATCGCCGACAAGTGGACGACCCTGCTGATCTACCTGCTGTCGAAGGGGAAGCAGCGCTACGGCGACCTCCACCGCCAGGTGGGCGGCATCAGCCAGAAGATGCTGACCCAGACCCTGCGCAAGCTGGAGCGGGACGGCCTGGTCACGCGCCACGTCTATCCCGAGGTGCCGCCCCGCACCGAGTACGAGCTGACCAAGCTGGGGCACACGCTCATCGGGCCCTTGGGCGCTCTCTGCGAGTGGGCCGGCACCCATCTGTCCGAGTTGGAGCAGGCCCGCAAGCGCTACGACCACCTGCAGAAGAAGCCCAGCCTCAGCGCCTGAGGCCGTCCAGGTCCCCGGGCACGTCCAGGTCGTCGGCGCCGGCCGGGAAGGGGAGGGAGACCGTCTGCTCACGCAGGAGGATGGCCTTGGCGCCGCGGTCTCCGCGCAGGGCCAGCAATTCCGGGAAGTGCCGCCGCGGCAGCACGGCGGGGATGCCAAGGGTGCCCGCATAGGCGCAGGCCACGGGGCCCGCGGGATGGGCTGCGGCCAAGGCCAGCAGGCCTTCGAGCAGGGCCGTGTCCACGGCGGGTTGATCCACCGTCAGGAGCAGGGCGGCTTCCACCTCTGGTGCCAGGGCCGCAATGCCCCGGCGGATGGAGCTGGCCATGCCCTCCTGGGCCTCTGGGTTGAGGACCGTCTGGACCTCCAGTCCATCAAGGCCGGCGTCCCAGGCGCCGATCACGGCCACCACCGGATTGCAGCCGGCGTCCAGGGCCGCTCGGGCGGCGCGACGCAGCAAAGTCTCGCCTTCGATGCGCAGGAGGGCCTTCGGGCCGCCCATGCGTCGGCCCGCTCCCGCTGCCAGGATGACGGCCGCGATCACGGGGCCGACACGGGCGCGCGGGAGGCCCGCAGGGGACCGCCCGCCCGGCCCTGGAAGCTGGCCTGGATCTCCGCCAGCACGGCCAGGGCGATGGTCTCGGGATCCTCGGCGCCCAGATCCAGCCCCACGGGGCTGTGCAGGCGGGCTCCGAAGTGGATGCCCTCCGCGGCCAGCTCCGCCACCATCTTCGCGCTCCGTGCCCGGCTGCCCATGAGGCCGAGGTACCCGGCGCCCGAGTCCCCAAGCAGCCGCAGAGCCTCGAGATCCTTCTGGTAGTTGTGGGTCATGAGCACCACCGCGCTGCGGCTGTCCAGCCCCAGCCCAGGCACCCGCTGGGTGGGGTGGCCCGAGAGGATGCGGTCCGCCTCGGGGAAGCGTTCTGCCCGGGCGAAGGCCGGGCGGTGGTCCAGCAGGCCCACGGACCATCCGAGTCCCTTGGCCAGATGGACCAGGGGCCGGCTGTCGTCGCTGGCTCCCAGGACCCACAACGAGACCGGCGGGGGGAGAAGCTCCAGGACCTCCTCAGTGTCCGCCGCCTCTTCCTCGCCCAGGCGACGGCGCCGGAAGCCGTCCTTCAGCGAGGTCGCGAGGCGCAGGGGGCGGCGATCCCGCAGCACCTCCTCGACCCAACCCAGCCAGACCGGAGGGGCCGCCCGATCCAGCCGCTCCACAAGGATGTCCAGCACGCCTTCGCAGCCACTGCCGCTGCCCCAGACGAGATCCGCCTCCCCCCGGAGGTCGTACCGGAGCAGGCGCGGAAGGCCGTCGGCCAGCACCTCCTTGGCCCTTCCGAGCACCTCCCCCTCCAGGCAGCCGCCGCTGAGAGAACCCCGCAGCACCTGGTCCCCATCAGTAAGCAGGCGGGAGCCGGGCCGGCGGTAGCTGGAGCCTTCGACGCGCAGCAGGGTGGCCAGGACCAAGGGCCCGCCCTGCTCTCGGATCAGGCCGAGGATGTCCTGAAGTTCCTTGTGCATGAGGAGATTATGCCTTGCGCAGCGCCGGTGGGAGGAGCGGCAGACTGCGCAGGCGCTTCCCGGTGGCGGCGAACACCGCGTTGGCCACGGCGGGCGCCAGAGGCGGCAGGCCCGGCTCGCCCACGCCGCCCGGGGGCAGCTCGCTGGGCACGAGGTGGACCTCCACCTTGGGCATGGACGGGAGCAGGAGGATCGGGTGGTCAGAGAAACTGTCGGCGGTCACGCGGCCGTCCTTGAGCTTGATCTCGTCGTAGAAGGCGGCGCTGAGGCCGAAGGCGATACCACCCTCCATCTGGGCCTTCACGTTCCCCGGATTGAGCACCATCCCGCAGTCCACGGCGCAGACCACGCGGTGGACGCGGATGCTGCCGTCGGCCTTGGCTTCCACCTCCGCCACCTGGGCCACATAGGTGCCGCAGTCCAGGTAGGCGTGGGCCGCGATGCCGCGCCCCCAGCCCTTGGGCAGCTTGCGGGTCCGCCAGCCGGCCTTGGCTGCGGCCAGTTCCAGAACGGCACGGTACCGGGCCGGGTCGAAGGTGTCCCTCCCCAGCTTTCGCGGACCCTTCGGAAGGTTTTCGAGGCGGAAATCGAGCGGATCCTTCCCGGCCGCATGGGCCAATTCATCCAGGAAGGACTCGGTGACGAAGGGGTTGAAGCTGGCCGGCACGGCCCGCCAGAACCAGATGGGCACCGGCGTGTCGCTCTGGCCCCACTCCACGTGCAGGTTCGGGATGGCATAGGCCAGGTCCGCCGCGCCCGCCAGCTCCGTGGCTTCCGCCGGCCAGGGGAAGTGGTTGGCGGCCGCGATGGAGGGCCCCACGAACCGATGGCGCCAGGCGAGGGGATGGCCCTGGCTATCCAGGCCCGCCTCCAGCTCGTGGAGGGTGGCCGGGCGGTAGCCGTCGTGCTGGAAGTCGTCAGGCCGGGTCCACTGCGCCTTCACGGGCGCGCCGACCGCCTTGGAGCACTCCACGGCATCGAGGATGAAGTCCGCCATGGCGCGGCGGCCGAAGCCACCGCCGGCCAGCGTGACCTGGATCTCGATCTGGTCGGCCTTCAGGCCCGTGAGCTTCTCGACGAAGGGCAGGGCCATGCCCGGCGCCTGGGTGGGGGCCCAGATCATGCAGCGGTCGGGCTTCACGTCCGCCACGGCCACCATGGGCTCCATGGTGGCGTGGGCCAGGAAGGGGGCGTCGTAGGTGGCCCTGATGCGCTTGGCCGCCTTGGGCAGGGCCTGGGGCGCATCGCCTTCCTGGCGCACCACCTTGCCGGGCGTCTTGAGCCGCTCCTCGTATTGTTTGCGGATGGCGGCGCTGTCCACCTTGGCGGCTGGCCCTTCGTCCCACTGCACCTTCAGGGCCTCCCGGCCCGCGAAGGCCGCCCAGGTGTCCTCGCCGAAGACGGCCACGCCGCTCGACACCTGCAGCACCTTCTTCACGCCAGGCACCTTGAGGGCGGCCGCGGCGTCGAAGGACTTCACCTTCCCGCCGAACACCGGGCAGCGCTCGATGCTGGCCACGAGCATGCCGGGCAGGTGGATGTCCGTGGCGAACTGGGCCCGCCCCGTGACGATATCGGGCCCGTCCAGGCGCAGGGTGGTCTTGCCCAGGATCCGGAAATCCTTGGGCGCCTTCAGCGGTGGCTCCGCCGGGGGGGTGAGTTTCGCGGCCCGGGCCACCAGGTCGCCGTAGGCCAGGCTCCGCTTCGTGGGCGGGTGCTGGATCCGGCCCGAGCGCGCCAGGCACTCGGACTTGGCCACGCCCCAGGTGTCGGCGGCGGCCTGGAGGAGCATCTCCCGGGCCTGGGCGCCCACCTTCCGCAGCGCCATCGTCGTGGACAGGGTGGTCTGGCTGCCGCCGGTGATGCCGAGGTCGCCGAACCTCGGGGCGGTGGAGGCCTGGAGCACCTTCACGCGGGACCAGTCCGCCTCGAGTTCCTCCGCGATGGCCATGGCCATGCTGGTGCGCACGCCCTGGCCGATCTCCGTCCGCGTGGCCCAGATGGTGATGGAACCGTCGGGATCGATGCGGAGCATGCCGCTGGGCTGGAACGCGGCTTCCGGAGCCTGGGCCGCCGCGCCCTTCAGCCGCACGGGCAGGGCGAAGGCCAGGGTCAGGGCGCCGGTGGTCTTGAGGAAGTCACGCCGGGTGGTGCTCATGGCGCCACCTCCTTCCGCTGGCCCGCGGCCCGGTGGATGGCCTCGCGGATCCGCAGGTAGGTGCCGCAGCGGCACACGTTCTCGCCCATGGCCTGGTCGATGTCCCGGTCCGTGGGCTTGGGGTGCTTGGCCAGCAGGGCCGCGGCGGTCATGATCTGGCCCGTCTGGCAGTAGCCGCACTGGGCGACGTCCGTCTCGATCCAGGCCTTCTGCAGGGGGTGGGCGCCGTGGGGATCCAGGCCCTCGATGGTGGTGATGCGCTTCGCGCCGACGTCGCCCACCGGCGTCACGCAGGACCGTACGGGCTCGCCGCCGAGATGGACGGTGCAGGCGCCGCAGAGGCCCTGGCCGCAGCCGAACTTGGTGCCCGTCAGGGTGAGGCGATCGCGCAGCACCCAGAGCAGCGGCATATCGGGTGGTGCCTCGACCGTGTGGGACTGGCCGTTGACCGACAGGGTGAACGCCGCCATGGGACACCTCCGGTTGGGATGGAGCCACCATCCTACAACCGCTGTGAAGACAGAGGTGCGATCTGAAAATCTAGATCAGGCCACCGTCCAAAGGCACCTTCCGGATCCGCTTTCCGGTGGCCGCGAAGACCGCGTTCAGCACGGCGGGAATGGCCACGGGCACCGGCGGCTCGCCCATACCCGAGGGGGCCTCGGCGCTGGGGATCACGTGGGTCTCGATGAGGGGCATGTCCGCCAGCCGCAGCACGGGGAAGTCGTGGTAGCCCGTCTGCACCGTGCGGCCCTTGTCCCAGGTGATCTGGGAGAAGAGGGCCGAGAGGCCGAAGGCGATGCCGCCTTCCACCTGAGCTTCGAGGCCCGCGGGATTCACCGCGAGACCGCAGTCCACGGCGCAGGTGACCTTGTGGACCTTGAGCCGGCCCTTCACCACGGAGACCTCCGCCACCTCGGCGGCGTAGGTGCGCCCGTCGTAGGCGTGGCAGGCGAGGCCGAGGCCATGGCCCGCGGGCAGCTTGCGGCCCCAGCCGGCCTTGGCGGCGGCCACCTCCAGCACCTTCTTCAGGCGGCGGATGTCGGCCGCGTCCCGGCCGAACTTGACGATGCCGCGGTCGCCCAGCAGGTCCAGGCGGAAGCGAAGGGGATCCTTGCCGAGGGCGTGGGCGACTTCATCGAGGAAGCATTCCCGGGCGAAGACATTGGGCACGATCTGGATGCCGCGCCACCAGCCCAGGGGCGTGGGCGCCTCCACCTCCGCGAAGTCCACGGCGATGGCAGGGATGGCGTAGGGGATGTCGTAGGCGCCGTTGGCTTCCGTGGCGGCCTGGGAGGGGGCCTTCTGGCCCCCCAGCCAGGAGCGCAGCACGGCGGGGCCCGCGATGCGGTGGGTCCAGGCCGCGAGGGTGCCGGAGGCGTCGAGCCCGGCCCGCAGGCGGTGGAGCGTCGCAGGGTGGTGGAGGTCGTGGCGGATGTCATCCTCCCGGTCCCACACCACCTGCACGGGCCCGCCGCCGGCAGCCTTGGCCACCTGGGCGGCCTCGGTGCTGAAGTCCGTCCCGAGCCGGCGCCCGAAGCCGCCGCCGATGAGGGGCACGTTCAGCTTCAGCTGCTCGGCCTTCAGACCCACGGCCGCGGCGGCGCGATCCTGGGCCCGGTTCGCGGACTGGCTGCCCACCCACATCTCGGCCCCGTCGGCGCCCATCTGGGTGGTGGCATTCATGGGCTCCACGGTGACGTGGGCCTGGTAGGGGAAGCTGTACTCCGCCTCCAGCACCTTGGCGGCGGCGGCCAGGGCCTTGGCGGGATCGCCTTCCCGGCGGGCGTCATCGGCGGGGCCAGTGAGGGCGGCCCGCAGCTTCGCTTCGAGCGCGGCGGAGTTGAAATCCCGTCCGGCGCCCTCGTCCCAGGTGGCCGTGGCGGCCAGCGCCTCCCGGCCCTTGAAGGCGGCCCAGGTGCTGTCGGCCACGACCGCGATCCCCGTGGGCACCTTCAGCACGGCCTTCACGCCGCGCACGGCCTTGGCCTTGGTGTCATCCCAGGTTTTGGGCTGGCCCCCGGGCACGGGGCAGCGCAGCACGGCGGCGAAGCGCTGGCCGGGGCGCCGCACGTCGAGGCCGAAGACCGCCTTGCCGGTGACGATGGCCGGGCCGTCAAAGCGGGGCGTCCGCTTGCCCAGCAGGCGGTACTCGCCGGGCTTCTTCAGCGGGACATCCTTGGGCACGGGCAGCTTGGCCGCGGCTTCCGCCAGGGCGCCATAGCCCAGCTTCTTCCCGTCCGGTCCGAGCACGAAGCCCTTCTCCGTGCGGCACTGGCCCACGGAGACCTTCCACTGGGCGGCGGCCGCCCCCTTGAGCATCTCCCGGGCCGTGGCCCCGGCGCGGCGGAGCGTATCCCAGGTGGTGCTCACGCTGGTGCTGCCGCCGGTGTTCATGGCCTTGAACTCCGGCCCGGGCTGGGCGGTGATGACTTCGACCTTCGCCCAGTCGAGGTCCAGCTCCTCCGCCAGCGCCAGGGGGAGGGCCGTGCGCACGCCCTGGCCCATCTCCACCTTGGGCACGGTGATCTGCGCCGTGCCATCAGGCCGGATGGCGAGGAAGGCATTGGGGTGGAAGGCCGCCCTGGTGGTCTCCCCGGGGCGGGGTCTGGCCTCCAGATACAGGCCCAGCATCAAGCCCGTGCCGGCGGCGCCGGTCACTTTCAGGAAGTCGCGGCGGCTGGTCACTTCGCACCTCCGGCGGCACGCTTCACGGCTTTGCGGATGCGGGGGTAGGTGCCGCAGCGGCAGACATGATCGGCGAAGGCCTCGTCGATGTCGTGGTCCGAGGGATGGGCCTTGCGCTTCAGCAGCGCCGCGGCGGTCATGATCATGCCCGGCTGGCAGTAGCCGCACTGGGCCACGTCCTCGGCGATCCAGGCACGCTGCACCGGGTGGGAGCCATCCTTGGACAGGCCCTCCACAGTGACGACGGCCTTCCCGGCGGCTTCCTTCAGGCTCGTCTGGCAGGCCTTCACAGCCCGGCCGTCGAGATGGACGGTGCAGGCACCACAGACACCCTGGCCGCAGCCGAACTTGGTGGAGGTGAGGCCGAGCGTGTCCCGGAGCACCCAGAGCAGCGGCGTGTCGGCGTCGACCTCCACGGTGCGGCCGCGGCCGTTCACAGTGAGCTGATAGGTGGTCATGACAACCCTCGCAAATATCGTGTGACGAGGCTTCCACCCTACGCTTCTGGCCACCGGGTCGCAACGGGGGCGCCACCGCGGGACACCGGAATCGGCGACGCGCTATGCTGGGAGGCCCCCCCGGAGATCCCGATGCGACCCTTGCTCGCTGTCCTTCTGTCTCTTGCAGCGGCTGCCCTGAGCGCCGGCCCCAAGCCCCAGGTGAAGCTCACCACCTCCCTGGGGGTGATCGTGATGGAGCTTGAGCCGCAGGCCGCCCCGCGGACCGTGGAGAACTTCCTGAAGTACGTGAAGAAGGGGCAGTACAACGGCACCATCTTCCACCGCGTCATCCCCGGCTTCATGATCCAGGGCGGCGGCTACGTGGACTATCTCGGGAAGAAGCGGACCGACGCCTCCATCCCCAATGAGGCCGACCGCGCGCTGGCGGCGGGGCTGAAGAACAAGCGCGGCACCGTGGCCATGGCGCGGACGCCGGATCCCCACAGCGCCGCGGCGGAGTTCTTCATCAATACGGTCGAGAACCGGTCTCTGGACTTCAAGAGCAAGGCCAACGACAAGACCTGGGGCTACTGCGTGTTCGGCCGGGTCGTGAAGGGCATGGACGTCGTGGACCGGATCCAGGCCGTGAAGACCAGCTACAAGCGCAGCGATTTCCCCAACCTTCCCGTGAAGCCCGTGCTCATCAAGGAAGCTGTGCAGATCCAATGACGGACAGGGCCTCCGTGGGCGCGCCCAGCTTGCGCAGGCTGCGCTCGAGGCGTGCGCGGTAGCGGGGCCAGAGGTCCGTGCCCGCAGGCGTGAAGCCGGCGCGATCCCAATCGAGGACCAGGGCGCCGCCGCCCGGCGGCAAGAGAATGTTGGTGGCGTTGAGGTCGGGCGACCACAGGCCCCACTCGCAGAGCGAGGCGAGGGCCTGGCGGATGGCGCCGGCGCGTCCGGCACTGAGATCCCAGCGACGCGGCCAGGCCTCGCCCCCGGCCAGCCGCGTGAACAGCACGCCCTCCACGCCGATGCCGCTGGGCCGCCACGCATAGCCGAGGGGCTCCACGGTGGGGAAGCCCGCCTCCCAGAGTCCGCGATGGACCGCGTGCTCCGCCGCGAAACGCAGGTGGGTCCGGTAGGTCCGTTCGTTCAGGTGGCGCAGGAGGCCGCCGCGGCGGTAGGGACGCATCACCAGATCGCCGACGCGGAGAATGCCGCCGCGGCCGAAGGCGCCTTCGAGCGGAAGGGCCTCTCCCTCGATGAGCTGGCCGCCGGGCGTGCAGACGCGCCAGCCGGGGCCGAGGCCCGGCAGCTCCAGGTTCACGCGGCAGCCCAGCGGACGGAGCGGCCTGCCAGGTTCGTACGGCCACGAAGCAGGCAGGGGGGGGACGATGTAAGGGTCGTGGATCATGTGGATTCCAGCTTGGCGGGTCCCGGGACGGAAGGCAAAGACTGTGTCGTCCCCCCGCTGGAACGAGCCCGGCGACACCTGTCAACTGCCTCGTCAAGGCGGGAACCTGCCACCAAAAATCAGCACGGACCCAAGTGGCTTGAGCTGGAAGGAATTCTTCCGGATTGCACCCCCGCTTCCCACAAAGGATGTGGAAATCCCTCCCCGCTCCCTCGGTAATGGGGAAAAAATTTTCTCGATTTCTGCACGTCGGCCAGACGCCGTTTGATCCGCGCACGCGGTTCGGCCTCACTATCCTGGAGTCGTGAACGCATCCGCTCCCCATCCCTCCATTCCCGCCGAAGCACAGGCGAGGCAGGCCCGGCTGGCGATGGTCCTGGCCGCCATGGAGCGGCAAGCGGAAAACCTCGAACCCCATCCGCTCCAGACCCTGCGCCAGGCTCTGCGGGGGGAGCCGGCGGATCTCTCCGCGCTCGTCGAGGGACTGGTCGAGGAAGAGCTGGTGGAGGAAGGCGCCTGTCTGGTCCGCGCTGAGCGGAGGCAGGCCCGGGAGGAGCCCGCGAAGCAGATCGCCTCCCTCCTGACACCGCTGGCCGCGAAGGCCATGGCACGGCGCGAGGCGACCTGGCAGCTGGACAGCCGGCGCGCCACCGTGCGCCTGGGCTACGCGAAGGACGGCGTGGCCCTGGACTTCGACGAGGGGGATGTGCACGCGATCCTGCTCCAGGCCTTCCGCCTCGAGGGGTTCCGGGTTGCCCTGGACTTCGGCAAGCGCTCCCGCCCTTCGCTCCGACTGGAACTGCCGCTGCCCGCGGGGGCCGGCGGCCTGGCGGAGTGGGCCGAGGCGGAGTTCCGGATGGAGCCGCCGGAGGCACCAGGGATCCTGATGGCCAGGATGAACGGGCGGCTGCCGGAAGGGCTGCGGATCCACCACTGGGACGCCTGCGCGCCCTACGCTTCGCCGCTGGGGGAACTGGCCGAGGCCTCCCACTGGCGCTGGGAGTGCCCGGCCGGCCAGGCGGATGGGGCGCGGCTCCGCACGGCCGCGTTCCTCCGCGCGACGGAGTGGCTCTGGGAGAAGGGCGGCCGGATCGAAGGCCGCAAGCAGGTCAAGCAGCTGGACCTGCGGCCCCTGGTGATGGACCTGCGGTGGGAGGGGGAGGTCCTCTTCAGCACGACCCGCGCCGAGGTTGGCAACCCCCTGAAGGTCCACGCGGCGATCCTGGGCCTGGAACCCTCGGCCCTCCGCGGCCTCCTGCGCCTGTCCCTGGACCTGAGGCCGGATCCACGTCTGGCCCAGGCGGAGCGCTTCGAGCCCAAGCTCAAGAACATGTACGAGGACGCGGTGCTGCTCAGCGGCGGCTCGAACATCACCCTGGTGGACGAGGACGACGACGAACCCCTGCGTCTAGGCTGAGCCTGCCTCCTTGCTGATGGCCAGCAGCAGGCCGAGGCAGATGAGGCTGGCGATGAGGCTGTTGGGGCCGAAGGAGATGAAGGGCAGGGGGATGCCCTTGTTGGGGGCCAGCGACAGTACCACGCTCATGTTCATCAGGGCCTGCACCACCAGTAGCAGGACGAAGCCCATGGCGCAGAGCTTGAGGAAGGTGTCGTTGACGCGCCGGGCGATGCGGTAGCCCCGCCAGAGGATCGCGATGAAGAGCGCCAGGATCGCCACGGTCCCGATGAGGCCGGCCTCTTCGGCGATCACCGCGTAGATGAAATCCGTGTGCGCCTCGGGCAGGAAGAAGAGCTTCTGCTTGCCGCCGCCTAGGCCGACGCCCATGAAGCCGCCGTTGCCCACGGCCACGAGGCTCTGGAGGGCCTGGTGGCCCTTGCCGAGGGGATCGGCCGCGGGATTCAGAAAGCTCGTCACGCGGGCCAGGCGGTAGGGCGACAGCACCACGAAGGCGGTCCCCAGGGCGCCCAGGACCGGAATCGCCACGGCGAAGATCCACTTGGGCGCCCCCCCGAGGAACACCACCATCAGCGTCACGAAGACGATGAGGAAGGAGGTCCCGAAGTCAGGCTCGCGCAGGATGAGGGCCAGGGGCACCGACATGATGCCGGCCAGCCCCAGCAGCTTGGGCAGGGCATCGCGATGGCTGGTCCAGGCCTCGCGATGGCGCACCATCCAGCCCGCGGCGATGAGGACGGACAGGGGCTTGAAGAGCTCCGAGGGCTGGAGGCTCATGGCCCCGAGCCGGATCCAGCGGTGGGCGCCGTTGATCTTGGGCCCGAAGAAAAGCACCGCAACCAGGAGCAGCACCAGGATTCCGTAGGTGATCTGGAGGGGGCGCGAGTGGTCCTGGAGGGGGGTCAGGTCCACCTGGGAGAGCGCCAGCATGCAGGCGATGCCGATGGCGCCGCCGAGGAGCTGGCGGGTCAGGAAGGCGGTGGCGGCCGCGTGGTTCTGGGAGGCCTTGATGGCGGAGGCGGAGTAGATCCACACCATCCCGACGGCGACCAGGGCCAGTGCGAAAAACACCAGCCAGCGATCCACGGGGCGGCGGACGTCGGGTGCCATGTCAGAGCGCCAGGTCCCGGCGGGCGGCGGCTTCAAGCTCGTGGAGGGCCTGATCCACCCAGGCAGTTTCCTGGGCCTCCACCATGAGGCGGAGCTTGGGTTCCGTGCCGGACCAGCGGACCACCTGGCGCACGCCCTCGCCCCAGCGGGCGTCGATGGCGGCCATGGCGGCCACCAGGTCAGGGCAGGCCTCCACGGCCCGCCGGTCCTTGGCCAGCACGTTCACCAGGCGCTGGGGCCAGGGGCGGAAGGTCCAGGCCCAGCGGCGGTCAGCCGGCCGGTGCAGGAGGGCCCGCAGGATGCCGAGCGCGGCGGCCATGCCGTCGCCGCTGGGTCCCACGCGCTTCTGGATGAGATGTCCCGAGGCCTCCGCGGCGAGATCCCAGCCGCGCCGGGCCATCTCCCGCAGCAGGAACTTGTCGCCCACGGGCGTGCGGACGAAGGGGACGCCGGCGTGGGCCAGGGCCTGGGCCAGGCCGCCGTTGGTCATCACGGTGCCCACCACGCCCGGAGGGGCGTCCCCGCAGGCCAGGCGATCCTGGGCCAGCAGCCACACCATCTGGTCGCCATCCACCAGGTCGCCCAGGCTGTCGACGAGCAGGCAGCGGTCCCCGTCGCCATCGAAGGCGATGCCCAGCTGGGCTCCCCGTGCCACCACGGCCGCCGACAGGGCGTTGAGGTGGGTCGAGCCCACGCCCACGTTGATGGAGGGACCGTCGGGAGGCACGCCGATCCAATGGATGGCGTCGCCGCGGAAGAGCTCCAGGGCCGCTTCGGCGGTGGCGCCATGGGCACAGTCGATCACCACGCCGAAATTCCGGGGCAGGTCGAGGCCGCCGAGGTGGGCCAGGTAGGGGCGGAGGTCCAGGTGGCTGGGCGGCAGGGAGATGGTGGTCGGCTCGGGAATGACCTCGAAGGCGGCCTCGATGGCGCGCTCCTGGTCCTCCTCGAGCTTCTCGCCCAGCTCGTTGAAGCCCTTGAGGCCGTTGTCCTCAGGCGGGTTGTGGCTGGCGGAGATCATGAGACCCCAGGTCTTCTCACCCTCGCTGCTCAGCTTCGCCACGGTCCAGGCCACCGCCGGCGTGGGCGCCATGCCCAGGATCAGCACCTTCAGGCCCATGCCCACGCCCAGGATGAACGCCTCGGACATGGGGCCGGAGCTGGAGCGGGGATCCCAGCCCACCACGAGCCGCTTCACACCGGCCTCCCGGGCCACCTGGGCCCAGGCGGCGCCCCAGCGGGACACCTCTTCCAGGGTGAGGGGGGAACGCAGGGCCACCCCGCGAATGCCGTCGGTTCCGAAATAGCGCAGGCTCATGCCGTCAGATTAACCGATGGCGTGCGTCCTGAAGACCCTGTAGCCCCATTCCATGGCTTCCACGTGGGCCGCGGCGGTAAGGGGATCCCGCTGGTCCGGGGCGAGGCCCGGCGTTCCGGCCCGGAACGCGAGGAACCGCTTGCGGGAGATGCCGATGCAGATCCGGTCCGCCGGCCAGGCCAGGACCCCGGGCAGACGGGGCAGGGCGTTCCAGAGGGCGAGATCTTCCGCAAACGTGGTGCCGAAGCCGAAGCCGGGATCCAGCAGCACGCGGTCATCGGCGATGCCCCCGGCCCGCAGGCGGTCCCGCACGGTGAGCAGTTCAGCGAAGGCGGAGGCCGCGTCCTTCGGCGCGGGGTCCGCATAGGGGGGCATCAGGAATCCCCCGCCCTGGCGGCGGCTGCGCATGGCGATGAGGCCGCACCGCGAGGCCGCGGCCAGTTCCAGCATGGCCGGCTCGGTGAAGCCATCCACATCGTTGATGACGGAGGCGCCCGCGGCGAGGCCCTTCGCGGCCACGGCGGCATGGCGGGTGTCCAGGCTGAGGGGGATGTGCGGCAGGGCCTCCGCGAGGGCCGACAGCACCGGCTCGAGGCGGCCCCATTCCGTGGCGGCGTCCACCACCGCGGAACCCGGCCGGGTGCTCTCGGCCCCGAGGTCCAGCATGCGGACGCCGGAGGCCACCAGCTGCCGGGCCTGGGCCAGGGCCGCGGCGGGATCCACGAACCGGCCGCCATCACTGAAGGAGTCCGGGGTTAGATTGAGGATGCCCAGGAAAAGGGGACCACCCTCGAGGAGTGGTCCCCAGTCGAAGGACGTTCCGGTCACGCGGGCTTCAGGGCCGGGTTCAGGCCGGGATCCGTGGAGGGACCCTCCACCGTCGCGGGGGCGGTGGGGGTGCTGCCGTTCTTGGGCGGGGGCAGGGTGCCGCCCTTCATGAGGATGTCGATGTCGTTGCCGTCCAGGGTCTCCCGCACGAGCAGAGCCTCGGCGATGGACACCAGCTGGTCGCGGTGGGCCTCAATGGCGGCCTTGGCCCGGCGGTAGTTGCGGAGCACGAACTCCTGCACCTCGACGTCGATGAGGCGGGCCGTGTCCTCGGAGATCTCGCGATGCTGGGCGAAGTCGCGGCCGAGGAAGACCTCGTGGTTGCCGCCACCGCCGAAATTGAGCGGGCCCAGCTTGTCGCTCATGCCGTATTCCGTGACCATCGACCGGGCCATCTCGGTGGCCTGCTGGATGTCGTTGGCCGCGCCGGTGCTGAGCTGGTTGAAGAAGATCTCCTCCGCGATGCGGCCGCCCATGGCGATGGCGATGCGGCTCTCCATGTAGTCGCGGGTGGTGTTGTAGCGGTCCGTGGTCGGGAGCTGCCAGGTGACGCCCAGGGCGCGACCGCGGGGGATGATGGTGACCTTGTGGAGCGGGTCGCTGTCGGGCACCACGGCGGCGACGACCGTGTGGCCCGCCTCGTGATAGGCGGTGATGCGCTTGTCCGCCTCGGTCATGACCAGGCTGCGGCGCTCGGCGCCCATGTAGACCTTGTCCTTGGCGTTCTCGAAGTCGGCCATCTCGACCCACTTCTTGCTGCCGCGGGCGGCGGTGAGGGCGGCCTCGTTGCAGAGGTTGGCCAGGTCCGCGCCGGCGAAGCCGGGGGTGCCGCGGGCGATGACTTCCAGATCCACGTCGGGGCTGAGGGGGATCTTGTCGGTGGTGTGCACCTTCAGGATCTCGTGACGGCCCTTCACGTCGGGGCGGTCCACCACCACGCGGCGGTCGAAGCGGCCGGGGCGGAGCAGGGCGGGATCCAGCACGTCGGGCCGGTTGGTGGCGGCGATGAGGATGACGCCCTCGTTGCCTTCGAAGCCGTCCATCTCGACCAGCAGCTGGTTCAGGGTCTGCTCGCGCTCGTCGTGGCCGCCGCCCAGGCCGGCGCCGCGATGGCGGCCGACGGCGTCGATCTCATCGATGAAGACGATGCAGGGGGCGCTCTTCTTGGCCTGCTCGAAGAGGTCGCGCACGCGGCTGGCGCCCACGCCCACGAACATCTCCACGAAGTCGGAGCCGGAGATGGAGAAGAACTGGACCTTGGCCTCGCCGGCGATGGCGCGGGCCAGCAGGGTCTTGCCGGTGCCCGGAGGGCCCATGAGCAGGACGCCCTTGGGGATCTTGCCGCCCAGCTTCACGAACTTGGCGGGGTCCTTCAGGAACTCCACGATCTCCTTCAGCTCCTCCTTGGCTTCGTCGCAGCCGGCCACATCGGCGAAGGTGACGCGCTTGGCGCTGCTGGAGAGGCCCTTGGCGCGGGCCTTGCCGAAGCTGAGGGCCTTGTTGCCGCCCATCTGGGCCTGGCGCATGAACACGAACCAGAGCACGACGAACACCAGCAGGGGTGCCCAGAACATCAGGACATAGGCGAAGTTGTTCTCGCTGGGCTTGGCGGCCTTGAACTCGTCGAGTTGGCCCTCGGTCTTCCAGCTGAGGATTACCTTGCCCAGATCCTGCATGGGCGGGGCGATGGTGCGGAACTTCTCGATGACCTCGCCGGTCTTGGGGTTCTTCTCGGGCTGCTTGTAGGTGCCTTCGACGTCGAACCCGGACAGGGTCACGGACTTGTACTTGCCCCCCACGCCTTCGGTGTAGAAGGTCGAGAAGGGAATCTCGATCTGGCGGCTGTTCTGGGGGATCTGGCGGAAGGCCAGCACCAAGAGGGCGATGATGCCCAGCCAGACCAGCACGCTCTTCATCATGGAATTCAAAGGGTCACTCCTTGGGGCGCTTGCCCAGGTGGCCCTCCAGTGTACTAGGCCCGGGAAGGCAGCTGAACCTTAGATGCAGATACCTGCCGTCTGGTTCAGGGTTTAGATGGAAATTCCCCCATGAAGACGATTTGCGTCCCCTCGCGAGCCGCGCGACGAGCCAGGGCGCGAGGCCCCGCAGGAGGGCCGCCTCCCGGGGCCAGCCGAGGCGGCGGAAGGCGGATTCCAGCGTCCAGCGCAGGTCCGGCTCGGTCCAGGTCTCCCGCCTGAAGGTGACACCTTCCTCCGAGATGGACCACCGGGAGCCCTCCCATCCGGCCACGAGCGTCCGGGCCAGCTGTTCCGCCTCCTCAGCCTGGCGGTGGGTCTCGAACAGGTGGCGGTCCAGATTCGGCGCCTCCTGGCGGAGGGTGTCGAGGATCGGCCGCCAGCGGTTCCTGGCGGTGAAGGGTTCGGCGTTGCTGGCGTCCTCCCGCCAGGGCAGGTTGCGCGAGGCCAGATAGGCGCGAAGCTCCGCGCGGCGCGTCTCTGCCAGGGGCGACCAGCGCAGGCCCTGGCGCGGCGCCAGGGGGTGTAGGCAGCCGAGGCCCCCACCCCGGGCCAGCCGCAGGAAGACGGTCTCCGTGTGGTCGTCCAGGGTGTGGCCGGTGGCCACGACGCCGGCACCGCACTGCTCGGCCTCCTGCCGGAGCCAGTTCCAGCGCAGGTCCCGGGCCGCCATCTCGAGGCCCTGGGCGCTGGCCTCGGCGTGAGCGCGCACGCCCAGCGACGCCTCCGCGAGATCCAGGTCCAGCGCCCGGCAGAGCTGCCGCACGAACGCTGCATCCCCCTGAGCCTCCGGCCGCAGCCCGTGGTCCGCGTGGGCCACGCTCAGTTCCAGCCCCAGGCTCTTCCTCAACGTCCAGAGCAGCGCCAGCAGGGCCACCGAATCGCCGCCCCCGGAGCAGGCCACCAGCACCCGGCCCGTGACGCCATCGCCCCGGCGCTGGATCTGCGCGAGGAGGTCGGATTCGAAGCGGTTCATGCCGGGGCGTTCAGGCGGCCCACGAGCTGGAGCAGGGCCGGGGACACCGGCCGCTCGCACCACAGGGCCTCGGCCCAGTCGCACATGTGCAGGGAGCCCCAGTGCATGGCCCGGCCCAGGACCCCGCGCCGGAAGGCCGGGTGGGCGATGCGCGTGACGGGCTGGGAGGCGTCCTGGTTGAACTGGCTGCCGAAGGCGTCGAAGGCGGCCATGCGGCGCTCCCACACGGCACTCACATCCACCAGCAGGTCCGGCGGGCCGGGGTTCTCGCCGCCGGCCCAGGCGAGGGCCTCGGGACGCCAGGGCGCTCCGTCGCAGGGATAGTTCTTCAGCCCGGCGTAGTAGGCGGCCTCCCGGGTCAGGCGGTGGGCGCGGCGGTGATCCGGGTGGCGATCCTCCGGGGCGGGCAGGATCAGCACGCGGGGCCGGAGGCGGCGAAGCTCGGCCATGAGGCGCAGCCGGTAGGCCTCCTCCTCGGTGAAGCGGCCGTCGGGGAAGTCGAGGACGAGGCGGGGCACGCCCAGGATGCGGGCGGCCTCCTGGGCCTCGGCGCGGCGGGTCTCCGCGGTGCCCCGGGTGCCGAGGTCGCCGCTGGTGAGGTCGAGGATGCCGGCCTTCATGCCCTGGTCCGTGGCCAGGGCCAGGAGACCCCCCACATGGACCTCCACATCGTCGGGGTGGGCGCCGAGGGCGAGAATCTCGTAGTCGTGGCTCATGGTTCCTCCACCAGGATCACGGATGCGGCCCCGTCCATGCGCTCCAGGATGCGATCAAGCAGGGCACCCTGGCGAAGCCACGAAAGGCCCGGCAGCACGCGTTCCTGCGGGACGCTGAAGGGGAAGAGGGCCTGCCGCAGGTGTTCGGGATCACCCCCCACCAGGGCGGCCGCCGCCTCCCGGTGCAGCCGGTGGTCCAGCTTCGCGAGCCGGTCCCGGGTGCGCGCCTGCTCACGCAGGAAGCGCGTCTGCAGGGCCTCCGGCCAGGCCGGATCGGCCTCCGCCGGACGGAAACGGGAGGTGGGCAGCGCCCCGGACCAGGGAGCCAGGCGGTCCCAGGCTCCCAGGCGCAGGGCATCCAGCTGGCCGGCCGACACCCGGAATCCACGGGGCACGACAAAGACGCTGGGTCTCGGGAGGATCTTCGGCGCGGTGAGCCCCACGCGCTCCCAGAGGGGCTCGCAAAGCCGCCAGTAGGCCCGCTCGGAGGGACCCAGCACCACCGCGGCCACGGGTAGCAGCAGGGACTGCATCAGGGGGCGGATGGCCGCTCCGGGGCTCAGCCAGCGTCCGGCAGGCAGCGGCAGGTCGCGGTCCAGGCGCTGGCGGAGCCCCGTGCGCGGATCCAGGGAGAACCAGGCGGCCTGCACGCGCGGATCCAGGGGCAGGGGGGCGCCTTCGGCCTCCAGCCGCTCGGCCTGCCGGACCAGCAGAGCTTCCAGATCCAGGGCACGCCAGCGCTCCAGCTCGGCCTGGATGGGCTCGCGGACCGTCGGCGCCGTGGGCGAGAAGGGCCGGAGGCCGCGCTCCCAGAGCGGTTCCCCCAGGGCCAGGACGTGGCTCCGGAGCGTGGGTTCCGCGGGGACGGGCAGGGGTCCCCACCAGGCCTCGGCCTCGGCCTGATGCCCGGGCGTCCAGGGCAGCCAGCCGGTGGCCGTGCCGAGGCGCGCGTCAAACCGGAAGCGGTGGCGCATCAGGCGACCCGCCTTCCAACCCACCACCGAGGCCACTTCGGCGCGGTCGTGATCCTCATCCGCCAGCCAGTAGACTGCTTCGGCGCCCGTGCGGCGGGCTTCCGCCAGGGCCGCGAGGGCCTTGGCCACCGAGAGGGCGGGACTCCATCCGGCCCCGATCTGCTGGCCGGTGGCGATGACGGGCGTCTGGCTCATGGGCGCGTCCTTCCGCCCGGTCCGAGCCTTCCCCGCTGGTGCATCGTCCTCGTCATGGGCCCCAGCCTACCCGATATGCGCGGCTCCCCGGCCATGCGATGCTCGATGGCATGTGGAGCGTGGAACCCTGGATTCCCCCCGCCTCGCCGGATCTCGCGCTGCTCGCCATGGAGGCGGCGGACACGGCTGGCGTGGATGCCCTGAGGGCCTGGCCGGAGCTCCGGAAGGGCGGCATCGGATTTGGCGACCTCCCCCCCTTCCTGTGCTGGCGGGGTGCGGCGGAGGGGCGCTGGCACCTGGTGCTGCTGCAGGTCCGGGAAGTCGGCGCCCTGGTTCCCGGAGCCCGGACGGCCCCCCTTCCCGCAGGCTGGCTCGACGCGCTGGATCTCGAGGCCCTGGCCCGGCCCCTGGCCCGCCATCCCGACTTTCCCGGCGGGGCCTCGGTCCATGTCGTCCAGCTGCCCGGGGGAGAGACCTTCAGGACCCGCACCTTCGGCCACCCGGCCCCGGATCTCGTGGCCGAGGTCCTGCGGCGCACCAGCCATATCCGGGACTGGCGCCCGGCGGACTAGAAATGGATAAGGGACCCTCGGGAGCACCTCATGCTGAGCCTTGATTTCTCCACCCTGAAGGAAGCGGCGATGGCGGTGGCCCTGGGCCTGATGATGGGTCTGGAGCGGGAGCGCAGCGGCTTCGAGCGGAGCCGGGAGGGCCATGGGGAGCCGCTCCGACGGGAATCGGATCACAGCGAGTCTCTGCACGGCAGCCTGGGGGCGCGGACCTTCGCCCTCCTGACCCTCCTGGGCTGGATCTCCGTGAAGGTCGGGGGGGAAGGCCTGGCGCTGCCCATCGCCGTGCAGGCCTTCGCGGCGATCCTGATCGGCCTCTTCTACCACCAGACCAGCTCGCCGGACCGGGGCCTCACCACGGAGGTCGCCGCCCTGGCCGCGCCCCTGCTGGGCATGCTCCTCACCCGGGACGCGCTGCTGGCGGTGGCCGTGGCGGTGATCGTGACCCTGCTCCTGCTGTCCAAGCCGTGGATCCGGGCCTGGATCCCCCGGCTGCATCGCGAGGACCTGACCTCCGCCATGCAGCTCCTCATCGTCTTCGCCATCATGCTGCCGCTCCTGCCTGTGCGGACGCTGGATCCCTGGGGCGTCCTCTCACCGCAGAAGGTCGGCTGGATGGTGGCGCTCATCGCGGCCGTGGACTTCCTCGGATATGCCCTCAACCGGGTGCTGGGACCCCGGCGTGGCGCCGTGATGACGGGCCTGGTGGGCGGCCTGGTCAGCTCGACCGTGGTGACCGTGACCATGTCCCGGCAGGCCAGGGAGGATCCCTCGTTCCGGAGCTCGGGCCAGGTGGCCGTGATGCTGGCCTGCGCGGTCATGGGCATCCGAGTGGCCGTCCTGGCTGGCGTGGTGGGCGGCCTGGAGCTGGTCCGTCCCCTGCTGCTACCCATGACGGCCATGGTGGCGACACTGCTGGGCGCGGCCTGGTGGACCTTCCGGTCGAAGGCCGACCACGGGACCGGCACGGAGGAGATGCCCCTGAGGAATCCCTTCCACCTCAAGCGGGCCCTGGGCTGGGGGTTGGCGCTGGCCACGGTCCTGCTCGCGTCCGCGGCGGCCCGGGCCTGGTTCGGGGACCGGGGCCTGATCTTGACGGCGGGCCTCTCCGGTGTGGCGGACGTGGATCCCATCACCCTGGCGGTGGGCAGTCAGATGCACACCAGCGGTCTTCCGGCGGGAACGGCGGTGCTCGCCATCGTCCTGGCCATCACCGCGAACACCCTCGCCAAGGCGGGATTTGCGTGGATCTCGGGCGGCCGCGCCTTCGGCCTGCGCTTGACAGCCATGCTGACCGCCTCCCTGGTCGCGGCCCTCGCGATGGTGGCCCTTAAGCTGTAGGCACTATTTCCCGCGGTTGCTCATGCGCGTGTGAGCGACGCTGCTCTTGCCCTGGGGGCGGGCCGAGGCCTTGACCATGGGCTTGGGATGGGAGTCGGCCTTCGGTTTCCCCGTACTGGCCACGGATACCGGCTTGTCCGCGGCCTGGACCTGCTGGAGGAGATCGGCGGGGACGAGGGGCTTGGTCATGGTGGGACTCCTGTCCCGTGATTCTACCGCAGCCCGCCAGCGGGTCCGCCGGGCGGATGTGACCGCCTTCAAGGCCGGGCGGCGCGGGCCGAGGTTAATCTGGCTCCAGGCGGGGCGCGGCCCGGGCCTTCCGGGGAGGGGTGGACCATGACGGCGGCGATGGGGAACGGCTTGGTGGAGGCGGCTCTGGAGGCCTTCGAGGCCTGGCGCGAGGCCCCCCGGCTGGAGCGGCGGCGGCTCATCGAGGCCTGGCTGGAGCAGCTTGGCCCGGTGCGGGAGGAACTCGCGCGGCTGCTCACCCAGGAGACCGGCAAGCCCATCACGCTGGCCCGGGGCGAGGTGGGCCGGGCGGAAGCCACCCTGCGGGCCACGGCGGAGGCCGTGGGCGGGTTCGGCGAGGAGGCCGTGCCCTACGACCTGATGGCGGGGGCCGAAGGCTGCCGGGCGGTGCTGCGGCGGTTTCCCGTGGGGCCCGTCCTGGCGATCACGCCGTTCAATTTTCCGGTGAACCTGGCGGTCCACAAGCTGGCTCCCGCCCTGGCCGTGGGGTGCAGCACCATCTGGAAGCCCTGCCCCCAGGCGCCACGGACCTCGGCGCTGCTCGCAGAGAGCTTCCAGGCCGCCAGTCGCCAGGTGGGCGCGCCCCGGAACCTGCTCCAGCTGGCCGCGCCGGACCCGGCTGCGGCCGAGGCCCTGGCGAAGGATCCCCGCATCGCGGCGGTGAGCTTCACGGGCTCGGAGCGGGTGGGGCGGCACCTGGAGCAGGTGCTGGCGGGCAAGCGGCTGCTGCTGGAGCTGGGTGGCAACGGCGCCGTGGTGGTGGACGAGGGTGTGGACGTGGCGGCCGTGGCCCGCCAGCTGGCCCCCGCCGCCGTGGCCGGGGCGGGGCAGAGCTGCTCCAAGGCCCAGCGGATCTACGTGCACCAGAACCTTTGGAACACGTTTGCCCCGGCCTTCGTGGCGGCGGTGGAGGCCCTGCCTGTGGGCGATCCCATGGATCCCGCCACGGTGGTCGGACCCCTCATCGACGAGGCCACGGCCCGGCGGATGGACGAGGGCCTGGACCGCGCCATGGCCGCGGGGGCTGAGTTCCTGTTGCGTGGCCCCCGGCAGGGGGCATTCCTGCCTCCAGCCATCCTCACAGGACTGCCGGAGGAGGACCCCTTCCAGTGCGAGGAGGTCTTCTCGCCCATCACGGTGCTGACGCCCGTGGCGAGCTTCGAGGAGGGCCTCGACCGCGCGGCCGCCACGCGCTTCGGCCTGCGGGCCAGCGCCTACAGCCGGGACCAGCGGCACCTCCGCCTGGCGGAGTCGAAGCTCCGCGCCGGCGGCGTCCTGCTGAACCTGCCGCCGACCTTCCGTCTGGATGCCGCGCCCTTCGGCGGCGTGCGGGCCAGCGGCAACGGCTTCGAAGGCCCCCGGTGGGCGATGGAGGGCTTCACCGAAGGCCGGCTCATCGTCGAAGGCCCGGCCCTGTAAGATTCGACCTGGAGCCGACCCATGACCCTCTCCATGCCCTTCCGTCCCGGCGATCTCGTGGTGGTGGTGCTCCATTCCCCGCGGGAGCGGCTGTGGGGACGGATCCTCGGCCTGGAGGCCGCCGGCATCGCCGTCCGGGGCGTCGATCTTTCCCCCTGGAGCGAAGTCCTGTCGCTGGTCCGCACGGGCCAGGCGGACCAGGTGGCCCTCGGCACCCGCTTCCTGCCCATGCACCGCGTCGAGACGCTGTACCTCGACGAGGCCAGCTCCGGCGCCCCCAGCCTGGCGGAGACCTTCCTCGACCGCACCGGCCAGGACCCCCACACCTTCCTGGCAGACCCACCCTCGTCCCGACACCGGAGGAATCCATGAGCCACGCCAATCACGCCAGCTGGATGGCGCGTTTCCGCGAGCGCGCCAAGACCCTGAATCGCCACATCGTCCTGCCCGAAGGCCGGGAGGACCGCACCCTCCAGGCCGCCCAGCTGCTGCTTGACCAGGGGCTCTGCCGCCTCACCCTGCTGGGCGATCCCACCGACATGACCAAGCGCGGCTCGGCCCTGGGGCTCTCCCTGAAGGGGGCGGTGCTCGTGGATCCCGCCGCCAGCCCCCTGCTTCCCGAGCTGGCCGGTGCCTACTACGAGCGGCGCAAGGCCAAGGGCATCACCGAGGCCCAGGCCCTGGAGGCGGTGCACAACCCCCTCTGGTTCGGCGCGATGCTGGTGCAGAACGGCCACTGCGACGGCATGGTGGCCGGCGCCCTCAACACCACTGCAGAGACTGTGCGGGCCTGCCTCCAGGCCATCGGCCCCGCCAAGGGCATCAAGACGGTCTCCAGCTTCTTCCTGATGATCCACCCCGATGCCGCCTTCGGCGAGCAGGGCGCGGTGATCTTCTCGGACTGCGCGGTGGTGCCGGATCCCACCCCCGAGCAGCTGGCGGACATCGCCATCGCCGCCGCCGAGAACGCCCAGAGCGTCATGGGCGTGGAGCCCCGCGTGGCCCTGCTCAGCTTCTCCACCCGCGGCTCCGCGGAGCACCCCTGCGTGGACAAGGTCCGCGCCGCCCTGGCCATCGTCAAGGAACGCCGGCCCGACCTGGCGGTCGACGGCGAGCTGCAGGCCGACGCCTCCCTCCTGCCCTCCGTGGGGCAGAAGAAGGCCCCGGGCTCCGCGGTGGCCGGCCGGGCCAACGTGCTGGTCTTCCCGGACCTCGACGCCGGGAACATCTCCTACAAGATCGCCGAGCGCATGGGTGGCTGCGCCGCCATCGGCCCCTTCCTGCAGGGCCTGGCCAAGCCCGCCAACGACCTGAGCCGCGGCTGCAGCCCCCAGGACATCGCCGACACGGTGGTCCTGACGGCCCTCCAGTGAAGCGGATCGCCCTCTTCATCTCCGGCACCGGCGGCAATGCCCTGAACCTGCTGCGGGCCTGCCGGGAGGGCCGGGTGCCCGCCCTCCCGGTGCTGGGTCTCGCCTCCACTACCAAGGCCGGCGGCATCCCCCGGCTTGAAGCGGAGGGACTTCCCACCGTGGCGGTGGTCCGGAAGGACTTTGAATCGGACGAAGCGTTCTCGGAGGCCTGCTACCGGGCCGCCGAGGCCGCGGGAGCGGAGGTCATCTGCCTCTGCGGGTGGCTGAAGAAGCTGGCCGTCCCCCGCCGCTGGGAGGGCCGCATCCTCAACATCCATCCGGGCCTGCTGCCCAGGTTCGGCGGGCCGGGCATGTACGGCACGCATGTCCACCGGGCCGTCCTGGCAGCCGGCGAGGCCGAATCCGGCGCCACGGTACACCTGGTGGACGCCGAGTACGACCATGGCCGGATCGTGGATCAGCTGCGGGTGCCCGTCCTGCCCGGCGACACCCCGGAAGACCTGCAGAAGCGGGTCTATGGCGCCGAGATGGAGCTGTACCCGAAGGCGCTGGCGGCATACCTGGCCGAACGGGCATAGACTGTCGCCATGATCCCTCTCCTCACCGCCGACGAGATGCGGGCCGCGGAGCACCAGGCCATCGAGGGCTGGGGCATCCCCTCCCTGGTGCTTCAGGAGCACGCGGCACTCGGGGCCCTGGCCCTGATCCCCGCCGGGGAGGCGGTGCACGTCCTGGCCGGCCCGGGCAACAACGGAGGCGATGCCCTCGCCCTGGCCCGGCTCGCCCGCTTGCAGGGTCGCGAGGTCTCGGTGTGGTCGCCCTCCGCCCAGCCCGGCTGGCGCGGTGACGCCGCCCACCAGGCCCGGCTCTGGAAGGGCCTCGGCGGCGAGATCCGCACCTCCACGGCCCCGGCGGAAGCCATGGCCGTCTGGCGGGGCTGGGTCGTAGACGGCCTCTTCGGCCTGGGCACCACGCGGCCCCTGGAAGGTCCGGTCCTGGCCTGGGTGCGGGCCCTGAACGCCTCGGGTCTGCCGGTGCTGGCCCTGGACCTGCCCTCGGGCCTGGACCCCAGCGCGGCCGAGGCCCCCGGCGAGACCGTGCGTGCCACGCGAACCGCCTGCTTCGGGCACCACAAGGTCTGTCATGGCCTGATGCCTGCGCGGGAGGCCTGCGGGGAGATCACCGTGGTTCCCATTCCCCTGGACCGCGCCCCCCGGGCCGCCCTGCAGCTCCTGGAACGGCCGGCCCTCCCCCCGAGGGCCTGGGACGCCCACAAGGGCAGCTTCGGGCACGTGGTCATCCGGGCCGGGAGCCTGGGCATGAGCGGCGCCGCCGTGCTCTCGGCGCTCGGGGCCCTGCGTGCCGGTGCGGGCCTGGTGACCGTGCTGACCGATCCCGAAGTCCGGGCCGAGGTGGCCGCGCAGGTGCCCGAGGCCATGGTGCGACCCTGGCAGGGCTCCGTGACCGTGGAGGCCGATGTCCTGCTCGTGGGCCCTGGCGGGATCTCCCAGGTGCCCGACTGGGAGGGGCCCCTGGTGCTGGACGCCTCGGCCCTGAAGGAAGGCGAAGGGAAGCGATGGATGGAGCGGCCCGGCACGGCCATCACGCCCCACCCCGGTGAGTTCGCGCGGCTGTTCCGGCTGCCCAGGCCGCTGCTGATGGACGAGCGGCTGGCCCAGGCCCGGCAGGTGGCTGCTGGGAAGCCCGGGGTCCTGCTGCTCAAGGGGGCCCAGAGCGTCCTCGCCGGCGGCGCCCGCGAGGAGCTGTGGATCAACCCCACGGGCCATCCGGGGCTTGCCACCGGCGGCAGCGGCGACCTGCTGGCGGGGATGGTCGCCGGCTTCCGCGCCCAGGGCCTGCCCATGCGCGAAGCAGTGGCCGCCGCGGCCTGGTTCCACGGGGCCGCCGCGGATCGCCTCCCCGGCGCCGGCCTGCTGCCGCGGGACCTGGCGGACCAGCTTCCGGAGCTGCTGCGTGGCTGACCGCCACCTCACCGACGATCTGGCCACCGAGGCCCTGGGCGAAGCCCTCGCCCGGCTCACACCCCCCGGCGGCACCTGGCTGCTGCGCGGGGAGCTGGGGGCCGGGAAGACCACCTGGACCCGGGGGTTCCTGCGGGGCCTGGGCGGCGACCCGGACGAGGTGGCCTCGCCCACCTATGCCGTCCTCCACCGGTACGAGCTCCCGGAGGGCCGGCTCTTCCACCTGGATCTCTACCGCCCGGGCCCGGAAGGCGCCTGGACCCTGGGGCTGGAGGAGGCGATCGGCGCCTCGGACCGGCTGGTGGTGGAGTGGGCGGGATCGGATGGCCCCTGGCCCTCGGCCTGGGTGGCCGAGCTGTCGCTGGTTCCCGAGGGCGGGGGGCGGCGGGCCGAATGGACACTGCCTGACGAATCACCCGGGCGATGATGGGGGCATGAATCTCCCCCTGGTGGTCTCCCTTTCCGCCTGCCTGGCCGCCCTCCTCGCGCTCTGGGCGGCCCTGCGGCGGAGCCGGACCGACCCGGTTCCCTTCGAGGCCCTGCGTCGGCACGCCGAGGAGCTGGCTTCGAGGAACCGGTCCGAATCCCACCAGGCGCTGATCGCCCAGCTCAGGCCGCTGGCGCAGGAGCTCGGCGAGCTCCGTACGGCCCAGGCCGAGAAGTTGGGGGAGGGCTTCCGGCAGCTCACGACCGCCGTCCAGGAGGCGCTCCGGGCCTCCCGGTCCGAGCAGGGGGCCCAGCTCGGGCTGGTCCAGCAGCAGGTCCAGCAGCGGCTCGAGGCCATCCAGGCCTCGAACGAGGCGAAGCTCGAGCAGATTCGCCGCACCGTGGACGAGCAGCTGCACGAGGCGCTGGAGAAGCGCCTGGGGGAGAGCTTCAACCTGGTGGCCCAGCGCCTGGAGCAGGTGCAGCGGGGCCTGGGGGAGATGCAGGGGTTGGCCCAGGATGTGGGCGGCCTCAAGCGGGCGCTGACCAACGTGAAGGCGCGCGGAGTCCTGGGCGAGGCCCAGCTGGGGGCCCTGCTGGAGCAGTTCCTGTCCCCCGGGCAATACCAGGCCAATGTCCATGTACGGCCGCGGTCCCCGGAAGTGGTCGAGTTCGCGGTGAAGCTGCCCGGACCCGAGGAGGGCGGCACGGTCTGGCTGCCCATCGATGCCAAGTTCCCGCTGGAGGACTACCAGCGGCTCATGGAGGCCTACGAGGCGGGCGACCTGGTGGCCGTGGAGGCTGCCGGGAAGGCCCTGGAGGTCAGGCTGCTCTCCCAGGCCCGCGACATCCGTGACAAATACATCGCCCCGCCCCACAGCACGGACTTCGGCCTGCTCTTTCTCCCCTTCGAGGGGCTCTATGCAGAGGTGCTCCGCCGCCAGGGCCTTTTCGAGCGGTTGCAGCGGGAGTGCAAGGTCATCCTGGTGGGCCCCACCACACTCACGGCCTTCCTCAACAGCCTGCAGGTGGGCTTCAAGACCCTGGCCATCAGCCGGCAGACCAGCGAGGTCTGGAAGGTGCTCGGGCACGTGAAGGCCGAGTTCGGGCGGTTCGGTGGGGCATTGGCGGCGGTGCAGCGGAAGCTGGAGGAGGCCAGCGGCAAGCTGGGCGATGTCTCCGCCCGGCGGGACCAGATGGAAAAGAGGCTGGCGGGGGTGGAGGCTGCGCCAGAAGCCGGTCCCGTGGGCCTGCCGGTGGATTCCCTGGAGTCATCAATGCCTTATTTATCCAAAACACCGGAATAATTCACTTCACAAATCGTCGGATTGCCTTAGGATACGGGCCAATCCAGGGGGTGTGATGCTGAAGGGACGGGAACGTCACGGCGTGGGCGAGGTGATCGCCGTGGACCGGAACTACGTCCCCATGCAGGAAGTGAGCCGGAGGCGCGCCCTCTGCGCCGTGGTGGCGGGCCGCGCCCACGTGCTCAACCCGGCCACCTTCGAGCGCCACCGGAACCTGGATGGCCGCCTTGAGCTCATCATCTTCCCGCACGCCCAGGCCTGCAGCGATTCCAAGCTCCTCATCGGCCGCCTGGAGCGCCGCGTGTTGCGCCGGGACCACTACCTCTGCCAGTACGAAGGCTGCCAGCGGAAGGCCACCACGGTGGATCATGTGATTCCCCTGTGCCAGGGCGGGTCCACCACCTGGCAGAACCTGGTGGGCTGCTGCCTCCCTTGCAACCAGATCAAGGGCGGCCGGACGCCGGATCAGGCCGGCATGGTCCTCAAGCGCCAGCCCAAAGGCCCCCGGGCCCACCTGTTCGAGCGCTTCGAGGAGCTGCTGAAGCGGGCGAGCGCGGCCTGAGGTCCTTCAGCCGCTGATGGCCCGGGTCTTCAGGAACAGCTCCGCCCACTCCCGGGCGGGGTCGCTGCGGCGGGTGATGCCGCCGCCGGTCCAGTAGGTGAGGGCCTCTCCCGCGATCTGTGCGGTCCGGATGGGCAGGGTCAGATCCAGGTCGCCGCTGGGGGCGATCCAGCCCAGGGCGCCGCAGTAGAAGCCCCGGGGCGCAGCCTCGGTCCGAGCCAGATGCGCGCAGACCGCGTGCTTGGGGGCGCCGGTGACGCTCCCGCCCGGGAGGACGGCCCGGAGGAGGTCGGCCAAGCCGAGGCCCGGACGGGCCCGGGCCTCCACGGTGCTCACCAGGTGCTGCACGGTGGGGTAGGGTTCCACGGCCATGGGTCGGCTCACGACGACGGTTCCGGTGCGGGCCACGCGGCCCAGGTCGTTGCGCACCAGGTCCACGATCATGGTGTGCTCGGCCCGCTCCTTGGGATCGGCCGCCAGGGTTTCCGCGGCCCGGCGGTCGGGCTCCGGGTCCCCCGTGAGGAGAACGCTGCCCTTGATGGGCTGGGACCAGATCCGGTCCCCCCGGCGGGACAGGAGCCGCTCCATGCTCAGGCAGAGAAGATGGAGGTCGCCGAGGTCCAGCAGGGCGCCGAAGGGGGGGCGGGCCCGCCCGAAGGCCGCCAGGGCCAGCGCCACCGGATCGCCCGGAAACAGGGCGTCGAAGGGAACGCACAAGTTGGCGACATAGAACCCGCCTTCCAGGATGCGCTCGCGGATGGCCTCGACGGCCGCCCGGTGGTGGGCCTCGGTCCACCGGGGGTGGAGCGCCGGAGGGGCCGGAGTCGGGGAAACCTCAGGCTGGAGGAGGGCCCGCCAGGGGCCCGGATCGGGGGGGAGGTCCCAGGACCACAGCTCGGCTTCGCCGTCCCGGACCTGGAGGGCCTGCCGGAGGCCCCGCCAGTGCTGCCCCAGGGTTCCGGGGGTCAACGCCTGGCGGGGCAGGGCGGCCTCGTCGCAGGCCAGTTCGAAGGAGACGGCGCCGATCCAGGGTCCCGGATGCTCCGGCAGGACGGACTCCAGGGCCTCCCAGGGCGATCCGGAGCGGGCCTGGCCGTCCAGACGGGAGGCCCAAGCCTCGCCCGACCATCGGGAGGCCAGGATGGGGCCGTCCGGCAGGCCCAGGAGTCCGTCGCCCGTGCCGCCCGTATGGAGCCAGACTGCGCCCCGCCTGAGAAGGGCCTGGGCACAGGCAGGCCAGGGGCCGGGCAGGGGGAAGGGCTGGCGGTGCCGGGGGGTCAGATCCATGGGGGTATCTTCCCATTGGACTCCGGAAATAACTCTATCGTCTAGTGTTGAAAAAGTTGCCGCTAGTAAATTGATGGCCCATGACAAATAACGACGAAAAACAGGCTTTTCTTTTTTTCCCGCAGGACCTAGGCTCTTGGGCCAGGAGGAACCTCCATGCCTTCAGTGGATATCAGTTCTCAGACCGGGAAGGACTTCGCCGGGGATGCCTTGATCGTCCCCGTATTCTCCGGGCGCGAGCGCCATCGTCTGCCGCTCGCCATCAGCAAGGTCGCGCGCCAGGTGATGGATGAAGAGGATTTCAAGGCGGACTATCTCGAAGTTGTGCCGTTGCATCACCCCAATGGTGTCAAGGAGAGCCGCTGGATGGTGCTCGTGGGGCTCGGCGACGAAGAGAAGGTGACGCTCAACAAGATTCGCAAGGCGGTGGGAACCGCAGGCCGCTTCTGCCTCAAGAAGAAGTGGAAGAAGATCGGCGTGCTATCGCCGTCCACGTCCACCCTGGACCATGACGCGGTGCAGGCCGCCGTGGCCGAAGGCGCGCTGCTGGCGAACTACGACCTCGTGGCTTTCAAGGGTGGCAAGCAGGAGCCGAAGCAGTTCACGTCCATCGAGATCTTCACCAATGGCGACGACACGCGGAAGGCCCGCCGCAAGCTGCCCGTGATCGAGGCTGGTGTCGCAGCCTGCCATCGCGTCCGTGACCTCGCCAACACCCCCGCGGGCGATCTCTATCCCGAAGTCTTCGCCGAAATGGCCGTGAAACTGGCCAAGCAGCACAAGCTCCACTGCGAAGTGCTGGATGTGCCGGCCCTGGAGAAAGGCGGCTTCCGTTCGGTGCTTGCCGTGGGCCAGGGCAGCGTGCGTCCTCCGCGGGTGGTGAAGCTGGAATACAAGCCCAAGGAGAAGCCCAAGAAGCATGTGGTGCTGGTGGGCAAGGGCGTCTGCTTCGACTCGGGCGGCCTGTCCCTCAAGGATGCCTCCGGCATGGAGACCATGAAGGACGACATGACCGGCGCGGCGATTGTCCTGGCCACCCTGGCGGCCTGCGCCCAGCTGGAGGTCCCGGTCCAGGTGACGGGGCTCCTCGGCCTGGTGGAGAACATGCCCTCGGGCTCCAGCTACAAGCCCGGCGATGTCCTCCGCAGCCGCAGCGGCAAGACCATCGAAGTGCTCAACACCGACGCCGAGGGCCGGCTGGTGCTGGCGGACCTGCTCCACTACGCCGGGGAGCTGGGCGCGGACCATGTGGTGGATCTGGCCACCCTCACCGGGGCGGCCCTGGTCGCCATGGGCGATGGTGTCTCGGCGGTCATGGGCACGGACCAGAAGCTGGTGGACCGGCTCCTGGATGCAGGCAGCGCCGCTGGCGAGCACCTCTGGCAGCTCCCCCTGGTGGAGGAGTACACCGAGCTGCTCAAGAGCCCCCTGGCCGACCTGAAGAACATCACCGGCATCCGCTGGGGCGGCACCATCACCGCCGGCCTCTTCCTGCGGGAGTTCGTGGGTGGCGCCTCCTGGGCCCATCTGGACCTCGCCGGCAGCTGGTCGGGCAAGGAGCGGGACTACCGCACCCACGGCGCCAGCGGGGAGGGCCCCCGGTTCCTCCTGGAATGGCTCATGGATTGATCCCGGACCGCGAGGCTGGGCCAAAGGGGGGCATCGCCCCCCTTTTTTTCAAATGGGGGAAGATATCCCTCTTGACCGCGGGGCACGGATGGGGATTTATTGAGGACTGCCTTCACCCCACCTGAGCGCCCAACCCCTTCGGAGTTCCCATGGAAGCGATGGAGACCCTTACCAAGGCTGACCTCTCCCGGCACCTCATGGAGCGGCTCGAACTCGGGAAGAAGGATGCGGATCTCCTGGTGAACACGTTCCTGGAGAGCATCATCGAGTCCCTCAAGACCGGCGAAGGCGTGGAACTTCGCGGGTTCGGAAGCTTCCGCCTCCGCGACCGGCGGGCCCGCCAGGGCCGGAACCCCCGCAGCGGGGAGAGCATCCAGGTCCCCCCCAAGCGGGTCGTGTACTTCAAGCTGGGCAAGGAACTGCGCAGCAAGCTGATCGACGAGTAGCCGTACAACCCACCCTCCACGGAGTCCCCATGCGCTTCCGCAAGCTGCTCCTGGCCCTGTTGGCCGCCCTCGCTGTCGCGACACCGGCCCTTGCCCAGAAGAAGATGTCCAAAGAGGAGAAGGCAAAGCTCCCGCGCATCGCCATCCTCGAGTTCAAGGCCGCGCCGGATGCCTGGCACGGCTGGCGATTCGGCGGCTGGGGCAACCAGATGGGCACCATCTCCAACCAGCTCCGCGATCTCTTCACCACGGAGATCATGGAGAAGGGTCGGGGCAAGATCCGCGTCATCGAGCGCGAGCGGCTGTCCGAGATCCGCGAGGAGCTGAACTTCCAGCAGAGCGGTGAGGTGGATACCGCCACCGTCCAGAAGATCGGCAAGCTGCTGGGCGTGAAGTACGTGATGACCGGCAAGATCACCCGGTTCGCCTACAAGGAGGGCGGGTTCGGCACCGGCTGGGGCGTGGGCGCCCTGGTGAGCAAGGTCACGGGTGACGGCATGGCCGGCGCCGTGGCGGGCAGCGTGAACGTCAAGAAGGCCTCCTTCACGGGCCGCCTGGACATCCGCCTCATCGAGGTGGAGACCGGCGAGATCCTGGGCGCCTGGAAGGACGAGGACAAGATCTCCGACACGAGCGTGAAGGTGGCGGGGACCGGCGCGGAAGTCCAGTACGACGAGGAGCTGGTGAACAAGGTGTTCGAGCCCATCGTCGCCCGGATCACGCCCAAGCTGCTGCGGGCCACCGTCGCGGCCCACGAAGAGGACTGAGCGCTCTCAGCGCGCTGCGGGGGGCCCTGCGGGGCCCCTCGTCGCGTCCGGGAACCAGGCCTCCACGGACTGCTGGATGGCCCCGGTGTAGGCCGCTCCCAGCACTTCCGCACAGTGCAGGTGCCAGGTGGGCACCTCGACCACGCGGATCGCGGCGAACCGGGCCGCCAGCGCCCGCTGGACCTCCGGCGGCGCGAGCCGGTCCTGGGTGGCCAGGAAGCACAGGCTGGGCGTGGCGAACCGGAGGCCCGCCGTCCGGCCCAGGAGATCCGTCTCCGAAGGGTCGTAGCCGCCCAGGCGACCGGCGGTTCGGCTGGCCAGGGCCCCGATGGACGGGGCGAGGACGTGCCACCAGCGGTCCGCTGGACCCCGCACCAGGCGCTCGGCGAAGCTTCGGCTGCTGGCGGGGGCGCCCTCCCAGATGAGTCCCGCGAGAGGACCCCGGCCTTCCCGTTCGAGGTCCGCCAGGGCCAGCAGCCCCACGGAAGCGCCGAGGCTCCGGCCGAGCAGGAGGATCTTCCGGCGCGGGATGCCAGTGGCTTCCAGGTGGTGGACGATGCGGACGACATCCCGGGATTCGGCCACGCCGAAGGTCACGGCCGGCGCCGGTCCGCCGGCCCGGAGGGCATCGTCCCGCCGCCGATAGGTGAAGATCGCGGCATCGAGCTGCGGAAACCACTTCAGGGCCGGACTGGTGCCCCAGCGATCGTCTCCGAAGCCGTGGAGCAGCAGCACCACCCCGGGCGCGGGCTCCTGCCGCCGGAGGCGCCAGAGCTGGAGGCCGGCCACCTCTTCCGAGGACCAGACGCCCCCGGGATCCCCGTGCCCGCCCGCCGCGAGGTCGCGGTAGGTGGCCTCCACCCGCGCCAGGGGCTGGGGGTGGTAGAAGGGCGGATCCACCAGCTCCCGGGCGACGGCCCGGGTCTTCCACGCCACGAATCCCCCCACCGCGAGCAGGGGCAGGGCGGGCAGGAACATCCAGCGGCGCGCCCTCACCAGTAGCCCGTGGTGATCAGGATGGCCGCGGAGGAGTCCACGGCCCGGCACTGGCAGCTGAGCCGCTGATCCGGCCCGGCCGCATTGCGTTCCAGCGTCCGGGACTCGTGGGGGCGGGGCGGTGTCAGGTACGCGGCCCCCTCCAGGACCGTGACCAGGCAGCGGGCGCAGGCCCCCTGGCCGGAGCAGGCGGAGGCCACGGGCAGGCCTCCGGCCAGGCAGCGCTTCATCAGGGACCCTCGCCCGCCAAGGACGAGGTCCGCCCGGCGGGTGCGGGCCACCAGTGCCATCGCTACTTGGCGAGCGCCGCGGTCACGCCGGGCAGGCCCTCGGCGGTGGGCAGGGGATCGGGCTTGCCGTAGAGCACGGCGTCGAGCTTCTGGACCAGCGTGATCTGGTAGAGGCCCTTGTCCGCCCCCATCTCCAGCTCCCCGAGATCAGGGCTGAAGGTCTCGCGCTGGCTGGTGAGGAAGAACCGGTGCTTGCCCTGGGCGAGGCCCTTCACCACGAGGCTGGTCGCGCCCTTCGGCAGCTGCTGGACGGGGATGCGGGCGCCATCGAGGCTCAATTCGATCGGACCCACCACCTTGCGGGTGAAGCGGAACACGACCGTACCGGCTGGAATGGGGGTTTTGGGAGTGAGGGGGACCTTGCGGCAGCCCAGGAAGGAGATGGAACCCAGCAGCACCAGGGCGGGAACAAGGGGGTGGAGCTTCATGAAACCTCCGCAAGCTTTGATGATATGCGATCAACGGTCCCGAGGTCTCAGGGCAGCTCGGCCCAGAGGGAGCCGTGCCAGGTCGCTGTCCTGGGCTTTCGGCCGATGACGCCGGTCAGCGGACCCGAGCAGGCCAGTTCCAGCCGTCCCCCGCTGTGGTCCTCCAGCCGCGTGAACCGCACCCGGGTCTTCCCCGTGGCGGCCCAGGAGTCCGGGTAGCCGCTGGGCCTCTGGCGCACCAGGCGCAGCGTGTAGAGGGTGCCATCCTTGAGAACGACCAGCTCCAGGTCGAAGGCGCGGGCGGGCTCCCCGGGAACCAGGCGGCCGGTTAGGCGGACCAGGGGCGGCAGGCCCGACCGGGCCGGGATGGAGGCTACGGAGGTGAGCTCCAGGCGCCAGGGAACCCCATCGAGGGTGAGGTCTCCGCCGCCGCGGACCACCGCCTCGAGCCCGGGGGCCTGGGCCCGGAGGCCGAAGGCCAGGAAGAGGCAGGGCAGGGCGCGCAGGAAGTTCATGCTGACTCCAGGGGGTCCGCCTTCTATTCTGGTGGTTTGACGCAGAGAGGTGAACCATGACCCGCGTGCTCTTCCAGACCGACAAGGGCGACATCAACCTGGAGCTCTTCCCGAAGGAGGCGCCCGGCACCGTGGCGAACTTCGTGAAGCTCATCGAAGCCGGCTTCTACGATGGCCTGGCCTTCCATCGCGTCATCCCCGATTTCGTCATCCAGGGCGGGTGCCCCAACACCAAGCCCGGCGCCTCGGGCATGCCCGGGACGGGCGGCCCCGGCTGGAAGATCAAGTGCGAGACCGCCGGCAACCCCCACCAGCACAAGCTGGGTGCCCTCTCCATGGCCCACGCCGGCAAGGACACGGGCGGCAGCCAGTTCTTCGTGGTGAACGGTGACCGCCGCAATGTCCAGCACCTCGATGGCGTGCACACGGTCTTCGGCCAGTGCGTGTCCGATACGGACATCAAGGTGGTCCAGGCCATCAAGGCCAACGACCGCATCCTCAAGGCCACGGTCACTGAGGCCTGATTTTGGCTTTTCACAGGCGCAGAATCGGGCGGCATAGCCGCCCGATTCTGCGTAGAGAAAGGCAGGTGGGAGCATGAAAGACCGCTGTGGCTGGTGCGGAACGGATCCGCTGTATGTGGCCTACCACGACGAGGAATGGGGTGTCCCCCAGCACGAGGACCGGCGCCTCTTCGAGAAGCTGGTGCTGGAGGGAGCCCAGGCTGGGCTCAGCTGGATCACCATCCTCCGGAAGCGCGAGGCCTACCGGAGGCTCTTCCACGGGTTCGATCCCGTGAAGGTGGCGGCGATGACGGATGCCGAGCTGGAGGCCGCCCTCCAGGACCCGGGCATCGTGCGGAACCGCCTGAAGGTGTTCTCGGCCCGGAAGAACGCCAGCGCCTTCCTGGCGGTGCAGAGGGAATTCGGCAGCTTCGACGCCTTCCTGTGGGCCTTCGTGGGCGGGGCGCCGAAGGTGAACCACCCGCGGACCCTGGCGGACGTCCCGGCCGTGTCCCCGGAGGCCGCGGCCCTGAGCAAGGCGCTCAAGAAGCGGGGCTTCACCTTCGTGGGGCCCACGATCATGTACGCCTACCTGCAGTCCCTGGGCCTGGTGGATGACCACGTGGCCACCTGCTGGAGGCGCCAGGGGCCTGACTCGCTGTAGACTGGAAGGCTCGGAGTTCCCGTGTCCAAGCCCTTCTACATCACCACGCCCATCTACTACGTCAACGACCGCCCACACATCGGCCACACCTACACCACGGTGCTGGCGGACGTGATCGCCCGGTTTCACCGCATGCGCGGGGAAGAGGTGTATTTCCTGACGGGCACGGACGAGCATGGCCAGAAGGTGGAGAAGGCCGCCGCGGCCCGGGGCATCACGCCCAAGCAGCTGGCGGACGAGGTGGTGGCCAACTACACGGACCTCTGGCAGCGCATGGGCATGACCCACTTCCGCTTCATCCGCACCACGGACGAGGACCACAAGGCCCAGGTGCAGCGCCTCTTCAAGCGCCTGCTGGACAAGGGCGATATCTACAAGGCCACCTACAAGGGGCTCTATTCGGTCAGCGACGAGGCCTACGTCACCGAGACCCAGGCCAAGGAGCTGCAGGCCCAGGGCCTCGCCCACCAGCTGGTGGAGCTGGAGGAGGAAACCTACTTCTTCCGCCTCAGCGCCTACCAGGACCGCCTGCTGCAGTACTACGAGGAGCACCCGGAGTTCGTGCAGCCGGACTTCCGCTTCAACGAGGTGAAGCGCTTCGTGGAGGGCGGCCTGCAGGACCTCTCCATCAGCCGCACCAGCATCAGCTGGGGCATTCCGGTGCCCGGCGACGAGAAGCACGTCATCTACGTGTGGTTCGACGCGCTGCTGAACTACCTCACGGGCTGCCCGGCCAACACGTGGCCGCCGGACCTCCAGCTCGTGGGCAAGGACATCCTGCGCTTCCACGCCGTGTACTGGCCTGCCTTCCTCATGGCCGCGGGCATGTTCCAGCCCACCACCATCCTGGCCCACGGCTGGTGGCTCATGGGCGAAGACAAGATGTCCAAGAGCAAGGGCAATGTGGTGCGCCCGGACACGCTCCTGCGCTTCGGCAACGACGCCCTGCGCTTCTACTTCATGCGCGACATGCAGGTGGGCCATGACCGCGGCTTCAGCTACGAGGGCTTCATGGACCGGCTCAACGCCGATCTGGCCAACGGCCTGGGCAACCTGGCCTCCCGCACCCTCAGCATGATCCAGCGCTACCGGGGCGGCGTGGTGCCCATGCCCACGGTCATGGATGAGCTCGACCGCGAGATGGCCCAGCAGCTGCTGGCGGTCTTCCCCGAATACCTGGAACAGGCACGGGCGAACAATTTCCACGGCGCCCTGGACACCCTGTGGACCTACCTGCGGGCCCTGGATGGCTACATCGTCAAGGCCGAGCCCTGGAAGCTGGCCAAGGACTCCGCCAACGACCCCAAGCTGGACGCCGTGCTGGCGATCCTCTACCGGGCCCTGCGCGCCACGGCCCTGCTGGTGGTCCCCGTGATGCCTGAGCTGGCCCAGACCCTGTGGGAAAGCCTGGGCCACACCACCAAGGTCGCGGATCGCACCTTCCACGGCTTCGCCCTGGACGGCCCCGCCATCGGACCCATCGGCGAACCCAAACCCCTGTTCCAGCGCATCGACAAGGAGAAGGAAATGAGCGAACTCGAGGCTTCCGCGGCACCGGCGGAAGTGAAGCCCGCCTTGGATATCCCTGAAATCCGGGAGACCGTGGACGCGGACACCTTCTTCAAGGTGGACCTGCGCGTGGGGAAGGTCCTGGAGGCCGAGCGCGTCCCCAAGAGCGACAAGCTCATCAAGATGAAGGTGGATATCGGGCTGGAGCAGCGCACCATCGTGGGCGGCATCGGCAAGGCCTATGAACCCGCGGACCTGCTCAACCGGCTGGTGGTGGTGGTGGCGAACCTCGCGCCTCGCAAGCTCATGGGCATCGAGAGCCACGGCATGCTGCTGGCCGCCAGCGACAACGCCAGCAAGCCCTACCTGGTGGCTCCGCCCGAGGATGCCCAGCCCGGATTCCTGGTGAAGTGAAACAGCCCGTCTTCACCTTCGAGGCCGAGCTCCTCACCGATGCCCCCTACGAGCACATCGTCGGGCGGCTACGGGAGGAGTCGCCGGCAGCGTTCAAGAGCCTGGGTTCCCTCAGGGTCTGGGCGCCGCCCGAGGAAGGCGCAGAGCTCATGGTCCTGCGCTGGACCCGCACGGTGGGCGGGGCGACCGAATCCGGGGCCCTGATCCTCGCCCCGGATCCCAAGGGCGCCCATCTCCGCCTCGAGGGCCGCATGAAGGGCTGGTCGGCCTTCCTGCTGTTCGGTCTGCTGCGCTGGCGGACGGATCGCCTGCTGGATCGGTTCGTGGGGGAACTGTGAAGACTGGAGTTCCCGTGAAGCCGGTCCTCTGGATGAAGTCGAGCTGCACCACCTGCCGCAACGCCAAGGCGAAGCTGGCGGAGCTGGGCATCCAGGTGGAGATCCGCGACTACTTCAAGAGGCCGCTGGAAGCGGCGGAGCTGGAGGGTTTGCTGCCCGTGGACCCCACGCCCATGCTGGGGACGAAAAGCCCCAAGTACAAGGAACTCGGCCTGAAGGACCGCCAGCTGTCCAAGGCCGAAGCGATTTCCCTGATGGTGCAGGACAACAACCTGCTCAAGCGGCCGATTCTCGTGCATCCCAAGGGCACAGTCATTGGTTTCGATGCGGAAGCTTATGCGAGACTGGTCCGCTGAAGGAGGACGCATGCGCTTCTACAGCTGGAACGTGAATGGCTTCCGGTCGGTCCTGAAGAAGGGGTTCATGGACTGGCTGGAGGAGACGGAACCGGACGTGCTCTCCCTCCAGGAGATCCGCTGCGAGTGGGAGGAGGCGGACCTGGGCGTTCGCCGCCAGATCGAGAGCGCCTACGACGTGTGCTGGTTCCCCGCCACCAGCAAGAAGGGCTACGCGGGGGCCGCCACCCTTTCCAGGAAGGAACTGGGCTTCACCCACGCCAGGGGCCTGGGCATCGACGGCTACGATGCCGAGGGCCGCATGATCGTCTCGCGGAAGGACAAGCTCGTCTTCATCGGCGGCTACTTCCCCAACGCCTCCCAGGGGCTCGTGCGCCTGCCGTTCAAGCGCCAGTTCGCCAGGGATCTTGCCGCCGTGGTGACGAAGCACCACGCTGCGGGTGACCAGGTGATCCTCACCGGCGACATGAACGTGGCTCCGGAGGAGATCGATCTCGCCCGGCCCAAGGACAACGTGAAGAATCCCGGCTTCACGCCCGAGGAGCGCGAGGACTTCAAGCTCTACCTGGGCGCGGGGCTGGTGGACGTGCTGCGCGAGCGGAACCCGGAGGTGCCGGGCCTCTACACCTGGTGGACGGCCCGGGGCGGTGCCCGGGAGCGGAACGTGGGCTGGAGGATCGACCTGTTCCTCGCCAGCCGGACGCTGCTGGATCGCGTGAAGGACACCCGCATCCACGCCGACGTCCTGGGTTCCGACCACTGCCCCATCAGCCTGGAGCTGCTTTGATCTTTTCCTGACGCAAAAAAGAAGAGGGCCCCGACCAGGGCCCTCTTCTTTTTTGGCGCCAATGCCTACTTGATGCGCTTCAGGGACGGATCCTTCAGCATCTCGCGGGCGGTCGCGGCATTCTTGCCGGTGGGGGCGAGCTCGATGTATTTCTCGAGGTGGGTCTTGGTGCCCTTCAGGTTGTTCTCGCCGAACTCGACCATGGCCAGCAGGTAGTGGGCCTCGGCGTACTTGGGGTCCACCTCGAGGGCCTTCAGCAGGTGGGTCTTCGCTTCCTTCGTCCGGCCGCCATTGAAGGCTTCGACGCCCTTGTTGTAGATCACGTCGGGGTTGGGCCCCTGGATGGCCTCCAGCATGGCGGTGTACTTCTGCTCGGCGGCCGCGTCGGCCTTGGCCTTGCTGGTCTCGATGAGCCCGGCGATCACGCGCTCGTCCTTGGGGTTCCGTTCGAGGGCCTTGAGGAGATAAGGCTCGGCCTCCTCCTTCTTCGTGCCGGCCTGGGCGAGGCAGATGCCCAGCACCCGCTCGATCTTGAGGAGCTCGGGCGCCAGTTCCGCCTTGGCCGTGTCGTCCTTGAGCTTGGTCAGGGCCTCGGTCAGGGTCTTGTAGGCCTTCTCCACATGCGGAAGGGCCTCTTGGTAATTGCCTTCGTTGTAGAGCGGAATCGCGGCGTTGAAAGCATCGCGGCCCTCAGCATCAAGGGCGGCGCCGGAATCTGCAACGGCGACGGCGGTTCCCCCAGCGGCCAAACTCGCAGCTCGGGCCTGCTCTGGGGTCAAGAGCGTAATGTTCTTCATCAACACATCGCCCAGGGGGATCTTGACCATCTCCTTGGAGTCCGCGAAGCCTGCGGCACTCACAGTGAGTTCGAATTCTTTGGGATCGAGCCCCACCTGAAGGAAGTTCCCCTTCTTATCGGTCACGAGCTCCTTGATCCAGGCGAGATCGAGGCGTTTCAGGACGACCTTGGCCCCGATGATGGGTTGGCCATCCTTGGATTGCACCCTGCCGCTGATACGACCTGTGGTATCGGCATATAGAGACAGGCAGGTGGCCGGGATGAGGATCGAAGAGATGAGGCGTCGCATGGGGGCTTCCTCCAAACCCATCTATCGTTCCACAGGGCTGCTTGCGCGCGGAGTGCTTTTCGTCAAAAAAGCGCCTTGCCGGTCTCCCGTTCCTCCGCGGGGTGCGGCCTGGCCGGCCGGATGCAGGAAAATTCGGCCTGTGGTAGGCTTCCGGGCAGACAAGTCCTGAAAGTGTTCGAGGTAGTCCATGAATCCAGCGGTGCCGGAAGCCTCCTTGACCGCCCTGATGCATCTCCTGGCGGAGCAAGCGCTTATGGCCCTGGGCGTACCCCACCCGATGATGAAGGAAGTCCCGCCTGCAAACCCCACGGTGGCGCGGTTCTACGTGGACCTCCTCGGAGTGCTCAAAGAGAAGACCGAAGGCTCCCGGGACGAGGCGGAGACACGCCAGCTGGAGGATCTCCTCTATGGCCTCCGCATGAGGCTGATGGACCTCAAACCGGCCGCGGATGTCCCAGCAGGCCCCAAGTCATGAATCGCGGAAGGAAGGCCATGGGACTCTTCCAGGTCTTGCGTGTTGCCACTCTGGCGGGGGTCCTGGGTCTTTCCGTCTTGCCGGCCGCGCCCAAGCCCGAGGCTCCCAAGCCCACCCCCACGCCCCAGGCCGTGGCGACGGAGCCGGCCATCGCGCTCAGCCACCGGGCGAAGCGCCTGTTCGAGGCTCTGGCGAAAGGCGACCCCGAGGCCGTACGCAGCGCCCAGGTCGAAGTGGAGGCGCTGCGTCGCACCTACTCCATGTTGGACGTCTCGCCCCTGGTGGAAGCCACGGCCCTCTGGGCCCGGCAGCAGGGGGTGATCGGACGGCCGTCGCTCGGGTTGGAGGCGCTCCAGGCCGTGGAGCGCTGGGCGCCCGACCACCCCAGCCTGCTCGGAAGCCGTATCGCGCTGATGCGGCAGGAGGGGCCGCGAGGGTGGATCTGGAGTTTCCCCGACCTGCTCCGGCTCACCCGCCTGCGCCTGGAGCAGCCGGCCCACCGCTGGCTATGGCTGTTGCAGCACCTGGGGATGCTGCGGTTGACGGCTACGCTGCTGCTCTGGGGCTGGGCCCTCACCATGGGCCTCCGCTACCGTCACGTGCTGCGGCATCTCTGGGAGGAACCCTTCCAGCACAAGGGCATCAGTCCGGCCCTCGCCGCGCTGGTCGGTGCGGCGATCCTGGCCGGGCCGGTGCTCCTGGGCCTGGATCCCCTCGTGGCGGCCCTCCTCTGGCTCTTCCTGCTCGCCCCGTTCCTGCTGGTTGCCGAAGTGAGGATCACGGTCTTCATCATGCTGTTCCAGCTGGTGCACCCCGTCCTGGCCGTGATGGAGCCCCTGGCGGCCCGGGAACCCCAGCCCAGCATCCAGACCCTCCAACTCCAGCCCAGGGTCCAGCCGATCCCGGCTGCGGCGCTGCGCCTCCTCCCGCCCACGGACCAGGCTTTCCTCAAGGGCTGGGAACAGCTCCAGAACCAGCAATGGAAGGAGGCTGAAGGGACCTTCCAGGACCTGGTGGGCCGCCATCCGGATCAGCCTGAGGTGCTGAACAACCTCGGTGTCGCGCGGTACCAGACGGGCGATGTCGCCGGAGCTGAGCGCGCCTTCCAGGAGGCCCAGCAGGCGGGGTCACGGATGGAGGTGCTCCTCAACCAGAGCATCCTGGCCTTCAACCGGCTCGACACCGTGCTGGGAGCCACCAAGCAGGACGAGGCCCAAGCGGCCAGTCCCGAGGCGTATGCCCGGCTCATCGCCCTCAACGATGCCAGGAAGGACGTGCGCACCTATCCCATGCCCCTGCCTGACACCGCCCTGCGGGCAGATGCGCTCGCGGAGGCAGCCGGAGGGCCCAAGGTGGAGCGCCTGCCCCTCTCGGAACCCGCCTTCCTGGTCGCCCTCCTGCTGCCGCTGCTGGGGATCGGGGTTTTCCTCCTGAGGGTGCGCAGGAGCATGCGGATGGCCCACCCGGGCCAGTGCATCCGCTGCGGGGAGCCCTATCACACCACGGACAGTCCCGACCCGGAGGTCTGCTCGAAGTGCCACCACCTCTTCGTCCTGAGGGATGGGCTCCATACCGAAAGCCGCCGCAAGAAGCTCGATGAGGTGGCGGAGCACCAGCGGAACACGCGCTGGATCCACAAGACCCTCATCGTCCTCCTGCCAGGCTGCGACCTGGCCTTCCTGGGGGAGACCCGGGAGGCCCTGATGGAGTTCATCCCCTTCTGTCTCGCGGTGGGCATGGTTCTCGCGACGGGCCGGTCGGTGCGGTATCCGGGCGAGATCCTGCCGGATCCGGCTTCGACCTGGCTGGCCCTGGGGGCCACTCTCGTGGGCCTGCTCTACCTCCGCTCATGGCTGAAGCTGCTCCTGAGGAGGGCCTGAGATGGCGCTGGAAGGATCCCTCCGGGACTTCGACCTCTTCTCCCTGTTCAACATGATCAAGATCCAGGGGAAGAACGGTACCCTGGTGCTGTCCCAGGGGCAGGAGTTCGTCAAAGTCTTCTTCGAGAACGGCGAGATCGTCGGCTGCGACTCCAACCAGGTCCGCATGGAGGACCGCCTGGGCACCATGCTCGTGCGCCTGGGGCGGCTCACCGGTGAGGAACTGCTTGGCATGGTCCAGGTCCAGCGGCAGACCCTCAAGCGCATGGGCACGCTCCTCCTGGACAGCGGCAAGGTGACGGCCGCGGACCTGCAGGACGCCCTCTTCAGCCAGGCCACCGCCATCCTGCATCGCACCTTCCGCTGGGTGGAAGGGGACTATCGCTTCGATTCCTTCCTGCCGGCGGACCTGGACCGGGAACACTTCGTCCCCATCCCCGTGGACACCGTGCTGATGGAGGCCGCCCGCATCCAGGACGAGTGGCCCGAGGTGGAGCGCCGCCTGCCGGGCCTCGACACGGCCCTTGGCAAGTCGCCCAGGGCCCAGGCCCTGCATCTGGACATTGACCGCGAGGTCTCTTCCGTACTGGATGGCAAGGGCCATGTGCATGGCTCCTCGGGCCTCACCCACGAGCAGGAGATGGTCCTCTCCTACTTCGACCATCCCCAGAGCCCCAGGGAGATCATCCAGATCAGCCGCTATGAGGAACTGGACACCTGCAAGGCCGTCGCAGATCTCCTGGAGGCCGGCCTGCTGGAGCCCAAGTCGAACGACGGGAGCGTCAAGGTCTCCCGACCCTGGGTGGAGGGGCATCCCGACCTGGCCCCGGAGACCTGGGAGCCAAGTCCACTGCTGTGGCCCCTGGTGGTGCTGGGCTTCGCGGTCCCGCTGGCCCTGTATGTGCCCCACGCCCGCGGCTCCATGAACCTCGGCCTGGCGAGCCTCCAGCCCGTGGACGTCCAGGTGGTCGCGGAAGGGCCGACCCGTCTCCGGCATGAGTGGGTGCTCCGCATGGCCGCCCCGAAGGATGGCGGCGCGGCACTGGCGAAGCGGCTTGGAAGTCCGCTGGACGGCAAGAACTCGATTCCCGATCTGGCCAGTCTTCCCGATCCCATGGCCCCGGCTCCCGCCAAGGCCCCTGAACCGCCTCTGCGGCCCAAGCGATAAGGATTTCCGATGTTCGTGCACCAGCGCCAGGGTTCCCTGGAGGTGATCTGCGGTCCCATGTTCTCCGGCAAGTCCGAAGAGCTGATCCGGCGCATCAAGCGGGCCATCATCGCCAAGCAGAAGGTGCAGGTCTTCAAGCCCGCCCTGGACGACCGCTACGATGTCTCCGCCATCGCCAGCCACAGCCAGAGGAAGCACGACGCCATCCCCGTGAAGGACAGCGTGGAGCTGGCCCGGCACCTGGACCCGGAGGCCCAGGTGGTGGCCCTGGACGAGGTGCAGTTCATGGATGAGGGCCTCATCCCCATCATCGAGGACCTCGCCGACCACGGCGTGCGCGTCATCGCCGGGGGCCTGGACCAGGACTCCAACGGCGAGCCCTTCGGCATCATGCCCATCCTGCTCGCCAAGGCCGAGTACGTCACCAAGCTCCAGGCCATCTGCATGGTGTGCGGCGCCCTGGCGGGGCGCACCCAGCGCATGGTGCAGACGGGCGGTCAGGTGCTGGTGGGGGCCGCCGAAGCCTACGAGGCCCGCTGCCGCCACTGCCACGAGACCCCCCACGCCACCGGGGGAAGGCTGCTGGAGGACCCCGCCCAGGGGTCCTGATTTTCCACTTCGTCAAGCCGATCCCCGACATGACATCCATTGGAGGGTGGTGGGCGGAATGTGACTCCGGACCGGTTCCGGGGCGGCGGTAGACTGGCCCCCGGCGCGCTGCTGCAGCGCCGTTTCCGCCACACCGCCCGAGGCTTCAGGGCACACCAGGAGATCCCCATGGCCGGCGCCTACGCCACCTTCACCCACATCACCGACTACATGGGCTTCGAGGGTCTGCTCACCGAGGAAGAACGGATGATCCGCGAGACCGCGCGGAAGTTCGTGAACGCCGAGGTGCTGCCCATCATCGAGAAGCACGCCCAGGACCAGACCTTCCCCAAGCACCTCATCCCCAAGATGGGCGAGCTGGGCTTCTTCGGCCCCGCGCTGCCCGAGGAATACGGCTGCATGGGCGTGTCCAACGTGGCCTACGGCATCCTGATGTACGAGCTGGAGCGGGGCGATTCGGGCCTGCGTTCCTTCGCCTCCGTGCAGGGCAGCCTCGTCATGTGGCCCATCTACGCCTATGGCAGCGAAGAGCAGAAGAAGCACTGGCTGCCCAAGCTGGCCACGGGCGAGAAGATCGGCTGCTTCGGCCTCACGGAGCCCGACTTCGGCTCCAACCCCGGCGGCATGCTCACCAAGGCCGTGCGCGAGCCCGGCGGCAAGTGGCGCATCAACGGCACCAAGATGTGGATCACCAACGGCACCGTGGCCGATGTGGCCATGGTGTGGGCCCAGACCGAGGACGGCATCCGCGGCTTCCTGGTGGAGAAGGGCACCCCCGGCTTCAGCGCCCCGGAGATGAAGGGCAAGTGGAGCCTGCGCGCCTCCACCACCTCCGAGCTGGTGCTGGAGGATGTCATCGTCGACGAGAAGGCCAGCCTGCTGCCCAACGTGAAGGGCCTCAAGGGCCCCCTGGGCTGCCTCACCCAGGCCCGCTACGGCATCGCCTGGGGCGCCCTGGGCGCCGCGGACGCCTGCTACCAGTGCGCGCTGGACTACGCCAAGACCCGCATCCAGTTCGACCGGCCCATCGCCAGCTACCAGCTCCAGCAGGAGAAGCTGGCCTGGATGGTCACCGAGATCACCAAGGGCCAGCTGCTGGTGCATCAGCTGGGCCGCCTGAAGGATGCCAAGACCTACACCCCCGCCCAGGTCTCCATGGCCAAGATGAACAACGTGAACATCGCCCTCGAAGTCTGCCGCAAGGCCCGCACCATCCTGGGCGCCAACGGCATCCTCGATGAGTACCCCGTCATGCGCCACATGGCCAACCTCGAGAGCGTCTACACCTACGAGGGCACGCACGATATGCACACCCTCATCATCGGCCAGGAAGTCACCGGCATTCCCGCTTACAGGTAGCGAGAGCTACCTGTGGGTGCCGGTGATGGGATCCCCGCGTACCGCTGATCGCCGTTCCCACCGCAGAAAAACGGGCCGCACGGCCCGTTTTTCTGCGCATAGAATGCCGGATGCCCCAACCCTTCCGCATCCTGTCCATCGACGGCGGCGGCATCCGTGGCCTCATCCCGGCCCTGGTGCTGGCGGAGCTGGAGCGGCAGACGGGACGGGCCGTGGCCGACTGCTTCGACCTCATCGCCGGCACGAGCACAGGCGGCATCCTGGCCCTGGGGCTCGCGGCGCCGGGGGGGAAGGGCCGGCCTCGCTACTCGGCCCAGGACCTGGCGGGCTTCTACCTGAAGGAGGGGGCCCGGATCTTCGACGAGAGCCTCTGGCGGCGGCTCACGAACCCCATGGGCCTGCGGGCGGCGAAGTATCCGAGCGACGGCATCGAGGAGGTGCTGGCCCAGTATTTCGGGGAGTCGCGCCTCAAAGAGGCGCTCGTGGAAGTGCTGGTGACGGCCTACGACCTGGAGAAGCGGGATGCCTTCTTCTACCGGCGTCGCCGGGCGCGCGAGGACACCCGCTATGACGTGCCCATGCGCGTGGCGGCCAGGGCCACCAGCGCCGCGCCCACCTACTTCGAACCCCTGCTGGTGCCCTGGCCGGATGATCGTGATGTACTGGTGGATGGCGGTGTCTTTGCCAACAACCCCGCCATGTGCGCCTACGCCGAGGGCTGGCAGGTCCTGGCCAAAGCGGCCCGGAGTGCGGATGGCATCCTGCTGGTGTCACTCGGCACGGGCCTGTACGCCCGGCCCTACCGTTACGAGGACGCGAAGGGCTGGGGCGTGGCCGGGTGGGCCCGTCCCATCCTGGATGTGATCTTCGATGGCGTGGCCGACACCGTGGACTACCAGCTGCGCCAGCTCCTGCCTCCCCGGGAGGACGGCGCCCCGCGCTACCTGCGCTTCCAGGCCGATCTCGACGCCGGCCTCAGCGAGATGGATGACACCAGTCCGGAGCACCTGGAAGGGCTCCACCGCGCCGCCGAGGCCATCCTCCAGCGCCAGTCCGCCGACATGGCCGCCCTGGTGAGGCAGCTCGCGGGCTAGTGCGTCTTCTCGGTCCGCACCACGAGGACATCACAGGGCGCCAGCCGCACCACGCGGGCGGCGGTGCTGCCGAAGAGGAGCCGTTCCAGCGTGGAGTGGCCCACCTGGGCCACCACCAGCAGCGTCTTCTGGTCCGCCTCCGAGATCAGCTCCTCGGCGGGACCACCCCACTTCACGATCACCCGGGAACCCCCGTACGGCTTCACCCAGGATTCCAGCTGCTCCCGCGCATGGTCCTCCATGCTCTTCAGCCAGGCGGGATCGGGCAGGGCGATCTGGGCCTCGGGCAGCATGGGCGCGGGCGGCTGGAGGACGTGCATGGCGACCAGGGGCACGCCCATGCGGGTCGCCCAGGTCCCGGCCCGTTCCAGAGCCTGCTTCGAGGCTTCGGAGAAGTCCACACCCACCAGCACCCGTGCGATCACGGCGGCCTCCGCTTGGATGCCCCCAAGATACGTCCAGGTCATCGATCGGTGCCGGTTTTTTTCGAGAGAGGCTTGAAATAGAAGTTGCAACACATATAATGGATTCAGGAGGCGCCATGATCACGCTGCGATCTGCCGGGGCCCGGGGCCACTTCGATTTCGGATGGCTGGACACCCACCACACTTTCTCCTTCGGAGAGTATTTCGATCCCGAACACACCCAGTTCCGTGCCCTGCGCGTGCTGAACGAGGACCGGGTCCTGCCCGGCAAGGGCTTCGGCACCCACGGCCACCGGGACATGGAGATCCTCACCTGGGTGCTGTCCGGCGCCCTGGAACACCGCGACAGCCTGGGCACCCACGGTGTCATCCGGCCTGGGGAAGCCCAGGTCATGAGCGCCGGCACGGGCATCCGGCACAGCGAGTTCAACGCTTCGGCCACGGAGCCGGTGCATTTCCTCCAGATCTGGATCCTGCCGGAACGGCAGGGCCTGGCCCCCCGCTATGACCAGGTGGCCTTCAGCGAGAAGGACCTGGAGGACCGCCTGCGCCTGATCGCCAGCCCCGATGGCTCCGAGGGCTCGGTGAAGCTCTTCCAGGATGTGAAGGTCTACGCGGCGCGCCTGAGTGCCGGTCGCGAGGTCCGGGCCGCGCTGCCCGCAGCGCGTTCCGGCTTCCTCCAGGTGGCCAAGGGCTCCGTGACACTCAACGGCACCGCCATGCACGCCGGGGATGCCGCCCGCATCGAAGGAGAGCCGTCCATCACGGTGGTGGCCGGTTCCCCTTCCGAAATCCTGTTCTTCGATCTGGCCTGAGGAGGTCCCATGTCCTTCAAACCCGTCTCCATCGTCGTTCCAGGCCTCCCCACGGAGGACGGCAACCGTGTCCCTCTCACCCGTCTGGTGCCCGGCCAGGGGCATCGGGGGGCCGATGCCTTCCGCGCCATGGACCCCTTCCTGCTCATGGACCACTTCGGTCCGATGGTGCTGCCGCCGGGCACGGATGCGGGCTTCCCGCCCCACCCCCACCGCGGCTTCCAGACCCTCACCTACCTCATCCAGGGCGCCTTCCGACACCGCGACAGCACGGGCGGTTCCGGCCTGCTGCAGCCTGGCGGCGCCCAGCTGATGAACGCGGGTGCGGGCATCGTCCACGAGGAGATGCCGGTGCCCGAGCATCTCACCATAGATCCCGGGCCACGCATGCGTGGCCCGGGGGAGACCGGCGGCCCCATCGAGGGCGTGCAGCTCTGGATCAACCTGCCCAAGGCGGACAAGGGCTCTGCCCCCGGCTACACGGACCTGCAGCCGGAAGCCATGCCCTGGCAGGCCCTCCCCGGCGGTCGCATCCGCGTATTGGCGGGCACCTGGGCTGGCGTGACGGGCCCCGCGGTGACCCCCGCCCGGATCGCCTACGCCCATCTGGAACTGGAAGCTGGTGCGCGCTTCCAGCACAGCATTCCGGCCGGGTGGATCGCCGCGGCGGTGCCCTTGCATGGTTCCCTCCGCATCGAAGGCACGGAGGTGCCGGCGGACTCCGTGGCCCTGCTGGGCGATGGTGAGAGCCTCGCCCTGGAGGCCCTCACGCCGGTCAGCTTCATGCTGCTGGCGGGGGAACCCCTCCAGGAGCCCATCGCCCACTACGGCCCCTTCGTGATGAACACCCGCGAGGAGATCGAGCAGGCCATTGAGGACTACCAGACGGGGCGCATGGGCCACCTGGACTGATCAGACCGGCTTCGCTTCCAGCTTTCGGCCCAGGGTGAACTTGCCCTGGGCCAGTTTGTGGATGGACCGCGCCAGGGCCTCGCGGCTGCACGCCAGCTCAGCGCTCCAGGCGTCCAGGGGCAGCTCGCCACCTTCGGGATGGGCTTCGATCCAGGCCTGCCACAGGTCTGCGAGGGCCGCCGCATCCGGTTCCTGGTGGTCCCGCCAGTTCCGTTCCTGGGGGCGTTTCGGTTCGTAAAAGGATGTGCCCTTGAGCTTGTCAGGCAGGAAAGTCTGCTCCCGGTCGTAGTCGTCATGGGAGTAGTGGTAGCCCGCGCCGCGGCCGGCCTTGCGGGCGGTGGCCGTGTGGGCGTCGCGGATGGCTTCGGGAATGGGGGCGTCATCGGCGGCCAGAGCGGCGTCCACCGCCAGCACAGTGGCGTTGCTCTTGGGGGCGTTGGCCGTGTAGATGACGGCCTGGGCCAGGGGGATGCGGGCCTCGGGCCAGCCGATCTGCTCCACGGCGCGGCTGGCGGCCTCGCAGAGGATGAAGGCCTGGGGATCGGCGTTGCCCACGTCCTCGGCGGCGCAGACCATGAGGCGGCGGGCGATGAAGCGGGGATCCTCGCCGCCGCGGATCATGCGGCTCAGGTAGTAGAGGGCCGCGTCCGCATCGGAGCCGCGCAGGCTCTTCTGGAAGGCGCTGGCCAAGTCGTAGTGGCCGTCGGCGCGGTCGAACATCATGCGGCCGCCCAGAGCGCCCTGGAGGGACTCCAGGTCGGGATCCGGCATCTCCATCCACGTTTCCAGCCCTGAGAGGGCAGAGCGCAGGTCGCCGCCGGCCCAGTGGGAGAGCCACGCGAAGACCTCCGCGGGCTCCGGTTGCCCGGGTCGCTCCCTGGCCCAGGCCCGCTTGAGCACCTGCTGGATGTGGGCCGGCTCCAGGGCCTTGAGGGCGATGAGCTGGCAGCGGCTGCGCAACGCCGGGTTCAGGTAGAAGGCCGGGTTCTCCGTGGTGGCGCCGATGAGGATGGCTTCGCCGCGCTCCAGGAAGGGCAGCAGGATGTCCTGCTGGGCCCGGTTGAAGCGGTGGATCTCGTCCAGGAACACCACGGGCGGCACCGTTCGGAACAGCGGCATCTCGCGGCTGTCGGCCAGGAACTTCTTCAGCTCCGCGGCGCTGCCGCTGACGCCCGAGAACTCCATGAACCCGTGGCCCGTGGCCTCCGCCAGGATGCGGGCCAAGGTGGTCTTGCCGGTGCCCGGCGGGCCCCACATGACCATGGACGGCAGCCGCCCGCCCGCGGTGAGCCGGGTCAGCGCGCCCTTCGGTCCCAGCAGGTGGGCCTGGCCCACCACCTCGTCGAGGGTGGCCGGGCGGAGGCGTTCGGGCAGGGGGATGTGGGACATGGCGACCCCTCCAGCCTATCAGCGCCCATGCTAGGCTCCGGGGCATGCTTCCGGCCTATGAACGAGATCCCTACGCCACGTTCCTGGAGACCCGCCTCGTCCGGGGTGGCGAGGACCAGGGCCGGCCCTTCGCGATCCTGGAGGACACGGTCTTCTACCCCGAGGGCGGCGGCCAGCCCTGCGACCTGGGCTCCGCGAACGGTGTGGCCGTGCTGGACGTGCAGAAGCGGGAGGGCGAGATCCGCCACTACCTGGCCTCCCCGCTGTCTGGAGGACCGGTTTCCCTGAAGCTCGACTGGCAGCGCCGCTTCGACCACATGCAGCAGCACACGGGCCAGCACCTGCTCACGGCCGTGGCCCAGGATCAGTTCAAGTGGGGGACCACGGCTTTCCACCTGGGGGCGTCGGTCTGCGACATCGAGCTGACTGCTCCCTCCATTTCGCCACGCGAAATGGCGCAGTTGGAAGAGGCTGTGGCGTCCGAAATACGGGCGCATCGAGACATTTCGGCCCGACGGGTGAGCCCGGAGGCCTACAAGCTGGAGGCGGTGCGCTCCCGTGGCCTCCCGGAGGGACACTCGGGGGACATCCGCCTGGTGCAGATCGCGGGGGTGGACCTGAACACCTGCGGTGGCACGCACCTGCGCCACACGGGCGAGATCGAGGCCCTGAAGCTGCTGGGCACCGAGGCCATTCGGGGCGGTACGCGGCTCTTCTATGTGGCCGGAGGCCGGGCGCGGCATCGCCTCGGCGCCCACGAAGCCCGGAACGCCACCTTGCGCGCGCTGCTCGGCGCGCCGGACGAAGACCTGGTGCCCGCCCTCCAGGTCAAGTTGGATCAGCTGCTGGCCCTGGACCGCCGCAGCCGCAAGCTGGAAGAGGAGCTGGCGGAGTTCCAGGCCACCGCTCTCGCCGCGCGGCCCGGCTCCCTGGTGGAGGCCCACCTGGAGGGGAAGGACATGGCCTTTCTCCAGAAGCTGGCCCGGAGCATCCTCGCCGCAGCTCCCGCCAAGGCTGTGTTCCTGACCTCCGAAGGGGGCGGGCAGGGGCTCTTTCTCCTGAGCGCGGGCGAAGGCTCCAGCCTGGATGTGCCGACCGCCGGCAAGGCCGTGGCAGCGCTCCTGGGTGCCAAGGGCGGCGGCTCCGGGAAGAGCTTCCAGGGCAAGACGCCGGATCTGGCGGCGCGGACTGAAGCGCTGGCCCGCCTCCAGGCGGGTGGGGTCGAGCCATGACCCGGTCCTGGCCCCTCTGGATCGTCAGCTTCATCAAGCTGGTGGGCTGGGGTCTCGGGATCTACGTGGGGCTCTGCCTCCTGGCCTTTCTGGCCCAGCGCCGCATGATGTACTTCCCCGACCGCGAACCTGAGCCGGAGGCGGTGCAGCGGGCCGTCAGCGTGCGCCTGGGGCCCTGGCGGGATGGGAAGGGGAGCGTAATCGGCTGGCGGCGGGCGGCGCGACGGGGTGGTCCCCGCGTCCTCGTGCTGCACGGGAACGCCGGGGACGCCCTGGGTCGGGTGGACTACATGCCGATGCTGGAGGCCGCGGGTTTCGAAGGCGTGCTGCTGGAGTATCCGGGCTACGGCCCCCGGGAAGGGGAGCGGTCGGAGGCTTCGCTGGTGGCCGATGCCCGGGCGGCGCTGCGCCAGCTGAAGACGGAATCCAGCGCGCCGGTGTTCCTGCTGGGGGAGAGCCTCGGGTCCGGCGTGGCGGTGCAGGTGGCCGCCACCGAGCCGAAGCTGGTGGCCGGCCTGGTCCTCGCCGTGCCCTTCGCCCGGATGACGGAGGTGGCCGCACACCACTACCCGTACCTCCCCATGACCCTGATCCTGCGGGACCGCTGGGACAGCCTGGGCCGCATCCGCGGCTACCCCGGCCCGGTGGCCATCGTGGTGGCGGGGCAGGACGAGGTGGTGGGCGCCGCCCAGGGCCGCCGGCTGGCCGAGGGCCCCGCAGGGCCGGTCCGGGTCTGGGAAGTGCCCGGGGCCACCCACAACAGCCTGCCCCTGGCTCCGGGTCGCCCGCCCTGGTCCGAGGCCCTGGCCTTCCTCCGCAGCCATGCGGGGATGGGACAATGAGGCCATGGATCTGATCTACCTCGACCACAACGCCACCACATCTCTCGCACCCGAGGCCTTCGAGGCCATGCGGCCCTGGTTCACGGAGCGCTTCGGCAATGCCAGCGCGGCCTACGCCCTGGGGCACCTGTCCGACGGCGCCGTGGTGGCGGCGCGGGAGCAGGTGGCGGCCCTGGTGGGCTGCTCGCCGGCGGAGATCGTGTTTACCAGCGGCGGCACGGAAAGCCTCAACCACGCCTTCCGGGGCGTGTGGGAGGGCGTTCCCGCCAAGCGCCACCTGGTGACCACGGCCGTGGAGCATCCCGCCGTGCGGGCCCTGGTGGTGTGGTGGAAGGGCCAGGGCGGTGAGGTCACGGATGTGGGCGTGGATGAGGCCGGCCAGCTGGACCTGGGGGCCCTGGAGGCCGCGGTGCGGCCGGAGACGGCCCTGGTGGCCGTCATGGCCGCCAACAACGAATCGGGTGCGCTGTTTCCAGTGGCCGAAGCCACCCGCATCGCGAAGGCGAAGGGAGCACTCTCCCTGGTGGATGCCACCCAGGCCATGGGCAAGATCCCCGTGGACGCCGGAGCCTGGGGGGCGGACCTGCTCTGCCTCAGTGGCCACAAGTTCCATGGTCCCAAGGGTACGGGCCTCCTCATGATCCGGCGGGGCGTGCGCCTGAAGCCCCTGATGCTGGGCGGCTCCCAGGAGCGGGGCCGGCGGGGCGGCACCGAGAATGTCCCCGGCATCGTGGGGCTGGGCAGGGCCGCCGAGCTGGCCCAGGCCAGGCTGCCGGAGATGGATCGCGTTCGCGGTCTCCGGGATGAGTTCGAGACGCGCATCCTCGATGGGATCGCGGATATCCGCATCCACGGCGCTGCCGCCGACCGCCTGCCCAACACCAGCCTCGTGGGATTCGCGGGGATCGAAGGCGAGGCCCTGCAGCTGAAGCTGGCGGAGCAGGGCATCTGCGTGTCCACCGGCAGCGCCTGCAGCACGGGCATGCGCGAGCCCAGCCATGTGCTGCGCGCCATGCGCGTGCCGGACGCCTATGCCCGGGGCACGGTCCGCTTCAGCCTGGGCCTGGGCACCACGGCCGGCCAGATGGCCCGCGTGGCGGAGCTGCTGCCGGGGCTGGTGGGGGAGCTGCGCAGGGGCCTGGGCGGGCGCTGAATGGCTCGATGAATTCGATAAATTCCATGCATGATGCAGTATTTTAGTAGATTGCATGGAGTGGTTGTCGAAGGCAGGGTGTGGGGAAGACCATTTCTTCCCGCTCATGGCTGAACCGGAGTGCCTCATGGCCCTGGAACGCCTCAGACGATTTGTCCAAGGCCTCCGGTCCCCCCGTGACGGCCCTGGCAGCCCCGGATGGCGCATGCCTGCTGTCGTAGACCAGGGTCGGCTCGGAGAGGCCCGCGTGGCGTTGGACCACCAGGGGCAGGGGGTGGTGCTCTGGGAGAACGATGGGGGCCTGTGGGCCCTGCCCTTGGGTCCCGGTGCCTCTCCTGAGCTGATGCGGTTTCCCATCGGTGAGGGGACGACCCTGCGGGTCGCGCTGAATCCCGAAGGGCGCGGGCTTGCGATCTGGATGACCGATCTGAAGAACAGGCGGCAGGTCCTCGGGAAGGTCCTCGGGACAGACGAAAGCCCTGAGCACGTGTTGTTCCGGACGGTGGGGCGGATCCACCAGCTCCAGGTGACGGTCGATCGTCGCGGCAACGCGCTGGTGGCCTGGGTCCATGAACACATGGAACGGATCGAGGTGATGGTCCAGTCCTTCGACTCCCGGGGAGAGGCCTGGGAGAAGGAACCGGTCGTCCTGGGCCTTCCGGGGAATCCATCGGCCTCACCCCAGCTCGCGGCCAACCACCGGGAGTACGCCATGGTGCTATGGGAGGCCCAGGACCGCGATTTCGAAGGGCTGATGGCCTGCCACTACTGGCCTTCGGACCGGATCTGGTCAGACCACCCCGTGCCCGTGGTGGCTCATGAAGCCCGCCATCACCAGGTGGCCATGGATGATTCCGGGAACGCGCTGGCCCTGTGGATCCACACCCCGTACGGCCAGAGAAGCGTCCTCGAAGCCGGCTATTACGATGTCCGCCAGGGCGAGTGGAGCGAACCCGCGGTGTTGGCGAACGCCCAGGCGATCGTGTCACCACGCCTGGTCATGAACGGGAATGGCGAGGCCATGGCCACCTGGTGCCAGCGGGAAGGCGCAGGCGCCTCGCACCTGTTCGTGAAGAACTTCAAGGCAAGGACCTGGGAGCGGGGAGCGGAATGCCTGGACCACGGCCACCAGCCGATCCAGGACTATGCCATCGATCTGGCGGCGGACGGCCGTGCGGGCTTCCTGGTGGTCCAGCGGGGAGCCGTCGGGGACCAAGTGTCGGTCCGGATTCGCCAGGCAGGGTGGTCCGCCCCCAAGGTCGTGGGATCAGCTCCGGATTCCGTTTGCGCTTCCCCGCGAATCGCGCTCAGCCCACAGGGCGGGGCGCTTCTCTGGACCCAGGGCGCGGACCCGAAGAGATCTCTGATTCTGGTCGGGACTCTTTGAATGGCTGGAGCCCGGCCAATGGCTATTCGCCGAGCAGCTGCCTGGCATAGTGCTCCACCGCGTACGGCAGCCAGCGGTGCCCCGGCAGGTCCCGGCTGAGGTAGCCCATGTGGCCGCCGCGAGGTTCGATGTGGAGGTGTACGGCGGGTGAGGGCCCCGCCTCGGCGGCATGCCGCCAGGGAATGAAGGGATCGTCCTTGGCCATGAGGATGACGGTTGGTATCGCGATCTTCGACAGGTGGGGGCGAGCCGAACACCGGGCGTAGTAGTCGTCGGCGTCCCGGAAACCTCCGGCCTTCGTGGTGTAGGCGTCGTCGAAGGCCCGCAGGCTCATGAGGGGGCCCGTCCGGTAGATGTCCTGGATGAGACCGTCCTCTACGCGCTGGCGGATGGCCTTGCGGCAGCGCTTGATGAAGCGCAGCTCGTAGAGCCGGCTGAGGCCGGAGTGGATGGCTCTGGAGCAGGCGCCCAGGTCCACGGGCGGGTTCACGGCGATGGCGCAATCGGGCTGGGCTGTGGGTTCCGGAAGGCCGCCGCCCAGGTTCAGGAGCAGGGCGTTGGCGGACAGGGAGTAGCCGATGGCCAGCTGCCGCAGGCCGGGATGGCGCTCCCGGGCCGCGGCGAAGGCCGCGCCGAGGTCATCGCCGGAGCCGCTGTGGTAGGGCTTCCTGGCGAGGCCGCGTCCCTCGCCGCAACCCCGGTGGTTCACGGTCCACACATGGTGGCCCAGCTTCCGGGCCAGGGCGATGGTGCGCCGCACGTAGTGGGCCTGGTCATCTCCGCCGAGGCCGTGGAAGACCAGCACCAGCACGTCGCTTTCACCCGGGTAGTGGCGTCCCGTGAGCAGGTCCCCATCGGGCAGGGGGATGCGGAAGGGGGTCGAGGGGTGGTCCGGCGAGGGTCCGGGCAGGTAGTTGCCCAGGATGGTCTGGAGATGGCCGGAAGCGGCCCACCAGGGGGCGCGGCAGGGAAGGGGCGGCGGAGCCAGCGGGCGCATGCTCCCAGTCTGCCCGGTCGTGGCTCAGTCGTTCCGCTTGAACACCAGCTTGTAGGTGAAGGGGTTGTCCAGCTTGGGGTGGGTGTAGGTCACCTGCAGGGCCAGCGAGTTCCCATCCTTGCGCATGGAATAGACGTATTTGAGCGTGAAGCCGTCGCCGGTGAGGGTCTGGATCATGGTCGGTCCGTCCTTGGCGAGGGTGGCCTTGAAGACCGTGTCGTCACTGCGCTTCCAGTCGCTCTCGGTGCCATCCGCGGGTGTGTCGATGGGGCGTTCCCGGCCCATGGTCACCGAGAAGCTCTCCCCCGCCAGGATGTCGAGCTTGTTGAACTCCTGGCAGGCCGACTGGAGCTTCTTCTTCCAGTAGAGCTTCTTGGCGAAGTTCAGATCGCTGACGTGGGCCTCGATCTGCTCGCCGACCTTGTCACTTTGTGAAGCCGCGAGGGTCCATTCACCATCCCAGTCCACCTTGACGACCCGGGGCTCGCTGGCGGCCGCAGGGGTCCTGGGTTTCTGCGCGGAGAGCGGGCAAAGGAGGAGGAAAGACAGGCCAGGAGCCAGAATGCGCAAGGGACCTCCGGAAGTGTTATGGAGGAGCCTACCTTCTCCCCGGGGCTTCTGGAAGTTTTGTAAGCATCCTGTGTGATCCCTGCAACAAAGGGGGGGATTGATGACCTTGTAGGCATGATCGCGTATGACGAGGTGTAAGCTTGGTGGCATTCAGCCCAAAGACAGGGCACTCAATTCAAGGAGTGTGGCCATGAGTCGTAAGCAGGAAGCCCTCGATTACCATTCGCAGGGACGGAAGGGAAAGATCGAGGTTGTCGCCACCAAGCCCTGTTCGACCGCCCGCGATCTGGCCAATGCCTACTCGCCGGGTGTGGCGGAGCCCTGCCTGGAGATCGAGAAGAACCCCGAGGACGCCTACAAGTACACCGCCAAGGGCAACCTGGTGGCCGTGATCTCCAACGGCACCGCCGTGCTGGGCCTGGGCAACATCGGCGCTCTGGCCGGCAAGCCCGTGATGGAGGGCAAGGGGGTGCTCTTCAAGCGCTTCGCCGACATCGACGTGTTCGATATCGAAGTGAACGAGCTGGACATCGACCGTTTCTGCCAGGTGGTGAAGGCGCTGGAGCCCACCTTCGGTGGCGTGAACCTCGAGGACATCAAGGCCCCCGAGTGCTTCGAGATCGAGACCCGCCTGAAGAAGGAGATGAACATCCCCGTCTTCCATGACGACCAGCACGGCACCGCCATCATCAGCACGGCGGCCCTGATGAACGCCTCCGAGATCGTGAAGAAGAAGCTGAGCGACATGAAGGTGGTGTTCTCCGGCGCCGGGGCCTCGGCCATCGCCTGCGCCAACATGATGATCGCCGCCGGCGTGAAGCTCGAGAACCTCTGGCTCTGTGACACCAAGGGCCTGGTCTACACGGGCCGCACCGAGGGCATGAACAAGTACAAGGACAAGTTCGCCAAGCCCAGCGAGTGGCGCACCCTGGCCGACACCATCGTGAACGCGGATGTGTTCGTGGGCTGCTCCAGCAAGGGCGCGCTGACACCCGAGATGCTGCTGAGCATGGCCAAGAACCCCATCGTCTTCGCCCTGGCCAACCCTGATCCCGAGATCGACTACCCCACCGCGAAGGCCACCCGGGACGACATCATCCTGGCCACGGGTCGCAGCGACTACCCGAACCAGGTGAACAACGTCCTGGGCTTCCCCTTCATCTTCCGCGGCGCCCTGGATGTGCGCGCCTCGGAGATCAACGAGCCGATGAAGCTGGCCGCCGCCAAGGCCCTGGCCGCCCTGGCGAAGGAAGAGGTTCCCGATGCCGTGGTGAAGGCCTACTCGGGCCAGAAGTTCACCTTCGGTCCCGAGTACATCATCCCCAAGCCCTTCGATCCCCGCGTGCTCCTGTGGGTGGCTCCGGCCGTCGCCAAGGCCGCCATGGAGACCGGCGTGGCCAAGCAGCCCATCGCCGACATGCAGGCCTACAAGGAGCGCCTCGAGGGGCTCCAGGGCCGCAGCAAGGACGTGATCCGCAGCGTGGTCCATCGCGCCAAGGCCAACCCCAAGCGCGTGGTCTTCCCCGAGGGCGACCATCCGCTGATCCTCCAGGCCGTCTCCCAGATGGTGGATGAGGGCATCTGCATTCCCATCCTGGTGGGCGACCCCGTCAAGGTGAAGGCCGTGGCCGCTGGTCACGGCATCTCCGTGGACGGCATCGAGATACTGGATCCGGCCACCGTGACCTGGCGCAAGGAGGCGGAGGACGCCTTCCTGGACCTGCGGAAGCGCCGCGGCGTCACCCGTGACGAAGCGGGCCGCAAGATTCAGGAGCGCATCTACTTCGGCGCCATGATGTGCCGCATGGGCAAGGCCGATGGGCTGATCGCGGGCCTGACGATGTACTACCCCGACACCATCCGCCCCTGCCTGGAGGTCATCGGCACCCGCAAGGGCGTCAAGCGCGTCTGCGGCGTCTACACCATGGTGCTGAAGAACCGCGTGCTGTTCTTCTCCGACACGACCATGAACATCGAGCCCAGCAGCGAGGAGCTGGCCGAGATCGCCCTGCTCACCGCGGACCTGGCGAAGGACACCTTCGGCATGGAGCCCCAGGTCGCCATGCTCTCCTTCTCCGACTTCGGCAGCGTGGAGCACCCCCTGGTCCGCAAGGTCCAGAAGGCCGTGGAGATCGTGAAGACCACCCGCCCCGGCCTCAAGTGCGACGGCGAGATGCAGGCCGACACCGCCCTGGGCGACGGCATCCTGTCCGAGAACTACCCCTGGGTGGACCTCCCGGGCGGGCCGAACGTGCTGATCTTCCCCGACCTCACCAGCGGCAACATCGGCTACAAGCTGGTGCAGCGGCTGGCGGGCGCCGAGGTCATCGGCCCCATCACCTGCGGCATGGCGGCTCCGGTCCACGTGCTCCAGCGGCACAGCGACATGAACGACATCATCCACCTCACGGCGCTCACCGTCGTGGAGGCGCAGCAGAAATAGCGGCCAGTCATCAGCTTTCAGTCGCGGGGCCTTCGGGCCCCGCTTACTTTTCCAGCTGCTGGAGCCAGGTCTGGATCTCGGGATCGGGATCGGGGCTGAGGCGCAGGGCTTCGCGGAGGTCCCGGAGGGCGGGTCCGGGCTCGTCCCGCTGGAGGTGCACGAAGGCGCGCTCCTTGTGGACCCGGGAATCCTCCGGGTCCAGCAGGATCAGGTGGGTGGCCGTCCAGAGGGCCTCCTCCCAGTCCTCGGCGTGCATGAAGCGCAGGTGGAAGTTGCGCACCAGGCGGACGAGGATCTGGCGGTCCGTGGCGGGCCGCAGCATGTCCGGGTGGAAGGTGACGCGGCCGGCGCTGGCGGCCCGCACCAGGGCCGCCCCGGCCTCCTCGCCCACGGCGCACCCGCGGTTGAAGGGGTCGAAGCAGACCAGGCCGGGCCCGGTGCGCAGGGCGGCGATGAAGTGCCCGGGCAGGCCCACGCCCACGGCGTCGAAGCCCAGGCGGCGCGCCAGATCGATCCAGAGGATGGACAGGGCGATGGGCAGGCCCTTGCGCCTTGCCACCACGGCCGGGAGCAGCGCGTTCAGGGGATCGTCATAGGTCTCGCGGTCGCCCTCGAAGCCCAGCTCGACGAAGAGCATGTGGTTCAGGGCCTCCAGGGCCTTGGCGGTATCCCAGGGCAGGGGCATGCGCCCGGCGAGGTCGAAGGCCCACTCGTTCAGCAGCATGACCACCGGCGCCGGGTCGGGATCCTCCAGGGCCGGGGCCACGGCGTGGATGGCGCCTTCGGCCAGGTTCCGGCACTGCGGGTCGAGGCGAAGGTATTCGAGCAGGGACATCAGCCCCGCCGGCGGATCACCGCGCGGGCCACCAGGGCCGCCGCCACCAGGCCCACGGCGCCCCAGGACCAGTTCATCCAGGAGCTGGTGGCTGCCTGGACTTTCCGTGTCTCCTCCGCCTTCCGGGCGTTCTCCTCGATGGAGATCTTGGACTGGGCTTCCCGGGCGTCCTTCACGGCCTTCTGGGCCGATTCGCGGGAGGCCTGCAGATCCTTGGCCCCGGCCTCCTGCTCCTCCTGGATGCCGAGCACCGCGACATGCTCATGGGATCTGGCCTGGGCCTTGGGAGGCGTGCTCGCGGGCACGGCCTCGGTGTCATCGCTGCCGGAGACCGGGCCCTGGTTGGCGTCCAGCGACTCGGTGAGGGCCTGGAGGTCCTCGCGCAGGCCCTGGAGCACCTGGTTCTGGCGATGGAGCTGGGCGCCCTGCAGCCACAGCATGAGCAGCTGGGCGGCCAGGAGACAGGGGATGGTCCATCGGAGGGCGGGGCGGGTCATGGGTGCTCCCTTCCCAGGATAAACAGAGTCCGGTCATCCCGGTTCTGGGTATCAAATGCCGCTACATCCCGGAAGACCGCTTCGCAGGCCGCCCGGGGGCTCCCCGTGCCCCAGAGCCGGCGGAGCTGGCCGCACAGGCGGGCCACGCCGTAGAGCTCGCCCTCCCGGTTCATGGCCTCGGAGAGGCCGTCGCTGTAGAGCACCAGCCAGCCCTTGGGGGGCAGGGTCCCCTCGACCACCTCCCAGTCACCGGGGCCCGCCGGGCGCAGGCCCAGGCCGCGGCCGTGGGGGGCCAGCTCGGTGGAGCAGTCCTCGGCGACCCCCTGCAGCAGCAGGGCGCCGGGGTGGCCGGCCCGGGCCAGCCGGTAGTGGCCCTGGTCGTTCCACTCCAGCAGGACCAGGGTGAGGAAACCCCGCTGCCCCAGCAGCTGGCGGAGGGTGTGATCCAGGGAGCAGAGCATCTCCTCCAGGCCCTGGTCCTCGCGCTGGGCGGCCTGCTCCAGCAGGGCGGTGGCCTGGGCCATGTAGAGGGCCGCGGCCAGGCCCTTGCCGCAGACGTCGCCCACGGCCGCCAGCCAGTTGCCGCTGGGCCGCCGCTTGACGAAGAGGAGGTCGCCGCCGGTCTCCTGGGCGGGTTCCAGGCGCAGGGCCACCTGGAACCCGGGAATGGGCGGCAGGTGCGAGGTGATGAGCCCCTCCTGGATGCGCCGGGCGGTCTCCAGTTCCTGGCTGAGGCGCTCCTGGGCCAGGAGGCGCTGGTGCATCACGGCCGTTTCCAGCACCTGTCCCGCGGCCAGGGCCACTTCGCGCAGCAGCTCACGGTCCTCGCGGCCGTAGTTCAGCTCGGCGTACTTGCCGCCCAGCAGCACGGCGCTGTGGGGATGGTCCCCCGCCAGGATGAGCAAGAGCAGCTGGGCTTCCAGGGCGTCCACATGGGCCCGGAGGCCCTCTCCCTGCTCCCGGATCCAGTCGGCCTCCTCACTGCCCAGGCCCAGCACCAGCTCCCGGTTCTCCCGGGCCAGGCGGAGCAGGCCCGGAGGCAGCCGCAGGGGCTGGGGCGGGAAGTGCACCCGCCGGTCGTCCCGGTCCATGATTTCGGCGGCCGGCAGCAGGAACTGGCGCGACTCGATGGGCAGCACCTGCAGGAATTGCGGCTGGAAGGCCTCTTCGAGGGCCCGCTGCAGGGACTTCAGCAGCGCCTCCTCGCTGAAGCGTTTCCGGGGCTCCCGCACGGCGCTCAGGGCGATCTCGCGGGTGCTGGAGAAGTCCCGCCGGAAGCGGCGGCGGATGCCCTTCAGCAGGCGGCGCAGGGTCCAGCCCAGGGGCAGGGCCAGCAGGCCGATGAGGGCCCCCGCCCAGCCCGGTGGGATGGAGGACAGGTGGGAGAAGGCCCAGGCCAGGCCCCCCAGGTAGCCCGCCACCGTCAGCGCCAGGATGGCCATGTAGCTCACCCACCGCAGCAGCACCTTCCGCACCTCGAAGAGGCCGTGGCGGAAGATGGCGAAGGCGAAGCTCAGCGGCAGCAGGGGGGCCGGCAGCATGAAGATGAAGACCTGCCGGCGGAAGAGGAGACTGCCCCCGAACCGGGCCCGGAGCACGGTCCAGGCCAGCAGGTCCAGGCAGAGCACCGCCGCCACGATGAGGGAGGGCCGCAGGGCCCGGCGCAGCCGCTCGTGGGTCCGGAAGGTGCCCACCAGGAAGAATCCCAGGCCGGCCAGGGCCGCCGCGGCGTAGAGCGGGATGGGCAGGAACCCGAAGAGGTTCAGCGTCGCCTTGAGGAGCCCCTCCGGAGGCGCGCCGGCGGGGGTGCGGGGCGCACCGTCGCTGAGGGTGAACCAGAGCCGGACGAGGAACTGCACCAGGGCCATCAGCGCGAAGACGCCGTAGACGGCCTGGAGGAAGCGCCGGTTCTTCCGCAGGCGGAAGGGGTGCGGGAAGCGCAGGAAGAAGTGGATCCACAGCGGAGGCAGGAGGGCCGCCGTGAGGGAGGCCATGAGACTCACGGCGATCCGCATGGCCATCGGCGCGTTCAGCCCCACCGTGGCGCCTGACAGCAGCAGCGCCGTGGCCGCCAGGTAGAAGAAGTGCCGCGAGGTCTTGCGCTCGGGCGCCGACAGCACCACCAGCAGGGCGATGGCCCAGGCGAGGATGCCGTTGAGCAGCAGAGCCACCTGCTCCAGGTCCAGGGGCTTCACCAGGCGCAGGGGCAGCAGGATCTGGCGGCCCTGGCGCTTCACGGTGTAGATCAGGATGGTGCCCTGGGACTTGGCGTTGATGAACCGCTGGGCCTTGAGGGTGCCCTCCAGCGTGGGCTCGAAGGCCCGGCCCTGGATCTTCACCAGCTCGTCGCCCTCGAGGAGGCCTGCCTCCTCGGCCACGCCGTCCGGCAGGATCTCGCGGATGACGATCTTCCCGTTCTCCACGATCCAGGAGCACTGGTCGTCCGAGGCGGCGTACACCCACTGGTTCAGGCCGAAGGAGCCCAGGGCCAGCGTGAGGCAGGCGAAGCTGATCCACAGCAGGCGCCAGCGGATGCGTTTGAGGTAGGGGTTCATGGGACCTTTGTGGAAGAATGCCCCGATGGAGCGGATCTCGCGGAACGACAGGCCCTGCTGGGTGCTGGTGGGGGGGCGGCGGCGGCTGGGCCGGGCCCTGGCGGAGGATCTGGCCCGGGATCATGACCTGGTGCTGACCAGCTCGGAACCCTGGGGTGGAGAGGCGTGGATGGAGGCTCTGTCGAAGACGGCGGGGATCCGGACACTTGTCTGGAATGCAGAGAGCCCGGAACTGAGTTCCAGAATCATGGCAGATCTGGAGGGTCTGAAGGCGGAGGGCTGGGTGATTTCCGGCGCCGTGCTGTTGGCCGGGACCTTCCCGGAGCAGCCCCTCGGCACCTGGACGCCGGCCTCACTCGAGGCCACCTGGCGCCTGAACCTCAGCTTTCCCTTCCTCTGCGCCCAGGCCCTGGCGCCGCACCTCGCAGACGGGGCCTGCCTCCAGCTCCTGCTGGATACCTCCATCCACCATCCCTGGCTCAAGCGCCTGCCCTACAGCGCCGCCAAGGCCGGGCTGGCCGCGCTGGTGCCGGGCCTGGCCCAGCTGCTGGCGCCGAGGGTGCGCGTGGTGGGCCACGCCCTGGGGGCCATCCTGCCCGCCGAGGGCAGCGACGAGGCCTTCCTGGCCGACCGCACCCTGCTCAAGCGCCTGGGCGATCCCGCCGACCTCTGTCGCGCCGTCCGCTACGCCGCCGACAGCCCCTTCCTCACGGGGGAGATCATGACCCTGGACGGCGGGCGGCGCTGGGTGGACCGATGAAATTCAAAGTCAACGAGGTGTTCCACAGCATCCAGGGAGAGGGCGCCCGGATCGGCCGGCCCTGCCTGTTCATCCGCCTCACGGGCTGCCCCCTGCGCTGCACCTACTGCGACACCGAGTACGCCTTCTACGACGGCGCGATGTGGGACCTGGACGACCTGCTGGAGGAGGTGAAGCGGCGCCTCGGGCCGCCCGTGAAGGGGCCCAGCGCCCCCTTCGTGGAGCTCACCGGCGGCGAGCCCCTGGCCCATCCCCAGGCCCCGGAGCTGCTGCGCTCCCTGCTGGACCTGGGCTACGAAGTGGCCCTGGAGACGGCGGGGGCCCACGACCTGGCCCCCGTGCCCCGGGAGGTCATCAAGATCGTGGATCGCAAGACCCCCGGCAGCGGCGAGGTCCACCGGTGGCTGGAGTCCAACCTCGACCACATGATTCCCGGCCAGGACGAGCTGAAGTTCGTCCTCTGCGACCAGGCCGACTACGCCTGGGCCCGGGCGTGGTGCGCCGAACGCGGGGTGTGGGATCGCCTGGAAGTCCTCTTCAGCCCCGTCTGGGGCAGCCTCGACCCCGCCTGGCTCGCCGGGCAGGTCGTCGCGGACGGCCTGCCCGTGCGCGTCCAGGTGCAGTTGCACAAGGTCCTCTGGGGGGCGGAGAAGAAGGGCGTGTAGCAGATGGTCGGGGCGCCGGGACTGACGGGCCTGCTCATTGGCCTTGGGGCGGCTGCCACAGCTCGATCTTGTTTCCCTCTGGATCCACGACCCAACCGAACAACCCGTATTCGGAATCGTCGATCTGTTCGAGCACCTGGCAGCCCTCCTCTTTCAGAGCCTTGACCAGGGCGTGGAGGTCTTCCACCCGGTAGTTGACCATGAAGGGGGCCGCGCTCGGAGCGAAGTGGTTGCTCTCCTGCGGATCGATCAACCAGGCTGTCGTGCCGGCCACCGGCTTGCCCTCGGCGTCGGTCCAGTCGAAGGCGGCTCCCCCCCAGGCCTGGACATCGATTCCCAGGTGCCGCTTGTACCAGGCCTGCAGCGCCGGGGCGTCCTTGGCCTTGAAGAAGATGCCGCCGATGCCTGTGACTCGTTTCATGGGACCTCCGATGTGCGGCGATGGTGAAGGGACTGTCTCATGGGTGGGCGGTTTTGATTTCAAGCAACTTGGCCACCGATGCCAGGTCATTCGAAGCATGGACGGAGAAACGGATGCCACGGCCTTCGGCGTAAGGCCTTGCTTCGAGAAGCAGCTTCTTGATGTCGTCGGGAAGCGAGCTGGCCATGGCGAGCTGGAAAGCGCGCTCGCCGAGAATGATTGCCACCCAGACCGAACCCTTGTCAGGGGTGAGATAGAGCAGGGTTCTCTTCTTGTGCTGGAGCAGACACATCCGGCCGAAGCCGGTTTTCGAAGGCTTCCATGTCTTCGTGAGCGGGCCATAGGCGGCTTCAGCTTGGCTGATGATCCCATTCCAGATCGGTATGGCCGGACCCATGACGCCTTCGAGCTCAGCCATGCTTGGAAGTTTGGCGTTCACGGGCATGCGGGAGGCCTAACGGAGGGAGCCGACCGGGCCTGCCTGCGCCGAGGCGATGGACGAGGGCGAAGAAGCGGGAAGCAGAGAGGGAGGGGAGGGCAATGCCGGCCTACTTGGTTTTGGGTACGGCGATGATGTTCGCCTTCGGTTGCCCATCGATTTCAGTGCCGACGAGAATGCTTGGTTTGCCATCCTGGGTAAACCCGTTCTGTCGGGCGTACAACACAATTCGGCCATCATCGAAGGTGGTGGTCAGAGCGTGAAATCTCACAGAGCTGGAGCGAACCACCTGATTTGCCGAATCGTAAATGGTGTAAGTAGCCGGTAGGCCGAGGAGGACTCGAAAGCCTGGAGCCGGTAGCGGAGCGGCCTTCAGCAGAATGTCGAGGGCAACCCCCTCCGGCTGGCCAGAGACCAGAACGACCTTATGGGTACTGACGGATTCACCAAGGATTCGCTCTTTCAGGTCATCCGATTTGTCCACTTTTTCGGGGATGCCCAGAACCGTGGCACCGATCTTGAATTCGATCCGGTAACCCGGAGGCAGCCCCTGGTCCTGGACCCTGATGCGAACAACCTGAGCGACGAGAGAGCTCGAAACTGCGAGAAGGACGGCGGGAATGAGCATGTGCATTACAGTGCCCCTTTCTGGTTGATTTCCATGCATGCAAGTCGCCGCTGGTTCCCGGCTGGCGGCCGGAGCGGAGGCGGGGTAGCGCGTTACGACTCTACAGTGAATGGTCTATCGGAATCTTTGAGTTGAGCTAGGTAATCATCTGGATCCAACTTTGCGAAGGTCATGCGAGGGCGCTCACTCAGGGAACGGCTGGGCCTGAAGGTCAATTCGAGCGGCCCTTCCACTTCCAGGACAAAACGGACAGCGCCGCTTTTCATAAGAACAAGATCCGTTAGTGCGCGGCTTCCGTACATGGGTCCTGAAAAGGAATCAGAGGTGACGTATTTGAGCTCATGGGAGATGAGCGTAAAGCAGGTGGTTTCCTCCCAGGGACAATCGAAATCCGTAACCAGCAGGTAGCCCTCTGGGACCAGGATTTGGTGTCGAAGGCAATAGCCGCTTACGTGGAGACCAGTCGGTACCCCGTCAAGGAGCAACTTGGATTTCCCGCTCCAAGAATCATAAGGGCCCTCATGTTCTTCAAGAGTGAATCGCTCAATTCGCTGCAATTAGGGCACCATGAGGAATAAAGCTGGCCGTCGCCGCCTGCATCGAGGCGATGAGCGGAGCGAAGGACGCGGGAAGACGAGAGAGAGCCGGAGACAATGCAGGCGAGGTCCGAGTTGAGCGGTGGGTTAGGCGCGCTGGGGATAGCCTATGAATTCTCTTCCCCATCTGTGTGCTTGTGCGAAATGATTTTGAACTTTCCATTCTTCAATCTCAGTCGGTACAAGTCGTCAGAACTGTCATCGCCTGCGTAGAAGAAGACCTCAATCTCCCCTTGAGCGGGATGCTCCGGAGGAATCAAAGCGAAGACCCAGTAATCTGCACCTGTGGTCCCCTGCTTTCCGGCCAGTTCAATACCGTAATTGTAGGTGAAGACTGATTTCAGTTTTCGGCCGGTGGAAAGCTGGAGATCAAAGGTAATGAAGTGTTCCTCTACGACCTTGAGTTTCTTGTCTGGTTTCCAGGGGTACGAGACCTTCTTAAGGAAATTTCTTGGAATAAAGGTGTCATCCTTGCCATCGCCATCTACATCCATGAGAATTGGGCCCTGATAATCAAATCCATGCCGCCGGCCTTCAGGGCTCTCCTGGCAACGCAAAGGGCTTTGCGCGCCAATCAGGAGGCCAGACAAAAGGATGGTTCGGAGTAGTGCAGGCATTGGCAAGCGCCTAACGAGTGAAGCTAACCGGCCCCGCCTGCACCGAGGCGATGAACGAAGCCGAGGAGGCGAGACGAAGAGAAAGCGCGGAAGGCAATGCAGGCGGGGTCCGAGTTGAGCGGAGGGTTAGACCGCAATGTAGGCATAGGTTGTTGATGCGATAAGAGCAATAAGAAGTGCTGCAACGAAAATGAGCCAATTGAAACCGGCAGAGAACCCAATGATTGTCCAACCAACTATGGAGAGGCTAACCCCAAGCAGAGCCACCGCGACCAGAAGCCAACCACCAACACAATTGGTCTTGAACCAGAGTCGCTCGTTCTGGAGGATTCTGTGAATTCGAATTCCGTACAGAGGATTTGGCCCGACCCATCTCACAGCCAGAGGAAGGGCGAGGGCAGCAAGAACTAAGGATGTGATCAGCAGCGGGAAGTTCGGGTGCACGTGAACCTCGAATGCGGCCTAACTTTGAATTAGACGAGGGTAACTTTCGGAGCCTGGGACGCCTAGGTATTTGAGAAATACTGGATGGGAAAGTCCACCCGAGCTTAAGCGCCCTTCGACTCGTGAGCCAAATGAAAAGAGCGCGAGTTGGCGTGAACTTCGGGTCCCTCGGATCCGTCTCGCGCCTCACTTCCACTCGATGGTCATGACCTTTCCCAGGCCGGCACTTTCCAGAGACAAGGCACCAGGAACCGCAAAGCCGCTTGCTTTGCATTTCCTGGTGCCTTGGTGTCCTGGTGGTGTTCCTTATTTCCAGGTCGCCAGTTCCTTCTCCAAGTTCTCCGTGTATTCCTTCGGCGCCTTGCCCTTGGAGAGGTCGATGGCCTTCTGCAGCTCGGCGCGGGCTTCGGGCATGCGCTTGGCATCCTTGTAGATCCTCGCGGCGGTCTCGTGGTTCCAGAAGCTCTCGCCGGCCTTGAGGCTCTTCTCGATCCAGGCCAGGGCCTTCTGGGGTTCGATGCCCTGGTCCTGGCAGTACTTGGCGGCCTGGTACCAGGGCACCCAGTCGCTGTCCGGCGCCTTCTTGAGGGTGTCTTCCAGGTGGGCCCAGTAGATGGCCTTGGTGTCGAAAGCCACAGGGAAGCTCACCCGCAGCTTCTCCCAGCCCAGCTCCACGGTGGCGTGGCCGCCATCGGTGGGGATCACGCGGTAGTCCAGGTATTCCAGGAAGGGCCCGGCCTGGGGCGTGGCCTCCCAGCGCAGCAGGTCCTCGCCGGCCTTGTACTCGTAGGCGCCCCACTGCTTGGCCTTCTTGTTGAGGATGAGGGTCCAGGTCTTCTCGCCGGGGATGACGAAGAAGCCGTAGGTGCCCGCGGGCACATCCTTGCCGGCGACCTTGGCGGCGTGGCTGAAGGTGATGACGGTGGCGCTGTTGGCGCCGGCCCGCCACACCTGGCCGAAGGGCACCAGCTCGCCCCAGATCTTGCGGCCCTTCACGGCGGGCCGGGCGAAGGCGAGGTCGATCTTGCTGATGCCGATCTCCTGGGACACCGTGCAGGCTGGGCTCACGCGCAGCGGGATCAGGCGCACGGGGGCGGGCTTGTCCTCCGCGCGCAGGGTGGCCGCGAGGGGCAGGGCGACCAGCAGGGTGGGGAGGAGCAACCTACGCATGGGAATCTCCTGGGACACGGCTGTCGAGGGTAGCACCCCGGCGCGGCGGCAGGAGGAAGCGGCCGGGGTTCCGGTTGAAGGCCTTCAGGATCTCCAGCCAGAGGCGGCGGCTGGCCCGGCCACTGAGGTCCCGGGCCCGCAAGGCCGTCCAGAGGGCCAGGGCGAAGGACACCGCGAAGTTCAGGACGCCGATGAAGCCGATGCCGAACAGGCCCCAGAGGACCTCCTTCCAGGCCAGGGTGCCCTCGAACCAGAGGGTGGCGGAACCCAGGGCCAGCGAGGCCGCCTGGAGGGTGACGTGGCGCACTTCTGCATGGATGCCCGCGAAGGCGAAGGCCATGGGCACGAAGACCAGCAGGGCGCCCAGGGCCGTGTAGCCAGCGAAGCCCGCCAGGTGCCTCTGGATGAGCCGGCCCAGGGCCTCGGCGCCGCCCGCTCCGAACCAGGAGCGCAGCCGGTGGTTCTGAGCCAGCGCCTCGGGCAGGCAGCGGTAGGCGCTCCAGTTGGCGGTCCAGCCCGCGGCCAGGCTGGAGAGCCAGAGCAGCACGCCCGTGAGGGCCGCGAAGACCAGGGTCCAGCCGTGGAAGGGGTGAGTGCCCTGGAGGCTGTGCAGGGCCGCTTCGTGCTCCAGCGGGACGTGGCCCGTCAGCCAGACCCAGGCGGCGACCAGGCCCGCCGACACGGGCACGGTGGCCAGCACATTGCCCAGGGTGGCGATGACCTGGGTCCGCGTGATGGCCGCCACCAGTTCGACCTCCCGGGCCTGGCCGTCATCGTCCTCCAGGGCGCGGGCCAGAGCCGCGGCGGTCATGGCGGGCTGCTTGGAGGCCAGCGTGAAGCCCAGCAGCTGCATGGTGCAGAAGCTGGCCGCGTAGTTGGCGGTCAGGGCGAGGCCCGACAGCAGGGGCGCCAGGGGAAGGATCGAGAGGGTGATCTTGAACAGGGCCGTGCCCGCCGTGAGGAGCCCGCCGCCCGCCGCGGACCGGCTCATGGCCCACCACTCGGACCGGTCCCGGGCGATGTAGTGCTCGCCGGTCTCGCCGGTGTGTTCCACCACCTTGCGGGCCAGGCGCTTGACCGTGGTGCGCAGCAGGGCCAGCAGCCCGTGCTGGGCCAGGCTGCCGCGCACCAGCTCGGCGGCGAAGGCGGTGCCGTCCCCCTGGCCCGCGGCGAAATCCAGGAGCTGGCCGATGCGGGCCAGCTGGGCCTCCAGCAGCTCGAGCCGGAACACCAGATCCGTGGAGACGCCGCGATCATCGAGGCGGGCGTGGGCCTGGACCAGGGTGGCGGTGCAGGCACCCCAGCAGGCCTCCCAGGCGGCCCGCGCCTCGGCATCCCCGGGATTCTCCCCGGCGTCGTGGACGACGCGGGTGAGGTGGAAGAAGGGGGAATCCGCATCGCTGCCTTCCGGGTCCAGGGCCAGCAGGTCGCGGGACAGGCCCACGGCGGCGGCGCGGTGGGCCAGGAGGCGGGCGGCGTGGGCCCAGATCGCCTGGGGAGGGGCCAGCAGGGCGCCCCAGATGATCCGCAGATCCACAGGCAGGCGCTCGATCCACACCGCATCGGCCTCGTCCAGGTCCAGGCGGTCCAGCAGGGCGTAGAGGTCGCCTTCCGGGTCCAGGCGGGGGATGATCCGGTCCACGATCCGCAGGAAACCCTCGCCCACCAGGGTGGTGCGGTCCGGCAGGCCCGTCTCCGCCAGGAGGCGGATGGCCGAGGCGTGGTTCCAGGCGTCCGACAGCGGCCCGTTGAGCCCTCGGAAGCTCAGGGCTGCATGGAGCCGACGCAGCCGCGTCGTGCGCCGGGGCTCGCCATCCTGGGAATCCAGGGGCGAAGCCTCCAGCAGCCAGCGCAACAGAGGCTCCAGCCTCGGGGCGCCGCCGCTCAGCAGTTCATCCAGCCTGGGGTCGGACAGGGGCATCGGGACTCCGGAGGAGTCCACAGGGTGGCACAAGCCTAGGAATTGGAACCCGATCGATGGGATGAGGTGGGCCTAGTCCGATTGAGGAACCGCTGCACCGCCAGGGGATCCACCGTGGCGGGAGTGCCGGACCAGGCCTGGGAGGGCCGCAGCATGCCCAGCATGTCCTCGGGGCAGCCCACCTGCTCGTAGAGGCGCTCCACCCGGGCCGCCAGCTGGCCGAGGGTGCTTTCCGTGGCCAGGGCCTCGCGCAGCAGGGCCTCCCGCCAGCGGTCCTGGGCTTGGGACCAGCGGAGGCTGCCGGGCCGTGGCGTCCTGCCCACCGCTTCCGCGCAGGCGGCCCAGAGGTGGGCCTCGAAGGTCCGGAGCCCTTCGTCCGTCAGGGCCCTCAGGCGGGTGGCGGCCGAGCCGTCGCCCGGGATCCAGCCCTGGATCTCCGCGGTGCCGAGCAGGCCGAAGTCGTGGCCGGTCACGATGTCGTCCCAGGTGGGTTCGCCGTGGGTGCGGCGGAAGGCGTCGTAGGCGCTCATGGGGACCTCAGGCGAGGAGGTGGAGGGCTAGGTGGACGGCGACCCGGGCGCTGGCCTCGGCGCCTTCCAGCGTGGGGGCCAGCTCCATGAGATCGGCGCCCAGCCAGGGCACGGACCAGGAGCGGGCGGCGTGGATGAGGCGCAGGGCTTCGGGGAGGCTGAGACCGCCCGGCACCGGCTCCGCCACGGCCGGCACCAGCACGGGATCCAGGGCATCGAGGTCGAGGCTCAGGTAGGCCGGGCCCCGGCCCACGGCCGCGAGATCCGCCGCCAGCCGGGAATCCAGGCGCGGATCGCGCAGATCCTCGGGCGTCCACATCCGCACGCCGGCGGCCTGGAGGAAGGCCAGCTCGCCATCATCGAACCGGGGCGCCCGCAGGCCGGCCTGGACCACGCGCCCGGGATCCAGCAGGCCTTCCTCCAGTGCCTGGCGGACCCAGGTGCCGTGATGGATCTCCGTGCCCCAGGCGGCACCGTCCGCCGCGTCCGGGTGGGCGTCCAGGTGCAGCAGACCCAGGGGCCCGTGCTGGCGGGCCAGGGCCCGCAGGGCGCCGAGGGTGAGCGCGTGGTCGCCCCCCAGCAGGAGGGTGCGGCAGCCGGTCATGGCCCAGGCGCCCACGGTGGCCTGGACGGTCTCCAGGGCCTCTGTCAGGGAGAAGGGCAGGGTGGGGATGTTGCCGCCGTCCAGCCAGCCGTGGGCGGCCGCGGGCCCCAGGGCCGGGCGGCCTTCGCGGAGACGGCCCGGCATGGGATGCGCCCCCAGGCCCATGGAGGCCGCGCGCAGGGCCCAGGGGCCCAGGCGGGCGCCGGGGCGGTTGATGACGCCGGCATCACAGGGCACGCCGAGCACGACCCCGGCGGCGGGGCGGGGGTCCAGCACCAGGGGCAGCCCGAGGAAGGGCGTCAGGCCGGTGCGGAGACCCTGCATGAGGACATCAGCGGACATCTGGACTCCGGGGCTCGAGGGCGGTGCGGAAGGCGGCGATCCACTGGTCCGGGTTCTTGAAGCCGGCGGGGTGCAGCGGTGCCTCCGCCACCACGGTGAGGGGCGTGCGGGTGGTGAAGAGGGTGCGGAGGTGCGGGAGCAGGGTTTCGTCGCCGGTCCACGGGTAGTGGGGCGCGGGGCTGCTGAGGCGGAAGGGCTGGGCGGGCAGGCCCAGCTCGTAGGCGGCCCGCAGGCCACCCTCATAGAAGGGCGCAAGCCGCTCGCCCCGGGTGGTGGTGCCCTCGGGGAAGAGCAGCATGTCGCGGCCCTCGCGGAGCGAGGCGGCGAAGCTGACGAGCGCCGCCGCGCGGCTGCTGGCGTCGTCCCGGTCCACGAAGTGGATGCCGGATTTCTGCGCCCAGCGCCCGATGAGGGGATAGCCGGTGACCTCGCCCTTGGCGATGGTGCCCATGGGGCGGAGGCTCATGAGCGCAACGGGGTCCACCCAGCTGAGGTGGTTGGCCACCCAGAGGGGGATGTCCTTCCGGGGATGCCCGGCCACTTCGAGTTCCACCCCCAGGGCCGGCAGCAGCCGTCGCGCCCACCGGTGCATGCCGGGCTGGGGCTCCGTGCCGGCGGCCAGGCGCGGCAGCAGGGCGAAGGTGGGCCAGAGGACGCCCGTCCAGGACATCAGGACACCAGCTTCAGCCGCGTGTAGCGGGCCCGGACACGCTCCAGGTCCTCGCGGGTGATGGCAGACCAGAGCCGCGTATCCCCGGGCGTGTAGTAGTCCCGCACCTCGGCCACCACCCGGGCGCCCAGGGCGTGGTGGACACTGCGGGCATCATCGTTGCCGGGCTCCACGAGGAACCGGCACTCCTCCACGTTCTCCTGGAGCAGCTTGGCCACCATGGCTCGGATGAGCAGGTAGTTCACCCGGCCCTTCTGGTACTCGGGATGCACGGCCAGGGTGGCGCAGTAGACCGTGGCCCCCTTCACGAAATTGAGGACGTAGCCCACCGGCCGGTTGCCGTCCATGGCGAGGAAGCACCAGTCGCCGTAGAGCTCAGTGCAGAGCCGCAGGTAGTGGGGGCAGAGCTCCCCGGCGCCATCCCCGGACCAGATCTCGGCTTCGAGGCGCTTGAGGTGGATGAAGTCGGTGCTGGAGAGCGGCCGGACGGCGTAGCGGGCGCCCTCGGGATGGGGCGTGAGCGTCTCGATGGTCATGGTGTGCCTCCCTGGTGTCGAAACCAGGATCGGAGGCGGTCATGACGGGGCTGGGGCGGCGCCGCTAAATTTATGAAAACACAGTGGTTTCGAATGGTTACGAAATGCTCGTGCGCCGGGCCTTCCAGAGTGGCCGGTCGTCGTGACGGACCTGCGCCTTCGAGGTCACATCTCTGGGACGTTCACCCGATCAGAAGAACGGCGCCACCAGCTTGAGGAAGCCCGCGGCCAGGAGGGCACTGATGGGGATGGTGAGGATCCAGGCGACGACGATGTTCCCGGCCACGCCCCAGCGCACGGCGCTGGCGTTCATGGAGGTGCCGACCCCCATGATGGCGCCCGTGATGCTGTGGGTGGTGCTGACGGGGATGCCGAAGTGGGCGGTGGTGAAGAGCACCGCGGCGGCCGCGGTCTCGGCCGCGAAGCCGTGGATGGGGCGCAGCTTCACGATCTTCGAACCCATGGTCTTGATGATCTTCCAGCCGCCGGAAGCGGTGCCCAGGGCCATGAAGCTGGCGCTGCCGATCTTCACCCAGAGGGGGATGATGACTTTCGCCTTGGCATCCATGGGGAGATGGAACTTGTAGGCGATGAGGGCGAGACAGATGATGCCCATGGCCTTCTGGGCATCGTTCTGGCCATGGGTGAAGGACATGGCCGCGGCGCTGACGAGCTGCGCCTTGCGGAAGACGACGTTCACCTTGTGCCCCGAGAAATGGCGCACGATCCACAGGATGATCAGGATGAGCAGCATGCCGACGATGAAGCCCATTGCCGGGGAGATGATGATGAAGGCGCCGATCTCCTCGAGCTTCTTGGTGTGGAGGGCGCCGAACCCCGCGTGGGCCACGACGGCCCCGGCCAGGCTGCCGAGCAGGGTGTGGCTGGTGCTGGAGGGGATGCCGAACCACCAGGTGAGCAGATCCCACGTGATGGCGGCCATGAGCGCCGCCGCGATGACCGCCGGGACCACATGCTGGCTGTCGGCGATGCCCTTGGCGATGGTGGTGGCCACGGAGGTGCCGGCCAGGGCCCCGGCGAAATTCAGGGTCGCGGACATGACCAGGGCGTATTTGGCGGGCAGCACGCCAGTGCTCACCACGGTGGCGATGGAGTTCGCCGTGTCATGGAAGCCGTTGATGTAGTCGATGCCCCAGGCAAGGAGGATCAAGACCGCCAGGGACGGGATGAGGAACGCTTCGATCATCGAGGCCTCAGGCGTTCTTCATGACGGTGGAGCCGATGACCTTGGCCACGAGCTCGATCCGGTCGGTGGCGTCCTCGATCTTCTCCAGCATTTCCTTCCACTTCACCAGCTCGATGGGATCCTTCGGATTTTCGAAGAGCTGGGCCAGACCCGCATGGTAGATGGAATCGGCCTTGTTCTCCAGGGCATGGACCCGCCGGATGCGGTCCCCGATCTCCTTCTGGTTGGACATGTTGCGCAGGGACCGGGTGAGGTGGAGGATCTCGCCGGCGCCCTCCACGATGATCGAGCTGATCTCCGTGACCGCAGGCATCACCGGGCCGATGCGGTAGAGGATCAGGCGCTCGCAGACGGAATGGATGCGGTCGATCACATCGTCGATGGCGTGGGTGAGGGTCAGGATGTCCTCACGGTCGATGGGTGTGACGAAGGTGTGGTTCAGGCGGTCGATGATCTCGTGGGTGATATCGTCGCCGGTGTGCTCCAGGTCCTTCATCTGCCGGCGCAGCTCCGCAAACCGGGCCGGGTCGCCGCTGCGGATCTCCCGGTCGAAGAGCTGGGCTGCCTGGTACACATTGCTGGAGGCCGATTCCAGGAGATCGAAGAAGACCATCTCTCTGGGTTTGAGCCAGCGCATCACGGCATTCAAGGACATGACAACTCCCACAGATCCGTTTCCCACTGTACCGGCTCCCGGCATGTAAACGGAGCGTAAATTGGCCGCCTGCCGCTGGGTTGTGACCCCGTAGAAGGTGTATGGTCTGAAGGCATGGAGGATCGCAACCCGCATCGTGAGGCAGGGCCCGGCGTGAGGGCCTTTCTGGAGCGCGCCCTGGTTTGCCTGGGGGCCGTGTTGTTCCTGGGCCTGGGCCTGGGGATGAGTGTCCAGAAGGGGATCTCGGCGCCCTGGACGCTGGGGCTCGTGGCGACGGTCCTGCTGGTGGTCATCCTCATGGCCCGGTGGCAGGTGCGTCTGGTGGCGGAACCCCTGGGCCGGCTGCTGGGCGGATCCGGTCCCCGCGCCATCGAGGATCTTCCCAGCGCCTGGTCGGCCATGGAGCAGGAGAACCTGGACCTGCGGGAACGCGCCGCCCGGGAGGACCGCCTGCTCCCCAGCATCATGGCGCGGCTGGAGGAGGGCGTCCTCCTCTTCGGCCCTGCGGGCGGCCTGGAGCAGTTCAACCCGGCAGCTCAGCGCCACCTGGGGTTGGGGGCGCCCCTGGGCAAGGGGATGACGGTGGGAGAGGTGTTCCATGATCCCGACAGCTCCTCTGCCGTGCAGAAGGCCTACCGCGGCGCGCCGTCGGAATGGCGGCTCGCGCGGGCGGGCCGGACACTCCGGGTGCGGGCCATCCCCTTCGCGCCGATGGGCAGCGTGTCGGGCGTGCTGCTCACGCTGGACGACGTGACCAGCCAGGAGGCCCTGGAGACCACGCGGCAGAAATTCATCTCCAATGTCAGCCATGAGCTGAAGACGCCCGTGACGGCCATCCGGATCGCGGCGGAAAACCTCCAGGAGGAGGCGCTTCCGGATTCGGCGCAGGCGGGGGCGCAGTCCATCCTCCGCTCGGTGGACCGGCTCGCGATGCTGCTGGGGGATCTCTCGGAACTGAGCCGCATCGAGAGCGGAGCCCTCCGTCTGGAGCCGGTGCGCCTGGATCTGGCCGAGTTCATCGCCTCGGTGGTGAAGGACCAGCAGGCCCGGCTCGTGGAGGCTGCGGTCCGCTTGGAGGTCACCGTGGACGCGCCGGAGGGCACCGTCCTCCAGGCGGATCCCCTCCGCCTGAGCCAGGTGCTCGAGAACCTCCTCTCCAACGCCATCAAGTTCAGCCCGCCCGGGGGGCTGGTCCGGCTGGGCGTCCACCTGTCGGCCCAGGGCGAGCTGTGGGAAGTGGCCGACCAGGGCCCCGGTGTTCCCGAGGCGGAGCAGGGGCGCATCTTCGAGCGCTTCTACCGCTCCCAGGCCGCCAAGGCCAAGCCCGGGACGGGCCTGGGCCTGGCCATCGTGAAGCACCTCTGCCGGCTGATGGGGGGCGAAGTCACGGTGGAGAGCCATCCCGGAGCGGGAGCCACCTTCAAGGTGATGCTGCCGCCCCGGCCCGCGGGGGCCGATCAGGCCTCGGCCGGTCCCCCCAGCCGGTAGCCCACGCCGACCACCGTCTCGATCTGCTCCGCCGCCACGGGACCGAGCTTGGCGCGGACGCGGCGCACATGGGCGTCGATGGTGCGGCTTTCGCCGAGGTATTCGAGGCCCCAGACCTGCTGCAGGATCTTCTCCCGGGTCAGCACCCGGCGGGGGTTGGCCAGGAAGTAGGCCAGCAGCTCGAACTCGCGGCGGGTGAGGTCCACGATCTGCCCGTCGACCCGGGCCGTGTGCATGTCGAGGTCCACGGCGATGGGGCCGAAGGTCAGCTGCGGGGCCCGCTCGGAGACCTCCGTGGGCGTGGATCTGCGCAGGATGGCGCGCAGGCGGGCCGCCAGCTCCCGGGTGGAGAAGGGCTTGGAGATGTAGTCGTCGGCGCCCAGCTCGAGGCCCAGCACCCGGTCGATCTCCTCGCTGCGGGCGGTGACCAGCAGGACGGGGAGGGCCTTGTGGGCAGCATGGCCGCGGATGGCCCGCAGCACATCGAGGCCGTCCATGTCGGGCAGGCTCAGGTCGAGCAGGGCCGCGTCGAGCCGGAGGCCCGGAGTCCCGAGGGACAGGAGCGCCTCGCGGCCGGTCCCCACGCTGGTCAGGCTGAAGCCCTCCCGGCGCAGGTGCTGTTCGAGACCCAGGCGGATCTCGGTGTCGTCTTCCAGGAGGAGGATGTGGGGCATGGGATCCTTTGCCCTTATTCTACGGAATCGCCGCGAAGGTAGGGGTGCTTGGCGCTGTGGCCCTCGAGGATGAAGAGCACCTCCTCGGCGATGTTGGTGGCCTCGTCCGCGATGCGCTCCCAGTTCTTGATGACGAGGATCAGGTGGCTGGCCCGCTCGATGCAGAGCGGATCCGCCAGCATGATGCGCAGCAGGTCGCGGTAGATCTTCCCGTAGAGGGCATCCACGCTGTCGTCGCTGAGGATCACGGCGTGGGCCAGGGCCGCGTCGCTGCCCACGAAGGCATCCACGGCCCGTCGGACCATGCTCCGGGTCTCCGTGCCCAGGCGCTCCAGGTCGTTCCCCGCCAGGATCGGCGGATGGACTGTGGCCACCCGGCGGGCGATGTTGCAGCAGTGGTCGCCGATGCGCTCCAGCTCGGGGATGATCTTGAGGCTCGAGGCGATGCGCCGGAGATCCGTGGCCGCCGGGGACCGGAGGGCCAGGAGGTCGATGCACTGCTGGTCCAGCTTCAGCTCCCATTCGTCCATGGTGCGATCGAGCTGGTTCACCTGCTCGGCCTTGGCCGGGGAGGGTTCCGCCAGGGCCTGGATGGTGAGCTCGATCATCTGCTCCGCCACCCCGGCCATGGCCATGATGCCTTCCCGGAGCTCCTTGAGTTCTGTGTCGAACAGCCGCATCAGCCGAACCTCCCCGTGATGTAGTCTTCCGTCATTTGCACCCTCGGCGTGGTGAAGATTCGCTCGGTCAGGTCCATCTCCACCAGCTTGCCCAGCCAGAAGAAGGCCGTGTAGTCGCTGACCCGGGCCGCCTGCTGCATGTTGTGGGTGACGATCACGATGGTGAGATTCTCCTTCAGCTCGGTGATGAGATCCTCGATCTTGGCGGTGGCGATGGGATCCAGGGCCGAGCAGGGCTCGTCCATGAGCAGCACCTCGGGGTTCACCGCCAGGGCGCGGGCGATGCAGAGCCGCTGCTGCTGGCCGCCGCTCATGCCGGTCGCGCTCTCCTTGAGGCGGTCCTTCACTTCCTCCCACAGCGCGGCCTTGCGCAGCGCGTCCTCCACGAGTCCGTCCAGGGTGGCCCGGTCGTTGACGCCGAAGAGGCGCGGTCCGAAAGCCACATTCTCGTAGATGGACTTGGGGAAGGGGTTCGGCTTCTGGAACACCATGCCCACGCGCCGGCGGAGGTCCACCTCGTCGATGCCGCCCTGGTAGATGTCCACGCCGTCGATCTGCATGTCCCCGCTGACCTTCACGGCGCTGGAGACCTCATGGATGCGGTTGAAGCACTTGAGGAAGGTGCTCTTGCCGCAGCCGCTGGGGCCGATGATGGCGGTCACCCGCTCGGCGTGGATATCCAGGGAGAGGCCGTCGAGGACCTTCTTCTCGCCGTAGCTGAAGGCCATGTTGCGAACCGAGAGCTTGATGGGCTTGGTTTCGGGAAGGGTCGGAGTGAGCATCAGCGGGTCCGTCGTCGAATGGCGCGGTCCACCAGGCGGACCAGCAGGTTCAGGGAGAGCAGGACCAGGATCATCACGGCGGCGGTGCCGGCCGCGATCTCCCGGGCGTCGGGCAGGGTGCCGTCCGAGGTGACGTACCAGAGATGCACGGAGAGCGTCTCGCCGGGCACGGTCAGGCGGAAGTCCGGGAACTGGGCGCTGGCGTTGGTGCCGGCGGTGAAGACGAGGATGGCGCTCTCGCCGAAGGCGCGGCCCGCGGTGAGCACCAGGCCCGTGAGGATGCCCGTGGCGGCGTAGGGCAGGGCCACCTTGAGGATGGTCTGGAGCTTGGTGGCGCCCAGCCCGTAGCTGGCCTCCTTCAGTTCCCGGGGGACGGCCAGCAGGCTCACCTCGGTGACGCGGGTGATTACGGGGATGTTCAGGAGGGCCAGGGTGAGTGCTCCGGAGCGGATGGAGAAGCTCCAGCCCATGGCCTGCACGAAGACGATCATGCCGAAGAGGGCCAGCACGATGGAGGGCGTGGCCGCGAGGGTCTCGATGGAGAGGCGCAGGAAGCGCAGGGCCCGGCCCTGGCCTGCGTAGGCGGCCATGTAGATGCCGGCGCCCAGGCCCACGGGCAGGGAGATGCCCAGGGAGAGCACCACCAGGTAGAGCGAATTGAAGATCTGGGGCTTGATGCCGCCGCCCGCGTCCAGCGTCTCGGGCATCTTCGTGAGGAAGCCCAGGTTCAGGACCGGCCAGCCCTGCTTGAGGATGGCGCCCACGAAGACGATCAGGACGAGCACGAACAGGATCGCGATGCCCCAGAGGACACCGCGCATCAGGCGGTCGACGAGCTTCGAGGTCCGGGAGCGGCGGAAGGTCGGTGCGGTGCCCATCAGGCCTCCTTCCCGCGGCCCAGCCGCCGGGTGGCCAGGATCAGGACCATGGTCAGCAGGTAGAGCAGCAGGCCCATGGCGAAGAGGACGTTGTTCCAGGTCGAGCCGGCCGCAGTATTCGGCAGCTCCTGGACCAGCTCGGTGGTGAGGGTGGCCGCCGGCGTGAACAGGGCGCGCAGGAAGGGGGCCCGGTCCGTGGATTCCCGCATGAGGGCGATCCACTGGGGGTTGTTGCCGATGACCATCTGCACGGCCATGGCCTCGCCGATGGCCCGGCCCAGGCCCAGCACCGCGGCGGTGAGCAGGCGGGGGCGGGCGGCCGGGATGAGGACGTGCCAGATGGCCTGCCAGCGGCTGGATCCCAGGGCCTGGGCCCCCTCGTCGAGGCTCGACGGGAGGGATTCGAAGGCGTCGGTGGACAGGCTGACGATGGTGGGCACGATCATGACGGCCAGGATCACGGCGGACACGGCGAAGCCCGAGGCCGGGGCGTCCGCGAGCCAGGTGCGGCTCACGAGGGGCAGCACCACGGTGAGGCCGAAGATGCCGTAGACCACCGAGGGGATGCCCACCAGCAGGTCCATGACCTGGCGCATGAGGTTCCGCATCCAGGCCGGAGCCATCTTGGCGATGAAGACGCCCGTGAGGATGCCGGCGGGGGCGGCGAGGAGGAGGGCCAGCCCGGTGACACCCAGGGAGCCAGTGATGAAGGGCAGGATGCCGAAGCGGTCTGAGGAGGGCGCCCAGTCCGCGGACAGGAAGACCTCGGAGAGGCTGAGGGCCCTTCCGGTATGGGCTGCCGCCGGCCAGAAGGCAGCCAGCCCCCGGGAGGCCAGGAAGAAGAGGATGCCACCGATGAGGCCGACCACGAGCAGGCTGCAGGCCAGGAAGGCCAGGTGGGCCCAGCGATCGGCCAGCCGGTGGAGGCGGCTGTGCTGGAAGACCGGTGCCCCGGTGGCCGCGGGGAGGCTCTCGACCGCGGGTTCCACGGGAAGGCCGCCCCCGCTGGGGACGGCGATGAGGGAGGTCTCGGGCGCGTCGGGCATGGGGCCGGCTTTCCGCGAACCACCCGGCTGACAGTCAGCCGGGTGGGCAAGGGTGGATCCGACGGGCATCAGAGCTTGGTCTTGAGGGACTTCACGTAGTCCACGGGCAGGTAGCCGGCCTTGAGCACGTTCTGCTGGAACCCGGAACTCAGGATGTAGGCCAGGAAGCTCTCGACGGCCTGCTTCACCTTGGGATCGCCCAGCTTGGCGGGATTGGTGTAGGCGTGCCCAAAGGAGAAGACGGGGTACTTCCCGGACTTCACCGATTCGTTGGAGCAGACGACGCCGTTGTAGGCGATACCGGCGATCCGGGCCTTGTTCTTCTCGAGGTGCTCGAGTTCCACAAAGGAAACGGCGCCGGGGGTGGTGGCGACGGAGGTGACCACGGCGCCGGTGGAATCCTGGATCAGCACGTCCTTGCTGAATTCCTGGTCGTGCAGAATCGTCTTCTTCTGGACGGCGCGGGTGCCGGAGGACTCGGGGCGGATCACGCGGACGATCTTCTGGTTCTTGCCGCCGACCTCCTGCCAGTTGCTGACCTTGCCGGTGAAGATCTGCTCGGCCTGCTGGGCGGTGAGGTTGGTCACGCCGACACCGGGGTGGGCGATGAGGGTGAAGGGCTGGACCACGATGTTGTGGTTCTTCACGCCGGCCTTGTCCTGTTCGGGGGTGGCGTAGACATCGGAGATGCCGATGTGGCAGCCGCCGCTGGTCACCTGGTTCAGGCCGGTCATGGACCCGCCTCCGCTGACGGCGATCTGGACGCCGGGGTGGGCCTTCATGTAGTCCTCGGCCGCTTTCTTGACGATCGGGCCGAGGGCGGTGGAGCCCATGACGGTCACGGTCTGGGCCTGGGCGGCCACGGTCACGAGCAGGCCAGCCAGGACGGTCTGGGCCAGGGAACGGATCTTCATCGGTGCCTCCTTCATGGCTTCGACTCTGGAGACCGGAGGTGAAGCCTTCTGGCCCGGGTTGTGACATCCGTGTAACTTCACCCACCCCCGCACCCAGGGCCCTTTGGGCGCTCTTTGCTTGCCCCCCTGGGAATAAGTGGGTTTAATGCTTGTAGATCCTGTGGGCAGATCGAGGCACCGCCCTTTGCCCCCAGGGATCGCGACCATCCCTTTTTTCCATCCCGGGTGGCCGAAGTCAGGGCAGGGCCCCCTTCGGTTTCCCGACCTCCCATCCCGCCATCCATCCCCCAAGGCCGCCGCGCAGGTCCTGCGCCAGCCGCAGTCTGGGAACCACAGGAGAATCCTTGAACCCCAAGAAAATCATGATGATCAATGCCACCGATCCGGAAGAGATCCGCGTGGCCACCCTGATCGACGGCGTGCTGTTCGATTACGACGTCGAGTTCCTCCACAACGAGAAGATCAAGGGCAACCTCTACAAGGCCAAGGTCGTGCGGGCGGATACCAGCCTCCAGGCGGCCTTCGTGCATTTCGGCGGCCAGAAGAACGGGTTCCTGCCCCTGGGCGAGCTGCCCCGCGACCTGGGTGAGGGCCGCCGGGGCCGGATCCAGGACGTGCTCCAGCGGGACCAGGAGATTCTCGTGCAGGCCGTGCGGGAGGAACTGGGCTCCAAGGGCGCCATGATGACCGGCCAGATCAGCCTGGCGGGCCGCTACCTGGTCATCACCCCCGGCAACCCCGTGAATGGCATCAGCCGCAAGATCGAGGGCACGGACGAGCGCCGCCACTTCAAGCAGCTCATCGACACCCTGGAGATCCCCGAGGACATCGGCGTGATCGTCCGCACCGCCAGCCTGGGGGTCACCAGGGAGGACTTCCAGCGCGACCTGGAATACCTGCTGGACACCTACAAGGAGGTGCTGAATCGCTACAAGCACCGCCAGGGGCCCGGCCTGGTCTGGCAGGAGGATGACGTCGTCACCCGCACCCTGCGGGACACCTTCAGCGCCGACGTCGAGGAAGTGCAGATCGACGACCTGGACACCTTCCATGCCGCCCAGTCCTTCTTCAAGCGCACCATGCCCCAGCACCTCGATGTGCTGAAGCACTACACCGGCAAAAAGCCCCTCTTCTCCCGCTTCCAGCTGGAAGAGCAGATCGACCGCATCTATGGCCGCAAGGTGCCCCTGCCCAGCGGTGGCGCCCTGGCCCTGGATCAGACCGAGGCCCTGGTGGCCATCGACGTGAACAGCGGCAAGACCTCCGGCGACGGCGTGGAGGACATGGCCTTCAAGACCAACATGGAAGCCGCCGAGGAAGTGGCCCGCCAGCTGCGCCTGCGCGACCTGGCCGGCCTCATCGCCATCGACTTCATCGACATGAAGCGCGAGTCCCACATCCGCTCCGTCCAGGACAAGTTGGTGGACTGCCTGAAGGCTGACAAGGCCCGCATGGAGGTGGGGAAGATCAACCGCTTCGGCGTGCTGGTCATGACCCGCCAGCGGATCCGGCCCAGCCTGCAGCACGTGAACCACGAGCCCTGCCCCACCTGCGCGGGCACCGGCAAGGTGAAGACCATGGAGGCCCTGGTGCTGTCCGTGGTGCGCCGCCTCCAGGGCATCCTGGCCAAGGGCGGCATCGGCGAGATCCGCGTGAAGCTCGCCCCGGCCATCGCCACGGCCCTGCTGAACCAGAAGCGCCGCGACCTCTCCCTGATGGAGGAGCAGAGCGACGCGAAGGTCATCATCATGGCCGACTGGTCCATGTCCTACGGCGAGATGTCCGCCGAGATCGAACGGGCGGAAGAGGCGCCGGCGGAGAAGCCCGCGCCCAAGCCCCATCGCGAGAAGGGCACCCCCGAGGACGAGACCGTGGTCCTGGGCGGTGACAGCCCCATCTCCTTCGACAAGGCCCTGGGCGTCCACGGCGAGGGGCCCAAGGAGCCCAAGAAGGAAGCCTTCAAATACGACCGCCGGGACCTCCAGCGGGCGGCCCTGGATGAGCGGGAGCGCCTGCGCGCCCTCTTCGAGAGTGCCAAGCCCGAGGACGAGGAAGAGGAAGAGGGTGCTGAGGCCGGCGGCGACGACAGCAAGGGTGACGGTGCCAAGCGGAAGCGTCGCCGTCGCCGTCGCAAGGGCGGTGCCGAGCGGAACGGCGAGACCACGGTCACGTCCGCCGCTGATGAGTCCGCCGAATCCGCGGCACGGCCCAAGCCCCAGTACGAGGCCCAGCCTGAACCCCCCAAGGTCACGGCGGACCTGGTGGCGAGCCTGCTGACGCCCAGCCCCCGGCCGAAGATCGGCGGTGCCGCGCCGGCCGCTCCCGAACCCCTGACGGCACCCGCCAAGCCCAAGCGCACACCCCGGGCGAAGGTCGCCTCTTCGGCGGAGCCCGTGGCCCCCGCAGCACCCGAACCGATCCCGGTGCCGGAGCCCAAGGCCGAAGCCCCAGCCAGGAAGAAGGCCGCCCCGAAGGCGAAGGCCAAGGCGGAGGACGCTCCGGAAGCCGCGGCCAAATCCGCCCCCAAGGCCACTCCCAAGCCCAAGGTCCCCCGCGCCAAGAAGCCCAAGGCCGAGTAGCGGATCATGTCCATCTACTGGCTGGCCCCCCTCGCGTCCCTGGCCACCCTTCTGGGCGGCTGGGGCGTGGTGCGGTTCCTCCAGGGACGGGCGCAGTTCATGCGTCTGCTTTCAGGCGTGGCGGCGGGCTACCTGCTCTCCGTCACCCTGGTCCGCATCATCCCGGAATGCATGGAGGCCCCTGGCGGGGAGAGCAACGCCATGTGGGTCCTCGCGGGCTATCTGCTGGTCCACGTCATGGAGCACGGCATCACGCTCCATTTCCACTATGGCGAAGAGACCCACAAGGACGGCTCCCCCCTCAGCGGGGTGCTGGCCCTGGTGGGCCTCTCCCTGCACAGCCTCATGGACGGCGTGGCCATTGCCGCCGCCCTCGCCACCCACAGCAACCTGGGCCCCCTGGTGGTGCTGGGGATCCTGTTCCATCGCATCCCCGAGGGCGGCACCATCGCCTCGATCTTCCTGGTGCGGGGCTTCGGGAACCGGGGCGCACTCATGGCCGCCGCGACCCTGGCCCTGGCGGCCCTGGTGGGGGCGGCGGGGCAGTCCCTGCTGGGCCTCCCCACCGGGCCGGTCCTGGGGCTCACGGCGGGCCTGGCGCTCTACGTGGCCAGCTCGGACCTGCTGCCCGAGGTGCAGAAGGTGTCGGGCCTGCGCAGCACGGTGGCGCTCCTCAGCGGAGTCGGCATCTTCCTCGTCAGCGCGCGGCTGCTGCCGCATCATCACTGATCGCCCATGGCCATCCCCGGGAGGACCCGAGGCTTGATGTTGGGATGCCTGCCTGCGCTGTTGGCGGCCCAGGGCCTGCCCGACATCCCGCAGCCGGCACCACTGGAGGCGCCCACGCCGGCGGAATGGCTGCCCCTCCGCCCCTTCCGGGTGGAACGGGGGCCGGGGCTGTCCCGGGTGCCCTTCGATTACCGGGGTGAGGGCGTCTACGAGCGCGGCGACGTCTGGATCCTGGAGCAGGGCGCCATCCAGTCCGAGGGCCTGCTGCTTCTGGCAGACCGCATCGAGTACCGAATCCCGGACGGCCGCCTGGTGGCCGAAGGTCACATCCGTCTGGAGGGGCCGGGCCTCCGGCTCCGCGGCGAGCGCCTGCAGATGGATTGGGAGCGCCGCTCGGGCGAAGCCTGGGCCCTCCAGATGGACCTGCCTCCGAACTGGACCCTGCGCTCCAGCCATGTGGCCTTCACCACGCTCCGGACCTGGGCCTTCGACGCCGTGGAACTGAGCCCCTGCCCGGAGGAGCGGCCCGGCTGGAAGGCCCGTCTCTCCTCCCTGAAGGTGGACCTGGATGGCTTCGCGAGCATGTGGAATGCCCGGGTGCTGCTGGGAGCGGTCCCGATCTACTACGTGCCCTACGCCCTCTATCCGGCGCAGGCGGAACGGACTTCCGGCCTGCTGCCGCCGAAGCTGGGGATGTCCAGTTCCTTCGGCACAACCTTCGGGCTTTCCTATTACCAGACTCTGGGTGACTCGGCCGATGCCACCCTCTCGCCAGAGTACTTCACCAAGGAGGGCGTCCTCTGGGGCGGCGAGGTGCGCTGGCGGCCGGATCTCACCCACCAGGGCAGCTTCTCCGGCCAGACCATCCACCAGCAGAGCCTCGACACGCGCCGCTACCGCTACTCCCTCAAGGAGGTGTGGCAGCGCGAGGATGGCTGGCAGCTCACGGCAGACGTGAACCAGGCCTCGGACAATCTGGTGGACGCGGATTTCGGCAAGGGCATCGGCTACCTGGGCTCCACCAGCTTCGATTCCGCGCTCTACCTGGGCCGCACGTTCACCTTCGGGAACCTCAACCTCTCGGCGGCCGAGCAGCGCAGCTTCTTCTACACCAAGGACCAGGGGGACCCCTTCTATAGCGCCGATTTCCCGGCCTCCCTCCGGCGGCAGACGCTCCCCCAGGCGGAATTCCGCTTCTTCCCCATCCCGCTGCTGGGCCCCCTGTACCTCGATGGCGGCGTGCGGCTGGGGCGCTTCGCCTACCGCATCGAAGGCAGCACCGCGGCCCCGGGCCAGACCTATGCCTGGGACCGGCAGGACGCCAACACCCGCCTCCACGGCCGCCTGGGGCAGTGGGGGCCGTTCCGCGCCGACTTCGAGGCCATGGGGCGCGCGACCCACTACAGCTCGAGCCTCACCTCCCCGGTGTTCGACCCGGAAGGCGGCGCCACGGATACGGCGGTGAACCCCGCCACCAGCCCCTTCCAGGTGGACGGCGCTGCGGCCACCCGCTACCTGGCGTCGGCGCATCTGCGCCTGTCCGGTCCCCAGGTGGGCCGGACCTTCAAGGACGTCTCGATCCTCGGCTACAAGGGCGAGTTGAAGCACGTGGCCGAGCCCTATTTCGGCTGGACCCAGACCAGCCTGTACGGCGAGGCGGGCGCGCTGCCGCGCTTCGACACGGTGGACTCCTTCCCCGGTGTCAACGAGAGCGCCTCGGGCGAGCGGAGCTTCGAGGTGGGCCTCAAGCAGCACATCCTCGGCCGCCCGGGCTCCGGGGCGGGGTTCGCAGACCTGGCCCGCCTCCGCATCGCCACCCGGTACCACGCCTCGCCCATCATCCTCAGCGACGGCCGCTACAAGAAGGGCTGGTCGAGCGTGGACACGGATCTGGACGTGGAGCCCGACGAGCGGCTCCGGATCAGCCTCCGCCGTTCCTCGGACCTGGGCGCCGGCGGCTCCGACAACGCCCTGAGCATGGACGTGAAGGCGAAGAACGGCAGCAGCTTCAACCTGGCCTACTTCTCCACGGGCATCAACCGCTTCCTGGTGCGCCAGAAGGGGCTGCAGGTGGGCGGGGTCCAGCGGGTGTGGGATGACCGCCTCCGCCTGGAGTTCAGCGCGAACTACGACTTCCACCAGAGCGGCTTCGCCTCCAGCCAGGTGGCCCTGGCCTACGTGGAGCCCTGCGTGGCCTACGTCCTGAAGTACACCCACGTGGCCCTGAACACGAACCTCGTGTCCGGCGGCAGGGAGGACCGCATCGACCTGACCTTGACCCTGCGCGGCCTGGGGGATCTCTTCAGCTTCCGGCGCTAGGAGAGACCGTCAGGGCGTGAAGCGGCGGGTGATCCGGCGGTGGAGCGCGCAGGTCAGCTCGTAAGGGATGGTGCCGAGGAGCTGGGCCAGGCGCTCGAGGCTGTGGGCGGCGTCGGGATTCCCGCTGTAGAGGGTCATGGGATCTCCGGTGGCCACGTGCACATCCAGGGGCAGGGCCACCGTGAGGTAGTCCATGGAGATGCGGCCCACCACGGGGAAGGTGCGGCCGTGGAAACCCACCACGGCCTTGTTGCCGAGGTCGCGGCGGTAGCCGTCCGCATAGCCGCAGGCCAGGGTGGCGATCTGGAGAGGGTGGGGCGCCACGAACGTGCGGCCGTACCCCACGGTGGTGCCCGCCGGCATGGCCTTCACCCGGGCCACTTCGGCCACCAGCTCCAGGGCGGGCTCCAGGCCGAGGGCGCGGCCTTCGGCGAGCATGGTCAGGCCGTACAGGGCCAGGCCCGGGCGCGCATGGGTGTCCTGGTCCAGCATGCCGCGCAGGCAGGCATCGCTGTTCCCGTGATGGCGCTGCTCCGGTCGGATGCCTCCGTCCGCGAGCTGCGCGAGGCAGGCGTCGAAGACGCCCCGCTGGCGCTGGGCGAAGCCGGGATCCGGATCGTCCGCCGTGGCGAAGTGCCCCATGGCGCCTTCGATCCAGGGCGCCAGCCGCTGGAGTTGCGGGAGGTGTTCCCCCAGTTCCGAGGGCAGCAGGCCGAACCGGCCCATGCCCGTGTCCAGCTTCAGGTGGAGCCGGACGGGGTGCAGCGGGAGGGCCCGGGCGTAGTCGTCCAGGTGCTCGGGTCCCACCACGGCGATGGTGAGATTCTCGGCGCTGGCGGCGGGGAGGGCCTCGGGCCGCAGGCCCCCCAGCACGAGGATGGGACACTCGATGCCGCCCCGCCGGAGCTCCAGGCCCTCCTCCAGGCTGGACACGGCCAGCCCGTGGACACCAGCCTCCTCCAGGGCCCGGCCCACCGGCACGGCTCCGTGGCCGTAGGCGTTGGCCTTCACCACCGCCCAGATCCCGCGCCCCCCCGAAGCGGTCCGGATCCGGCCCAGGTTGCGCGCGATGCGGCCCAGATCCACTTCCGCCCGGAGCGCACGGCCCTCCGGATGCCGCTTCAGGGGTTCGAGATGCTGCTCATTCACCAGAGGCTCGTCATTCGGCGAGACCCTGTTCCGCCAGCCAGCGCTCGGCGTCGATGGCGGCCATGCAGCCGCTGCCCGCGGCCGTGATGGCCTGGCGGTAGACGTGATCCTGGACGTCGCCGCAGGCGAAGACACCCGGGATGGACGTACGGCTGGAGCCCTTTTCGACCTCGAGGTACCCCGTCTCGTCCATGGGCAGCTGGCCGGCGAAGAGCCCGGTGTTGGGCTGGTGGCCGATGGCCACGAAGAGCCCCTCCACCGGCAGCTCGGATTCGCTGCCGTCCACGGTGTCCTTCAGCTTCAGTGCGCGGATCTTCTCCACCTTCTCGCCCATGGGCGTCTCGTGGGTGGCGGTGACCACGTCCAGCACGGTCTTGTTCCAGAGGGGCTGGATCTTCTCGTTCTTGAGAGCCCGGTCCTGCATGGCCTTGGAGGCGCGGAGCTTGTCCCGGCGGTGGATGAGGTGGACCTTGGTGGCGAACTTGGTGAGGAAGGTGGCCTCCTCGATGGCCGTGTCCCCGCCCCCCACCACGGCGATCTCCTTGCCGCGGAAGAAGAAGCCGTCACAGGTGGCACAGGCGCTCACGCCGCCGCCGGTGCGGGAGAGCTGCTCGTCCTTGCCGATGCCCAGCCACTTGGCGGAGGCGCCGGTGGCGATGATCACGGCGTCGGCGGTGTACTCGCCCTTGTCCGTGCTGAGCTTGAAGGGGCGGGCCTGGAGATCGGCCTTGAGGACGGTCTCCGACTTGATGGTGGTGCCGAAGCGGAGCACCTGCTCGCGCATCTCGTCCATCAGGGCCGGTCCGGCGATGCCTTGGCGGAAGCCGGGGAAGTTCTCCACCTCCGTGGTGATGGTGAGCTGGCCGCCGGGCTGGACGCCTTCGAAGACCAGCGGCGCGAGATTGGCGCGCGAGGCATACAGCGCAGCGGTGTAGCCCGCGGGACCGGTACCAATCACGATGACTTTGTGGTGGCTCACAAGATTCTCCTGGCAAGGAACGGGCGTTGACCGCGTGTCGAGTCTACCGCGCCAGCCCGCGTTCCCGCAGGAGGGCCTCCGCCGCGGCCACGTCGGCGGGCACGTCCACTCCCAGGCTCAGGAAGGGCGTGGAGGCCACCCCGATGGGGATGCCCGCGGCCAGGGCCCGGAGCTGCTCCAGCATCTCGAGCTGCTCCAGGGGGTGGGGTGCCAGCCGGGTGAAAGCCTTGAGCGTCTCCGGTCGGTAGGCGTAGAGGCCCAGGTGGCGCTTGAAGTGGGAGAGCTGCTCCGGCTTCATCCAGGGGCGGAAGTCGGACTCGAAGATGGAGCTGTGGCGAAGGTAGGGGATGGGGCTGCGGCTGAAGTAGAGGGCCCGCTGGCGGTCATCCACCACCACCTTCACGGCGTTGGGGTTGAACAGCTCGTCCGCGTGGGCGAAGGGGCAGGCGGCCGTGCCCATGGGCAGATCCGGCTGGTCGCGCATGAGGGTCACCACGGCGGCGACGGTCTCCGGGTGCATGGCGGGCTCGTCGCCCTGGATGTTCAGGACGCAGTCGAAGGTCTCCCCGAGGGCCTCCAGGGCGGCGGCGGTGCGGTCCGTCCCCGAGGGCAGGGCGGGGTCGGTCATGACAGCCTCCCCGCCGAAGCCCTTCACCGTGCTGGCGATGCGGTCGTCATCCGTGGCCACCACCACCCGGTCCACGCCCTCCGCCCGCCGGGCCGCCTCGAAGACCCACTGGATCATGGGCTTCCCGGCGATCAACGCCAGGGGCTTCCCCGGGAACCGGGAGGCCTGGAAGCGGGAGGGGAGGACGGCGAGGGTGCGCATGGGGCCAGTGTAAAGCAGCCCCCGGTCTCCAGACTCCAGACTCCGGACCCTCCTGCCGATGTCTCAGAGACTGGGAGTTCCCTTGGATCCATCCTTCGATGACGTCTGGGCCGAGTGCGAGGACCTGTTCGTGCAGGCCCGGCAGCGGCTGACGACGCTGAAGACGCCCCAGCCCTCCCACGTGACCCAGGCTTCGGTGAACGCCCTCTTCCGTGCCACCCACACCCTCAAGGGCATGGCGGGGATGCTGGGCTTCCCCCGGTTCAGCCAGGCCGCCCACCGCATGGAGGACATCTTCGACCTGATGCGCCAGGGCCGTCTGCGCTCCACGGATTCGCTCATCGAGACGCTGGAGTCCGGTATCCAGGCCCTGGAATCCGGCCTGGCGGACCTCCGGCGCGGGCAGCCGGAACCAGAGGACTACCTGCATGCCCTCCGGCGGCGGCTGGGCGAGTTGGAAGCGCTGGCCCGGCCCCCCGAAGGCGCGGTCCTGGACCTCTCCTCGCTGCTGGACCTCTCCCCCGAGGTCCTGAAGACCCTGTCCGAGTACGAGCGGACCCGGGTGACAGCGGTGCTCCTGGCGGGGATCCCGATCCACGGGGTCCGGGTCTGCCTGGATCTCGGAACCTTCGACGACCGGCTGCGGGCTCTCAGCGAGGCCGCGGGCGCCCAGGGGGAGCTCATCTCCACCTTGCCCCTGGAGGCGGCCGAAGACCAGGATGGGCTCTGTTTCCTGCTGCTGATCGCCGCCCCGGTCCTGGATGTCCAGAGCCTGGGGGTGCTGCCGGCGGAGGCCGTGGAGGTGACGGGTCTGGCGGACCCCGAGCGGATTCCGGCCAGCCTGAGGGCTGACCCCGGCCCGCTCGCGCCACCTCCGGTCCTCAAATCACCCCGGCTCCCGGCTTCCGCCGCGGCCACTCAGGATGCCGAGATCCTGCGGCTGCCGGCCCAGCGGGTGGATGCCCTGGAGGCCCGTCTCATGGCCGTGGCCCAGGTGCGGGATTCCGCCAGCCAGGCCCTCCGGCGCATCCAGGATCCGGGCATGGACGGCTCCATGGCCATGATGGGCGAGATCGAGACCGGGCTGCTGGAGGTCCAGAAGTCTCTGCTCCAGATGCGCATGGTGAAGGTCGAAAGCCTGTTCCAGCGGATCGAACCCATGGTGAAGGCCCTCAGCCGGGACATGGGGAAGCCCGTACGCCTCTCCTTCCAGGGCGGGGACCTCGAACTGGAGCGGAGCCTGCTGGGACGGCTGATGGAGCCCTTTCTCCACCTGGTCCGGAACGCCCTCGACCACGGCCTCGAAAGCCCAACAGAGCGCGTGGCCCAGGGCAAGACCGAAACGGGTTCCCTGAAGATCTCCGCCTCGCAGCGGGGCCGGAACCTCCGGTTCGACATCCGGGACGACGGACGCGGCTTCGACCTGGGCCGCATTGAGGCCCGCGGCATCGCCATGGGGCTGCTCCGGGAAGGGCAGGTCCACACCGCCGAGGATCTGCACCGGCTGACCCTCGAGCCCGGCTTCTCCACCCAGGAGCGGGCCTCCCAGATCTCCGGCCGGGGTGTGGGCATGGACGTGGTCCGTTCCGAAGTCGAGGGCATGGGCGGTGAGATCCAGATTTCCAGCGAGCCCCGTCGGGGCAGCCTGGTGCGGCTGAGCCTTCCGCTGTCCCGGGCGGTGGTCGGCTGCCTGAAGGTCCGCTGCGGCCAGCAGGCCTTCGGCATTCCCCTGAGTCATGTGCTCCGCGTCCAGGCCAGCCCCGTGGCTCTGCAGGGCGGCAGTCACGTCGAGGTGCTGGGAGAGGACCTGCCCATGGAATCGCTTCAGGCCAGCCTCGGACTGCCCGAGCCGGCCGGGGGCCAGCGCCTCCTCGTGGTGCTCCGCCAGCAGGGCACCGTCGTGGATGCGGGCCTGGAGCTCGCCCTGGGGGTGGACGAGGTCGTGGGCCGCACGGAGCTCCTGCTCCGGAGCCTGCCGGAACTGGCCCACGCGCCGGGGATCATGGGGGGCAGCCTCCAGGAGGAGGGCATCCTGTGGGTCCTGGATCCGGAAGCCGTGATGGGTCTGGCCATGGTGTCCCTCATGCAGCGGGTGGCCGGTGTCTGAGACCTCCCTCCTCCTTCACGCCCGGGCGGCCGGACGGGACCTCCTGCTCCCGGTGGCCGACCTCCGCGAAGTGGTGGCCTTCGCCCCGGTGACACCCGTCCCTGGCGGCCCCCCGGGCATCCAGGGGGTGGTGCTCCACCAGGGGGAATTCCTTCCGGTCCTGGACTGGACGGCCATCGAGGGCTGTCCGGCCCGGCTGGACGCGGCGGTGGCCATGGCCGTCCTGCGGCCCCGGCTCGGTCTTCCCCTCGAAGGGCTGACCGGCACCGTGGAGGCCCCCGAGGACGGCTGGGGTGATCCACAGGAGGGGGACCCCTGGGCTGCCATCCTGGCGGGCTGCTGCCAGGTGGAAGGCGTGGCTGTGCCGGTGCTGGACCCAGATCGGCTACTGGCGCTGCTGCACCGCCTCCGCAAGGGTCGCTGACGCGCCGGGCCGTCCATGCGATGATGAGGGTTTCGTGCCCGGAGGCCCCCTTGAATCGTCGCCTTAGCGCCCCCGTCGGAATCACTGCCACTGGGCAATGTTTTCCCCCCAAGGTGGTCACCAACGACGACCTTTCCAAGATCATGGAGACCAACGACGAGTGGATCCGGACCCGCACGGGCATCCGGGAGCGCCGGTGGGTCGAGCCTGGCACCGGTGCCTCCCAGCTCGGGGCGCCCGCCCTCCAGATGGCCTTGGACAACCGGGGCATCAAGGCTTCGGAACTGGATCTGATCCTGGTCACCACCGTGACTCCCGACACCCTGTTCCCGGCCACGGCCTGCCGCATCCAGGACATGGTGGGTGCCAGCAACGCCTTCGGCTTCGATCTGAACGCCGCCTGCTCCGGCTTCCTCTACGCCCTGACGACCGCTGCCAGCCTCGTGGCCGCCGGTGGTGTCCGCCGGGTCGGCGTGGTGGGCGTGGACATCATGTCCACCATCATCAACCTCGAGGACCGGGCCACCTCCGTGCTGTTCGGCGATGGCGCCGGCGCGGTGATCGTGGAGCGGGTGGAGGACGGCCTCGGCATCCTCGACTTCGAGCACAAGGTGGACGGCTCCGGCGGCTGCTTCCTCTTCATGCCCGCCGGCGGCTCGCTGAAGCCCGCCACCGCGGAGACCGTGGCGGCCAAGGAGCACTACATCCACCAGGCCGGCAGCGAGGTCTTCAAGAACGCGGTGCGCGAGATGGCCGACAACAGCAAGCTGCTCATGGACCGCAACGGCTTCCGCGGCGATGAGCTCAAGCTGTTCGTGCCCCACCAGGCCAACATCCGCATCATGGATGCCGCCGCCAGGCGGCTGGAGCTGGATCCCGCCCGCATGATGGTGAACATCGACCGCTACGCCAACACCACCACCGCCACGATCCCCACGGCGCTGCACCAGGCGGTGGAGGCGAAGCGCGTGGAGAAGGGCGACCTCGTGGTGCTGTCCGCGTTCGGCGCCGGCTTCACCTGGGGTTCGACGCTCCTCCGCTGGGCCTACTGACCCTCCGGCGATGCGGATCATCGCCGGGATCCTGAAGGGACGCCGGCTCACGGCGCCTCCCCCGGGGGATCTGCGGGTGCGGCCGACCTCGGACCGGGCCCGGGAGGCCCTGTTCTCCATCCTCCAGCGCTGGCCGCCCGGTCCCTTCCTCGACCTCTGCGCGGGGACCGGGGCGGTCGGGCTCGAAGCCCACTCCCGGGGCTATGGGCCGGTCACCTGCGTGGAGGCCTCCGAGCCCGGTTGGTCCTGCCTGATCCGGAATGCCAAGGGCACGGAGATCAATACGATGCGTGCGGATCTCCAGCGCCTTCCGGGGGACGCGTTCGGCCCTCAGGCTGTGGTGTTCCTCGATCCGCCCTATGATCTGGCCGGGGCCCTCTGGGCCCGCATGGCCCCGCGGTTGCGGTCCTGGACGGCCACCGGAGGGGTTCTGGTGTTCGAGACGGACCGGCATACCCGGCTGGAATTACAGGACGGCTGGACTCTGGCCGAAACACGCGAATATGGTGCAGCCCGATTCCATCTCTGGACCCCGGCCTGAGCTCAGGGCTGAGGCGCCCGCCCCGGTGGACCCGAACGTCCTGGTGTTGGTGCTCGCGCGCCTCAGGACGGGCACGGGTCTCGTGTGGCTCTCCGCCTTCCTGGTGGGCTTCCTGCTGTTCCTGTTCGCGGCACCACCGGATTTCCATCTCTCCCTGCGGGGGGTGGCCGTCGTGCTGGGCCTGCTGGTGCTGGCGGCCGGGGCCTCCACGCTCCAGATCCAGCGCCTGGGCCGGGCTCTGGCCAGCGGGCCTCTCGGGCCGGACCTCTACCGGTCCCTGACCCGCTTCCCGCAGACCTCGTCCCTGCTGTTCTTCTACCTGGGGACCTGCCTGAGCGCGGGAACCTACGTCTGGGTGAAGCTCTACCTGGGCCAGAGCACCCTGGTGAGCTCGGTCACGGTGGCCGTATTCCTGGTGCTGGCGTCCCTTGCGGCCATCAGCCAGTACTTCCTGACCAAGCAGAACCTGATGAAGGTGTACCGGTTCCTGGCCGCCCAGCCGGGATTCATCGAATCGCAGACCCGGTTCTCCACCAGCTTGCGGGCCAAGTTCGGCTTCGGCATCCTGGCCATGACCGGCGGCGTGCTCATGCTTTCCATCCTGGTGTCGGGGCTCACCCTCCAGTCCTCCATCCGGACCAAAGTCACGAGCTACGCCCGGAACGAGCTCGCCAACCTGGCGGACTCCGTGGCCTTCGTGCAGGAGATGAACACCACCCAGGAGGACCTCGACGCTTTCATGGGGACCCTGAAGCTGGGCGCGGGCGGCGGCATCTCGCTCCAGCTGCCCGTGAGCAAGGGCGGGGGGCTCCTCGGTTCCCGCCTCCAGGCCCGGGGGGCCGGCGACATCGTCGTGGTGCAGGCGCTTCCGGATGGCTCCCAGCTGCGGGCGGTGATCCCCGAGGCGGAGTATGCCGACGCCATCTGGAAGGCGCTGCGGCCCAGCCTTGCCATCCTGTTCCTGGCCGGCGTCTTCCTGATCTACTTCATCCAGCTGATCCTGCGCGACGTGCAGCAGCCCCTGCTGCTGCTGAGCCGCAATGCCAAGCGGGTCGGAGAAGGGCGCATCGACACCCTCGAGGCGGTCTACAGCGATGACGAGGTGGCCTCCCTGGCGCAGGGCTTCGGCCTGATGGTGGGGAGCCTGCGGGGCATGGTGGTCCAGATCCGCGCCGCCAGCCGGGACCTGGCCAAGGCCTCCAGCGCCATCCGGGAGTCCGCCGACGGCGTCCGCCAGTCCAGTCACGGCCAGCGTGAGCTCATCGAGTCCTTCCACGAGGAGATCAACGAGCTGACGGACACCTCGATCAGCATCAGCGCGAGCTCCATGGAGCTGAGCCTGGCCTCCGAGAACACCAACACGACCATCGTGCAGATGGCCGCCAGCGTGCAGCAGATCAACCAGAGCATGGATGAGCTGCTGATGGTGGTGGAGGGCATCACCTCCGCGATCCGGGACTTCGACGTGGCCATCAAGAACGTGGGCAAGAACGTGGACCACCTGGCCGACCACGCCGAGCACACCCGGGAGTTCGCGGAGAATCTGGAGCAGAGCACCTCCGCCATCGACGACAACGTGAAGATCGCCCAGCGCTACGCCAAGAGCGTGATCCACACCGTCGCCAGGGGCATGGAGCTGGTGGCCCGGAACCGGGACAAGATCCAGGTGATCGACCGGGTCGTCCAGGATTTCCACGCCACCACCCGCACCCTCCTCCAGCTGGGCACCGACATCGCCAAGATCCTGGACTACATCGGCGACCATGCCCAGCAGACGAACCTGCTGGCCCTGAATGCCGCCATCATCGCCTCGCAGAGCGGGACGGCCGGCGATGGGCAGGCCCGGGGCTTCTCGGTGGTGGCCGACGAGATCAAGCAGCTCGCCGAGCAGACCGGGCGCTCCACCCAGGAGATCCAGCAGATCATCGGGATGCTCCAGGCTGAGATCCGGAAGGCGTATCAGCAGGTGGAACTCGGCATCGACGCGGTGCGGGACGGAGCCGAATCCATGGGGCAGAGCGAAGAGGCCCTCCAGGCGATCCTCGAATCGGTGGGGGGGATGGACCGGGTGGTGGAGAGCATCCTCAGTGAGACCCTGCAGCAGGGCGGCCAGGCCAGCCTCATCCACGAGGCCAACCGCAACATCCACCACCAGGTGGAGACCATCCGCTCGGTCATCGCGGAGCAGCAGCAGACCAGCAACCACATCCTGTCGCTGGCCATGAACGTCCAGCAGGCCACCAGTGTGGTGCGCGACTCCACCCGGGAACAGAGTGCGGGCAGCGACGAGATTGCGCGGGCCACCGAGCAGGTCCGGGCCCTGGCCAGCAGCCTCCACGAGATCCTGGCCCGGCAGGAGAGCCACGTGCTGTCCCTGAAGGAGACCATGAACCGGGTGCTGGGCAAGGCCGTGGAGAGCGAGCACGCCATCGGGGCCTCCAGCGGGGCCGTGGAGCAGCTGGGCGTCCAGGTCCACATGCTCAACCGGGAAGTGAACCTCTTCAAGCTGTAGTCCTGCTGCTAGGCTGGAAGCCGCTTCCCAGGGCCCCCCTGCATGTATCGCCTGTCCATCAAGACCAAGCTGAGCGCTGTCATCAGCATCCTGGTCCTCTCGTTCATCGCCTTCAACCTGCTTTACTACCCGCGGTGGGTGGAACAGCAGATCCGCACCCAGGCTGAACTGAGCGCACGCCAGGTTGCCGAGACGGCCAGCTATGCCCTGGGCCCGGCGGTGAGCACGGGCAACACCCGGGACATCGCCAAGGTGCTCCAGGGAGTCCAGAACATTCCATCCTTCCGCTTCAGCGCCGTCTATGGCGCCAACGGGGAGGCCCTGGACAGCACCCCCACCACCCCGGAATGGGCCACCGGGCAGGTTCTGCGGGACGGCATCTCGCACACCTACACCCGCCGGGAAAGCAGCATGCTGGTGGCGGTGGCCCCGGTCTTCTACGAGGAGCCCAGGGCCGATCAGGTGGGCACCCTGGTCATCGGTTTCACCACGGAAGGCACGCAGCGGGCCGTCCGCGAGAACATCCGCGCCAGCCTGGCCGTGGGCCTGGTGACCCTCGTGCTGGGCATCGGCGTGGCCGTCTTCCTGTCCAACCGCTACCTCCGGCCGGTCATCCAGCTCACGGAGGCCGCCCAGAAGGTGGCCCAGGGCCACCTGGAGACCGTCTCCGTGAAGGTCTACACCCGGGACGAGATCCAGGATCTCGGCCATTCCTTCGAGGTGATGACCGACAAGCTGCGGGTCTCCCGGGACGAGATCGAGCGCCAGAACCGCCTGCTGGAGTACCGGGTCCAGGAGCGCACCCGCCAGCTCATGGAGACCATCTGGGAGCTCGAGGAGATCCGGGCCAACCTCGAGCAGCTCGTCCAGGAGCGCACCCGCGGCCTCGAGCAGAGCCGGGTGGAGCTCAGGGCCTGGGCCAGCACCCTGGAGGAAAAGGTCCAGGAGAAGACCCAGGAGCTGCGGGAACTGAACGACAGCCTGCTCACCAGCTACCAGAAGCTGAAGGAGGTGGACCGCCTGAAGGACGAGTTCCTGGCCAACGTGAGCCACGAGCTGCGGACCCCGCTGAATTCCATCATCGGCTTCTCGGGCATGCTCATGCAGGATCCCGACGGGCGCCTGGGGGAGGAGGCGAGGGAGGATCTCCAGATCATCTACCAGAACGGGCGGTCGCTCTTGGGGCTCATCGACTCGATCCTTGACCTCTCGAAGATCGAGGCGGGCAAGATGGAGATGGAGCTGGAAGAGGTCGATCCCGTGGCGCTGCTGGATGAAGTGAAAGCCATGGCCACAGGGCTCGTCCAGGACCGCGCCATCCAGCTCGAGTACCAGCGGCCCGACGCTCCGGTCCGGGTCATGGGTGATCCCGACCGCCTCCGGCAGGTCTTCACGAACCTCGTGGGCAACGCCATCAAGTTCACGGAGAGCGGTTCCGTGCGCATCTCCGCCGAAGCCATCGAGGGCCGCTTCCTGGTCCGCATCGAGGACACGGGCATCGGCATGACCGAGGAGGACCTGGGCCGCCTGTTCAAGCCGTTCCAGCAGGTGGATGGGAGCATCTCCCGGCGCTTCGGCGGCACGGGGCTGGGCCTGGCCATCAGCCAGCGGTTCATGGGGCTCATGAACGGGCGCATCCGCGCCACCAGCCAAAAGGGCGAAGGCAGCGTCTTCCTGGTGGATATGCCCCTCGCGCCCGGGAGTGCGGCATGAGCGGCGGAGCCCAGAAGATCCTCTGCATCGAAGACAACGCCATGAACTGGCGGCTGGTCCAGCGCCTCCTGTCGCAGGCCGGGTTCGAGATGCACTGGGCCGAGGATGGCCTCAAGGGCTACGAGCTGGCGGTGCAGTTGAAGCCCGCCCTGATCCTGCTGGACATCAACCTCCCGGGCCTCTCCGGATTCGAGGTGGCCACCAAGCTCCGCCAGAACCCGGCCATGGACGGCGCCCTGATCGTGGCGCTCACCGCCAAGACCATGCGCAGCGACCGGGAGACGGCCCTGGTGACGGGCTGCGATGGCTTCATCTCCAAGCCCATTGACCCCTTCCTGTTCGTGGGCCAGGTGGAATCCTACCTGGGGGGCCACCGGGACCGGCTCGAGCAGGGGCGGGAGGGAGCGGCCCTACGCCAGTTCACGCACCAGGTGGTCGAACACCTGGAGACCCAGCTCCGGGAGGCCCAGGAGGGCAACCGGAAGCTCCTGGAGGTCCAGGCCGCGCTGGAGCAGCGCAGCCACCATCTCTCCAGGTTGCTGGCCCTCAGCAAGGACACCATCCCGGTCCGGGACTCGGAGGAGATCCTGTCGCGGGTGCTCGGCCAACTGCGGGAGGAGCTGGGGCTCGGCCACCTGAGGGCCTATCGCCTCCATTCGAGCGGAGCCTATTTCCAGGGGCGCGCCTGGGGGGCCGAGGGCTTCGGGGAGACCCCGGTTCTGCCCCGGGAGCAGTCCCTGGCCACCGGCGTGGATTCCCTCCCGAGGGGCGTGGTCCTGATGAACACGGATCTCCGCCAGACCGCGGTCTGGGAGCAGGGGATCGACCTGGGCCTATGGGACCCGAGGGCCCAGGCGCTGCTGCTGCCCCTGCGCAGCCGCTCCGGCGAGGACAGCCTGTGGGGGTTCCTCGCCGCGGATCGTCCCGGGCAGGCCTTCCAGCCCTTCGAGATGGAGCTGGCGGCCCTGTACGCCGGGATCCTGCAGGTGAGCCTGGAGAATGCCGAGCTCATCGCCCATCTGGACGAGACCAGCCGCGCCCTCGGCACCAGCTACGAGGGGCTCGAATCCACCTACGTGGCCCTCAAGGACGCCCAGCGCGCCCTGGGCGCCCAGGATCGGAAGACCGCCTTGGGCGGCCTCTTCCTGCAGATGGCCCAGCGGCTCCAGCTGCCGGTCCGGACCCTGAAGGACGAGAGCCACACCCTGTCCGTCTACATGGAGCGGACCGACGTGGGGCCGTCTGCAGAGCGGGAGGTCTGCCACCAGTCCATGGAATCCATCCGGCAGGCCATCGCCCAGGTGGACGACCTGGTGCGCGCCCTGCTCCGCCGGGCCGGCCAGGTCGAGGCCAGCGCCCCGGAATGGATCCACCTGCACGACCTGCTGCGCCAGGAACTGGAGATCCTCCAGGCCGATGGGACCCTGGTCCCCGAACTTCCGGTGGAGGTCAACCTGCAGGCCCCGCGGGACCTGATCTTCGGCGTCTCGACGGACTTCTCCGAGCTGCTGGGGCACCTCGTCTCCCATGCGCTGGGAGGCGCTTCCAGCCGGATCCAGCTGCGGTCCTGGGGCGGGAAGCGGCATTTCCGGCTGGAGCTGGAGGACGATGGCGGTCCCATCTCCCCGGAGCTCATCGAGCGGGCCTTCGAGCCCTTCTCGGGGTTGCGGCCTGAGGATCCGGACCCGGATCCAGGCCGCCGACCGGGCACCGGGCTGCCATCCTGCGCCCAGCTCATGACCGCCTATGGGGGCGCTGTCGAGCTCCTGCCCACCCCCCAGGGGTCCATCCTCCGGCTCAACCTTCCGATGGACTGATCCGGGTCACCACCTTCTCGATGCGCTTCTCATAGGCCGTTCCCAGCACCAGCCGATGGACGAAGATGCCCGGTGTGTGGATGGCGTCGGGATCGAGCTCCCCGACCTCGACGATCTCCTCGACCTCTGCGATGCAGACCTTTCCGCAGGTGGCGGCCATGGGGTTGAAGTTCCGGGCGGTCTTGCGGAACACGAGGTTGCCTAGGCGATCGGCCTTCCAGGCCTTCACCAGGGCGAAATCCGCGAAGATGCCCGCCTCCAGCACGCATTCCCGGCCGTTGAACCGGCGGATCTCCTTGCCTTCGGCCACCTTCGTGCCTGCCCCGGTGGGCGTGAAGAAGGCCGGGATGCCTGCGCCGCCAGCCCGCATGCGCTCGGCCAGGGTGCCCTGGGGCACCAGCTCGACCTCCAACTCGCCGCTGAGGAACTGCCGGGCGAACTCGGCGTTCTCGCCCACGTAGCTGCTGACCATCTTGTGGATCTGGTGGTTCCTGAGGAGGATGCCCAGCCCGAAATCATCCACCCCGGCGTTGTTGGAGTAGCAGGTCAGGCCCTTCGCCCCGGTCTGGGCCAGGGCCGCGATGAGGTGCTCCGGGATGCCGCAGAGGCCGAAGCCCCCCACGGCCAGGTGGGCCCCGTCGGGGATGTCCTTCACGGCTTCCAGGGCGGTGCTGATGCGCTTGTCGATCATATGGGAACCTCGGAGCGGCCCAACAGTGTGCCATCTCTGGCATCCTGCTCCAGTCCCTGTTTGGACTGGAAGAAGGCGACCATGAAACGACTAATGCTTGCCTGCCTCTGTCCGCTGGCCCTGTGGGCCCAGCCGGCCTCTCCCGTGCCGGAGGCCCGGCCCGTGCCTGGCGATGAGCTGAGGGACAGCCGGGAGGTCCACCTCCGGCAGGTGAAGAAGCTCACCGGCACCGGCTCCAATGCCGAGGCCTACTGGTCGGATGACGGGCATCGGATCGTCTTCCAGAGCACCCGGGATGGCTACCCCTGCGACCAGCTCTACACCATGAACCCCGATGGCACGGACCAGAAGCGCGTGAGCACGGGGAAGGGCCGGGTCACCTGCGGCTGGTTCCTGCCGGGGGGGCGGGGGATCCTCTACGCCAGCACCCACGGGGCCGCGCCGGACTGCCCGCCGGCCCCTCCCTTCACGCCGGGCAAGTACCAGTGGCCGGTCTTCCAGGGCTTCGACCTCTACATCGTCCCCGTCTCCGGCGGCGAGCCCAGGCCCTTCCTGCCCTCGCCAGGCTACGACGCGGAGGCCACGGCCGCGCCCAACGGCAAGTGGCTGGTGTTCACCAGCGAGCGGGGCGGTGACGTGGATCTCTGGCGGGCGGATCTCGACGGGCGGAACCTGCTGCGCCTGACGGACGGAGTGGGCTATGACGGAGGCGGCGTGTTCAGCCCCGATTCGAAGCTCATCGCCTGGCGCACGAACTACCCCAAGGGCGAGGCCGCCACGGCCAAATACCGGGAGCTGCTGAGGCAGCACCTGGTCGAGCCCATGGAGATGGACATCTGGGTGATGAACGCCGACGGTAGCGGTAAGCGGCAGGTCACGAAGCTCCCGGGCGCGGCCTTCGCCCCCATCTTCACCCCGGACGGCAAGGGCCTCGTCTTCGCCACGAACCATCACGACAACCAGGGCAGGGGGAGGAGCTTCGATCTGTTCCGGGTCAACCTGGACGGCACCGGACTCGAGCGGATCACCTGGACCGGCCTCTTCAACTCCTTCCCCCATTTCAGCCCGGACGGGAGGAAGCTGCTCTGGGTGAGCGGCCGGAACCCGCGGGGCCCCCGCCAGTTCGATGTGTGTGTGGCAGAGTGGATTCAATGAGGCCCGCGGTCTTCCTCGATCGTGACGGAACCCTCAACGAAGAGGTGGACTACCTCAGCGACCCGGATCGCCTGGTGATGATCCCCGGGGCCGCGGCCGCCGTGGCCCGCCTCAACGCCCGGGGCATTCCCGTGGTGGTGGTCTCCAACCAGAGCGGGATTGGCCGGGGCAGGTACGGGTGGCGGGACTTCGCCGCGGTCATGAGCCGCATGGGGACGCTGCTGGCCCTGGAGAACGCCCACATCGACGCGGTCTATGCCTCCCCCCACCATGAGAAGGGGCAGGGCGACTACTGCGTGGCCGACCACCCCGATCGCAAGCCGAACCCCGGCATGCTGCTGCGGGCCGCCGCGGAACACGAGCTCGATCTGGCGAAGTCCTGGATGGTGGGGGACAAGGCCATCGACCTGGACGCCGGCCGGCGCGCAGGGTGCCGGGTGGCCCTGGTCCGCACGGGCTATGGGGCCGAGGTGGATGGCTCCGCCGCCGATCTGGTGGCCGCGGACCTGCCCCAGGCCGTGGACCGCATCCTGGCCCAGTGGCCATGATCCCGGGCCAGCGGCCATGATCCTGGTCGAGAAGACCGGCCTGGTGCCGGGGACGCTGCTCCAGCGTTACAAGCGGTTCCTGGCGGACGTGCGGCTGGCGGATGGCTCGGTGGTCACCGCCCACACCACCAACACCGGTTCCATGAAGACCTGCTGGGAGCCCGGCGACCGGGTGCTGCTGGAGCCTGCGGCCAATCCGGACCGCAAGCTGAAGTTCACCTGGCTGGCCGTGGAGCGGCCCGGCGGCTGGGTGGGCGTGGAGACGGGCATGCCGAACCGCGTGGTGGCCGAAGCGGCGCGGCGGGATGCGCTGCCGGGGCTGCCCGGTCTGCGCTCCGTGCGCACCGAAGTGAGATACGGGGCCGAGAACAGCCGCATCGACGTCCTGGCCCTGGATGGGGCGGGCCGTCAGGTGTTCATCGAGGTGAAGAACACCACGCTGAAGGACGGTCCCTGGGCCCTGTTCCCGGATGCGGTCACCGAGCGCGGGACCAAGCACCTGCGGGAGCTCCAGGCCATGGTGCGCGAAGGCCACCGGGCGGCCATCGTCCTGTTCGTGCACCGGACCGACGTGGATCGCTTCGACGCGGCCTGGGAGATCGATCCGGCCTACGCCGCCGAGCTCGACCGCGCCGCGGAGACCGGCGTGGCTGTCCTGCCCCTGGCTGTGCGGCTTGTCACAAGCAGGGAACCAAGCGGTCTGTGGAGCCTGGGCTGGGAATTGCCGGGCCTTCTGCCTTGGGTTCCCCGGCGATAGACTGGGGCTTCGCACTGGAGATTCCCATGTCCACTTCCGCCACCGAGCTGATGAAGACGCCGCTGAACGCCGCCCACCGGGCCCTGAACGCCAAGATGGTGGACTTCGGCGGATGGGACATGCCGGTGCAGTACCCGGCCGGGATCCTCGCAGAGCACGAGGCGGTGCGGACCAAGGCCGGCCTCTTCGACGTCAGCCACATGGGCGAGATCCGCGTGAAGGGCCCTGGCGCCCTGGCCCTGGTGGAACACCTGACCCCCAACGCCGTCTCCAAGCTGGCCATCGGCCAGGTCCACTACACGGCCTTCCTCTATGAGAACGGCACCTTCGTGGACGACCTCCTGGTCTACCGCGAAGGGGAGGAGGAGTTCCTGCTGGTGGTGAACGCCGGCAACTCCGACAAGGACTTCGCCTGGGTGCAGCAGAACGCCAAGGGCTACGACTGCACGGTGGTGAACGAAAGCCCCGCCACTGGCCAGATCGCCCTGCAGGGCCCGCTGTCCGTGGGCATCCTCCAGCCCCTGACGAAGACCCCGCTGGAGCCCATCGGCTACTACTTCTTCACCCATGGCGAGGTGGCGGGGATCAAGTGCCTCATCAGCCGCACGGGCTACACCGGCGAGGACGGCTTCGAGCTCTACTGCGCCGCCGGTGACACCGAGAAGCTCTGGAATGCGGTATTGGCGGCCGGGACGCCCGCCGGGCTCATTCCCGCGGGCCTGGGCTGCCGGAACACCCTGCGCCTGGAGTGCAAGATGGCCCTCTACGGCCACGAGATCGACGACACCATCCACGCGCTGGAAGCCGGCCTCGGCTGGATCGTGAAGCTGGACAAGGGCGACTTCATCGGCCGCGGGGCCCTGCTGGCCGCGAAGGCCGCCCCGGCCCCGCGAAAGCTTGTGGGCTTCAAGACCCTCGAGAAGCGCGACATCGCCCGCGATCACATGCCCGTGGTGCAGGACGGCCGGCAGATCGGCTTCGTCACCAGTGCGGCTCCCTCGCCCACCTGCGGCATCAACCTGGGCCTGGCTTACGTCCCCACCGAGCTGGCCAAGGTCGGCGGGCGCATCCAGATCGAGATCCGCGGCCGGGCCGTGGACGCGGAAATCATCCCCACGCCGTTCTACAAGCGGCAGAAGTAGCTCTCAGCCATCAGCTCTCAGTTCACACTGACCAACCTGGAGGATCCATGTTTCCTGCCGACCTGAAGTACACCAAGGACCACGAATGGCTGAAGCCCGCGGGCGATGGCACGGCGCTGGTGGGGATCACCCACTACGCGCAGGACGCCCTGGGCGACGTGGTGTTCGTGGACCTGCCCGAGGCCGGTGTGGCTTTCGGCCAGGGCGAGGAGTTCGGCACGGTGGAATCCGTGAAGACTGTCTCCGAGCTGAACATGCCTTCGGCCGGCGAAGTCCTCGAGGTGAATGCCGCCCTGGCGGATCATCCGGAAGCCGTGAACGAGGATCCCTACGGCAAGGGCTGGATGGTCAAGATCAAGCTGACTGGCGCCCTGGCCGGCGATCTCCTGGACGCCGCCGCCTATGAGGCCCTGGTGAGCGCGGAAAGCCACTAGGCTCATGCCGCTGCCGCTTCTGACAGCCCTGCTCTGGGGGACGGCTCCGGTCCTGGGACCGCCGCCGTCCCCCCAGCCCCAGGCCGTGATCGTCCCCGCCCGGGCGCCTGAATCGGACGCGGCCCGCCTCGCCCGCCTGCGCGCCCTTGTGGAGGCCGCGGAGCAGGCGCTGGAGGCGGATGAGGAAGAGGTGGCCGAAGCCCGGGCCGATGAGGCGGACGTCCTCACGGCCGACTGGTCGCCGGAGCTGCTCCGGAGCCGGGTGGCGCAGGATCTGCTCCAGCGGCTGAAGGACGTCCAGGAGCAGCTCTCGGCGGAAGCGCCGGCGGCTCCCGGTGAAGCCGAGCCGGGCCTCAAGGCCGCCGAGGAAGTACTCTCGCTCAGCGGCGAGGAACTGCGGAGCGAGCTGGAGAAGGTCCGGGTGGCCGAGTACGGGGCCACCTACGATTTCCCCATCGACCTGAACGACAAGGTGCTCACCTGGGTGAGCCTCTTCACGACCACCAAGCGCGGCTTCATGGAGAATGCCCTGGGCCGGGCCTCGGTGTACATGCCCATGATCCGGCAGGTCTTCGCCGAGGAGGGCGTGCCTTCGGATCTGGCCTACCTGGCGGTCATCGAGTCGGGCTTCCGCAACGAGGCCAAGAGCCGCGCCAAGGCCGTGGGCATGTGGCAGTTCATCCGCTCCACCGGCCGCATCTACGGGCTCACCGGCAATGCCTGGGTGGAAGAGCGGCGCGACCCCGTCAAGTCGGCCCGGGCGGCGGCCCGCTACCTGAAGCGCCTTTACGAGATCTCCGGCGACTGGTACCTGGCGGCTTCCGGCTACAACGCGGGACCCCTCACGCTGGAGCGCGCCATCCAGAACCTCGGCACCCGGAACTTCTGGGACCTGGCCCGGTCCCGCTGGCTGCGTACCGAGACCAAGAACTACGTGCCCGAGCTCTGCGCGGCAATCCTCGTGGGGCGGAACCCCGAGCGCTACGGTCTGAAGATCGTGCCGCTGGCGCCCTATGTCTACGAGACGGTGACCGTGCCCGCGATGACCAGCCTCACTGTCCTGGCGCGCTGCGCCGGCACGGACACTGCTTCGCTGAAGGCCCTGAATCCCGAGCTGCTGAGGGGCTCCACGCCCCCGGGCAGCTACACCCTGCGTGTGCCTCCGGGCAAGGCCCTGGAGTGCATGCGCCAGCTCGCCCGGATGCCCGCCGGGAAGCGGCTGGATTTCCAGCACTACACCGTGCGCCGTGGAGACACTCTCGCCAAGGTCGCGAAGCGGTTCAAGGTGGCGCCGGACGACCTGCTGGACGCCAACGACATCACGGCGCGACAGTTCAAGCCCGGGAAGCGCCTGCTGGTGCCGCCCGCGCCGAGCCTGGCTCTGGATGCCCGCGACCTCGCGCCCAGGATCGAGCGCGTGAAGCTGCTTGGAGACCGGCCCCTGGAGCCCCTGCCGGTCGTTCCCGTGGACCCGGGACCGGGCGGGACAGCCGCGGCGGCGGGAACCGCCGCTACCGCCGCCCCCGACCCTGTGACCCCGCCTGCCGTTCCTCCTGCGGCCAGCGTGACTCCGCCTGCCCCGGTGACCACCGGGTCCGGGTCGGTGGCGGAGGGAACCACCTACCGCGCCAGGCCCGGCGATACCCTCGCGAAGATCGCCCGGGCCCGCCAGGTTCCCCTGGGCCTGCTGATGCGGCTGAATCCAGACGCCGTGAAGGAACTGCATCCCGGGGACCTGGTCCGGCTGCCCGGCTCCGCGTCCCCCGGCTCCCCCGTGCGAACGGCGGGTGCGCCGCGGATCCATGTGGTCCAGCGGGGGGAGACTCTGGCCGCCATCGGCCGGAAGTACGACCTGGATCCCAAGGATCTCAAGACCTGGAACCGGCTGAAGGGCGACCGGGTCCAGATCGGCCAGCGGCTCCGTCTGGTGCCTCGGTGATCTGTGCTTGCGGAAGGCGCAAAGGAGTGTGATACTGGGTCTTCCCCATTGGGGCCATAGCTCAGCTGGGAGAGCGCTTGCATGGCATGCAAGAGGTCGTCGGTTCGATCCCGATTGGCTCCACCAAAACCGAAGGCCACCGGAAGGTGGCCTTCGCGCTGTCAGCCTTCAGCTATCAGCTGTCAGTCGCACCTCACCGATAGCTGACAGCCGATAGCCGAGAGCTGAAACGCCGATGCTCGCTTCCCTCAACCATGTCGATCTCCGCTTCGGCCCCCAGGAGGTGCTGAAGGACGTGACCTGGGCCATCCAGGAAGGCGAGTGCTGGGGCGTCATCGGCCGCAACGGCGCGGGGAAGAGCACGGTCTTCAAGCTGCTGCTCGGCCAGCTGGAAGCCGACAGCGGCACGGTGGTGAAGCCGACGAAGGAGCGCGGCATCCGGATGGGCCACTACGCCCAGGACCTGGTGCCCGAGACGCAGGGCAGCGTGCTGGAGGAGGCCCTGGCGGCCTTCGGCGACGTGGAGCGCCTGCAGCACGAGATGCGCGAGCTGGAACACCGCATGGGCGAGGCTGGCGCGGATCTCGACGAGGTGATGGCGCGCTACCAGAAGGTCACGGAAACCTTCGAGCACCTCGACGGGTTCACCATCCGGGCCCGCGCCGAGAGCATCCTCCAGGCCCTCGGCTTCAGTGCCGCCGATTTCGAGCGCCCCGTGGAGACGCTGTCCGGCGGCCAGAAGAGCCGCGTGATGCTGGCCAAGGCCATCCTCCAGGGGCAGGACCTGCTGCTTCTGGACGAGCCCACCAACCACCTGGACCTGCCCAGCCTTCGCTGGCTGGAGGCCTTCATCCAGGACACGGATGCCACGGTGGCCGTCATCAGCCACGACCGCTACTTCCTGGACAAGATCGCCACCGAGATCCTGGAGCTGGAGCTGGGCCGCTCGCGGGCCTACGACGGCAACTACTCCGAGTTCATGGAGAAGAAGGAGCAGGAGCTGGAGCTGCTGGAGCGCCACTACGAGCAGCAGCAGGCCTACATCAAGAACCAGGAAGAATACATCCGCCGCAACATCGCGGGCCAGAACACCAAGCAGGCCCGCGGCCGCCGCACCCACCTCGCCAAGCTCGACCGCATCCAGAAGCCGCTGAAGGACCGCCGGAAAGTGAAGTTCAGCTTTCCCGAGACGCAGCGCGGCGGGGACGTGGCCCTGGTGCTGGAGAACGCCAGTGTGGGCTGGGGCGGGACACCGCTCTACGCGCCCCTGGAGCAGCTCCAGATCAAGCGCGGGCAGAAGATGGGCATCGTGGGCCTCAACGGCACCGGCAAGTCCACGCTGCTGAAGGCCATCTCTGAGGAGATCCCCTTCATCACCGGCCGGGCCCGGCTGGGCAGCCAGGTGAAGCTGGGTTACTTTGACCAGCACCACAGGAACCTGGACCCGCGGAACACCGTGTTCCAGCAGATCCACGCCGTGAATCCCCAGGCCCTCAAGCAGGACGTGCTGGGCTTCCTGGCCAAGTTCCAGTTCCGCGGCGACGAGGTGGACAAGCCTGTCACGGCGCTGTCCGGCGGCGAACGGGCGCGTCTCAGCATCGCGACCCTCATCCGCCACGGCGTGAACCTGCTGCTGCTGGACGAACCCACGAACCACATGGACATCCCCAGCATGGAAGCCATGGAGGACACCATCCTGAGCTTCACGGGCGCGGCCATCGTGGTGACCCACGACCGCTACCTGCTGGGCCGCGTGGCGGATTCCCTGCTGCGCATCCACGAGGGCAGGGCTGAGTTCCGCGAGGGCGGCTACGAGGACCACCAGGCCTGGGTGGACCTGGACCTGGGCGCCGAGGATGAAGCGGGAAGTCACGAGCCCGAGTCTCCGAAGAAGACGCCATCGCCACAGGCGAAGCCCAGCCAGGCTGTGAAGCCCAGTCTGGCGGCGAAGCCGCAGAGCCAGCCCTCCAAGCCGACGGCCATCGACAAGGACCGGCAGCGGGCCATCAAGCGCTTCGAGAAGCAGGTGGCCGATGCCGAAGCCAAGGTGGCGGACCTGGAGGCCAGGTTGGCGGACATGCAGAAGGAGATGGCCGCCATGGATCCCGCCGACTGGCAGGCCTTCAGCGCGAAGCTGAACGGGCAGAAGGCCCTGGAAGCGGACCTGGCCTATGCCATGAGCGACTGGGAAGCCGCCCAGGGCGCGCTGGAGGACGCCCAGCGCTGAGGCGCTGCGAAGGGAGCTTGCGGTGCTAGCATCAGGAAAACCCTGAGGCATCCATGTCTGATTTCCGCGACGCCCACGTCCTCATCACCGGCGCGGCCAGCGGCCTGGGCCGCCTCATGGCCCTGGATGCTGTCCGGCGTGGGGCTCGCGTGAGCCTGCTGGACCGGGACGCCAAGGGCCTGGCCGAGGTCTGTGCGGCCCTCCACGCAGAGAAAGGCGAGGCCAAGGGCTTCGTCGTGGATCTCTCAGACCGGGCGGCCCTCCAGGCCACCTGCCACGAGGTGCAGGGCACCTGGGGCGGGGTGGACATCCTGATCAACAACGCCGGCATCGTCTCGGGGAAGACACTGCTGGAGTGCAGCGATGAGGCCATCGAGCGCACCTTCCAGGTGAACGTCCTGGCCAGCTTCTGGACCGTGCGGGCCTTCCTGCCGGGCATGCTGGCGGCGGGGAAGGGGCACATCGTCACCGTGGCCTCGGCGGCAGGATTGGCGGGCACCTCGCGCCTGGTGGACTACTCCGCCTCGAAATTCGCGGCCGTGGGCTTCGACGAATCCCTGCGCATGGAACTCAAGCGCCTGGGCAGTCCCGTGCGCACCACCGTGGTCTGCCCCTTCTTCATCGACACCGGCATGTTCGAGGGGGTGAAGACCCGCTTCGCCTGGCTGCTGCCCATCCTCAAGCCGGACTACGTGGTCCGCCGCATCATGAGGGCCATCGAAGGGAACCGCTCAAGGCTCATCATGCCCCGCTTCGTGCTGACCGTTCCCGTGGTGCGCGTACTACCGCCCTTCCTCTTCGACGCGGTGCTCAGCTTCTTCGGCGTGAACCGGAGCATGGACGAGTTCGTGGGACGGCACTAGAAGTAGCGCAGCGTCAGGTCGATCATCCGTCGCACGAAGCCGGTGTAGGGCGGGTACATGAGCTGGATGGCGGAGAACCGGGTCCGCTGGCGCAGGATGCCGCGGGCGTTGGAGAAAGCCTCGAAACCATGGAAGCCGTGGGCTTTGCCGAAGCCGGAGGTGTTCACCCCTCCCGTGGGCAGGCCCGTGTGGGCGAAGTGCAGCACCGTGTCGTTGATGCAGCCGCCGCCCGCCGTGGTGCGGGCGATGAGGCTCTCGGCGGTCCGGCGGCTGCCGCTGAAGACGTAGAGGGCCAGGGGTTTGGGCCGCGCATTCACGAAGGCCACGGCCTCGGCCATGTCCCTCACCTTCAAGACCGGCAGGAGGGGCCCGAAGATCTCCTCCTGCATGGCCGGTGAGGCCGGATCCACGTCCGTGAGCACCGTCGGGCTGATGTAACGGGAGGCCGCGTCGGTCTCCCCGCCGAAGGCAATCTGGCCGCCAGATTCGTGCAGCAGGGCCTGGATCCTGGTGAAGTGGCGGTCGTTGATGATCCGGGCCAGGTCTGGGCTGGCCTTCCGGGCTTCCGGAGTCGTGCCGTAGAAAGCCTCGAAGGCCTGCTTCAGTTCCTCCACCAGCGCATCGTGGGCCCGCTCGTGGACCAGCACGTAGTCGGGCGCCACGCAGGTCTGGCCGCCGTTGAGGCCCTTGCCCCAGGCGATCTTGCGGGCGGTCTCACGCAGGTTGGCGTCCGCGGCCACGAGTACGGGCGACTTGCCGCCCAGCTCCAGGGTCACCGAAGCCAGGTGTTCCGCCGCGGCCTTCATGACCGCCTTGCCCACGGCGGGACTGCCCGTGAAGAAGACATGATCGAAGGGCAGGGCCAGCAGGGCCTGGGCCGTGTCGGCCTCCCCTTCCACCAGGGCCACCTCCTCCTCCGGGAAGAGCCCCGCCAGCAGCTTCCGGAGGAAGGCGTTGGTGTGCGGTGTGAACTCCGAGGGCTTGAGGGTGGCGCAGTCGCCGGCGGCGATGGCCGAGACCAGGGGGCCGAGGGTCAAGTAGATGGGGTAGTTCCAGGGGCTGATGATGAGCGCCACGCCCTTGGGCTCGTGGAGGATGGTGCCCGCGCTGCCGAAGAGGCCGATGGGGGTGGGGACCCGCCGCGGCTTCATCCAGCGACGCAGGTGCCGCAGGGCCTCTTTGATTTCTGAGATGACCGGGTAGAGCTCCGTGAGGTCAACCTCCTCCGGGGACTTCCGGAAGTCCGCGGCCAGGGCTGCCTGGGCCTCGCCCCGGTGGGCCATGAGGGCCTCCAGGAGGGCCCGGAGCTTGGCCTTGCGCTGGTCGGCGGACGTGGCCGCCACCCGCCAGCGGGCAGCCTGCTGGCGGGCGAAGAGGGCTTCCAGCGGGGTGGTGGTCATGGGCGGTCCTGGGGGAGGTTCCGCCCATCATAGCCCTACGCCCAGGCCATCTCGGCGGTGAAATGCCGCAGATACTTGCTCTGCTTGACGATACGGACGCCGCGGATCTCGCGGGCCTTGGCCTTCACCTCGGCGATGACCTCGGCGGCGAAGTCGAAGTGGCTCTGGGTGTACATGCGGCGGGGGAAGGCCAGGCGCACCAGCTCCATGGAGTGGTAGGTCTCGGTGCCATCGTCCAGGTGCTTGCCGAACATGACGGAGCCGATCTCCACGCCGCGGATGCCGCCTTCCAGGTAGAGGGCGTTGCAGAGGGCCCAGGCCGGGTACTGCGAGACGGGCATGTCGGGCAGGACGGTCTTGGCGTCGATGTAGACCGCGTGGCCGCCGGTGGGCTTCACGAAGCCCACGCCCGCGGCCTCCAGCTTCTCGCCCAGGTACTCGGCGGTGCGCAGGCGATAGCGCAGGTAGTCCTCCTGCATGCCCTCCTCCAGGCCCACGGCCAGGGCCTCGAGGTCGCGCCCGGCCAGGCCGCCGTAGGTGGGGAAGCCCTCGGTGAGGATCAGCATGTTGCGGACGGGATCGAGCCACTCGTCGCTGCGCAGCATGATGAAGCCGCCGATGTTCACCATGCCGTCCTTCTTCGCGCTCATGGTGCAGCCGTCGGCGTAGCTGAACATCTCCTGGCAGATGGCCTTGATGGGCGTGTTCTCGTAGCCGGGCTCGCGGAGCTTGATGAACATGGCGTTCTCGGCGAAGCGGCAGACGTCCATGATGAGCGGCTTGCCGTACTTCTTCAGGAGTGCGGCGTAGGCGCGGAGGTTGGCCATGGAGACGGGCTGGCCGCCGCCGGTGTTGTTGGTCACCGTGATCATGCCGAAGGGGATCCGGTGGCCTTCCTTCTTGAGCACTTCCTCCACGCGGACCAGGTCGATGTTGCCCTTGAAGGGGTGGATGAGGCTGGGCTGGAGCCCTTCGGGGATCACCAGGTCCACGGCCTCGACGCCGTTATATTCCAGGTTGGCGCGGGTGGTGTCGAAGTGGCAGTTGTTGGGGACCAGGTCGCCCTGCTTGCACACCGCCGTGAAGAGCACCTTCTCGGCGGCGCGACCCTGGTGGGTGGGGACGAAGTGAGCCATGCCCGTGATGTCCTTCAACACCGCCTCCAGGCGGAAGAAGCTGCGGGCGCCGGCATAGCTCTCGTCGCCCACCATGATGGCGCCCCACTGGGCGGAGCTCATGGCGCCCGTGCCGGAATCCGTCAGCCAGTCCAGCAGCACGTCCTCGGCCCGCAGCTTGAAGACGTTCAGCTTGGCGGTCTCCAGCATCTCCAGGCGCTCCTGGGGGCTGGTCATGCGGATGGGTTCCACGGACTTGATGCGGAAGGGCTCGATCATGGTGCGGGGCATGGGGGGACTCCGGGCGAAAAGCCCAGGGTATCGGAGGCGGCCGGAATGGGCATCACAAGGGGGTGGCGGGCCGGGCCCCGGCAGGCGATCCTGGAACGCTCGGAGTGTGCATGAGTCTTCTGTTGGCCGTCGATGTGGGCAACACCAACGTGGTGCTGGGGATCTACGATCTGTCAAAAGGACCGGACTCGCCCCTCGTCTGTTCCTGGCGGCTGGCCACCAGCCGTGAGCGCACCGTGGACGAGTATGGCGTCTCCGCCCTGGCCCTCATGCGCCACCAGGGCATCGAGGCCGGCCAGATCAAGCACGTCGCCATCTCCTGCGTGGTGCCGCCTCTCCACCCCATCCTCATGAGCCTGGCCTCGATCTACTTCGGTGTGGAGGCCTTCTACGTCGAGCCCGGCGTCAAGACCGGCGTGAAGGTCCTCATCGACAACCCGGCGGAGCTGGGCGCCGACCGGCTGGTGAACGCCGTGGCCGGCATCGAGGCCTACGGAGCCCCCCTCATCGTGGTGGACTTCGGCACGGCCACCACCTTCGATGTGGTGAACGCGAAGCGCGAGTATCTGGGCGGCCTCATCTGTCCCGGCCTGAAGATCAGCGCCGATGCCCTCTTCCAGCGGGCCAGCCGCCTGCCAAGGGTGGAAGTGGCCGAACCGGAGCGCCTGGTGGGCCGCAACACCGTCCAGGCCATGCAGTCCGGCATCTTCTACGGCTACGTGGGCATGGTGGACGGCATCCTGGATCGTCTACTGGCGGACATCCCGGAGGCCAAGGTGGTCTCCACGGGCGGCCTCGCGAAGGTGATCGGCCCCCACACCCGGCACATCCGGCTGGAGGCGCCGGACCTCACCCTGGACGGTCTGCGCATCCTCTGGCTCCGGAACCAGGGTGGGCGGAAATAGGGTGGACCTGCCGCTGATCAGGCTGGCCGAGGTGGACTCCACCCAGGCCTTCCTGCGCCGAAATCCCCAGCTGGGCTTCTGCGCCGTGCTGGCCGACCGCCAGATCGAGGGCCGTGGCCGCCAGGGCAACCGCTGGGAAAGCGCCGCTGGGGCAGGGCTCTGGCTGTCGGTGGCGCTGCCTGCGCCCACGGGTGTGGCCCCGGGCCTGGTGCTCCAGCGTGCCATGACCGCCGCCGCCCGGGTGCTGGACCCTGAAGGGCGGGCGCTGGGGCTGAAGTGGCCCAACGACCTGGTGGCCTGGCAGGATGGCCGCCTGGTGAAGCTGGGGGGCATCCTGGGCGAGCAGGCCAGTGGGCGGCTCATCCTGGGATTGGGCGTGAACCTCACCTGGGCCCCGGTGATCCCGGATCGTGCCATCCCTCCGGCGAGCCTCGGGGATCTTGGGCTGCCCACGGCGCCGGCGCCAGATCTCGCTCTCTGTATCATCCGTTTTTGGAAGAATTTGACGCAGGATCTTCAACCCCTTTTCCGATGGCCGGAAGCGGGCTCCCCCATCCACTGGGAGGAGGGGCAGGGCACCTGTCTGGGCTGGGAGCCCGATGGGCGTCTGAAGGTGGCCTCGGCAGAGGGCATCCGGCGGCTCAGTGCGGGAGATGTCTCGGGGATCGGGCGCGGGCTCTGATCTCCCCAGGGCTTCTGGAGCCTCATCCGAGTTTCAAACGCCGGGGTCCGAATTGTTGCTTGAGCATTGATGCGTTCGGGCGCACTGTTTGATGGGTTTTTCCGAATCCATCAAGGAGATGCGCGTCATGAGCAGTGCCCATCAGGATTCCACCCCCCTTTCCCCCCGCTGGCGGCAGGCGGTCATCCTCGTGATGATCTTCGGCTTCAGCCTGCTGATCTGGGTCACGGCGAAGACCTACGCAGGCGCGCCGCCCATCCCCGCACGGGTCGTGGGACCGGCCGGCCAGGTGTTGTTCACGGGGGAGGACATCAAGGACGGCCAGGAGGTCTTCCTGAAGTACGGGCTCATGGAGCACGGCACCCTCTGGGGCCATGGCGCCTACCTGGGGCCCGACTACACGGCCGAGTACCTGCACCGCCTGGCGGAGACCGGGCGCGACACCCTGGCCCAGTCGCGCTATGGGAAGGCCTTCAAGGATCTGGGTGAGGGGCAGGCCCTGGAGATCGGCGCCCTGTTGACCTCGCAGATCAAGCAGAACCGCTACGACCCGGGCAGCGACACCCTCCGGTTCACGGAAGCCGAGGTGGCGGCCTACCGCACCCAGGTGGCGGAGTGGAAGGCCTACTTCTCCGGTGACCAGCCCGCGGTGGGGCTGCCTGCCAAGTACATCCAGGACGAGGGGGAGCTGAAAAACCTGACCACCTACTTCGCCTGGGCCACCTGGGCCACCGTGGCCCCGCGCCCCGGGAAGGACTACTCCTACACCAACAACTGGCCCTACGAGCCCCTGGTGGGCAATACGCCCACGGCGTCGACCTACCTGTGGAGCGCCATGAGCCTCATCACGCTGCTGGGCGGCCTGGGCCTCATCCTCTTCATCTTCGGGAAGTTCGACTACCTGGGCTGGGGCGGTGAGGCAGGCTGGAAGCACGCGGAGGAAAGCCGGCTCCACGCCTGGACCCTCACCCCCAGCCAGAAGGCCGTGGGGCTCTTTTTCGCGGTGGTCGCCCTGCTGTTCCTGGGCCAGACGGCCCTGGGCGGCGCCCTGGCGCACTACCGTGTGGAACCCGGTGGCTTCTATGGCTTCGACCTGGCTCGCATCCTGCCCTACAACCTTGCGCGGACCTGGCACCTGCAGCTGGCCATCTTCTGGATCGCCACCGCCTGGGTGGGCGGCGGACTCTTCCTCGCGCCCCTGGTGGGCGGCGTTGAGCCCAAGGGGCAGAAGGCCGGCGTGCTCGTCCTCCTCGGCGCCCTGGCCATCGTGGTCTTCGGCAGCCTGTTCGGCGAGTTCGCGGGCATCAACGGCTACCTCGGCAGCCTGTGGTTCTGGCTGGGCCACCAGGGGAGCGAGTACCTCGACCTGGGCCGGTTCTGGCAGCTGCTGCTGGCGGTGGGGCTCATCTTCTGGCTCTTCCTCATGTTCCGCGCCCTCCGCCCAGCCATGAAGGGCGGCGAGCAGGGGGAGCTGCCCTCGCTCTTCTTCTACGCGGCCATCGCCATCCCCCTCTTCTACGTGCCGGCCCTGTTCTACGGGCCCCGCACCAACTTCGCCGTCATCGACAACTGGCGCTTCTGGATCATCCACCTCTGGGTGGAGGGCTTCTTCGAGCTCTTCGCCACGGTGCTGGTGGCCGTGATGTTCTACCAGCTGGGCCTCGTCACCGCGAAGTCCGCCACGCGCCTCGTGTACCTCGACGCCATCCTCTACCTGGCCGGCGGCATCATGGGCATCGGCCACCACTGGTACTTCACGGGGCAGGGGACCCTGAACATGGGGCTGGCGGCCAGCTTCTCCGCCCTGGAGGTGGTGCCGCTCACGCTGCTGACGCTGGACGCCTGGGACTTCATCCGCCTGCAGGACAAGAACTGCGAGGACTGCGGCCGGCCCCTGGCGGCGCGGCAGCGCTGGGCCATCAAGTTCCTCATCGCCGTGGGTGTGTGGAACTTCGTGGGAGCGGGCGTCTTCGGGTTCCTCATCAATCTGCCCATCGTGTCCTACTTCGAGATCGGCACGACGCTCACCGCCAACCATGGCCACGCCGCGATGTTCGGCGTCTTCGGCATGCTGGCCCTGGCCGTGCTCGTGTTCTGTCTGCGGGAGCTCAAGGGCGACCGGGCCTGGGAGCGGGCGGAGAAGGCCATCCGCATCGGATTCTGGGGCCTCAACATCGGCCTGGGCCTGATGCTGCTGCTGGATCTTTTCCCCGCCGGCGTCATCCAGCTCTGGGATGTGCTCTCCAATGGCTACTGGCACGCGCGGCGCCTGACCTACCTCATGGGCGGCACCTTCCACACGCTGGAGTGGATCCGCATCGTGGCCGACACGGTCTTCCTGCTCGCGGGGGCCCTGCCCATCGCCTACGCCACGCTGCGGCTGGTGTTCTCCCCTGAACCGAAGGACGCGGCCTGAGTCGGCCGTGAAAGGAACCCCCATGACCATCACGAACCTGCAGGAAGCCCTGCCCATGCCGGAATCGCAGCGGGCCAACCTCCCCCTCATCGACGTGGAGCACGGCGTCAAGGTGGTGCTCGTGGCCCTGCCAGGAGGCGTCAAGATCGCCCCCCACAAGGCCCCCTACACCGCCACCGCCCAGCTCCTGACCGGCAGCATCGAGGTGCTTAAGGGCGAGACCTGGATCCCCATGGTCCCCGGGGACCGGGTGGTCTTCGACAAGGACCAGCCCCACGCCCTGACCGGGATCGAGTCCTCCTATGTCCTCGTGACCCATATGCGGAACTAGGCACGGTGGCAGATCCAGCTTCTGGCCTTCCCACGGTCCTCATCGTCGGCGGTGGGTTCGGGGGGCTGCGGGCCGCCCGGGCCCTCGCTGATGCGGCGGTCCATGTCGTGCTGGTGGATCGCCAGAACCACCACCTGTTCCAGCCCCTTCTCTACCAGGTGGCCTCGGCCACGCTCTCGCCGGCCGACATCGCCGCTCCCATCCGCCACATCCTCCGGGACCAGGCCAACGCCGACGTGGTACTCGGAGAAGTCGCCTCCGTGGACCTGGACGCAAGGCAGGCAGTCCTGGCGGACGGGAGGGGCCTGCCCTATGACTTCCTCATCCTCGCCGCGGGCTCCCGCAGCTCGTACTTCGGGCGGGACGCCTGGGCGGATCTGGCGCCAGGCCTCAAGACCCTGGAGGATGCCCTGGAGATCCGGCGGCGCTTCCTGCTCACCTTCGAGCGGGCGGAGCAGGAGGAGGACCCGGATCTCCGCCGGGAATGGCTGACCTTCGTCATCGTCGGCGGCGGGCCCACAGGCGTGGAACTGGCCGGCACCCTGAAGGAGATGGCGCGGCTCACCCTGCCGCAGGAGTTCCGGCGCATCCGCACGGATCGCGCCCGGGTCATCCTGGTGGAGGCCGGGCCGGGCATCCTGGCGAACTTCGGCTCCGGGTTGTCGGAGAAGGCCCTGCAGGGTCTGGAGCGCATCGGTGTCGAGGTCCGCCTGGGGCAGCCCATCACGGCCATCGAGGAGCATGCCGTCCAGCTCGGCGGGGAACGCATCCCGACACGGACGGTGGTCTGGGCGGCCGGGGTGTCGGCGGTCCCCCTGGGGGCCGGCCTCGGCGTGCCCGTGGATCGCATCGGCCGGGTGCTCGTGGAGCCCGACCTCAGCCTCCCGGGCCATCCCGAGGTGTTCGCCGTGGGGGACCTGGCCGCCTTCACGCATGGGCCGGGCGGGCCCCTGCCGGGCGTCGCCCCGGTGGCGATCCAGCAGGGGATCTGCGCTGCCGAAAACCTCCTGGCGACCCTGGCCAACCGGCCCCGGCGGGCGTTCCACTACCGGGACAAGGGCAGCATGGCGACCCTTGGCCGGGGCAGGGCCGTGGCCCACATCGGCCGCCTGAGCTTTACCGGCTACCCAGCCTGGCTGGCCTGGCTGTTCATCCATCTCATGCTGCTCGTGGACTTCCGCAGCCGCGTGTTCGTCTTCTTCGAATGGCTGTGGGCCTACCTGACAACCCAGCCCCGGGCGCGGCTGATCGTGGGGAGGAAGGGCCGCGATGTCTAACGGCTCATCAGGAGATTCCCCGGCTCTGGTGGGGGACAGTAGCTGTTGGATATAGACGGGAGCCCACCTCGAATACCTGCGCGCCATCTCCGATGCGAATCCCTAAGCTGGTCCCCAACGAAAACGACCGCCTGGCGGCGGCTAGGAAGCCTGGGCATGGCTGCGCCATGGCCAGGCGCGGGGGCCCGGGGGTGTGCGCGAAGCGCGGAACCCCCGGACAGCATTGGTTGGGGAGGAAGGATTCGAACCCTCGGTACGCAGGATCAAAACCTGCTGCCTTACCACTTGGCTACTCCCCAGGCGGAAAGGCAAGCATAGCGCGGGTCTGCGTCCGGCCCAAGCCCGCGGTTCAGGTGCAGGGCCCGGCTTCAGGGCCAATCCTCAGGGGTTGGTCTTGGGGGTGAAGCCGAACTCTTCGACGCCCAGGAGGTCGGGGCGCACCTGGGCGGCCTCGCCGCGCTCGATGCGGCTGAGGGCGCGGTGGCCCGTGGCGGTCTCGTAGGCCAGCAGCACCTTCTCTTCGATCTGCTCGCGGAGGTTGTTGTTCAGGGGATAGGCGATGTCCTTGAAGCTGCCGTCGCGCTTGCGGCGGCTGGGCATGGCCACGAAGTAGCCGTCTTCGCCCTCCACCACCCGCAGGTCCCCCACCAGGAAGCAGTCGTCGATGACCAGGCCGGCGAAGGCCCGGAGCTTGTCGTCGCCTTCCACCTTGGTGATGCGGATGTCGGTGATGTTGAGCATGGGCAGTCCTCGGTCTTCAGTCCTCGGTCCACAGGAGGGAGGGCCGGCTTCCAGATTAGCCGATCTCCACCCAGCCCCACTGGCGGCCGGTGGTCTCGCCGCGGCGGTAGGAGTAGAGCAGGTCGGGGCGGCACATGGTGCAGAGGGCCACGCTGCCCTCCTTCCCTGGATCCAACCCCAGGTCCAGGGCCTGGGCCCGCAGGAGGCCGTGCAGGTCGAGGTGGGCCTTCCCGGACGGGCCCTCGCTGCGCAGGCCTTCGCTCCAGGCGGGATCCTGCCGGGCGGCCGCGATGACTTCGTCGCCCACCTCGAAGTGGCAGGCCAGGATGGCGGGACCGAAGGCCCACACCAGATCCGCCGGACGGCCGCCCAGGGCGTGGTAGCGGGCCACGCCGCGCCGCAGGATGCCGCGGCCCGGCCCTGCGAAGGGGCTGTCATCGCCATGCCCCGTGGCGCCGCGCCAGCCCGCATGGAGGGCGGCCACCCAGGGCGTGCCATCGGCCAGGGGGCCGGCCAGCAGCACGGGCACGCAGTCGGCCACGCGCACCCCGATGCGGACGCCGGGGCGGGTGGTCCAGAGGCCATCGGCCTCCACCACCGCGTCGGTGGCCTCCACCACGCCGCAGCGATGCACCTGGTTCAGGCGCCGTTCGGGCAGGGCCTCCGGGGGATCCTGCCGGGTGGAGAAGCCCCAGACCAGTGGAAAAGGGGGCCGGACATCAGGCGTGAGCAAGGGGGCCTCAGCCCTTGGGGCCGAGGCGGGCTTCCAGCCACGACTTGATGCGGTTGGCGTCGCCCAGGCGGCTGTACTTGCCCCAGGAATCCAACAGGATGATGAGTACGGGCCGGTTGGCCAGCATGGCCTGCATGACCAGGCAGCGGCCGGCCTCTTCGATGTAGCCGGTCTTGGAGAGGCCGATGTTCCAGCGGGGGCTGCGCACCAGGGCGTTGGTGTTGGGGAACTGGATGCTGCGGCGGCCGGCCTGGATGGTGGTCTCGGACCGGGTGGTGAAATCGCGGATCTCGGGGTAGCGGTAGGCTGCTTCCATGATGCGGGCCAGGTCGTGGGCTGAAGCCACGTTGCCAGCGGAAAGCCCGGAAGGATCCTCGAACTTGGTCTCCACCAGACCGAGTTCCCGGGCCTTGGCGTTCATCGCCTGGACGAAGGCGGTGAGGCCGCCGGGGAAGGTGCGGCCCAGGGCATGGGCGGCGCGGTTCTCCGAGGCCAGCAGGGCCAGCAGGAGGGCCTGCTCGCGAGGGAGGCGGGTGCCCACGGGGAGGCGGGACTTGCTGTGGCGCAGCATGTCCATGTCCTCGCGGGTGATGGTGAGCGTCTCCTGGGGGTCCAGGCGGGCATCCAGCAGCACCATGGCCGTCATCAGCTTGGTGAGGGAGGCGATGGGCTGGACGGCTCCGGCCTGCTTCTCGATCAGGGCCTGCCCTGTGGCCTGGTCCAGCACCAGGGCCGAGGCGGACTTCAGCGAGAGCTTCGCGGGGGTGCGGGGGGCCGCCTGCAGGGCCGTGAGGGCCGCGCAGCACAAAAATCCCACCCTTCGGATGCCCCGGCTGAATCCCATGCCCGCTCCATGAAGATAACGATTGTCATCACCCATTCCCAGTCTACTGGATCGAATGGTCGATGCCTTCATTAAGAAATTGGTCAGGGCCAGAGCAGGACCAAAAGGCTTAGATCCGTCACGGCCCAGGCACCCAGGCCCCAGTACATGCCAGTTTCGTGCCGCCGGTCGGTCCAGGTGCGCCAGCCCCTCAGCCAGGGCAGGAGGACGCCCAACCAGCCGGCCAGGGAGGGCACCAGGAACAGGGCGTTCCGTCCCCGGGCCAGGACTGCGGCGCCGAACAGCAGGTGGGCCAACGCGGCGGCCGCCAGGGCCAGGGCGAGGCTCCGGCCCACCCCCAGGCGGATCACGAGGGTGCGGTCGCCGCGGGCGGTGTCCTCCGCCACCTGGTAGATCTGGGTCATGGGGTAGAGCGCCGCGAAGAGGAAGGCAAACCCCCAGCAGGCCCACCAGATGGCTCCGTCAAAGGGCCGCCCTGTGAGGGCCCAGCCCGCCAGGGGGGTGAATAGGCCGAATCCGAGGCAGTTGATGAGCAGGTCCCAGCCGGCCCGGGCCTTGAGCCGCACCGGGGGCACGGAATACAGCACGCTCATGACCACGCAGGCCAGGTTGAGCAGGGCGAAGGGCCTGGGCAGCAGGAAGCCCAGGAGGGCGGAGGCGGCCAGTAGCACGGAAGAGAAGGCCAGCAGGTGTTTGGGCGGCTTCGGCGGCGCCTTCAGGTAGCCGATGTCGCCCTCGTCCTTGTCGAAGGCGCTGTTGATGGCGAGGGTGCCGCCGTTGAGCAGGGCGACGAAGACCAGCCACCCCAGGAGGGTGGGGCGGGCCCGCAGGGCCCAGCCCGCGGCCAGCAGGGTGCCCAGCAGGAAGTGCGCCGTCATGATGGGCCACTCCAGCGGGCGCAGGTGGAGCAGGTAGGCCAGGGCCCCAGGTCCCAGGAGGCGCTGGAAGAAGGCCCGGATGGGGAAGGCCGGGGCGTCCCCGGTCATGCGATGCCTTCGTGGCGCAGGGCCTGGACCTCGCCGGAGGGCCGCCGGGGCTCCACCAGGGTCTCCATGGCGGCGAGCAGGTGGGGCACGCTGAAGTCCGTGTCCACGCACATGCCGTGGGGCAGGCCCAGCGGGATCACGTAGCAGGGGATCTCGGGCATCTTGGTGAGCCCCTTGAGCAGCCGGTCCGGGCAGCTCACGGCCACGACGAGATCGGGGCGGAATTCCCGGGCCTCGCGGTAGGCCTTATGGCTGCGGTTGGTGATGCGGCCCTCCCAGCGGTTCGTCAGCACCAGGTTCATGTAGTCGCCCACGGGGCAAAGACCGCAGTCGTAGCAGGCCTGGAGGTCGTCGAGGATGCCGGCCTTGCAGCGGGCCATCTGGATGCAGTGGGGCAGCAGGATGAGGGCCCGCTTGGCGCGGTGGCCATTGAAGGCCTCGCGGACCCGCCGGTTGTTGTCGCCGCAGTAGGAGAGGATCCAGGCGTCCTCCTGGCCCAGCCAGCGGGCGAGGGGGCGGAAGGCGTGGGCCCAGATGCTGTCCTGCCGCCGGACGGCCGTCCGGTTCCGCAGGAAGGCATCGCCCCGAAGAAAACTCGGCCAGGCCGCTGCGAGGGCCGTCACACCCGCCAGCAGCCACCAGCCGCGGCCGGCGGAGTGAAAGGCCGCCCCCGCGAAGGCGAAGGCCGCCGCGGCGAGCGGCAGGCCCCGGCGGACCCAAAGGAACAGCGCACCCCGCTCCTCCGGCAGGGAGCCGGGGAGGGGCAGGGCGCGGGGTTCCTTCACTTGCCGGCTCCAGCCAGGCCGATGATCTTCTTCAGATCGTCGTCCTTCCAGCGCAGGCCGCCACCGAAGAAGATCGTGCGGAGGTCCTTGTTGCCGATGTCCTGGACGCCAGCCTGGACGTAGGCGCCCTTCCAGAACTGATAGCTGCTGGTGAACCGGTAGCGCGGGTTGGGCTTGTCGTCACGCTTGGTGAAGTCGTAGGCGAGGACGCCGAAGCGCAGGCGGTCGTTGTCCAGGGTGCGGAGCTCCACGCCGCCGCCGCCCTTGCCCTCGACGATGCCGGCGGAGAAGACCGCGGGGCCGATTCGCTTGGCGAACTGGGCGGAAAGGGTGAAGCTCCGGTCCGTGGTGACGAACTGGTTCCGCTCCAGCACGGTGATGGGCTGGCCGGTGACGGGGTCGAGCTGGGTGACGGTGCGGGTGCTCTCGCTCAGCTTGCCATCCGGCGTGGAGGCGAAGCCCAGGGCGTACCAGTAGTCGGGCCTGGGCGCGATCTCGAGGCCGAGGGCCACGCGGCTGTCCTTGCGCTTGTCCCACTGGGCCGCGTCCATGTCCAGGCGGAAGTCCATCTTGTTGAAGCCGCCCAGCAGGCCGTTCACGTTGTCCACGGCCTCATTGATCTTCTTGATGGTGGTCTCGTCGTTGAGCAGCTTGCCGATGGTGCCCTCGCCCTTGTTGATGCGGTCGGTGAGCACCTTCAGGTTGTCGGCCGTGCCCTGGAAGCTCTGGGCCAGCTTGCGGACATCGCCCATGACGCCCTTCAGCTCGGGCCGGTTCTCCTCGAGCATGGCGTTCAAGTTCTTGCCGACCATCTCGAACTGCTGGGCGAGCTTGGGCAGCTTGTCCCGCAGGTCGGCCGTGATGGCCTCGACGTTGCCCATGGTGTTGTTGATGGCGCTGTGGTTCTCCTGGGCCATGGACCGGAACTCGGCCGTCAGCACGCGGATGTTGTCCACGATCTCGTCGAGCTTCTGACGGCCCTGCTCGCCGCCGATGGACTCGTTCAGGGCCTGGGTGACGCCCTTCACGTTCTTGCTGATGTCAGAGAGGGACTCCATGAGGTTGTCGAGGCTGACGCCGGCCTTGCTGGGCAGGGGCTTGCCCTCGGGGAAGAGCCCCTTGGCGCTGTGGCCGGCATCCAGGTCGATGAACTTCTCACCCAGGATGCCGATGGAGCCCAGCGAGACGAAGGCATCCGCGTAGACCGGGACATCCTGGCTCAGCCCCACCACGACGCGGGCCTTGCCGTTCTCGAGGGCGATGGTGCGGACGTCACCCACCTTCACGCCGGCGATGCGCACGGCGCTCTGGACGTTGAGGCCCGCCACGGAGTCGAAGTAGGTGAAGCGCTCGGACTGGTTCTTCTTGCCGCCGATCTCCAGCTTCTCTGAACGGAAGACCAGCACCGCCAGCAGGAAGATGGCGCCGGTGAAGAAGAGGCCGACCTTGGTTTCGGGCTTCATGTGTGGGCCTCCTGGGTTCTTCGCTTGGGCGGGGGCGGGTCCTGAAGGAAGGGACCATCCGCATCGCCCCGCAGGAACTGCTGGATGACGGGGTGCGGATTGACCTTGAAGGCGGCGGGTGGCTCGCAGGCGATGCACTCACCGCGGAAGAGCAGGGCGATGCGGTCGGCGATCTCGAAGGCGGACTTGAGGTCGTGGGTGATGGTGATGGTGGTGACGCCCAGCTCGTGCTTGAGGTCGAGGATCACGCGGCCGATGACGTCGGTCATCACGGGATCGAGGCCCGTGGTGGGTTCGTCGAAGAGGAGGATCTTGGGCTTGAGGGCGATGGCCCGGGCGAAACCCACGCGGCGCTTCATGCCACCGGACAGCTCGGCGGGCTTCAGCTTGTCGGTGCCCTTCATGCCCACCATGGAGAGGCACTCCTCCACCCTGGCGGTGACCTCGCCCTCGGTGTACTTGAGGTGCCGCCGCAGCCCGAAGGCCACGTTCTCGAAGACGGTCATGGAGTCGAAGAGGGCCGCCATCTGGAAGCACATGCCGATGCTCTGGCGGACCTTGAACAGCTCCTCGCGGGAGAGCTGGGCGATGATCTTGCCCTCGATGGCCACATGGCCGGAATCCGGCGTGAGCAGGCCCATGATGTTGCGCAGCAGCACGGTCTTGCCGGTGCCGGAACCGCCCAGCACCACGAGGCTCTCGCCCTCCTGGACCTGGAGGTTCACATTGGACAGCACGACCTTCGGACCGAAGGCCTTGGAGAGGTTGACGACATCAATCAGGGCCATGCCGTCACACCAGCAGGAGCTTGGTCAGGAAGAAATCGGAGATGAGGATCCACAGGGAGCTGGTCACCACGCTGCTGGTGGGTGCGTTGCCCACCCCCTCGGCGCCGCCCTGCGTGCGGTAGCCCTTCCAGCAGCCCACCAGGGCGATGATCATGCCGAACACCAGGGCCTTGTAGAGCGCGATGCGGAGATCCCTGAAGGCCAGCAGCTTGTAGAACTCGTTGCCGTAGACGAAGGCGCTCTGGCCCTCGACACCCACCAGGATCATGTAGCCGCCCCAGAACCCGACGTAGATGGAGATCACGGTCAGGAGGGGGACCACGAGCACCGACGCGAGGAAACGCGGCACGAAGAGGTAGTGGATGGGATCCGTGGCCAGGCACTCCAGGGCGTCGATCTGCTCGGTGACCTGCATGGTTCCCAGTTCCGCCGCCATGGCCGAGCCGATGCGCCCCGAGAGCATGAGGCCCGTGATCACGGGGCCCAGCTCGCGGACGATGGCCAGGCCCTCCACCTGGGAAGCCAGGCCCTCCGCCTGGAACTGGCGGAAGCCGAAGGCCAGCTGCACGGCGAACACCATGCTGACCGCGACGCTCGTGAGGATCACCACCGGGAGGGAGTGGACCCCCACGGCCTGGAGCTGGTTCAGCAGGTTCTTGCCATCGAAGGGGCGCCTGAAGACGGCCACGAACGTCCGCCCCGCCAGGGTGGCGAAATCCCCCGCGGTGTCGAGCGCTCCCAGTACGCGGGCACCAGTCTTGTCGATGAGAGTCAGAACCATGGGGCTCCGGAGCGCAAAGGACTAGCTTAACCGAGTCTGCTTCTTCTGCCGGTCCCGCAGAAGGGGGGCGCCGCCTTCACGCAGGGTCTGGGGAGTCCGGCTCAGGGCCAGTCCGTCTGCCGGGACATCCTTGGTGATGGTGCTGCCAGCGCCGATGAGGGCCCCGTCACCGATCGACAGCGGAGCGACCAGTTGGGTGTCCGATCCCACGAAGACGCGGCTGCCGATGAGCGTGCGGTGCTTGTTCACGCCGTCGTAGTTGCAGGTGATGACGCCAGCGCCGATGTTCGTGCCTTCGCCGATCTCCGTGTCGCCAAGGTAGGCGAGGTGGTTGGCCTTGGCGCCGCGGTGCAGCTTCGCCTTCTTGGTCTCCACGAAGTTGCCGACGTGGACGCCCTCGGCCAGGTCCGTGCCCTCGCGCAGCCGGGCGAAGGGCCCCACCTTGGCGCCCGCGCCCACCACGGCCTGCTCGATGACGCAGTAGGGGCGGACCTCCACACCCTCCGCCAGCGTGGAATCGGTGATGATCGTGCCCTGCCCGATGCGGCACCCCTCGCCGATGGCGACGGAACCCTCCAGCCTCACGCCGGGTTCCAGGAGCACATCCTGGGCGAGGGTCACCCGCGGACCGACCAGGGTGCTGTCGGGATGGAGGAAGGTCACGCCCTCGGCCATCCAGTGCCGCTGGATCCGTTGCTGGGCCGCGGCCTGGAGGGCGGCCTGGTCGTGGCGGGAGTTCATGCCCGCCAGCTCCTCGGGGTCGCAGACTTCCACAGCCACGGGGAGTTCCCGGGCCACGGCGGCCACGGCGTCCGTGAGGTAGTACTCCTTCTGGGCGTTGTGGTTGGTGAGGCCATGGAGGGCCCGGCGCAGGGCGGGCCAGGGCAGTGCGTAGGCGCCGCCGTTCACGCGCTGGACGGCCAGCTGCTCCGGCGTGGCGTCCTTGGCTTCCACCAGGCCCGCGAGGCGGCCATCGGCATGCTGGATCACCCGGCCGTACGAGCCGGGGGTCTGCAGGTCCATGGCCAGGAGCAGGGCTTCTGCCGAGCAGAGTCTCCGCACGGTGGCCAGGGACGTGAGCGGCACATCGCCGCAGAGGATGGCCACCTGGGTGGCACCGAGCCGGTCCAGCTCGGGGATGCAGACCTGGAGAGCGTGACCGGTACCGAGCGGTTCGCCCTGGTCCACGGCGGTGACGGGACAGGGCAGCAGCCCGGCCTTCCCCCAGGCCTCCAGGGCCGCCAGAACCAGCTCCTTGCCGTGATGGACCACCACGACGGCACCGCCGAGATCCGGAGGCAGGGTCCGCAGCGCCCAGAGCAGCGACGGGTCGCCGAGGATCGGATGCAGCACCTTGGGAAGCCGGGATTTCATGCGGGTTCCGAGTCCCGCCGCCAGGATCACCGCCACCGTCGACATGCTGCCTCCAGCCTCCAGCCTACAACAGCCCACCGGATCACTCCGCCGGCTCCCGCAGCAGGGCCAGCACGGACTTGCCGAAGGCCGCGGGCTCGAAGGGCTTTTCCAGGAAGCCGATCCGGCGCAGGCCCAGGGAGGCGGGGTCCATGGGGAGGGGCTGGTCCATGCCGATCACCAGGGTGGGGATGGGCTCTTTCTGGAAGGCGCGGAGCGCCCGGTGGAAGCGTTCCAGTTTCGGGGTCCGTTCCAGCACCAGCACGTCCGGATGGGCCAGTCCGCGGCTCCCCCGCAGGAGCTGCGGCAGGTCTTCGAACGTCCCAAACTGCCCCCCCAGCTGCCGGACCAGATCCGCGAGGGCGCTCCGGACCAGCGGATCGCGGTCCACGATCCAGAGAGTCCGCCCTGAGAGCAGCTCCCCCACCAGAGGCCGGACCGGGGCCGCCACGGGCAGGTAGACCCGGGGCCGCACCCCCGAGCGGGCATCCTGCTCCAGCTCCAGCATGCCGCCTGCCTCCAGCACGGATTGGCGCAGCCACCCGAGGCCGAACAGCTCCCGGGTCCAGCCCCCGGGCCCTCCCACCGGCTCCGCATGGAGCAGTCCGAAGCCATGGCCCCCCAGATCCGCGGTCTCCAGGGTCAGCACCAGGTCTTCGCGGCCCGTGCGTTCCCTGGCATGGAGCAGCAGCTGCGTGGCGATGCGCTTCAGGGCCTCCGCCTCCACGGCCAAAGGCAGGGATGCGGCCCTGAGTTCCATGCTCCGGCCCGCCGGAAGGAGCTTCCGGAGACCCGGCAGCAGCGCCTCCAGCGTGGCCCGGCCCTCCACCGGACCGCGTTCCGGCTGGGTCGGCGACAGCCTCCGGGTGGCCTCCCCCACGCGCTCGGCGGCCTCCCGCAGCAGACCTGCCGGAGCATCCGACAGCAGCCGGTCGGTGGCAGTGGCAAGGGCCAGCATCGCGTTGGCGCCGAGCCTCCGCTGCTCCTCGTCGCCGCCGGACCGGGGGGAGGCGCCGGCCCGCAGGGACAGGGCCCCGGCCACGGCATTGGCGATCCACACCAGGCCCATGCCGCGGTCGAAGGCCGAGGCCTCGAGGACGACCTCGCTGAAGCTCCCGTCCTCGCTGACCTGGGTGGCGGTCACCGAGGCGCTTCCGAACTGGAGGAGCTGATTCCGGATGGCCTGCCAGACCGGCAGCTCGCCCCCCTGGAAGAGCGCATCCATGGGGTAGCCCCGCAGCTGGTAGCGGGGCAGGCCCACCAGCTGGCTGAAGGGGCCGTTGGATTCGAGGACCCGGCCCTGGTCGTCCACCAGCCACATGGGCTGGCGCGGATCGAGGCCCAGGGCCAGTCCGGGCAGTTCCGCGGGCCCTGCCTTCTCCACCAGGGCCAGGGCTAGGCGGAGGCCCTGGCCGCGCCCTTCCACCCAGGCGCCCTGTTCCCGGAGCCACTTCAGCTGCTGGAGGGCCACCAGGCCGAGGAGCAGGCCCGCGAGGATGGCCGAGAGCCAGGAGAGACGGGGTGCGCCCGGAGGCAGCAGCAGCTGGGCCAGGGCACCCGCGCCCAGGGTCAGGGCCCCGACGAGGGGCATCCGCAGCTCCAGCTGGCGCCCATGGGCCCATCGGTAGGCCAGGTCCGAGAGGACCAGCCAGAGCAGGGCCTCCAGGGCGGCGCCGGCCCACAGGTGCAGCACGGCCTGCCAGGGCAGGTGGAGCCGGACCAGCAGCAGGGCCAGGAAGAGGCTGGCGCTGCCCACGCCCACGGTCAGCCGGCGCACCCCCTGCACGCCCTCCCGCTGAGCCTGGAGGAAGATCGTGAACCCAAGCAGGGCCCCACCGAGCTGGGCGGCCGGCAGGGGCAGGCCCGTGAGGCGGCTCCAGGGCAGGGCCAGCACCGCGAGGATCCCGCCCAGGAAGTAGCCGTAGCTGAGGCCCACGCGGCCCTTGCGGCGGAAGATCCAGAACCCCAGCCAAGGCGGAAGGGGCAACAGCAGGGCCGAGATCAGGTCTGCGAAAGCCATGGCGGAGTTCCTAGGGGAAGCCTCTCACGGAAGCGTGGCGGGCCAGAGGCCGCGAAGGGCATTCAGGCACCAGAGCCGCCCGCCGGCGCAGTCCTCCAGGGAGATGGGCGCGCGCTGCAGCAGCCAGCCGCGTTCCTCGGCCCAGGCGGGGAGGTCCAGCCGCTCGGCGACACTGGCCACGCGGCCTTCGGTCGGCGGCAGGGTGAGCGTCCCGGCCCGCTCCAGGGCCACCGTGGCGATGGCGCTCTCCGCGAGGGTGCCGTCCGGCCACAGCAGCAGCGCGTCCTCGGCGCCATGCCGCCAGGCCTCGGCCAGGGCCTGGGGGCGCCAGGGGCCGGAGAGTCCCTTGTGCGGCGCCAGGGGGTCCGGGCGCAGATCGCCCATGGGGTGGGGCAGGGGCGCGAGGCGATACGGGGTGGACGGCTGGGGCAGGGGCTCCAGGCGGGCGTCCAGGAGCTTGAGATCCAGGCGGAGCTCCAGGCGCAGGGCGGCCTCCGGGGCCGCATGCCGCTTCAGCCAATAGCCGAGTTCCTCCGTGGCTTCGGGCAGCCAGGGAGAGGCATGCCCCAGGGCCTTGGCGCCAGCCTGGAGGCGGTCCAGGTGGGCCGCCAGGTGCCGGGGCGCGCCCTGGCGGACGGGAAGGGCCGTGCGGGGGACCGGCGCGCCCTGGGGTTCCATCCCATGCAGGGTCGCGCCCGGTCCGAAGGCGGCTCGGAGGGCGGGACTCAAGGCTCGGCCACCCGGGCGGTCCAAGGTTCCCCCTGCGCCCGCCCCGCAAGCCGCACGGCCAGGGCCGCGGCCTCGAGGAAGTTCCGCGGGTCCGCGATCCACCTGCCGGCCTTGTCGAAGGCGGTGCCGTGGTCGGGGCTGGTGCGGATGAAGGGCAGGCCCAGGGTGAGATTCACGGCCCGGCTGGGCTCCAGCAGCTTGATGGGGATGAGGCCCTGGTCGTGGTAGAGGGCGACCACCAGGTCGAACTCGCCCGAGACGGCGCGGTGGAACAGGCTGTCCGAGGGCAGGGGGCCGGAGAAGCGCGGCCCGCGCGGACCCGTGGTGGGTCTGGGAACCGGGACCTCGCCCGGATGGAGGGTCCACCCTGCGGGCGCAGGCTCCGCCGGAAAGGGGGAAGGCAGGGTGGCGAAGGGGTCCGCGGGCCCGGCTTCTCGGAAGGCGGCCTCGGCCCGGTCGCGGGCCTCGACCAGCAGGCGCTCTTCGTCCCCGAAAGCCCCGGCCTCCCCGGCGTGGGGATTGAGAGCGCAGAGGGCCACGCGGAGATCCGGGTTCCCCGTGAGCTGGATGAACCGGCTGGCGGAGAAGGCCAGGGTTTCCGCCACGGCTTCCGCATCCAGGTCCTCCACCACGGAGCGCAGGCTCTGGTGGACCGTGTGCAGCACCACGGACAGGCGGGGGCTCACGAAGGCCATGCGCGTGAGGGGCGCGCCGGCGAGCGTCTGGAGGTATTCGGTGTGCCCGGGGATGGGATACCCGGCCAGATGCGCGGCGGACTTGGCCATGGGCAGGGTGGTGAGGGCGTCCGCCGCCCCGGACATGGCCAGGCCCGCAGCCAGGCGGATGGCCTCCACGGTGGCCCGGCCGGAGGCGGCGGAGCCGCGGCCCAGGACCAGCTGGCCGGTGTGGATCTCCGGCGTGGGATCAAGCCAGAGTGCGGTGGTGGAGCCGCCGAGGTTCTCCACTTCAAGGCCGCAGGCCGTCCCCAGGAAACCCTCCGGAGCCGGTGCGGGGGCATCCGCCCACCGCCAGTTCACGAGCCTGCCCTCGGTGCCTTTGAGAAGGTCCACGCCAGCCCGGGATCCCACCACGACCACGTCGGCCCAGGCTCCGAGGATCGGCAGGGACCGCAGCAGCAGCTCGGGCCCGATGCCGCAGGGATCCCCCAGGGTGATGGCGATGCGCGGTGGGCGGCTCATGGTGGTCCCTGAGGCGTTCCCGCCCTCAATCGTAGGCGGCGATCTCCACTTCCGTGGTCAGCGGTTCTTCCTTCTTGGACGGGCGGCTCCGGCGGATCCGGGGCTCCTCCTCCTGCTTGTAGATGTACTTGATGTTGTGCTTGGGCACGAGAACGTTGGGTTCCTTCACCCGGTTGATCTTGAGGCAGTGCTTGTCGTACCACTCGATGACGCCGCGCACCTTCTCATCGTCCTGGAGCACGATCACCATCGGCGTCTTGGACTGCATCTGCTTGAGGTAGTAGAAGCTCTCGGCGTTGGTCTGTTCGGGCGGCGCGATCTTGCGACGGGGACTCCCCAGCCCCTGGGGCGCCGTGGCCGCCGAGGGGTTGACCACCGGATTCGGCTCGCCGCTCGGCGTGAGCGAGGGAGGCACGGGTGTCATGGCTTCTCCGCCGCCCCCCTTGGCGGGAATACCCAGCTTGTCCTTGAGTTCGCTGAGGTTCGGTCGGATGAGCTTGCGGTTCATGGCAGATCCTGGCCCGGTGGGCAGTGCGGGAGATGTCAAAGGCATTGGCGGGCGGCCACCCCCTTTCATGGCTGAACGGGGCCCGCCAAGTGGGCAGGAGCCGAAAGCAGTGGAAGGGATGAACCACTGTGGCAGGTGCCAAGTGGACCCTGCAAGGGTGTGTCCTGATTTAGATGACGGAAAGCTGCCGGAAGTTTACGCCGGATCCTCCTGCTGCGCCAACAGCTCTTCCGGTGGATGTTCCGGTAGGAAAATCCTGACGCGGGTGCCGGTGCCGGGCCGGCTCTGGACATCGATGCGCCATCCCATGGCTTCGGTGAACTTGTAGACCAGGCTCATGCCCAGCCCCGATCCCTCCTCGAAACTGCCCGAGAACGGGACGAACAGACGATCCAGCTGATCGGGGGCCATGCCGCAGCCATTATCCTCGACCATCACCCGGATCCGGCCCCCGGTGACCTGGGCCGAAAGGGTGACCTGTGGCGCGGGGACACCCTTCACCGCCTTCCGGGCGTTGCTCAGGAGGTTCATGAGCGTCCGGTGCAGGCCCACGGGATCCGCGTGGAGGAAGGCCTGGGGGGGCTCCTGCAGGCTGAGGGGCAGGCCTTCCGTCCGGGGATCCATCTCCCAGCTGGCGCGGGCCTCTTCCAGGACGCGAGCGAGGGAAAGCACCTTGCCGGGCGCGGCCTCGGGCCGGGCCAGATCGAGGAAATCGGAGACGATGGCGCCCACCCGCTGGGTTTCCCGATCCAGGATGCCCAGCACCCGGCCCCTGACCTCCTCTGGCGCCCCTTGCCGGTGCAGCAGCTGTACGCAGCCACTGATGGAGGCCAGGGGGTTGCGAAGCTCGTGGGCCAGGCCGGCCGCGAGCTGCCCGATGGCGGCAAGGCGCTCGCTGATCCGGGTGCGTTCCTCCAGGGCCTTGAGCTCGGTCAGATCCTGGAACAGCAGCAGCTGGCCGGTTTCCTGGCCGCCCGGGCCCCGGAGGGAGGTCAGATGCCCGCCGAGGATCTGCGGATTCCGGCCCTCCTGGGTACGGGCGAGCTCAAACCGGTGCTGGGCTGGCAGGGGATCTCCGAGATCGAGGAGCTCCTGGATGGGGAGGCCCATGGGCACGGGCCGCCCGAGGATGGCCGCCGCGGCGGGGTTGGCGGACGTGATCCGCCCCGCCGGGTCCAGGGTGACGAGGCCGGAGGACATGGACTCCACCACCCGGAGATGCAGGGCCGACAGCTGGTCCACGGTGGCTTCGCTGGCGCTCAGGTCCGTCCGCAGCCGATCGAGGCTCCGGCGGATGAGCACCAGCACCAGGGTGGCGGCGAAGATCTGCAGCGAGGCGATGCCCAGCAGGAACGGCAGGCGGCTGCCCTCCAGATCCAGGCCCTCGCCGGACAGCCCGAACGGCGGGATCAAGCCCAGCGTGAAGCCCAGCACCAGCAGGATGTGCGACATGGAGGAGACCACGCCCACCCAGACGATCTCCGTGGTGCCCAGATAGAAGGCGGAGGCCAGCACGGGGAAGATGTAGAGGGTGGAGAAGCGCTCCTGGACCACGCCCTGGTAGGCGATGACCAGGGTGACCAGGCCCAGGTCCAGCACGAGGTTCCACCAGATCCAGGGCAGGGTGGGCGTGGGAAAGATCTGGCCCCGGTCCCGGAGCCCCTGGCCCGCCTCCGCCACCGCCTCGATGAGGAACAGGCCCAGGGCGACCAGATACAGATCCTCGCCCGGGCCCACGACCCGCCCCTCGACCGGCAACGCGAGGTGCAGTACCAGCAGGCCGAAGCTGGCGTAGAGCCGGAAGGCGAGGGGAAGGAACGGCTGGCTGGCATCCGTGGCGCCAAGCCGGCCCAATGTGCGCTGGAGCATAGGATCCAGCATGCCCGAATCTGGCATCCTAGGACCATGTCCGACCCCGCTCCCGCCTCCTCGCCCTCCCTGCGCGCCGCCGGCATGCGGCAGACTCCCCAGCGCGAAGGGATCCTCCAGGTGCTCAAGGACTCGGACCGCCCGCTCACCGTGGAAGAGATCTGGGAGCGCATGCCGGAGCGGCGCTCGGGCCTGCCCACGGTCTACCGGAACCTGGAGCGCTTCGTGCAGGAGGGCTGGGCCGAGAGCATCATGGGCCCGGACCAGGTCATGCGCTTCGTCCGGTGCGACTCGCGCCGTCACCACCACCACCTCCAGTGCGAGCGCTGCGGACGCACGGTGGAAGTCGATGCCTGCGGGCTCGATGAATCGCTGATCGAGCTCGAGACCCTCTCGGGGTTCCGGATCACCCGGCACCAACTGATGCTCTTCGGCCTCTGCCCTACCTGCCGCTCCGAAAAAGACCGTTGACCGTATCGCGCGCCATTGCTAGTCTTGATGTCTCACGCGGGTGTAACTCAGTGGTAGAGTGCAACCTTGCCAAGGTTGAAGTCGTGGGTTCAAATCCCATCACCCGCTCCACTGCACCCGGGCCGCGCAAGCGGCCCGGATTGTTTGAAAGCTCCACAGCAACGCAAGGCGCCGTAGCCAAGTGGTAAGGCCCGGGACTGCAAATCCTGTATCCATCGGTTCGATTCCGATCGGCGCCTCCAGACAAGCCCCCGCAAGGGGGCTTTTTCGTGCGCCGATCGGAAGCGGAATCGCGGATGGCGCGCAGGTAGGCCCCGTCGGGGACGCCACTCGATGTGGCGTTCCCGGCGATCAGGGCCGTGCGCAGCCAGCCGCGCGGCGGGAACCGGATTCCGATCGGCGCCTCCAGACAAGCCCCCGCAAGGGGGCTTTTTCGTGCGCCGATCGGAATCGACATCGCGGATGGCGCGCACGGGGCTGCTACGGTGGTTCCGGAGATCCCCCCATGAAATGCGCCACGGCCTTCTTCTGCGCCTGCCTCCTGGCGTGCCTTCCGGGCCTTGCCCAGGCTTCGCTTTCCACGCCCGCCGTCCCAGCCCAGCGCCCCACACTGGAAGAGGTCCGGAGGACCATGGGCATCCCCTCGTGGGGGGACCTCCGGGGCCAGCAGGATGCGGTGGGCTTCGCCTCGAAGCCGGAGCAGATGGCGAAGGTGCAGGAGCGGTCCGCCCTACCGCCGGCTCCGGAAGCCCTCGCCCCCATGCCCGCCCCGGGGGTCGCCGGCCTCATCTGCCCGCACGATGACTACCTCTACGCGGGCAGGGTGTACCACCAGCTGATGCCGCTGGTGAAGGCCCGGACCATTGTGCTGGTGGGCGTCTTCCACAAGTACCGCCGGTTCGGGGCCAAGGATGCCCTGGTGTTCGATCCCTATCGCGCCTGGCGGGCGCCGGATGGCGAGATCAAGGTCTCCGGCCTGCGCGAGGAGCTGCTGGCCCGGATGCCCGCCTCGGAGGTCATCCGCGATGCGGCCATGCAGGACAGCGAACATTCCGTCGAGGCCATCGCCTATTGGCTGAAGCACCAGGACCCGAAAGTCGAGATCGTGCCCATCCTCGTGCCCTCGGCCTCCTTTGAGCGGTTTCAGACGCTGGCCTCGCACCTGGGGAAGGCCCTGGCCGAAAGCATGCAGGCCCGCGGCTGGGCCCTCGGCCGCGATTTGGCCATTGTCATCTCCTCCGATGGCATCCATTACGGTGAGGACTTCAAATATATTCCCCACGGTGCAGGGGGCGTTCGGGCCTATGAGGAGGCCGTTGCGAGTGACCGCCAGCTACTGAAGGGCCCCCTGGCCGGTCCGGTGTCCGCGGCGAAGGCCCGGGCGTTCTTCACGGCGGTGGTGAATCCACAGGACCCCGACCAGTACCGCATGCCCTGGTGCGGCCGCTTCTCCATCCCGTTTGGCCTGTTGCTGCTGGATGAGACCGCCCGGAACCTGGGATCGGCTTCCCCGACCGGCCACCCGGTGGCCTTCGGCACCTCCATCAGCTTTCCCCAGGTCCCGGTCCGGGATCTGGGGATGGGCGCCACGGCAGAGGCCAACCTCTATCATTTCGTGAGCTATCCGGGCGTGGCCTTCACGCTGGGAGGGCGGTGATCCGTTCGATCACTCAGGCCGGCTGTCGATCCACCCACCGCCCAGGAGCTCCCCCTCCTGATAGAAGACCACCGCCTGGCCGGCGGCGATGGCCCTCTGGGGCTCCGCGAACGCGACCTTGACCCGGCCGTCCGGCAGGGGGATCACCAGCGCCTCGGCCTCCATGGACCGGCTGCGGATGCGGGCCTGGCAGGCCAGGGGCCCGCGGGGTGGGCCGTCCACCCAGCTGAGTTCCCGGGCCACCAGGTCATGGCCGAGGAGGTCAGCCTCGCCGCCGACCCAGACCGTGTTGGTGGCCGGTTCCACCCGGACCACATAGAGGGGCTCGGCGTAGGCGACGCCCAGACCCCGGCGCTGTCCCACCGTGTGCCGCCAGTAGCCGCGATGCCGGCCCAGGACCCGGCCGTCCAGGTGCCGGATGTCCCCATCGCCCCGGCCGGGAACCCGGCCCTCCGCCTCCAGGAAGCTGTCGTAGCGATCCTGGGTCACGAAGCAGATTTCCTGGCTTTCGGGCTTCTCCGCGAGATGCAGGCCCAGTTCGGCGCCCAGGCTCCGCACCTCGGGTTTGGTGAGCCCGGCGAGGGGGAACAGGGTCCGCGCCAGGGTGGCCTGGGTGTGATGGAAGAGGAAGTAGCTCTGATCCTTGGCCGGATCCGAGGCCTTCCGCAGGTGCCAGCGCCCATCGGCATGGGTGATGGTCGCGTAGTGGCCCGTGGCGACGAAGGCGGCGCCCAGGGATTCGGCTCGCTCCATCAATGCAGAGAACTTGAGATGCTGATTGCAACGAATGCATGGACTAGGGGTTTCGCCATCCAGATACCCCTGGATGAAGCCCTCGATGACCGTGTCCCGGAAGCGGGTCTCGAAATCCATCACATAGTGCGGGAACCCCATCTCATAGGCCACTCGGCGGGCGTCCTGGAAATCATCCAGAGTGCAGCACTTCCCATCGGATGTTCGAGCCGTCTTCTTGTCGAAGAGCTGCATGGACACGCCGATGACTTCATAGCCGGCATGGTGGAGCATGGCCGCCATCACGGAGCTGTCAACCCCACCGGACATGGCGGCGAGGACCCGGGCTCCGGGGCGGAGCAGGGGATGCTCGGCCAGGGCCTGTCGGACTCGAGCGAACAAGGAACTCACGATTCGGGCTTCCCGGATGGACACGTAAAGGTGATCAATTGTACTTCTTTGCCTTGAAGAGCTCGTACGCCGTCTGGTAGTAGGCAATGGCCAGGTCGTCGTGGCTGGTGCCCTCCGGCAGGGGCAGGTAGGTGTCCTTCTCGGCGTCATACATCTTGGAGACCCGGGTGCCGTGGAGCCCGAGGATGGTGAGGACGCCATCCTTCATCAGGGCCACATGGTCGTTGTGGTTGAACAGCATGACCCGACCGGACTCCGGCGTGCGGAGCACGTCCTGGCCGAACCATGGCGCGGTGTAGGGAAGCCCCAGCAGCCCCATGAGCGTGGGGGCCAGATCGATCTGGGACATGAGCCCGTCCGACCGCCGGGGGGCCAGGCGGCCGGGGGCGTAGAACATCAAGGGGATCTCGTAGGTTTTCAGCGGGATTTCCTGCCGGCCGTAGACCCGGGCGCCATGGTCGGCGATGACGATGAAGAGGGTGTTCCTGAACCAGGCGTGGTGTTCCGCATCCCTCAGGAAGCGTCCCTGGGCGAAGTCGGCGTACCGCACCCCGGATTCCCGGCCTCCCCCCGAAGCCTTCACGCCGATAGATTCCAGCCCGGGCCGGAAGGTATAGGGCTTGTGGTTCGAGGTGTTCATGATGTGGAGGAAGAAGGGCGCTCCCTTGGCCGCGCGCTCGTCCGCGCAGGAGAGGGCCATGTCGAAGAGGTCCTCATCCGACACGCCCCAGATGTTCTCGAACCGGGGCCTGGTCTTCAGGTTGGTCCGGTCCAGCACCTCGTAGCCGTTGCTCTGGAAGAACTCGTTCATGTTGTCGAAGTACCCGTAGCCGCCGTACAGGAAGGCCGTCTGGTAGCCGTGGCCCCGGAGCACCGCGCCGAGGGTGGCCATGGACTCGTGTCCCGGGCGCCTCAGGACGGCCTCGGTCGGAACCGGGGGCATGGAGGTGCTGATGGCTTCGAGGCCTCGGACTGTGCGGGTCCCCGTGGCATAGGCATGCCGGAACCAGAGCCCCTGCTGGGCGAAATGGTCGAATTCCGGCGTCCAATCCCGCGCGGAGCCGTAGAGGCGGCTGAACTCGGCGCCGAAGGACTCGCTCGAAATCAGGATGACGTTCAGCTTCCCCAGGCCCTCGGGACGGGCGGGGAACTGGCGGTCCAGGCGCCCTTCCGGCAACCGGGTGAACCTGCCGTCGCCCGAGGACAGCTGCGCCTCGAGGCGCTTCAGGTTCTCCGCGGGAGGGCGGGTGGGGTAGTAGGCGTGGTAGTCGATTTCACTGGTGCGCAGGGCCCGGAAGAAGCTGGAGGGTCCGTTGGCTGCCAGTTCATTGGTGACCCGGTTGAGGGAGAACCCGAAAAGGTTGGTGGGAATCCAGAGGATGGCCACGGCCAGCGCGGCGCCGTAGACCGCCATGGCCATGCTGCGGGCCTTGAAGCTCAGCGGGGACGACATGGCCTTCACCCATTGGGCCCGAAGCTTCCAGGCGGCGAAGCTCGCCACCAGGGCGCAGGCCAGGAGGATCTTGACCACGGGGTATTCGGACCAGATATCCCCGGCCACTTCAGTTGGATACATCAGATAGTTCACTGAAACCAGGTTGAACCTGGCGTTGAACTCCTCGAAGAAGAAGTATTCGCAAGCCACCAGAAAGAGGAGGCCGACGGCGTACAGAAAGGTCACGAGGGTCGGAGTGACCGCTCCCCAGGCCCGCCGTCCGGAAGGACGAGGGGGTCGGAGCCAGCTGTACAGGGCCAAAGGGAGAAAGAGGTAGAGGGCCTGGACTGCATCGGAGATCAGGCCCGCCGGGAGGACCCAGAGCATGGAGGAGGCCGGAACGTGCGCCTCCCGGCCGAAGATGCTCCAGAGCGCCAGGCGCAGCAGCAGGCCGAGGCCCAGATAGCCTGCGGCGAGCAGCACCAGGGGGCGATAGCGGTCCGCCAGCCCCTGGAGGGTCGGGGCAGGGGGCTGATCGGAATTCAGCGAGTGATCCAAGGGGGGTCCTTTCAAGCGAGACAAAAAAGAAGCCCGCCCTGAGGAACGGACGGGGATCTGTGGTTCATTCTCTCATCCCCGGTGGCCAGGGGTCCAAGGGTTCCGTGCCCGGAGAGCCGCTTCGGGCTCAGGTCCGCAGCCTCGAGACCCGGACCAGGGCGCTTGCCCCCAGGAGCAGGAAGGGCGCCACGATGCCCCAGTAGGCGGGGATCTCGGAGGCTCTGGCGGCTCCCCCGAAGAGCGTCTGGAGCCCCAGGAACACGAGCCCTCCCACCAGGCCGACCCCGATGGCCTGGCCCCGGCCCTGGCGAGGTCCCGGGAATGCGTACGAGAGCATGGCCAGGACCAGCAGCGGACCGGCCAGCCAGCCCAGGAGGCGGCTCCACAGGAGATAGGAGCGTTCCGGATCCGGCGCCCATCGCTGCCACTCGATCAGGTCGAGGGTCTTGGCTTCGGCGGCGGAGGGGGCGGTGCGGAGGGCCCGGTCCGGGAACAGGGCCTCGGTGCTGGGACCCGGCACCAGGTGGGTGCCACCCCAGGCAAGGGCTTCCGACCGCTCCGCCCCGGGCTGCCACCGGAGGAGGATCGGCGCCTCGCCGGGGCCTTTCAGGGGGAACCCCCAGCGGGCCTCCGGGGAGAGGTGCCAGAGGACGCCCGTGGAGCCGAGATGCATCCAGGGAGAGGCGGAGGACGAGCTCTGGGGGCGCTGGAGGATCTGGTAGTACAGCCTCCGGGCCTGCGTCCTGGCCAGGGGAGCCAGGCCGGCCTGGAGGAGGAAGGTGGCCAGGGCCACGGCGCCCCAGGCGAACCGGCTGGCCCAGATCCACTGGAGCAGGCTGACACCACCGGCGCGGATGGCCAGCCACTCGCGGTTGAGCGCCGCTTCGGACAGGGTGAGCATGCTCCCCAGGAGGAAGGAGACGGGGAAGGCCACCTCGAGAAACGGGGGGAGATTCCAGATCCAATATTTAATGAATACAATTAGATGAATGTTGTTCTTCGATAGGTCTCCAGCAAGATTGGAGAACTCGATGAGCAGGTCCAGGGCCAGCAGACTGCCCAGCGTCAGCCCCCAGTTGCGCCACCAGGCGAGGGTGGACCAGTGGCGGAAGATGCCCCGACGGGTTCCCTGGCCGTGGATCCACTGCACGATCGAGGATTTGGCTGCGGAGATCCGGGCGTGGAGGGGACCGAGGGGCAGGACGCGTCCCAGGGGACGCAGGAGGATCACCCCCAAGCCAGGGCGGGTCCGGTGGGGCGAAAGCCGCTGGTTGAAGATGAACCACGCAGCCCCGAGGAACAGAAAAGGCAGGACGAGGGTCGGATAGATAGATGTAACTTTTCCACCCAACACCATGTTTTCAAAGTATTTCATCATCAAGTAATAAACCAGGATCACGCCGAGGCTCTTGATGACGGCGCCCCCTCGATAGAACCGGGGATGGCCGAAGCCCAGGGCGATCCCCATGAGCAGGAGCGAGAGGCCCGCCACGGGCAGGGTGATCCTCCGGCTGAGCTCGATGGCGGACTGCTGGCGCAGGGGAGTGGGGGTGGTGGTGTCCCCATAGGTCTGCAGCAGGGCCCTGGAGGATTTGTAGCGGAGGGGAACTGGAGCGAGCAGGCGGGGGCCCGCCGGGACCAGGAAGCGCAGGATCTGCTGCTCCTGCTTCAGATGGATGACGCTGCCACCACCGGCAGGCTGGAAGAGCACGCCCTGCAGGTCGGAGAGATGGAGCCGGATCTCGGCATTGCCGGAGGGGGCGCTCTCCAGGGCGTAGGTCATCTGGGAGGCCGTCATGTGCTGCGTGCCCTGGGGGGTGGACTCCATCAGGTGGACCTGCCCACCCTCGGAGACCCAGAACGCCGTGTCCGGGGAGCCCGGCGGATGCCAGGGTGGGCTGCCTGGTCGCAGGAACCTGGCCTTGGCCGCTTCCGACATCTTCCGGCGCAGGGTCTGCTGGAGACCCGCAGAGGTCGGCACCAGGACATGGGCGTTGAAGGAGGCCAGGAGGAGGAGCCCGAAGGCCATGATCGCCCAGGGCGCGAACCAGGTCCGGCGACCCGCGCCAAGCCCCTGGGCGGCCACCAGCTCCGATCCCTCCATCATCTGCTGCGTGCCCACCAGTCCTCCGAGCACGGCAGCCATGGGCAGGACCATGGAGAAGGTCTCGGGGAGGGAGAGCATGAGAAGGGGGAACATCCAGCGCAGGGGGGCACCCTGCGAAAAGATCTCCTTCGAGATGGCGATCATCTCCCAGGAGACCAGCAGGAACCCATAGAAGAACAGCGCCCCGAGGAAGGGCGTCGTCCAGCGGCGCAGGATGTATCGGGTCAGAACGGAAGGCACCTGGGGATCCGGATTTAACTTTCGATAATGTATATTATGTAACCTTAAAACAACGCCAAGAACCGCAACCTGAGCCTACAAGACCTTTGCTGTCAACAGATCGTGGATGTGAATGAGCCCGACGGGACGATCCGGCTTCCCCACCAGGAGGAAGGTGATCTTCCGGGCTTCCATGTCGCCAGCGGCCTCCAGGGCCAGGGCCTCTTCGCCGATCATCGCCGGAGTGCGGGTCATGATCTGCTCTGCCCGGAGGTCGAGGGGGTTCCGGCCCTCGCGCTCGGCACCTTCCAGGGCCCGGCGCAGGTCGCCATCCGTGATGACCCCCAGGAGCTTCGGTCCGTCCATGACGCTGGTCATGCCCAGCCGGCCCCCGGTCATGGCCCGCAGCACTTCGGTCAAGGCCGAGGAGGCGGGAACCTTGGGCCAGGTGGTGTGCATCAATGCCTTCACTTTCATTAACTTCGCGCCAAGACTTCCAGCGGGATGATTCAAGGCGAAGTGGTCCCGGGTAAAGCCCCGGCGGGACATGAGGCTGGCCGCGAGCAGGTCACCCCAGATCAGCTGGAGGGTGGTGCTGGCCATGGGCGCCAGGTCCAGGGGGCAGCCCTCGCCCTGGGGCAGCCGGTAGGTGAAGGTCCAGTGGGCGGCCTGCCCCAGGCTGCTGTCGGGCCGGGCGGTGATCGCGGCCATCGGGATGCCCAGGCGGGCGAGGCTGGGAAGCAGGCGGACCACCTCCTCGCTTTCTCCGCTGTTGGAGAGGGCGAGGACGGAATCCTCGTGGGTCACCATCCCGAGGTCGCCGTGCAGAGCTTCGGCCGGATGGAGGAACAGGCTGGGGCAGCCCGTCGAGGCCAGCGTCGCCGCCACCTTCTGGGCCACGAGCCCCGACTTCCCCATGCCGGTGAGCACCACTCGGCCAGAGCGCTCCAGCACCTTGGTGCACCAGGCGTCCACCTGGGCCTGGTTCCAGCTGTCGCGCAATTCCATGAGGGCGGCCTGAGCCGCCTCCAGCACGGCCTGTCCGGCCTCCGCGGCCCCTGCGACCTGGTTCTCGTCCGTCACGGTTTCGACTCCGGTGGGGTGGGCAAAGCGTTCATGCTACCAGCCATTCTCCACCTCATCCCCCTGCCCCGGACCCTGCAACTTCCCGCGATCCGCCCAGCCGGCCTCCTCCGGAGAGGCCGCGTGATCCGCCGCATGGGGCCGGAGAACCGCGCCTGCGTTTGCTACACTGGCCCCGGCCCTGTAGCTCAGCGGTCAGAGCTGGCGGCTCATAACCGCTTGGTCGTGGGTTCGAACCCCACCGGGGCCACCATCTGCGCGCGCCGCCAGGGCGGCATGCGCAGGCGGTGTAAGGCTCAGACGATCCACTTCCGCAATTCGCCTTCGGCGAAGTTCAGGTGCGCGAGCATGGCCTCGGACGCGGCCTGGGAGGAGCCGGACCGGATGGCGGCGAGGATCTCGGAGTGCTGGTCGATGATCCGCTGGGGGTTCTGGACGTTGTCGTGGTAGAGCTGCCGGCGGGCGACGGAGTTGGCCTTGGCGAACTCTTCGGAGACGGTCTTGAAGAGCTTCGTCAGCAGGCTGTTGTGGGTGGCTTCGGCCACGGCGTAGTGGAAGGCCGCGTCGAATTCCTCGCCCTTCTCGGAATCCTGCAGATTGAGGCGCTCCCGCATGTTCGCCAGCATGGACTCGATCTGATCGAGCTCCTCGAACGTGGCCCGCTGGGCCGCCAGGCTCGCGGTGGCGGTCTCGAAGATCCGGCGCATCTCGAACATGTCGAGGAGCGAATTGCGCTCCACCGCCAGGAACATGGCCAGGGGACGGATGATGTCGTCGGTTTCGGTGCCCCGGACGAACGTCCCCTCACCGGGGCGGATATCGATGATGCCAAGCATCTCCAGGGTCCGGATGGCTTCCCGCACAGAGGCCCGGCTGACCTGGAAGCGGTCGGCCAGGTCGCGCTCGGCGAGGAGCTTGTCGCCGGGCTTCAGCTTCCCGTCGGCGATGAGTTGCTTGATCTGCTCGACGATTTCCTCGTAGAGCCGCTTGGTCTTGATCGGTGTGAGTTCCATATCCAACCATCCTAAGTGATGGAAAAGGGAATAGATGCGAAATGTGATCAAAAGCAAATGCCTTGCGTATGGTCTGACCACTAGACCCATTGTAGGCTTTCGCGAGGCTCTTTTCCAAAACTCTACCTTCTCATCCCCTACCCCCATCTGGAGGCAGCATGACCCCCTGGACCCAAGTCTATTCCCCCCTCATGGGGAATATCTTCCTCTCGGCATTGGTGGCCGCATTGCCGGTCTTCGTGCTGCTGGGCTTCCTCGCCAAGCACGTGAAGGCCCACTACTCGGCCATCCTGGGTCTGCTCACCTGTTACGCGGTGGCCGTCCTGATCTACAAGATGCCTGCGGGCATGGCCGGCATGGCCGCCGTGCATGGCGCGCTGTTCGGCCTGCTGCCCATCGGCTGGATCGTGCTGAACGCCATCTTCATCTACGACATCACGGTGAAGTCCGGAGACTTCGAAGTGGTGAAGCACTCCATCGCGGGTCTGGCCGGTGACCGCCGCATCCAGGCCCTGCTCATCGCCTTCAGCTTCGGCGCCTTCATCGAGGGCGCTGCCGGCTTCGGCACGCCCGTGGCCATTTCGGCCGCCATGCTCATCGGTTTGGGCTTCCGGCCCCTCCAGGCCGCTGGTCTGGCCCTCATCGGCAACACCGCTCCCGTGGCCTACGGTGCCCTGGGCAGCCCCCTGATCGCCCTTGCCGGCGTGACCGGCCTGCCCCTGGACATGCTGAGCGCCGCCGCCGGCCGCATCCTGCCGATCTTCTCGCTGATCGTGCCCTTCTGGATCATCTGGACCATGGCCGGTCGGAAGGCGATGCTCGAAGTCTGGCCTGCCTGCCTCGTGGCCGGTGGCAGCTTCGCCATCACCCAGTTCGCGGTGAGCAACTTCCACGGCCCCTGGCTGGTGGACATCATCGGTGCCATCGTCTCCATGGTCGCCCTGGTCCTCTTCCTGAAGATCTGGCAGCCCAAGACCACCTGGCGCTATGAGCATGAGCGCGAAGAGGCCCACGCGGTGAAGGTCGAGCAGCCCACCAGCAAGGTCGTCAAGGCCTGGCTGCCCTGGGTCTTCCTGTCCCTGTTCGTGTTCGCCTGGGGCACCCCGCAGGTCAAGACCTTCCTCAACGGCGGCACCAAGGACAAGCCGAACTTCCTGATGGGCTACACCGTCAAGAACTTCGAGATCCCCAAGCTCCACAAGATGGTCATCAAGGCTCCTCCCGTGGTGGCCAAGGCCTCGGCCGAGCCGGCCGTCTGGACCTTCAACTGGCTCTCCCTCACGGGCACCAGCCTCCTCCTCGCCGGCATCTGCAGCGGCCTGCTGGCCGGGTTCAGCTTCCTCGAGCTCGTCAAGGTCTGGGGCAACACCGTCAACCGCGTGAAGATCTCCCTGCTCACCATCGCGGCCATGCTGGCCCTGGGCTTCGTGTCCAAGTCCGCGGGCCTGGACGCGACCATGGGCCTGGCCTTCGCCAGCACCGGGGTCCTCTTCCCCTTCTTCAGCGCCATGCTGGGCTGGCTGGGCGTGGCCCTGACGGGCAGCGACACCTCCGCCAACGTGCTCTTCGGCGGCCTCCAGAAGATCACGGCGCAGCAGCTGGGCCTGAACCCGATCCTCACCGCCGCTGCCAACACCACCGGCGGCGTCATGGGCAAGATGATCGACGCCCAGAGCCTCGTGGTGGCCTCCGTCGCCACCAACCAGCAGGGCGAGGAGGGCACCATCCTCCGCTACGTGTTCTTCCACAGCCTGGCCCTGGCCGCCATGGTCGGCGTCGTGATCTTCCTCTATGCGAAGGTCCTGCCCGCCAACTGGATGCCCCAGCTTCCTCCCGCGGCCCCCGCGGTGGTGGCTCCCGTGACCGCTCCTGCGGCTCCCGCCGCTCCGGCCACCCTGCCCGCCCCCGCCCCTGCCAAGTAGGCCGGGCGGCATCCTGACGTAAGACCCGGGTCCCGCCGCGCCCCAGGAGGCCGGCGGGACCTTTTTTCTCGAACGCCCGATCCAGAGGATGTTTCTCATGAGCACCGCCGCCGCCACTTCCCTGAGGGAATCCCTCGTGTCCATCGTCGGTCCCGACCGTGTCCTCGACCGGCCGGTGGACTTGATCGCCTTCGCCTCCGATGCGAGCTTCTACCGGCTCATCCCGAAGGCCGTGGCCTTCGCGGGGAGCGTGGACGAGGTCCGGGCCCTGTTCCGGCTCAGCCGCGAGCTCGGGATCCCCATGACCTTCCGCGCCGCCGGCACCAGCCTCTCGGGCCAGTCGGTGTCCGATGGCATCCTGGTGGAAGTGGCCCGCAACTGGCGCGGCATCCAGGTGCTGGAAGGCGGCGCCAAGGTGAAGGTGCAGCCGGGTGTCATCGGCGCCCATGTGAACCACGCCCTGCGCCCCTACCGGGCCAAGATGGGGCCCGACCCGGCCTCCATCAATACCTGCACCGTAGGCGGCATCCTCTCCAACAACTCCAGCGGCATGTGCTGCGGTGTCACCCAGAACGCGTACCACACCCTGGAATCCCTGACCTTCGTCCTGCCCTCCGGCACGGTGATCGACACGGCCGCTCCGGATGCGGATGCGCGCTTCCGCGAGGCGGAGCCGGAGCTGGCCGCAGGGCTCCTCAAGCTCAAGGCCGACCTGGAGGCCAACCAGCCCCTGGCCCAGCGCATCCGCGCCAAGTACAAGATGAAGAACACGACGGGCTACTCGCTCAACGCCTTCATCGACTACGAGCGTCCCGTGGACATCTTCCGCAACGTGCTGGTGGGTTCGGAAGGCACGCTGGCCTTCATCGCCGAGGCGGTGCTGAACTCCGTGCCCGACCTGCCGGTGAAGGTGACGGGCTTCCTGATCTTCCCCGACCTGCATGCGGCCTGCGCCGCCATCGTGCCCCTGCGCGACGCCGGCGCCGCGGCCCTGGAGCTGCTGGACCGGGCCTCGCTTCGCTCCGTGGAGAACCAGGCCGGCGTGCCCCCCACCATCAAGACCCTGCCTGAGGGCGCGGCCGCCCTGCTGGTGGAGTTCCAGGGCAAGGATGAGTCCGCCCGGGCCGAGCTGGAGCGCCTGGCCCTGGACGCCGCCGCCCACCTGACCCTGCTTGAGCCCGCCCGCTTCACGCATGACCCGGTGGAACAGGCCCTGATGTGGAAGATCCGCTCGGGCACCTTCCCGTCCGTTGGCGCCGTGCGCGCCCGTGGCACCACGGTGCTCATCGAGGACGTGGCCTTCCCCATCGAGAAGCTGGCCGATGCCGCCGTGGACCTCACCAAGCTCTTCGCCAAGCACCGCTATGACGAGGCCATCCTCTTCGGCCATGCCAAGGACGGGAACCTGCACTTCGTCATCACCCAGTCCTTCAATGACAAGGCCGCCGTGGATCGCTATTCCGCGCTCATCGACGATGTAGTCGAGCTGGTGGTCAAGAAGTACGACGGCGCCCTCAAGGCCGAGCACGGCACGGGCCGCAACATGGCGCCCTTCGTGGAAGCCGAGTGGGGCCCCGAGGCCAAGGCCGTCATGGAGCAGCTCAAGGCCCTGGTGGACCCCCTGCGCCTGCTGAACCCCGGCGTCATCCTCAACGCCGATCCCCACTGCCACCTGGCCGACCTCAAGCCCATGCCCGGCGTCGAGGAGGAAGTCGACAAGTGCATCGAGTGCGGCTACTGCGAGCCCAAGTGCCCCAGCCGCGAGCTCACCCTCACGCCCCGGCAGCGCATCGTCGTGCGCCGCGAGATGGCCCGCCTCGAGGGCACCCGCGAGAACCCGACCCTGCTGTCGTCGCTGCAGGAGGCCTTCCCCTACATGGCCCTGGACACCTGCGCCACGGATGGCCTCTGCGCCACCGCCTGCCCCGTGGGCATCGACACCGGCCAGCTCACCAAGCGGTTCCGCCGCGCCAGCCACAGCCGCCGCGCCCAGAAGATCGCCCTCTCCGTGGCCCGCAACTTCGCCACCGTGGAGCCGGCCATGCGGCTGGCCCTGCGCAGCGGACACATCGTCCAGAGCCTCTTCGGGCCCAAGGCCATGCCCTTCCTCACCCGAATCATGAAGTCCTTCGGCGCCTCCCACCAGTGGAGCCCGGAGATGCCCAAGCCCGCCAAGGCGCCGCTCCCCGTGACTTCCATGGAAGGCGCGCAGGCCATCTATTTCCCCGCCTGCCTCTCCCGAATGATGGGTCACCTGCCCGGTGAGCCCGAGGAGATGAGCCTGGTGGAGGCGCTGGTGAAGGTGTCGGCACGGGCCGGCTACCCGGTCCACATCCCCTTCGATGTGGAAGGCACCTGCTGCGGTGTGCCCTTCAGCTCCAAGGGCTATGACGAAGCCCACCGCTACACCATCAACCGCACCATCGAGAAGTTCTGGGAGTGGACCCAGCAGGGCCGCCTGGCCCTCGTCATGGACACCAGCCCCTGCACCTACGGCGTGCTCACCAGCCGGGGCTACCTCACGCCCGAGAACCAGGCGAAGTTCGACAAGCTCAAGATCCTCGACAGCACCGCCTTCGCCAACGATGTGCTGCTGCCCCGCCTCCAGGTGACCCGCAAGGTGGGTTCCGTGGTCCTCCACCCGGTCTGCTCCGTCACCAAGATGAACCTCCTGCCCAAGCTGGAGGGCGTCGCCAAGGCCTGCGCCGACAAGGTCGTGGTGCCCCGCGATGCCGGCTGCTGCGGGTTCGCCGGGGATCGTGGCTTCACCCACGCCGAACTGACCGCCTCCGCCACCAAGCACGAGGCCCGGGAGGTGAAGGCCGAGTCTTTCGATGGCTACTTCGCCAGCAGCCGCACCTGCGAGGTGGGCATGACCCGTTCCACGGGCCAGGTCTACCGAAGCTTCCTATACTTGCTCGAGTCCGCGACCCGACCGGAGGTCTCCAAGTGAACGGTACCAAGCCCAAGAAGGTCTACTTCTACGGCACCTGCCTGGTGGACCTGTTCTTCCCGGACGCCGGCATGGCCGGCATCCAGCTCCTGCGCCGGGCCGGCGTAGAGGTGGTCTTCCCCGAGGGCCAGACCTGCTGCGGCCAGCCCGCCTTCAACTGCGGCTACTGGGAGGAGGCCCGGGACGTGGCTCGCACCCAGGTGGCCCTGTTCCCCGAGGACCTGCCAGTCATTCTGCCCTCCGGCAGCTGCGCGGGCATGATGAAGGTCCACTATCCCGAGCTGTTCCATGGCCAGCCGGACGAGGCCAAGGTCCGGGCCTTCAGCGCCCGGGTCTACGAGCTGACCCAGTTCCTCGTGGACGTCCTGGATGTGAAGCTGCAGGATCTGGGCGAGCCTGTGAAGGTCACCTGGCACAGCTCCTGCCATGCGGTCCGCGACCTGGGCCTCAAGGGTGAGCCCCAGGCCCTCATCGGCCAGCTCGCGAACGTGGAGCTGGCGCCCCTCACCCGGGAATATGAGTGCTGCGGCTTCGGCGGCACCTTCGCGGTGCGTCACCCCGAAATCTCCGGCGCGATGGTCACCGACAAGATCGCGGACGCCACCGCCACCGGCGCCTCCCTCGTCCTGTCCACGGACGGCGGCTGCCTGATGAACGTGAACGGTGCGCTGGAAGCCAAGAGCAGCAAGCTCAAGGTCCAGCACATCGCCGAATTCCTGTGGGAGCGCACCCGTGCACGCTGAGAATGAAATCCACTTCCGCGATGCCGCCGCCAAGGCCCTGCTGGATCCCCAGCTCCGGGCCAACTTCCGCCGCGCCATGGACGGCCTCATCACCAAGCGCAAGGCCCAGTTCCCCGATCCGCGGGATCTCCAGGACCTGCGGGACCTCAGCACGGCCATCCGCTCCCGCAGCCTGCTCTGCCTGCCGGAGCTGCTGGAGCAGCTGGAGGCCAGCTGCTCCAGGAACGGCATCAAGGTCCACTGGGCCGAGACCTGCGAACAGGCGAACCAGCTGATCCTGGGCATCCTCCAGGCCAAGGGCGCCAAGACCCTGGTCAAGGGCAAGAGCATGGTCTCCGAGGAGATGCACCTCAATGCTTTCCTCGAGTCCAAGGGCATCGAGGCCCTGGAATCCGACCTGGGCGAGTACATCATCCAGCTGGATGGCGAGACGCCGAGCCACATCATCATGCCGGCCATCCACAAGAACAAAGATCAGATCGCCCGGCAGTTCAGCCAGAAGATCAAGGACGCGAAGTACACCGAGGATGTGGACGAGCTGACGGCCATGGCCCGCAAGGTGCTGCGCCAGAAGTTCCTCGACGCCGATGCCGGCCTCTCCGGCGTGAACTTCGCCGTGGCCGAGACCGGGACCCTGTGCCTGGTGGAGAACGAGGGCAACGGCCGCATGAGCACCCACGTCCCGCCTCTCCACATCGCCGTCATGGGCCTCGAGAAGGTCGTGGCGCGGCTGGAGGACGTGGCTCCGCTCTACGCCATCCTCACGCGCTCCGCCACGGGCCAGGCCGTGAGCACCTACTTCAACCTCATCACGGGCCCCCGCGGCGCCGGCGAGAAGGACGGGCCGCAGGAAGTCCACCTCGTCATCCTCGACAATGGCCGGTCGCGGATCTACGCCGACCCCCAGCTGCGCGCCACCCTGCGCTGCATCCGCTGCGGCGCCTGCATGAACCACTGCCCCGTGTACACCAGGGTGGGCGGCCATGCCTACGAGGCCATCTACCCCGGCCCCATCGGCAAGATCCTCACCCCGCAGATGGAGGGCGTCGGCGTCCGCCACGACCTCATCCACGGCTCCAGCCTCTGCGGCGCCTGCGGCGAGGTCTGCCCGGTGGAGATTCCCATCCCCGAGATCCTGGTGCGCCTGCGCCGGGAGGCCACCCACGACGACCTGGCCTCGACCGTCGCCGGCAAGGGCACGGGCCGCACGGCCACGGAGGACTGGGCCTGGCGCCTCTGGGCCGGCGTGCTCAAGCGCCCCGCCCTCTACCGCGTCGCCACCTGGTTCGCCACGCGCTTCGGGAAGGCCCTGCCCGCCAGCGCACCGCTGATCAGGAACTGGACCCAGTCCCGCACCAAACCCGTCCCGGCCCGCCGCTCCCTGAGCGAACGCCTCCGCGCCGAGGGAGTCAGCCATGAGTAGCCAGAACCCATCCGCCCCGGATTCCCGCAGCGCCATCCTCGGCCGCCTCCGCGCCGCTGGCGACTCCGGCCCCCTGCCCGCCCTGGACACCGCCGTGCTCGAGCGGCGCCAGTGGTCTGCCGCAGAGCGCATGACCCGCCTGCGGAAGGGGATGGAAGCCGTCCACACGGAATTCCTCGAAGCCACGCCCGCCGATTGGCCCACCGTCATCCGCGCCTTCTGCGAGCGCGAAGGGCTGAGGAACCTGCTCTACGGTCCCACCAGCGAGGCGGGTTCCGCCCTGGCTGCCGCCTGGGCGGCCGGCGGACCGCAGCTGAAGCCCTACGACCGCCCCGTGGAGGCCTTCAAGCAGGAGCTGTTCGGCGACATCGACGCCGGCTTCACCGGCACCGTGGGCGGCGTCGCCGAGACCGGCGGCCTGCTGCTGATGCCCGGCCCCGCCGAGCCCCGGCTCATGTCCCTGGTGCCGCCCGTCCACATCGCGCTGCTGCGGGCCTCCACCATCCAGGACAGCTTCTGGTCTGCCGTGAAGGCCCTGGGCTGGGGCCGGGCCCTGCCCCCCAACGCCCTGATGATCTCCGGTCCCAGCAAGACCGCGGACATCGAGCAGACCCTCGCCTATGGCGTCCACGGTCCCAAGCGCCTCATCGTGGTGCTCGTGGATGATCTGAAGTAGACGAAGACCCGCGCCCCCGCTACACTGCTCCTTCATGGCTGGGTAGCTCAGGTGGTTAGAGCGAGGGTCTCATAATCCCTAGGTCGGCAGTTCGAGTCTGCCTCCAGCCACCACCAAGAAGGTCGGAGCCACGGCTCCGACCTTCTTCTGTACGCTCGGCAGAGAAAGCAGACTCGAACTGCCGAGAAGCAGTGGCGGCCAGGTAGCCCATAGCGAGCAAGGCCCCAGCGGGGCCTGCGCAGCGTACATGGGCGTGGCCAGCCACGCGCCAGTTCGAGTCTGCTCCCCTCGTCCTGGGCGTACCTCGGTCGGAGTCAGTTGTCGGCTGCTGCCAAAATGCAGCCAATCCCAGGAATGGTGCCCATAGCGAGCAAGGCCCCAGTGGGGCCTGCGCAGCGTACATGGGCGTGGCCAGCCACGCGCCAGTTCGAGTCTGCTCCCCTCGTCCTGGGCGTACCTCGGTCGGAGTCGGTTGTCGATTGCAGCCCCTGAACCGCCTAAGCCGCGTCAATCGGACCCACGGGGCGCCGGGGCATCCGTGTGGCATTCCAGACCCGGAGGAGATGGGGTCTCGCCTGCTGGTACCAGTAGCGCACCAGGTCGATCCGCCGCCGGTCGGAGGCGCCGGCCAGGAAGGAGCCGTCGGCCTGGGCGAACGAGGCGTCGACTCCCGGCCCCAGGACATGAAACCGGGAAGGAGCCTGCGCTCCCGGCCCGATCTCGATCCGCAGGTCGCCCACGCTGCCGAGAGGCGCCCTCCCGAAGAGCAGCAGAGCCTCCGCCCCGTCGAAATAGACGCAGAGGCCGCTGTTCAGCACGGTGGCGAGATGCTCTTCAAATTCTTCGATCCGGGAGAACCCCCGCAGGCGATCGAACCGGAGGGACGGAGGGGCGCCGCCGGCCGGGAAACCCGGGGCAAGCGTCGACCGGGCCGGGCATCGGCGCCGGGTCCACGTCGAAAGGGAGGCCAGATAGGTCGGGGTGGTCTCGCGCTGGAGGTCGGTTGGGAGAGGTGGCATACCGGGTGAAGTCCTCACGGGAATCACCCATGAAACACGCCTTCGGCCCCTGCTGGTGGCAGAACCGGCTGAACGGTCATATCTGGCGTCCCAACGGGAGATCTCCCCCGATTATTCCTCCTGGAAGGGCCCGGCCTGTTCCTGGCCCCCTTCCCCTTCCCGCCTGGCGGCCCGCTTGCGCTCGGGGTACAGGGCGTCCGCGCAGTCCGGGCAGATGCCGTGGGTGAAGTCCGCGTCCGAATGGGCGGTGATGTAGTGCTCCAGCTGGTTCCAGTAGCCCGAGTCATCGCGGATCTTCTTGCAGCTGGCGCAGATGGGCAACAAGCCGGAGAGCTGCTTCACCTGGCCGAGGGCCGTCGACAGCGCGGCGTTCCGGGATTGGAGCTCCTCGGTCCGCTTGGCCACCAGGGCCTCCAGCTCGACTTTGCTGCGCGCCAGGGCCGCCACGCGGAGCCGCAGGATCACCAGGCCGAGTCCCAGGATGGCCAGGCCGCCAAGGCCCAGGGCCCACCAGGCCCGCCACCAGGGCGGGAGGACCCGGAAATCGAGGCTGGTCGCCGGACCGAAGACGCCATCCCTGGCCGCGGCACGGGCTTCGAACCGGTAGTGCCCGCCCGGCAGCGCAGGGTAGCGCACCAGGGGGGCGTCAATCTCCCGCCAGGCGTCCTCAAGGCCCAGCAGCCGCACCTGGAAGCGCGTGTCTCGTTCATCCAGGTAGGTGGGCGCCGCGACCCGGAAGGAGATGGTGGCTTCCTGGTGGGCGATCGGCGCGAGGTTCCCATAGGGGGGTTCCAGCCGCCGGGTCCCATAGGAGAGCTCGAGGATGTGCGCCGGTGCCGGCACCGGCTGGGGCCAGGCCCCGTCCGTCTCGTAGCGCACCAGCCCCGCGGCCGTGCCCACCCAGATGCGCCCGGACTCAGCCAGCAGGGCCTGGATGGCGCAGTCCTCGCTCACCATCCCATCCTCCTGGCCGATGTGGAGGGGCGGATCCAGGCGGTCCAGGCCCTGGTCCGTGGTGGCCCAGGTCTGCCCCCGTCCGTCCACCTCCACGGCGTAGACCTGGTTCGAGTGAAGGCCCTGGCCCTTGACGCGCTGCTCCAGCACGGTGAGCCGGTCCCCTTCCACACGGATCCGGGAGAGCCCCTGGGGCTCCTGGTAGTGCACCCAGGCGCTGCCGTCGGGCAGGAAGGCCATGCCGTAGAGGCCGAAAGGCCGGAGGCCATCCTTCTCCGTGAACAGCCGCCAGGGGCCCCTGCTGGCCTCTTTCAGGTACAGCCCCGCGGTCGTGGCGGCCCAGAGGCGGCCCCCAGCATCCTCCCGGATGCGGAAGACCCCGAGAGCGCCTGCACCTGCAGGTTTCACCTCCTGGATGAGGCGCTGCCCGGCCGGATCCCAGCGGAGGATTCCGGATCGGACATGGCTCAGCCAGACCTGGCCCCTGGAATCCACCATCACGCTGTTCACGGCGAAACCGAGGTCTCCCAGGGGCGCCACTTCAGCGGCCTGGTGCCCGGGCCGGAGCCAGAACGTGGGTCCGATGGTGCTGACCATCCACAGGGTGCCGGTCCGGTCGAGGGTCAGGCTCTTGATGCGGTGGCCCTCCGTGCCGGGAATCCGCGACGCGGCGGTGGCGGTCACCCGCCGGGCCCCGTCATCCGTGGCGGCCAGGAGCTCGCCGCCCGGCTGGCGGGTGATGGACCAGACCACTTCCCCGGAGATCCCGGACGCCAGGGCATGATTCCAGACCCGGCCGCCGCCCTGGAGCCGCGCCAGGGCGGTTCCCAGGACCCAGAGGGTGCCCTCCCGGTCCCGGAACACCGTGCGGACCCAGCGGAACGGCAGCCCTCCGGCCGCGTCCATGCGCTCGGTCTGATCCCCCGAGAGGTGCAGCGCCCCTGACTGGGTGGGAAGCCAGATGGAACCGTCGGCGTCCGTGAAGGGGACGCTGTTGGGGGAAAGGCTTGCGCCCAGCCTGTGGGACTGGTCCGAGAACCCGGGGGCTCCCGGCGCCTTCACGACCAGGCTCCTCCCGGAGCCTGCCCAGACCCGGCCGGCGCCATCCTCCACGACCATGGAGACTCCATCGGTCGGCAGGCCCTGGTCCGGTCCCCAGTCTTCCCGGGATCCACCGGGAAGGAAGGTGATGAGGCCCGCCTTCGTGCCCAGGTGCATGGCCCCCCGGGCCCCGGCTGCGAGGATGGCGACGAGGCCAGCCGGCCTGGGCGCCCGGAGTCGGAACTGCACGCCCTCCTCCTGGACGAACAGCCCCTCGGGGGTCATGGCCCAGAGTCGGCCGCGGTGGTCCACGGCGATGGTTTCGGCGGGCAGTGGGCCCGGCAGGCTGCCGAAGCGGGCCGGCTCGATGCGCCCCTCCCGGACCCGCACCAGGCCCCTCAGGGTGGCTGCCCACACACCGCCTTCCCGGGCGGGGAGCAGCCGATGGATGAACCCCGAGGGCAGCCCGTCCTCCCGGGTCCAGCGGCGGCAGTGTCCACCTTCGTAGCGCAGCAGGCCGCTTTCCGTCCCCAGCCAGAGGAACCCCTCCGCATCCTGGGTCAGGGTGGTGATGGCTCCGGAGGGCAGGCCCTGGGCCGGGCCCATGACCGCGAAGGGACGGCGCCAGCCCTCGGAGGCCAGGCAGAGGACCCCCAGCAGCCCCGCCACGATGATCCTGACCCATGCCATGCCCACTCCTGCCGTCCGTTCTCTATCGAAAGCTCCCGCGCCCCGGTTGACTATCGGGACCGTCAGCGCTGGCCCAGCACCCGCCGGTAGAGCGCTTCGTACTGGTCCACGATGGGCCCTTCCGCGAAGGTGCCCAGGGCCCGTTCCCGGGCCGCGTTGCCCATGGTCCGGCGCAGATCGTCATCGCGCAGGAGCTTCACCGCGTCAGCCGCCATGGCCTCGACATCGCCCATGGGCTCCAGGAAGCCGTCCACCCCGTGGCGCACCACCTCCGGCAGGCCCCCCACCCGGCTGGCGATGACGGGCACCCGGTGCCCCATGGCCTCCAGGGCCGCCAGGCCGAAGCTCTCCGTGGCGCTGGGCAGCAGGAAGAGGTCCGAGCAGGCCAGGACCGTGCCGATGTCCAGCTGCTTGCCCGTGAACCGCACCTCCGAGGCGAAGCCCCGGTCCCGGCAGTAGGCCTCGGCCTCCACGCGATCCGGCCCATCGCCCACCATCACCAGGCGGGCCGGAACCTCCTTGCGGACCCGCTCGAACACCCTGAGCACATCCATCACGCGCTTCACGGGCCTGAAGTTGGAGATGTGGGTCAGCACCGAGGTGGCCCTGGGCGCCAGCCAGGCCCGGCAGTCCGGACTCTCCTGGCCCGGGGGTTCGACGAAGTTCCCGATGACGTCGATGTCGCGATCCACCCCGAAGGTGCGGTAGGTCTCATCCCGCAGGTACTCTGAAACGGCGGTCACGCCATCGCTCTCCCGGATGGCCATCTTCACCATGGGGAGGTAGCTGGGGTCGCTGCCCACCACGGTGATGTCCGTGCCGTGCAGGGTGGTCACGACCTTCAGGCCCGGGATGGCCATGCGGGCCAGCAGGGCGGCCATGGCGTGGGGGATGGCGTAGTGCGCGTGGATGATCTCCAGGCCGTGGTGCTCCGCCACGTCCGCCATCTTGGAGCCCAGGGCGATGGAATAGGGGGCATCCTCGAAGAGCGGATAGGTGGTGGCCCGGACTTCGTGGAAATTGATGCGGTCCTCGAAGCCCACCAGGCGCGGCGGCACGCTGGGGCTGAGGATGTGCACCTCGTGGCCCCGGGCGGCCAGGGCCTTGCCCACCTCCGTGGCCACGACGCCCGAGCCGCCGAAGGTGCTGTAGCAGGAGATACCGATGCGCATGGGGAACCCTCTCTACCCGCTATGATGAACGGGTTCCCGGGATCCTGCCCATGCCCCTTCTCTTCGCCATCGCCTACCACGCCCTGACCCTGCTCAGCTGGCTGCTGATCGCGACGGCCCTGCTCTCCTGGTTCCCGGTCGACCCCAGGAACCGCTGGATCCGGCTGCTGCACGCCATTACCGACCCGGTGCTGCACCCCATCCGCGCCCTGGTCCCGCCCATCGGTGGAATCAGCCTGGACATCTTCATCGCCCTCCTGCTGCTGTGGGGGGTCCAGAAAGTTCTCGCCCAAGCCGTGGGTTCATGACACAGGAGGAGGCATGAAATACACCCCCCTCGACATCCAGCGCCGGGAGTTCGAAAAGGCCTTCCGCGGCATTGAGGAATCGGAGGTGCGGACCTTCCTCCATGAGGTGGCCGCCGAATGGGAGGAGCTCCTGGCCGAGAACCAGAAGCTGAAGGAGGAGATCCTCGACAGCCGGGAACGCCTCCGCCAGTACCAGGACCAGGACCGCATCTTCCGCGAGACCCTCCTCCAGGCCCAGCGCACCCGCGAGGATGTGCTGGACGGCGCCAACCGGGAGAAGGAGCTCATCCTCCGCGAGGCCCAGTTCAAGGCCGACGAGGTCATCCGCGATGCCCAGCAGCATGTGGTCGAGCTGGAGGTGCAGATCCGCAACCTGAAGATGGAGCGCACCCGGTTCGTCCGGGAGCTGGAATCCCTCATGGAGCGCACCCGCCGCCACGTCCAGGAGGAGGCTCCGGACATCTATATGGCCGCTCCCCCCACCCTGAACCTGGAGGGGCTCGACTTCAGCTCGCTCGACGAGCCCACCACCCAGGCGATCCCGCCCATCCGCCGGCCGAAGGCCTCGAGTTAGCTGTCAGCTTTCAACAGATAGCTGACAGCTGATAGCCATTCACTTGGAGTTCCCATGTCCCCCGCCGTCATCCTGAAAGTGCTCCGGAGCCCCATCGGCAAGTTCCAGGGGGGCCTGGCGCCCCTGGCGGCGCCGGATCTGGCGGCCCAGGTGGTGAGGGCCCTGCTGGCCGCCGTGCCGGGAGTGACTCCGACCGAGGCGATCTTCGGCAATGTCGTGAGCGCGGGCGTGGGCCAGGCGCCGGCCCGCCAGGCGGCCCTGCGGGGCGGCATGCCCTCCAGCGTCTCGGCCCTGACCATCAACAAGGTCTGCGGCAGCGGCCTCAAGGCCATCCAGCTGGCCGCCAACGCTGTGCGCCTGGGCGATCATGACGTGGTGCTGGCCGGCGGCATGGAGTCCATGTCCAATGCCCCCTACCTCATGCCCAAGCTCCGGGCCGGCGCCCGCATGGGTCACACCGAGGCCAAGGACGCCATGATCCTCGATGGCCTCTGGTGCGCCATGACGAACCAGCACATGGGCCACACGGGCGAGTTGGTGGCCGACAAATATGGCGTGAGCCGCGAAGCCCAGGACGCCTGGGCCGCCGAGAGCCACCGCAAGGCTGTGGCCGCCATGCAGTCCGGCGCCTTCCAGGCAGAGATCGTGCCCATCGCCGTGCCCGGGAGGAAGGGGGACGTGATGATCACGGAGGATGAGGGGCCCCGTCCCGACTCCACCCCCGAGTCCCTGGCGAAGCTCCGCCCCGCCTTCAAGAAGGACGGCACCGTCACCGCCGGAAATGCCCCCAGCGTGAACGACGGCGCCGCGGCGGCCCTGGTGACGACCGAGAGCTATGCCAAGGCCCACGGCCTGGCCGTCCAGGCCCGCATCCTCGGCACGGCCACTGCCGGTCTCGACCCCGAGTGGGTGCTCATGGCGCCCGTGGAGGCCATCCGCAAGGTGCTGGCCCAGGTGGGCTGGACGGTGGGCGACGTGGACCTCTGGGAGATCAACGAGGCCTTCGCCGTGCAGCTGGTGGCCACCATGAATGAGCTGAAGCTGCCGGCCGACCGCATCAACGTCCACGGCGGCGCCGTGGCCCTGGGCCATCCCATCGGGGCCTCCGGCGCCCGCGTCATGGCCACCCTGCTCCATGCCCTGGAGCGCCAGGGCAAGCAGCGCGGCGTCGCGGCGCTGTGTCTAGGGGGTGGGAACGCCATTGCCATGGCCGTCGAGCGCGTGTGATCCGGCGGCAAAGCCGCATGACAGAGAAAGGGCCCGGCATGCCGGGCCCTTTCTCTAGGCGAAATCTGGAACTAGAAGCTGTAGCGCAGCGAGACGCCCAGGATGTCGATGGTGGCCTTCATCGTGGCGCTAAGGCTGCCGCGGGTGAGGTTGTCGCCCGCCGAGGTCAGGTTGATCTTGCTGTCGCTGATGAACAGGTGGGTGTAGCCGACGTCGATGGTCGTCTTCTTGGACAGGTTGTAGCTCACGCCCAGGGAGAGCCACTTGCGGTCGTTGTCAGGGATGCGCGGGGTGCGATGGGCCTCATCCACGGCGCTCTGGTCATAGGCGAGACCGCCACGGACCGTCCACTCCTGGTTCACCTTCCAGGTGCCGCCCACGGAGTAGAACCAGGTGTTGCTCCAGTTCTCGGCCGTGACGGAATCCGCCAGCCCCGTGTCGAACTTCACGCGGAGTTCCTTGAAGCGGGACCAGGTGCTCTGGGCCACTTCGCCCTGGAGGGAGAAGGCAGGGCTCAGCTGCCAGTCAAAGCCCAGCGAGGCGGTGGCCGGGAGGGCGAGATCAGCCTGCCCCTTGCCGTTCCGGAGGCCGGCACCCTGCAGCGCCGCCAGATCCGTGGCGGGCATGGCGGCGGGATACTCGAAGGAGGCGTCGCCCTTGAGCGTCATGGTCATGGCGGCGGAGTAGGCGCCGCCCAGGCGGAACTCCTTGGTCGGCTGCCAGGTGAAACCCGCCTTCCAACCGTAGCCCCAGCCATCGCCCTTCAGGCCGGCCTTGCCGTCCCAGGCGCCGGGGATGGCGTACCCAGGGGTGCCGAAGGTGGCGCTGGGGGCGCCCATGGCGACGGTGGCCACGGGGCTGTTCTGGGTCGGACTGGGCGCCACGGGGGACATGCCGGCCGCAGCCAGCCCGCTGCCCACCTTCAGGGCCAGGGCCGTGCCGTAGTCCACGCCGTTGGTCAGCTCGGCATCAGCCTTGCGGGCGATGAAGGCCACGCCGAAGGAGAACTGGTCAGCCACCCGGTAGGCCAGGCTCGGCGTGATGTCGATGGTCTTCAGGTCGGACTTCAGCCCGTGGTAGCGGCCGATCCAGTTGGCGTCGTACTCGGTGGTGAGGCCGAAGGGGACATTCAGGGAGAGACCCAGCTTCAGGTCCTTGTTCACGCTGTACATGATGTTGAATTCAGGCAGGACGGCGGAGATTCCGGAGTTCGGATGGCTGGAGGCGCCGGAGATGGGGATCAGGCTCGTCGTGGTGTTGGGCACCACGTTGAAGCCGAGCGAAGTCAGGGCCGGCGTGCGGTTGGCCGACATGTCCTGGAGCTTCACGTCCAGGCCGACGTAGGTGCCGCCGAAGGAGAACTGCCAGCCGTCGTACTGGGTCATCACGGCGGGATTGAAGAAGAGGGCGCTGATGTCGCTGCCCCCCGCGCTGACACCGGCGAAGGCATTGCCCTGGGAGCTGGGGCTCTGCTCACGGAGCTGGAAACCGGAGGCCTGGGCCTGGGGAGCGAAGGCGCCGGCAGCGATGAGGGTCAACGCCGTGAGGGTGAGACGTGAACGGTGGGTCATGGGCGCATGGCTCCTAATCCCGGAAGTCCCGGGGTGGGTGGCTGTTGGCAGCCGTTTCTGAAGGGCAAGATGGACCACAATACCAAATCGATGCAGACCTGCAATCACTCCCGAGAGCCTACCCTAAGGAAAGATCGCGACCTATAGGTCACCATCACAGGAGCTGAGCAAGGCAGGCCGCCAGGCTCCTCCCCCCGGCCAGCTCCCGCACCAGAGCGGATCCGATGACCGGCGTGGCGCCCATGGCCCGCACGGCGGCGAGGCTGACCGCATCGGACAATCCGAAACCCACGGCGAGCGGGCGCGCCGTGAACGTCCCCAGGTCCGCCATGCGCTCCCGCACCGGCGCCAGGTCCGTCCCCTGGCCTGCGCCCGTGACGCCCAGCCGGGCCACCACATAGGCGAAGCGCTGGGCGAAGGGCGCCAGAGGGCCCGGATCCGGGCGTTCGTCCAAAATCTGCCGGGCCCGCTCCAGCGTCGTGGTGGGCGCCAGGAGCGGCACCATGGGATAGCCCGCCGCCCGCAACTCCGCCTCGAAGGTGGGCTCCTCCCCGAAGGGCAAATCCACTACCAGCAGCGCCTTCACCGGCGTGGGACCCAGCAGTGTCTTCAGCCGCTCCGCGCCGATCTGGAGCAGGGGATTCAGGTAGGTGAAGAGGATCAGGTCCGGGCTGTCCGTGAGCCCCGCCAGGGCTTCCAGCACCCGGACTGGCGTGGCACCCCTTGCGATCGCGCGGTGCGCGGCCGCCTGGAGCACAGGGCCGTCCGCGATGGGATCCGAGTGCGGCAGGCCGAGTTCCAGGGCCTCGATGCCAAGGGCCCTGGCCTCGGAAAGCAGGCGCGGCAGCACGTCCAGCGAGGGGTCGCCGGCCATGAGGAAAGGCAGCAGTGAGTTCATGTCAGATCCCCAGGCGTGACTGGTAGGTGGACAGGTCCTTGTCGCCGCGGCCGCTTAGCCCCAGCAGGATCGTGGCGGCGCCTTCGGCGGCCAGCGCCGGCAGCAGGGCCAGGGCATGGCTGCTCTCCAGCGCGGGGAGGATGCCTTCGGCCTCGCAGAGCAGGCGGGCACCGGCCAGCGCCTCGTCGTCGGAAGCGCGACGGACCTCCACTTCGCCGTCGAGCGCGAGTGCCGCCAGCTCGGGCCCCAGGGCCGGGTAGTCCAGTCCCGCGCTGATGCTGGCGGTCTCGGCCGTGTGGCCGTGCTCATCCTGGAGCAGCAGGGTCTTGCAGCCGTGCAGCACGCCCGTGCGTCCGCCATCGAGGCGGGCCGCGTGCTCGCCAAGCCCGTGGCCATGGCCGCCGGCCTCCACTGCGACGCGGCGCAGGCCATCGCCCAGGAAGGGCACCAGCAGGCCCAGGCCGTTGCTGCCGCCGCCCGCGCAGGCGAGGACGGCATCCGGCAGCGCGCCCGACTGTTCCAGCACCTGGGCACGGGCCTCCTCGCCGATGACGGTCTGGAAGGTCCGCACCATGGTCGGGAAGGGATGCGGCCCCAGGGCCGAGCCGAGAATGTAGTGGGCCCGGTCGCAGCGGCCCGCCCAGGCCCGCAGGGCCTCGTTCACGGCCTCCTTGAGGGTGCCCTGTCCCGCCGCCACCGGCTCGACCTTGGTGCCGAAGAGCCGCATGCGGGCCACGTTCGGCGCCTGGCGGGCCATGTCCGTGACGCCCATGTACACGGTGCAGGTCAGGCCCAGGCGCGCGCAGGCCGCCGCGGTGGCCACGCCGTGCTGGCCCGCGCCGGTCTCTGCGATGATCTCCGTCTTGCCCATGCGCCGGGCCAGCAGGGCCTGGGCCAGGGCGTTGTTGATCTTGTGGGCGCCGGTATGGGTGAGGTCCTCGCGCTTGAGGAAGAGGGCCTTCAGACCAAGCTGTGCGGCCAGACGCGGTGCGGGTGTGAGGGGCGTGGGTCGGCCCACGAAGTGCCGCAGCTCGGCCTTCAATTCCGCCAGGAAAGCCGGATCCGCCCAGGCGGCGCGGAAGGCGGCCTCCAGATCCAGCAGCGGCTGCATGAGGGTCTCCGGGGCGTAGCAGCCGCCAAGCTGCTGCGAACCGAAGCGCGTGGGGAGCGTGAACGAATCAGTCATGGGTACCCTTTCCGGCCGAGGCTTCAAGTCTCACGGCCGCTACGAACGCGGCCACCTTCGATGGGTCTTTGACGCCGGGCGAGGCTTCCAGCCGGCTGGCCGCGTCGAAGCCCCGCAGGTGCGGGCGGGCGCCTGCGGGAAGCTGAGCCGAGCGGTTGGTGAGATTGGCGCCGTCCAGGCCCCCCGCGAGGAGAAAGGGGCCCGGAGGCGGGAAGGCCATGGCATGCCCCTGCCCCGAGCCACCGGCCACGCCCGTCCGGGCCGGGCTGGACTCCCACAGGTAGAGGTCCGCGGACAGGGGCGCCTGGTCCGGTTCATCGGCCCAGGGCAGCAGGATGAAGAGGCCCGCCTCACGGAGCAGCGCGAGGCCCCGCTCACGCTCCGCCAGTGGCAGGTACGGCTGGACCCGACGGAAGCCATGGCTCCGGGCCGCGTCCAGGATCGTCTCCCCGCGCTCCGCCACCATCACCAGGACGGCCCGGTCGGTGAAGGCCTCCGCCACGGACAGATCGCCGCAGTGTCGCGGGCTGGGCGGATGGGACACGAAACCCAGCAGGTCCGCGCCCTGCCCCGCGGCGAAAGCGGCATCCTGCGCGGTGGTGAGACCGCACACCTTGGCCAGCAGGCTCATCGCGCCTCCTGGCGGAGGTCCGCGAAGATGCGCTCCAGGAAACCTTTCGGATCAGGGCTCCGCATGAGGGCTTCGCCGATGAGCACGGCCTCGAAGCCCGCCCGCAGGGAGGCCTGGGCGTCCTCGGGGGTGGCGAGGCCGGATTCGCGGACCAGCACGGCTTCGGGGAACGCCTTCCGCAGGGGCGCGGCGGTGGGCTCGCCCAGGGTGAACGTGGAGAGGTCCCGGGCGTTGATGCCCACCATGCGGGCTCCGGCCTCCTGGGCGAAGGGGACCTCGGTGAGGTCATGCAGCTCCACGAGGGCCTCCAGCCCGCGCAGGCGGGCGGCCTCGGCGAAGGCCGCCGTATGTCCCTTCAGCACCCGGACGATGAGCAGCACCGCCTCGGCGCCGCAGGCTTCGGCCTCGGCGAGCTGGGTCTCGGAGATGACGAAGCCCTTGTAGAGACGCGGCAGGCCAAATTCCGCCGCGGCGGTCAGATGGGCCGCCGCTCCGCGGAAGTAGGCTGGTTCCGCCAGGATGGAGAAGGCTGCCGCGCCCCCCTCGCGGTAGGCCTGGAGCTGGGCCTGGAGGGGCGTGCCGGCCGCGAACGGGCCCAGCGAAGGCGAGGCCTGCTTGTACTCGGCGATGACGGCGCCACCCCGGGCGGCGGCTTCCCGTCGCAGAGCCGCTTCGAAGGAGCCGGGCCCCTCCAGGCGCGCGCGGACCGGCGGTGCCGTTGGCGTTGCCTGGGAGAGGCGGGCAAGTTCAGATACCAGTACCCGCTGGAGATGTGAACTCTTGGGCAGTCCGGTGCCCCGGACAAGGGAGGTGGGATCAGGCAGGCGACTCACGGCTGCACCCCCGTCATGGGAAACGGCAAGGTGAAGCCGTGATCGAGGGTGGCCCGCAAGTCGCGGAAGGTATGGGCCAAGCCATCCAGCGAACCGCCCTGATGCAAGACCAGTCCCAACGCGGCCTGCAAGGCCACGGCGTCCGCCACGGCCGGGCGGAACTCCGCGTGGCCGGCCCCACCGAAGATGCCGCGGGCCACGGCCAGAGCCTCGCCCCGGTCGGCCACCCGCAGCGCGTGGCGGTCGGGCTGGGTGATGCCCAGCTCCCGGGGGACGATCACCTGGGGTGCCAGGACCCGTCCCTCCCCCACCGCCACCACCGTCGTGGGGCCTTCAATGGAGGCTTCGTCGAGCCCCTTCCCTTCCGCGTCCTTGCCGTGGATGACGAAGGCCCGCTCCAGGCGGGCGCGCCGGGCCAGGGCTCCGGCCATGGGGGCCAGCAGCTCCTCGCGCGCCACGCCCAGCACCTGCAGGGGCGGATGCCCGGGATTCAGCAGCGGCCCCAGCAGGTTGAAGATCGTGGGGATGCCCAACCGCCGGCGGATCTCCCGGAGACGGCCCAGCAGCGGGTGGTAGGCCGGCGCGAACAGGAATGCGAACCGGCGCTCCCGGAGGTCTGCCTCCAGGTCCGGGACCGCCCGGGAGAGGTCGTAGCCCAGGGCCTCCATCAGGTCGGCACTGCCGCAGACACCGGTGGCGGCTCGGTTCCCGTGCTTCACCACGGGTACGCCGAGGGTCGGGAGGAACAGCGCCGTGAGGGTGCTGAGGTTGGCGGTGGATGCCCCATCACCGCCCGTCCCCACCACATCGATGGCGCCGCGGGGCGCTTGCGGGAAGGGCACCGCCACCTCGAAAAGCGAATCCGCAAAGGCGGCCAGCTCGTGGGCCTCGGGCACCCGCTGGGCCAGCAGGGCCAGACAGGCCCCTACCAGGAGGGCGTCCGTGTCCTGGTCGATGAAGATGTGCATGAGCTCCGAGGCCGTGGCCTCAGGCAGCGGGCGGATGGGGTTGTGGGTGGTCAGCAGGGTCATCGGGAGGTGTCCTTAGGGGGCGTTAGGGGAAAACCAGCGCGGTTCTGGGCTTCCCCTTAGGGCCCCTTATGCCGCCCAGTCGATCGGAACGAATCGATGGTCTGGGAAGGCGGCGTGGAGAGGCGGAGGAAGTTCGCGAGCATCGCCGGGCCGTCCGGCGTGAGGATGCTTTCGGGGTGGAACTGCACGCCCCAGCGGGGCAGCTCGCGGTGGGCCATGGCCATGATCTCGCCACCAGGGCTGCGGCCGGTGACGCGCCAGCAGGCGGGCAGCGTGGCCGCATCCGCGATGAGGCTGTGGTAGCGGCCGACGGGAAGCCCCATGGGCAGGCCCTGGAAAAGTCCCGTCCCGTCGTGCTCCAGGGCTGTGGCCTCGCCATGCAGGGGCTCGAGGGCCCGGACGACCCGGCCACCTGTAGCCGCGGCCAGGGCCTGGTGCCCCAGGCACACACCCAGCATCGGGATGTCCCAGTCGGAGCCCGCCAGGGCCATGTGGGCCGGGCTTTCCGTGGGATGGCCGGGCCCCGGCGACAGCACCACAGCCTCGGGCCGGAGGGCCTTGGCCTCCTCGAGGGTGATGGCGTCATGGCGGACGACCTTTACCGGCGCGCCCAGCGTCTCGAAGGCCTGCACCAGGTTGTAGGTGAAGGAATCCAGGGCATCAACGAGGAGGATCATCGGGCGGCTCCGGGCAGCTGGACACCGAGGGCCTGGGCGATGGCGCCCAGCTTGTGCAGGGTTTCGAAGTATTCGGACTCGGGCTTCGAGGCCCGCACCACGCCGGCCCCGGCCTGAATGTAGGCCACGCCGCCCGCATAGACCGCCGTGCGCAGGATGAGGGCCGTGTCGAGGGCGCCGTCGGTCCCCAGGCGCAGCAGCACGCCGCCGTAAGGGCCGCGCACCTCCCCTTCCAGTTCTGCGATCCGCTGGCAGGCGCGGAGCTTGGGGGCGCCGCTCACGGTGCCTGCGGGGAAGGCCGCCGCCAGCACGTCCAGGGCATCCACGCCGTCCCGGAGCTTTGCCTTCACGGTGGTGGTGAGGTGCAGCACGTGGCTGGTGCGCTGGAGAGCCAGGGGCTTCTCCACGCGGACCCCGCCGGGAACGGCCACGCGACCCAGGTCGTTGCGGGCCAGATCCACCAGCATCTGGTGCTCGGCCAGCTCCTTGGGATCGCGCTGGAGGGCCTCGAAGCGGGCGGCGTCCTCCTCGGCGCTGCCACCGCGCGGCACGGTGCCGGCGATGGGCAGGGTCTCGGCTTCGTCGCCCTGCACCCGCACCAGCATCTCCGGCGAGGCACCCACCAAGGCGAAGCCCTCCCACTCCAGCAGGAAGCCGTAGGGGCTCGGGTTCAGGCGGCGGAGGCGGCGATAGGCCTCCAGCGGCGGCGGCGGGTTCTCGATGCGGAACCGCTGGCTGGGCACCAGCTGGTAGATGTCGCCGTCCAGGATGAGCTCCTGGGCCGTCCGCACGGCGCCTTCGTAAGCCCCCCGGGTCATCTGCGCGATGGCCCGGGGGGTGGAGGCGCCGGGCCCGGGATCGCGCACGCCCGCCAGCAGCCGCGCCCGAAGGTCCCGCAGGCGGCGGAAGCCGGCTTCGGCATCCACGTCCACGGTCTGCAGCTCCGCCACCTGGTGCAGATGGTCGAAGACCAGGGCCACGTCGAACCGCCGTACCCACAGGCCCGGCAGGCCCAGGCTGTCCCTGGCCGGCTGGGGCAGCGTGGGCTCCAGGGCACCCACCGCCTCGAAGCCCAGGTAGCCCGCGCAGCCCACACCCACCGGGAGGGTTTCCTTCAGGGCCGGCAGCTCCGCTGCGGGATCGGTGACCGTGTCCGACGGGGGTCCACCGGCCAGGACCCGCAGGGCTTTCACCCAGCCCCTCGCGGGTGGGTCCAGGCGGCACTCGGCGGGGCCCTCCAGCAGCACGAAGCTGTGGCGGCCCACCCGCTCGCCCTGGTCGCAGGACTCCAGCAGCAGGCTGGCGCCCGCCGGGCGGAGGGCCAGGTAGGCGGCCAGGGGCGTGAGGAGGTCCGCGGGGAAGGGATGGCGGAGCAGGAGCCTGGATTCAGGAGCCATGGTTGTCGTCCACATGCAAAAAAGCCCGACCATGGGGTCGGGCTCGGAGGGTCCGGGGTGGCGTCGGCCGCTAGGCCTCGCGCAAGGAGCCGTCCAAGCCCGTACGCCACCACCAAGCCCCGTGAAGGAGGCCCTGGCGGAGGGTCGGGAAGGACAGCGGCATGGAACCGATGAAACCCCATCGGCGCGGGCCCTGTCAAGTGTGGTTTGATGAAGGATTGCTTGCGGACGGCCATGACCGAGGATCGCCCTACCACCATCCATGCCGAGGACGCTCTTGCGCCCAGGAACCCCTGGCGGTTCCTCCGTCCCGGCCTGCCCGGCGGCTTCAGCCGCTGGGGCTGGGGCCTCATGGCCGGCTGGATGCTGGTGCTGCTGGGCCCCGTCCTGGGCTGGGCCGGCCACCTGCGCCGGGCCGCGGGCTGGAGCGCCCTGCCCAGCCACTGGGGCGAGCGCATCAGCGCCCGCGACATCTGGGAGCTGTGGGAGAACGGCGGCCTCCAGCACCGCCTGGCGAACTCGCCGACCGTGCATCTCTTCGGCCTGGGCCTCGTGATCGTGCTCTGGTGCGGCTGGCGCATGCAGGCAGAGCGGGCGGGCCTGCAGGCCCGCCTCGGGTCCTGGCTGCTGGGCGCCCTGGACACCCTCCTCATCGGCTTCCTCCCCGTGGGCCTCGTGGCCTGGCTCGGGGATGTGGCGCTGGCCTGGCTGGGCCAGCTGGGCATCGACGGGCTCGGCTGGATGGCCTTCTTCGGACGTCCCCTGTTCTGGATGGCCGCCGTGGCCGCCCTGAACCTCCAGTGGTGGTTCTGCCGCCTGGGCCGCGCGGCCGGGCCGCTCCGCGGCTACCGGCACCATCTGGCCGACTGCTTCCTGCGGCTGTGGACGCATCCCGTCCAGTGGGGCCTACTCTCCCTGGGCGGCGCCGCACTGCGGGGGTTCCTGCCCTTCCTGGTCCTGGTCCTGGCCTGGCGGATGGGGGGCGGCACCACCTTCCGCGTGGGGCTGTTTCTTGGCCTGCAACTGGCCGTCACCCTGCTCAACGGCTGGCTCATGGGCTGGCTCCTGCGCGCCACCGCCCTGTTCTGGGCCCATGATGTCGAGGTGCGGGACGCCCGCGCCGCCGTGAAGGATCTCCCCCGTGAAGCTGCGATCAACTAGCGTATTCCTGTCCCTTGCCCTCCTGCCCATCCACCTGGCGGCGCAGCCGCCCAGCGTGAAGGCCGAGGTGGTCCCCATCACGGAGGCGACCCCCGACGATCCGGAGGTCCAGAAGGTCATCGCCCCTCTGGCGGAGGAGATCAAGGCCAGCTTCGGCCTGCCTCTGGTGCAGGCGCCCCAGGGCGTGTTCCGTGGGCGGCGGGGAGAAGAGAACCTCCTGGGCTACTGGGTGTCGGACGTCATGCGGCAGGCCGCCCAGCCCCTGGTGGGCGCCCCGGTGCGCTTCGCCATCACCAATGCCGGCGGCCTGCGGGCCAACCTGCGCCCCGGCCAGCTCAAGGTGGGGGACATCTTCGAGCTGATGCCCTTCGAGAACGAGCTGGTCGTCATCGAGCTCACCGGCGCCGAGGTCATCCAGGTGGTGAAGGAGGGCCTGCTCCGCCGTGGCGGCGAGCCCTGTTCCGGCGTGAAGGTGAAGGTCGAGGGCACGCCCCAGCAGGCCACGCTCACCGTCACCTGGGAGGACGGCAGCGCCATCGATCCCGCCGCCATGGTGAAGGTCGCCACCACCGACTACCTCTACCTTGGCGGCGACTCCATCCCCACGCTGAAGAAGGGCCGCAAGCCCTTCACCACGGGGGTCACCCTCCGGCAGATGCTGTTGGACGAGTGCGCGGCCATGGGCAAGGCGGGCAAGGAGCTGCTGGCCCCGGCGCCAGGCCGCTATACGGTGCCGGTGCCGATCCTGGAAGCCATCCGCGACAAGACGTTCAAGCTTTAGGAATGCCCATGGACCGCCGCCATTTCCTCGCCTCCCTCGGTGCCGCCGCCGTTGCCTCCCGGGTGCCCCTGAAGGCCGCGGACGGCCCGGCCGCGGGCCGCATCACCCTGCTGCACACCAATGACACCCACTCCCGCATCGAGCCCTTCGGCCCAGGCAACGGCGCCATCAGCGGCAAGGGCGGCATGGCCCGGCGGGCCACGCTGGTGAAGCAGCTCCGGAGCCAGCTGGGTTCCGTGCTGCTGCTGGACGCGGGCGACACCTTCCAGGGCACGCCCTATTTCAATCGCTACAAGGGTCGGCTCGACTACCAGCTCATGCGGATGATCGGCTACGACGCCACCACCCTGGGGAATCACGATTTCGACAACGGGGTGGGGATGCTGGTCGAGGCCATGGCCTCCATGGAACAGCTCCAGCACAAGAACCCGCCCTTCGCCTTCCTGAACTGCAACTTCGACTGCAAAGGCGCACCGGAACTGGCCAGACGGGTCCGCCCCTACCTCATCCGGGACTTCCCTGGCGTGAAGGTGGGAATCACGGGGGTGGGCGTGGCCTTCGCCGGGCTGGTGGCCCCGAAGAACCACGAGGGCATCGCCTGGAAGGACCCCTACGAGAGCCTCAAGCCTGTGGTGAAGCGCCTCCGCGAGGTCGAGAAGGTGGATCTGGTGGTGGTCCTCTCCCACCTCGGCTACGACAACAAGGATGGGGCTCCCGATGACCTGCGGATGCCCGGCCAGGTGGCGGGCATCGACGCCATCATCGGTGGGCACAGCCACACCTTCCTGGAGGCGCCTGTGAAGGTCAAACAGGCCCAGGGCGAGACCCTCGTCTTCCAGGTCGGGTTCGGTGGCGTGAACCTGGGCCGCATGGACTTCACCCTGGCTCGCGGCGGGGTGAAGGCCGCCTCCGGGGCTGCCATGCCGGTGGTCGGATAAGTCGCCTGGCGTGACGGAAGTCCCAATTCCCCGTTCCCACAGGGAAAGCCGCTTGAAGGCGGGCATCCCCCGTGGGAGCCTGCCTGGAATGCCCTGAGCCGGACCAGCGGGGGTGGCGAGTCATCCAGGCCCCGGCGGCGCCGTAAAAGCCCAAAGGAGAGCCTATGACCACGCAGAAGATCATCTGGACGGAGATCGACGAGGCGCCCGCGCTGGCGACCTACTCCCTGCTGCCCATCATCCAGGCCTTCACGAAGGGCACCGGCATCGCCGTCGAGACCTCCGACATCTCCCTGGCGGGCCGCATCCTCGCGACCTTCCCCGAGAACCTGACGCCGGCCCAGCGCGTTCCCGACAACCTGGCCCAGCTGGGCGCCCTGGCTCTGAAGCCCGAAGCCAACATCATCAAGCTCCCCAACATCAGCGCCTCCATCCCCCAGCTCATCGCGGCCATCAAGGAGCTGCAGTCCCAGGGCTTCGCCATCCCCGACTACCCCGAGCAGCCCACGGAGGAGGTGGAGAAGGCCATTCAGGCCCGCTATGCCAAGGTGCTGGGCAGCGCCGTCAACCCGGTTCTCCGCGAAGGCAACTCCGACCGCCGGGCCCCCCTCTCCGTGAAGAACTTCGCGAAGAAGCACCCCCACAAGATGGGCGCCTGGAGCCCCGAGTCGAAATCCCGCGTGGCCTACATGCACGGCGGCGACTTCTATGGCAGCGAGACCTCCACCACCCTCCCGAAGGCCACGACGGCCCGCATCGAGTTCGTGGGCGCCGATGGCGCCGTGAAGGTCCTGAAGGAGAAGCTGCCCCTGAAGGAAGGTGAGGTGCTGGACGCCTCGACGATGAACGTCCGGTCCCTCCGTGCCTTCTATGCGGAGCAGATCGACAAGGCCCGGGAGGAAGGGCTCCTGCTCTCCCTGCACCTGAAGGCCACCATGATGAAGATCTCCGATCCCGTCATGTTCGGCCACGCCGTGTCGGTCTTCTACCACTCCGTCTTCGAGAAGCACGCTTCGACGCTGAGGGAACTGGGCGTGAACACCGCCAACGGGCTTGGCGATGTCTACGCCAAGATCCAGGCCCTGCCCGAGGCCCAGCGCGCGGCCATCGAGGCGGACATCCAGGCGGTCTACGCCACCCACCCCGCTCTGGCCATGGTGGACTCTGACAAGGGGATCACCAACCTGCACGTGCCCAACGATGTCATCGTCGACGCCTCCATGCCGGTGGTGGTGCGCGATTCCGGCAAGATGTGGGGATCTGACGGCAAGCTCCACGACACCCTCGCCATGATTCCCGACCGCTGCTACGCCACGATGTACCAGACCATCATCGAGGACTGTCAGAAGCACGGCGCCTTCGATCCCGCCACCATCGGCAGCGTGCCCAACGTGGGCCTCATGGCGCAGAAGGCCGAGGAGTACGGTTCTCACGACAAGACCTTCTTCGCCCCGGCCGCCGGGACCATCCGCATCGTGGACGAGTCCGGTGCCACCCTCCTCACCCAGACTGTGGAGGAAGGCGACATCTTCCGGGCCTGCCAGGCCAAGGACGCCCCCATCCAGGACTGGGTCAAGCTGGCCGTCACCCGCGCCCGCCTGACCGGCGCCCCCGCCATCTTCTGGCTGGACAAGGAGCGGGCCCACGACGCGCAGGTCATCGCCAAGGTCGAGCGGTACCTGAAGGACCACGACACCAAGGGCCTGGATATCCGCATCCTGGCCCCCGTGGAGGCCATGAAGGTCTCCGTGGAGCGCATCCGCGCCGGCAAGGACACCATCTCCGTCACCGGCAACGTGCTCCGCGACTACCTCACGGACCTGTTCCCCATCATCGAGTTGGGCACCAGCGCCAAGATGCTCTCCATCGTGCCCCTGCTGGGCGGTGGCGGCCTCTTCGAGACCGGCGCCGGCGGCTCCGCCCCCAAGCATGTCCAGCAGTTCCAGAAGGAGGGCTACCTCCGCTGGGACTCCCTGGGCGAGTTCAGCGCCTTCTGCGCCTCCCTCGAGCACGTGGCCAACGCCTTCAAGAACGCCAAGGCCGGCGTACTGGCGGAGACGCTGGACCAGGCCATCGCCAAGTTCCTCGACAACGACAAGTCCCCCGCCCGCAAGGTGGGCCAGATCGACAACCGCGGCAGCCACTTCTACCTGGCCCTCTACTGGGCCCAGGCCCTGGCCGGGCAGACCAAGGACGCCGAGCTCCAGGCCCGGTTTGCCAAGGTCGCGCAGCAGCTCGGCGCCAACGAGGCGAAGATCAACGAGGAGCTGATCGCGGCCCAGGGCAGGCCCGTGGACATGGGCGGCTACTACCACCCCGACAAGGCCAAGACCGGCGCCGCCATGCGCCCCAGCGCGACCTTGAACGCAATCATCGACGCGATGTAGCCGAGGATTCTCCAGGGGACGAAGTCCGCCCTGCAAAAAACGGCCCGCGAACGCGGGCCGTTTTTTGCAGGTCAGAACAAGCCGACGATTCTTCCGGTCTCCGGATCGATATCGACGTCGTAGAAGCCCGGCCGCGTCGGCAAGCCGGGCATGGTGGCCATCTTGCCGAGCAGTGGATAGAGGAAGCCCGCCCCGGCGCTGATGCGGATGTCCCGCACGGGGATGCGGAAGCCCGTGGGGACGCCCTTGAGGGCGGGGTCGTGGCTGAGGCTCAGGTGCGTCTTGGCCATGCAGATGGGCAGGCGGTCGTAACCCAGGCGCGTGTAGGCCTCGATCTTCGCTTCGGCCTCGGGCCCATAGTCCACGCCGTCGGCGCCGTAGATCTCCCGGGCGATGGTCTCGATCTTCTGCTTGATGGGTTCGTCCACACCGTAGAGGAAGCGGAAGTCCGAGGGCCGATCGCAGACGCGCATGACGGCCCGGGCCAGATCCAGGGCCCCTTCCCCGCCCTGGGCCCAGTTGCGGCAGACCACGGCATCCTCGGCGCCGCTCTCCAGCGAGGCCCGGCGCACCAGGTCCAGCTCGGCGGGGCTGTCCGTGGCGAAGCCGTTGACGGCCACCACCACAGGCACGCCGAACTTCCGGGCGATGCGGATGTGGTGCAGCAGGTTGGGCAGGCCCCGGCGCAGGAGGTCCAGGTTCTCCTCCACGTAGACGGGATCCAGCGGTTTCCCGGCCACCACCTTGGGACCGCCGCCGTGCATCTTGAGGGCGCGCACGGTGGCCACCAGCACCACCGCATCGGGCACCAGTCCCGAGACGCGGCACTTGATGTCGAAGAACTTCTCCATGCCCATGTCGGCGCCGAAGCCCGATTCGGTGATCACGTAGTCCGCCAGCTTGAGGGCGATCTGGTCCGCCAGGATGGAGCTATTTCCGTGGGCGATGTTGGCGAAGGGCCCCGCATGCACGAAGACCGGCGTGCCCTCCAGCGTCTGCATGAGGTTCGGTTTGAGCGCGTCCTTCATGAGGACGGTCATGGCGCCAGCCACGCCGAGATCCTCGGCGGTGATGGCTTCACCCCGGCGGTCGAGGCCGACCACCATGGCCCCAAGCCGGCGCCGCATGTCCTCGAGGCCCGTGGTGAGGGCCAGGATGGCCATGATCTCGCTGGCCACGGTGATGTCGAAGCCCGTCTCCCGGGCGAAGCCCTGCTCTTCGTCGCCCCGGCCCACGGTGACGCCGCGCAGGAACCGGTCACTGGTATCCAGCACCCGGCGCCAGGTCACGGCGGCGGGGTCGAGGTCCAGGCGGCAGATCCGTCGGCGCTCCTCTGTGGTGAACCTGTCCGGGTCGCCCTGGGTGATGCCCAGCTTCGCGCAGCGCAGTTGGAGCGAGCGCGGGAACTTCCTGCCGCCTTTCCCCTTCGGGAAAATCCGGTCGAACAACTGCTCGTCCGTGGCCCCGGCCTCATGCAGGATGCGGGCGTCGATGGCCGCGGCGCAGAGGTTGTGGGCGGCGGTGATGGCGTGGATGTCCCCGGTGAGGTGGAGGTTGAAGTCCTCCATGGGGATCACCTGGCTGTAGCCGCCGCCCGCCGCACCGCCCTTGATGCCGAAGGTCGGCCCCTGGCTGGGTTGCCGGATGCAGGTGATGACGCGCTGGCCCAGATGGGCGCCGAGGGCCTGGCTGAGCCCCACGGTGGTGGTGGTCTTGCCCTCTCCCAATGGTGTCGGAGTGATGGCAGTGACATCGATGTATCTGCCATCGGGGCGCGAGCGCAGACGCTCCAGTACCTCCAGCCGCACCTTGGCCTTGGTGGGGCCATAGAACTCCAGCTCGCCCTCCTGGAGACCCAGCTCCGCGCCCACGAGGGCGATGGGCTTGAGAGTGGCCGCCTGGGCGATATCCAGGTCCGAGGGCACGGGCGTCCTGGGCTGCAGGGCCGTGGGCGTGAAGGGCCGCGTGACGGTAGCCATGCCGTCTCCTCGAAAAGATCCACCTCAACTATAAGTAAAAAACGACTGAATGGTCATCATTGAACCGCGTTTGTTGATTCCCATCACAGCCGCATCCATGCTGGATCCATGCGTCGGTTGAAAGAGGTCGTGACCCACCGGTTCCGCGAGAAGGCCTCCGTCTTCCTCACGGAGCTGCACCCTGCCCGGGATGCGGCGGAGCGGTCGGCCGTGCTGGCCACGCTGCGCAAGCGCGACTTCGACGCCACGCACCACTGCAGTGCCTGGCGGGAGGGCGTCCCCGTCACCGCCCAGGGGGCGGATGATGACGGCGAACCCTCTGGAACCGCCGGGCGGCCCATGCTGGCGGTCCTCGAGGGCGCCCAGGCCACGGATCTCATCGCGGTCTGCATCCGTTGGTACGGGGGCACCAAACTTGGCACCGGCGGCCTGGTGCGCGCCTATACCGAGGGCGTCCAGGGCGCCCTGGCCGAGGCCGAGGCCTGCGGATCCTGGGAAGAGGTGCGGGTCCTCCGCAGGGGACTGATCCGCGTGCCTGCCGCCCAGGCCCATCTGCCCTTCGCCCTCCTGGGGACCTTCCCGGGAACAGTCCTGGCGGAGCAGATCTTTGAAGGCGAGTGGGCCATCCTGCACTTCGAGTGCCCGCCGGAGCTCTGCCCGGCCCTCGACCACGCCTGGCAGGAACGCAGCCGGGGCGGGAGCATCGCCTGGGACTGACCGCTCGCCGGTCCCTGCCCTCCGTTCACCGATCCCCGCCCGGATTCCTGTCGGGACGCCCGTAGCCTGGTCATGCGGAAGGAGACGGACATGATCCATGCGGGATGGTTCCTCGACAGCCCCTGGTGGTGGCTGGCGCTGTGGCTGCCCTCCCTCGCGTTCGTCATCCCCTTCGGTTCGGATAGAAAGGAACACCGCTCATGAACGCCCAGGAACGCCCCCCCGTCTTTTCCGTGAAGCTGGTCCTCGGACTGGTGGTCATCGCCATCGGCCTCATCCTCCTGCTGGACAGCCTCCGCTGGTACGACGCGTGGCACCTCCTGACCTGGTGGCCCCTGGCCCTCGCCGCCTTCGGCCTCGCCCGCCTGGTCCAGGACGGCCCCCTCAGCCTGCGGGGCCACATCTGGCTTGGTTTCGCCGTCGCGGGCTTCATCTCCCAGTTCGGCCCCTGGGGCCTGCTGGAGCGCTGGTGGCCGGTCTTCCTGGTGTGGGGTGGCACGGTCGTCGCCCTGCGGGCCATCTTCCCCCAGCCCAAGCGGGTCCGGACTCCCAAGGCTGTGCCCCCATCGCCAACACCCAGCGTTTCCTGTGATCCTGAAACCGAGTCCACCCAGGTGAAGCCATGAACGCCCCCGACGACGCCAAGGCCCCGAGCCCCTTCAGCCCCAAGCTGGTGGTGGGCGTGGCCATCATCGTGGCGGGCCTCGTGCTCACCCTGGACAACCTCGGGCTCATCCAGGCCCACACCATCTTCAAGCTCTGGCCCCTGGTCCTCGTGGCCATGGGCGTGGCCAAGATCCGCCAGGACCGCGGCGGCAGCAGCATGGGCGGCTGGTTCCTGGTGCTGGGCGGGGCCTTCCTGCTGCTCTTCACCTTCGGTCACGGCCATCTGGCCGACGCCCTGGGACCCATGCTGGTGGTGGCCGTGGGCATCCTCATCGTGGTCAAGGCCCTGAAGCAGAACCGGGGCGTACCTCCCGAACTGGCGCGATCCGAGGATTTCCTCCAGGGCACGGCCATCTTCGGTGGCTTCAAGCGGCGGGTCTCCACCCAGTCCTTCAAGGGTGGCGAGCTGACGGCCATCTTCGGCGGCTACGAAGTGGATCTCCGCCAGGCGGTCCTCGAGAACGGCCAGGCCCGCATCGATGTCTTCGTGCTCTTCGGCGGTGGCGAGATCCGTGTGCCGGAAGGCTGGGAGATCTCCAACCGCGCCACCGCCATCGCCGGGGCCCTCAATGACAGCACCCACCACGGCCCGGCCTCTCCGGAGAGCCGGCCCCGCCTGGTGGTCACGGGCCTCATCCTCTTCGGCGGCACGGAAGTGAAATCCTGATGCACCCCCTGCTGGCCAGCCGCGCGCGACTGGGGGCCTACCTCCTGGGGTGGGTCCCCATCGCCCTGCTGCTGGCAGGCATCGCCCGGAGCCAGGGCTGGAGCTGGGCCGAAGCCGGCGTCCTCGCCCTGCCCCTCTGCCTGCTGGCGGCCTTCCTGTTCCTGTCCGCCTGGTTCCTCTGCCGGGCCCTGCCCCTGGGCCGGAGGGTGGAGACCCTGGGCTCCCATGGCGCCGCGTGGGGCCTGGCGGCGGTGCTCATGGGCGGCATCTGGGCGGGGCTGGCCTGGCTGCTGGCCCGGGTCTTCGCCTGGATCCCCGGCCTCGGCACCCTCCCTCGACATGTGGATGCCGCGCTGCCTGTGCTCACCGGCCTGGGCATCCTGCTCTACCTGGCCTCCGTGGCCCTCAGCTACCTCATGCTGGCCCAGGACCGGGCCGTGGAGGCTGAGCGCCGCGGCGCCGAGCTGCAGCTGCTGGCCCAGGAATCGGAGCTGAAGGCCCTGCGTGCCCAGCTCAACCCCCACTTCCTGTTCAACAGCCTGAACTCCCTGTCGGCCCTCACGGCGGTGGATCCGGCCCGGGCGCGGGAGATGTGCGTGCTGCTGTCTGATTTCCTCCGCCGCAGCCTGGGGCTGGGAGAGCGACGTCTCGTGCCCCTGCGGGAGGAACTGGACCTGGCCCGGGCCTATCTGGCCATCGAGCAGATCCGCTTCGGCGCCCGGCTGACCTTGGACTGGCGCATCGATCCCGCCTCCGAACCGGCCCTCCTGCCCACCCTGCTGCTCCAGCCGTTGGTCGAGAACGCCATCAAGCACGGCATCGCCGCGCTGCCCGAAGGAGGCACCCTGGTCGTGGCCGCCGAGGCGGCGGAAGGCCATGTGACCTTGCGGGTGGAGAACCCGGCGGACCTGGACGCGCCGACGCCCCAGGGCCTTGGGCTCGGGCTGCGCCAGGTCCGCCAGCGCCTGCTCGGGCGCTTCGGCAACCGGGCCCGCTTCGAAGCCGGGGTGCAGAATGGCATCCACCGCGTGACCCTGGTCTTCCCCCTGGAGACGGAACCATGAAAGCCCTCATCATCGACGACGAGGATCTGGCCCGCGCCGTGGTGCGCGAACACCTGGCCGCCCATCCAGACGTGGAAGTCGCGGCCGAGTGCGCCAACGGCTTCGAGGCCCTGAAGGCCGTGGCCCAGCACCAGCCCGAGCTCATCTTCCTGGATATCCAGATGCCCAAGCTCGATGGCTTCGAGGTACTGGAGCTGCTTGAAGCCGAAGGGAAGCGTCCCGCCGTGGTCTTCGTCACCGCCTATGACCAGCACGCCCTGCGGGCCTTCGAGGCCCACGCCGTGGACTATCTCCTGAAGCCCTTCTCGAAGGAACGCTTCGATGCGGCCCTGGCCAAGGCCCGGGCCCAGCAGTCGGCCCAGCCCCCGGTTCCCGCGGCCGCCGCCTCGGAGCTCGCCGCCGCGGCCCGCCAGGGGAAGCCCCTGGAGCGCATCGTGGTGAAGGATGGCCCCAAGGTGACGGTGGTCCACCTTGATCATCTGGACTGGGTGCAGGCGCAGGACGACTACGTGCTGCTGAGGACCGAAGGCAGGAATCTGCTCAAGCAGCAGACCCTCGCCAGCCTGGAAACCCAGCTCGATTCGAGTCGTTTCATCCGCATTCACCGCAGTTACATCCTGAACCTCGACCGCCTTATCCGCGTCGAGCAGGACACCCGGGAGCACCGCGACGCCATCCTCCGCGATGGCACCCGCCTGCCCGTGAGCCGGGCGGGCTACCAGCGGTTGCGGGAGCTGTGGGAAGGCGACTGAAGACCCGGTTCAGATCCCGCCATGAAGACGGCAGGGATGGTGATGGCAGTGCCCGCAGCGCCCCTCACAAGGCACTCCGGGGGCCAGATCCTCCTCGGGTTCAAGCAGCGCCTTCTTGTCGGACTTGGCGGCGGTCATCGGCACGATGACCTTGGCCACGCGGATGGTACCCACAGCCGCCTTCCCGGGTTTGGGGCCCGGTGTCCTCTTGCGGGAGGGGGCGGCGGGAGGCGTCACGGGAGACTCAGGCTTCGGGCCGCTTGAAGCTCTTCGCAACCTTCTGCATGAGCAGCGGGTCGCCCTCGATCTGGATCTTGCCGGTCATGAAGGCCTCCTGGGCATTCAGCGTTCCGGTACTCATGGCAATGAAGTCGTCGGCCTTGGCTTTCAGGAGCGTATCACAGGGTTTCATGAGGCGGGGGAAGACCAGGCAGGCGCCATTCCGGATGAAAAGCGTGTAGCCCAGGTCATCAATCTGGTAACCCACGGCGGCTTCAAGATCTCCGGCTTTTTCGGCGTTGAAACGCTCAGGCATGGATTCCAGCAGTCCCTGGGCCGGGTTCACATCCGCATCGAAGTGGGCGGTGTAGGCCGCCACCTGGCTCATGTCGCCCTTCACGGTGATGGCGCCGCCCAGGAGGGCCGCCACCAGGTTCAGCTTGCCGGCGTTGAGCGCCGCGAAGTCCGCATCAGAGATGCCCAGGGCCGCGCCGCCCTCCACTTCGCCGGGTCGCACGGACAGCCCCTCCGGCTTGAAGTCCAGGCAGTAGGGCACCCCATCCACCTTCACTTCCAGGATGCCGCTGGCACCGCCCTTGTAGCGCTTTCGCAGCGTCGCCAGGGCCTTGCCGCCCGGGGTGTCGGGGAAGCTGATCTCAGGCTCGGCGGACCAGGTCTTCCAGGCCTTGCGGAGGAGACTCATGTCACCTGTGTAGCGGATCTGGCCGCCCAGCAGCGCCGGCCCGGGCTCCGAGATGCCGCAGACCAGTCCCCGCACCGCGGCTTCCTCGCCAGCCAGCTCCGCGCCTTCGCCCCAGCTATCCGAGCCCACGGTCACCTTGATGCCGGCTCCCGCCAGCGCCATGCGTGCAGGCACCAGTTCCTTCAGCGGCTTCACGGGGCCGCCCTGCTTCTGGGGCTTCTTGAAGAACTTGGGGAATTTCTGGAGCAGGCCGAGATCCCCGGTGCCCTTGAGCTTCCCGGTCATGAAGGCCTGCATGGGATCGAGCTTGCCTTCGTTCAGGGCGATCCAGTCCTCGGCGGCGATCACCACCACAGAGGTGGCGTCGGGCTTGGCCTCCCGCTTCAGGGAGAACACGCCGTTGTCGATCTGGCAGGTGTAGTCCCCGCCTCCCTCGCCCGTCACCTGGTAGTAGACGGAGACCGTGAGCCCCTGGGCCTTCTCGGGCAGGAAGAGTTCGGGCATGAGCGCAAAGATGCCATCCACCGTCAAAGCCATTTGATCACCTCGGAATGTGGGATCGAGCATGGCCGGCCCCTCGGACTTCACGCAACGGTTACCAGAGGTCAAGCTCCGGCATGCCTTTCTCATGACGCAGAAGGGGCCGGCTGGCCCCTTCTGCGTCGGAGTGGAAACCTCATCTCAGCCGGAACGGCATGGTGAGCTTGAACCTTGCGGGCACAGGCTTGCCCTTCACTTGGACGGGTTCGAATTCCCAGGTCTTGGCATAGCCCACGGCGCAGGCATGCAGTTCGGGCGGACCGGAAATGGCCTTGGCGTCTCGCACTTTGCCCTGGGCATCGATGACGACGACCACCACGACCGTGCCCTGGATGCGCTGGGCTTTGGCTTCGGGAGGATAGGCGGGCGCGTCAGGCTGATGCTTGACGCGAATCTCTTCGAAACCCACTTCCACGGGATCCGAAGCCAGCGTCGCAGGCTTCGGGGTGGTGGTAGCGGAAAGTGTCGTGAGGCCAAGGGCCGCCGCCAGCAAAAGGGTGGGGAGGAGCACGGCCACAGGTGAGGCCGCGGCATAGGTGGGATGGGGGCGGAGCAGGCGCTGAATTCGGAGCATGAGGTGACCTCCACTGGCCGCGGGGGCCAGATCGGGAATCAGATTCGGTTGGGATCGGAGTTCCTCCAGCCCAACGAGGGCGGAGGCGTAGAGGATCGGGTCGCCGCAGGTATTCACGGCGGCGTCATCGCAGCAGTGCTCGCGCTCCTGGCGGATGCGTCGGGAGAACCACCAGACGGCGGGGTGATAGAACAGCAGTGCTTCCGCGAGGGTCTGGACGAGGTTCGCGAGGAAATCACCCCGTTGAACATGGGCCAGTTCGTGAGCCAGGAGGGCTTCAAGCGCTTCGGGAGACAGGACCAGCAAGGCCGCGGCCGGGACAAGCACCACGGGTTTCAGCCAACCCAGCACCACGAGCGAGTCCACCCGGTCGGACAACCCAAGACGGACCGGAATCCGCACGCGGGTGCGAACCCTCAGGGCCTCGAATCGCGTCAGCCATTCGGCGGATGGCGGCTGGAGGCTTCTGAGGCAGGGCCCGTAGAGCCAAGTCATGGCATGTCCCACTTGTATGAGTCGGAGGCTGAACCCCAGGATCCAGGCCAGGAACAGCCAAGGGATCCAGAGGCCCAACACGGCGTGCAGCCGGAACATCCAGCCTCCGAAGCCGCGTCCCTCACCCGTGGGGGTGATCAAGACGACATCAGCCGTGGACAGGGGATCCCCGCCGGCCGAGATCCATACCAGGGTTCCGGCGAAGGCCAGGACCAGCAGGCCGAGGGCGGCGAACGCAATGGCGTAGCGGAGTTCCGCGGAACGGCGCCGCGTCAGCCAGAGCGCCACCGCGGCCAGCAGGGCCAGCAACGCGCCCTGCCAGAGGCTGTGGAGCAAGGCCCAACCGATGGTCCGAAGCAGAGGGAGAGAGGCCCAGTCGTTCATCGGGCCCTTCCCTTGACTTCGTTCAGGAGTTTGCGGATGTCCTCCAGTTCCTCGGCCGAGGCGGGCTCGGCTTCGAGGACCTGAAGCACGAGCTCCCGACGGCTGCCCGCGAAGGCCTTCTGCAGAAGTTCCTTCAGCAGGCAACGCTGGGTTTCGGCCTCCCCCTGGAGGGGCCGGTAGGTGTGGGAACGCGCGCGTTCGTCCCGGGCCACCAAGCCCTTCTCCACCATGATCTGCATGAGCTTCAGCACGGTGGTGTAGCCCATGTCCCGGTCTTTCGACAGCTCGGTGTGCACATCCCGAACCGTCGAGGGGCCCCGCGACCAGAGGACCCGCAGGATGGCGAGCTCGCCATCAGACGGACGGATGGGCGCGGTGGACATGGAACCTCCAGGGGGTCTGGAGACAACATACGAATCGATTCGTAAGTTGTCAACGAATTGGTTCGTACTATTTTTGAATCACAGGCCCAGCTGATCCATCCGTGCCTTGAGGCGCCCTTCGGAGAACAGAAGGTCGTCGGGATCCTTGGCCTTTTCGCGCCAGGCCTTCACAAAGCCCTGCTGCCCCCGTTCGGCCGCCACGGCTTCGGCCAGGGCTTCACCACCCGGCAGATTCCTGGGCATCAGGGCGTAGGCGGCATCCTTGAAGGCCTCGGCCGGATCGATCCAGCGCCAGCCCCTGGCACGAAAGAAGTCGATGACATCGCCCAGGAACAGCGCGTTGAGCAGGCGGCTGTGCATGAGGATCACATGGGGGATCTCCCGGCCGAAGACCTCGCGGCTCCAGGTGTCGTAGAAGCGGGCGCAGGCCCAGAGATGCTTCAGGTAGAGGTCACGGTACGGCGCCAGGTCGGCATTCGGATCTTTCTCCAACCGCTGCCGCAACCGCTCGTCCAGCAGGTAGTCGGCGGTATCGATGCTCACATGGCCGATGCCATAGCCGTGGACCTTCAGGAAGGCATAGAAGCCATCCCGCTTGGCCACCGTGTTTCCGGCCCGCAGGAAGGGATAGCGGTAGAGGTGGGTGAAACCCGGCAGGTCCCGGAGCATGGCCTCACCACTCAGCAGGTCTTCCTCGTAGGCCTCCAGCGTCACGTCGTCCCGGCTGAGGTCCCAGTGGCTGTAGCTGTGGTTGGCGAGGAGATGCCCAGCCTCGCCCCAGGTACGCAGGATGGCCTTGCCCTCGGGAGTGTCGCCGCCGTTCACGCCGTTGGCGAAGAGGATGGCCCGGACCTTGCGGTCTTTCAGGGTCGCCAGCATCACCCGGTGCTGGGCCGGGGCCTCCAGGCGGGGCGAGGGTCGCAGAAAGGGTGCATCATCCAGGCTCAAGGCCACTCTCTGCGCCGCCAGCGAACAGGCGAGGGGCATGGCGAGCAGCAGGCACAGGACACGTTGGCGCACGGGACCCCCAAGAATCTTTTCGCCGGGATGGCGGCACTGGCCACAATCGTCCCATGCGGATCGCGGCCGTGGACGTTGGATCGAACTCCATCCACCTGGTGGTGGTGGAAGCGGACCCGATGGGCGGGCAGCAGGTCCTGGCCCGGGAGAAGGCCATGGTGCGCCTGGCTCGCGGCGAGGCGAACTCCGGCGAGATCGGTCCCGAGGCCTTCCAGGCCGGTCTCGAGGCCCTGACCCAGATGGCGAAAGTCATCCAGAGCTTCGAGTGCGAAACTGTCATGGCCTGTGGCACGGCGGCCCTCCGCGATGCGAAGAACGCCCAGGCCTTCGTCATGGAGGCCGAGACGCTGGGCATCCCCATTCAGGTGATCTCAGGCGAAGAGGAGGCCCGGCTCATCCACCAGGCCGTTTCCCACGCCATCCCCTTCCCCCCGGAGCCCGTCACCCTGGTGGACATCGGCGGGGGTAGCACCGAGCTGACCTGGGTGCAGGCCGGCCGCGTGTCCGCCAGCATCTCCCTGCCCTGGGGTCTTCAGCGCCTGGCAGATGCGGCCCAGACCTCCAACCCGCCCTCGGCCCATGACCTCAAGAGCCTGCGGAAGATGATCCGCCGCATCCTGAAGAAGGCCCGCAGGGACCTGCCCACGGAGCTGCCCGAGCCCACGCTCCTCCTGGGCACCTCGGGCACGCTGGAGGATCTGGCGAGGGGTTCGGACGACGGCCGGGGCTTCACGGCCGAGCAGCTCCGGGCCTACACCTTGAAACTCTGGCGGACGGACGCGCAGCAGCGCACCGAGCGTCTGGGCGTCGATCCCAAGCGCGCCGAGGTGCTGCATGTGGGCGCCATCTGGGCCCTGTCCCTGATGGAATGGCTGGGCACTCCGCCCCTCCGCCACCTCCCCGTGGGTTTGCGCGAGGGGATGATCTGGGAGGCCCTCAAGCACGGAGGCGCCTCCATCCCGCCCCTGGCAGACCGCCGCCGGGCTTCCATCGAGCAGTTGGCGGCACGCCTGGATCCCGACCCCGGCCACAGCCGTCACGTGGCCCGGCTGGCGGACCAGCTCTTCCTGGCCCTCCAGCCCCACTTCGAGCTGGGCGATACCGAACGCCAGTGGCTGGCCTTCGCAGCGCGGGTGCACGACATCGGTTTCTCAGTCTCTGAGAAGGATCACCATAAACATGGTGAGTACCTGGTGCGCAACGCCACCCTGCCTGGCTTCTGGCCCGAGGAGGTGGACGTGCTGGCACAGGTGGTGCGGTTCCACCGCGGCAAGCCGCCCCATCACGCCAAGCATGAGGCCTTCAGGGCTTTGGCCCCCTGGCACCGCCAGGTGGTCCGCAAACTGGCAGCCCTGGTGCGGGGGGCCGATGCCCTGGATCGCCGCCGCCGTCAGGCCGTTCGGGACCTGTCGGTGGAGATCGATGAGGAGACCCTGCGGGTGCGTCTGGAAGCCTCCGGCGACGTGGAACCGGAGATGGAAGCATTCCGTGAGAAGGCTGCGCTTCTGGGTACGCTGCTGGACCGCAGGATCGAAGTCACCGTAGTCTGATTCCTCCATGACACTGGACGAGCTGATCAATGACTGGAACGGCCCTCAGGCAGAAGGCCGGATCCCGATACTCCTCGACGAGACCCTGCGCGACGGCCTCCAGAGCCCTTCCGTGCGTGATCCGGACATCGCCGCCAAGCGCGACCTGATCCACCGCCTCGCAAGTCTGGGAGTGGACGCCGTGGACCTGGGCATGCCCGGAGCGGGACCGAAGGCCCTGGCGGCCGTGCGGGCGCTCATGGTCGAGATCCGGGACCACCGGCTGCCCCTCCGGCCCAACGTGGCCGTGCGGACCCTCGAGGCGGACCTGGTCCAGGTGGCGGAGATCCAGCAGCGCGTGGGATTCCCCCTGGAGGCCGGCGCCTTCCTGGGATCCAGCCCCATCCGCATGGACGTGGAAGGATGGGACCTCGCCTTCCTGGTGGACACGGCGCGCAAGGCCGTGGCCTTCTGCCGCCGCCACGACGTGCCCGTGATGATGGTGACCGAGGACAGCACCCGGGCCCGCCCCGATGTGCTGAAGGCCATCTACGGCGCGGCTCTCGACGAGGGCGCCCAGTCCATCTGCCTCTCGGACACCTGCGGCCACGCCACGCCCGACGGCGCTCGGCGGCTGGTGCGCTTCATCAGGGACGAGGTCGTCCGGGATCGCCCGGTGAACATCGACTGGCACGGGCACAACGACCGGGGGCTGGGCGTGGCCAATGCCATCGCCGCCTTCGAGGCTGGCGCGGACCGCCTCCACGGCACCATCCTGGGCATCGGCGAGCGCTGCGGCAACGTGGCCCTGGACCAGCTCATGATCAACCTGCACCTCATGGGCTACCCCAAGGGGGACCTCACGGACCTGCCTGCCCTCGCGGAACGCGTGGCCGAGCTGTGCGATGTGGTCATTCCCGCCAATTACCCGGTGCTGGGCCGCGACGCCTTCCGCACGGGCACCGGGGTTCACGCCGCCGCCATCGTGAAGGCCCTGCACCGGGGGGACGTGGACTTGGCCGACGCTGTCTACTCCGGCGTTCCCGCCGCCCTGGTGGGCCGGCGGCAGGAGATCGAGATCGGCCCCATGGCGGGGCACAGCAACGTCATCTACTGGCTTGAGCTCAACGGGTACGACCCCAGTGCCGACCGCGTGGAACGCGTCCTCCAGGCCGCCAAGAACAGCCCGCGGATCCTCAGCGAGGCCCAGATCCGGGCCGTGCTCTAGGCCCGGGGACGGGTAGAGGCGAGGTCCATCCCGGCCCTCACAACGGGAACTTCAGCCCCTTGTCGCCCTTCACCTCCACCGTCTCGTTCTTGCTGCCTTTGGGGCCCCGGACGGTAATGGTGTGGCGGCCTTCAGTGAGCTTCACGCCGCTACCGTCGCTTTCGATGCCCGTGTCCTGGCCATCCACGAGGACCTTGCCGGTGCCGGGGAAGGTCTCGACGGTGAGGGTGGCGAGGGCGGGCAGGGTCAGGGACGCAGTCTGGCCGGCGGTCACGCTGAGGGTTCGGCTCTCCTTGAAGTAATGCTTCGGGCTGGCCAGCTCGACCTTGTGGGAGCCGGGAGGCAGCGGGAGCTTGGCCCCGGGGGCGAGGTCACCCATGTCCTTGCCGTCCACCTTCACGCGCACGCCGAAGGCCCCGGCCAGCCTGAGGAGGCCGGGGGCGTTCGGATCCAGGGGCGGCTCCTGGCGGGCGTCGGCGGTGGTCCCCTCCTTCAGCTCGAAGACCCGCCCGCCCGGAGCCTCGCCGGGGGCGAAATCCGAGGCGTAGCCCAGCTTCTCCTTGGTGAGGGTGAGGCGATGGGGCTGCCCGTGGTTCCACGACACCTTGAGGGGCGTTGCGCCCTCCAACGGTTTCTCGTCCAGCACGACCGAGGCGCCGGGCGGCACGGAATCGATGAGCTCCTCGCTGACGATGGCCGCCAGGGCGAAGGTCGGCGGCGCTTCGCCGGGCTTGAAGGCGTACTCCATGGGCCGGAAGCCCTTGAGTTCCAGCCGCAGGGCATCCCCGGCCCGCAGGGGCTGGCTCATGGGGGTGGTGCCCACGGCCTGGTCGTTCAGGAAGACCTTGGCCCCCGCAGGCTGAGAGTCGATGGGAAGGCGGACGACCTTCGGCCCCTGGACCAGGAACCAGCCGCCCCCCGCCAGGACGGCCAAGGCGGCCGCGGCGAGCCAGATCCGGCCGGAGCCCCGGGGTTCGGGCCGGGCCACCACCATGGTCTCGTCGAAGGAGGTCGAGCGGATCTCGGGGATCGGGGAATCTCCGTTCATCCTCAGGAGCCCGAGTAGCTCGCGGCGGTCCTCCTTGCCGAGGTCCACCACGGCGTCCAGCAGCTCGCGCACGAAGGCCGTGCAGGTGGTGTAGCGGTCCTCGGGCCGCTTGGAGAGCACCTTGTCGAAGATGCGGCGCCAGCCGTCCGGGAGAACCCCGAGCACCGGCGGCTGCACCTCGACGGGCGGCTCGTTGACGATGCGGTAGAGGATGGTGTTGATGGAGGTGCCGGGGAACGGCGACTGGCCGCTCATCAGCTCGAAGACCAGCACGCCGAAGCTGAAGATGTCCGAGCGGCTGTCCACGGTGCCCTCGCGGATCTGCTCGGGGCTCGCATAGCTTGGCGTGCCCAGGAAGGTCCCGGTCTGGGTGAGGCTGGCGTCCTCGCGCTTGGCGATGCCGAAGTCCATGAGCTTGGGCCGGCCATCCTCGCCCACCATGGCGTTCCCGGGCTTCACGTCGCGGTGGACGATGCCCTTGGCATGCGCGTGATCCAGCGCCTCCGCCAGGCCCGCGGCGATGCGCAGCTTCTCCTTGTTGGGCAGTGCCGCGCCCTCCTTCATCAGGCCGTCGAGGGGCTTGCCCGGCACGAACTCCATGGCCAGGAAGGGCCCATAGCCCTCCTCCTCGCCCACATCGTAGATGGCCACGATGCCCGGGTGGTTCAGCAGGCCGGAGACCTCCGCCTCCCGCTGGAAGCGCATCAGGTGTTCGTGGCGGTCCGCATCGGTCGTCACGGCATCCAGCTTCATGAGCTTGATGGCCACCTTGCGCTTGATGCGGGGGTCCTCGGCGAGCACGACGCTGCCCATGGCCCCGGAACCCAGGAGGCGCAGGACCTGGTAGCGGCCGATGGTCTTGGGGAGGTTCAAGTTGTCGAGTTCTGCCATGCCAGCATCCTACCGGACGATCGGAGATGGAGTGGTAGATTGTCATGTTTTTCGTGGATTTTCCGGCCACCCGTGCCACAATAAACCACAGGCCCGCTGACCCGGGCCGAGGGAGGTTTATTCCGTGATGGAAGTCGTCAAGACCATCGTGCTCGGCACCTACTTCACGCTGCTCACCATCCTGAGTGTCTACGGGGCGCATCGCCTCTGGATGCTGCTGCTCTATTACCGCCACAAGAAGGACGTGCCGCAGCCCGTGGGCGACGCGAACTACCTGCCGGTGGTGACTGTGCAGCTGGCGGTGTTCAACGAGATGAATGTCATCGAGCGGCTCATGGACCACGTCGTGAAGATGGACTGGCCCAAGGACAAGCTTGAGATCCAGGTGCTGGACGATTCCACGGACGACACGGTCCATGTCGCCAGCGGCGTGGTGGACCGTTACAAGGCCCTGGGCTTCGACATCCACTACCTGCACCGCACCGACCGCACCGGCTTCAAGGCCGGCGCGCTGGCCGAGGGCCTGAAGGTCGCCAAGGGCGAGCTGGTGGCCATGTTCGACGCCGACTTCCTCCCCACCGAAGACTTCCTCCGCAAGGCCGTTCCCCACTTCGCCGATGAGAAGATCGCCTTCGTCCAGGGCTGCTGGGCCCACTTGAACCGCGAGTTCTCCCTGCTGACCCAGGTGCAGGCCATCCTGCTCGACGGGCACTTCGTCTTCGAGCACACCGCCCGCCACCGCTCCAAGGCCTTCTTCAACTTCAGCGGCACCGCCGGCATGTGGCGCGTCGCCGCCATCGCCGACGCAGGCGGCTGGGAGCACGACACCATCACCGAGGATGCCGACCTGTCCTACCGCGCCCAGCTCAAGGGCTGGAAGGGCGTCTACCTCAAGGATCTGGTCGTCCCCGCTGAGCTTCCCGTGGAGGTCAACGCCTTCAAGAGCCAGCAGCACCGCTGGGCCAAGGGCAACGCGCAGGTGATCCGCAAGCTCATGAAGACCATCTGGAAGTCCGACGAGAGCCTGCACACCAAGCTGGAGTGCTGGTTCCACCTGACGGCCAACTGCAACTACATGCTGATGGTGGTGCTCTCCGTGATCATGGTGCCCGCCATGGTCTTCCGGGCCGGCACGCCTGTGCCCGTCCTGCTCCTCACGGACGGCCCCTTCTTCCTGCTCAATGCGGTGAGCGTGGGCCTCTACTTCGGCCTCTCGCAGAAGGAACTGACCGACAACACCGGCTGGAAGAAGCGCCTGAAATACATCCCCGGCCTCATGGGCCTGGGCATCGGCCTCGCCCTGAACCAGGCCAAGGCCGTGCTGGAGGGCTTCTTCACCGACGACAAGGAATTCAAGCGCACCCCCAAGTACGGTGTGGATGCCAATGGCAAGTCCGTCACCAAGCGGGCCTACAAGGTGCCCAAGAGCGTCCTGACCTTCCTGGAGCTGGGCTTCGCGGTCTACTACTTCGCCGCCCTCTTCGTGGCCATCTACCTCCGCAAGTGGGCTTCCGTACCCTTCCTCTGGCTCTTCTTCAGCGGCTTCTCCTACATGAGTGTCCTGTCCCTGGCCGACGTGAAGCTGTTCCGCCGCCTGGCCATGGATGAGCCCGCCGACGACGCCCAGAGCGCCGCGAACTTCGTCCAGTAGCGCGCGCTTTCGAGCTGGGGCCCTGCCCCGCCCCGGGTCCTCGTTCCGGTCCTTGCCGGAGGCGTCCCCGGGGCGAGCGCATCTACCTGGTGCTCCGTGATTGACCTCCACTGCCATACCCTCCACTCGGACGGCACAGATACGCCCGAACGGCTGGCCCTGCTCGCGGACGAGGCGCGGCTGACGGCCCTCTGTCTCACGGACCATGACACTCTGGGCGGCATCCCGCAGTTCCTCGCCATGCAGCCCCGGGTGCAGGTGCGCCTCCTGGTCGGCACGGAACTGAGCTGCCGTTTCCTGGGCCGCTCCCTGCACGTGCTGGGCCTCCTGGTGGATCCTGCCGACACGCGGTTCCATGCCCGCCTGGACGAGCTGCGCCTCCGCCGCGTCGACCGAAACCGCCGCATGATCGCCCGCCTGGGGGAACTGGGGTGCCCCATCACCTATGAGGATGTCCAGGCCCAGGCGGAGACGCCGCTGATCTCCCGCGTCCATTTCGCCAAGGCCCTGGCCGCCCGCGGGTTCGTGCGGCGGGCGCCGGAGGCCTTCGAGCGGCTCATCGGCGATGACTGCCCGGGCTTCGTGCCGCGGGAGGAATTGAGCCCCGCTGAGGCCGCCCGCTGGATCCGGGAGGCTGGCGGCGTGCCCGTGGTGGCCCATCCCGGGCGGTTCGCCGGGGGTGCCTTCCGCTGGGACGAGGCCATGAAGGATCTCCAGCGCGAGGGGATGGAAGGGCTCGAAGGCTACTACGGAGAGTACCGGGCCGCCGAGCAGAAGTACTTCGTGGCCCTGGCCGCGCGCCTGGGCATGGTCATCACAGGGGGCAGCGACTACCACGGCGCCAACAAGCCGGGCCTCCGGCTGGGTGTCGGGCGGGGTGGCCTCAAAGTGCCGGACGACCTCCTGGAACACCTGGAACGTCGGCAAAAATACGGCACTTACCGCTGATTGCCGATAGTCTGGAATCACCGAGGCAGCCATGGCAGACCGAATCCTCCTGGTGGAGGACGACCCCATCAATGTGAAATTCATCCAGACCGTGCTGGTAAAAAAAGGCGGGTACGAGGTGCTGGTTTCCGAGGAGGTCGACGAGATCCTCCGCCTGGCGCGCGAAGCCGGACTGAAGGCCATCATCATGGACGTGAGCCTGTCCCGATCGAGCTATCAGGGCCAGAAGGTGGACGGGATCTTCATCACCAAGCTGCTCAAACAGGACGAGGCCACCCGCCGAATTCCCGTGCTGCTCGCGACCGCCCACGCCATGTTCGGGGACCGGGAGAAATACCTGGAGCTGACCGGTGCCGAAGGCTACATCTCAAAGCCGATCCACGACCCGTCGACCCTCATTGAGGCGGTGAAGTCCGTCACAGGGGGTTGAAGGTGGCCGCGAAACCTGTGCCCTATGCCGCCTTCCGCCTGCTGGTGGAGTACGATGGCAGCCGCTTCCAGGGCTGGCAGAAACAGGGCCCCAAGCAGACCCGCGAAGGGGTCCGCACGGTGGCGGGCAGCCTGGAGCATGCCATCCACGAGGCCGGTCTGCACCTGGTCTATCTGGGCGGCGCCGGCCGCACCGACGCCGGAGTCCACGCCCTGGGCCAGGTCGCCCACCTGCACCTGGAGGCCAAGGGCGCGCCGCGGCCGGGAGAACTGCGCCGCATCTTTGACAGCGTCCTGCCCCAGGACATCGCCATCCGCGATGTGCGGGTCTGCGCGCCCCGGTTCCATGCCCGCTTCGATGCCGTGGACCGCACCTACCTCTACCAGATCAGCCAGCGGCGCAGCGCCTTCGGCAAGCCCTGGATCTGGTGGGTGAAGCGCAGCCTGGACCTCAACCGGCTGCGGAAGGCCTGGAGCGCCTTCGAGGGTGATCAGGACCTGGGCTCCTTCGCGGATCTGGACGCCGAGGAGGATGGCCTGAGCCGGATCCTCCAGTGCGAGGTCACTGAAGCCGGCTCGCTGGTGCTGCTGCGGGTCCGGGCTACGCATTTCTTCCGTCGCCAGGTGCGGCGCATGGTCGGGGCATCTGTGGCCTGCGCCCTGGGCGAGGAGGAACCGCGCCGCATCGTGGAGGACCTTCACGCCCCCACCGAGGCCGCGAACCTGCACTGGGCCGCCAAGGCCGCTCCCGCCTCGGGCCTGTTCCTGGAGGCCGTGCGCTATTCCGGCGACCCCGAGCCCGGGCCTCCTCGGCCCACCATCATCATCCCTTGAGGACACGCGATGCTCGCCCGTGATGAAGCCTGGACCCTGCTCTGCCAGTGGACGCCCTCCGAGAAGCTGCGAACGCATGCCCGGGCCGTGGAACTGGTCATGCGTGACCTCGCGGCCAGGCTGCAGGAGGACGTGGCGCTTTTCGGCCTGGCGGGACTGCTCCACGACGCGGACTACGACACCTGGCCCGGGGAGCACCCGAAGCGCATCGTGGCCTGGCTGAACGAGCGGGGAGAGAAGGACCTGGCCCATGCCATCAGCGCCCACTACACCCGCTGGAACGTGCCCTATGACCACCTGCTGGACAAGGCCCTGCTCGCCTCCGATGAGATCACCGGGTTCGTCATGGCCTGCGCCCTGGTGCGACCCACCCGCACCGAGGGGCTGGAACCGAAGAGCGTGAAGAAGAAGCTCAAGGACAAGGCCTTCGCGGCCGGGGTGGACCGCTTCGAGGTGGCCGAGGGCTTCCGGATGCTCATGGAGGCCGTGGGCGGCACCGAGGACGAGCACCTCGCCCGCATCATCGCCGTGCTGCATGAGAACCGCGCGGAACTGGGCCTGGCCTAGCTCCTAGCGGACAAACGCCTCACCCAGGGTCTCCGTGATGCGCCGCCGCCGGAGGATGAGCGTGCGGAGGTACTCCTGCTTCTCGAGGAGCGCGGTCCGGTGGCCTGGGGACCCCTGCCCTTCCCGGGAGGCCGACAGGGCCTCCACCTCCGCGCGCACCCTGGCTTCGGCGGCGGCCACGCGGATGACGCGGATCTCCCGTTGCGCGGTGGGGGATCCCCAGTTGTTCTCGGTCCACAGGGGCTCGAAGGAGGTCTCGGCCAGCGCCAGGTGCGGCCGTCCGTCCGCGCCCTGCCGCTGCTCGAAGACGGCCTGGAGAGCGGCTCCATCGCGGCTGTCACCCCCCGCCACCGGAAAGAGGTCCGCGCGGTACATGCGATCCTGATTGCTGATGAAGTTGCCGAGGGAATAGGCCACCAGGGCCTTCCGCCCGCCCGCCTCCACGATCTCCGCAGGTTGCAGGACGTGGGGGTGGTGGCCCAGCAGCAGATCGCAGCCAGCCTCCACCAGCCGCTTCGCGATATCCCGCTGCCGCTTCGTGGGCTGGCGCTGGTACTCGTTGCCCCAGTGGACGCTGACGACCACCAGGTCGGCGCGGGAGCGCGCCTCCCGCACGGCGGCCAGGGCGGGCTCCAGGTCCAGGGGCCGCACCCAGGGCTCGGTGGCCTTCCGATTGAGATCCACGTTGAAGAGATCGGTGAAGCCCAGGAAGGCCACCTTCAGGCCCTGGCGCTCCAGGACCTGGACCGCCTCCGCCCGGACGCGGTCCTCGCCACTGCCCACGGCCACCAGCTGCTCCGCCCGCAGGCGATCCAGGGTCTCCCGCACCCCCTTCGCCCCCTGGTCGAAGGCGTGGTTGTTGGCCGTGGAGAGGACCGTGAACCCGCTGGCCCGCAGGGCGGCCGGAAGGGCCGCCGGCGCGTTGAACTGGAACGGCACCCCGGGGCGACCTGAGGTCGGCGCCACCGGCGTCTCCAGATTGCCGAAGGCCACATCCGCCCCCTGGAAAAGAGGCACGAGATCGGCCCATAGCGCCGGAAACCCTGACGGAGCCTGCTCGGCGGCGGCCTTCACATCCTGATGCATCAGGATGTCCCCCACCGCCACCAGGCGAAGGCGCGGGGGTGGGGGCGGCGGCGGAACGCGGCGGGGCCGGCAGGCCATGGAGAGGCCCAGCATGGCGCCCAGCCCGACCGCCACGATGACGGTGATCCCGGCCCGGCGGCGCATCAGCCCCAGGCCTCCGGCCCGTAGTAGACCTCGATCGGCAGGCTGGGCAGCCGGGCGCCCACCCGGGCCGCGAGATCATCCATTTCCGGCCGGGACAGAGGGCGGGCCTCGGGTTCCGGCGTGGGCCGCGCCACCGTATAGAGCTGAAGGGCCTGGAGGCGGCCGCCCTGGGCCAGGATGGTCTCCAGGCGGCCGCAGTAGGCTTCCACTTCATCAGCCGAAGGCCCCTGCCCCTTCCAGCTGAGGAAGAGAGTCTGGATGAGGATGGGCCAGCGCCGGGAGGTGGCCAGCAGGTTGTCGAGGATCCTCTGGAAGGGCACCTGACTGCGGCAGATCTCGCGGTAGAAGGCCTCGGTGCCTGCGTCGAGCTTGGCCCAGATCTCGCCCTGGTTCGCCATGAGCGTCTCCAGGCCCTTCACCACCTCCGGGGCCTGCAGTCGGCTGGAGTCCGTGATGAGCACGAGCTTCACCAGGTCGAGGCCGCGGTGCTTCTTGAGGCTGGCAACCCTCGCTACGACTTCCGCGAACTCGCGGGCCGTCGTGGGCTCGCCATCGCCGCTGAAGGCGATGTCGTTCAGGCGGCGCTGCTCGGGCCGGGCTGAATCGAAGGGCGGGATGTCGTAGATCTCGCCGCTGGTCGCCAGGTCCAGCAGCAGGCCCAGCTCCTTGTCCAGCAGGTCCAGATCCAGATCCTTCCGCTTCGCCGGCGTCAGGCGGTCCACCTCGCAGTAGACGCAATCGAAGTTGCAGACCTTGTCCGGGTTCAGGTTCACGCCCAGGCTCACCCCGCGGCTCCGCCGCGAGATCACGGGGTAGCAGTAGTCGAAATCCCGCCAGACGCGGCGGTGATCCAGATGGGCCTTGATGAGATCCGTCATGCCATCAGGATACGCCCTTCAGCCCTGGCTGCTCCGGGCCCGGTGGGCCTCCGCCGCGAGTTGGACGGCCTCGGGCTTCCAGAGGATGGGCTCAGGGTGCTGCCCTTCGTCCACGGCCACCATGACGAATTCGCCGCTGGTGACGGCCCGCCGGGCATCGGACACCGGCTGGTAGACCTGGACCTCGATCTGGAGCGTCATGCTGGTGTGCCCCTGCCGGGCGACCGCCACGTAGAACTCGATGATCTCCCCCGCCCGCACGGGGCTGTGGAAGACCAGCTCGGAAACCTTGAGGGTGAGGAACCGGCGGTTCCGGGACATGAGCGAGGCGGTGATCCCCGCCACCTTGTCCATGCGGGACATCATGTCGCCGCCGAAGAGGGTGGCGTTGAGGCCGATGTCCTGGTCCAGGACCATTTCCCGTGAAATCAACATGATGAAAATTAACCACCAAGACACCAAGACACCAAGAAAAGAAAAAAGCAGTTCTTGGTGCCTTGGTGTCTTGGTGGTGAATCTTTTCGTTGCCGCTACTTCAGGCGCTCGGCCAGGGCTTTGCCCATGTCGGCGGGGCTTTGCACGACGGTGATGCCGGCGGCGGTGAGGGCCTTCATCTTCTCGGCGGCGGTGCCCTTGCCACCAGAGATGATGGCGCCCGCATGGCCCATGCGGCGGCCCGGAGGGGCCGTCTGGCCGGCGATGAAGGCGACCACGGGCTTCTTCATGTTGGCCTTCACCCAGGCGGCGGCATCTTCCTCGGCGCTGCCGCCGATCTCGCCGATCATGATGACGGCGTGGGTATCGGGGTCGTTGTTGAACATCTCCAGCGCGTCGATGTGGCTGGTGCCGCTCACCGGGTCGCCGCCGATGCCGATGCAGGTGCTCTGGCCGATGCCCAGGGCGGTGAGCTGGCCCACGGCCTCATAGGTGAGAGTGCCGGAGCGGCTGACCACGCCCACGTGGCCCTGCTTGTGAATGCGGCCGGGCATGATGCCGATCTTGGCCAGGCCGGGGCTGATGATGCCCGGGCAGTTGGGGCCGATGAGGCGGCTCTTGGGGTAGTTGGGCAGCACCCGCTTGACCTTGACCATGTCGAGGACGGGGATGCCCTCGGTGATGCAGACGACCAGCTCGATGCCCGCGTCCAGGGCCTCGAGGATGGCGTCTGCCGCGGCCACGGGGGGGACGAAGATCATGGTGGCGTTGGCGCCGGTCTTGGCCACGGCGTCCTTGACGGTGTTGAAAACCGGGAAGCCTTCGATCTCCGTGCCGCCCTTGCCGGGGGTCACGCCGCCGACCACGTTCGTGCCGTAGTCGCGGCATCCTTTGGCGTGGAAGAGCCCTTCGCGACCGGTGATGCCCTGAACGATGAGTTTGGTGTGGTTGCCCACGAGAACTGCCATGTCATACCTCGCAAGAATGGAATCGATCGGGTTCCGTGGTGGGACTACTTGATGGAGGCGACCACCTTCTCGGCGGCGTCCTTCAGGTCGGCGGCGACGATGAGGTTCAGGCCACTCGCCGCGAGGATCTGCTTGCCCTCCTCGACGTTGGTGCCCTCGAGGCGCACGACCACGGGCACCTTGATGCCGATCTCCTTGGCGGCGTTCACGATGCCGGAGGCCACGATGTCGCAGCGCATGATGCCGCCGAAGATGTTCACCAGCACGGCCTTCACGGACTTGTCCTGAAGGATGATGCGGAAGGCGTTCTTCACCGCATCCTCGGTGGCGCTGCCACCCACGTCCAGGAAGTTGGCGGGGGAACTGCCGTGGTACTTGATGATGTCCATGGTCGCCATGGCCAGGCCGGCGCCGTTCACCATGCAGCCGATGCTGCCATCGAGCTTGATGAAGTTGAGGTTGTACTTGCTGGCTTCCACTTCCTCTTCCGCTTCCTCGTTGAGGTCGCGGTAGGCCAGCACATCCGGGTGGCGGACCAGGCCGTTGTCATCGAAGCCGATCTTGGCGTCCAGGGCCGTGACCTCACCCTGCTTGGTCACCACCAGCGGGTTGATCTCCACCATGGAGCAGTCCTTCTCCACGAAGAGCCGGTAGAGGTTCTGGAGGAATACCACGCCCTTCTTGAAGGCATCGCCCTCGAGGCCCAGGGCGAAGGCCACCTGGCGCGCCTGGAAGCCGTTGAGGCCGAGCGCGGGGTCGATGGCCACCTTGACGATCTTCTCCGGGGTCTTCTCCGCCACTTCCTCGATCTCCACGCCCCCTTCGGTCGAGGCCAGGATGGTGACCCGGCTGGTGACGCGGTCCACCAGGAAGCTCAGGTAGAGCTCCCGCTCGATGTCCACGGGCTTGGAGAGGAACACCGTGCGGACCTTGCGGCCTTCGGCGCCGGTCTGCTTGGTGACCAGCTGCATGCCAATCATGGCCTTGAACAGCTCGGCGGCCTTGTCGGGGTCTGTCGCGAACTTCACGCCGCCGCCCTTGCCGCGGCCACCGGCATGGATCTGCGCCTTGACGACGCTGGCACCGCCGAACTCCTTGGTGATCATGCGGGCCTCTTCGGCGTCCTGGGCGACCTTCCCGTCAGGCGTGGCCACCTTGTACTGCCGCAGCAGTTCTTTGGCTTGGTACTCATGAATGTTCATGCTGGCTCCGGGAAAAGGGTCGCCTTCCAGTCTAGCGTCCGGGCCGCCAGGTCCGAACCCCGAAGGCTGTGACCCGTGGCATCCTTTGAGGGCACCCAGGAGGCGTTCATGGCCCAGCTCGACCGGCTGCTCTCGCATGTCATCTCCCGCGGTGGGTCCCGGCTCCACCTGGAGGCGGACCAGAAGCCCCGACTGGAGCTCAAGAGTGGGGAATTCGTGGACCTCCTGCCCAACTCCCTGCCCGCGGTGATGGTCGACGTGCTGGCGGGGGAGGTGGTCCCCGGTGACATGAAGGCTGCCTGGCAGAGGGAAGGGAAGGCCGAGTTCGAGCACGAGCTGGCCGGTGAGATCTTCCGGATCCGCCTGGGTCGTCATGGGGAGGTCCCGAACCTCGTCGCCGAATACCTGGGACCCGTCCGCCCGCGGGTGGCGGAAGCGCCGGCCGTAGCGCCCGCTCCCACCCCCAAGGTGGCCCCTGCCCCGGCACCCAAGGTATCCCCGGCCCCAAGACCCGGCGGGGCCCACGGCCATCCCCTGGCCGAGCGGCTGTTCTCCGCCCTGCTGGCCCAGCAGGGTTCTGATCTCCACTGCACCTCCCTGGAGCCGCCCCTGGCCCGCGTCCACGGCGACATGAAGGAACTGGAAGGCTTCGGCCCCCTCGAACCGGCCACCATGCTGGAGATGATGGAGGCCGTGGCCACGCCGGCCGCCTGGCACCACTTCCAGGAGCGCCATGATGCGGACTTCGCCTACGCCTACGAGGCGGGGGGCTGCCGGCTGCGTGTGAACTACTTCATGGATCGCGTGGGACCGGGCCTGGTCTGCCGCGTCATCCCCAATCAGATCCCGGATCCCGACAAGCTGGGCCTGCCCGACCCCATCCGGCGTCTCTGCGACCTGGCCAAGGGCCTGGTGCTGGTGACCGGCCCCACCGGCAGCGGCAAGTCCACCACCCTGGCGGCCATCATCGACCTGGCCAACCAGAAGCGCCACGACCACATCCTCACCATCGAGGATCCCATCGAGTTCGTGCACCCCCGCAAGGGCTGCCTCGTGAACCAGCGCGAGGTGGGCGCCCACACGGACAGCTTCAAGAGCGGCCTCCGCGCGGCCCTGCGGGAGGATCCCGACATCGTGATGGTCGGGGAGATGCGCGACCTCGAGACCATCGCCATCGCCCTGGAGACCGCCATCACCGGCCACCTGGTCTTCGGCACCCTGCACACCAGCAGCGCCATCGGCACCATCGACCGCATCGTGGACCAGTTCCCCGCCGACCGGCAGCAGCAGATCCGCGTGATGCTGGCCGACGCACTCAAGTGCGTGGTGAGCCAGACCCTGCTCAAGAAGATCGGCGGCGGCCGCATCGCGGCCCTGGAGACCCTCTTCATCAGCCCTGCCATCGCCAACCTCATCCGTGAAGGCAAGAACTTCCAGATCACCAGTGCCATGCAGACGGGCCGGAGCTACGGCCAGAAGCTGATGAACGACGCCCTGGTGGAGTTCATCAAGGACAAGAAGGTGGAGCCCATGGAGGCCTACCTCAAGTGCCCCGACAAGGAGAGCTTCATCGCGGCCTGCAAGCGGGCCGGCATCCCCTTCGATCTGCGGCTGGGGGAAGTCGAAGCGTAGGCCCGGGCTCCAAAGGCTGACGCCCGCAAGCCCAGGGGACTCACTTGCTCCGCGACAGCAAAGCCTCGGGAATGTCCCGCAACAGGTTCCCGGTGTCGGCATCGCCGGCCACGGCCGCCAGCTGGGCCACGGCATTCTGTGAGGCCCTGTGGGCCAACCCGCGGGTTTCCGAGAGGGCGTCGTGCCGGGCGATGAGGGCGCGGAGCCGGGCCTCCTCGTCTTCGGGGATGGGCACTTCCTCGCCCCGGTCCCAGATGGTGCGGATGAGGGTCCGGGCCTCATCCGGAGCCCTCTCCAGCAGGGTGAGCATGGGCAGGGTGAGCTTGCCCTCCCGCAGGTCGCTGAAGGCCGGCTTGCCCAGCTGCTCGCTGGTGGCGGTGTAGTCCAGCAGGTCATCCACCAGCTGGAAGGCGCGCCCCACCTCGAGCCCGTACTCCCGCATCGCGACGCATTCCTCGTGGCTCCGGCCGGTGAGCACGGCGCCGGTCTCGGTGCAGCCGCTGAACAGGAGGGCAGTCTTCCGTTCCTGGATGTCGAAGTAGTCCTTGCGGCTGGTGTCCAGCTTGAACAGCACGTCGTTCTGGATGAGCTCACCCTCGATCATGCGGGTGGTGACTTCCGCGAAGATCTCCATCATCCGCCAGCTGCGCCCGGCAATGGCCTCGCTCATGGCCACCAGGTAGAGCAGGTCGCCGAACAGCACGGTCAGCGTGTTGCCCCAGAGCCGGTTGAGGGTGGGCATGCCCCGGCGGAGCTGGGCGTGGTCGATGACATCGTCATGCACCAGGGTGGCGGTGTGGATCAGCTCGAAGACGGCGCCGAAGCGCACGTCCTCATCGTTGGGCACGCCGCAGAATCGGGATGACAGCATCACCAGGGCCGGCCGCAGGCGCTTGCCCTGGCCGCCGCGGACATGGTCCGCCAGCTTCTGGACCACCTCCACGTCGCTCTGCAGGATGCGCTGCAGCTCCGCCTCCACGCCCGCCAGCTTGGGGGCGATGGGGAGGAAGTAGCGGGAGAGGTCGAGTCGGCTCAAGGGGTCATCCGCGGTAGTTGGTGAATTGCAGGTCCAGACCCTGATCGTCCTTCTTGAACAGGGCGATGACTTCCTGCAGATCATCGCGGCTCTTGCCGCTCACCCGGAGCTGGTCGCCCTGGATGCTGGCCTGGACCTTGATCTTGGCGTCCTTGACGGCCTTGATGAGCCCCTTGGCCTTCTCCACGGGAATGCCCTGGTGGATGGTGACCTCCTGGCGGACGGTGCCCTTGGTGGCGGGTTCGATCTTGCCGTATTCCATGCTGCGGATGCTCACGCCGCGCTTGTGCAGCTTGGTCTGCAGCACGTCGATGACGGCCTTGAGCTTCACCTCGTCATCGCTGTTGAGCACCAGCACCTTGTCGTCCTTGAGCTCGATCTTGGACACCGAGCCCTTGAAGTCGTAGCGCTGGCCGATCTCCTTCATGGCCTGGGAGACGGCATTCTTCACCTCGTCCAGGTCCACCTTGCACACCACGTCAAATGAACATTCGCTGGCCATGGGCACTCCTCATCCGGATACACCTTTCAGACTAGCGCTTTGCCTTGGCTTAGGAAAAGGCCGAGACAGGATTAACAGGATGAAAAGCCGGATCAACAGGATGGGTGCAGTGTGTTCTTCTCTTGGATCCTGTTAATCCTGCCCCCGCTTTTCACCCGAGCCCTCCAGCCGCTCCCGCAGCGCGGGCCAACCCTCCCAGAGGCTCAGAAGCTGGAAGGCGGACAGCACCAGGGCGTGGTGGACCTCCCCCTGGCGCATGCGGGCCTGCCATTCAGACCAGGAGCAGGCCCAGACCTGCAGTTCCTCGGCGGGATCCAGCTCCAGGTCTCCCTGGGGCTCGCAATCCAGGGCCAGGAAGCTGTGACAGCGGTTGTTCTGGGTGGCTGGGTTCGGGGTGCAGGAGCCCAGCGGAACCCAGCGGTCAGAGATGAACCCGGTCTCCTCCCGGAGCTCCCGCCGAGCGGCCGCTTCCGGGATCTCGCCCGCATCGCAGCCCCCGCCCGGGATCTCCAGGGTGGAGGCGTCGATACCGTGCCGGAACTGCTCCACCACCAGCAGGTCGCCCTCCCGCGTGAAGGCCGCCACGTTCACCCAGTCGGGCCCCTGGAGGCGGTAGAAGGCATGCTGGCGACCAGTATGGGGGCTGCGCCGCTGGGCCACGATCTGCCGGAAGAGGCGCGAATCCTGCCGCACGCTCTCGGATTCCTGGGTCCAGGCCGCGTTCGGGTCGAAGCCTTCCGGGTGGCGGTGCAGGAGCCGCATCAGTACCTCGGGATGGACGGATCCAGGCGGCTGTATGCGTCGATGCCGCCGGCCAGGTGGGCCAGCTCCCGGAATCCCGCGCCCTGGAGGAACCGCAACGCATAGAGGCTGCGACTGCCGTGGTGGCAATAGGCGGCCACGGGCCGGGCGGGGTCCAGCTCCGCCACCCGCTCCGCCAACTCGCCCAGGGGGATGAGGATGGCGCCGGGGATCCGCGCCAGGTCGTATTCCCACTGCTCCCGCACGTCGAGGCGCTGGACGGTTTCCGGAAGGTCCCGGTAGGTTTCGGCTGACAGATGGATGCCGTTCTCAAACACGCTGAGGTTCCCCCTGGTCCAGCACGCGGCTGCAGATGTGACGGGTGATGACGTCCAGAGCCGTGCGGTTCTCCACACCTGTCGGGACGATGAGGTCGGCCCAGCGCTTGCTGGGTTCCACGAACTCCAGGTGCATGGGGCGGACGCTCTGTTCGTACTGGTCCATGACGCTCTCGAGGCTGCGGCCCCGTTCCCGGGTATCCCGCCGGATGCGGCGGAGGATGCGGATGTCGGCGTCCGTGTCCACGAACACCTTCATGTCCAGCTGGTCGCGCAACTCCGGCAGCGCGAAGAGCAGCAGCCCCTCCAGGATCACCACCTGTCCCGGCGGCACGGATTCCTCCCAGCCGGTGCGATCGGAGATGGTGAAATCGTAGGTGGGCTTCCGGATACTCTCGCCGCGATGCAGGGCCGCCAGGTGGGCGGCCATGAGGTCCAGGTCGAAGGCGTGCGGATGGTCCCAGTTCACGGGCAGGCTGCCGAAGCGGGATTTCACAAGTTCCAGCGGGGCGTAGTAGGCGTCCATGTCCAGGAGGAGCGTGGCCACCGAGCGCCGCCGCAGGCGCTTCACCAGCTCCGCGGCCACGGACGTCTTCCCGCTGCCGGAGCCCCCCACGATGCCCACCAGCATCGGCCTGTCGGTCATGTGCCCCCCCCTTTCCTCCATCCTAACGTCCCACGCCTCTGCTAAGGTTCATGCCATGCATCGCACGCGCTTCGCCCCCGCCCTGGCCCTTCTTGCGCTCCTGGCCGGATGCAGCTCCGAAGATCCCAGGCTGCCCGGAAACCTCTACGAGGAGGCCCGGAAGCTGAACCTGGAGGGCCGGAGCCTGGAGGCGCGGGCGATGATGAAGCAGCTGGTGGATCGCTACCCGGACACCGAGGCCGCCCGCCAGGCCACCCGGGACTTGTTCCTCATCGAGGCCTTCGTGAACCGGGACCTGGCGGACCGCCAGAAGCAGGTGCGGGCGGCCCTCAAGCGGATCACGGACGCCCTGATACGGTATCGGGCCAAGACGGGCGAGTACCCGGAGTCGCTGCAGGGGCTGGTGCCTGAGTATCTGGAGCAGGTGCCCGAGGCCCCCTGGGGCCATCCGTTCCTCTACCGTCCCTATGTCGCCCGCCCGGTGGAGGAAGTCCAGGTCAAGCGCGGCCCGGTCCGGCAGAAGTTCAACACGAAGCTCGATGGCTACTACCTGGCCTGCCTCGGCACCGACGGTGTCCCCGGGGGCGAGGGGCTCGCTGGCGACATCCTCATCAAGGATGGGGCCCCCTGGACCGATGGCCCCTTCCCGTCCGTGCCCCAGCCGCAGCCCCTTCGTTGAGATTCCCGCGAGCCTTGTGACAAGCTGCGCACTACGTGCGCAGCAAACAAAATGCGGCCCATGGCCGCATTTTGCAGGTGCCTCAGGGCAAGAAGCTACTTGACGCCCCAATCCAGGATCACCTTCCCGCTCTGCCCGCTGCGCATCGCATCGAAGCCCTTCTGGAAGTCGTCGATGCCGAAGCGGTGGGTGATGACGGGGGTGATGTCGAGGCCGCTCTGGACCATGGCGGCCATCTTGTACCAGGTCTCGAACATCTCGCGTCCGTAGATCCCCTTCAGGATCAGCCCCTTGAAGATCACCTGGCTCCAGTCGATGGCGCAGTCGCCGGGGAGGATGCCCAGCAGGGCCACGCGGCCGCCATGGTGCATGGCCTCGAGCAGGGACTCGAAGGCGTTGCGGTTGCCGCTCATCTCCAGGCCCACGTCGAAGCCCTCGGTCATCCCCAGGTCCTTCATCACCTCGGGGAGGCTCTTCTTCATGGGATTCACGGCCACGGTGGCGCCCATCTTCCGGGCCAGGTCCAGGCGGTACTCGTTCACGTCCGTGATGACGATGTGCCGGGCGCCCACGTGCTTGGCGATGGCCACGGCCATGATGCCGATGGGGCCCGCGCCCGTGATCAGCACGTCCTCGCCCACCATGTCGAAGCTGAGGGCCGTGTGGGCGGCGTTGCCGTAGGGGTCGAAGATGGAGGCCACCTCGTCCGGGACGTTGTCGGGCACCTTGAAGACGTTGAAGGCGGGGATGGACAGGTACTCGGCGAAAGAGCCCGTGCGGTTCACGCCGACGCCCACGGTGTTCCGGCAGAGGTGGCGCTTGCCCGCCCGGCAGTTCCGGCAGTGGCCGCAGGTGATGTGGCCCTCGCCGCTCACCCGGTCGCCAGGCTTGTAGCCCTCGACCTCGGCGCCCACCCGCTCGATGATGCCGAAGTACTCGTGGCCCACCACCATGGGCACGGGAATGGTCTTCTGGGCCCAGTCGTCCCAGTTGTAGATGTGCACATCCGTGCCGCAGATGGCGCTCTTGTGGACCCGGATCAGCACATCGTTGGGGCCCACCTCGGGCATGGGCGCCTCGCCCATCCAGATGCCTTCCTCGCGCTTGGTCTTCAACAGGGCTTTCATGGCGCCTCCAACCGCACCATTTCATCATCAACATCAAGACTGGCCAACTTAGCCTTCCGCCCTTGACGGTTCGTGAAGCCAGCCGATAAGGTTCTTCCAGGCGATATATGACCAACTCCTCTCTGCGGTCCAACCGCAATTTCATTAATCGGCTCCCTCGCGCGAATCGCGCGTGGGCCGGAGAGGGTCTCACCTAGACACCTGAATTCCCGGACCACCCCGATTCGCGAAAGCGGATCGGGGTTTTTTCTTTTGGAGCAGGCCATGTGCGGCATCCTCACCATCCTCGACATCGATCCCTCCCGTTCGAACCCGGCGGAGCTCCGGCGCCAGGCCCTGGCCATGGCCCGGAAGATCCGCCACCGGGGTCCGGACTGGAGCGGCATCTACAGCGACGACCGGGCCATCCTCGTCCACGAGCGCCTCTCCATCGTGGATGTCGAGCACGGCGCCCAGCCCCTCGTCGACACCCTCCAGGGCACAGTGCTGGCGGTGAACGGTGAGATCTACAACCACCGGGAGCTGCGCCACGGACTGAGGGAGGCCCACGACTTCCAGACGCTCTCAGACTGCGAGGTGATCCTCTACCTCTACGATGAGCTGGCCCCGAAGGACTTCCTCAACCGGATGAACGGCATCTTCGCCTTCGTGCTCTACGACCCCAAGCGGGAGACCTACCTCATCGCCCGGGATCCCATCGGCGTCATCCCCCTCTACCTGGGCTGGGACCGGGAGGACCGCCTCTATGTCGCCTCGGAGATGAAGGCTCTGGTGAGCCACTGCGAGCGGATCCGCGAGTTCCCGCCGGGCCACTTCTTCCTGGGGCACGAAGCGGACAAGGGGTTCCAGCGCTACTACGAGCCGGACTGGGCCGAGCCTGGGTACGTCCCCGACGCGCCCTACGATCCCGCGACGCTGCGCGCGGCCCTGGAAGCAGCCGTGCGGCGGCAGCTCATGTGCGACGTGCCCTATGGCGTCCTGATCTCCGGGGGCGTGGACTCCTCGCTGGTGGCGGCCATCGCCGCCCAGTACCGGGACGGCCGCGTGGAGGAGGGCGGTACCACGCCCGCCTGGTGGCCCCGGATCCACAGCTTTGCCGTGGGGCTGAAGGGCGCGCCGGACCTGGCTCCCGCCCGCCTGGTGGCGGACCACATCGGCGCCATCCACCACGAGCTCCACTTCACGGTGCAGGAGGGGCTGGATGCGCTCTCGGACGTGATCCATCATCTGGAGACCTTCGACATCACGACCATCCGGGCCTCCACGCCCATGTACCTCATGATGCGGAAGATCCGAGCCATGGGCATCAAGATGGTGCTGTCCGGGGAGGGCGCAGACGAGATCTTCGGCGGCTACCTCTACTTCCACAAGGCGCCCGACGGCCCGGAGCTGCACGCCGAGACCGTTCGCAAGCTCCAGAAGCTGCACCTCTACGACTGCGCCCGGGCCAACAAGTCCAGCGCGGCCTGGGGGGTGGAAGCCCGCGTGCCCTTCCTGGACCGCGACTTCCTCGACGTGGCCATGCGGCTGGATCCTGCGGTGAAGCTGCCCCGGAATGCGCCCCGGCCCCGCCCCATCGAGAAATACCCCCTGCGGAAGGCCTTCGAGGGGCTCATCCCGGAGGAGGTGCTCTGGCGGCAGAAGGAACAGTTCTCGGACGGCGTGGGCTACGCCTGGATCGACGCCCTCAAGGCGACCGCCGAGCGCGAGATCAGCGACGCCATGCTGCGGGGCGCGGCGGAGCGCTTCCCGGTCAAGACTCCGGAAACCAAGGAGGCCTACTTCTACCGCCAGATGTTCGAGCACCACTTCCCCAGCGCCACCGCCGTGAACTGCGTGCCCTTCGAGCGCAGCGTCGCCTGCAGCACGGAGACGGCCCTGCGCTGGGACGCCTCGTTCGCGAAGATGGCCGATCCATCTGGTCGGGCGGTCACTGGCATCCACGACCAGGGGTACCAGGATGAAGCTAGGTGATTTCCTCCGCGGTATCATGTCTGGATTGGACGTCAGACATGGCAACCCCTCCCGAGAGGCGGCGATTCCGCCGCGTTCCAATCACCTACCAGGTGAAGCTGGTGGTCGAGGACCGGATCATTGCCTACCCCACCGCCATCGACATCAGCATGGGTAGCATCCTGTTGGGCGGAAGCGAGCGCCTGCCCCTTGGGAGCCCGTGCGGCGTGGCCATCCTGCTGGCAGAGGGAGCGTCCGGGCAGCGGGTCGTGGCGAGGGGGACCGTGGTGCGGTCCGACTCGCGGGGCATGGCCATCGCCTTTTCCAAGTCTCTCGACGCAGACAGCGAGAGCACGCTCCGGGCCCTCATCCATTCGCTGTCGCCCGGAGCTGAAGAGGCGGTCGAGCCGGAACCCGGGCCGGCGGGCGATCAAGCCCCCCGTTCAACCAAGCAGGCGAAGCGTTCATGACAACACCTGGAAGCCTGGAGCATGCGATGCAGGACCCTGAAGCCTCGCTGGCCCGCCTGATGGGCTACATCAAGCCCGGCTCCGGCGCCCGGGGCCTCGTCGAAGGCGGGTGGGAGCCGCCCTCCTTCGGCCAGTACGAGGACATCCGGGAATGGCTGAAGGAATCCGTCATGAGCGCCACCATGTACGAGCGGTTCCCGGACGGCCGCTGGACCATCCAGCTGCTGCTGAAGGAGCAGGAACCCGGGACCTACCGGTACATCGTGCTGTGAGTCCGGCCAAGACCATGCCCCCGTGGACTGCCCTCTGATGGCCCGATTCCGGTCCACCCTTCTCCGAGTCCTGGCCCTGGCCGGAATGGCGCTGGTGGCGGCTCTGATCGCGAACAGCCTCGCCTCCCCCGCGCGCCGCCTGGCCTGGGTCCAGTCGAGCCTGCCGCCTGCCACCGCCGCGCCCAGGGTCGAGAAGATCCCGCCTCCCCTGCCCGGCTCCAGCCAACCCATCGTCCCGGAGCCGATGGTCGACCGCCCGATCCATCCTGGCCACCTCCCGCACTCGCGGCTCGCGCCCTCTCCCGACCCCGCCGCCGCGCCGGCAGCGGAGACGTCACCCTCCAGCCCCATCCGTGACATCAGCGCCGAGGAGGCCTGGCGGGCGTTCCAGTCCGGAACCTCCTTCCTGGACGCCCGCCGGGGCTCCGAATTCGCCGAGGGCCACATCGCCGGTGCCTGGAGCACCCCCGTGTGGGAATCGGACCTGGACGACCGCCTGCTCTCCTTCAAGGCTGCGCGCCGGCCGGGCTCGGAGGATCCCATCGTCATCTACTGCAGCGGCGGTGACTGCCGGGATTCCCACCTCCTCGCCGAGAAACTGCTGGGAGAGGGCTACTTCCACCTGCTCATCTTCCATGATGGCTACCCGGCCTGGGTGGCTCAGGGGCGCCCCATCGAGAAGGGCCGGCCATGAGGCCCCGATTCCCGCATGGACTCCTGCATCCCAAGCTCACCCTGGCTGTGCGGATCGCCCTGGGTCTGGTCTTCATCGCGGCCGCTCTGCCCAAGATCGGGGATCCGCCGGGCTTCGCCAAGGCCATCTGGGCCTACCAGCTGGTGCCTGGCCCGGCCCTGAATCCCATGGCCCTCGTCCTGCCCTGGCTGGAGCTGCTCTGCGGGCTGGCGCTCGTCCTGGGGATCTGGGTCCGCGCCGCCGCCACGTGGGCCACGATGCTGCTCCTGGCCTTCGGCCTGGCGCTCGCCATCAACCTCGCCCGCCACCATCCAGTGGATTGCGGCTGCTTCGGCGCCACAGCCCATCGCACGGAGACCGAACGCCTCACGGACATGCGCTGGTCCGTCCTCCGCGATGCCGGGCTGCTGCTCCTCTGTGCCCAGCTGCTGCTGGCGTCCTCCGCCCCCCGGAAGAACTAGCGCCCCGAACCAACTCGATTCGGGGCGCATTCCGCGGCCTGGACGGTCGGCCCGCCTATCGGATCACACCCAGTTCCCGTCCCACCTTCGTGAAGGCGGCGATGGCCTTGTCCAGATCCCCACGGGTGTGGGCGGCGCTCATCTGGGTGCGGATGCGGGCCTGGCCCTTGGGCACCACGGGGAAGAAGAAGCCGATGACGTAGACCCCCTCGTCCAGCAGGCGCTTGGCGAACTCCTGGGCCAGGGGCGCCTCGTAGAGCATGACGGGCACGATGGGGTGCTCGCCGGGCAGCAGCTTGAAGCCAGCCTTCTCCATGCCGGCCCGGAAGTAGCGGGCGTTCTCATGCACCTGCTTGATGAGGCCCTGGCTGTCCTTGAGCAGGTCCAGCACCTTCAGCGTGGCGGCCACGATGGCGGGCGCCACGGAATTGGAGAACAGATAGGGCCGGGCCTTCTGCCGCAGCCAGTCGATGGCCACCTGCTTCCCGGCGATGTAGCCGCCGGAGGCGCCGCCCAGGGCCTTGCCGAAGGTGCCGGTCATGAAGTCGATGCGCCCCATGACGCCGCAGTGCTCGTGCGTCCCCCGGCCGTTGGCGCCCATGAAGCCCACGGCGTGGCTGTCGTCCACCATGACCATGGCCCCATGCTTCTCGGCCAGGTCGCAGATCTCCGCGAGCTTCGCGATGTAGCCGTCCATGCTGAAGACGCCATCCGTCACCACCAGCTTGAACCGGGCGCCAGCAGCGTCCGCGGCTTTCAGCTGGGCCTCCAGGTCGGCCATGTCGGAGTTGGCGTAGCGGAAGCGCTGGGCCTTGCAGAGGCGGATGCCGTCGATGATGGAGGCATGGTTCAGCGCGTCGCTGATGATCGCGTCCTCCTCGCCGAGCAGGCCTTCGAAGATGGCGCCATTGGCATCGAAGCACGAGGAGTAGAGCTGGGTGTCCTCGAAGCCCAGGAAGGCCGCCAGCTTCTGCTCCAGCTCCCGGTGGATGTCCTGGGTGCCGCAGATGAAGCGCACCGAGGCCATGCCGAAACCGTGGCCATCCATCACCTTCTTGCCCGCCTCGATCACCTCGGGATGGTTGGCCAGGCCCAGGTAGTTGTTGGCGCAGAGGCACACCACATCCTTGCCGTTGGCCTGCATCTGCGGCTGCTGGGGCGAGGTGATGATCCGCTCGGTCTTGTAGAGCCCCGCCTCCTTCAGCTGCTCGATCTCGCGGGTCAGGTGGGCCAGGTAGGCAGGGTTCACGGCGGTCTCCTAAGCGTCGAAGCCCCATAGGATACTGCGAGGTTGCGTGACGGGCGCCCGGTTGTGTCACCATCCTTGCGAACTGGAAAGGAACGACCATGCGCCCCGCCCTGCTCCTGCCTGTCCTCCTCCTGACGCTGGCCTGCAGCTCCAAGCTGGAGCGGGCGAAGGCCGAGGACCTGATCCGCAAGGACTACCCGGTGGTGGTGCCCGTCACCGTGCCCGAGAGGGCCTCCGCCGAGAAGGGCAGCCCGGAGCACCTGCGCCTGGTTTCCCTCAAGGAGAACCTGGACAGGAGCGGCTGGTTCGACAGCACGGTCCAGGCCGACAGCAGCCGGGAGACCTTCACCTTCCGCCTGAAACCGTCTGCTCCAAAGGACATCAAGGCCGCGCCCAAAGGCTTCTCCATGCCCGCGGCCGAGGCCGTGTTCGTGCGCGCCGTCCGCCTCGAGCCCACGCGCGAGGGCGCCCGCGTCACCTACGAGATCCGCCTGGACAAGCCCACAGCCCAGTTCCCGATCTTCCAGGCGCTGCATCCGGACGCGAGGATCGGCCAGACCAAGCCTCGCCATGCCACCTTCGAGCGGCGCCGGGGCAGCTGGGGATTGACTGGGACCGACGAGACCTTCCGCAAGGCGGAGTGACCGGCGTTACACGCTCGTTCCTTGGGGGATGGCCAAGCCCCCGGTACCATTGAAGGCATCGAGGTTCCCTTGGATCACAGCCCTGCCTTCCGCCTGCGCCGGTTTCTGAACTGGTTTCCCCTGGGGCTGACCTACGCGGCCATGTACATGGGCCGCTACAACTTCAACATCGTGAAGAACGACATCGGCGCCTGGTACCACCTGGACAAGGCACAGATGGGGCTCATCGCCTCGGCGGGCTTCTGGACCTACGGCCTGGCTGTGGCCTTCAATGGCCCCCTCGCCGACCGCATCGGCGGGCGGAAAGCCATTCTCGTGGGCTCCCTGGGGGCGGCCCTCCTGAACCTGGCCATCGGGTTCATGTTCCTGAACGGGCATGTCACCCAGATCCTGGTGAGCATGAGCCTGCTCTGGAGCCTGAACATGTACTTCCAGAGCTTCGGGGCCCTGTCCGTGGTGAAGGTGAACAGCACCTGGTTCCATGTGCAGGAGCGCGGCGTCTTCGGCGGCATCTTCGGGATCATGATCAGCTCCGGCTACTTCCTGGCCACCACCATCGGGGCCTGGCTGCTCGCCAGCTTCCGCAGCTGGACGGTCATCTGGTTCGTGCCGGCCGCGGCCATGGCCTTCATGTTCGCCGTGGACTGGTTCCTGGTGCGCAATCGCCCCAGCCACGCGGGCCATGCGGACTTCGACACAGGCGACGGCTCCAACGCCGCCTCCGCCGACGAGACGCCCCTGCCCCTCGGCGACCTCATGCGGAAGGTCTTCCACAACCCGATCGTGGTGGCGCTCATCTTCGCGGAGTTCTGCACGGGCTTCGTGCGGCAGGGCGTGATGCTCTACTTCACCGAGTACCTGCAGGAGGTCTACCACCTCGGGAAGAAGGAGCACCTCTTCTGGTGGACGGGCGTCGCCTTCATGGGCGGCGGCATCCTGGGCGGCCTGCTCTGCGGCTGGATGAGCGACAAGCTGTTCCAGTCCCGCCGCCCGCCCGTGGCCTTCCTCTTCTACCTGGTGCAGGTGGTGATGCTGGGGCTCCTGGGCCTGACGCTCGGCCAGGGCACCACGGGCGGCCAGATCTGGGCCGTGGTTCTGCTGGGCCTCACCGCCATGTTCATCTTCGGCGTCCACGGCATGCTCAGCGGCACCGCGAGCATGGACTTCGGCGGGCGCAAGGCCGCGGCCTCCGTGGCCGGGGCCTTGGATGGCATCCAGTACATCGGCTCGGGCCTCACGGGGTTCGGCCTGGGCTGGATCCTCAAGACCTACGGCTGGGACGGCATCGCCACCCACGGCCACCAGCCCGTCCACGCCTGGGTGTGGGTGGGTTCCATCATCCCCTTCAGCCTCCTCGGCGCCTTCATCATGACCCGCATCTGGCACGCCAAGGCGGGCGCCGGAGCGCACTGAAGGGAGCTGTCAGCCATCAGCTGTCAGCTATCGGCTGGCAGCGGCCAGCTGGTCGAAGGCGGCCTTGAGACCACCGTGGATGGCCTGGACGTCGGCGGGCTTCCAGAGCTTCTGGTCTTCGCGGACGAAGGTGGTGAGGTCGTTCCGGTTGTCGAACCGGGCCACGGGCAGGTGGTAGACCCGGGTCTCATAGCGGTCGCCCGCCGGCACGATGCGCTCCACGCGGATGGTTCCGGGCCGGTCGCTCTGCTCCATGAGCCAGGCCATGTCGTCGGTGCCGTACTGGCCCAGCATCACCTCCATGGGCACGCTGTGGTGGAGGATGCTGCCCTGGCCGTCGGGCCGCCCGCGCTCGATGTTCTTGCGGCGGCTTTCCGCCGGATCCACCCAGACGTAGAGGACCGCGGCCGTCTCGAGGATGGCGGGGGACAGCGTCTGGAAGGCCGTGTCGTAGCCGTGGGGCGGGCACAGGGGGAAGGCCGAGCCGTGGGCCCCGCCCCGGGCGGCCTCGATCACCAGGGTGCGGCCCGCTTTGTCCTGGGCGTTCTGGCGGTTGAGGACATCCAGCTCGGCGCGGCACTCGGCCTCCAGGGCCCCGGCCATGCGCACCCGGAGGCGGTGGGGGATGTCGCCCAGGTACTCCGGCAGGCCCACCTTGGCGTGGGCGGCATCCAGGCGGTCGAAGAGATGCTGGGCCGCGCCGGCGACTTCGGTCTGGCGGCTGGCCATGAGGTTCGCGTAGTCCTCGTTCAGCAGCTCGATGAGGACCGCCCAGGTCCAGTTGTCGCGGAAGGGGCGGTTGGGCCCGTGGTAGTAGGCGTAGCCCAGGCCATTGGCCTTCAATTCGTCATCGATGCGGTGCATGAGGTGGACGTACGGGTAGTCATCCAGCTGGAGGGTGGGGCCCATGTGGAAGTCGTTCCGGCACTGGTCCGCGGTCAGGCTGGCCAGGTACCGGCGCACCTCCGACTTGCCCGAGGCGGGCAGGCTGAACAGAAGGATGGTGTCGAGGAGCTGGTTCATGGGGTCCACCGCGCGAATCCTCAAATATGCCATGCCTCCCCGATCCGCGCTCATGTTATGCCTGAAGCATGCGTGACCGCGAAATCGTCGAGCGCGTCCGGGACGCCACGGACCTGCTGGCCCTGGTGGGCCAGGCGGTGAAGCTGCGCAAGCAGGGCTCGGCCCACGTGGGCCTCTGCCCCTTCCACGCGGAGCGCAGCCCCAGCTTCCAGGTGGTGGCCAACCGGGGTTTCTACCACTGCTTCGGCTGCGGCAAGCACGGGGACGCCTTTGCCTGGCTCATGGAACGCGAGGGCATGACCTTCCCCGAAGCCCTGGAGCAGCTGGCCCGGGCCGCGGGCATCGACCTGCCCCAGCGCCGGGAGCGGCCGGCGGCCGAACTGGACCTGGAGACCCGCCTGCGCGCGGCGCTGGAAGCGGCCCAGGCCTTCTACGAGCGGCAGCTGGAGCGGCATGCGGAGGCCCGGGCCTACCTGCACCGGCGAGGGTACGAAGGCCCCTTCGTGGCCGAGGCGGGCTTCGGGGTGGCGCCGGACGGCTGGGATCCCCTGGTGACCCATCTGCGGGGCCTGGACTTCTCCGGGGAGCTGCTGGAGCAGGCCGGCCTGGCCAGCCGCAGCGAGCGCGGCACCCAGATCGACTTCCTCCGCAACCGCCTGACCATCCCCATCCACGATGCCCGGGGGCGCCTGGTGGCCTTCGGCGGCCGCATCATGGGTGAAGGCCAGCCGAAGTACCTCAATACCCGGGACACGATCCTCTTCCACAAGGGGGAGACTCTTTTCGGCTTCCACCGGGCGAAGGGTGCCATGAAGGACGGTGCCCTCGTGGTGGAAGGCTATTTCGATGTGCTGCAGCTCCACCAGCACGGCATCCATCAGGCCGTGGCGCCCCTGGGCACGGCCCTCACGGAGGAGCACCTGAAACAGCTGGGCCGGTTCACCCGCCGGGTCATTCTCTGCTTCGACGGCGACGCCGCGGGCCGCCGGGCCATGGAGAAGAGCCTGAGGATGGCCCTGCCCCTGGGCTTCGAGGTGCGCCTGCTGGAGCTGCCCCAGGGGGAGGATCCCGACACCTGGTGCCTCAAGCTGGGCGGCGAAGCCTTCCGGGATCTGCTGGGGACCGCACCGGACTGGACCGCCTTCATGATCGACCGGGCCATGGAGGGCAAGGACCTGCGGCGCATCTCCGACCGCATGGGCGCCTTCAAGGATCTGCTCGATTTCCTGCCGCACCTGCCCCGCACCACCGAAAGCCGCGACCTCTTCGCCAGCCTGGCCCACCAGCTCCAGGTGCCGCTGCAGGAACTGGACCGGGCGGTGCGAAGCCGGCAGGCCCCGGCCGCGGACACCGAGAGTCCCGTGCAGGCGGCTCCTCCCGAGGTGGATGACCTCATCCGCAGCCTCATCCTCATGGCCACCGCGGGCCACTGGCGGCGAATCCAGGAGGTCCCTCCCGCCTGGTGGGAGAACCTCCCCGGAGCCCCCCTGCTCCAGGCCCTGCTCGATGCGGAGGGGGATCCCACCCCCCTGCCCCCCGGCGCGCTGGCCGCCATCCGGCACCTGGAGGCCCAGGCCAGCCACAAGGATGAGGCCGGCCGCGATGCCGATTCTTTACTTGCCCGGCTGGAAGGCCGATACCTCGACCGGGAGATCCAGGCCAACAACCGCCTGCTCCAGGATCCCCGCACCCTTGTGGACGCTGCCCTCACCAAACAGGTGGAAATTCGCCAGAATGACCTCCTCCTTCGGCAAAAGAGGCTCTCCCAGCAACGCCGGACTCCTCGCTGAGGCCCAACCTGAAGATCCAGCCCTTGCCTGAGTCAACAGATCCCTTATACTGAAAAGTTCCGGACTCGGCCCGGTACATTGGCCGTGTTCTGTTTTCCCCTCGGCCTCCGGGTCTTTCCACCCCACTGGCCCGATGCCTGCAGTGCTCTTTGAGGTCCGAATGGTTCCGACGCCGCCACGCGATGCCTACTACACCCTGACCAAAGCCCTGATCTCCATCGGAAGGAAAAACGGATTCCTGCTGGTCGACCAGCTCAATGACTTCCTCCCCGATACCGCTTCCGACCCTGCGGATCTCGAACAGGTCATGAGCCTGTTCGCCCGTCTGGGCGTGGGCATCGGCGCCACGGAGGAGGAGGCCCAGGCTGCCCGCGAGGCCATCGAGCCCGAGTTCATCGTGGTGGAAGGCGGCGGGAAGGGCGACAAGGATCTCGAGACCGAGATCGACAGCCCCGACAGCGACAAGTTCAACGATCCGGTCCGCATGTACCTCAAGGAGATGGGCACGGTGCCCCTCCTCAAGCGCGAGGACGAGGTCGAGATCGCCAAGCGCATCGAAGTGGGCGTCCGCAGCGTCATGCGGGCCCTCTCCCGGTCTCGCCTGGCCGCCAGCCTGCTCATCGACATCGGCAAGATGCTGAAGGAGAACCCCGGCAAGATCCGCGAGGTCGTGGGCCTGTCCGACGAGGTGGACGATGACGAGGATGCCGAGAGCACCTCCGCCACCCAGCACGTGCACCACCAGTTCGAGAAGCTGCTGGTCTACGACCAGGCGCTCCAGGACCTGCTGGAGCTGAAGCTCCTCGTGGACGCCGGCACCAAGACCCTGCCCAAGAAACGCAAGCTCGACCGCGAGATCCTCCACGCCCGGGCCCGGCTCTCGCGCCAGATCCGCAAGCTGGGGCTCAACAGCCTGGCCGTCACCCGCCTGATCGACCGCATCACCCACCAGCACAGCCAGGTGATGGCCGGCGAGCGCAAGTGCCGCGAGCTGCGGGACCGCCTCAAGAACCCCGCCTTCGCCAAGCTCAAGGACCGCTACAAGGACGAGCTGGCCCACATCGAGAAGACCCTGGCCGACTTCTTCGAGAAGTACGAGACCACCAGCGACTACTTCCACAAGGACTTCAACGGCCTCAAGGCCGCCGAGAGCATCAGCCGCGCCGCCAAGGCCGAGCTCATCGAGGCCAACCTCCGCCTCGTGGTCAGCATCGCCAAGCGCTACACCAACCGCGGCCTGCAGTTCCTGGACCTCATCCAGGAGGGCAACATCGGGCTCATGAAGGCCGTGGACAAGTTCGAGTACAGCCGCGGCTTCAAGTTCTCGACCTACGCCACCTGGTGGATCCGGCAGGCCATCACCCGCGCCATCGCCGATCAGGCCCGCACCATCCGCATCCCCGTGCACATGATCGAGACCATCAACAAGCTCATCCGCACCCAGCGCGAGCTGGTGCAGAAGCTGGGCCGGGAACCCTCCAGCGAGGAGATCGCCCACGCCATGGACATGCCCGTGGGCAAGGTCCGCAAGGTGATGAAGATCGCGCAGGAGCCCATCTCCCTCGAAACGCCCATCGGCGAGGAGGAGGATTCCCACCTCGGCGACTTCATCGAGGACAAGACCGTGGTCTCCCCCGTGGAGCAGGTCGTGCAGCAGCGCCTCAAGGAGACCGTCCGCAACGTGCTCAACACCCTCAGCGAGCGCGAGGAGCGCGTCCTCCGCATGCGCTTCGGCGTGGGCGACGACGGCTCCGAGCACACCCTGGAAGAGGTCGGCAGCGAGTTCGCCGTCACCCGCGAGCGCATCCGCCAGATCGAGTCCAAGGCCCTGCGTAAAATCCGCCACCCGCGGTATTCCAAGACGCTCAAGGCGTTCCTGGGATAACCGCTCCAACCAACCACCGAGACCCGCATGGCATATCCATGCGGGTCTTACAGCGTACCGCTGGGCGGTGTTCCTCTCGCCCGAGACCGGCTAGCCTGGGTTTGTGACTGAAACCAAAAGCCCCTTCGCTCCGCTCCGCAGCCACATGTTCCTCGCGATCTGGATCGCGGCCATGGCTTCGAACGTGGGCACCTGGGTCCAGAGCGTGGGCGAGAAGTGGCTCATGGCGGAGATCAGCCGATCCCCGCTGCTCATGAGCCTCATCGAGACGGGCGCCACCCTGCCCATGCTGGCGCTCTCCATGCCCGGCGGCGCCATCGCCGACATCGTGGATCGCCGGCGGCTGCTCCTGGCCACCCAGGCCTGGATGCTGCTGGCCGCCGCGGCCATGGCCATCCTGTCCGCCCTGCACCTCGTGACACCGGGCGTGCTCATCGGCATGTCGCTGCTGCTGGGCGTGGGCGCAGCCCTCAATGCCCCGGCCTGGCAGGCTTCGGTACCAGACCTGGTGCCGAAGGACCAGATCGCAGTCGGCGTGGCCCTCAACAGCGCCGGCTTCAATGTGAGCCGGGCCGTGGGCCCCGCCCTGGGCGGCCTGGTGGTGGGCTGGCTCGGCCCCACCTGGGCCTTCGCCCTCAACGCGGTCTCCTTCGTGGGCGTGCTCGCGGTCCTGAAGGGATGGAAGCGCCAGCCCGTCACCACGGACCTGCCAGCGGAGCGCTTCACTGCGGCCATGAAGGTGGGCCTTCGCTACACCTGGCACAGCAAGGCGCTGCAGGTGATCCTGCTGCGCGGCGGCGGCTTCGTGTTCTTCGGCGGCCCGATCTTCTCGCTGCTGCCCACCCTGGCCATCCACCGGCTCCACCTCGGCTCCACCGCCTTCGGCCTGCTGCTGGGCTGCATCGGGGCCGGGGCCGTAGGCGCCACGCTGGTACTCCCCTCCCTCCGCAGGAAACTGACCCCCAACATGCTGATGGCCGCCGCCACGGCCACCTTCGCGCTGGGCCTCCTGGTGCTGGCCTTCGTCTCGCACACCCTTTCCGTGGGGCTGGCCCTGCTGGTCTGCGGGGGCGGCTGGCTGGCAGTCCTGAGCACCTGCAACACCGGGGTCCAGCTTTCGGTGCCCTCCTGGGTGCGCGCGCGGGCCCTGGGCGTCTACATCACGGTCTGGGGCGGGGCCATGGCCGGCGGAGCGGCCTTCTGGGGCGTCGTGGGCGAGCGCTGGGGCATCCATACCGCCTATGCTGCTGCGGGCGTCGGCATGCTGCTGCTGCTGGCCATCACGGGGCGCCTGAAGATCCAGGCCCTCCAGCGGCCGTTGGACCTGAGCCCCCACCACCTCCAGCCCCACTCGCCCGGGCCCATCCATCCTGACGAGGGGCCGATCCTCACGGTGCTCGAATACCGGGTGCCGCAGGATCGCAAGACCGCCTTCCAGGAGGCCATGCGGGAGGTCCGCCGGATCCGCATCCGGGACGGCGCCGTGCGCTGGTCCCTCTTCCAGGATCTGGTGCCCCCCGATCCTGGCCAGCTCCGGTTCGTGGAGAGCTTCCTCAGTTCCAGCTGGGGGGAGCACCTTCGGCAGCACCACCGCGCCACCGTGGAGGATCGGGCGTTCCTCCGGAAGGCCTATGAGCTCGGCGTGGAGTCGCGACCCCGGATCCGCCACCTGGCGGCGGCCTGGGAGGACCAGAGCTCCCTCCTGGACCGCATCCTGGAATAGGCCACCGGAGCGCTAGGAGCCACGAGCTGTTTCGGTCATGCTGGTTCCATCGCTTCGGAGCCGCGCCCGTGCTTTCCAAGGACCAGACCCTGGGGAAATACCAGATCCTGGACCGCCTCGGCTCTGGCGGTTTCGGGGCCGTGTACCTGGCCATGGATACCTGGGTCAACCGCAAGGTGGCCCTGAAGGTGCCGCACCAGCAGCAGGACGAGATCGTGGATCAGCTCAAGGAGGCGCGGATCATGGCCGCGCTCAAGCACCCGAACATCGTCGAACTCATCACCACCGAGCGGAAGAACGGGATCTTCTTCATGGTGCTCGAGTACGTCGAAGGCGAGAGCCTCGACCGGATCATCCGCCGTGAGCGAACCCTGCCCCCGGCCCGGGCCCTGGAGATCGGCTTGGACGTCTGCAGCGCCATTGCCTTCGCCCACGGCCACCAGATCCTCCACCGCGACCTGCGGCCCGCCAACATCCTCGTGAATCGCGAGGGCGTGGCCAAGGTCACGGACTTCGGCACCTCCCGGGTGCTGGAGCTGCAGCACGTGCCCTACGCGCCCACCCGCATCGGTTCGCCGCCCTACATGGCCCCCGAGCACTTCCGGGGCCGGGCCGTCTTCCAGTCCGACCTCTGGTCCCTGGGCATCACCCTCTACGAGATGCTCACGGGCACTGTGCCCTTCTATGACGCGGATCCCCTCAAGATCGCCCAGGCCTTCACCAGCCAGCAGGTGGTGGCGCCGCACCTCCGCAACCCCATCGTCCCCAAGGCCTTCTCTGAAGTGGTCATGAAGGCCCTGGCCGTGAACCTCGGCGAGCGCTACCTGTCGGCCCAGGCCTTCCTGGAGGCCCTGCGTCGCCTCAAGGACAGCGTGGCCCGTGAGACCCGACCCCTGGGCACCGCCGTGCTCTCATCCAGCAGCTCGGGCCCCCACCCCACCCTGCGCGCCGCCACCCAGGCCAGGCTGTGCCGCTTCTGCTACCGCCAGCTGCCCCGCATGGCCATGATCTGCCCCAGCTGCGGCGAAAAGAACTGATGGTCTGGCATCCGACGAAGGAAGCGGTGCAACGGCTCTGGGGCCGCCGCTGGGTGCGGCGCGTGTCCTACGTCCTGGTGGCCGGCGCCGCCACCATGACCATCGTTCCGTGGGTGGCGACCCGGCCGGCGGTGCTGCGCTGGACCATCTCCAAGCTGGACGCCCTGGTGCGGGAGGAGACCGGACTTTCCCTGGAAGTCGGCCAGCTGGAGGTCCATCCCCTCTTCGGCTCCGCGGCCATGAAGGATGTCCGGCTCGGCGGCGACCTGCTCACGGTGCAGCGGGTGGAAGTCCAGGCGAACCTGACCTCCCTGTTCGGCCCCGCGCCACGCATCTTCTCGATCCGGGTGGAACGCCCCCACCTCCGCCTCACCGAAGCCGGTCTGGTGTCCATCCACCTCAAGGAGCATCCGCCCCGCAAGGGCCCCCTGCCCCAGGTGCGCCTGGATCTGCTCAGCATCACCGGGGGCGAGATCGAGATCCCCGAGCCGCTGCGGGGCCTGCCCGCCATGCGCTACCAGTTCGAGATGAAGGCCACAGGCCCGGGGCCCAACCGGCTGCGCGTGGATGTGGCCGGACCTCAGCTGATGGTCCTGGGACCCAAGGGCTGGGAGAAAGGCCGCCTGGACCTGAACGGCGAGGTTTCGGAGACGTTCGTGGCCCTCAAGGAGGGCTATCTCCGCCTCGGTGAAAGCCAGGTCCGCCTGCATGGGCAGTTTGATGCGAAGACCCCCCGGCGGCCCGAGCGGCTGGAGGCCCAACTTGCGGGCATCCTGGGCCTGACCCAGGCCGCCCGCTGGGGAGGCATGACGCGCCCTCCCCTCGCGGGCAGTCTCGACTTCACCGCCACCGTGAACGGGGCCCTTGCGAATCCCCAATGGACCCTCGCCGCCGAGGGGACCGGACTTCAACCGTCGGAGGCCACCTTCGCACCTGGCAGCGTCGCCCTCCATGGCCGCGGCAACCTGGAAGGGTTCCAACTGAGCCAGCTCCGCTGGCATTCCCCCCAGGGAGAGCTCGACCTCGAGGGGAGCTGGTCCCGCAAGACACCTGCCAGAGGCACCCTCACGGGCCGGACCCTGGACCTCGAGGCCCTGGGCAGGCTCCTCCGGATCCAGGAATTCCAGGGACTCCGGGGAGACCTGCACGCCCAGGTGGAAGGCCCCAGGGACGCCGCTGCCCTCAGCCGGCCCGACCGCTGGCAGGGGACCGTCCAGCTGGGGCTGACCCAGCATGGCCTGGGGGCCGGGAACCTGCATGCCACCCTCCGGAATGGGCGGGCCACCTTGGATCAACTTCACCTCGACCTGGAGGCCCTCAAGGCCCAGGGCACCGGGTGGGCCGACCTGGGCCCCCGGGGACTGATCCGCCTGGAGGCCGAGGGGAACGTGGAGGTGGGGGCGGGCCAGGTGGGCCGGGCGCTCCGGGCCTGGAAGGTGGTGGACCTCGACATGGAGGGGCAGACCCGGGCCCAGGCCAAGGTTCGCTGGAGCCGTGGTCCGGGCCTGGAACTGGACGGCTCGGCCGAGGTCACCCGGCCCCGCTGGCACGGTGCGCAGGCGGACAGCGTCCAGGCGAACGTCCAGATCCGGGACACCGACCTGCGTGTCACGGACATCCACTTGCAAAAGGGCGAGGGCAACGGCGCGGGCGACCTCTGGCTGACCTGGGGGCAGACCGCCCCCGGCCAGAAGCAGATGGACATGTGCTTCACCGCCTTCCGCCTGCCGGTGGCCGAAGGGCTCAAGGCGGCCGATCAGGGGGACCTCCCCATCACAGGCACCGGAGGAGGCTGGGTGCGCCTCCAGGGTCGCTTCGACCACATCACGATGAATGGCGAGGCTCAAGTCGAGTCTGGTGAAGCTTATGGCATCAAAGTTCCAGCAGCTTCCTCGGGCTTCGCCATGGATCTGGACAGCCTCCGGCTGCGGCTCGAGGAGGTGCGGATCGGCGAACGACTCGACCTGCTGGGCGGCCCCGGGACCGCGCCCGAAGGCGCCTTGGCCCTGACCGGCAGAGCGGACATGGACTTCCAGGGCTGGACCTGGTGGGTGGACCTCGCCGGGCGCCTGGATTCCCAGCTCCTGGCCCTCCCCGGGCCCCACATCCAGGCGCAGGTGGAAGCCCGCCTCCTGGGGCCCATCACCAGCCCGTTCGGGGCCTTGGACCTGCCCGAAGGCCAGGCCACGTTGAGCCGGGGCCGCGTCTTTTTCGAGGGCCGCAGCGTGGAGGGCCTCGAAGCGAAAGTGAACCTGGAGCGGGGGCGGATGGAGGGCCGGCTCGGAATCGAAGGCATGGCCCGCTCCCTCGTCGAAGCCCAGGTCCGGCCGGATGGACCCGATCTGGCCGGCAGCTTCTCCCTCGCCATATCGCCCGAGAGCGCCCACACGGAAACCCTCGCCCGGGGTCTCACGGATGACCTGCTGGAAGACCTGAACCTGGAGGCCGTCGCCCAGGGCCGCTGGAATGGCCGGACCCTGGCCTGGACGGGCACGCTCAATCGCCTGGCGGCGCAGTTCAGCGCCTTCGAGCTGCATCAGGCCAAGCCCTCGGCCCTCCGCGGCGACGCCGCCGGCGCGGAAGTCGACATCACCCTGGAGGGCGGCGCACGGAAGGCGTCGGACACGGCGCCAGCCCAGGCGGCAGGGCTGCGGCTCTCGGGCACGGTGCCCTTCTCGAACGCCGGTTCCCTGGGTCTCCGGGCCCAGGGAACCGCGAACCTGGCCCACCTCAAGGCCATCTTCGATCGCGTGATGGAAGTGGACGAGTACAACCTGCTCTCTGAGGTCAGGGTCCAGGGGACGAGCCGCTTCGACCTCCTGGCCCACGGGACCTATGCCAATCCGCAGCTGGACGGCACGCTCTCCCTTGAAAAGGGGCAGATGAACCTCAGGGGCTATCAGGGCGTGGAGGACCTCCAGGCCGAAGTGGTGTTCAAGGACCGCACGATCTCCATCCCGGTGGACAAGCCCCTGCGGGGCACCCTCGCCCACGGCGACCTCGTGGTGTCCGGCGGCCTCATCTGGCGGCTGGGGGGGCTGGACACCTATGCGCTGAAGGCCTCCCTGGCCAACTTCCAGCTCCGCGACGTGCCGGATGGCCTGGATCTCCAGGGCACCCTGCGCGCCACCCTGGAAGGCACCGAGGAGAGCGGCCTGCTCAAGGGCCGGCTGCGGGCCGATCACCTGAGCTACCACACCGAGGTGAAGCTGGCTGATCTCATCCTGCGCAGCGCCCTCAGTGACAGCGGCGGGCTGGTGGGCCTGGATCTGGACGACCCCCTGGAGCGCATCCGGCTGGAGTTGGACCTCGACCTCCGCAGCCCCTGGAGCTTCGACACCAACCTGCTGAAGCTGGAGGGCCATACCGAAGGCCCCTTCCAGGTCCTGGGCACCCTGGCGCACCCCGCCCTCAAGGGCACCCTGGTCTTCCAGCCCGGCGGCCGCATCACCAACATCTTCCCGGCCGGCGACATGGTGGTGAACCAGGGCTCGCTCCGCTTCTCCGAGGCCCGCGGCCTGGATCCCAGCATCAACCTCCAGGGCAGCGTCAGCTCCATTCCGGGCTACACCGTGAACCTCGATATCCACGGCACCCTGAGCAACCTGTCCATCGTGCCCAGCTCCACGCCGAGCCTGCGGCAGGACGAGATCGTGGCCATCCTCATCAACCCCGGCAACGTGGCCAATGTCGGCACCGCCGGCGCCTCCTCCGGCGCCACCCAGGGCGCCATCACCTCAGGCATCGCCAGCGCGGGATCCGGCCTTATCTCCACGCTGGCCTTCGCGCCCCTGCAGGAGCAGCTGCGGAGGACCCTCGGCCTGGACCGCGTGAACGTGGCCGTGCGCACCACCAGCCTCGGCACCACGGAGACCGAGGTCACCCTGGGCAAGAGCATCAACCTGTTCGGCCAGCGCAGCGCCTTCGTGGTCTCCCACCGGAAGAGCGGCGAGCTCAGCATCACCTCCGGCCAGGTGGAGTGGCGCTTCGGCGGCTTCATCCTCCAGCTGGGCGCCAGCAAGGGCGGCGGCACCGGACTGCATCCGTCGGGGGAGATCCGGCACTCCTGGAGCCCGAAGTAGGCTGGAGGCCGGAGGCCGGAGGCGGTAGGTTGGAGTTGGAGATGGCCATGCTGACCGTCAAGTGCTTCGCCCGCTACCGCGCCCTGCTGGGCTTCAGCGATCTCACCGTGCCCGCGGTCCCCACTCTGGGGGACCTGCTGGCGGACCCGCGCTTCGCGGATCTGCCCAAGGACGCCCTGCTGGCCGTGAACCAGAGCTTCGTCGACCGGAGCGCGCCGCTGAAGGACGGGGACGAGGTGGCCCTCATGCCGCCGGTGTCGGGCGGCTGATCAGCCTTCGCGCCGGATCTCCAGGACCTCCCCGCCGCTGAGGCGCAGCAGCTCCTGGAAGCCCGGTTCCCGGCGCAGGCGATCCTCCGGGCGTTCAGCCTGGGTCCCCGCCGGCCCATCATCGAAGCGGACCTCCAGCTTCCTCAGGCCCGGAAGCACCGCCGCCAGGGCCGCCAGCACATGGGGGTTGGCCTGCTCGCGCTCCAGGTCCTGGAGGGTCTGCCGCACATTGCCCGGAAAGCGGAACCGCAGGACTGGCGACTCCCAGCGCAGGTCCGTGGCCATCTGGGGGGCGCTGCCAAGCACCCGCAGGCCGGGTACCGCCCGCAGCGCTTCGCTGCACGCCATGCGCAGCTGAGCCGGCGCGGGCGGTCCCGGAGGCAGGGGCGACTGGGTGCGCGCCGGGACATGGGGCTGCGCTGGAGCATGGGAGGCTGCCGGCGTGGGCCTGCGAGGCCCCTCAGGCGCCGGCGCGGCCTGGGGGGCCCTGGAAGGGACCGGTGGCGGGCTGGCGGGAGGTCCTGGGGACCGGACGGCGGCGCCTGATACGAGGGCATCCAGGGGCGCCAGATGCGGCAGCTGGGCCGCGGTCACCAGGGCCAGCTCCACCACCACCCGGGGCAGGCTGCTGTCGCGCAGGTCCCGCTCCCGGCTCAGGAGGAGCTGGAGCATGCGGGCCCAGCGCAGCAGGTCCTGGGGCCCGCGGGCAGCCCGGGCCTCCTGCTCCAGACGGTCGCGGAAGGCCAGCACCAGTTCGCGCCAGAAGGTGGCCCAGTCCGCGCCCTGCTCGTTCAGCTCGCGGCAGGCCTCCACCAGGGCCGCCGTATCGCCGATGGCCAGGGCGGACATCACGCCCTGCACCAGGTGGGCGCTGACGATCCCCAGCTGCTCGCGGACGGCTTCCTCCAGCACCTTCCCATCCCCCGCCGCGATGACACGGTCGAGGATGGTGAGCGCATCGCGCATGGAGCCCTGCCCCGCCTCGGCCACCAGCCGCAGGCTGCCGCTCTCGGCCTCGACGCCCTCCTGCTCGCAGACATGCTTGAGGCGGCCCTCGATGAGACCCACGGGAATGAGGCGGAAGGGGAAGATCTGGACCCGGCTCTTGATGGTGTCGGGCACGTCCTGCAGTTCCGTCGTGGCCAGCACGAAGATGGCGTGGGGCGGCGGCTCCTCGATGACCTTCAGCAGGGCGTTGAACGCCTCAGTGCTGAGCATGTGCACTTCGTCGATGATGTAGACCCGGTAGCGGCAGAAGGCGGGCCGGGTCTGCACCTGCTCCCGCAGGGCGCGCGCGTCAGCCACCGAGGCCCGGCTGGCGGCGTCGATCTCGACGATGTCCAGGCTGCTGTCCGGCTGCTCGGCGGCGCGACAGGGGTCGCAGACGCCGCAGGGCGTGGCCGTGGGCCCCTCCGCGCAGTTCAGGGCCCGGGCCAGGATGCGGGCCGTGCTGGTCTTGCCCGTGCCTCGCACGCCAGCGAAGAGGTAGGCCTGGTGGATGCGGCCGCTCTCCTTCGCCCGCTTCAGGGCGTTGGCCAGGGCCTTCACGCTGCCTTCCTGGCCCACCAGGTCGGAGAGCAGGCGCGGACGGTACTTGAGGGCGAGGGTGGTCATGGGAAGTCCAGTCTCCCACAAGGCCCAGTGGATCGTCAGGGGCTATAAGCGCGCCTGATAACCCCATACGCCGTTTCAAAGGCAAAGATTCCGGGATTCTCGATAGGATGGCTTGATCCCAGAAGGGAAAGCCATGCTTGAGGGATCGCGATCTGAGCACAGTGCCTGCGGGGTCGGCTTCATCGCCAGTCGGACGGGTGTGGCCAGCCGGGACATCCTGGAGGACGCCCTCCACGCGCTGAGGTGTGTGGAACATCGCGGCGGCTGCGCGGCGGACCAGATCAGCAGCGACGGCGCCGGCGTCATGGCCGACATCCCCTTCGAGATGTTCGGCCACCGGTCTGGCGACATCGCCGTGGCCAGCCTCTTCTTGCCCCAGGACGCCGACCGCCTGCGCCGGTCCCTGGAGATCTTCGAGTCCACCTTCGCCTTTTTCGACCTGAACGTGCTGGCCTACCGGGAGCCCCCCGTGGATCCCGCCGTACTGGGCGACGAGGCGCGACGCTCCCTGCCCACCATGCGCCAGGCGGTCCTGCGCCGCCCCGCCCAGTGCCGCACGGACGCCTCCTTCGACAAGCTGCTCTACTCAGCCAAGCAGGTGCTCCGCACCAAGCTGGTGGAACAGGGCATCCAGAACGAGGTCTTCTTCGCCTCGCTGTCGGCCCGCACCATCGTCTACAAGGCCCTCACCCGCGCCGCCGATCTCGATCGCTTCTACCTGGATCTGCGCGACCCGCGGTTTGTCACCCGGTTCGCCATGATCCACCGGCGCTTCAGCACCAACACCCGCACCTCCTGGGACAAGGCCCAGCCCTTCCGCCTCATCGCCCACAACGGCGAGATCAACACCATCGCCGGCAACCGCTCGCGGGCCGTCTCCCGGGAGATGTCCATCGGGCTCAAGCCCGACCAGCTGGTGACCCACGGCTCCATCAGCGATTCCGGCAGCCTGAACGAGATTGCGGAAGGCCTGCACTACCGCAGCAGCATCCCCCACATGGAGGACATCCTGGCGATCATGATGCCTCCCGCCGAGGGGCAGAGCGCGTTCTACACGTTCTGGAGCCGCGCCATGGAGCCCTGGGACGGGCCCGCCTTCCTGGTCTACTCCGACGGCAGCAGCGTGGGCGCCCGCCTGGATCGCAACGGCTTCCGCCCGGCCCGGTGGGCCATGACGGAGGACCGCTTCTACCTGGCCTCCGAGGCCGGTTCCTTCCCGCTGGACGAGGCCGCCGTGTGCCGCAAGGGCATCCTCTACGCCGGCACCGGCGTCACGCTGGACCTGGGCACGGGACGGGTCCACTTCCGGGATCCGGGCCGCTCGCGCGAGCACCGCGACGCCACCTTCGACGCCCGGACCCGGCCCATCGGGTCGCTGCCCGGCGCCGAGGCCGCCGGGCCGGTGAGCGTGTTCAAGAAGACCCTCTTCACCTGCTCCCGCGAGGAGCTGGAGAAGATCCTCTACCCCATGGCCGCCACCGGCAAGGAGGCCATCGGCTCCATGGGCGACACGGCCCGGCCCAACGTCTTCTCCTCCGAGCCGCGTCCCTTCTTCGATTACTTCTACCAGCACTTCGCCCAGGTCACGAACCCGCCCCTGGACTACATCCGCGAAGGCAACATCACGGACCTGCGGGTGTTCCTGGGCCGCGCGCCGAACATCTTCTTCCCCAAGGACCTGCTGCCCCTGAACGAGGCGCTGGAGCTGCCCCGGCCCATCCTGGACCTGGGCCAGATGCGCTTCCTGGAGCGGATGCAGAGCCTGCGGCCCTCCGAGTCCCACATCATCCCCCGCACCTTCCCCATGGTCTTCCGACGCGACGATGGCGTGGCCGGCTTCCACGCCGCCGTCGAGCAGCTGGCCTCGGATGTGCGGGAGGCCGTCGAGCAGGGCACCAGCGTCATCATCCTCAGCGACCGGGAGGCCAGCGTGGAGCGGCCGCCCATCCCGGGCCTCATCGCCCTGCGCGCCGTGGTCCACACGCTCAACGAATCGGGCCTGCGCCTGAACGCCTCCATCGTCATGCACACGGGCGAGGCCCGCACCTCCCACCACCTGGCCGCCCTCATCAGCTTCGGCGCCTCGGCGGTCTGCCCCTACCTGGCACTGGAGATTGCCCGCCAGGACGAACACCCCACCTTCAGCGCCCTGAGCCCGGACCAGCGGGAGCGGAACTTCGTCAGCGCGCTGGAAGCCGGCCTCCTCAAGATCATGGCCAAGTGCGGCATCTCGGTGGTGCAGAGCTACATGAGCGCCAAGCTCTTCACGGCGGTGGGCCTGGGGCCCGAGCTGATGGAGACCTTCTTCCCGGGCCACGCCAGCCCGCTGGGCGGCATCGGCTATGAGGAACTGGCGGGCGACGTGCTGCGGAAGACCGGCCTCGCGGCCCAGGCCGGCTTCATGGACCGGCTGCTGCACACGCACCAGTTCCGCGAGTCGCCCCGGGCGGGCGAAGGCGAGCACCACGGACTCACCTCCTCCCGGTCCCGCCTGCTCCACCGCCTCGTGGCGCTGGAGCCGGATTCGGCGGAGGCCCAGGCCCTCTACCAGGAGTACCTCGCCTCGCTGAAGGCGGACGAACCCATCAACCCGCGCCACCTGCTGGCCTTCCGGGCCGCCCCGACCCCCCTGCCCCTGGACGCGGTGGAGGATGTCTCCGCCATCTGCCAGCGATTCGGCGCCGGCGCCATGTCCTTCGGGGCCGTCAGCGCCGAGAGCCAGCGCGACCTCATCCTGGCCATGGAGGCCGTGGGCGGCCGCAGCAACAGCGGCGAGGGCGGCGAGAACCCCTTCTACTGGACGGACGGCATCACCGCCTCCACCAAGCAGGTGGCCTCGGCCCGCTTCGGCGTCACGGCGGAGTACCTGGTCTCCGGCGAGGAGATCCAGATCAAGGTGGCCCAGGGCGCCAAGCCCGGCGAGGGCGGCCAGCTCATGCGCGTGAAGGTGGACGCCACCATCGCAAAGGCCCGGTTCTCCCTGCCGGACGTGGACCTGATCTCCCCGCCCCCTCTCCATGACATCTATAGCATCGAGGATCTCAAGGAGCTCATCCACGAGCTGCGGCAGGTGCACCCAGGGGCGAAGATCAGCGTGAAGCTGGTCTCCGGCACGGGCATCGGCACCATCGCCGTGGGCGTGGCCAAGGCCGGCGCGGACATCATCTACATTGCCGGGGGCGACGGCGGCACCGGCGCGGCCACGCTCGGCTCCATGAAACATGCGGGCCTGCCCTGGGAGTTCGGGCTCATCGAGGCCCACCAGGCGCTGCGCGAGAACCAGATGCGTGAGCAGGTGGAGCTGCGCGTGGACGGTGGCCTCCTCACCGGCAAGGACCTGGTGACCGCGGCCATCCTGGGCGCGGAGGGCTTCGAGTTCGGCAAGCTGCTGCTGGTGGCCGAGGGCTGCATGATGGCCCGGATCTGCGAGAAGAACACCTGCCCCGCGGGCATCGCCACCCACGACCCGAAGTTCAAGGCCCGCTACTCGGGCAGCCCCGAGGCCATCCAGCGCATGCTCGCGCATCTGGCCGGGGATGTGCGCCGCCATCTCGCCGCCCTGGGCGTGGCCTCCCTCGCCGACCTGCAGGACCGGGTGGACCTGCTCCAGGTGGCGCCGGAACACGCGGCCTTCGTGCACGACCGCAAGCTGGACCTGGCCGGCTTCCTCGATCCCCGCCCCCAGGGCATCGGTTCGAACCCCGTGCCCTTCAACCAGGAAGGCGTGGCTCCCTTGAACCAGCAGATCCTGGCAGACGCGGAGCCCTTCCTGGAAGACGGCGGCAGCCACCATCGCGCCTACCCCATCACGACCGGGGATCGGGGAATCCTGGCCACCCTCTCAGGCGCCATCGCCCGTCAGGTGCGGGAGCACCGCCTGCGGGGCGAGGACCCGGCGGTGCGCGGGACGCTGCGTCTCGACTTCACGGGCAGCGCGGGCCAGGGCTTCGGCGCCTTCCTCACTGAAGGGCTCGATGTCCGCCTCCAGGGCGAGGCCAACGACTCCGTCTGCAAGTCCATGTCCGGCGGCCGGACGGTCCTCGTGCCCCATCCCGAGGCCTCCTACACCGCAGAGACGAACGCCATCCTGGGGAACGGGGCCCTCTACGGCGCCACGGGCGGAACGCTGCTGGTCCTCGGCCTGGCCGGGGACCGCTTCGCTGTCCGCAACAGCGGCGCCTCGGCCGTGGTCGAAGGCGCGGGCCATCACGCCTGCGAGTACATGACCCGCGGGGCGGTGGCCATCCTCGGTCCCGTCCTCACCAACGCCGGCGCGGGCATGACCGGTGGCTGCCTGTTCCTGCGCCGGGAGCGCGGCGACCAGGTGAACCGCGACTACCTCGCCGCCATTCCCTGGCGGGCCGAGGAGGAGGTCCTGTTCCGTGGCCTGGTCGAAGCCCACGCCGTGGAAACCGGAAGCCGCACCGCCGCGGCCCTGCTCGAAGACTGGCCCGCGGCGCTGGCCGCCTTCGCCCCCTTTGTGCCCGTGGCCGTCGCCAGGCGGCTGGCCCAGGAGGCCTAACCCACCCGGTCGAACAGCCCCGGTTGCCGGATGGGGGGCGGCGGGGGCGGTGCGGGCTTCACCGGACGTTCCCGAACCCGGCGGCGGGTCGGGAAGGCCTCCCGGAAGGCTTGGCGGATGCCTTCGGCGTAGGTGGGATCGAGCACCTTCAGCCAGCCATGGTCCGCCAGCACCTTGTAGAAGGGATCCTGCTTAAGGAGGCGGAGACCGCCCACCCAGGCCCCTGAGGCGCCGCTGGCCCTGGCCCGGCGGGCGAAGGCGTGGGCGTCATGCACGGCCATCAGGGGCGTCACGGCCACCGTCACTCCGATGCCTGCCGCCGCCAGCCGCTCCACCGCAGCCCAGCGGCTGGGGATGGCCGGGGCATGCGGCTCCACGGTCTGGCGCACAGTGTCGTCATCCGTGGGGATCGACAGGCCGACCGTCAGGCGGTCACCGAAGGCCCGCAGCAGGTCGAGATCCTGGAGCACCAGGGGCGACCGGGTGTGGACGATCACCTCGGTAGTGGGGCAGAGCAGCAGCACCTCCAGGCAGCGGCGGCTCAGGCGGTACTGCCGCTCCAGGGGCTGGTAGGGATCCGTGGCCGAGGCCATGAAGACCCGCTCCCCATGGAGTCGGTGCCGCTGGGACCAGAGCAGCTCCGGGGCGTTCAGCTTGGGCGTCACCCAGTCGCCCCACTCCTCGGGCTTGTGCAGGGCATTGGGATACTCGCGGACGTAGCAGTAGCGGCACCCGTGGCTGCAGCCACGGTAGGGGCTGAGGGCGAAGCCGAACCCGTAGCGCTCGTCCTTCTGGGGCCGCAGGATGGACCGGGCCTCCTCAGGTTCCACAAGCAGGCCCTGGAAGAGCAGCGGCGGATCTGAGGGCAGCGGCAGGGGCGTCATGCCATCAGTTTTCGCCTTTTATTCGTTTCGTCAAGCCTTCCCGTGGCTGTTTTCGTCCATGCGGGTCCCCATCACGGCTTGCCGTCCGTCCGATCAGTCTCGATGAGTTTCTGCAGCAGGACATCCTGCGCCTCAAGGTGCTTCTGGATCTCGAGCGCCTCGTGAAGAATGGCCTCGGCGTCCTTGTAGGTGTCGTCAGCCCTGGTATCGGCTGCCGCGCCCTCGACTTTCTGGCCAACCATGATGATGGACAGCAGGACCAGCTGCAGGAAGGTCTGCGCAATCCAGGAGATGAGCGCGCCTTTCCCGGTGTGGATGGCTTCCGGCAGGCTGATGAGGGCGATCAGGGCGAAGGCGTAGGCGCACCACATGGTGCCCACTCCCTGGGTGATCTTCTCTCCCAGGAGCGCGTTGAACCGGGCCAGGCGCCCCGCAGGGAGCGCCTCGGGCTTGGGGGCATGTTTCTTCCGGGTCTCGATGTGCGGGTGGGGATGATGCTCGAAGATTTTCATGGTTTCACCTTGGGACGGAGAACCGCTGGGTGGCCACCAGGATGAACCACGGGGACACGGTATGGCCACCCGTGTTCGAGGTGCCCGCAGAGGGCGCCCTCGAACAGCGCGGTGGCAGACGCAGACCCTCCCAGCCCAGAGGACGGTGCCCTACGGGGCACCGCCTCTTTGAAGGCTGGAACTGTATGACGGTCCCTACTCGAACTCGACCGTGAAGTCGGCCTTGCCCAGCTCGGCGCCGTCTGCGGCCAGCACCTTCACCGTCCAGCTGCCCTCGTCGCCCTTGCGGAAGGTGCGGTAGGCGTTGGTGCGGTAGGGGGAGCGCGGAACCTTCAGCTCCATCTTGGAAGTGCGCTCGCCCTTGCTGAACACCACGGTGATGGAACTGTCAGCGGCGCCGGCAACCTTGGTCCAGGCGTAGATCTTCGTGCCGGCAGCCACTTTGAACGAGGCGGACTCGCCCTGGAGTTCCATCTTCTCGACGCCGGTGCCGACCTTGACCTCGGCGCTGGCCTTGGCATCGACCTTGGCTTCTGCCTTCGCCGCGGGCTTGGGCTCGGCCTTGGGCGCTGGCGCCTGGGCGAAGAGCGCCGCAGAGGCGAGGAGAGGGAGGAAGAGGCTGGCGCGCATGGCGGGCTCCTGAAAAGGTGGCCCCATTCTGCGCCTGTCGGCGCTGGGTGTCACCAGGATCAGAAGCTGATCACGAGGGAGGTGGTGAACACGGTGTCGGTCTTCTTCAGCTGGAAGGGCACCTGGCCCAGGATCACGGGTGGCGTGGCGACGGGCGTCTGCACGACATCCACCCCTATGGACGCGGGCTTGTTCTTGTAGGTCTCGTCGTAGCCGACCTTCAGGGCCAGCCGCGAGGACAGGTTCGTGGTGAAGCCGTTCCGCCACACCGCCAGGTAGTTCTGGGTGTCCTTGAAGCTGTCGGAGAGGTTCAACTCCGAAGTGAGGGCCGAGGCGGCGAAGATCTTCTTCTCGAATTTGGCGCCCAGCCGGAAGGTGGCGAACCCGTCCTCTGTGCCCACGGGCCGGAACACCAGGGTCTCCTTGGTGTAGCCCACGCCGGCATCCGTGAAGAACTTGGTGCGGTCCTCCTTGATCCACCAGTAGCCGAGGCCCGCCAGTCCCACGTACCGCGCTTCCAGACCCGCGGGGATGTTCCGCTCCCACCCGGCGGAACCGAACCACAGGAGCCGCTCAGTGATGTTGTGGTCATAGCGGAGGTTCGCGTAATAGGTCTCGGTGCTGGTCTTGGTGGTGCGGGTCTCCTGGACCGTGGCCGTGGCCAGGCTCGACCCCAGGGCGCTGCGGTCGATGGTGGTGGTGGCCACCCGCACGCCCCCCACGTTGAAGGCGAAGGCCGCGTCAGCCCAGGTGTATTTGAACTCGTTGGTGAAGCCCAGGCTCTGGCTGGAGGCGTTGCCGCCCACAGCCACGTAGCTCAGGGCCGCCTTGTCCGACCAGGGCCGCTTGGGGGCTGGCGCCTCCTGGGCGGCCAGTGGCAGCAAGACCGCCGGAATGGCTAGCAGAAAAAGGCTGATCCTCATGGCCGACTCCTGGAAATTCCAGGTCATGCTACCAGCCTCAGGGTGAAAGCAGGCTCAGGAGGCCCAGGTCTCCAGACCCTCCAGGATGTCGCGCACGCCCGGCCCGAAGCGGGCGTTGCTGAGCCAGTCCACACCGGCGGGCAGGCCCTCCACGGCGGTCTTCACCCGGGCCCGATGGCCGAGTTCCGGGCGCGGGATGGCGCGCTCCGCACGCTCGTGCCGCACGGCGGCGGGAGCTTCGAGCGTGGGAATCCAGTGCTTCAGGCGGGCGTAGACACCCTCCCAGGCCTCCAGGTCCGCGGGCTTGCCGAAGGCCCCGCCGATGAAGCTGCGGAGCTGCATGAGACCTGCCGGCGCGCTCTGGGGATCCATCCAGGAAGGCACGAGGGAGCCGAGGTAGCCGTTCCCCTCGGGCGGGTGGATGAGGAAGCCGAAGCTGTCCTTCAGGGCCGGCAGCGGCGCGTGGCGGCTGTGCCAGAGGTCCACGGAGGTGTACGGGATGGCCGCCAGGGCCTCGGCGCTCTGCTGTGCCACCGGCCCGAGCAGGATCGCCGCTTCGTAGGCCGGGAGCGCCAGCACCACGCGGTCCGCCTCGCGCACTTCGCCGCCGCCGCTCACACGCCAGCGGCCATCGGGAAGCACCTCCATCCGCTCCGCCCGCAGGCCCGCACGCACCGCACCGAGCTTCGAAGCCAGGCGGATGGGCAGCTGCCCCATGCCGCCCTCGGGCACCACCATGTGGCTCACGCCGCCCTTGCGGATGCCGTTCACCAGGCTGCCGGTGGCCTCCCACTGGCGCAGCTTGGGGATGGCGTCCACGGACAGGATCTCCGCCGGCGCCGCCAGGACGCCCGCGATCATGGACGGCAGCAGCTCCGTCGCCACGCCCTTGCCCAGGCGCCGGGTGATGAAGGCGCTGAGCCCCTCTTCGGGCTCTCCCGGCCGCACGGGCTGGAAGGGTTCCAGGATCATGCGCAGCTTGGCGCCCAGGGGCATCAGCGGCGACGTCATCAGCCCCACCGGCGAAGCGGGCACGGGGATGAGCCGGCCGCCCTTCCCCACCCAGCGGGCGCCGGTGCCAGGAGACTTGAAGGGCAGCTCGATGGCGCTGAAGAGGCGGTCCACCGCCGTACCCTTCTGCCACAGCACGCCCTGGGGACCGGTCTCGAAGTGGCCGCCCTCCCAGGGCAGCGTCTTCATCCAGCCCCCCACGCTCGCGCCGGCCTCCCACACTTCGACGACCTCGCCCTTCCTTTGCAGGTGCCAGGCGGCCGCCAGGCCGGTCACGCCGCCGCCAAGGATCAGGGTGCTCATGGGAGGGTCTCCAGGACGCGCCGCACGAGGCAGCGGATGTAGGCGGGGTCGGTGCCGGGGGCGGCCACGCGACGGTAGGTGCGGATGCCCGCCTGGTCCGCCACGTGCCGGTACTCGATGTCCAGCTCGTGGAGGGTCTCGATGTGCTCGCTCACGAAGCTCATGGGTACGACGATCACATCTTTGCCGCCCATGGATTCCAGCACCGATTTCAGGGGCGGCTCCAGCCAGCGCACAGGCCCGGTGCGGCTCTGGTAGGCCTGGAGGTAGCCGCCGGGGATGGGTCCGATGCGGGCGATCAGGGCCTCCCGGGTGGCGTGGATCTCCTGCTCGTAGGGATCGCCGGCCTCGATCTGGCGCATGGGCAGGCTGTGCGCGCTGAAGATCACGGTGGCGCCGGGCAGGTCTTTCAGCGCGGCGCGGAGCGGCCTCTCCAGCGCGTCCAGGTAGTCGGAGTCCGTGGCGTAGTGGTCCACGCCCGGCAGGATCTCCAGGCCCGCCTTCGCGGCCTCCACGGCCAGCTCCCGCAGGCTGGAGCCCGTGGTGGCCCGGCAGTCATGGGGATAGAGCGTCACCGGCACCAGCTTCGTGATGCCCTGGCGCTTCAGGGCCTTCAGCAGGCCCTCGGCCCGGGGCGCGGCGTACCGGAAGCAGAGCTTCACGGGTTCCAGGCGCCCGGCGGCCCGCAGAGAGGCCCGCAGCGCCGCGGCCTGGAAGGCGCTCTCGCGGAGCAGGGGCGACCCGCCGCCGATCTGCGCGTAGCGGCCCTTCGCGCCGGGAGCCCGAAGACGCGCGATGAGGCGGGCGAAGGGGGGCTGCAGCCAGGCGGGACCCGGCAGCCGGATCAGGTCCCGATCGCCGAACAGTGCCGCCAGGAAGGGTTCGACCTGGTCCAGGTTCACCGGACCGCCGAGGTTCAGGAGCAGGATCGCCGTATCTCGCATCACCCTCCACCTTACGCGAGACTTGGCGGAACTTTCGTCACGGAAACCCGTACGCGGCATGACGCTGGAGGGCCCGGCATCCCATAGACTGTCCTGACACTGGAGTCCGCCATGCCCGCCCCCGCCTCCCTGACTGCCTTCGCCTCCCTGCCTGATGACGCCCGGCTCTGGCTCGTGGCCTTTGACCGACCCGTGGAGGCCGGTCGCCTGGCTCCCGAGGTGGACGCCCTGTTGGCCCGTTGGCGGCACAAGGGGGTCGAGTACCGCGGAACCTGGACCCTCCTGGAGGATCGCATCCTGGCCATCGCGGAGCCCACCCTGGCCTCCAACCCGTCAGGCTGCGCCATCGACGGCATGCTGCGGGGCGTGCGCCAGATCGCCGAGCGACTCGATCTGGGCCTGCAGGATTCCCAGGATGTGCTTGCCCGCCTGCCCGGGGGCCTCCAGGCCTTCCGCCGCGCCGACCTCGAGGCCCGCCTAACCGAGGGCACCCTGGGCGGCGGCACCCCGGTCCTCGACCTGGCCCTCCTCACCCTGGGGGACCTCCGGAACGGGCGCTTCGAGCGCCCCCTCGCCGCCACCTGGATCGGTCGGAAGTACAAAATTCAGGCCCCGGTTTCCGCCGGGGCCTGAATCAAGCTGATAGCTGATAGCTGATAGCTGATAGCTGATAGCTGATAGCTAGAAAATCGATTCGCCGGGCTTGCGGCGCCAGGCTTCGGAGCGCTTCTGCCCCTCGACCTTGGGCTTGGCATCCTTGGCAGCGGCCAGGGTCTGCAGCAGGGAGCCGCCCACCTTGGAGGCCACACTCTTGGCCAGGGCCGGAGCGGCGGGCGCCAGCGGGGCGCTGACCGGACCGGAAGCGGCATTCTCGGAGGCGGCGGCCTTGGCCGTGACCTCCTTCAGGCGCTTCTCGTACCAGACCTTCCGCTTGGGATCGATGGTCCGGGTGTTGCCGGCCTTCTCACCCTTCTTGAGAACCTTGGGCTTGGGCTTCTCGCGGTCTTCACGCAATACGGAATCGGGCTTTGCTGCTTCTTCCAGGATCTTCGCCAGGTTTCCAAGGCCACGCAGGTTCATCATGTGCGGTTGCTACTCCCATTGGGGCCACGGGCCACCGCTGACTAGAATAACGGCAACACCTTTGCTTACATAGTGATTTTAGACACGTGGTGCGGTTTTTTGCCGCCACCCCCGCCCCGCCTGGGACACTGGGCCCCATGGGAACCTCCACCGCCACCCTGAAGGCCCGCCTGGACAGCCTTTGCGTTCGGTACGACACGGCCGGGGCGCTGGCAAAGGATCCCCTCTCGGTGCCACTGGCCTATGAGTCGCCCCTGGACCGGGAGGTGGCCGCGTTCGTGGCCGCCCACCTCGCCTACGGTCGGGTGGACCCCATGATCCGGGCCGTCCGCGGCGCCCTGACCCCCCTCGGGACCGGGCCCTCGGCTTGGCTGCGGGAGAGTTCCGAAGCCGCCATCCGGCGGGACCTGGCCCGTGCCCTGGCGGACTGGGCCTGGCGCTTCCACACGGCCGACGACCTTGCAGCCTGGCTGCTGGCCTGGAAGCGGCTGGACGGCGAAAGCGGAGCGGGCCTCGAGGCCCACCTCCTGCCCGGCCCCGACGGGGATCCCGACGCCGCGCTCTCCCGGCTGGTCCAGCGCCTGCGGGCGGAGCTCCCGGCTTCGTACGGCTCCCGGTTCTCCCTGCCCGATCCCCTCGAAGGCGCCGCCTGCAAGCGCTGGCGCATGTTCCTGCGCTGGATGGCCCGGCCGGGCTGGCCCGACCTGGGCCTCTGGACCCGCTACCCCGTGGATCGGCTCATCATCCCCCTCGACACCCACGTGGCCCGCGTCTCCCGGTTCATCGGCCTCAGCCGCCGGGCCACGCCGGACGGCAAGATGGCCCGGGAGATCACCGAAGCCCTGCGCTGCCTGGACCCCGCCGACCCCCTGCGCTACGACTTCGCCCTCAGCCACCTGGGCATCCTGGGGGATTGCCCCGGGGTGCGGAAACGCAGCACCTGCGCGGAGTGTCCGCTGTACACCGTGTGCCGGGCCGGCTCGAAATCCGCTGCGCGGATTCCGAGATAGGAAAAGGACCTTGGGAACCCACTGGGAGCGTAGGCCAGTGCCGACCCGTGAGCGCAAGCCGCAGGCGCCGTGCGAACGGATGGCAAGTCCGGCCCTTTTTCGCCAAAGGCGCAAAAGGGCCGGGCTTGCCACGGCACTCGGGGGAACGACTTAGGGCTGCTTCTTCCGATCTGACCCGGTTCGTCGCACCCCGATGCATGGGGCCCGGCTTGGGTACAGGGTAGTCCGGAAGAGGTAGGTCGCGCCAGCGGAAGGGGTCCTCGGGGAGGCGCGCCGGTCCTCGAAGTGACGGATTTCATGGAGGTTTTTAATTGCTGGAAAAATCCGGTGCTGAGCCCTTGACACCCCTACATGTTGGGGCCATCCTTTTCTCCCGGCACAACCCCTAGAGGTTTCCCATCAAGCCCCCTTCTTGTAAGGGAGAGCTTCGTGCGCCTTGCCGGCTGCGCACTGCCTGTCTGAACGCCCTTCTCCACCCCCCCCTACCCAGGACAGCCCCATGAAGATCGCCCGCCATTTCACCAAGGCAGGTCACGACCCCCTGGAAGGTTTCCGCTTCGTCCCCCGGACGAGCCGGATCTCCAAGCTCGATGGCACCGTGGTCTTCGAGGCCAAGGACGTGATGGTGCCGGAGGCCTGGTCCCAGGTGGCCGTGGACATCCTGGCCCAGAAATATTTCCGCCGGAAGGGCATCGACGCCCAGAACGGCGGGGAGAAGGACGCGCGGCAGGTGTTCCACCGCCTGGCGGGCTGCTGGCGCCACTGGGGCGAGAGCCACGGCTACTTCGACACCACGGACGACGGCCAGGCCTTCTACGACGAGCTCACCTACATGCTCGCCGACCAGATGTGCGCGCCCAACTCGCCGCAGTGGTTCAACACGGGCCTGCACTTCGCCTACGGCATTTCCGGGCCGGCCCAGGGCCACAGCTACGTGGATCCGAAGACCGGCGAGATGATGAAGTCCACCTCCGCCTACGAGCGCCCCCAGCCCCATGCCTGCTTCATCCAGAGCGTGGCCGACGACCTCGTGAACGAGGGCGGCATCATGGACCTGTGGACCCGCGAGGCCCGCATCTTCAAGTACGGTTCAGGCACGGGCACCAACTTCTCGAAGGTGCGCGGCTCGGAGGAGCCCCTCTCCGGCGGCGGGCGCAGCTCGGGCCTCATGAGCTTCCTGGCCGTGGGCGACCGCGCCGCGGGCGCCATCAAGAGCGGTGGCACCACCCGCCGCGCCGCCAAGATGGTCTGCCTCGACCTCGACCACCCCGACATCGAGGCCTTCATCGACTGGAAGGTGACCGAGGAGCGCAAGGTCGCCATGCTGGCCGCCGGCAGCGCCATGCTGCGCCGCCACTGGGACGCCATCTGCCAGACGGTGGAAGGCTCCACCAGCCGGGACGCCGATCCCGCGACCAACGAGGCTCTCCGCAAGGCCCTGGCCCGCGCCAAGCGGGAGGGCGTGCCCACGGCCTTCCTCACCCAGTGCCTGGGCCGCCTGGCCGAGGGTGACTTCGCCCGCGATCTCGCGGGCTACGACACCTCCTGGGACGGCGAGGGCTACCTCACCGTGGGCGGCATGAACTCCAACAACTCCGTGCGCGTGCCGGATGCCTTCATGCGCGCCATGGAGATTGACGGCGACTGGGAGCTGAAGCGCCGCATCGACGGCAAGACCAGCAAGAAGCTGCGCGCCAAGGATCTCTGGGAGAAGGTGAACCGCGCCGCCTGGGCCTGCGCGGATCCCGGCATCCAGTTCAACACCACCATCAACGACTGGCACACCTGCCCCGAAGACGGCCCCATCAATGCGAGCAACCCCTGCTCCGAGTACATGTTCCTGGATGACACCGCCTGCAACCTGGCCTCGCTGAACCTGTGCACCTTCCTCACCGATGATGGTGGCTTCGACCTGGTGGGCTACCGCCACGCCATCCGGCTCTGGACCGTGGTGCTCGAGATCAGCGTGCTGATGGCGCAGTTCCCCAGCGAGGACATCGCCCAGAAGAGCTACGACTTCCGCACCCTCGGCCTCGGCTACGCCAACCTGGGCGCCATGCTCATGCGCATGGGCATCCCCTACGACAGCCCCGAGGGCACCCAGTGGTGCGCGGCCCTGACGGCCATCCTCACCGGCGATGCCTATGCCGCCAGCGCCGAGATGGCCCGCGAGCTGGGGCCCTTCCCCGGCTACGAGAAGAACGCCGCCCACATGCTGCGCGTCATCCGCAACCACCGCCGCGCCGCCTACCATGCGCCGGGCTCCGAGTACGAGCAGCTCTCCATCCGCCCCCAGGGCCTCACCGGCACGGGCGTGCCCAAGCGCATCGTCGAGGCCGCCCGCGAGAGCTGGGACACCGCCCTCACCTACGGCGAGCAGTGGGGCTACCGCAACGCCCAGGTGACGGTGCTGGCGCCCACGGGCACCATCGGCCTGCTCATGGACTGCGACACCACCGGCGTCGAGCCCGACTTCGCCCTCGTGAAGTTCAAGAAGCTGGCCGGCGGCGGCTACTTCAAGCTGGTGAACCGCGCCATCCCCGAGGCCCTGGCCCGCCTGGGCTACGCCCCCACGCAGATCCAGGAGATCGAGCGCCACGTCGTGGGCTGGCTCCAGATCACCGACGAGACCCCCGGCATCACCCGCAGCATGCTGAAGGGCGCGGGCTGGGCCGAGGAGGAGATCGCCGCCGTGGAGCAGAAGCTCCCCACGGCCTTCGATCCCGCCTACGCCATGGATGTCGAGCGCCTGAAGAAGGACTTCAACGCCGGACAGGTGGAGACCTTCCTCCTGGCCCTGAGCGGCACCATGACCGTGGAGGGCGCGCCCCACCTCAAGGACGAGCACCTGCCCATCTTCGACTGCGCCAACCGCTGCGGCCGCACGGGCCGCCGCTACATCGCCCCCCTGGGCCACCTGCGCATGATGGGCGCGGCCCAGCCCTTCCTCAGCGGCGCCATCAGCAAGACCATCAACCTGCCCGCGGAAGCCACCGTGGAGGAGATCGGCCGCATCTACGAGGCCAGCTGGCAGCTCATGCTCAAGGCCGTGGCCCTCTACCGCGACGGCTCCAAGATGAGCCAGGCCATGTCCACCAGCCTGGACCTGCTGGACGGCGCCGATACGCTGATGGACGACCAGGCCACCGCCGCCGAGAAGGTTCCGGTCCTGGCCCAGGCGATGGCCTCTCAGCTGGTGCGCACCTACCGCCGGCGCCTGCCCAACCGCCGTGGCGGCTACACCCAGGCGGCCACCATCGGCGGCACCAAGCTCTACCTCCGCACGGGCGAATACGAGGACGGCAGCCTCGGCGAGATCTTCCTCGACATCCACAAGGAGGGCGCCGCCTTCCGCGCCGTGCTCAACTGCTTCGCCATCGCCGTCAGCATGGGCCTCCAGCACGGTGTGCCCCTGGAAGAGTTCTGCGACGCCTTCCTGTTCACCCGCTTCGAGCCCGGCGGCATGGTCTCGGGCAGCGACACCATCAAGCTGAGCACCAGCCTCATCGACTTCGTGTTCCGCGAGCTGGCCATCAGCTACCTGGGCCGCTACGACCTGGCCCACGTGGAAGCCGACCAGATCGTGAGCGCCACCACGGGCCTGCGCCCCGGCAGCCAGGCCCCCGGCCTCGCCAACCTGCCCAGCCTGCCCACGGGCACGCCCCTGCCCTTCCCCGAGGCCGGCACCGCCGCTGGAGCCGCCCCTGGCGCACCCGCCCACGAGCATGAGCTCCAGCCCGTGCTGCAGCCCGTCACCGTCGGCGCCCGGACCGCCGTCAGCGCCGCCCAGGTCGCCCGCGAGAAGGGCTACACCGGCGACCCCTGCCCCGAGTGCGGCCACCTCACCCTCGTCCGCAACGGCGCCTGCATGAAGTGCCAGACCTGCGGCGCGACCACGGGATGCAGCTAGAACATCAAGAAGAAGGGTTGATGTAAGCGGAGGACAGCAGAGGAACGGAGGAGAGCGGAGGAAGATAAGAATTTCCTCCGCTCTCCTCGGCCCTTCCGCTTTCCTCCGCTTATCTACATTCCTTCAAGCCCCCGGAAGCCGCCCGACCGCACTTTCTGTCACAGCCGCATCCAGCATCCACCGCGCAATGCTGAGGGCGCTGGGCAGCTGCGGCAGGGCATCGAGGCGGAACCAGCGGGCGTCCTCGATTTCCCCGGGATCGGGCCGCAGGTCGCCGTCCAGATGGTCGGCCACGAAGGCCACCATGAGGCCGTTGGGGAAGGGCCAGGGCTGGCTGCCGAAGTAGCGCAAGCGGTGGACGCGGATGCCCAGCTCCTCGGCCACCTCCCGGTGCACGGCCTGCTCCAGGGACTCCCCAGGCTCCGTGAAGCCCGCGATGGCGCTGTACACGCCGGGCTTGAAGTGGGGCGAGCGGGCCAGGGCCAGCTCCCGGTCCGGGCCTTCCCCGCGCTGGATGAGCACGATGATGGCCGTGGCGTTGGAAGGGAAGACCGTGCGCCCGCAGGCGGGGCAGCGGCGGCCATACCCAGCCTCGGGCCCCTCGCAGGGCTCCAGGGCCGTAGCGCAGCTGCCGCAGAAGCGGTGCGCCGCCGCCCACTCCAGCCACTGGTAGGCGCGGCCCGCCCGGGCCCAGTCCTCCAGGTCCATGCGGGGAAAGGCCTCGCGCAGCCCCAGCGCCTCTACCCCCTCGGGCAGCGGCTGATCCTCGGCCACCTTCAGCGCCAGGTGCCCCTCAGGCAGGCGCAGCCGGAGCTCCGCCTCCACTTCCGGCAGCGCCGACGCGGAGGAGAGCCACAGCCGGTCCCCCTGGAAGATGATCCGAATCCCGCTCATGCCGAGTCCACGGCCACAGGCTGCACCACGCGCCCTCCGGGCAGGCCCATCCGGCGCCTGACCCTAGTGCCGGCCGCGGCCCTTGTCCTGCCGCTTCTCCTGGTGCTTCTCCTGGCCCTTGTGCTTGCCTCGATGGCCGCGCTTGGGCTCCACGCGGCGGCCCTCCTGCCGCGGCGCCGGCGCAGGGGCGGGCTTCTTGGAGAGGCCCAGGGGATCGGGCAGGCCCAGGGGATTGGGCAGCTGCGCCATCAGCAGAGTGCCGCCGAACAGCAGGACAGCCAGGATGCGAACCGTACGGGCCATGGATTCTCCAGAGTCATTGGCAGGGGCGGCGGGTCCGCCGCTCCGGATCCCCATGCTAACCGGGCTCTACACGAAGAGCACGGCATGCACCGGTGGCAGGTGCTCGGCGAGGGTGATCCAGTCGTCGCCGGCGTTCTCGCTGATCCACACGGAGCCCGTGGTGGAACCGAAGGCCAGGCGCTCGCCGGAGGCATCGAGATCCAGCGCGTGGCGGTAGACCAGATCGTAGGCCCAGGCCTGGGGCAGTCCCTTGTGCAAGGTCTCGAAAGTGCGGCCGCCGTCGCGGGTGCGGTTCACCACCACCCGGCCCTCCGCGGGGATGCGGCGCTCGTCCTTGATGGCCGGCACGAACCAGGCCGTGTCCGGATCCTTCGGATGCACCACTACGGGGAAGCCGAAGACCGAGGGCTTCACGTCGGTGATCTCGGTCCAGGTCATGGCGTCGTCCGTGCTGCGGAAGATGCCGTTGTGGTGCTGGATCCACCAGACGTCCGGCGCCGCGGGGCACTGCACCATGCGATGGGGATCCTGCGATTCCGGCGCCTCCACCAGCTCCGGGGGCGCATAATCCGCGCGCATCCCCTTGGTGTGGGCCGTCCAGGTCTGCCCGCAATCCGTGGTGTGCCACACGCCGCCACTGGAGACGGCCACCACCACCCGGTTGCCGTTCCGGGGGTCCACGCAGACGGAGTGGATGCCCGGCACATCGGCGCCACCGCCAGCCCACTTGAGGCGCTCCGGCATGTTCCAGAGGGCTTCCACCATGTGCCAGGTGGCGCCGAGGTCCTCGCTCCAGAAGAGGCCACCGGGCAGGGTGCCCGCCCAGAGGACGCCAGGCTGCGACGCGAGCCCTGGTGTCAGGCACCAGAAGCGGATGAGGCGCCAGGGGATCTCGCGGCCGAGGAAGTCCTTCTCCACGTGCCCCTCGGGCGGCGTGGGGTAGGCGGGCACGCCGATCTCCTCCCAGGTGACGCCGCGATCCTTGGAGCGGTGCAGCTTGGCCCCGAAGTGGCCGTGGTCCAGGGCCGCATACCAGGCGCCATCGCGGGGATCCTGCATGGCGAGGGAGACGTTGTCTCCCAGGAAGGACACCGAGTCGAGGTCCCAGACACCCCGGGTTGTGCGGCGGGCGGAGAAGAGCCCCTTGCGGGTCGAGACGAGCAGCTGGTCGGACATCATCAACCTCCGGACAGGGCCTGCATGACGTAGATCTCGCTGGCGGCGGACACGGGGTCGCTGAGCCCCCGGCGATCGGCGATGGGGGCGCCGTCGACGAAGACCGCCATGTGGAACCTCAGGGCGCCATGCTCATCCAGCACATAGCCCCGGAGCCTGGGATAGAGGGCGAAGGCCGCCTCCAGGCTCTCCTGCACCGTGGCGCCCGCCACCGTGCAGGGCGGACACGCCACATGGCGCTGGAGGTTAGTTGTGAATGCGACTCGGGACATGCGGCAGCCTCAAGGCCCCGCCACTGTCCTCCAGCTCATCCCTGCCTGTCAAGACATGCATCCGTCAGTCGAACAGGTCCGGATTGCTCCACCGATCATGATGCTCGGAGGCCTTCCTCTTCGCCGCGGCGAGCTCGGCCCGCATGGCGGCGAATTCCTCGTCTTCCAGCCTGGTCGGATCCGGCAGGGGATGTCCGGCCAGGTCGTGCAGGGGCGCGGCCCGGCGCTCCACACCGACGATCCGGCTCCAGGCCTTCTTGCGCCGTTCGACCTGTTCGATCATGGTCCACCTCCGGCTCAAGCCAAGGATAGGTTCCGGGGGCGCGGCCTGCCATTGTAAAAAAGCGCAGGGGGATCGCTCCCCCTGCGCTTCTGGTGCCGGTTTTCCGCCGGCCGGGTTCCTATTTGACCAGACCCAGGTCCTTCACGGCCTGGCGCTCCTCTTCGAGCTCCTTGGCGGTGGCGTCCATCTTGGCGCGGCTGAAGGCATTGATCTCCAGGCCCTTCACGATCTCCACCTGGCCGTTCTTCACGGTGACGGGGAAGCCGTAGACCAGGCCCTCGGGCACGCCGTAGCTGCCGTCGGAGGGGAAGGCCATGCTGGTCCAGTCACCCTCGGGGGTGCCCAGCGCCCAAGAGCGCATGTGGGCGATGGCGGCGTTGGCGGCGCTGGCGGCGCTGCTGAGGCCGCGGGCCTCGATGATGGCGGCGCCGCGCTTGGCCACGGTGGGGATGAAGGTGGTCTCGTACCAGGCGTGGTCATTGACCAGCTCGTAGGCGTTCTTGCCGTCCACGGTGGCGTGATAGAGGTCGGGGAACTGGGTGGTGCTGTGGTTGCCCCAGATGGTCATCTTCTGGATGGCGGTGACCGGCTTGCCGGTCTTCTCGGCCAGCTGGGAGATGGCGCGGTTGTGGTCCAGGCGCACCATGGCGTGGAACTGGCTGGGCTTCAGCTTGGGCGCGTTGGACAGCGCGATCAGGGCGTTGGTGTTGGCGGGGTTGCCCACCACCAGCACCTTCACGTTGCGGCTGGCCACTTCACTCAGGGCCTCGCCCTGGGGCTTGAAGATGCCGCCGTTGGCGTTCAGCAGGTCGCTGCGCTCCATGCCAGCCTTGCGCGGCAGGGCGCCCACCAGCAGGGCGTAGTCGGCATCCTTGAAGGCCACCTTGGGATCGTCGGAGGTGACCACGCCCGCCAGCAGCGGGAAGGCGCAGTCCTTGAGTTCCATCACCACGCCGTTCAGCGCCTTCAGGGCCGGCGTGATCTCCAGCAGCTGGAGGATCACAGGCTGGTCTTCGCCCAGCATCGCGCCGCTGGCGATGCGGAAGAGCAGGCTGTATCCGATCTGACCGGCAGCGCCGGTGACGGCCACGCGAACGGGGGGCTTCATGGGATCCTCCTGGAAGTTGGCCCATTCTATACCGCGTCACGGCGCAGAAACCCCGCAGGTCGGGAATCCGTGATCCAGGTCCCTCATCCTGTCAGCCCCATGGAAGAATCCCCGCCCTCCGATCCAATAGGAAAGATCCGAGGTCGAACATCCGATAGGATGGAATCTGACCGGCCCATGCGCTCCCTCTTCCGCCTCTTCCTGTTCCTCCTGATGGCCTGCCTCGGGCAGGTGGGCAGCGCTGCGGGCATCCCCGGCTCCGGGCGCATGGTCTTCCGGAGCTACGGGCCCTCCGAGGGCCTGGAGCACACCAGCATCACCACGCTGGCGCAGGATGCCGAGGGTTTCATCTGGATCGGCACCGAGGGTGGTGCCTACCGCTTCGATGGCACGGGCTTCCGCTTGTGGAGCCTCCCCGAGGGCCTGCCTTCCGCCTGGGTCCGGGCCTTCTGGCCCAACGAGGACGGCAGCCTGTGGATCGGCACCCGGGCCGGCCTCTGCCTGCTGAAGGACGGGCGGGCGCGGACCCTGGAGGCCGGTGATCCCCTCAGCTCGGCGCAGATCCACCGCCTCTTCCGGGACACCCGGGGCCGCCTCTGGGTCGCAGCCGAATCCGGCCTCTTCATGAGCCCCGACGGGGGCCGGCATTTCACACCCGTCCAAAGCTGGCCCGGCGGTCCGGCCTACGCCCTGGCCCCGGACGGTGATGGTCTCTGGGTGGGGGGCAACGCCGCCCTCCACCACCAGGACGGGAACGGTGCCTGGCGCACCTGGACCGCCCGGGAGGGCGTGCCGGCGGAGCCGGTGAAGGCCCTGCTGGCACTCCGCTCCGGCGCCCTGTGGGTGCGGACGCCCAGCCAACTCCGCGTGCTCGCGCCCGGGGGCGCGCGGCTGAGCGTGCCGGCACTGGGTCTCCCCCCCCTGGCGGTGAGCGTCTACGAGGAATCCCTCGCTGCTGACGGCGACACCGGCGTGTTCGTCCCCACGGCCAAGGGGCTGCTCCACCTCACGGATCGGTCCTGGCGGCTCCTGGACGAGCGTCGCGGCCTGCCCTCGGGCTGGGCCAACCAGGCCTTCGTGGACCGCTCCGGCAACCTCTGGGTGGCCAGCCTGGGCCTGCACCGGCTCCAGGGCGACGGGGCCTGGGAGAACTTCACGCGGCTGGACGGCCTGCCCGCGGACAGCATCTGGGGTCTGCTAAGGGATCAATCAGGCGTGCTGTGGGCCGGCACCAGCGGCGGGCTCGCCTGTCTGGATCCCCGGGGCCTGGCGCCCTTCCCCCCCGCCGCGGGACTGGTGCTCTACACCCTCAAAGAGGGGCCCGACGGCTCCATCTGGGGCGCCGGTGAGCATCCGTTCCTCATCCGCATCAGCCCCGACCGCGGCCGGCTGACGCGCATCCCCCTGCCGCCCTCCCGGAGCCTGGCGGTGCCCGTGGTACTGACCTTCGACCGCACGGGCGACCTGTGGGTGGGCACCAGCCGCGACGGGCTCTGGCGGGTCTCGGATCCCGGCGGCCGCCCCGAGTTCCACCGGGCGGAGCTGCCCGGTCCCGCTGCTGCGGAGGCCATCACGGCCCTGCATGAGGACGGCCGGGGCCGGCTCTGGGCCGCCACGGAACGAGGCCTGGCCCGCCTGGACCAGGGCCGCTGGCAGGTCTGGGGCCGGGAGATCGGCCTCCATCCCGCCCCCCTCGCGGCCCTGGCCCCCCTTCCGGACGGCACCGCCTGGCTGGCCTACCGGGAGCCCCTGGGCCTCACGCTGGTGGACCTGCGGGGCGACGCGCCCAAGGTCGTGCGCCACTGGACCCGCCGGGACGGCCTGGCCAGCGATTCGGTCTACAGCCTCGCGGCGGATGCGGCGGGGCGCCTGTGGGTGGGCGGTCCCCGGGGCGTCCAGTGGGTGGCTGGCCAGGAGCACCGGCTCTTCCGGCGGGAGGACGGCCTCACCAGTACCGACTGCAACCCCTTCTCCACCTGGGTGGATGCGGATGGCGGTGTGTGGTTCGGCTCCACGGCGGGCCTCCTCCACCACCGCCCCGAGCAGGGCCCCCGGGCCCAGCGCCTGCCGGAGACCCGCTTCGTCTCCATCCGCCTGGGCTCCCGCCAGTGGGAGCATCCCTTCGCCGGCTCGGCGAACCTGGGCGCCGTGCCCTACGGCGACCGGACCCTCACCGCCCAGTTCACGTCCCTCACCTTCGAGCACGAGGGCAGGATCCGCTTCCAGTCCCGCCTGGCCGGCCTGGATGACGACTGGGTGGAAGTCGGCACCCGCGACCTGCGCTATTCGGCCCTCTCTCCGGGCACCTACCGCCTGGAGGTCCGCGCCCTCATCGAGGATGGCGGTGCCGGGCCCGTCGCCTCGGCCACCTTCCGCGTCCTACACCCGTGGTGGCTGCGTTGGTGGGCCTGGCCCGTCTGGGCCGGGCTGGCCGTGTGCACGGGCATGGGCGTCTTCCGCTGGCGGCTGCGCCTCCTGGAGAAGCGCAACGAGGAGCTGAAGGTCCTTGTCTACCAGCGCACCGAGGCACTGGAGCTGAGCAATCTGGCCCTGGCGACCATCTCCACCACGGACCCGCTCACGGGCCTGCGGAACCGGCGCTACCTCGAGGAGGAGCTGCCCCCGGTCATCGCCCTGGTCCTGCGCGCCCAGCGCGACCACCTGGCTGCGGAGCACCGGCCCAGCGAGGCCTGCCTCGTCTTCGCCATGCTCGATCTCGACCACTTCAAGCGCGTGAACGACACCTGGAGCCATGCCGCGGGCGATCTGGCCCTGAAGCAGGTGGCGGACATCCTCCGGCGCGAAGCCCGCGAGTCCGACTTCCTCATCCGGTGGGGCGGCGAGGAGATCCTGTTCGTGGGCCACACCTCCGACCTGGACGGCGCCGCCACGGTGGTGGCGCGCCTCCACCAGGCCATGCGGGAGCATCCCTTCGACCTGGGCCTCGGGCAGCCTGTGACCATCACCTGCTCCATCGGCTTCTCGCTCTTCCCCTTCCAGTCGGATCACCTGGAGGCCGCCTCCTGGGAGGACCAGGTGCGCGTGGCGGACCGCTGCCTCTACGCCGCCAAGCGCTCCGGCCGCGACGGCTGGGTGGGCGTGGCGGCCCGGCCCGGCCACCCCGCAGGCCTGGCCCAGCGCTTCGACCAGGGCCCGGCCCTCTGCGTCCAGGCCGGCGCCGCGGACCTGCGCCACAGTCCCCGCGAAGGGGACCTGATCTGGCACTGAGGGCCGTCGAGCACCTCGACTCACCCAGGAAAAGCCCTCAACGAAGGACACGAATAGGCCCTGCGGGCTCAGGACAGGCCACGAATGAATTTCGATCAGATGGGTAAACGGCCCCTCAGTTCAGGCCCCTGTCCCACCTTCGTGCCCATTCATCCTTGCCTTCGTGCCCTTCGTGGAGGTCTTTTCTTTCCTCCTGCCGGGACCACCTAGAGCTTCGCCTCCATCTCCTTCACCAGCTGCTCGCCGCCCAGCTGGCGCATCTGGCCCAGGATCCAGGCCTGGCGGCCCCGGATGTAGTCGCTGGGGGCGTTCGCGCGGAACTTGCGGGGGTTGGGCAGCACGGCGGCCAGCAGCGCCGCCTCGCCCGGCGTGAGGCGCTTGGCGGGCTTGCCGAAGTAGGTGCGGGCCGCGGCCTCGGCGCCGTAGACGCCGTCGCCGAATTCCACGATGTTCAGGTAGACCTCCAGGATCCGCTTCTTCGACCAGCCCAGCTCGATCATCAGCGTGAACCAGGTCTCGGCGCCCTTCCGCGCCCAGGAGCGGGTGTTCCAGAGGAAGAGGTTCTTGGCCGTCTGCTGGGACACCGTGGAGGCCCCGCGCTTCCGCCGGCTGTGCTCGTTGTGCTGGATGGCCTTCTCGATGGCCTGCCAGTCGAAGCCGAAGTGATCCGGGAAGTTCTGGTCCTCCGCCGCGATGACCGCCGCGCCGAGGCTGGGGGAGATGTCCTCCAGGGGCACCCAGCGGTGGCGGGAGGTGTAGGGCTTGTCGCTGGACCAGGATTCCACCCGGCGCTGCACCATGAGGGCCGACACCGGCACGGGCACCCAGCGGAACACCAGCACCACCACCAGGCTGAGCCCCAGGAACAGACCCACCAGCCAAGTCAGGACCACCAGGATCCGTCCGCCCCACCCGCGTTTCTTCTTCGCCATCCCTCCAGGATGCCAGCCTCGCCGCCCTGTGGCATCCTCGCAGGCGGAGGATGGCATGAGCGAAGCCTTGACGGGACCTGAACTGGTGGCGCTGGTGCAGCGGGTGTTCCAGCCCCGGGCGGGCGAGAGGGCCCTGGCCATCCTGGTGGACCTGCCCGATGCCAAGGTGCCTGATGAAACGAACTGGGCCGCCCGGCGCGCCATCGCCGCCGCCTGGACCGCGGAGCTCAACGCCCACCGCGCCGAGCTGGGGCTGGAGACGCACCTGGTGGTCTATCCCAACGTGCACACCAACAACGGCGACCTGCCGGAGCGGGCCTGGCTCCACACAGGCGGCCCCCTGCCCTCCGTGGACGCCCTGGATCCCGTGGCCTCCGTGAGCTTCGCAGACCTCTACGCCAGCCACCCCATCCTCATCGCGCTGACGAAATTCTCGGCCACGGCGCCCCTCAAGCTGGCCGCGAAGACCCACCCCATCCGCGCCGCCACCATGCCCGGCTTCCGCGAGGACATGATCCCCGCCCTGCGCCTGGACTACACCGAGGTGAACCGCCGCGTGGAGCTGCTGAAGGACCTGCTGGACCGGGCCGAAGGCGCGGCCTTCCACTTCGATACACCGTCCGGTGCCTGCGAGCTGCACCTGGACCTGCGCCACCGCACAGGCCACGCCTCCGGCGGGCTGCTGCCCAAGCCCGGCGTGGCGGGCAACCTGCCCTCGGGCGAGGCCTACATCGTGCCCTACGAGGGCGAGCGTGACGGCGATCCCAGCCGCACGGCGGGCATCATGCCCGTGCAGTTCGGCCCCGAGATCGTGCGCTACCGCATCGCCCAGAACAAGGCTGAGGAAGTGATCAGCGAAGGCCCCAGGTCCCGCGAGGAAGCGGCCCTGCTGGCCCGGGAACCCGCCTACGGCAACCTGGCGGAGCTGGGCCTGGGCGTGCTGGCGGCTTTTGGCGTGAAGCCCATCGGCGAGATCCTCCTGGACGAGAAGCTGGGCCTCCACCTCGCCTTCGGCCGCAGCGACCACTTCGGCGGCCAGGTCGGCCCCGCCCAGTTCTCGAGCCACGACGCCGTCATCCACATCGACCGTGTCTACGTCCCCGAGACTCAGCCTGATGTGAAGGTGGTGGCCGTGGACCTTCAGATGGGGGATGGCACCACCGTGTCGCTCATGCGGGATGGAGCTTACACGGTGGGGTTCTGATCCCGGCAGTGCTCAGTCTCGAAGAGACGACTGATGGACCACCAAGACACCAAGGCACCAAGAAAAGCCAAAAGACATGCTTTTGCAGTTCTTGGTGTCTTGGTGCCTTCTCGGTATGAGCTGCGCTGATACGCGAGACACACAGATATCTGGTGGTGATCTTTTATTTTTTCGGACCTGCCTCAGCCCGGGCCCTCGGCCGGAGGAGCCTCGGCGCAGCGGCGGCACAGGCAGACCACGTTCCGGAGGTCGTCAGGGACCAGGGCCAGCGAGGCCGGGTTGAAGGTGACGGTGGTACACCAGCAGGGCACATCTGTGCGGCCGCAGGCGGAAGGCACGCACCCGTTCGGCCCGCCGCAGAGGGGACAGGTCTGCCTTTGGGCATCCGTCAGGTGCTGGTAGTCGAGGGACATGGGCGGCGTCACGGGCGGATGATGGCGATGGTGGCCTGCATGAGGGCGACCACCTTGGGGGCGCCCCCGGTCCCAGAGAAGGCCTGGACCTCGCCCGTGCAGACTGTGAGGGAGCGGCCCGCGTTCTGGACCCGCCCGATGGCCAGGAAGCGGTCGCCGAGGGCGGGCCGCAGCAGGTTGATCTTGAACTCGGCGGTGACCACCTCGCAGCCCGGCGGCGCCTTCGTCAGCGCCGCGTACCCGCAGGCGCTGTCGAGGATGCTGGTGATGGCCCCGGCGTGCATGTAGCCATGCTGCTGGGACAGCCGCTCGGAGAAGGGCAGCGCGATGTGCACCTCGCCCTCCGACACCAGGGCCAGCTCCGCTCCGAGCGTCGCCATCAGGCCCTGGTCCTGGAAGCTGTTGGTGATGCGGTCGTGGAGATTCGTCATCGGCATGGGGTCGGTCGTGAAAGCAATGCAAGCGGCTGTGAGCTGAGTGAAGGGTCAGGCACCGTGATGTTTGGGCCTGTCGTGCGATCAGGCTGGGTCTACTGGCGCAAGATCTTGTCCATGGCCTTGCCCTTGGCGAGTTCATCAATGAGCTTGTCGAGGTATCGGATCTTCTGCGTGATGGGATCTTGAATGTCCTCGACCCGAATGCCGCAGACGACACCCTTGATCTGAGAACTGTTGGGGTGGATCGCCGGGGCCTGGTCAAAGAAACGTTGGAAATCAATGTTGACCGCTGTGTGTTGCCTGAGCTGCTCGCGGCTGTAGCCCGTCAGCCAGCAGATGATGGTGTCCACCTCTTCCTTCGTCCGATTCTTGCGTTCGGCCTTTTGCACGTACAGCGGATAGACCGTCGTGAAAAGCAGCTTTGAGATTTCGCGTGGGGACATGGTGATGTCTCTTGGCTTGATTGTTCCAGGGATGCCTAGCGAATGAAGCCAACCGGTCGCGCCTGCACCGAGACGATGAGCGGAGCCGAGGAAGCGGGAAGATGAAAAGGAGCGGAAGACAATGCAGGCGGGGTCCGAGTTGAGCGGAGGGTTAGGCGTTATAAAGGCGGCTGGGTGATGAAGCGAATGAACCTCTCCCCGGTCGGGCTCAGTGAAACCGCACGCCACATTGTTGATCTACTGGGTGCGTCGATATCTTTCATGGTGAGAACTACAGGAGGAATGAATCTATCGTCGTTCCTATCTCCGGATTCCAATTTTGGATGAGTACGAATCAAATCCCGACTAATCAACTCCCTGAAATATAGGAAGCAGTCATCGTTGGTTGGTAGGTTCATCCCATGATGCCGAAGAATTTTAAAAACGCTGATATATTCTGAAATATTGCTGAATCCTGAAGGATTATCCGAAATGATGCGCAACATGCGAAGATGGGTTGGAGTTAATTCGTCAATATAACGCACGAAAACAGCTCGTTCATCTGCGTTCTCCATCGGGCTTATGGCTGTATTCAGGACAGCAGCCTGAAGTGCTTCCAGTTTTTCCGCCTGATGGCATTTCACTACGGCTTGGCCTGCGGAAATTACAATAGAACATACTTCATTGGCCTTTTCAGAACTCTCTAGTGTTGTGACTCTATCGCCCAAATCGAGCATCCGCTCGTGTAACTTACTCAACCAATTTTCCAAGGCCACCTTACTTCGGTACCCAACAATGGTTCCAAGGCTTTCTGCTACCGCTGGACCAACGCCGGGCATGATGATCGATAATCCGACCTTTAGTGCGGCAATATATCCGTCGGAAATCAAGTTGGATATTGGCGGGGATTCCAGAGGAAATTCTGGTGAGTTTGGTTGCATGTAAATAGCCCTTAAAACTGGTCGTGATGCAATCGCTTGGCGACGCCTAACTACCTTTAGACGGCGATAAACAAAGAGGACGGTTATGGGACCACTCTCCCACCACCGTCCATCCTCGTCCATCACGGGCTTGCTTGGTTGTTCTTCGTGTCTTGGTGTCTTCTCGGCATCAGCTGCGCTGATACGCGAGACATGAAGATATCTGGTGGTGGATCTTCATATTGCCGCGAACGGCTCACCGCTTCGGATAAGCCGGAATCGCCGGGAGCGCAGGGGTGGGGTTCTCGCGCAGCTGCTTGAGCAGGGTATCGATGCCCACTTCGAGCTGGCGGTCGCGGCCCTGCAGGAGGCTGGCGGGGTCGTTCTCGACGGTGAGGTCGGGGTCGGCGCCATGGTTCTCCACCCACCACTTCCCTTCCCGGCCGTAGAAGCCGTTGTTGCTCTGCTCCACGCGGCCGCCATCCAGGGTGAACTGGGTGTTGATGATGCCCACCAGGCCGCCCCAGCTGGGCACGCCCACGATGGGGCCCAGCTTGCGGGCCTTCACGTGCTCGAGGAAGGCCTCGCCGTCGCTGCCGTTCTGCTCGTTGGTGAGGAAGACATAACGGCCGTCGCTGGCGGTGCCGGGATAGCGGAAGGCGCCCATGCCGCGCAGCACGTTGAAGCCCACCTGCTTGCGCTCCAGCTTGTCGATCATGAAGAACTCGGTCCACCCGCCGCCATTGCCGCGCACATCGATGACGATGCCCTTCTTGTAGCGGAAGGCGCGCCAGTACTTGTCGAACTGGCCGATGTTCTGGTCGCCCATGGCGGTGATATGCATGTAGCCCAGCTGGCCGTTCGAGGCCTTGTCCACGGCGGCGATGTTGTCGGCCACCCAGCGCTCGTAGCGCAGGGTCCAGTCATTGGGGACGGGTTCCACTTCGATGGTGCGGGCCCCGTACAGGGTGGGCTTCGCATTCACGGTGAGCGTCACCTTCTGGCCCTTGATGACCTGGAGGCGGGCGCCGATGGCCTCTGGAGCCTTCACGGGTTTGCCGTCGATGGCCAGCAGGTATTCGCCCTCCTTCACCTTGGGGGCGGGACCGGCCAGCGGGGCCTTGAGGTCGCGGGCGTAGGCCGTGGGACCGTAGACCCTGGAGAAGCGGTAGAGGCCGTGCTCGGCACTGAGGTCGGCACCCAGGGCGCCCGTGAACACCGGGCTGGGCGCCGGCCGGCCGGGGCCGAAGTCGCCGCCGGAGACGTAGGTGTGGCTCGCGCTGAGCTCGCCCACCATCTGGCTCAGCAGCCAGTTCAACTCCTGGCGGGAGTTCAGCTCCGGCAGCCAGGCGCGGAACTTGGCGCCGATGGCGTTCCAGTCGCTGCCGTTCATGTTCGTGTCGTAGAAGAAGTCCCGGTACCAGCGCCAGGTGTCCTCGAAGACCTGCTTCCACTCGGCCCGGGGGTCGGCGGTCATGGTCATGCGGTCCAGATCCAGCTTCTCGGGCAGCGCCTTGGACGTGAACACCGCCGCGGCCTCGCCCACGTGGAAGTTGGGCCCCTTGCGAAGCAGCAGGCGCCTGCCCTCGGCATCGAAGGTCCAGTCGCTGATGGCGTCGGTCAGCACCACCTCCTTGTCCTTCTTGGCGGCGGCGTCATAGAGGTGCAGCTTCCACTTGTCGGCGCCGCGGGGCGCGTAGAACTCCTCCACCACGTTGTCATCCCAGCCCTCGACCTCGTCCCAGCCCACGAGGCCGCGACCGGCCTTGAGGTGGAACAGGTTGCCGGGCTTCACGGGCAGGGGCGCGATGCGGTCGGACAGGCCCGCCACATCGATGCGGAAGGCGGAAGCGGACGAGAGTGATGACGTGGCCGAACCTTTGTCCTCGCCCGCCTTCAGCTTCACGGCCATGACCTGCACGGGCGCGGACTGGATGTGGTTGTCCTGGCTGGGATCGAGCCTCGTATGGAAGTTGCTGTAGCTCAGGAAGTAGAGGGTGCTCCCGTCCTGATCGAATGTGGGGTTCACGCAGTCGTAGAACCCGTCCGTGAGGGCCACCTTCTGCTTCGTGGCCAGGTTGAAGAGGACGATGCGCCCGTTGCGGCTGGGCTCCACCACCGAGTAGGCCACCCACTGGGAATCCGGCGCCCAGGCGTAGTCGCTCACTTCCCAGGTGAACTGGTCGTTCTTCAGGTCATGGAACTCGTCGATCTTGGTGAGCTTCTTCGTGGCCACGTCCATGACGTAGATGGCAAAGCTCTTGTCGCCGAAGAGGAGCTTGGTGCCGTCCGGGCTCCACTCCAGGTGGTAGAGGGCCGTCTTCAGGCCCGTGGGGATGCGCTCCGCCGCGCCACCGTCCGCGGGCTGCACGTAGAGGTCGTAGTCGCCGCTGGCATCGCTGTAGTAGGCCACGCGCTTGCCATCGGGCGAGAGGCGCGGGAAGCGCTCGCGCACGCCCGGCGTCTGCGTGAGGTTCTTCGCGGGCTTGGTGGCGTCCGTGGGCAGGAGGAAGACCTCGCCCCGGGCCTCGAAGACCGCCGTCTGGCCCGTCAGGCTCATGGAGAGGATCCAGTCCTTGGGGTTCACGGGCCGTGGCGCCACCTTCCAGCCGTCGCTGGCGGTGGTGACGGGCACGGGGTGGACCGCCTTCGTGGCCAGATCCAGGGCCTGCAGGTGACCGCCCTGCACGAAGACCACCGTCCGGCCATCCGTGCTGGGCTGCTGCACGTCGAAGTCCTTGAGGTCCGTGAGCTGCGCCACGGCCTTGGTGGCCGGATCCACGGCATACAGGTTCGTGATGCCGTTGGCGCCGCGATCGGAGACGAACAGCACCTGGTTGCCGGCCCACATGGGGTGCCCATTCTTGCCCGGGTAGTCCGTGAGCTTCTCGAAGTGTTGCGTCTTCAGATCGCCCAGCCAGAGGTCCGGGGCCTGGCCGCCCTTGTAGCGCTTCCAGTAGTATTCGGCGTCGCCCCGGGTGCTGAACAGGAAGCGCTGGCCATCGGCGTTGAAGGCCCCCTCGGTGACCTTCTTCAGCGGCAGCGCCTGGGGCTCGTGACCTTCGAGGTCCACGGTGTAGAGGCGGGAGATGGGGCGCACGTCGTATTCGTAGGCTGCCCGGTACACCACCTGTTGGCCGTCCGGGGTCCAGCCGAGGACCTGCCCCGCGCCGCGCCAGGTGAGGCGCTTCGGTGCGCCGCCCTCAGCCGGAATCACATAGACCTCGGCGCTCCCATCGTACTGGCCCCGGAAGGCGATCCACTTGCCGTCGGGGCTGAAACGGGCCGTGGTCTCCAGGCCGGGGTGGGTCGTCAGCCGCCGGGCCGCGCCGCCCTTGAGGGAGCCGAGCCAGAGGTCGTCCTCCCAGGTGAAGACCACGCGGTCACCGTTCACATCCGGCGAGCTGACGAAGCGGGGCGCGCGGTCCTGGGCCACGAGGGCGCAGGCCACGAGAAGCACGGCGGAAGCACGGAAGCGCGGCATCAAAGACTCCGGTGAGGGGTAGATCACTATACATCGTTTAACGATGAACGTGGGTCCAATCCTGGCCAGCACCCCGAAACGCCTTGTGGCGCCTGGGACCTGGTGCTAGGTTGAGGTTCCAACAGGCTTCCCATGTCCCACGCCGGTTCCGCCAGCATTCCCGCCGCCATCGCGATTATTCGGTCGCGCGAGGGGGCATAGGCCGGATCCGGTCCGCGATTCCAAGCCCCCCGCACCGCAAGGTCGGGGGGTTCTTCTTTATCCCGGAGCACCCATGAGCCCAGACACGGTCCAGCCTCCCCAGGATCTCCTCGAGCGCATCCTCACGGCCCTGGTCTACGACGTCGCCATCGAGTCGCCCCTGGAGGCGGCGCCGCGCCTGTCCAGCCGCGTGGGCTGCCCGGTGTGGCTGAAGCGCGAGGACCTCCAGCCGGTGTTCTCCTTCAAGCTGCGGGGCGCGTACAACAAGATCGCCCAGCTCGCTCCGGCGGAGCGGGCCAAGGGCGTCATCGCCGCCTCGGCGGGCAACCACGCGCAGGGCGTGGCGTTGGCCGCCCGCAAGCTGGGCTGCGACGCGGTGATCGTCATGCCCGTGACCACGCCCCGCATCAAGGTGGACGCCGTACGCCGCCTGGGAGCGCGGGTGGTCCTCCACGGGGACTCCTTCGACGAGGCCTACGCCCACTCCCAGGCCCTCATGGCCGCCGAGGGCAAGGTCTACATCCATCCCTACGACGATCCCGACGTGATCGCGGGCCAGGGCACCATCGGCCTGGAGCTGCTGCGCCAGATGCCCCGGGGCCTGCGGGCCGTGTTCGTCCCGGTGGGCGGCGGCGGCCTCATCGCGGGCATCGCCGCCTACCTCAAGCGCCTCCGGCCCGAGATCAAGATCATCGGCGTGGAGCCCGTGGACGCGGACGCCATGACCCGCTCCCTGGCGGCCGGCCATCGGGTGCGGCTGGAGCGGGTGGGCCTGTTCGCGGACGGCGTGGCCGTCAGCCAGGTGGGTGCCCTGCCCTTCGAGCTCTGCCGGCAGTCCGTGGACGAGATGGTGCGGGTGGACACGGATGAGATCTGCGCCGCCATCAAGGATGTGTTCGAGGAAACCCGGTCGATCCTGGAGCCGGCCGGGGCCCTGGCGCTGGCGGGGCTCAAGGCCTGGGCGACCCACCAGGATGTCGGCGTCGACACTGGCAACCTGGTGGCCATCCTCTCCGGGGCCAACGCCAACTTCGACAACCTGCGCTTCGTGGCGGAGCAGGCCGAGCTGGGCGAGAAGCGGGAGGCCATCCTCGCCGTCACCATCCCCGAGCGGCCAGGCAGCTTCAAGGCCTTCTGCGAGCTCATCGGCGCCCGCTCCATCACCGAGTTCAACTACCGGCTGGCGGACCCCGACCGCGCCCACATCTTCGTGGGCCTGCAGATGGCCGATCGCTCGGAGCTCGAGCCCCTGCTCGCCCGCCTCCGGGCCGAGGGGCTGGAGGCCCTGGACCTGAGCGAGAACGAGATGGCCAAGCTCCACGTCCGCCATCTGGTGGGCGGGCGGGCCCCCGCGGCGACCCACGAGCGGCTCTACCGCTTCGAGTTCCCCGAGCGCCCCGGCGCCCTGCTCCGCTTCCTGGAGCGCATGAGCCGGGGCTGGAACATCTCCCTCTTCCACTACCGCAACCACGGCGCCGACTACGGCCGGGTCCTGGCGGGCATCCAGGTGCCGCCGAAGGATCAGGCCACCTTCCAGGCCTTCCTGGACGGCCTGGGCTACCAGTACGTGGATGAAGGAGACAACCCGGCGTACCGGTTGTTCCTGGGCTGAGTCCTCGCTGAAGCAGAAACTGCTCTCCACGAAGGACACGAAGACGCCCTGTGGGCTGACGAAGGGCACAAATGGATCCCGGCCACACCCCGGGCATCCCTTTGCCGAATCGCTGACAATTGCCTTCGTGGCCTTGGCTTTTGCTTCGTGTCCTTCGTGGGGGTCTTTTTGCACCCCTAGGCGAAAGCAAAACGTCAGAACAGCTTCCCCACCAGTGCCGCCAGGGCGGTCTCGGTGCGGAGGATGCGGGGGCCGAGGTCCAGGGGATGCAGGCCGGCCTTCAGCAGGCTCTGGACCTCAGCCTCCACCCAGCCGCCTTCGGGGCCGATGGCGAGGGTGACGGGGGCCGCCAGCACCTTCGGCGCCGCCGCGCCCGTGCCGGGATGGGCCATGAGGCCCGTGCCGCCGGCCAACAGGCCGGGCAGCTCGTCCTCCACAAAGGGACGGAAGAGCCGCGCCAGGCGCAGCTCCGGCAGCACCGTGTCCTTGGCCTGTTCCAGCCCCAGGATCAGCTGTTCGCGGAGGTTTTCGGGCCGCATCTTCGGACTGGCCCAGTAGGCCTTCTCCACTTTCCAGGCGTTCAGCAGGACGATGCGCCCCGTGCCGAGGCTGGCGGCGGCAGCCACCACTCGGTTCAGCACCTTGGGTCTTGGCACGGCGATGAGCAGCGTGAGCGGAAGCTTGGGCGGCGGTGCCTGATCCAGCGTCAGAGCCAGTTCCAGAACCTCGTTGTCCAGGCGCAGCACCCGGCCCCGGCCCATCTTCCCGCCCAGCAGCCCCACGGCCAGCTCATCGCCCAACGCGGCGCGATGCACCTCGCGGACATGGGCCAGGCGCCGACCCGTGAGGCGGGCCCGATCCGGAGCCGTCAGATCCTCCGGCAGCAGCAGCACCAAGTTCAAGTCAGGTCCCGCGCCAGGATCAGGTCGCGGTCGACCTGGTCCCCGATCTGGAAGACGTGGTCGCCCACCTCGCGGAAGCCAGTCCGGGCGTAGAAGGCCAGAGCCTTGAGGTTGTTCTCCCATACGCCCAGCCAGAGGACATCCGCCCCCCAGGCTCGGGCCAGCTCCACCGCCTCTGCCATCAGGGCCGCCCCACGCCCGCCGCCCTGGGCCGCGCGCAGCACGTAGATGCGCTGCAGCTCGACCGGGCGCTCGCCGGGGACGCCGGGCTCCCGGTGGCCCAGGCGCAGCTGGAGGAAGCCGGCGGGCACGCCATCGACCTCCAGGATCCGGGCGGGCCGGGCGGGATCCGCCAGCTCGGCCCGCTGGATGGCCTCGCCGTAGGCGGCCGCCAGGAAGGCCTCCAGGTCCGGGGCGGCGGTGTGCCGCTCGAAGGTCTCTCGGAAGGTGCGGGCACCGAGCTCCGCGAGGATGGCGGCATCTTGCGGCGTGGCGGGGCGGATGGTGAGGGTGGGCATGGGCGCTACTTCCGTTTGGGGGTGGAACGGGCTTTCGGCTTGGCGCGGGCGGCCACGGCGATGGCCTTGGCCATCCAGGCCGCCAGCAGCTCCGGATCCTCCAGCACAGCTTCGGGCAGCTCGTAGTACCCCATGGGCTTCGCCGGATCGCCGAAAGGCAGGAAGGGACCCATGCCCGCAGCGATGAAATCCGGGCGGTTCGTATCATCCACCTTGAAGTACAGCACGCCATCGTCCGCCAGGGCGAAGGCGCGGCCGTCGGCGAAGAAGCAGAGACCGCCGAACATGGGGCGGGAGGTCACGGGCCGGATCTGCCCCATCTGCTCCAGGAGGTATGTGCGGAAGCTCACGGAAACGGCCATGGAGACATGCTACCTTCCTCGCGGACCCGCCGGAGACCCGGCATCATTTGTCAGGATCCCCCATGCGGATCAACACCCTCGATGAGCTGCTCCGCGCCGTGCAGGAACGCCCCCACAAGCGCCTGGTGGTGGCCTGGGCCAACGACGCCCACACCCTGGAAGCCGTGAACGCCGCGGTGGAGGGTGGCCTGGTGGAGGCCATCCTCGTGGGCGACGAGGCCGCGATGGTGAAGGTCTGCCTGGAACAGAGTCTGCCGAAGGAACGGTTCCGCATGGTCCACGCCGCCACCGACACGGAGGCCGCGGACAAGGCCGTGGCCATGGTGCGTTTCGGCGAGGCGGACCTGCTGATGAAGGGCCTGCTCAGCACTGAGAAGTACATGAAGGCCATCCTGAACAAGGACCAGGGCCTGCTGGACCCCGGCGCCATCCTCAGCCACGTGACCGTGATGGAGCATCCCGGCCATCCCAAGCTGCTCATCGCGGGCGATGTGGCGGTGATCCCCGAGCCGGAGTTCAAGGAGAAGGTGGCCATCCTCGGCTACCTGGTGAAGACTGCGAAGGCCCTGGGCATCGAGACCCCCAAGGTCGCCGTGCTGGCGGCTTCCGAGCAGGTGCAACCCAAGATGCGCGCCAGCGCCGAGGCCGCCCTGCTGTCGAAGATGGCGGACCGCGGCCAGATCAAGGGCGCCCTGGTGGACGGCCCCATGGCGCTGGATGGCGCCATCGACCCCGAGTCCGCCCGCATCAAGGGCATGGTCGGCCCCGTGGCCGGCGACGCTGACTGCCTGCTCTTCCCCAACCTCGAGGCCGGCAACACCTTCTACAAGGCCGGCACCAAGCTCGGCGGCGCCGAGATCGCCGCCGTCGTGGCCGGTGCGAAGGTCCCCTGCGTGCTCAGCAGCCGGGGCGACAGCGCCAAGACCAAGCTCAGCTCCATCGCCCTGGCGGCCCTGCTGGCCTAGGAAGGGCTACTTCTTCTCCACGCTGGGCTCGGCGAAGGCCATGAGGATGCGGGTCCCGTTGCCCCCGATCCAGGCCGTGAGGTCCAGATCCACCGGCATCAGGAGGTCCCGGACGGGCCGGTTCTTGATCAGGACGGCAATGCGGATGGGGGCCGCGGGGGGCTGCTCCCGGTACTCTGCCTCGTAGCTGGTGAGGACCAGGCCGGCCGGCCCCCGATCGAAGACCGGGCGGATGACGGAATCGAAGGCGGGCGTGGTGACCTTCATCTCTGTGACGGCGAAAGCCTGGTCCGTCAGGATCTCCACCTTGGTGCTCCCGTTCTCCACCCACCGGAACCGGTACTTGGTGCCGATGGTCTCGACGCTCAGGTCGGCGCCGACGCTGGAGAACGGAGTCTCGATCATGAAGGGGGTCCAGGTCTGGAAGAAACCCGTGAGCATCTGGTCCATGCCACCGTAGAGCTGCGTCAGGCCGGCCCGGGTCTGATCGTTGGGGGCATCCACATCGTTGTGCGAGATCTTCGCGCTGCCCTTCTCATCCACCACGACGTCGAAGCGCAGCTTCGCGAAGATGGCCATCGCGGCCTCGAACCCTGCGGGATTGGTCTTCGCCTGGTCCCCGAGCATCGCCGACCAATCCGGCTTGGCCTGGAAGCGGTACTGCCGGTACCCCCTGGATGAGAGGTTGTAGTAGGCAGCTCGCGCCTGGGCGACCACACCCTTGGGGTCACGGCTGGCCACGGGGGCCTCGGCCCGCAGGGATGGCGACCAGGCCAGCGATCCGAAGCTGGCGAGGAGGATGGGGAGGATCCGGACAAAACGTCGGCAACGGCTCAAGGGGCCCCCTGGGAGCGTGGAACGTGGAATGGGATGGGCCCATTCTAGGCGGATCGCCGCGCCAGATCACGGATTCCGGCTCGAGGGTCCAGTGGTCCATCGGTTTCTTCAGATCGCTGGCGGGTAATCCTTGGCAGCTTCGCGACCGGAGAGGACACGCAGGGCACCCTTCGCCAGGGCGGCCATCTCGTTCTCGCCGGGGTAGACCTTCACGGGGCAGCCCAGGGCTGCGGTGAGGCGGGTCAGCTCGCCCACGAGCTTAGGCGAGCGGGCCATGCCGCCGGTGAGCAGGACGGCGTCGATGGGCGCGCCCCCGAAGGCCGGCACCTGCCCGGTGATGGCCTTGGCGATCTGGTAGATCATCGCGTCGTAGACCAGGGTGGCCTCGGCATCCCCGGCTTCCACGCGGCGTTCCACCTCCCGCATGTCGGAGGTGCCCAGCAGGTCGATCATGCCGCCGCGGCCCTTGTTCTTGAGCTTCAACTCAGCCTTGGTGTACTTGCCGGAGAAGCAGAGGTCGATGAGCTGGCCCGCGGGCAGCGTGCCCGTGCGCTGGGGCGAGAACGGCCCTTCGCCATCGAGCCCGTTGTTCACGTCGATGTAGCGGCCCTTGCGGTGGGCGCCCACGGTGATGCCGCCGCCCATGTGGGCCACGATGACGTTGACGCGCTCGTAGAAGGTCTCGTGCTCTTCGGCGTACCGGCGGGCCGTGGCGATCTGGTTGAGGGCGTGGCTGATGACGCGGCGGGGCAGCTCCTTCAGGCCCGAGATCCGGACCTTGGGGTCGGCCTCGTCCACCACCACGGGATCCACGATGTAGGCTGGCGTCCCGGTCCCCGCCACGAGCTCGGAGGCGATGAGGGCGCCCAGGTTCGAGGCGTGCTCGCCGCGCTGGCCTGCCTTCAGGTCCTCCAGCATGGCGGGCCCCACTTTCCACGTGCCGTGGGGGATGGGCCGCAGGAGGCCGCCGCGCCCCGCCACGGCATCGAGATCGCCGAGGCCCAGGCCCTTGTCCGCGAGGAACCGCAGCACCGCCTCCTTGCGGAAGGTGAACTGGTCCGTGATGGGCCTGCCTTCGAAGGCCTTCAGTTCCTCCGCAGGATGCTGGAGCTCCTCGGTGAACCGCTCCTCGTCGCCCTCGAAGACCGAGGTCTTGGTGGAGGTGGAACCAGGATTCAGCACCAGCACGCGATGGCGGCGGAAGAAGGTGTCCTTGGGCGTGCGCTTCCATTCGCCGTAGGCGTGGAGCCGCATGAGCGAGGCCTTGAGGGCCAGGCGGATGTCCTCGGGCGTGCAGTCCATGGGCAGGTCCACACCCTGGAACCAGAGGCCGAACATCACCGGGAACTTCTTGGCCTCGGGGAAGCGGGTGGCATAGAGGTGGTAGAGCAGGTTCCCCATGTCCAGGTTGGGGCACACGATCACGTTGGGGACGCCCTCCCAGGGCAGGCCGTCCGAGTGGTAGAGACCCGCGGAACGGCGCGAGAGCGCCACGCTGACCTTCACCTCGCCCCGGATCTGGATGCTGGCATAGCGGGGGCTGTGGGCGATGCGCTCCGCGAGGATGTCCGGAACCAGGTCCGCCGCCTGGCGCACCAGCTCCGGCGAGGGTCCCTCGTCGCTGCCGCGGTTCGAGTAGGACACCATGGCGCAGCGGATCTCCGGCAGCACGTCCTCGGGGATGAGGTCCCGGGCCACGGCGCAGGTGCCCACGGCCACCTCCGCCAGCGTGCGCGGGGTCATGCTGGCGTTCACGCCCACATCCCCGAAGACCACGATGTTGTGCGGGTAGACCTCCTCGGGGTGCTCGTCCGGCAGCACGAAGACACCGGCCTCGCAGGTGACGCTGCGCTGGGCCAGGATGTCCACCATGGGCCGGAAGAAGGCCTTGGGCTCGTGGATGGCGCCGCCCACCACCATGTCGGCGTGGCCCAGCTTCACGGCCCAGATGCCGAAGCGGCCGGGCTCGGACACCAGCTTCCGGGCCTCGCCCAGGTCCATGGCCCGGCCCTGCGCCTTGCTGAAGGCCACGCAGGCCGTGGCGAACGACTCCACCAGGTCGGGACGGGACACGGGGTCGACGAAGGCGCTTTCGGAGAGGGTGTAGGCCACCCGGTCCGCGCCCAGGTGGGCCAGCCGCTGAGCGGCCACGGCCCTCACCTCGGCCTCGGGAGCCAGGAACACCGGGCGGATGAAGCGGCCCAGGAAGCAGGCGGCTTCGAGGGTGCGCGGATCCAGGGCCTCGGGGAACATCACCGTGGGTCGGTTCCGGGGCACGGCCAGCAGGCGGCTGTCGAGGGACGCTTCGATGTCAAACATGGGGCTCCAGGAGCTTGGAAGGCCTTGCAGCGCTGAGTCTAGCAGCCGGAGGATTCTATTTTGCCGATCCGAAGGTCACATATCCTTCGGCCGGTCTGCGACCTGCACCGATTCCACCCAGATCACCTCGCAGGAGCCATCCCCGGTATCCGTGCGGCTCAGGCTGCTGACCCAATGCCAACCATCCTTCCCGTCCACCCGCACGAGCTGCCCCCGCAGGTGGACCAGCTGCCCCACCCGGGCTGCCTTCAGGCGCCGGGCGATGCCGTCGTTGGCGGGGATCATGTGCATGTTGGCGCTGTGGCCGATGACCTCCGCTTCCGGAATGGGCATGTGGGCCGCGCGCCAGAAGTACCAGCGATCCCGCTGCTCGATGGTGAAGGCTTCTAGGATCCGCGAATCGGACATGGGGCCCCAGCCCAGGGCCAGGTCCACGGGCGACAGCTCTGCGGGCCGGTCGAAGCGGTAGCGCTCGGCGCTCAGCACCCGCGCCCGGATCTCGAAGGCGGCGAGGGCCGTGAGGGTGTGGTCGTGGAAGGTCCAGGTCGTTGCGGCCTCAGGCGGGGTCTGGGCCGGTTCACCTGGGGCGAGGATGCCCGAGGGCTGGGCCACGGCGCGGTCGCCCCACCACCAGACCCCCAGGAACCCGATGAGGGCCGCCACCGCCAGGGTGCCCCGGCGCTCCCGGAGCTGATCGAGCCATTCGTCCATTTGACAAGGCTACCCTGGGCGCGGGAGGAAGCCTCTGCTCAGAATTTCACCACATCGCTGATGACGAACTGGTGGTGCTCTGTGCCCGGGTCCCGCACCAGCGGATAGGCGATGGTGAGCAGGAAGACCCGGCCGACCGAGCTCTTCAGGTTGCCGAGGCGCAAGCCGCCGCCCACATCCACATAGGTGCGGCTCCAGCGCCCGGTGTCGGTCCGGCGGATGGCGCCGCCATCCGCGTACACCACGAACCCGAGCCGCAGGATGCCCAGCCAGTCGTAGGAGGTGTTGATCCGCTCCTCCAGGGAGGCCATCCAGCGCCGGTCGCCCAGCAGCAGGTGGTTCCCGTACCCCCGCATGCCATCCATGCCGCCGAGGTAGAGGTAGGACTCGGGCTCCGGCCGGTGGACCACATCCAGCTGCACATAGGCCGCCTGGGTCTGCGCTCGGAACCCCTGATGGTAGGCGGTGAAGCCCAGGTTCAGGGAGACGTCCTGCCAGCCGTCGGATTCATGGCGGGCCTCCCCCTTGGCCCGGAGCAGGAGGAGGGACTGGGCTCCTGGCGTCCAGCCCTTGGCGGCGCTGGCCCGGAGGAAGGGCGAGGTGACATCGCTGCCCAGGCCCTTCAGATACGACCCCACGCTGACCTGTGCGTCCCAGCCCAGGTTGTAGTCCTCGGGATGGGTCATGCCGGCCAGATCCACGAAGGCCTGATACCGGTCCTCGAACAGGCCCGCCGTGACATGGACCCCCCGCAGCTGGCGGTCCCGCAGCACAGGGGACGGAAGGCTCCCTGCGGCCAGCGTCTGGATCGGACCGTACCGGGACTGCTTCAGGTCCAGCCCCCCGCCCAGACGCAGGGCCCGCCCGTCCGCCACCACTGCGGCCATGGTTCCGCCCACGAGGACGTTCTCCTGGCGCGAGCTGAAGGCGTAGGCGGTCTGCCGCAGGTTGTAGACCGACTCGACGGCATCCGAGGAGGACGCGCGGAAGGACATGGCCCAGGGCGTCTCGAGGCCGCGGTACGGCCTGGACAGCTCGAGGAAGCGGGTCTTCCCGTCGGAGAGGGCCTGGTAGCGGGTATCCAGGGTCCACTGGGTGCCCAGGATCTGGCGATCCAGATACTGCACGGTGTCGATGGACCGCTCGGGCGTCTTCTCATGGGCCAGGACCAGGTCCTTGCCGAAGCCCAGGAGGTTGGCCTCGTGGACGGAGAACCCGAAGCTCCGCTGGCCGCCCACCTGGGTGAAGCCCGCGCTGCCCTTCAGCGTCCAGGCATCCCGGGTGTGGACCACCGCGTGGACGGTGCCGTCCTCGTCCACCTGGGGCTCGATCCGGGCATCCTTCAGGAAGCGGAAGGTCCGGAGGTTCCGCTCAGCTTCGTGGACCAGGCGGGCATTCACCACATCGCCGGGCTGGAAGGGGATCTCCCGGCGCACCACCTGCTCCCGGGTCTCGATGTGCAGGAAGTTCGCGGCGCGGCCGATCCAGTGCTTCTCGTTGGGCTGGGAGGGGTCGAAGACATCGCCGATGAGGATGTCGACGCTGCCGATGCGCGCCTGCCGGGCCTCCAACTCCTCCCAGGTGGCTGGGGCCTGAGCGGTGAGCGTGGAGGCCGCCAGCAGGGCCATCACCAGGGACCTCCGGCAGAGGCGACCCCGGCTTCTGACCCCTTCACGCGTGGTTGGCATGCCCAAGCCTAGGCGAAATGGTGATGCGCGTCACGGCGGGGCCCTCAGGCCAGCCTATGATTCGAGCCTTCGTATGGTTCTTTCCGCGCAGGATTCCAGCCGCCCGCTCCCCCCGGAGCCGGGGCGCGGACCCGCGGAAAAACCCCGGAACCCGGGCGGGAGGGCGCGCCGGGCCGGTACACTCAGAGTGCCAAACAAACCCCTCCCCTGGAGTCCTCATGGACCTCACCTGGCTATCCGCCAACCCCGGCCTGAGCCTGCTGGCTTTTCTCGCCGCCGCCTTCACCCTGATCCTCCTCAGCAAGTGGATCCGCTACATCCCCAACAACCGCGTGGGCATCGTCGAGAAGCTCATCAGCCGGAAGGGCTCGGTCAAGACCGGGCTCATCGCCCTTAGCGGCGAAGCCGGCTATCAGCCTCAGCTCCTGCGCGGCGGCTGGCACCTGCTCACGCCCTTCCAGTACCGCATCCACAAGATGCCCCTGGTGACCATTCCCCAGGGCAAGATCGGCTACATCTTCGCCCGTGACGGCAAGGACCTGCCGCCCTCCCAGGCCCTGGCCAGCAATGCCCACGGCGCCGACTTCCAAGATGTGGTGGCCTTCATCCAGGGCAGTGGCGAGAAGGGGCCCCAGCGCCAGATCCTGCGCGAGGGCATCTACGCCATCAACCTGGTGCAGTTCGTGGTGCTCACCGAGGACCGCCTCTTCTACCTGCCCCTGGACCCCGGCGAGCTGGAGACCTTCCAGAAGATGAGCGCCATCATCACCGAGCGTGCCGGCTGGCGGCCCGTGATCATCAAGGGCACGGACGACGCCGTGGGCATCGTGACCGTGCATGATGGTCCCAGCCTGGCCAGCGGCGAGATCATCGCCTCCACCGTGGGCGAGGATCCCCACCAGGCCTCCACGTACCACAACAACTTCCAGGACGCCGACAAGTTCCTGGTGGCGGGCGGCCAGCGCGGCCGCCAGTACCAGGTGCTGGTGGAAGGCACCTACTACATCAACCGCCTCTTCGCGACGGTGGAACTGATCCCCAAGACTGTGGTCGAAGTGGGCACCGTGGGCGTGGTGGTGAGCTACACCGGCGAAGTGGGCACGGACATCAGCGGGCAGGAATACCGCCATGGCGAGCTGGTGGCCAAGGGCACCCGCGGCGTGTGGAGCGAGCCCCTGCTGCCCGGCAAGTACGCCTTCAACACCTACGCCGGCAAGGTGCTCATGGTGCCCACTACGAACTTCATCCTGAAGTGGACCAAGGGCGAGGTGGGCAGCCACAAGTTCGACGAGAACCTGACCGAGGTGAGCCTCATCACCAAGGACGCCTTCGAGCCCAGCCTGCCGCTGTCCGTGGTGGTGCACATCGACTACCGCAAGGCGCCCCTCGTCATCCAGCGCTTCGGCGACATCAAGAAGCTCGTCGAGCAGACGCTGGATCCCATGGTCAGCGCCTACTTCAAGAACATCGGCCAGACCCGCACCCTCATCCAGCTCATCCAGGACCGCAGCGCCATCCAGGAGCAGAGCGGCGTCCAGATGAAGGAGAAGTTCTCCCAGTACAACCTGGAACTCCAGGAGGTCCTCATCGGCACGCCCACCAGCGGCGCGCCCGGTGGGCAGATCGAGCAGATCCTCGTCCAGCTCCGCAGCCGCCAGATCGCCGACGAGCAGGTGGAGACCTACGGCCGCCAGCAGAGCGCCGCGGTGAAGGAGCGGGAGCTGCGCGAGGCCGAGGCCCGCGCCAAGCAGCAGACGTTGCTGACGGAATCCGCCATCGGCATCGAGGTGCAGAGCAACCAGGGCAAGGCCGAGTACGCCAAGGCCCAGCAGCAGGCGGCGCAGATCCAGACGCTGGCGGGTGCCGAAGCCGAGAAGGTGCGCCTCATGGGCGAGGGCGAAGCCAAGCGCATCAAGGTCATGGCCGAAGCCCAGGCCGAGCAGGCCGCCCGCGTGGGCATCGCCCAGGCCATGGCCATCGAGGAGCAGGTCCGTGCCTATGGCGGTCCCCAGTTCCAGCTGGTGCAGCAGGTCATGAACCGCTTCGCCGAGGCCATCGAGAAGTCCCAGGTGGACGTCGTCCCCAAGATCCACATGGGCGGCGGCGACAAGGGTGGCGGCAGCCTCATCGAGAGCCTGCTGGGCCTCCTCCTCAGCGAGAAGGCCGGCCAGCTGGCGGGCGTGGTGCCCACCGCGGCCAATCCCGAGGCCGAGGCGCTGAAGGCCACGCTGCGGCAGAACCTGACCAAGTAGCCCCACCTCGGCGGCCAGTGAAAGGGGCGGCGATGCCGCCCCTTTCACTGGTAGGTTTGGAGGACCCTTCCCCGCCTTATTCGGACACCCCATGATCCCACTGCTCCTCCTGTCTCCTGTCGCCCAGGTCCAGTCCCAGGGTCTCGCCATGCCCCTGCCCGCTCCTGGAGAGGCCCTCTACAAGGCCAGGGACTGGGCTGGTCTCGCGGACTGGTTCGAGACCCTGCCACCGGCCACCCGCGGGGCCCATTACGAGCTGTGGATCCAGGCCCTCAACCGGAGCCAGCGCTGGGAGCGTCTCGCGACCGTCTGCGAGGCCCTGCAGCCCCAGCTGGAAGCGAAATCCGGCCCCCGCCTGGCCACCTACCGCCTCTACCGCGCCCAGGCCCTGAGCCAGCTGGGCCGCCACTCGGAGGCCGCGGCCGCCCATGCGGAGAATGGCCGGCTGGGCTACCCCGACGGCTATCCCAATGCCTGCGCCGAGGCCCGGCTGGCACAGGACTGGGGCGCCCTCCTGACCTGCGCCGACACGCTGCTGGGAGCACGCCCCGGGGATGCCATGGCCCTGGCCTGGAAGGGGGAGGCCCTGGCCCGGGCGGGGCGCCTGGCCGAGGCGGAACCGCTCCTCCGCGAGGCCGTGGCGAAGGATCCCAAGATCGCCTACGCCTGGAACAACCTGGGCCGCTGCCTCAATGAGAAGAAGGCCTGGACCGAGGCCTGCGAGGCCTTCGACACGGCCCTGGCCCTGGAACCCGGCCAGCTGGAGGCCCTGTTCAACCGCGGCCGGGCCCGCTTCGAACTGAGGCGCTACAAGGAAAGCCGGGACGACTTCCGCGCCGCCCTCGCGCTGAGCCCAGGCGATCCCGTCCTCGCCGAGAACCTGCGCCAGGCGGAGCGCTACGCGGCCCTGCCGACCCCCCGGCTCCCCGGGGCCCCTAGCGGCCCCGGTCCGGCCCGCGGCAGGCGATAATCCCCCCATGGATGTCGACCCACTCCTCCTGGATCTCCTCGATGGCTGCCGCCGCCTGCATGCGGGTGGCCTGTTGGCGGCTTCGGACGGCAACCTCTCCGTGCGCCTGCCCAACGGCCTCATCGCCATGACCCCAAGCGGCGTGCCCAAGGCGAAGGTGCAGCTCAAGGACCTGGCGCACCTCACCCTGGCAGGCGAGATCCTCTCGGGCCGCCCCAGCAGCGAGCGCGCCATGCACCTGGCCATCTACCGCGCCGTGCCGGAAGCGAAGGCGGTGGTCCACGCCCACCCCCCCACCGCCATCGCCTGGTCTCTGGCCCGGCCCGACCTGGAGGAGCTGCCCTCCGACGGCCTGCCCGAGGTGATCCTGGCCGCCGGCCGCATTCCCATCGTGCCCATGGCCGTCCCCGGCACCGAGACCATGGGGGCGAACCTCCTGCCCTTCCTGCCGACCCACCGCCTCCTGATCCTGGCCCGCCACGGCGGCCTCTGCTGGGGCGAACACCTGGACGAGGCCGTGGGTGGGCTTGAGCGCCTGGAGCAGGTGGCCCAGATCCTCTGGAAGGCCGAGACCCTCGGCGGCGCCAAGCCACTGCCTGCCTCCGACCTTCAGGAACTGCGCGCCCTGCGGGCGAAGATCGGACCGAGGATCATCTGATGCATCCCTTTGAATCCCTGGGCCTGAGACACGATGGCCGCACGCTCTGGGTGCTGGATCAGACCCAGCTTCCGGATACCGAGATCTGGCTGGACGGCAGCGAGCCCGAGGCCATGATCGCCCTCATCAAGCGCCTGGCGGTACGCGGCGCCCCGCTCATCGGCGTGGCGGCGGCGGCCAGCCTCGCCACCTTCGCGCACCGGGGCGCGTCCGCTGCCGAATACGCCGCTGCCTGCGCGGCCCTGCGCGCGGCCCGACCCACGGCCGTGAACCTCATGTGGGCCATGGACCGCATGAAGGAGGCCGTCGATCCCCTGGCCGAGGCGCAGGCCATCTTCGAGGAGGACGTGCGACTCTGCGAAGGCATGGCCCAGCATGGCGCAGCGCTCATCCAGGACGGCGAGGGCATCCTCACCCACTGCAACACCGGCGGCCTGGCCACCGCGGGCATCGGCACGGCCCTGGGCGTCATCCGCCGGGCCCACGAGCAGGGCAAGCGCATCCATGTCTATGCGGACGAGACGCGGCCCCTGCTCCAGGGCGGCCGCCTCACGGCCTGGGAGCTGCGGAAGCTGGGCATCCCCTCGACCCTCATCACGGACAGCATGGCGGCCCTGCTGCTGCGCGACGGCAAGGTGCAGCGCGTGCTGGTGGGCTCGGACCGCGTGGCCGCCAACGGCGACTTCGCCAACAAGGTGGGCACCTACGGCGTGGCCGTGCAGGCGAAGCACCACGGCGTGCCCTTCCACCCCGTGGCGCCCTTCTCCACCGTGGATCTGGCCTGCCCCACCGGCGCCGCCATCCCCATCGAGCTGCGCGACCCCGCCGAGGTGCGCGGCTACGGCCGGTGGCGCTGGGCCCCCGAGGACATGCCCACCTGGAACCCGAGTTTCGATGTCACGCCCGCAGGTCTCGTCACCAGCCTGGTGCTGGACCGGGGCGTGTTCAGTGCCGAGGCGCTTCGGGCGGGCGTGCTGGCCCAGGTGTGCGGAAGCTGAGGCCTGGACGCGCCGCTCACTGTCCCCGACCGCTCCACGCCTGCAGCCCCACGCCGATGACGATGACCGTGAGCGCCACCCAGCGCATGGGAGTCATGGCCTCGCCCAGGAAGGCCCGGGCCATGAGGGCATTGGCGAGGAAGCCGAGGGCGAGGAAGGGGTAGGCGTAGTTCACCTGCACCATGGACAGCGCGCCCAGCCACACCACCACGCTCACGGCGTAGCAGGCCAGGCCGGCGATCACCCAGGGCTCGAGCATCAGGCGGAACAGGGGGCCCGCGGCGAGCTGCATGCCGCCCGCGGCCTGGAGGCCCTTCTTCAGGCAGATCTGCGCCGCCGCGTTGAGCAGCACGCCCAGCACGATGAGGGGGATGGCCTTCACATTGGGGCTCATGGGGCCTCCGGGACGGGGGTGGCGAGGTGGGCTTCGAGGGCGGCCCAGATGGTTCCGGCGGGAACCTGGGTCATGCAGGGATGGTCCGGCAGGGGGCAATGCCACTGCTGGCATTCCAGGCAGGTCAGGTCCTCCTTCCGGATGACCGTCACCTTCGGGCCCCGGGGGGCCGTGTGGCGGGGGATGGTGGGGCCGAAGTCGGTCACCAGCGGCACGCCGCAGGCGGCGGCCAGATGGGCCAGGCCGGAGTCGTTGGCCAGCACGGCGGATGCCCCCACCAGCCAGGCGGCGCTCTGCGACCAGGGGATCCGCGCCGTGAGGTCCAGCACCTCCGGCACCCGTTCCCGCAGGCGCCCGCCCCAGAGGACGTCGTCTCCGGCCCCGCCCAGCACGACGATGCGATATCCGGCGGCCAGGGCGCGCTGGGCCTGCTCCACCAGCAACTCCAGGCCCAGGCGCTTGGCCCCCGCGGCGGCCCCGATGGCGAAGACCAGGTAGGGGCCACGGTCGAGCCCCTCCGCATGGCGGGCTGCGGCCACGGCTTCCGTGCTCTCCGCGCGGGGGCGGAAGGGCAGGAAGACCGGCGGTCCCAGCTCGGGGTAGCCCAGCCGCACAATGTCCCCGTAGCGGTCGAGGGAATGGTCATCCCGGCGCCAGTATTCCTGGCTGGCGGTCAGCAGCAGCGAGGCGCCGCCGTCCCCGCAGCCCACCCGCCGAGGCACCCGGGCCAGGAAGGCGGCGGCGGGGGCGCGCAGGCTCTTGGCGAGGGCCAGGACCGAGGCCGGACGGTGGGCCCGCAGCAGCCGGGCACCCTCCAGCACGCCGGTCTTCCCCGCCGGGTCCGCGCAGGCCCCCACGTAGCCCCGGGAGCCTTCGAAGAGTTCCACCGTGGCCGCAGGACCCCAGGCCACCAGCGGCTGGCCGGCGGCCAGGAGGGGTGCCGCCGCCTGGTGCATCAGGATGGCGTCGCCCACGAAGCGGGGCATGCGGATCCAGTGGGCCCCGGCGGGGATCATGGCCGCTTCTTCAGCAGCAGGATCTCCCCGCCGCCGGTCGGCACCGCCGCCAGCACCTCGAAGCGGGCGCGCAGGGCCGGGGTCATCCCCCAGACATCCTGGTCCCACTCGCCGCGCTGGGCCACCAGCCGGGCGTCGGGATCCATGCGCTCCAGGGCCTCGGCGCTGCGGAGCTCGGGCATGAGGTGGTCCGTGTAGACCATGACGCCGCTGCGGATGGTCTGCCAGTAGAAGACCTGGCGGCCAGCGATCAGCGGTTGGACAGTGGCTGTCCAGCGACGGTAGGACTTCTGGGAGTCCAGGAGGCGGAAGCCCCAGGTGCCGCCCACCAGGTAGAGCAGGCCCAGGCCCAGGGCCGCGGCGTGGACCAGGCCACTGGCCCGTTTCCGCCAGGCCTGCACCGCCAGGAGGAACGTGCAGCCGGCCAGCACCAGGGCCATGAGCCGGATGGGCCCCAGGAAGGGGAGCACCTGACTCTGCAGCTTCGCGCCGGCAACCCCCATGGCCAGGGCCGTGAGGGCGCCGGCCGGCAGGGCGAGACCCGCGGTCAGCAGGAGCCCGAGGCGGCGGACGCGATCGCCCTCCATCCGCCGGAACAGGTCCCCCAGCAGCAGGGCCAGGAAGGGGTAGCTCATCAGCAGGTACTTGCCCTGCTTGCTCTGCACGGCACTGAGGAAGGCGAAGGGCACCACGAAGGCCGCCAGCAGGAACCTCGGCGCGGCCTCGTCCAGCCTCCGTTCCCGCAGCAGATGCAGGGCCAGCGCCGGCACCAGCAGCACCCAGGGGAAGAAGTCGCCCAGGCTGTACTCGAAGTACCGCCACCAGGGCTGGATGTGGTCCCAGGCCTTGGTGGCCCGCTCGAAGTTCTGGAAGATGATCAGCTCGTAGGCGTAGTGCGCCCCGCCCTTCAGACCCGCCGCCACGTACCACGGCGCCACCAGCAGCAGGGTGAGGCAGAGGCCTGCGACGATGCCGGCGCGGCGAAGCACCGCGAGATCCCTCTGCCAGGCCAGGAAGGCTGCCAGCACCAGCACGGAGAGTACGGGGGCCAGAGGCCCCTTGGCCAGGAAGGCCAGGGCCAGCCAGAAGTACGCCTTCATGAACCAGCGGCGGTGCTCACCGGGCGCCAGCTCAGGGCTGCGCTCGCGGAGCAGGAGGTAGCCGCCCAGCCAGGCGAGCCAGCTCCAGGCCAGCAGGGCCGAGAAGAGCATGTCGATCTGGATGAACTGCCCCTGCCAGAACCAGAGGGGCGTGGTGGCCAGGATCAGGGCCGCGGGCTCGGCCGTGCCCGGGGCCAGGAAGCGCACGGCCCAGCGGCGGAAGGCCGACAGGAAGGCCACCGCGGCGATCACCGAGGGCAGGCGCAGGGCCCAGGCCGCCACGCCCTGGGTGAAGCCCAGTCCGCCCGTGAGCGTGTCGAACAGCACGGAGGAGGCCTTCATCACCCAGTAGTAGAGGATGGGCTTCTCGCTGTAGGGCACCCCGTTGAGGTAGGGCAGCAGCCAGTCACTCCGCAGGCGCATCTCCTTCACGCACTGGGCGAAATCCGGCTCATCCGGAGCCCAGAGGTCGCGCACGGGCAGCACCGCCAGCAGCAGCAGGGCGAAGAGCAGCTCGGGCGCGTGGGCGCGCAGCCAGCTTGCGAGGCGGGTCAGGCGGGTCGGCCGGTTCGGGTTTCCATCCATCCCCCCATCTTCCCCTGGAAGCACCCCTCTCGCCCAGCGGGGTACAATGGTTCCATGGTCCCAGCCCTCCTCACCCTCCTGTTCCTTGCCGCCCCGGCCCCGGTCGATGGCGTGAAGGAGGACATCAAGCAGGCCGGCAAGCAGATCGGCCAGGGCGTCAAGAAGGGGGGCCAAGCGGTCGGCCAGGCGGCCAAGAAGGGCGGCAAGGCTGTCGGCCACGCGGCCAAGGAAGGCGGCAAGGCCGTGGGCCAGGGCGCCAAGACCGCCGGCAAGGGCGTGGCCAAGGGCGCCAAGGATGCCGGGCGTGGCGTCAAAGAGGCCGTGAAGTAGGCTCGGTCCCGACTGGAGTCCGACCGTCGCCAGATCCTGCCAGTCAGAAGGAGAGGTCTCGGCACTCCCGAAGGGAGTCCGAGAGAGAGGCCGTGAAGTAGGCTCGGTCCCGACCAGAGCTCCTACCGCCGTCGCGCCACCACGGCAGCCGGGTTGCGGGCGACTTCCTCCCAGAGGGCCCTCTCCTCGGGGGTGAGCTGCTTCCAGTTGGCATCCTTGGCCATCACGAAGACCGGCCGGGATGGATCCGCCTCCTTCATGCGATCGGCCACGGCGCCCAGTGCGCCGGGATCCTCGTTGAACCACCAGGAGGCATCGGCCAGGTGCCTCCGGCCGAAGGCCAGCTCCCCGGTCCCGGCGACAACCACGACCCGGGTGCGGGCGTAGAACGGCAGGCCCTGAAAGTAGTTGCCGTAGCTGATCCACTGGGCAGGTCCCGGAACGGCCCGCACCAGTCCGCCGACGGACTTGCCCGGGCCCACGGCGACCTGGGCGCTGAGGATCAGCAGCCAGAGCGCGGCGCCCAGCGCGGCCATCAGGCGCGGCCCGGTCAGACCCCTTCGCTTACGGGCCCAGAGCCCGAGCCCCGCGAAGGCGAGGCCCAGGACCCCCAGCCACCCCGGGGCGCCCAGCTCTCTGCGGAAAAGGACGGCCCCGATCAGGAAGAGGGCGCCGAGCCCCAGCAGCTCCCAGCCCATCCGGCGCAGGGCGGTCGGCTCCTCGCCCTCACGCTCGAACGCGCAGGCCAGAGCCGCCAGGGGCGCGAGAACCGGCAGGATGTAGGGCGGCAGCTTGGAGCCGGACAGGCTGAAGAAGGCCAGAGGCCAGAGGAAACCCACGGCGGTGGTCCCGACGATCCACCGGGCGAGGTGGTCCGTACTCCGGGGGCCGCGGCCCGCCAGGAAGGCCCAGGTGCGCTTCAACCCCACGAAGGTCGCCGATAGCCAGGGCAGCAGGCCCACCGCGAGGATGCCGAGGAAGTAGAGCTTGTCGAGCAGCCAGTTGTTGGAGCCCTGGCGCGCGTGCTCATGGGTGAGGAAGCGGGTGAAGTGCTCGTGGATGAAGAAGTACTGGGCGTGGCCGGGGTTGGCCCGGTCCACGAGCCAGAACCAGGGTGCCACCAGGACGAGATAGAGCAGCCAGCCGAGGGGATCGAAGCCCGTGCGCAGCACGGCCCGGCGGAGGGTCGCGTCCTTCCAGGCGAAGGGCAGCGAGAACACCATGATGCCGCCCATGAGGATCACCTGGGCCAGGCCCTTGGTGAGCATCGCCCCCGCCATAAAGAGGAAGGCCAGCAGCGTCCAGCCCAGGCCATCCTGCCCTTCCCGGCGCCGCGCCACGGCCTCCACGAAGGCGGCCAGGGCCGCCACCAGGAAGGCGCTGAAGAGGGCATCGAGGGTGAGAAGCTGCCCCACCAGGAAGGCCAGCAGGCCCGTGGCGGCCATGAAGGGGGCCCAGCGCGCATCCCGCGCGCCCAGCCGCTTGGCCAGGCGCCAGGCCGCCCAGATCATGAGTCCCGAGGCCAGGGCCAGGGGCAGCCGCGCCGCGGCGCCATTCAGGCCGAAGAGCTTCATGCTGATGGCGGACAGCCAGTACTGGAGGGGCGGCTTCTCGAAGTAGAGTACCCCGTTGAGCCGGGGCGTCAGCCAGTCGCCCGTGGCCAGCATCTCCCGCGGGATCTCCGCGTAGCGCCCCTCGTCCGGCTCCCACAGGGGCCGCACCAGCAGGGGCAGCAGGCCCAGGAAGAACCAGAGGACGAGGAGGTAGGTGCGTTCGCGGCGCGTCATGGGCCCAGGCTGGGGGTCAGTTCTCGGTCTCGACGACCTTCTCCAGGGCCTTGTGCTCTTCCACGAAGAAGTCGATGGCCTTCTTCAGCGAGTCCTTCATGGACACCTTGGGCTCGAAGCCGAAGGCGGCCTGCATGCGCTTGATGCTGGGGGTCCGGCGGGCCACGTCCTGGTAGCCCTTGCCGTAGAAGTCGCCACTGCCCACTTCGACCATGCGGCCTTCGGGAATGCCGCGCTCGATGCGGAAGGGATGGTCCTTCCAGATGGCGATCATCTGCTCGGCGATCTCACGCACGCTGAAGTCGTTGGCGGGGTTGCCGATGTTGAAGATCTGGCCATCGGCCTTGCCGCCCTCGTTGCGGAGGATGGACATGAGGCCGTCCATGGCATCGGCCACGTCGATGAAGCAGCGGCGGGCGGTGCCGCCGTCCACCAGCTGCAGAGGTTCCCCGTTGAACAGATTCCAGCTGAACTGGGTCACCAGGCGGCTGCTGCCCTCCTTGGCGGTGTTCAGGCTGTCGAGCTTGGGGCCCATCCAGTTGAAGGGGCGGAAGAGCGTGAAGCGAAGACCCTGCTGGAAGCCGTAGGCCCAGATCACGCGGTCCAGCAGCTGCTTGCTGGTGCTGTAGATCCAGCGGTTCATGGGGATGGGGCCCGTCACCAGGGGCGACTCGTGCTCATCGAACTCGGCGTCGGGGCACATGCCGTAGACCTCGGACGTGCTGGGGAACACTACGCGCTTCTTGTATTTCACGCACTGGCGGACCACGCGGAGGTTCTCCTCGAAGTCCAGCTCGAAGACGCGCAGGGGATCAGTCACGTAGACCTTGGGCGTCGCGATGGCCACCAGGGGCAGCACCACGTCGCACTTCTTGATGTGGTATTCGATCCATTCCTTGGAGATGGTCACGTCCCCCTCCACGAAGTGGAAGCGGGGGTTGGCCAGGTGGTCCGCCACCTTGTGGGTGCCGAGGTCCAGGCCGTAGACCTCCCAGTCCGTGTCCTGCATGATGCGGTCCACCAGATGGGAACCGATGAAGCCGTTGACACCCAGGATGAGGACTTTCACGGGGACTCCTTGCGCGAACATTTCAGTCTAGCGGCTTGGAACCCCGGATGCAGCAGTGGATTACCGCAGCCACCCCTTGCGCCGGAACCAGGCCCAGATGGCCAGGGCGGTGAGCAGCATGGCGCCGATCACCAGGGGGTACCCGAGCCGGTGCTCCAGCTCCGGCATCCGCTTGAAGTTCATGCCGTAGACACCGGCGATGAAGGTCAGGGGCAGGAAGAAAGCGCTGAAGACCGTGAGCACGCGCATCACCTCGTTGGTGCGCTGGCTGGCCAGGTTGATCTCGAGGTTCATCAGGTGGGTGGCGTTCTCCAGCAGCTCGTCCGCCCAGGTGTGCAGGCGGTCGGCCTCCTCCACCACATCCGCCAGCAGCCCCTGGTCATCCCGGACCTGCTCCTTGAAGGGTCCCAGGGCCGTGGTGATGCGTCCCAGGGTCCGCTTGATGACGGCGCAGCGGCGCTTGAGCCCGTAGATCTGCTTGATCCCCAGGTGCGGGACCTTGCGGTTGAAGAGCGTGGCCTCGATCTGGTCGAGCTTTTCCTCGCTCTCCTTCAGGGGCTCGTCGAAGGACTTCACGGCCCTCGCGCACAGGGAGAGGACCAACTGCTCCGGACGAAGGGCCTGCCCGATCGCCGCACGCTGCGCGGCTTCAGCAAAAAACGGCTGTTCCCGCCGGTGGACCGTGATGATGACGCCTTCCATCATCAGCACCACCAGACGGCGAGTCATGGCCTGGATGGTGTCGCCCCGCTTGGCCAGTTCATCGTAGGCCCGGAGGATGAGCAGCTGCTGGCCCGGGAGGCGCTCGTACTTGGGCAGATGGGGCTGATTGAGCAGGTCCCGCACGGCTGCCGGGTGGAGACCATAGCGTTCGGCCACCTCGGCCATCTCCGCGGTCGTGGGATCCACCAGGTCCACCCAGGTGAAGGTGGAGCCCTCCGGGAGGGGCAGGTTGCGCAGCATCAGGACACCCGGCAGACCACTTTGCCGAAGCCCTGGCCGGCTTCGAGGTGGCGCTGGGCCTCGGGGTACTCGGCCAGGTCGAAGACGCGGTCGAGCACGGGGCGAAAGGGTGGGTTGGTGGGGTTGCGCTTCAACAGCGAGAGCAGGGTCCAGAGGTGTTCCCGGCGCCCCATGTAGGAGCCGCGGATCTGGAGCTGCTTGGCGAAGAGGGCCTGCAGGTTGAAGGGGGTCTCCGGGCCGGTGGTGGCGCCGCAGGTGACGATGCGGCCCCCCCGGGCACAGACGGCCATGCTCGTGCCCCAGGTGGCGGCGCCCGTGTGCTCGAAGACCACGTCCACCCCGCGCTTGCCGGTCAGCTCCCGCACCTTGGCGGCCAGAGCCTTCAGGTCCCCCCGGACCAGCACATGCTCGGCACCCAGGTCCCAGCACTTCATGGCCTTCGCCTCGCTGCCCACCACGGCGATGGCGGAGCCACCCAGGGCCCTCACCAGTTGGATGGCCGCGCTGCCCACTCCGCTGCCCCCGCCCCACACCAGCACGGTCTCGCCGGGTCGCAGGGCCGCCTTGTGGACGAGCATCTCCCAGGCCGTGAGGAAGACCAGGGGGAAGGCCGCCGCCTGCTCGAAGTCCCAGTTACCCGGGATGGGCAGGAGGTTGGCTGCCGGCACCAGCACGTGAGTGGCCGCCGTACCGTCGCAGACGTGGCCCAGCACGCCGTAGGAAGGGCAGAGCATGTCGTCGCCCCGGAGGCAGGCGGGGCAGACGCCGCAGCTGAGTCCCGGCGCGATCATCGCGCTGCCGCCCGCCTCCAGGCCCGGCGGGAGGACCGTCCCCTCGCCCACGGCGGCGATCACCCCCGCCCCGTCACAGCCGGGGGTGAGGGGCAACGGCAGCTGGAGGCCCGGAATGCCCTCGGTGGTCCAGAGATCCAGGCGGTTCAGCGCCATGGCCTTCAGCTCAAGGCGCACCCAGCCCGGCTTCGGCTCCGCGGGCGCGAAGGCCTCACGGACAGGTGAGCCCGCCGGGCCGTGCTGGTTCACTCGGAAACGGAACGGATCGGCCATGGCGGCCTCCAGGTCACTCGGACTTCAGCGAGCGTGTCATCAGCCGCCGCACGGCCTCCTCGGGGCGCTCGCCGTTGAGGAGGCGCTGGACCTCGGCGGCGATGGGCAGGTCGAGGCCGTGCTCCTTGGCCAGGGCCAGGGCCGCCTCGGTGGTGAACATGCCCTCGATGATCTGGCCGCCGAGGGCGTCCCGGGCCGCCTCCACGCTGTTGCCCTTCCCCACCATCTCGCCGAAGGTGCGGTTGCGGCTTTGCGGCCCCGTGGCCGTGAGGAGCAGATCGCCCATGCCGGCCAGGCCCATCACCGTGGAGGGCTGGCCACCCAGCACTTCCACCAGGCGGGCCATCTCCGCCAGGCCCCGGGTGATGAGGGCGGCCCGGGCGTTGTAGCCCAGCTTCAGGCCATCCACCAGGCCCGCGGCGATGGCGAGGACGTTCTTGAGGGCGCCGCAGAGCTCCGTGCCTACCACGTCGCGGCTGAGATAGATCCGCAGCTTCTCGGAGGCCAACTGGGCCTGGAGGGCCTTGGCCCGGGCATCGGACACGGTGTCCGGCAGGGCCAGCACGATGGCGGAAGGTACGCCGCGGCTGACCTCGTCCGCGAACGTGGGCCCGGAGAGCGCCCCCACGGGCACGTCCAGCACGCCGGTCAGCGCCTGGGAGAGCGTCTGGTGCGTGCTCTGGAGGATGCCCTTGCTGACATGGATCACCAGCTCGGGGGCGCCCGGCGCCTTGGGCCGCAGGCTGCGCCAGGCATCGGGGGTCACCTGGGTGGGCATGGCGGAGATCCAGAGCGGGGCGGCAAAGGCAGCCGTCGGATCATCCGACGTCTCCAGCCGATCGGGAAATTCGACGTCCTTGAGCCGCAGGTGCCGTCGCGTGGCGGCCATCTGCGCCATCTCGTCGGGGAAGCTGCCCCACAGCGCGACCTTGGCGCCCGCCCGGGCCCAGGTGATGGCCAGGGCCGTGCCCCAGGCGCCGGAGCCGAAGACGCCGATGTCAGCCCTGGACATGGGCATCCTCCTTCTTGGCGCCCCAGAGCTTGGCTTCGGTGCCCGCCTGCAGGCGCAGGATGTTCTCCCGATGCTTCCAGATGACCAGGATGGCCAGGGCCGCCCAGGGGAGGACCGGCGCCGGCCCCTGGCCGAGCAGCTCCGCCAAGGGGCTGTGGGGGCCCCGGGTCAGGAAGAGCTGAGCCGGCACCATGGCCGCCGCCAGGATGCTGCCCAGGCTCACGTGGCGGGTGAGCCAGAGGACGAAGAGGAAGGTGCCCATGGGCAGGAGCATCATGGAGGCATCGGCGGCCAGGATCACGCCGAGGGCCGTGGCGACGCCCTTCCCGCCCTGGAACTTCAGCCAGGGGGTGAACACGTGGCCCAGCACCGCCGCCAGGGCCAGGAGGGCCAGCAGGTCGACGCCCACGCCCGCCTTCTTCGCCAGGAACACGGGCAGGAAGCCCTTGGCGATGTCCAGCAGCAGCGTGATGACGCCCAGGGCCTTGCCGCCCACCCGGCTCACATTGGTGGCGCCGATGTTGCCGCTGCCGTGGGCGCGCACATCCCCCTTCCCGGCCAGCTTCACCAGCAGGAGGCCGAAGGGGATGCTGCCGCACAGGAAGGCGGCGAGGCACCAGAGGACCGGGGAAGGCACGAGCGTCGATGGCATGGACGCAGTGTATCAGCCGTTCCGGATGGTCCGCCGCAGCAGGTCCAGGGCCGCGGCCATGCCCCTCAACTGCACGTCCTGCCGGTCGCCGGAGATGGCCAGGGTCTTGGAGATTGTCCCACCGGGGCCGGCCAGGGCGATGAACAGGGCGCCCACGGGCGCGCCCCCTTCGGCGCCGGGTCCGGCATTGCCGGTGAGCCCCAACCCCCAGGTGGCGCCCAGCCGGTTCCGCACGGCCTCCGCCAGCGCGCGGCTGGTGGCTTCGGACACGGTGCCCTCCAGGGCCAGGCGCCCCGAATCCAGGCCCAGGAGGGCGGTCTTGGCCGTCGCGGAATAGACCGTGGCGCCGCCGAGGAACACCTCGCTGGCCCCGGGGATGGCCGTGAGCCGGGACGCCAGCAGGCCGCCCGTGACGCTCTCGGCCACGGCGAGGGTCTCGCCCCGGGTTCTCAGGCCCTCCAACACCGCATCCTCGAGGTTGCCCGCCCCCACCCCCACGAGGTCCTCGCCCAGCACGGGCAGGAAGTCGACCCGGGCGGTCTCGAGGGCGGCGGGTTCGTCCCCCCGGGCCAGCAGCTCCACCTGGGTGAGGCTGGCGAGAATGGTCCAGTCCAGGTGGCCGTGCCTCTCCCGGACCTCGCGGGTGCGCTCGTCCAGGGTGCTTTCGGGCACGCCGGCCACCACCATGCGCAGCGTGTGGACAGGCGCTCCGGCCAGGTCGCGCAGGCGCGGCTCCACCCGCTCCTCCCACATGCGCTTCATTTCGCGCGGCACCCCGGGCAGCATCACGAGGCGCGCTCCGGGATGGGCCGGGGGATCCTCCCACCACACGCCAGGTGCGGTCCCCACGGGGTTGCGCAGGGCCTCGGCCCCTGCGGGCAGCAGGGCCTGCTTGAAGTTCGAGGCGGCCGGCACCCGCTTCCGGGCGGCATAGAAGGCCAGCATGTCCTCGCGGCTCTGCGCGTCCTCGATGAGCTCCGCGCCCAGAACCTCCGCGAAGCACTCCTTCGTGAAGTCGTCGAAGGTGGGCCCCAGGCCGCCCGTGGTGACGATGAGGTCGGAGCGGAGCAGGGCCTCGCGGAAGAGCGCGGCCAGATCCTCCCGGCTGTCCCCCACGGCGGTCTTGCGGTGGAAGGCCAGGCCGAGGCCCGCCAGGCGCTCGCCCAGCCACACCGAGTTGGTGTCGAGGCGCCGCGTGGTGAGCAGCTCGGTCCCGATGGCGATGCATTCGATCCGCATGACTGGAATGGAACCACGGGGGCGGGAAAAGCTCAAAGGCCGGTCAGGACTCCAGCCACCGCCGCGCCGCCCAGCGTCCGGCCCAGATCCCGGCCCCGGTGCCCACCATGCTGAGCACGACCCCGGTCGTCACCCCGATAAGCGCCCCCAGGTACCACCCGGCCAGGCTGCCCAGGGTGGCGCCGACGAAACCCATGAGCTTTTCCACGAAGCTGCCTCCAGGGATCTAGGATGAGGTCACTGCATGAGGTGTTCCCATGATCATCCCGGATCTTGATGACCTGGTGCTCGAATCCGACGAGGAGTCCGGAATCCAGGAGCTGGGACGCCGCTTCCTGGCCCGGGGCCCCTGGACCACGGTGGCCTTCCTCGTGAGGACGAAGACCGACCCGGAAGGCGACTGGGAGGGCCCTTCCCTCTGGCTGCACCGCTACCAGAAGGTGGCCCAGGGCTGGAAGCTGGTGAGCCGCTTCCGCACCACGGAGACCACGCAGCTGGAGAAGCTGGCGGACGCCCTGGACGGATGGAAGGGCTACTTCAGCGCCGGCAGGTAGCGCTCCCGGATCACCGCCAGGTGGTGCGCCGCGTGGCCCAGCACGATGTAGGGGATGCAGCGGGCGGTGATGGCCCGGTTGGCGGTGGTGCCCTGATTGCCCCAGGCTCCGTCCGGCAGGCTGCGGAAGAGGGTGAGGCTGGCCATGCGGACAGCGCGGAAATCCGTCAGCAGGTCGGCCACCGTGCGCGCATCGGCCTGGGCTGCAACGGCGTATGGATCCTCATCGAAACCCGGCATCGGCGTGGTATCGCCCCGGCCGATGCGCAGGCAGCGGTAGGTGAAGATGCGCTCGGCGTCGCTGAGGTGCTGGAGCAGATCCTTCAGGCTCCACTTGCCGGGTGCGTACCGGAACGCACCCTGCGTCTCGGACAACCCCGCGAACAGCGCAGCCACTTCGCCCATCTGGCCCTGGAGCAGGGCCAGCACATCGCCCTCGCCGGCTTCGGCGATGTAGGTCGCATAGCCTTCGGCGTATTCACCGGGCAGGGGTCGCGTGAGGCTCATGGGCCCTCCTTCAGAAGGTCATCACCTTCATGGTGTTCGTGCTGCCCGTCTTCCACAAGGGCAGGCCCATGGTCATGACGACCCGGTCGAGGCTCACCAGCTCGTGCTTGGCCGCCAGGAGCTCGCGGACCACGGCCACCATCTCGTCCGTGCTGCTGACCCGGGGGATCATGAGGGCGGTGACGCCGCGCAGCAGGCCCATGCGCCGGGCGGTGACTTCATCCACAGTGGCGCCCAGCACGGGGGTGCGGCCCGCCAGCCGGCTCACCATGCGGGCCGTGCCGCCGCCCTCGGTGAAGGCGACGATCCAGCGGGCATTGATCTCGTCCGCCGTGCGGCAGGCGGCGAAGGCCACGGAGATGTCCGTGCGGGAGAGGACCTTTTCCGCCAGTTCCTCGGGCAGCGTGAGCGTGCGCTGCTTCACATTGGAGTCGGCCTCGGCGGCGATGCGGGCCAGCCACTGGACGGCCTCCACGGGATGGGCGCCGGTGGCGCTCTCGGCGCTGAGCATCACGGCGTCGGTGCCGTCCCAGATGGCGTTGGCCACATCGCTGGCCTCGGCCCGCGTGGGCTGGGCGTGCTCGATCATGCTCTCCAGCATCTGGGTGGCGGTGATCACCGGCTTCAGGGCCTTCCGGGCGGCCTTGATGATCTGCTTCTGGAGGCCAGGAACCCGCTCCACGCCCAGTTCCACGCCCAGGTCGCCGCGGGCCACCATCACGCCCCAGGACACATCGAGGATCTCCCCCAGGTGGGTGAGGGCCGTCGGGTGCTCGATCTTCGCGATGATGGGCTGGGTGCCGCCCAGGTGCTGGACAATGGCCTGGAGCTGCTGCACGTCGGAGGCCCGGCGGACGAAGCTCTGGGCGAAGAGGTCCACCTCGTGCTCCACGCCCCACCGGATGTCGGCGTGATCCTTTTCGGTGAGGGGATCCATGTTGATGTCCATGCCGATGGGATGGATGCCCTTCCTCGCCTTCAGGGGTCCGCCGATGATCACCCTGGCCTTCAGCAGCTCCGGGCTCTTGGCGAGGATCTTCACCGTGATGGCCCCATCGTCCAGGAGCCAATCCTGGCCAGGTTCCGCCCCCTCGAAGAGCTCCGGGTGAGGCAGGGGGGCGGCCCACGCGAGGCCCGCCGGTACGGCCGTCCCGGGTGCGTAGAAGGCCCCTTCGCTGCCCTCCGCCAGGTCGATGGGCGCCTCCAGCAGGCCCACCCGCCACTTCGGTCCCTGGAGGTCCAGGAACACGGGAATGGAGCGGCCCAGCTCGACGGCGATGGCCCGCACCTTCTCGAGGGCCACCAGGCGGGTCTCAGGGTCCCCGTGGCTGGCGTTCAGGCGGACCGCATCGGCTTCGCGGAGGGATTCCCGCAGACGGTCACCCAGCATCAAGGCCGGTCCCAAGGTCATCACCAGTTTGGTCTTGCGCACATCTTCTCCCGACGCCTGCACAGGCATTCCACACACTTTTCCACAGTCTGCGCCTGCGTTTTGAAGTTGTCACGGGGCTTTCACTCTTGTCACCGCGGTGCTACCTTCGTTGTCCCGATACGGTTGATGGAGAAGATGGCATGCGCGAAAAGCTGCGTATCCTCGTGGCCGAAATGGTGCGTGGCGGAGTGACCCTGGAACTGGCCCGGCGGGAGTTCGAGCGGGTGTACCTCGAGGAGGTGCTGGCCGCCCACGCCGGGAACCACAGCGCCGCGGCCCGCGAGCTGGGCATCCACCGGAACACCCTCGCCAAGAAGCTGGAGGCCCCCCCCAGCCGGCTCAGACGCGTGAGCCTCGCGAGTTGACCCGCGGCCCTGCCCACGGACAAGAACCCGGCCTGGCCGGGTTTTTCATTTCGCATACCGCGCCGCCTTTTCTTTCGACAGCGTCGCCCGGGACCGGTACAACAGGGGTTCGGAGGGCGCCATGAAGAAGGTGGCCATCAATGGATTGGGGCGGATCGGGCGGTTGGTGCTGAGGCACCTGATGAAGGTCCCCCACGTCCGGGTGGTGGCGGTGAACGACCTCACCGACGCGGCCACGCTCGCCCACCTCATGAAGTACGACTCGGTCCACGGATCTGCGGACTTCCCCGTGGCCTCCGATGGGGACTACCTGGTGCTGGATGGCCGCCGCATCCGGGTATACGCGGAGAAGGATCCCCAACTCATCCCCTTCGGCGCCCAGGGCGCCCAGGTGGTGCTGGAGTGCACGGGGAGGTTCACCAAGCGCGCCCAGGCCGCCGTCCATCTCCAGGGCAGCGTCAGCCACGTGCTGATCAGCGCCCCGTCCGATGATGCCGACCGCACCGTGGTCATGGGCGTGAACGAGACAACGCTCGACCTCGCCACCGAACACGTGATCTCCAACGCCAGCTGCACGACCAACTGCCTGGGCCCGGTGGTGAAGGTGATGGATGAGGCCTTCGGCATCGAATACGGCTTCATGACCACGGTGCACAGCTACACCAACGACCAGCGCCTGCTCGACCTGCCCCACAAGGACCTGCGCCGGGCCCGCGCCGCGGCCCTCAGTATGATCCCCACCAGCACCGGCGCCGCCAAGGCCATCGGCCTGGTGCTGCCCCACCTCAAGGGCCGCATGGACGGCCTGGCGGTGCGGGTTCCCACCCCCGACGTGAGCATCGTGGACCTCACCGCGACCCTCAAGTCCGACGCCACCCTGGAGGCCGTGCAGGAGGCCTTCCGCCGGGCCGCCGAGGCCGGTCCCCTGGCGCCCTACCTGGAGGTCCTCGACGCGGAGCTGGTGAGCGCGGACCTGCGGGGCCGCACCGCCAGCAGCCTGTACGACCCCTACCTCACGAAACTGCTGGGTCCCCGGTTGATCAAGGTCTTCGCCTGGTACGACAACGAGTTCGGCTACGCCGCCCGCCTGAAGGACCTCTGCGTGCATGTGCTGGAGCGCCTCTAGTCGATGAATACCCTGGCTCTGAATGGCCTCGGCCGCATCGGCCGCTTGCTGGTGCGTCGACTCGGCGCGTCCAGGCCCGGGCTCCTGGGCGCCGTGAACGATCCGGCGCCCCTGGAGCAGCTGGTCCACCTGCTGAGATACGACTCGGTCCACGGCCCCGCGGACCGGCCCATCGAAGGCTTTGTTGACGGAGGCCAGGACTTCCTCCTCCTGGGCGACCATCGCGTGCCCCTCTTCCATGCCAGCGATCCGGCGGAGATCCCCTTCCCCGCCTCCACGCGGCTGGTCGTGGAGGCCAGCGGGCGCTTCACCCGGCGGGCGGATGCGGCCAGGCACCTCAAGGCCGGCGTCTCCCATGTGCTGATCAGCGCCCCCAGCCCCGATGCGGACTACACGGTCATCGCCCCGGTGAACGGCGCCGGCCTCGATCCCGACCGGCACCGCGTGATCTCCAACGCCAGCTGCACCGCCCACGCCACCGCGCCCATGCTGAAGATCCTGGAGGACGCGTTCGGCATCGAGCACGCCGGGATGAGCACCGTGCACGTGGTCACCAACGACCAGCGCCTGCTCGACCTGCCCCACAAGGACCTGCGCCGGGCCCGCGCGGCCTTCCAGAGCATCATCCCCACGACCTCGAGCGCCTTCGGTGCCCTCCACCGCGCCATGCCCGGGCTGCCCGCCGCCTTTGACGGTGTGGCCCTCCGCGTGCCCACCCTCAACGTGAACCTGGTGGACCTGGTGGCCACCCTCCGCCGCGAGGTGGATGCCGCTGCCGTGAACAGCGCCTTCGAGGCCGCCATCGTCGGCCCCTGGAAGAACCTGGTCGGACTGGCCCCTCCCCACGCCGTCAGCTGCGACATCACCGGGCGGGCGGAGAGCGTGCTGATGGACCTGGACCTGACCATGACGCTCGGCCCGCGGTTCGTGAAGGTCTTCGGCTGGCACGACAATGAGACGGGGTATGCCGCGCGGCTCTGCGAATTGGTGGTGGATCTGGCGGGAAGGATCTAGATGGAACCGGCCGCGTAGCCTGTGCTGAACGCCGCCTGGAGGTTGTAGCCCCCCACCGGGCCGTCGATGTCCAGCAGCTCGCCGCAGACCCGAAGGTTCTCCCAGCCGCGCAGGAGCATGGTGCGGGGATCCACCGCCGCCAGAGCCACGCCGCCCGCGGCCACCTCGCCCCGGGCCAGGGGCACCGGCTGGGGCTCGCCCAGCGGCAGGGCCGTCACCAGGCCCACCAGCACCTTCCGCGCGGCCTTCGACAGGTCCTTCAGCATGAGGGCCCGGCTGATCCCGGCCTCGTCCAGGAGGGGATCCACCAGCCGCTCCGGCAGGTGCCGCTGCACCCAGGTGGCCGCCAGCAGCCGGGGATTGGCGCGCGCTTCCGACTGCAGCGTGGCGTCCACAGCCTCAGGCGCCTCCATCCTCGACGCATAGACGAGCCAGGCTGCGCCGTCGCGGCGGGCCCGCTCCGCGGCCTGGCTCAGCTCCAGGGCGGCGGGGCCGCTGATCCCGCTCTTCGTGAAGACGACGTCCCCAGCGAAGGTGCCGAGACGGCGGCCCGCCGGCCCCGCGCCCAGGCGCAGCTCGCCTCCCCGCAGGGCCACGCCCTCCCAGGCGGGGCGGGGCCGCTGCAGCGGGATCGGCGCCAGGGCCGGGAACCAGGGCTGCACGGGTACGCCCAGCTGCTTCAGCCAGCCCAGCACCTCCCCCCGGGTGCCGGTCTCGGGATAGCTGGCGCCGCCGGTGGCGAGGATGAAGGCATCGGCCCTGAGCCATTCCTCGCCCGCACGCACGGCGACCAGGCGGGGGGCCCTGCCCTCCAGCGCCAGCACGCGGGCGCCCGACCGCACCTGCACCCCCGCCCGAAGCGCCAGGGTCTCGAAGGCGGCCACCACCGCCCCGGCGCTGCCTGGACGATCCAGGGGAAACACGCGCCCGTTGTCGCGGGTGTAGGTCTCCACGCCTTCCCGGCGCAGCAGCTCGAGCACGGCCCGGTTATCGAAGGCATGCAGCGAGGGCCGCAGGAACCGCGCCTGGTCGGCGGGGAAGACCGCCAGCAGGGCCTTCGGGGGGCCATCGTGGGTGATGTTGCACTTGCCGCCGCCGCTGATGCGGAGCTTCACGCCCAGGCGGCCGTTGGCCTCCAGCAGCGTGACCGCGTGCCCCAGGGAGGCCGCCCGCCAGGCCGCCACCAGCCCCGCCGCACCCCCGCCCACCACGATCACGCTCGCCATGGAACCATCATGGCGGAACTTGCTGTCAGCTATCAGCTATCGGCTGTCAGTCACGGCACGGCGGCCATTGGGCCGCCGCTTCTTTAGCTGATAGCTGACAGCTGAGAGCTCCCTACTGGAAGATCCCCTTGAAGAACTTCCTGATCTTGCCGTCGCCGGAGCCCTTCTTCCCGCGGTGCTTCTGGAGATGGATGGGATCCGGCAGGGGCTTGCGGCGCTCCGGCACGACGAGCCAGGACTGGTAGCCCTCCAGGTCGAGGCGCAACTGATGGCTGCCCTCGCCGGGGACCTCGATGGCCGCGGGCGTCTTCCCCTTGGGTTCGCCATCCAGGAAGATCTCGGCGCCGGCGGGCTCGCTGGCCACCTGCACGTGGAACGGCGCAGGCTGGAGGCGGAGGGCCAGGTCCTTGTCCTCCGCCTTCAGGTGGTAGGCCAGAGGCAGATAGTCCGGCTTCTCCAGGCGCAGCAGATCCGCCTTGCCCTTCACGACCACCTGACGGAGCGGCGTCCGCCCCAGGGAGGTCCCATCGAGGAACACCTCGGCGCCACCGGGTTTCGATTCGATGGACAGCACCCGGCTGGGCTCCGGCCGGAAGACGAAGAACCCGAGCCCCAGGGCGGCGATGAGGGCACCGCCTCCCCAGAGCCAGCGGTTCTGCACGGCGGCGGGGGCCGTGCGCTCGATCCTCAGGGTGCCCGTGGCCTTCACCGGCGCCGTGGAGTCGAGCTGGGCCAAGTGGGCCACCCGACGCTCCGGCTCCAGGGGCAGGGCCTCGATCAGGGCCCGGAGGAAGGCGGTCAGATCCGCAAACCGCTTCCCCGGCTCCTTGTCCAGGGCCTTCCCGAAGACGGCCGCCAGACCGGGCGTGACCTCCGGCGGCCAGACGGGCGGTTCATGCACGATGCGGTAGAGGGTGGCGCCCACGCTGTCGGCCGCGAAGGGCAGCGTGCCCGTCAACATCTCGAAGGCCGTGAGCACCAGGGCCCACTGGTCGGAGGCCGGCGTGGCCCTGGCGCCATTCAGCACCTCGGGCGCCGCATAGGCCGGCGTGCCAAGGAAGGCGGAGCTCGTGGTCAGGCGCCCCTGGTCCCCCCGGGCGATGCCGAAGTCCATGAGCTTCAGGCGGCCATCCTTGGCCACCATGAAGTTGTCGGGCTTGATGTCCCGGTGGAGGATGCCCAGGGCATGCACCGCCGTCAGGGCGTCCGCCGCCTGGATCAGCAGGCCGACCGCCTCGTCCGGGACCAGCGGGCCCCGGCGGATCCGGTCCGACAGGGACTCTCCTTCCACGTATTCCATGACGAGATACGGCCCCATATCCGGCACCTCGCCCACATCGAAGACCGTGATGGCGTTGGGATGGTTCAGCCGCGCCGAGATCTCGGCCTCGCGCTTGAAGCGGAGCAGCACCTCGGCGTCGCCGGTGCCCTCCCGCACCACCTTGATGGCCAGGGCCCGCTTGAGCAGGGGGTCCTCCGCCAGGTACACCGTGCCCATCGCGCCGGAGCCGAGCGTACCCAAGACCTTGAAGCGGCCGATGGTGGAAGGATCCAGACTCATCCTTCCACCGATCATGCCAGAGCCGGGGCGGACCGTCGCCCCGGCTACACTCGAGGCATGTCCGAAGCCGGCTTCTCCGTACCCCGTCCCGCCCAGCTCCGCCGCTTCAGCCGGGTGTTCTATCCCGCGGGGCTCCGTCTGCAGAAGGCCCTGGCGGCCCATGTGAGCCAGGAGGGGAACCCGGACCAGCTCGTCATCCTCGAGCATGATCCGGTCTTCACACTGGGCAGAAACGCCACGCCAGCTGACATCCACATGAGTGACGACTTCCTCGCGGCCCAGGGCGTGAGTGTCCATCGCACGGACCGCGGGGGCGAAGTGACCTACCACGGGCCCGGCCAGATCGTGGCCTATCCCATCTGCAACCTGCGGGGCGGCCGGGAGGATGTGGGTCGCCTCGTGCGGGGCCTGGAGGAGGCCATGATCCGCACCGCCGCGGATTTCGGCGTGGTGGCCGATCGCCTCAAGGGCGCGCCGGGCATCTGGGTGGAGACGCCGCGGGGCCTGGAGAAGCTCGGCGCCATCGGCCTCCACCTCAGCCGCTGGATCACCACCCACGGCATCGCCTTCAACGTGCGCCCCAACCTCGATCATTTCCGCTGGATCACCCCCTGCGGCTTCACGGACAAGGGCGTATGCAGCCTCCACTCGCTGCTGGGCGGAGAGGCGCCCAGCTGGGAAGAGGCGGCGGATCGCCTCCAGGCGCACCTCACGAGCCGCCTGGCCCTGGATCTCCAGCCCGTCCGGCAGCCCAGCCGCAGCGTGTCCGCCCTGACCTGGCGCCGCGGCTCCGGAGGCCCGGAGATCCTCATGATGCTGCGCGTCCCCGAGCACGGCCTCTGGTGGCAGAGCGTCACCGGCATGATGGAGCCCGGCGAGACGCCCGAGCAGACCGCCCACCGCGAGCTGATGGAGGAGACCGGCCTCACGGGCACCTTGCGGCCCCTGGGCCTCTCCCACAGCTTCTGGGTGGACCCGGCCATCGTGCGCTTCCCCGACACGGAGCCCCGGTTCAACACCGAGACCTGCTTCTCCATGGAAGTCCCCGCCGAGGCCCCGGTCCGCCTGGAACCCATGGAACACAGCGAGTTCAAGTGGTGCGGACCTGAGGAGGCCCATGCCCTGATGAAGTGGGAGGGGTCCAAGGCGGCGCTGAGGCTCCTCGAGGCCTGGCTGGCCTGAACCGCGGGTCCCGGGAGCCACAGACCTGGCTCCCCGGGTTCGCGGGCGGCGCCCGTGCCGACGCGTGGTCTGTGATCCGCGGCACGCCGTGGCCGAGGTTCCGGAAGGCCCCCGGCGGGGTTGCTAACCTGAAGCCATTGCCTGGAGCGCCCATGTTTCCCCAGTTCACCGATGACCAGACCGCCGTCCGCGATGCCGCCCGCGACTTCGCCCTGTCGGAGATCGCGCCCGGGGCCGCGGCCCGCGATGCCAGCGGGGAATTCGCCAAGGACATCTTCCAGCAGCTGGGGGAGATGGGCTTCATGGGCATGACCGTCCCCGAGGCCTACGGCGGGGCGGGCGTGGACTTCCTCAGCTACATCCTCGCCCTGGAGCAGGTGGCCTACGCCGACGCCTCCGTGGCCGTGGCCATGAGCGTGAACAACTCCGTGGCCTGCGCGCCCATCCTGGCCTTCGGCACCGAGGCGCAGAAGCAGACGTACCTGAAGCCCCTGGCCAACGGCGAGGTGATGGGCGGCTTCATGCTCACGGAACCCGATGCCGGCTCCGACGCATCCGCCCTCAAGACCCGCGCCACCAAGGTGGACGGCGGTTGGAAGCTGAACGGCGCCAAGGCCTGGATCACCAACGGCGGCGTGGCCCGCTACTTCGTCACCATGGCCCGCACGGACCCCGACAAGGGCAAGAAGGGCATCAGCGCCTTCATCCTTGATGCGAACCAGCCGGGCGTGGTCATGGGCCGGCCCGAGGAGAAGATGGGCCTCCGCTCCAGCAAGACCGTGATGGTGGCCCTGGAGGACGCCTTCGTCCCCGAGGACGCCATGCTGGGCAAGCCCGGCGACGGCCTGAAGGTGGCCTTCGGCGGCCTGGATGGCGGACGCATCGGCATCGCGGCCCAGGCCCTGGGCATCGCGCAGCGGGCCATGGACGAGAGCGTGGCGTACGCCAAGGCGCGCATCTCCTTCGGCAAGCCCATCGGCGAGCACCAGATGATCCAGACCTACCTGGCGGAGATGGAAGCCCGCCTCCAGGCCGCCCGGCTACTGGTCTACCGCGCCGCCTCCCTGAAGGGGGCCGGGAGGACCTGCACCGTGGAGGCCGCCACGGCTAAGCTCTTCACCACGGAAAGCGCCGTCTGGATCTGCGACCGGGCTGTGCAGATCCACGGCGGCTATGGCTACTCCCGGGAATACACTGTCGAACGCCTCTACCGTGACGTGCGCGTGACCACCATCTATGAAGGCACCAGCGAGATCCAGCGCATGGTCATCGCCCGGGAGCTGCTGAAGTAGGTCTTTTCAACGCATGATGAAATCCCCTTGCCCTCATCTTGCGAGGGAGGCATGCTGCTTCTGTGGGGCCTTCTAAACCTGGCCCCGGGCCCGTCCGTAGGCACCTTGTCCCCGTGGCGGCTCTTTCCGACCTTACTAAGGAGTGGTGATGATGCGTCCCCCGATCCTCCCGGCCCTGCTCGTGGCCTTCTCCCTGGTCGGCCAGGAGGCTCCCAAGGCTGACGGGGCCAAGCCCGCCGCCCCGAAGCTGACCCTCCAGAACGCCATCGAGACCTCGCTCAAGAACAACCTGCAGGTGCAGATCGCCGTCGAGACCCGCGACTTCACCCGGGCCGGGTTGACGATCGAGCAGGGCGCCTTCGACTGGAACCTCACCAGCAGCCTGAGCATCGGCAAGTCCGAGGACGCCAGCCGCGTCCAGAACTTCCCCGGCGGCCCCTTCACCTCCTCCGAGACCACCAGCTTCGCCCGGAACTTCACCCTGGGTTCCACCAAGGCCTTCGGCTGGGGCGGCAACCTGAGCCTGAACTACGCGCCCACCTACCGCTTCACCAAGGGCACGGTCAATGGCGGGCCGGAGACTCCCTTCACCACCAACCCGTATGACGGCAGCTTCTCGGCCACCTACACCCAGAGCCTCCTGAAGGGCTTCGGGCGGGACGCCACCGAGAGCCGCCTCATCGTGGCCCGGAAGAGCGCCCAGGCCGCGGACCTCTCCTTCCAGAAGGCCATCATCGACCTGGTGGCCAGCACCGAATCCCTCTACTGGGACGTGGTCTTCGCCCAGCGCAACCTGGAGAACAAGCAGCAGGCCCTGGCCCTGGCCCAGAAGCAGCTCAAGGAGAACCAGATCCGCGTGCAGGTGGGCACCCTGGCCCCCATCGAGGTGACCTCCTCCGAGGCGTCCGTGGCCCAGCGCGAGCAGGACATCATCGCCGCGGATGCCCAGCTGCTGAACGCGAAGGACGCCCTCATCCGCGCCCTGTATCCCTCTTCCGAGCGGCCCGCGGGCCTGGAACCGGCGGACGCCCCGGGCATCAAGCCCCTCGAGCTGAACGAGACCACCGCCGAGAAGCAGGCCCTGGCCAACCGCATCGAGCTGAAGACCGCCCGCCTCGACCTGGAATCCAAGCAGGCCCTCGAGACCGCGGCCAACAACCGCACCCTGCCCCAGCTGGACGCCTTCGCCACCTACAACGGCAACGCCGCCTCCCAGATCCCCTCCGAGGGCCTCACGGCCGTCAACAAGGACCTCACCAAGGGCGCCTACCCCGGCTACGCCATCGGCCTCCAGTTCTCCATGCCCATCCAGAACCGCGCCGCCCGAGGCAGCCAGGCCCAGGCCCGCGCCAACCGCCGGCAGAGTGAGCTGACCCTCCGCGACCTGGAGCTGGGCATCACGCTGGAGGTGCGCCAGGCCTTCCGCAACGTCGACGCCTCCGCCAAGGGCGTGGCCGCCGCCGAGAAGACCCGCATCTTCCGGGAGAAGGATCTCGAGGCCGAGCAGAAGAAGTTCGAGAACGGCATGAGCACCAACTTCCTCGTGCTCTCCAAGCAGAACGACCTGGACACCGCCAAGAGCAACGAGCTCCAGTCCCAGATCACCTACGCCAAGGCCGTCACGGCCCTGGAGAAGGCCCTGGGGCACCTGCTGGAAGCCCGCAAGCTGGAAGTGAAGTAAGCCCTTCCTTCTCCGAAAAAGGGGCCCTGTGAGGGCCCCTTTTTCGTTAGCGCGGTGGCGCAGCGCCCGAAGCCGCTTCCGGCTTGGTCTCCCCGTCCGCCGGCAGGGTGTCCAGCAGGGCCTTCCACTCGAACCAGTCCTTCCGGCCCTTGAGCCACTTCTCGAACCAGCTGAACTCGCTGACCATCTTCACCAGCTGGTAGCGGGGCTCGGTCAGGCCGTGGGGCATCCCGGGATAGACGAGGTACTCGACCGGCACGCCCAGCTTCTTCAGGGCCATGTAGAGCTCATCGCTCTGGGGCTTGGGCACCCGCTGGTCCGCCTCGCCCACGTGGATGAGGGTCGGCGTCTTCGCATTCCGGATGTATTTCAGCGCGGATTCGTTCACGAAGTTGTCCCAGGCGTCGTAGGGCCGCCCCCCCAGGTAGAACTCGCGCACGCTCTGCACGTCGCTCTCGGCGTACATGGAGATCCAGTTCACCGCGCCCGCCCCGGTGCTGATGGCCTTGAAGCGGTCCGTCTGGGTCAGCGTCCAGCTGGACAGGTGCCCGCCGGCGCTCCAGCCCATCATCCCGAGGCGGTCCGGGTCCGCGATGCCCTCGGCGATGAGGTGGTCCACGCCGCTCATGATGTCGCCGTACGAGAGCCGCATGAAGTTGCCGCCGATCTGTCGCGCGAAGGTCTCGCCGTAGTTGGTCGAGCCCCGGTAGTTGGGCTGGAGCACCGCATAGCCGGCGGCGGCGTAGATGTGCGGGTAGGTGACATAGCGGCCCTGGAAGCCGTTCATGTCCGCCGCGGCGGGGCCGCCGTGGACCTGCACGATGAGCGGGTAGCGCCTGCCCTTCTCGTAGCCCAGGGGCTTGATGAGCAGGCCCTCCACAGTCACGCCGTCCTTGGCCTTCCAGCGCACAGCCTCGGTCTCGCCCAGCGCCAGCTTCGCCACCTGGGGGTTCCCGTCGCTGACCTTCACCCAGCTCGACGGCTGGCCCACCGTGGCCGGTTTCACCACGTAGAGATCCAGGGGCATCCTCGGGTGGCTGTACGTGAGGAGGAGGGCCCGGGCCTCCGGGTTGTAGCTTCCATTGATGACGCCCGTCCGCTGCGTGAGCTGGGCCAGGGCGCCGTCCGGCAGGGTGAGCGCGAACAGGTGCTGATCCACGCCCTGCGCCTCCGTGAAGTAGAGGGAGCGGGAGTCCTCGGACCAGCTGGCGCTGGATACGCTCATGTCCCTTCCGGCCAGGAGGTTCTTCGCCGGGCCGCCAGCGGTCGGCGCCACCCAGAGCTTCTCGTTGCGCAGGCGCTCGAAACGCTCCGGCGCGGCGTAGAGCAGCCAGCGCCCGTCCGGCGAGAAGGCCGAGAACCCGGCGAACTTCTCCAGGATCCGACGGGCCTGGCCGGTGCCCAGGTCCAGCAGGTGCAGGCTCGCCTCCTCACGGGTGATGTCCCCCACGCGCCGCGCCGCCGGGAAGGCGCGATAGGCAGCCCAGCGGCCATCCATCGAAAGCTGGAAGCCGGACACCGTGAAGCCGGGCCCCTCGGTCCAACGCCTCTCGGCCTTGTCCTTCAGATCCACGGACCAGAGGTGCACCGGCGGCTGCTCCGGATCCGCCACCCGCACATCGAACTTCTTCTCCTTCCGTTTCAGGTCGTCCTTGTCCACCCGATCGGGGCTGGTGAAGAAGATGCGTTTCCCGTCCTCGCTGAAGGCGAAGTCGCGGATGGGCGTGGCGTGCTTCGGCAGCGCCGTGACCGGGAAGTCCTCCAGCGCCAGGTCGACCAGCGAGATCTGGCGGTCCTCCGCCTTGCCCGCGCTGAAGGCCAGCCACTTCCCGTCGCGGCTGAACGCGAAGGCGTGGACCCCATCCTTGGCCTCCGTGAGCTTCCGGGCCTCGCCACCCTCCGTGGACATGAGGTAGACCTGCTGGCTGCCCTCCCGGTCGCTGAGGAAAGCGAAGCGCCGGCCATCCCGCGCCCACTGGGGGGCGGTCTCGCTCTTCTCGCGGGTGAAGGTCATCTGCCGGATCCGCCCCGTGGCGGCGTCCCCCACGAAGATGTCCGTGAAGACCTTGCCCGATTTCCAGTGGGGCACGCCCACGGTGTAGACCACATGGCCGCCGTCGGGCGCGAGCTGGCCGCTGCCCACGCCGCGCATCTCCATCACATCCATGAAGGTCATGGGTCGCCCGGCCTGGGCCGCCAGCGGCAGCACCGCCATCAGGATCACCGGGACCATCCCCCATCGGATCGCGCGCATGTCTCCTCCTGCCTCGTGTTTTGAGGCTATCAGTCTGGCCCGGAGGCGCCCTTCAGTCCATCCGCAGGCTGAGATCCACCGCCGGGGCGCTGTGGGTCAGGGCGCCCACGCTGAGGAAGTCCACGCCGGTCTCGGCCACGGCCCTGGCCCGGTCCAGGGTGATGTTGCCGCTGGCCTCCAGGAAGAGGCGCCGGCCGCTGCGATCCCGCAGGGCCACGGCCTCGCGCATCTGGTCCAGGGCCATGTTGTCCAGCAGCACCCCATCCACGTCCGGCAGATCCAGGCAGGCCTTGAGCTGGCCCAGGGTCTCCACCTCCACTTCGATCTTCACCAGGTTCGGCGCGGCGCGGCGCGCGGCCTCCACGGCCGCCCGGACGCCACCCGCCGCCGCGAGGTGGTTCTCCTTCAGCAGCACGCCATCGCCCAGGGTCAGCCGGTGGTTCACACCGCCGCCGCAGCGGACGGCGTATTTCTCCAGCAGCTTGAGGCCCGGCGTGGTCTTGCGGGTATCGAGGATGCGGGCCCCCGTGCCCTCGACCGCGTCTACGAACCGCCGCGTGAGGGTGGCCGTCCCGGACAGCCGTTGCAGCAGGTTCAGCATCACCCGCTCGGCCAGCAGGATGCCGTGGCTGGAACCCCGCAGGCGGATCACCTCGGTGCCTGGGCCGACCCGCTGGCCATCGTTCCGCGCCAGGTCCGCGTTGACGTTCGGACAAGTGAGCCGGAGGGTCTCCACCGCCATGGGAAGTCCGGCCAGCACCAGCTCGCCCTTCGCCACCACCCGCGCAGTCATGGGCCGATCGGGCACCGCCGCAGTGCTCCAGTCCTGGGTCCCCCAGTCCTCCCGCAGGAAGGCGCGCAGCTGGTCGCGATAGGTCTCGGGGTGCGGGGGATGGAACATCGGTCACTCCTCCCACAGCGTACAATGACCGGAAACCAGGAGCCCCCATGTCCTTCGTCCTCGTCGAGAAAGCCGACCGCATCGCCTGGGTCACCCTCAACCGCCCCGAGAAGCTCAACGCCCTCAACAACGAGGTGCTGAAAGAGCTGGAGCAGGCCTTCGCGGGCCTGGAACACGATGCGGAGGTGGGTGTCGTGGTGGTCACGGGCGCTGGCGAGAAGGCCTTCGTGGCCGGCGCCGACATCGCCGAACTGAAGTCCCTGGACACCGCCTCCGCCCGGGTCCAGGCCCTGCTCGGCCAGGCCGTGTTCCAGCGCATCGAGTCCATGCCCAAACCCGTCATCGCCGCCGTGAACGGCTTCGCCCTGGGCGGGGGCTGCGAGCTGGCCCTGGCCTGCCACATCCGCATCGCCAGCGAGAACGCGAAGTTCGGCCTGCCCGAAGTGAGCCTCGGCATCATCCCGGGCTACGGCGGCACCCAGCGCCTGCCCCGCCTCGTGGGCAAGGGCGTGGCCCTGGACCTGATCCTCAGCGCCGAGATGACACCCGCCGCCGACGCCCTCCGCATGGGCCTCGTGAGCCGCGTGGTGCCCCAGGCCGATCTCAAGGCCACCGCCGAGAAGCTGGCCAGGACCATCCTCTCCCGGGGGCCCCTGGCCCTCCGCAGCGCGCTGGCCGCTGTGAACGAGGGCATCGAGATGCCCCAGGACCAGGGCCTCCAGTACGAAGCCGCCCTCTTCGGCCTCCTGGCCGCCACCACGGACATGCAGGAGGGCATGGGCGCCTTCCTGGAGAAGCGCCAGGCGCAGTTCAAGGGCCTGTAGTCTTCGACCACCACAGGAAAGCGGGGCCGAGTGGCCCCGCTTTCCTGTGCAGAGAACGGCTATCGCTTGGCGCCGGCGACGCCAAGCGTCACGGCCGCTGTCTGCTCGTTGCCGCTCTGGTCCGCGACCTTCACGAGGATGCGGTCGCCGCGCACGGCATCGCGGGGCACGAGCACATCGAAGCGCTCATCCTTCTGATCGAAGACGCGGTCCTCGGGCACGATCTGGAGCCAGTGCTCGCCATCGGCGCTGATGGCAGCCTCTTTCAGTGTGGATGTCTCATCCCGGGCCACGAACCGGAGGCGAACGCCCTCCCCTTCGGAAACAGCACTGAGCTCGGAGATGGCCGGAGGCGTGTGGTCGATGATGAAGGGAGCCGTCCGCCAGGTGCTGGTGAGGGCGGCGTTGAAGGCTGCGCTGGGCGCGTCGGAGGCGGTCACCTCCAGGCGATAGCGGCCGTCGGGCACGGGCAGCGTGTCGAAGCTGAAGAACTTCTCCTTCCAGGCTTTCTCCAGCCACATGGGCGCCCCCCGGTCCGGCAGCAACCGGATGCCGAACTGCAGCGCGTCGGCGTTGGGATCGTTCACCCGAAAGATGAAGCTCTGGCCGCCGCGGCGGAAGCTGCGTTTCTCCGCCCCCATGTAGCCCAGGGCCGGGATGAGCTTCTGGGTTTCGAGCGGCACCCGCTCGATGCCGATGTCGTCGGGCGGGGCCGTGCGGGTGATGACCAGGCCCGGCGGCATGATGTCCACGCCTTCCCAGACCGGCGCCAGGTTGCGGTGGGCCCAGTGCACCGTGACCGTCTCCACCGTCGGCGTGGCGCCGCCCCGGGTGCTGCTGAGGCGCAGGCGGAACTGGGCGAAGCGGGAAGGCGGCAGGGCTGGCCGCTCCCCGCTGCGGAGCGGCGGCGTCCAGGTACTCCAGGTGGCGTCGGGCGTTTCAGTGCTCCCTGTGCGGAACTGGAACTCCACATTGGTGCCCGTGGGCGTTTCCGCATCGAGGTAGGCCCGGCCCCAGTCCGCCAGCGGCGCCCCCTTGAGGATCCTGGACTCCACCGTGCCCTCCGTGGCCTGGGCCTCGGACAGCAGGTGCAGCTCGGCGGGGTTGGAGCCCACCACCAGCAGGTCCCCGCCGGAGGGCAGGAAGGCCGTGGCCTGGGCCGTACCCAGTTCCTGCACCACGGCGAAGGGATCGGTGTCATGGGCCTTGCCCAGCGGCAGGGAGAAGAGGCGGGAGCGGTTGCCTGTGCCCACCAGCAGCTGCCCCTTCCAGGCCGTCAGGGCATAGACCTGGCTCTGGGCGCTCTGCCAGAGGGTCTCGGGCACGCGATCCTTGTCCAGGCGGATGACGGCGGAGCGGGCGGCGACGGCGGTATCCGCCTGGAGGTAGCCCTCCCGCCGTTCCAGCTGGCCCGTGCTGAACTTGGGGGTGAGTCCGTTGTCGACGCCGATGTAGAGCTGGCCCTCGGCCACCGCCAGGGCCCGCACCTCCTCGAAGGGCGTGTCCATCAGAGTCTCCAGGCGATCGCCCTGGCGGCTGTAGCGGAGCACCAGGCCCCGACCATGGCTGCCCAGGTACCACCCGCCCTGCCCGTCCGGCGTCAGAGCCGTGAAGGCCGTCTCGTCCGCCAGCTCGGTGAGGCGGCGGCTGGAGCCGCTGCGGGCCTGCACCAGCACGGCACCCTTCTCGGAGCCGCCCGCGGCGATGACGGCATCTCCCTCCACGGCCAGGGCCCAGACGATGCGGGCCTCGATGTCTGCGAAGGGCTTCACGTCGCCGGTGGGCGACACGCGGAAGAGCTTCCCCTCGCCCGTGGGCGCCACGATCAGATCCTGGCCCAGGCGCGCCAGGGCGAAGACGATGCCGCCCTTGACCTGCCCCAGCGGCTTCACCTGGCCGCCGGTGTAGTGGAACAGCTTGCCGTCGGTACCCGCGGACAGATAGGTGCCCCCGGAGCCATCCGGCACCGCCGCCCAGATCACGCCTTCGGGCAGCTGCCCGACACGGCGCAGATTCGGGGCCAGGCGCAGACGCCCATCGGCGCCGATGCGGACACCATGGGTCTCGGAGCCCAGCCAGTCATTGAACCCGGAGAACGTGGCGGTGGGCTGGTCCGCCAGGGCCGTCACCCCCATGACAGCGGGAAGGAGGAAGGTCATCCAGCGCATAGAACCCTTTCGTCCGAGATCCATCATTCGATTTCCACGTCCAGCTGGCTGAGGCCCCGCACCTCCCGGTCCAGGGGCAGCACCGCCCGGCCGACGATGCGCCGCTGCAGCTTGTTGTCGCTGCTGGCCCCGTCGCCGCTCACCAGGCTGGCCACGGTGGGCGGGATCCCCTCGATGCGGCTGCCGCGCAGGCCCGCGCCGGGCTGGGCCTGCACCAGGAGGGCATAGGCGTGGTTGTTCCGGAGGGCCCCGTTGAGGAGGCGCACCACGTCGCCCAGGTTGGCCACGTCGATCATGCGCTCGTCCGGATCGGCGGCCATGAGGCTGAAGCCGTCGCCCACCATGAGGGTGGCCTTGCCCTTGGCGGCGGAGGAGGGCACCTGGATGTTGAAGGTGGCCGTCTCCCGCACGCCCTGGATGTTCTGCAGGGTCACGAGCACCGGCAGCACCTCGCCCCGCTTGGCCCGGGCCTTCAGCAGGCGCACCCCGGCGATGCCCGACAGGTCCAACCGCTCCTCGGCCTTGATGGTGAGGGAGATGCCCTCGAACACCGGCTTCTCGAAGGGATTGAGCATGATGGCCTGGAGCATGGCGCCCACGTACTGGGACATCCGGGAGGGATTCAGGTCCGCGATGACGTTCTCGATCAGGATGGCGGGATGCCCGGCCAGCTTGATGTTGCCCTGCATGGACAGGCTCTGGAGCCCGAGGCCGCGGGTGTGGGCGTCCAGCGTCTGGGCCACGGCCGTGGCCACCAGTGCCGGCGTGGCCACCGGGTGGTCCATCAGCTCGAAGCGGAAGTTCAGGGTGCGCTTGCCCCCCAGGTTCAGGCCGATCCGCAGTGGGACCATGTGCGCCTCGGCGCCCAGCAGGCCCGCCACGCCCGAGCTTCGATCCAGTCGCAGGGCGCCGATGGGCGCCACCGGCATGGCCATCTTGAAGGAGCTCTGGTAGCTTGCCACCGAACTGGCCACCGTGGCGGACCAGAGCGGCAGATCCACGGGGCCGAGGTTGAACAGCTGGTGGCCGAAGAGCAGCACCCGCTTGCCCGAGATGAACGTGATCGTGCCCGCGGCCGCCAGATCCAGGTCCCCCTGCATGAGGGTGATGGCCGCCATGCCCCCGGGTTCGATGGGGCTGGCCTCCTCACGCCCTCCGGACAGGACCGGCGCCGCAGCGAAGGTGATGGGCAGCCCGGACCACAGGCGCCGGGCCTCGGTCCCCAGGCTGCTGCCGACGAGGGTCATGGGCAGAGCCTGGGGATCCGCCTCGCCCATCAGGGCCCTGAAATCCAGCATCTCTCCGGCCAGGGCCGCCTTGAGGACCTTGGGCGGCTCCAGCTTGGGCAGGATCAGGGGGGTGCGGCTGGGCGCGGTCTCCGGGATGTCCCGGAGCTGATCCAGCATTTCCGCGATGGGCGTGATGCCGCCGATGGCCTCCTTCTCGAAGAGGATGCCTGTGCTCAGGGCCCCGACGAGCTTCCCGTCGATGTAACAGGGGCTGCCGCTCATTCCCGCCAGGATGCCGGTTTCCGCCAAGGGACCGCCCGAGGCCCGGACCATGATCCGGCTCCGTCCCGGTGCGGCGTTCTTCTGCACGCCGAGGACCTCGAACTCGAACCGGTCGATCTTGCCGCCCTGAAACACCGTCCGGCCGTAGCCCTTCATGCCGGCCCGGATCTCGGAAACGGCCAGGGTGGCAGGCCCCTGGGCGGCCAGGGGAGCCAGGGAAAGAAGGGCGAAGGCGAGGGCGACCAGTCTCATCGATATCTCAAGGAATGAATGAAGCCTAGCAGGGCAATCCCGGAAACCGGGACGGCCCCCGGCTGGGCGCCCCTGTGAACTTCGGATGTCCTGGGTGACATTTTCGTTCCCTGACCATCAGATCCCTTTTAATGCGAGGCGAGCCGAGGATATTCTTTGGGGTATGGAGGAACTTCTCATGCGATCTAGGCATTTCAGCAGCTCATCTCTCATGGCCCTGCTGGTGGCAGCAGCTCCCATCATGGCCCAGGGTGTGTCCACCCAGCTGGGTGGCCGCGTGCTGGACACCAAGGGCGGGCCCGTTGCCGGCGCCACGGTGGTCATCCGCAACACTGAGACCGGGCTGACCCGCACCCTCCAGACCAGCAGCGAAGGCCGCTACATGGCCACCCTGCTGCCCGTCGGCCCCTATACCGTCAGCGTCACCAAGTCTGGCTTCCAGACCGCCAGCAACGTGAAGGTGAACCTGAACCTGGGTGATGCCGCCCCCCTGACCATCCGTCTCGCCGCCGAGACCGGCGCCGTGGTGGAAGTGGTCGCCGCCAGCGCTGCCGTGGATACGGAGCGCGCCAGCGCCGCCGCCATCATCTCCCCCGACAACCTCACCAACCTGCCGGTGCTCAACCGCAACTTCACGAACCTGGCCACCCTGTCTCCCCAGGTGGTGGTGGACAGCAGCCGCGGCAACCTCGCCATCGCCGGCCAGCGCGGCGTCAACACCTCCATCAACATCGACGGCGGCGACAACAACGAGCCCTTCTTCGGCGGCGCCACCGGCGCGGCCGAGGGCAAGACCCCCTTCACCATCTCCATCGAGGCCATCCGCGAGTACCAGGTGATCACGGACGGCGCCAGCGCCGAGTTCGGCCGCATGGGCGGTGGCTACGTGAACGCCATCACCAAGAACGGCACCAACGAGCTCAGCGGCAGCCTCTTCTACTACATGCGTCCCCGGGGCTGGGTGGAGGCCGGTCCGACCCTGCGCCAGCCCAACGGCACCACCACCACCAATGCCGTGGGCGACTTCAAGCAGGAGCAGTTCGGCTTCAGCGTCGGCGGCCCCATCCTCAAGGACAAGCTCTTCTATTTCGTCGCCTACGACGCCCAGCGCTACAAGTCCCCCATCAACCAGGTCTGGGGCGGCAACACTCCGGTCGCCCTCGATCCCACGCTGCCCGGCCAGGCCAATGACGCGGTGCTCCTCGCGAAGGGCGGCAACTACTCGAACAAGCTCGATTCAGACGTCTACTTCATCCGCTTCGACTGGAACCCCACCGTCGACCAGAGCCTCCAGTTCCGGATCAACCACTCCAGCTTCAAGGGCGTCACCGGCGCCAGCACCATGGCCGCCTCCGAGAACCTGGCCTCGGACGACGTGAAGACCGACGCCTTCGTCCTCCAGTGGAACTGGGTCATCACCGGCAACTGGATGAACGAGTTCCGGGTGAGCCACACCAAGGACGACATGCCGCGGTCGACCTACTCGAAGATCCCCGAGGTCAGCATCAGCAACGTGGGCTTCTACGGCGCCTACCCCTTCGACCGCACCTACAACACCAAGCGCACCCAGTTCCAGGAGAACATCAGCTACGTGACGCCCACCTTCCAGGTGAAGGCGGGTGTGGACTACAACGACATCAATGTCTCCGAGTTCTTCGCCGGCAACTGGCAGGGCGTCTACCAGTTCAGCTCCCTTGCCAACTTCCGCCTGGGCAACTGGTCCTACTACCGCCAGAACTTCGGCCTGAACAGCCCCGTCCAGCAGGCCGGGCTCTTCGACACCAGCTACAAGCAGATGGCCGCCTTCATTCAGACCGACTGGCGCATCACCGACACCTTCAAGCTCGGTGTGGGCGTCCGCTGGGACCGCCAGGAGAATCCGGACTTCCCGATCCTGGACATGAGCAACCGGCTCGCGAACCCCATGCCCGTGACCGGCAAGATCCCCACGGACAGCCAGTTCTCCCCCCGCGTGTCCTTCACCTGGACCCCCGCCCTGGACCAGGGCAGGACCGTCATCCGCGGCAGCGTGGGCCGCTATGTGAGCACCACCCCCGCCGTGTTCCTGTACCAGGCCTTCGCGGCCAACGGGATCCGCACGGGCTCCAAGGACTTCCAGGCGTCTGAAGCCGCCACCTACGGCATCCCCCGCGGCACGGCCTTCAATGCCGCGAATCCCTACTGGATCTCCGCCATGCCCGCCGGGGTGACCCTCTCCGGCTTCAACATCTGGACCTTCAGCCCCGACTTCAAGAACCCCTACACCGACCGCGTGAACATCGGCGCCGAGCGTCCCTTCTTCGGCGATCTGGTGCTGGGGCTGTCCGCCACCTATGCCCGGGCCAAGCAGCTGGAGCGCACGGCGGACCTGAACCTCGGCACCCCCACCGCGAACGCCTCCGGCCGCCTCATCTATCCCAGCACCATCAGCGCTTCCGGTGCCTACACGGCGGTCCGCCCCAACACGGCCTACGGCACCATGGGCCTGTATCTGTCCGATGCCACCAGCCAGTACCATGCCTACACCGCCAGCCTGAAGTACCACAAGGACGGCAGCCCCTTCGACGCCCAGCTCTACTACACCTACTCCATCAACAAGGACAGTGACTCCAACGAGCGCAACTACTCCGGCATCGGCATCCAGGACCAGGGTAACCTCGGCGCCCAGTGGGGTTATGCCGATACGGACCGCCGCGAGGTGCTTACCGGCTACTTCAGCTTCCTCGACAAGCAGGTGACGGGCATCCTGACCTCCGTCTCCCTCCGCTACCAGACCGGCACCCCGTACACCCTGACCTACGGCACGGACGTGAACGGCGACGCGAACAGCACCAACGACCGCTACTTCCGGAACGGGGTGGACACGGGCCGCAACACCCAGCGGGCCGGATCCTTCCTGACCATGGACCTCGGCCTGCGGCGTGACTTCTTCTTCACCAAGCGGATCAAGATGACCCTGTCCCTGGACGTGTTCAACGTGCTGAACCGCCAGGACACCTACCTGTCCTACCGGACGCCCTCCGTGGCCAACCCCTCCACGGTCGATGCGACCAGTCCGGCTCTCACCCAGCAGCAGAACTGGACCGGCGGTGCCACCTCCGCCCGCCAGATCCAGGTCGGCGCCCGTTTCGCCTTCTAGCCCCACCCGCATCACCCAAGGGCGGCGCACCAGCGCCGCCCTTTTTCATTTACCCTGATTTCATGAAGATCCTGGCGCTGGGCGATGTGGTGGGGGAACCGGGGCGGCGGCTGGTGGAGGCCTTCGTGCCCGACCTGCGCCGGGAGACCGGGGCCGACCTGGTGGTGGTGAACGGCGAGAATGCCGCCCACGGCCACGGCATCACCGACACCATCGCCCGGGAGTGGTTCGAGCGCTTCGGCGTGGACGTCATCACCACGGGCAACCACGCCTTCGACGTGAAGGGCATCGAGGCCTACTTCCGCCAGGAGTCCCGTATCCTCCGGCCCGCGAACCATCCCCCGGATACCCCGGGAAATGGCTGGGTGAAGCTGCACACGCCCTCCGGCGCCGAGGTCCTCGTCATCAACCTCATGGGTCGGGTCCACATGCCCGCCTGCGACTGCCCCTTCCGGGGGGTGGATGCCATCCTCCAGAAGGAACGCGCCGACCTGGTCATCGTGGACATGCACGCCGAGGCCACCAGCGAGGCCCAGGCCATGGGCTACCACCTGGAGGGCCGGGCCGGGGCCGTCCTGGGCACCCACACCCACGTGCCCACTTTGGATGCCAAGGTGCTGCCCGGCGGAACCGCCTACGTGACGGACATCGGCATGACCGGGCCCTACGGGGGCGTCATCGGCATGAAGAAGGAGGCCAGCCTGGGCCGCTTCCTGAGGGTGCAGCGCCCCAGGTACGAAGTGGCCGAAACCGACCTCCAGCTCCATGCCGTGCTGGTCACCACCGAAGGCCGCAGGGCGACCGGCATCGAGCGGATCCTCAGACGGCTCTGAACCGTTCCGTCAGTCCTCCAGCTTCGGGAACAGCCAGCCCGCCAGCGCCGCACCGAGGAGGGGCGCCACCCAGAAGAGCCAGAGCTGGCCAAGGGCCCAGCCGCCCACGAACAGGGCCGGCCCCGTGCTGCGGGCGGGGTTCACGGAGGTGTTCGTCACCGGGATGCTGATGAGGTGGATCAGGGTGAGGCAGAGGCCGATGGCGATGGGCGCGAAGCCCGGCGCCGCCTTCCGGGCAGTGCTGCCCAGGATCACCATGAGGAAGAAGAAGGTCATCACGACCTCGGTCAGGAAGGCCGCGCCCAGCCCGTACTTTCCTGGGGAGTGCTCCCCGAAGCCATTGCTGGCGAAGCCGCCGATGGAGGCGCCGTTGCCCGTGGCGATGACATAGAGGATCAGGGACGCTGCCACGGCCCCGAGCACCTGGGCGACCCAGTAGCCGGCGATGTCCTTGTAGGGGAAACGCCCGCCCACAGCCAAGCCCAGGGTCACGGCCGGGTTCAGATGGCACCCGGAGATGGGCCCGATGGCAAAGGCCATGGTCAGCACCGTGAGGCCGAAGGCCACGCTGACACCGTGCAGGCCGATGCCCACGCCCGGAAAGCCGGCGGCCAGCACCGCGCTCCCGCATCCTCCCAGCACCAGCCAGAGGGTTCCGAAGAATTCCGCCACAAGCCGCTTGTTCACAGTGCCTCCCTTGGGAAGAAACGGGGTCGTTGATCGGCAGATCCGGCCCAGTCTAGTCGCCTCGGGGCAGAAGAGGTCAAGAAAGTCGGGTCCAGCCCTCCAGGAACAGCCCGAACACGGGATCCGCGGCCATCTTCTGCTCGATGAGGGCGCGGATCTGGGCCTCCTCGGCCTCCAGCTGCTCGGGCGTCAGGTGGCCGGAGAGGGTCATGGCGCGTAGCCACACCAGGAAGGTGGTGAGGGCGTCGAACTGGTTGTAGCGCACGATGCCGGCGATGTCCCCCGCCCGCCAGAGGTCGATGACACTCTTGCCGTCGGTGCCCAGCTTGCCGGGAATGCCACAGGCCGTGGCCAGCTCGTGGAGCGTGGATGAGGCCTTGCCCCAGCTTCCCGTCACCTCCCGGAGGTCGATGTGCTGGTTGCCGTAGCGATCGAAGAAGTCGCCAGGCGCCCACTTCTCGGCACTCCGACCCAGGCCCGGGATGGACAGGCGGTGGACCATGCCCCGCTGCACCAGGATGGGCAGGTCCGCATCCCGCGAGTTGAAGCCCACCAGCTGGGGCTTCTTGTCCCCCAGGGCCACCAGGAAGCGGCGCAGCAGGTCGTCCTCGGCCAGGGCCTCCGGCCCCTCCGGCAGCGCGAAGAGCTTGTGCTGGACCTCGCCGTGCCGCACCGTGCGGATCACCGCGGCAATGGACACCACACGGCAGAGGATGGTCTTGAGGTAGGGCCGGGGCTCCGCTTCCGTGGCGCCGCCATACGCCCACAGGCGCTCCGTCACCTCCTCGTCGGGCATGTCCTTCGGCAGGTCCAGCACGCGCCGTCCCGTGGCGGGATCCGGCACCCACTCGGCATCGAAAGCGAAGATCTGGTGGTGCGGGGGACGCAGCATGGCTACTTCTCCAGGGCCCACTTGCCGCCACCGCCCACGGCGCAGGCCAAGCCTACGAGCAGGCGGAAGAGGGCGGGCAGGTTCGCCAGGGGACCGGCCCCATGGATCCAGCCGTGCACCAGCGGCCAGCCCAGCACAGCCACGAGAAGGCCACCCGCCAGAGGCACCCAGATGCCGAGGAGGATCAGGGCGCCGCAGACCAGCTCGCCCAGGGCCAGACCCCAAGTGGAGGCATGAGCCATGGTGATGGCCCCGTGGGCGCGGCGGAGCACCTCGAAACCCTGCACCACGGCCATGCCGCCGACGGCGAGGCGGAGCAGGAGGAGGGCCCAGTCGGTGCGGGTCTTGGAAGCGGCCATGAATACCTCGGGAAACATCCATTGTAGGCTGGGGATTCTCCACGGAAACCGCCATGCGCCCCACCCTCGCCTTCGACGCCGACGACACCCTCTGGCACAACGAGACCCTCTATGCCGAGACCCAAGAGGCCTTCCGGGCCCTGCTGCGCCCCTTCCACGACGATGCCTGGATCGACGCCCGCCTCCACGACACGGAGATGCGCAACCTCCGACGTTACGGCTACGGCATCAAGGGCTTCACCCTGTCCATGATCGAGACCGCCCTGGAGCTCACAGAGAACCGCCTCGACGGCGCGGGCGTCCGGAAGGTGCTGGAACTGGGCCAGGCCATGCTGGACAAACCCGTGGAGCCTCTGCCCGGCGTGGCCGAGGTGCTGGTGGCACTGGCCGGAACCTTCGACCTGATGCTGATCACCAAGGGCGACCTCTTCGACCAGGAGACCAAGCTGGCGAAGTCCGGCCTCGGCCACCACTTCTCGCGGGTGGAGATCGTCTCCGAGAAGGACGAGGCCACCTACGCGGCCCTCCTGGTGCGCCACGGCCTCCAGCCCGGCGCCTTCACCATGGTGGGCAACTCCGTGAAGTCGGACATCCTGCCCGTACTGGCCCTGGGCGGCCGGGCCATCCACATCCCCTATCACCTGACCTGGGCCCACGAGGTGGTCGCCAGCCCGGTGGAATCCCCCTTCCCGGTGCTCGAATCCATCCGGGACCTGCCCGGCCTGCTCGCAAGCTGGTGACCGCTTCCTCCGCTATGCTTGAGGGATTGAGGAGAAATCGCGATGAGCATCCAGAACATCGGCGTCATCGGTGCAGGCCAGATGGGCAATGGCATCGCCCACGTCTTCGCCCAGGCGGGTTTCAGCGTACTGATGCAGGACATCAGCGAGGCCTTCGCCGCCAAGGGCGTGGCCACCATCGACAAGAACCTCCAGCGGGGCGTGGACAAGGGCAAGATGACGGCCGACGAGAAGGCCGCCGTCCTGGGCCGGGTCCGCACCACCACCAGGCTTGAGGATCTCGCCGGCTGCGACATCGTCATCGAGGCCGCCACCGAGAAGTGGGAGGTCAAGAAGCAGATCTTCGAGACACTCGACAAGGTCTGCAAGCCCGGCGCCATCCTGGCTTCCAACACCAGCAGCATCTCCATCACCAAGCTGGCCGCCGTCACCAAGCGCCCCGAGGCCTTCATCGGCATGCACTTCATGAACCCCGTGCCGGTCATGCAGCTCATCGAGGTCATCCGCGGCCTGGCCACCGGCGACGCCACCTTCGCCGCCGTGATGGAGCTCTCGAAGAAGCTGGGCAAGACCCCCATCCACTGCAACGACTTCCCCGGCTTCGTCAGCAACCGCGTGCTGCTGCCCATGATCAACGAAGCCATCTACGCCCTCTACGAAGGCGTGGCCTCCGTGGAGAGCATCGACGGGATCATGAAGCTGGGCATGAACCATCCCATGGGGCCGCTCACCCTGGCGGACTTCATCGGCCTGGACACCTGCCTCTTCATCCTGAACGTCCTGCATGAGGGCCTCGGCGACCCCAAGTACCGCCCCTGCCCCCTGCTCATCAAGTACGTGGACGCGGGCTGGCTCGGCAAGAAGAGCGGCCGCGGCTTCTACGACTACAGCAAGGCCTGATCCAGTCCTGCCGCAAGCCAAGCCGGCCATTTCCAGGTAGAATGGCCGATTGAATCCATGTGAGGTGCCCTCATGGCCACGGCCAAAGTCCGCGAGATCCTGTCCTGGTACAGCTCCGAAAACCCCGGCGTGAAGGCCAACCTGGCCCGGCTCATGAACACGGGCCGCCTCGCCGGCACCGGCAAGTTCGTGATCCTGCCCGTGGACCAGGGTTTCGAGCACGGCCCGGCCCGCAGCTTCGCCCCGAACCCCGGCGGCTACGACCCCCGCTACCACGTGGAGCTGGCCATCGAGGCCGGCTGCAACGCCTACGCCGCGCCCCTCGGCTTCATCGAGCATGTGGCCTCCGACTACGCCGGCGACATCCCCCTCATCCTCAAGCTCAACAACAGCGACAGCCTGAGCAAGGGCCATGAGCCCTGCAGCGCCATCACCGGCAGCGTGGAGGACGCCCTTCGCCTGGGCTGCGCCGCCATCGGCTACACCATCTACCCCGGCAGCGGCGACCGCAACATCCAGTACGAGAACCTCCGGGAGCTGATCCTCGAGGCCAAAGCCGTGGGCCTGCCCACCGTCGTCTGGTCCTACCCCCGCGGGGCGGGCCTGACCAAGGACGGCGAGACCGCCGTGGACGTGGCCGGCTATGCGGCCCAGATCGCGGCCCAGCTCGGCGCCCACATCATCAAGGTGAAGCCGCCCAAGAAGCACCTGGAAGTGAAGGAAGCCGCCGCCACCTTCGAGAAGAACGGCATCGCCATCGACACCCTCACCGACCGCGTGAAGGAAGTGGTCCGCAGCGCCTTCGGCGGCCGCCGCATCGTGATCTTCAGCGGCGGCGAGGCGAAGGGCACCGAGGAGGTCCTCAAGGAAGTGGCCGAGATCGCCGCGGGCGGCGCCTCGGGTTCCATCATGGGCCGCAACGCCTTCCAGCGGCCGAAGGCCGAGGCCATCCAGCTGCTGCATGCGGTGATGGACATCTTCGCGAAGGCCTAGCAGCCGCTCGGAACGCTGAGCGTTCCGAGCAGAAAGAGCGGCGCATTCGCGCCGCTCTTTTATTTTGTCTTTCTATCTTTTCCCGACTCGGAATGCGAAGCATTCCGAGCCCCACCAAGCCTACTTCGGCGGATGCTCCAGGAACGTCAACCCCGGGCTCTTCTCGGCCGTGGTCCGCCGCTGCCAGTCGTTCTCGAAGAGGATGGCGGGGTTGCCCTCGACGTCCTCGACCAGCTCGCCCCAGTAGCGGCTGGGCTCGGGCCAGCCGCCTTCGATCCAGCGGGCCATCTGGAAGCCGCGAGGCTCCAGCAGCACGGGACAGGCGTACTCGTCCTTGAGGCGGTGCTGGAGCACCTCGAACTGGAGGCGGCCGATGGCGCCGAGGATGGGCAGGGGCGCGCCGCCCTTGGGCCAGAAGACCTGCACCACGCCTTCTTCCGCGATCTGGCCCAGGCCCTTGAGGAAGCCCTTGCGGGCGCCGGGATCGGCGAGGCGCACGGACGCGAACTGCTCGGGCGAGAACCGGGGCACGGCATGAAACTCGATGGCCCCGGCGGAGCTCAGCACGTCGCCGATCCGGAAGAGGCCGGGGTTGATGAGGCCGAGGATGTCGCCGGGGTAGGCCTCGTCAACGATCTGCCGCTCACGGCCGAAGAACATGTGGGGGTAGTTCAGCTTGATGGACTTCTTCTCGCGCACGTGCAGCGCGTCCATCCCCCGGTCGAACTTCCCGGACACGATCCGGGCGAAGGCCACGCGATCCCGGTGGGCCTTGTTCATGTTGGCCTGCACCTTGAACACGAAGGCCGTGAAGGGTTGCTCCGGCTCGATCTCCCCTCCGTTCATGAGGGGTCGCGCACCAGGAGCCGGCGCCAGGTCCAGGAACTCCTCCAGGAACTCGGCCACCCCGAAGTTGTTCACGGCGGATCCGAAGAACATCGGGGACTGCTCTCCGCGGAGGAAGGCCTCCCGGTCGAAGGCCGGCAGCACGTGGTTCATGAGGTCCACATCGTCCTTGAGCTGCTGCAGCTCGGCTGGCGTGAGCAGGGCCGCGATCTCGGGGTCGTCCAGCCCGCCCTTCCCCGCCACGCGGGCCTTCCGGCCCGCCTTGGCCCGCTCGAAGACCTGGATCTGCCCCGTGGCGCGCACGTACACGCCCTTGAAGTCCGTGCCGGAACCGATGGGCCAGGTCATGGGCACGGCGTGGAGGCCGAACAGCTCCTCCACCTCGTCGATGAGCTCCACGGGATCGCGGCCGGGACGGTCCAGCTTGTTCACGAAGGTGAAGATGGGGAGCTTGCGCTCGCTGGCCACCCGGAAGAGCTTCTTGGTCTGCTCTTCCACGCCCTTGGCGCAGTCCAGGAGCATCACCACGGAATCCGCCGCCGTGAGGGCCCGGTAGGTGTCCTCGCTGAAGTCCTGGTGGCCCGGAGTATCCAGCAGGTTGATGGCCCGGCCCAGGTATTCGAACTGCATGGCGGCGGAGGTGACGCTGATGCCACGCTCCTGCTCGATGCTCATCCAGTCCGAGTGGGCCGCCGCCCCGCCCTCGCGGGCCTTCACGCTGCCCGCCCGGTCGATGGCGCCGCCATAGAGCAGCAGTTTCTCCGTCAGCGTGGTCTTGCCCGCATCGGGATGCGAAATGATGGCGAAGGTGCGCCGCCGCTGGATCTCTTCAGAAAGGGACATGGGCTTCCGGACATAGAAAGGCGCGGCGATTGCCGCGCCCCCTTATTCTAATACGCTTTTCCCATCCCCAAAGGGCGCGAACGCGCCCTTTGGAGCCCGGAACGGCTACTTGGTGATGCCGACCTGCTTGAGCATCCACGCCGTCTCGAAGGCCTTGTCCTTCAAGGCATCGTAGCGACCGGAGGCACCCCCGTGGCCGGCGGGGTCCATCTTGATCTTCAGGAGCAGGGGGTTGTCGTCGGTCTTGAGGGTGCGGAGCTTGGCCACGTACTTCGCGGGTTCCCAGTACATCACCTGGCTGTCGTTGAAGCTGGTGGTGACGAGGATGGCCGGATAGGCTTTTTTCGCCAGGTTGTCGTAGGGGCTGTAGGCCCGCATGTAGTCGAAGGCGGCCTTCTCGTTGGGATTGCCCCACTCGAGGTACTCGCCCACGGTCAGGGGCAGGCTGGCGTCCATCATGGTGTTCATGACGTCCACGAAGGGCACGGCGCTGTGGACGGCCTTGAAGAGGTCGGGCCTCAGGTTCGTGACCGCGCCCATGAGCAGGCCCCCGGCGCTGCCGCCCTCGATGACGAGGCGATCCTTGCTGGTCCATTTCTCCTTCACCAGGAAGTCGGCGGAATCAATGAAGTCGGTGAAGGTGTTCATCTTCTTCATGAGCATGCCGTCGTCGTGCCAGCCTTCGCCCATCTCGTTGCCGCCCCGGATGTGGGCGATGACGTAGACCATGCCCCGGTCCAGCAGGCTCAGGCGCGGGATGGAGAAGCCCGCGGACATGCCGAAGCCGTAGGACCCATAGGCGTAGAGGAAGAGGGGCGCGCTACCGTCCCGTTTCACGCCCTTCCGGTACACCACGGAGAGCGGCACCTTCGCGCCATCGCGGGCCGTGGCCCAGAGGCGTTCCGTGGCGTACTTGGACCTGTCATAGCCGCCCAGGACCTCGGTTTCCTTGAGCAGGGTCTGCTTCCCGGTGGCCATGTCGCAGTCGTAGATGCTCTGGGGCGTGACCATGGACTGGTAGACGAAGCGGAAGGTCTTGGAAGTGTATTCGGGCGTCCCCCCGGGGGAGGCCGCGTAGACGGACTCGGGGAAGGCGACCTTCCGCCAGCCGCCGGTCTTGAGGTCCTGGATGCGGAACCGCTCCAGGCCCTGGCTCTTCTCGGCCACCACCAGGAAGTCCCGGAAGGGCTCGATGCCTTCGAGCAGCACGTCAGCCCGGTGGGGGATGAGGACCTTCCAGTGCTTCGGATCCGGCGTGGCCGCGGGAGCAGTGACGAGGCGGAAATTCTTCGCGCCCTTGTTGGTGCGGATGTAGAAGGTCCCGCCACGGTGCTCCACATCGTACTTGTGGCCCTTCTCCCTGGGGAGCAGGACCTTGAAGGCGGCTGTGGGCTTCGAGGCGGCCAGGTAGCGGGTCTCCCAGGTGTCCGTCGACTGGCTTTCCATCAGGAGATACTTGTGATCCTTGGTGCGCCCCACGAACACCCGGTAGAGCTCGTCCTTCTCCTCGAAGACGAGCTCGGGTGCGCGGCCCATGAGGTCCAGGCGCCAGAGCTGGTTCGAGCGCTTCGTGCCCGAGTCCTCGGTCGTGAAGAGCACGTGCCGGCCATCGCTGGCCCAGGTGTAGGACGTCACCCGCTCGGCCAGGGGGCCGCTCGCCCGGCCCGTGGCCAGGTCCTTGGTGAAGAGCTGATACTGGCGGAATCCCGTGGTGTCCGTGCTGTAGAGCAGGGTGCGGTCGTCATCGCTGACGACGAGGGGACCCAGCCCCAGGAATTTCAGGCCCTTGGCCAGCTCGTTCTGATCGAGCAGGACTTCCTCGGCGGCCTTCTCGTCGTAGACGCCGTCTTTCCCGGCCTTCCTCCGGCACTGGATGGAGTACTGCTTCCCCTCCTCGGTGCGGGAGTAGTAGTAGAAGGCCCCGCGGCGCACGGGCACGCTGAGGTCGGTCTGCTTGATGCGGCCCAGCATCTCCTTGTAGAGGGCCTCGGAGAAGGGCTGGAGGTCCGCGGTCATGGCCTGGGTGTAGGCGTTCTCCGCATTCAGATAGGCCACCACCTCGGGGTTGCTCTTCTCGCGCAGCCAGAACCAGGGATCACTCACCTTCTCGCCGTGCCAGAGGTCCGTGTGTTCCTTCTGGGGCGCGGTCGGAGGCTTCAGGGCAGGATCGGCAGCCATGAGATTCCCGCAAGCAAACAGGACCAGGGAGATGTGAAATAATCGTCGCATAGATCGGACCTCACGATACAAGGTATCACACAAGGAGGGACCCCGCAGGGTCCCTCCTTGGTGCATCGTCTTGGCGAGAAAAGGCCTATTTCGTCTCGACGGTGGGAATGCGCATGCCGTAGAAGGAACGCCACACGAAGACCGTGGACACCAGGAAGAAGACCAGGGCCGCGATGTGGGCGGTGACCGGGTTCAGGCCGATGGCCAGTTCCACGGCCAGGAGGCCGAAGAGGGTCGTGAACTTGATGACCGGGTTCATGGCCACCGAGGAGGTGTCCTTGAAGGGATCGCCCACGGTGTCGCCCACGACGCAGGCATCGTGGAGCTCGGTGCCCTTGGCCTTGAGCTCGGTCTCCACGAGCTTCTTCGCGTTGTCCCAGGCACCGCCGGCATTGGCCATGAAGATGGCCTGGTAGAGACCGAAGACGGCGATGGAGATCAGGTAGCCGATGAAGAAGAAGTGGTTCAGGCAGGCGAAGGCGAGCGTGGAGAAGAACACGGCCAGGAAGATGTTGAACATGCCCTTCTGCGCGTACTGGGTGCAGATCTCCACGACCTTCTTGGAGTCCTCGACCGAGGCCTTTTCGGCGCCGGCATCGAGCTTGATGTTCTGCTTGATGAATTCCACCGCCCGGTAGGCGCCCGTGGCCACGGCCTGGCAGGCCGCGCCGGAGAACCAGAAGATGATGGCGCCGCCGGTGATGAGGCCGAGGAGGAAGAGGGGGTTGATGATGGACAGGCCCTCGACCACCTTCAGGACGCCGAACTTGCCGTTCAGCACCTGGATGATGGAGAAGATCAGGGTGGTGGCGCCCACGACCGCGGTGCCGATGAGGACGGGCTTGGCCGTGGCCTTGAAGGTGTTGCCGGCGCCGTCGTTCTCTTCGAGGAACATCTTGGCTTCCTCGAAGTCGGGCTTGAAGCCGAAGTCCTTCTGGATCTCCGCCTCGATGCCGGGGATGGTCTCGATGGTGGAGAGCTCATAGACGGACTGGGCGTTGTCGGTCACGGGACCGTAGGAGTCCACGGCGATGGTGACGGGACCCATGCCCAGGAAGCCGAACGCGACCAGGCCGAAGGAGAAGATGGCCGGGGCATCCATGAAGCCGGCCAGCCCGAAGGTGGAGACGTAGTAGGCGGCGCCCATGAGGGCGACGATGGTGAGCCCCATCCAGTAGGCGGAGAAGTAGCCCGCCACGATGCCGGAGATGATGTTCAGGGAGGCGCCGCCCTCCTTGGAGGCCGTCACGACCTCACGCACATGGCCGGAGTTGGTGGAGGTGAAGGCCTTCACCAGCTCGGGGATCAGGGCGCCGGCCAGGGTGCCGCAGGTGATGATGGTCGAGAGCTTGCACCACAGGTGGTCGGGCAGGTTCCCGATCAGCACGTAGGACAGGACGTAGGTCATCACGATGGAGACGATGGAGGTCAGCCACACCAGGGTGGTGAGGGGCACCTCGAAATCGAACTTGGCGGCGGCGCCGTACTTCGCCTTCGCCCAGAGGCCGTTGATCCAGTAGGAAGCCGCCGAGGTGACGATCATGCCCACGCGCATGACGAAGATCCAGACCAGCAGGGAGACCTGGATGGCGGGATCCTTGACGGCGAGCAGGATGAAGGTGATGAGCGCGACGCCCGTGACGCCGTAGGTCTCGAAGCCGTCCGCCGTGGGGCCGACGGAATCGCCGGCGTTGTCGCCCACGCAGTCGGCGATCACGCCGGGGTTGCGGGCGTCGTCTTCCTTGATCTTGAAGACGATCTTCATCAGGTCGGAGCCGATGTCGGCGATCTTGGTGAAGATGCCGCCCGCGATGCGCAGGGCGGCGGCGCCGAGGGACTCGCCGATGGCGAAGCCGATGAAGCAGCGGCCTGCCGCGTCACCGGGGACGAAGAGCAGGATGGCGAGCATGAGCACCAGTTCCACCGAGATGAGCAGCATGCCGATGGACATGCCGGCCTTCAGGGGGATCTCCATGGTCGGGAAGGGCTTGCCGCCCAGGCTGGCGAAGGCGGTGCGGGAGTTGGCGAAGGTGTTGATGCGGATGCCGAACCAGGCCACGGCCACGGAGCCGAGGATGCCGATGATCGAGAAGAGCAGGATCACGATCACTTCCGGCCAGCTCATCTGCGGGGTCGCCAGGTACTTGAAGTAGGCGATGATGACCAGCGCGATGAAGCTCCAGAGGAGGGCGATGAACTTGATCTGGGTCAACAGGTAGGTCTTGCAGGTCTCATAGATCAGCTCGGAGATCTCGAGCATGGACTTGTGGACCGGCAGCTTCCGGATCTGGGAGTACTGGACGAGCCCGAAGCCGATGCCCAGCAGGCAGATGAAGAGCCCGATCAGCAGCAGGTTGTGGCCCGTCATGCCCATGAAGCTGCCCTGCAGGGCGGGGATCTTCAGTTCCGCCTCGCCGCCGGCGAAGGCCGGGGTGGAGAGCAGCAGGGCGAAGAGCGCCGTCATCCCCCCCTTGAAGAGTCTGGTCGAGGCCAGAGAGTCAAGGAGACGTTTCATCGTCACCATCGTTGTTCCTCCAGTTGGGTTAAGGAGAGGGAGACTGCAAAAAGGAGCGGCTGGGAACGGGACGAGTCATGGCGGCCTGCGCTAAATCGGCACGAGCCCCCACCCGGGGGCGTTCCACCAAAGATCATGTCTAGATCGGGCTTCATTTTAGCTGATCGGGGATTGTCACCGCAAGGCTCCAGCCCCGGGAACCCGGCCGGGGCTCCATCTGCCTGGCGACCGAAGATGCACATTGTCACAGCTTGCCTTGCGCCAGCATTACCGCTTGGGAATCGAGTACCGTCCGAAGATAATCGGGTCAGATATGGCCCTGTCATTGAAAGCGGGCCCCGCCGTCTGCCGCGGGCGCTCCGATCCACCTCCCCGTTTTTCAAAGGAGTCCCCCTATGTCCGTTGCTGAACAGAGCATCGCGGGCGCGGAAGCACGCGGCCACGGTTTCCTGGCGTCCTCGGTCGGCCGCAAGGTCGTCATGGCGGCCACCGGCGTCATCCTCTTCGGATTCGTCACCGTCCACATGCTGGGGAACCTGACGTCCTACATGGGCGCCGAGGCGATGAACCACTACGCCGAGTTCCTGCACACCATGATCCACGGCATGGGCATCTGGGTGTTCCGGGCGGTGCTCCTCACCGCAGCCGGCCTCCACATCTGGGCCGCCGTGTCCCTCACCCTCGACAACCGCGCCGCCCGCCCCGTGGGCTATCGCAACCAGCACACCCAGGCTTCCACCTGGGCCTCGCGCACCATGCGCTGGAGCGGGTTCATCCTCGCCGCGTTCATCGTCTACCACCTCCTGCACCTGACCACAGGCACCGTCCACCCCGCCTTCGATCACGCGAATCCCTACGCGAACTTCGTGAACGGCTTCAAGGTCCCCGCCACTGCCGGCTTCTACATCGTGGCCCAGCTCTGCCTCGGCCTGCACATGTGGCACGGCGTGTGGAGCTGCACCCAGAGCTTCGGTCTGGCCCATCCCCGCTACGACAGCCTGCGGCGCAGCTTCGCCACCGGCCTGACCGTCCTCGTGGTGGGCGTGAACATCTCCTACCCCATCGCCGTCCTGACCGGCTTCATCCACTGATCCCAGGGAGCGCTCCATGGAACTCAATGCCCGAATCCCAGACGGCCCGATCGACAAGAAGTGGGAAAAGCACCGCTTTGATCTCAAGCTCGTGAATCCGGCCAACAAGCGCAAATACAAGGTGCTCGTGGTGGGCTCCGGCCTCGCCGGTGGCGCCGCCGCTGCCTCCCTGGCCGAACTCGGCTACGAGGTCGAGTGCTACTGCTACCAGGACAGCCCCCGCCGCGCCCACTCCATCGCGGCCCAGGGCGGCATCAATGCCGCCAAGAACTACCAGAATGACGGCGACAGCATCTATCGCCTCTTCTACGACACGGTGAAGGGTGGCGACTTCCGGGCCCGCGAAGCCAACGTGCATCGCCTGGCCGAAGTCAGCAACAACATCATCGACCAGTGCGTGGGCCAGGGCGTGCCCTTCGCCCGCGAATATGGCGGACTGCTGGACAACCGCTCCTTCGGCGGCGCCCAGGTGAGCCGCACCTTCTACGCCCGCGGGCAGACCGGCCAGCAGCTGCTCATCGGCGCCTACCAGGCCCTGGAACGCCAGATCGGCCTCGGCAAGGTGAAGATGTTCCCCCGCCACGAGATGCTGGAAGTGATCGTCGTGGACGGCGTGGCCAAGGGCATCGTCACCCGGGACATGGTGACCGGCGAGGTCGAATCCCATGTGGCCGATGCGGTCTGCCTGGCCACCGGCGGCTATGGCAACGTCTTCTACCTCTCCACCAATGCCAAGGGCTGCAACGGCACGGCCATCTGGCGCGCCTACAAGAAGGGGGCCGCCTTCGCGAACCCCTGCTTCACGCAGATCCACCCCACCTGCATCCCTGTCACCGGCGACCACCAGAGCAAGCTCACGCTCATGTCTGAATCGCTGCGCAACGATGGCCGCATCTGGGTGCCCAAGCGCAAGGAGGACTGCGGCAAGCCCGCCGCCGAGATCCCCGAGGAGGATCGCGACTACTACCTGGAGCGCAAGTACCCCTCGTACGGCAACCTCGCCCCCCGTGACGTCTCCAGCCGCGCCGCCAAGCAGGTGTGCGACGAGGGCCGCGGCGTCGGCCCCACCCGGCTCGGCGTCTACCTCGACTTCAGCGATGCCATCAAGCGCCTGGGCGCCGCCAAGATCGAGGAGAAGTACGGCAACCTCTTCGAGATGTATGAGCGCATCACGGACGAGAACCCCTACAAGACGCCCATGCGCATCTTCCCGGCCAGCCACTACACCATGGGCGGCCTGTGGGTGGACTACAACCTCATGAGCACCATCCCCGGCCTCTTCGTGCTCGGCGAGGCCAACTTCTCCGACCACGGCGCCAACCGCCTGGGTGCCTCGGCGCTCATGCAGGGCCTGGCCGACGGCTACTTCGTGATCCCCTACACCATCGGCGGCTACCTGGCCGGCATCAAGCCCGGCACTCGCATCAAGGCCGACGATCCGGCCGTGAAGGCCGCGGAACAAGCCGTTTCGGACCGCATGAGCCAGCTCATGTCCATCGGCGGGAAGGAAACTCCAGACCACTTCCATCGCGAACTGGGCAAGGTCATGTGGGAAATGTGCGGCATGGGCCGCAACGAGGCCGGGCTCAAGAAGGCCCTGGAACTGATCCCGAAGATCCGCGAGGAGTTCTGGACGAACCTCCGCATCCCCGGTAGCGGCAACGACCTGAACCAGTCCCTCGAGACGGCCGGCCGCGTGGCCGACTTCCTGGAGATCGGAGAGCTGATGTGCCTGGACGCCCTCGAGCGCCGCGAATCCTGCGGCGGCCACTTCCGCGAGGAATGGCAGACGGCGGAGGGAGAAGCCCTGCGTGACGATGAGAACTTCGCCCACGTGGCCGCCTGGGAATACAAGGGTGAAGGCCAGGCGCCGGTGCGCCACGTCGAGCAGCTCACCTTCGATAACGTCCACCTCGCGACCCGCAGCTACAAGTGAGGATCTGAGCCATGTCCAAGCACCTCAATCTCACCCTTCACGTGTGGCGGCAGAAGAACGCCAAGTGCGACGGCAAGTTCGTCGAGTACCCCGCCGAGAACATCAGCCCCGACATGTCCTTCCTGGAGATGCTCGACATCGTGAACGAGGGCCTCATCCGCAAGGGTGAGGAACCCATCACCTTCGACCACGACTGCCGCGAGGGCATCTGCGGCACCTGCAGCATGGTGATCAACGGGCGCCCCCACGGCCCCCGCGAGCGCACCACCACCTGCCAGCTGCACATGCGCAGCTTCAAGGACGGCGACAGCGTCACCATCGAGCCCTGGCGCGCCGAGGCCTTCCCGGTCATCAAGGACCTGATGGTGGACCGCGGCGCGTTCGATCGCATCATCGCCGCCGGCGGCTTCATCAGTGTGCCCACCGGCTCACCGCAGGACGCCAACGCCCTGCCCATCCCCAAGGAAAAGGCCGAGCTCTCCATGGACGCCGCCGCCTGCATCGGGTGCGGCGCCTGCGTGGCCGCCTGCCCCAATGCCAGCGCCATGCTGTTCCTGTCAGCCAAGGTCACCCACCTGGGCCTGCTGCCCCAGGGCCAGCCCGAGCGCTACCTCCGCGTCCGCGACATGGTCGCCCAGATGGATGCCGAGCAGTTCGGCACCTGCACCAACCACGGCGAGTGCGAGGCCGCCTGCCCCAAGGGCATCAAGATGGAGAACATCGCCCGCATGAACCGCGACTTCATCAAGGCCAGCCTCACCTATCGTCCCGCGAGCACCAGCGGCGGCGGCGCGGGCTGAACCCGGTCCGCATCCATGCAAAACGCCCGGCTGCTGCCGGGCGTTTTGTTGCCGTCGGCTCTACTCAACCAGCGGTTCCACGTGATAGGGAATCGAGATCACGATGATCTTGGGCATGAGGAGCAGCGTGCCCTTGATCCTCATGGCCGTCTGGTTGTGGAGCAGGTTTGCCCACCAGTGCCCAGTGACGAACTCGGGAAGGATGACCGTGATGGTGTATTCCGGCTCCGCCTGCCGCATGCGTTCCAGCTCGTTCACGATGGGCTCGACCACCTTCCGGTAGGGGCTCCGGATGGCCCGGAGGGGGATCCCCTCGCTGTACCTTGGCCAGTCCGATCGCAGTTTGTCGAGCATCGCGCTGTCCCGGCCGTGCTCATCCGTGAAGTCGACGGTCAGCGCCTCGACCTCGCCATGCTCCGCGATGACCTTCGCGTAGTTCAAGGACTGCACCACGCCGGCATGGATGCCGGACACCAGCACGACCACCCGGTTCCGGCGGGGCCCGATGAAGTCCACCCGGCTCGCGGCAAGGATCGACTTGATGCGGATGTAGTGCCGGTGGATGTTGAAGAAGGTCATGACCATCGTGGGCACGAGCACGATCACGATCCAGGCCCCGTGGGCAAACCGCGTCACGGCGATCACCAACATGACGACAAGCGTCGTCACGGCGCCCAGGCCGTTGATCAGCGCCTTCAGCTGCCAGCCCCTGCCCTTCAGGCGGAACCAGCGGCGGACCATGCCCGTCTGGCTGATGGTGAATCCGAGGAAGACGCCCACGGCATAGAGTGGCAACAGGTGATCTTCCTTAGCGCCGAAGAGCAGGACCAGGAACCCTGCCGCCAGGGAGAGGATGAAGATCCCATTGGAGAAGACCAGGCGATCCCCCTGGCTGGTGAACTGGCGGGGCAGGAACCCGTCCCGGGCATGGAGCGCTGCCAGGCGGGGGAAGTCCGCATAGGCCGTGTTCGCCGCCAGGACCAGGATGGCCATGGTGAAGCCGGTGGTGGTGAAGTAGACCAGCTTCGCAAAGCCGTGTTCGGCGCCGCCCAGAACGGCCCGGGTGAGCTGGGAAAGCAGGGTTTCCGAGGCATCCGGGTGATAGGTGAGGCCGTAGTGATTGGCCAGGTACGTGATGCCGAGGAACATCAGCCCCAGGATGATCACCATCGAAGTCATGGTCTTGGACGCATTCTTTGACACGGGCTCCTTGAAGGCCGTCACGCCGTTGCTGATGGCTTCCACGCCCGTGAGGGCCGTGCAGCCCGCGCTGTAGGCCCGCGCCAGCAGCCAGAGGGCGGCCAGCTTGGTGGTGCCTTCCATGTGGACCGCAGCGGTGTGCACGACCACGGCCTGGCCCGTGGCCACATTCCAGAAACCCTTGAGCAGGAGGCCCATGATGCAGATCACGAAGCCGTAGGTGGGCACGGAAAAGACCGTCCCGCTTTCCTTCACTCCCCGCAGGTTCATCAGGGCGATGAAGGCGATGAGGCCCTCGGCCAGGAAGATGCGATGGGCCTCAAACCCCGGGAAGGCCGAAACGATGGCCGACACGCCCGCCGACACGGACACGGCCACGGTGAGGATGTAGTCAATGAGGAGGGAAGCGCCCGCCGTCTGCGCGGCCACCTCTCCCAGGTTGTCCTTGGCCACCAGGTAGGCGCCGCCGCCACTGGGGTAGGCGTGGATGGTCTGGCGGTAGCTCACGTTGAGGACCAGCAACAGGCCCACGATGCCCAGAGCCACCCACCACGACCAGCCAAGCACGCCCGCGCCGTAGATGGCCACGGCCGCCGTGAGGGGCGCCATGATCTCCTGGGTGGCGTAGGCCACGGACGACAGCGCATCCGAACTGAACACCGCCAGCGCGATGGGATTGCTGATCTTAGTCTCGTGGCTCTCTTCGCTGGCGAGGCGGCGGCCCAGGAGAAGGGTTCTGAAGGTGGACATGGAGGGGTTCCGGGTCATGGGGTCCGCTGGGAACGGCGAACCAGCCCGACAGCATGGCCAGATAGCCCGTTAAGAAGGCGTTAGGAATTCAGAAGGGCCCCTGAAGCCCCCCCAAGCCGGGGTCGGCTGCGCTAGGCTGGGCCCGTGTCGCAACCACGACGGCCCGGAGCCGATCTGCCGGCAGCAGGGGCCCAGGCACGCCGGGGCAGGCTGAAGGTCTTCTTCGGCGCCGCCCCGGGCGTCGGCAAGACCTACACCATGCTCTCGGAGGCCCGGGAACGCAGGGCGGAAGGGGTGGACCTGGTGGTGGGCCTGGTGGAAACCCATGGCCGGAACGAAACCAGCGACCTGATCGAAGGCCTGGAGGTCCTGCCGCCGAAGGCATTGACCTCTGCCGGCCAGTTCCTTCCCGAGTTCGATCTGGACGGGGCCCTGGCGCGCCGACCGGACCTGATCCTTGTGGACGACCTGGCCCACACCAATGTCAAGGGAGCGCGTCACGCCAGGCGGTGGCAGGATGTCCTGGAACTGCTGGATGCGGGCATCGATGTCTTCACCACCCTGAACGTCCAGCACCTGGAGAGCCTCAAAGACGTCGTGGCCCAGATCACCGGAGTCACCGTCCTTGAAACGGTTCCGGACACCCTCATGGAGCGAGCGGACGAGGTCGAACTGGTGGATCTGCCTCCGGATGACCTGCTCGCAAGGCTCCAGGAGGGGAAGGTCCATCTCCCCGAGCCGATCCGCCACACCGGCGGCCGTTTCTTCCGCAAAGGAAACCTGCTCGCCTTGCGGGAATTGGCGCTCCGGCACACCGCCGGGAGCGTGGATGCCCAGATGCGCCGGTACATGGCATCCGAAGGCATTCATGGCACCTGGTCCACCGGCGACCGGCTCCTGGTTTGCGTGGGGCCGGACGGGCTGTCTCAGCGGCTCATCCGATCCACCCGGCGCATGGCGGGGCCACTGGGATCTCCCTGGCTGGCCCTCTTCGTGGAATCACCCCGCCGGTTCTCGTCCAACCCCGAGACGCGAGCTCGAGTGGAGGAGAACCTCCGCCTGGCCGAGACGCTGGGTGGGCAAACCGCCGTCATCGAAGGCTCCGGGCGTGTACATGAAGACATCCTGGCCTTCGCCAGGAGCCACAACATCACCCGGATCGTGATGGGCAAACCCTCGCGCCCGAAGTGGATCGACCTCTTCACTGGATCTCCCGTGGATGACCTCATCCGCCAGAGTGGCGACATCGACGTCTACGTCATCACGGGAGGGAAAGAGGAGCCGGTCCGCTCGGCGGGGCTCGGACTCCGCATCACCAGCTCGCCGCGAACCTACCTTCTCAGCGCTCTGGTGGTGGGGCTCTCGACGGTGTTCGCAGGTCTGGTGTTCCGTCGGACCGAGCTGGCTGACATCGTGATGATCTACCTGCTGGGGATCCTCGTGGTCGCCACCCGGTTCGGCCGTGGCCCCTCTCTTCTGGCCTCGATCCTGAGCGTGGCCGCATTCGACTTCATCTTCGTGCCACCCTATTTCACGTTCGTGGTGTCCGACTTCCGCCATGTCGGAACCTTCTCCGTCCTGCTGCTCGTGGGGCTGGTCATCGGGAACCTCACTGAGCGCATCCGGGCCCAGGCCCGCCAGGCCAGGGCCCGGGAGCAGCGGACCCAGGCCCTCTTCCACATGGGTCAGGAGCTGGCCAGCAGCACGGGATCCACAGCCCTGGCGGCCACTGCCGCGCAAGAGGTGTCCCTGCACTTCCAGAGCCCTTCGGTGGTGCTACTCCCCGATGCCTCGGGTCGACTGGAGCCACCGACCCATCCCCCGGCCTTTCCCCTGGGAGAGCAGGAACGCGAGGTGGCCCAGTGGGTGTTCAACCACGGCGAAGCCGCCGGCCTGGGCATGGCCACCCTTCCCGACGCCCGCGCCACCTATCTCCCGCTCAAAGGCGCCCGGGGTTCCCTGGGCGTCCTCGGCGTCCGGCCCCATAGCCCCACCCAGTGGCTGGAGGCGGATCAGCGCCAGCTCCTGGAAGCCTTTGCGACCCAGACCGCCTTGGCCCTGGAGCGCTCGCTGCTGGCCGAGCAAAGCACCGCCGAACGCCAACGAACCGACCAGGAACGCCTACGAAACGCGCTGCTCAGCTCCATCTCCCATGATCTGCGCACGCCCCTTGGCGTCATCACGGGAGCCGTGAGCACGGCCCTGGAAACGCCTGACATCTCCGATGCCACCCGGCGCGACCTCCTCGCTTCGGCCCAGGAGGAAGCCCAGCGCCTGCATCGCCTGGTGAGCAACCTGCTGGACATCACGCGGCTCGAGGCGGGGGCTTTGGACCTGCGAACGGAATGGATCCCCATGGAAGAAGTGGTGGGGGCGGCCCTGAATCGGCGCGAACTGGGCCTGGAGGCCGCACGCATCAGGACCCACCTTCCTGAGGACCTGCCGATGATCGCCATGGACCCCGTCCTCATGGAGCAGGTGCTGGTGAACCTCATCGACAATGCGTTGAAATATTCGCCGCCCGCTTCCCCGGTGGTCATCAAAGCCTGGGCCGCGGGGAAGTCCCTCACGCTCTCGGTCGCCGACCAGGGACCGGGCCTGGCCCCCGGAGAGGAAGCGCGCATCTTCGAGAAGCTGGTCCGTGGGGAAGCCGGAGGCAACCGACCCGGAGCCGGACTGGGACTGGCCATCTGCAAGGGCATCGTGGCCGCTCATGGCGGCCAGATCCAGGCCGTCAACCACCCTCAGGGCGGGGCGCAATTCCTCATCAGCCTTCCCCTGGGCACCCCTCCCCCAGTCCCGGCGGAGAGACCATGACTGATGCCAGGCCCCAGGTACTGCTGGTCGAGGATGAGCCGCAGATGCGCCGATTCCTCCGAGTGGCTCTGGAGGGCAGTGGCTACCGCTACCTGGAAGCCGCCACGGGAGGGGAAGGCCTGGCCCTGGCCATCCAGCATCGGCCCGATGCCATCCTGCTCGATCTGGGCCTGCCCGACATGGATGGCCTCGACCTCATGACCCGGCTCCGGGAATGGAGCCGTATCCCGGTCATCGTCATCTCCGCCCGGGGGCAGGAGGCCGACAAGGTCGGGGCCCTCGACGTGGGCGCGGATGACTACCTCACCAAGCCCTTCGGCACAGGGGAGTTGATGGCGCGCATCCGGGCGGCCCTCCGCCATGCGGACCCGGGAGCCGCCGAGGATCCCCTGTTCACCCTCGGGCGGTGGCGAGTGGATCTGGCCAGGCGCCAGGTGCTCGTCGCGGGCCAGGAGATCCACCTCACACCCCTCGAGTACCGCCTCTTCACGACCCTGATCCGGCATGCGGGGCAGGTGGTCACCCACCGGCAACTCCTGAAGGAGGTCTGGGGTGGCGTGGCCGGCGCCCAGCCTCTCTACCTCCGCGTCTACATGGCCCAACTCCGGCACAAGCTGGAGGAGGATCCCTCCCGGCCGCGGTACCTGCGGACGGAGCCGGGCGTGGGCTACCGGCTGAGAACGGAGGACTAGGATCTGGCTGGGCGGCCAACCATCTACGGACCGCCCCTTCCGAACCCGACCCGAGACATCGATCCGGATTCGCTGGATCATGGTTCCAATGGACAGCCTGATGCCCCCCTCCGACCCGACCCCAGAGCCCCCCAAGGCGGAACCAGGCCTCCCGAACGGGAAAGCCGAAGGTTCGACCGGAGCTCCAGAGGTGGGACAAGCGCCCGTTCCGATGGCCACGAACCGGGCTTCCTTCAACCACTTGAGAGAACTGCTCGACATGATCAAGTTCGAGCACACGGTCTTCGCCCTGCCCTTCGCGTTCCTCGGGGCGCTGGGTGCCGCGCAGGGGATCCCGCCCCTGCGGACCATCCTCTGGATCCTGGCGGCCATGGTGGGCGCACGCACCGCGGCCATGACCTTCAACCGCCTGGTGGACACGGACATCGACGCCGAGAACCCCCGCACGGCGGACCGGGCCCTGCCTGCGGGCCGGGTCTCCCGGCTCGGCGCCATGGCCCTGATGGGAGCCGGCATCGTGCTCTTCGGGGTGGCCGCGGGCGCGCTGGGGCCGCTGACCTGGGCCCTGTCCCCGCTGGCCCTCGTCATCATCCTGGGCTATTCGCTCTGCAAGCGCTTCACCTCCTGGGCCCACCTCGCGCTGGGTCTGGCTCTCTCAGGCGCCCCCCTGGGCGCCTGGATCGCCGTGGCGGGACGCATCGAACCCCCTGCCCTCTGGCTTTCCGGCGGGGTGCTGGCCTGGACCGCAGGGTTCGACATCCTGTACGCCCTCCAGGATCAGGACTACGACCGCAGCAAGGGGCTGCATTCCGTGCCGGCCAGGCTCGGCACCAGTGGAGCCCTCACACTCTCCCGCACCTTCCACCTCCTGGCCTTGGCGGCCTGGGCCATGTTCAACCTCCTCATGGGCAGCCACCTCGTGTCCTGGGCCGGATGGGCGACGGTGGCGACCATGCTCGCGCGGGAGCAGTGGCTCGTGCGGGGGGGGGACCTCTCCCGGATCGACCAGGCTTTCTTCACTTTGAACAGCCTGGTCGGGCTCGTGTTTTTCCTGGGGCACGCTTTGGAATGGTGGCTCTCGCGTTCGCTCCTGATGCCCATCTAGATCGTTCGTTGTAAGAAGACGAGTCGAACCTTCGGGGATTCCCAGGTATGCTGAGGAATCATGTCCACTCACCACCCCGAACGCCGACTCGCTGTGAGGTCCAGCCGTCCCGATCCCGTGCGGTGGCTCACCGTGATGGTCGTCTTCAGCCACCGGACCATCCGCTGGTCCCTGACCCGCCGGACGATGCTCTGGATGATCGGTCTCGTGGCCGGCTTCTCGGCCCTGGCCATGATCGGGTCGGGCTACGGGTTCTGGGCCACCAAGAAGATCATGAGCTTCGGCCGGCTCCAGAAGGAGACCCAGGAGCAGCAGGAGCAGCTCCGCTCCTCCCTGGACCAGGCCCAGGCCCTGGAGGCCGAAGTCGCCACCCTCCGCCAGCAGCACACGGAACTGCTGAAACTGCTGGACCCCAAGGCCCCTGCCGTGGCACCTCTCCCCGCGCCCTCTGGCCAGCCAGCCCCCGCTCCCACTCCCACCCCGGCGCCCCCCGGTGTCCAGGAGCGCCTGTCCCGCCTCAGGCAGGATCTGGACTATACGGCCAAGCAGGCGGCCGTGGTCCGGGCCCGCATGGAACCCGTGCTCCGGGCCTGGGCCCACACCCCCTCCATTCCGCCCACGGCCGGCTACCTCAGCTCGGGGTTCGGCGTGCGGGTCAACCCCTTCTCCCGCTCCAACGAGGCCGGGGACGGGCTGCTGGGCTATCACACCGGCATCGACATCAGCAATGCCATCGATACGCCGATCCAGGCCACGGCCGATGGAGACGTGGAAGAGGCCGGCTGGATGGACCGCTACGGCTGGGGCGTCCGGATCCGCCACAACGGTGAGCAGGAGACCCTGTACGCCCACATGAACCATGTGAACGTCAAGACCGGGCAGAAGGTGTCCAGGGGGGATATCCTGGGGACCATGGGGCGCTCGGGGAACGCCACCGGCGTCCATCTCCATTACGAAGTGCGGCTGAACGGAAAACCCACGAACCCCCAGCCCTACCTCCGTCTCCAGCGCCAGTGGGTCCGCGCGCTGGGCAAGAAGTCCTGACACGTGAAGGAGTGATCCATGGCTGTCTTCCGCAACAGCAAGTCCAAGCCCGAATCCGCGCCCGCCATCCACTCCCTGCTGGGCAAGGATGTGATGCTCACCGGCGAGATCCACACCGGCTCCCAGAGCCTCCGCATCGAAGGTACCATCGAGGGCACCATCCACTCCACGGGGGAGATCTCCATCGCCCCTGGAGGCCAGGTGAAGGGCACCATCTTCGCCAAGCACCTCGTGGTGACCGGCCGGGCCGAGGGGACCATGAAGATCACCGAGTGCCTCGAGATCCATGGCACCGGCTATGTGGAAGGGGATGTGGAGGTCGGCTCCCTGGTCGTGGATGAAGGCGGCACCCTGCAGGGTGTCTGCGTCCGCCGGGACCAGACCCGCAACCTGGACGCCAGCGGCACCGCCAAGGGTGGCACCCTCGCCTTCTCCCCCGCCGGGCCGAAGACCCTGGATACGCTCGACTCCAAGCTCTGATCAGCGGCCCGCCGTCAGCGGAAGAGGGGGCCCGGGTCCGATTTCACCCCCAGATAGGCATAGGCCGCGTCGGTGGCCTTCCGCCCCTGGTGGAGGGACCCGTGTCCGCAAGCGCAGGCCCACCGGGCCTCGCGCGCGGGAGGACAGCGCGGGGCGCTGTCCGATACACGGGAGCGGAGCACGCCCCTACCGGAACAGCGGCCCAGGGTCTGACTTCACCCCCAGGTAGGCATAGGCCGCGTCCGTGGCCTTCCGGCCCTGGGGCGTGCGGTCCAGGAAGCCCACCTGCATGAGGTAGGGCTCCACCAGGTCCTCGAGCGCGCCTTCGTCCTCGCCCAGGGCCGCGGCCAGGGTCCGCAGTCCCACGGGCCCGCCCCGGTGTTTGTGGCAGAGGGCCTGGAGGTAGTCCCGGTCCAGGCCATCCAGGCCCAGGTCGTCCACTTCGTGGAGGCGCAGGCAGGCCTCGGCGGATTCCATGGTGATGGTGCCGTCCCCCTTCACTTCCGCGTAGTCCCGGCAGCGCCGCAGCAGGCGGTTGCAGATGCGCGGCGTCCCCCGGCTGCGGCGGGCGATGGCCTCGGCCCCCTCCGGCGCCAGGTGGATGCCCAGCAGGTCCGCCGAGCGCCGGGCGATGATGGCCAGGTCGGCCCGGGTGTAGAACTCCAGGCGGTGGACGAGGCCGAAGCGGTCGTGCAGGGGCTTCGAGATCAGCCCGGCCCGGGTGGTGGCCCCCACCAGGGTGAAAGGGCGGAGGTCCACCTTCAGGGTCTGGGCGCTGGGTCCCTGGCCGATGAGGATGTCCAGCTTGCGATCCTCCATGGCCGAATAGAGCATCTCCTCGATGGGCGCGGACAGGCGGTGGATCTCGTCGATGAAGAGGAACTCGCCGGCCTCCAGGTTGGTGAGGATGGCCGCCAGGTCCCCCTTCTTTTCCAGGGCCGGGGCCTGGATCACCTTGCAGGGGGCGCCCATCTCGTTGGCCAGCACATGGGCCAGGGTGGTCTTGCCCAGGCCCGGAGGCCCGAACAGCAGGACGTGGTCCAGCACGTCGCCCCGCTTCGTGGCGGCCTTCAGCGCGATCTCGATCCGGGCCTTCACCTTGGCCTGGCCGATATATTCCTGGAGTCGCTGCGGCCTCAGGGAATATTCAACAGGATCCTCCAGGTTCGCGGAGGGGTCGAGGTCGGGGTGCCGGTGCATGACCCCTATTCCCTCACGGGACTTCCACTTGTGTCCAGCCGGTGGCCGGATAATCTTGGGATCGCAGACCAGAGCCAGTTTTCCCCCTTCCCCTGACGACCGCCCGGGAGATGCCGTGGCCCAGCGCTACCAACTCCTGATCCGAGACCGCCACGGCTTCGAGCGGACCATCCCGCTCGCCCGCTCGGTCACCGTGGGCCGGCAGAGCCTCTGCGATGTGGTGCTGTCGGACAACATGATCAGCCGCAACCACCTGCGGCTGGAGCTGCAGGACGACACCTGGTGGGCCGAGGACCTCCAGACCACGCACGGCAGCTTCTGCAACGACAAGCCGCTGGGGCGCATGGCCTGGGAACCCGGGACCCCCCTGCTCCTGGCCGACGGCGCCTACACCCTGACCCTGGTTCGCACGGACCACAGCAGCTCCGAGATCCACCTCCAGGCCATTCTGGACGCCGCCCAGCTCCTGGCCCAGGAAGTGGACCTGGAGGACATGCTCGAACAGTCCCTGGACCGCCTGCTGAGCATCTCGGGAACGGACCGGGGCTTCCTCATGCTCCTGGAGGATGGCGAGCTGGCCAGCCGCGTCCAGCGCAACCTGGGGCAGGAGCTGGAGGGCGCGATCCAGCTGTCCATGTCCAGCGTCCACAAGGTTTTCGAGACAGGCACCCCGATCTGGATCCTCAATGTCGCCGAAGATGGCCAGCTGCTCAGCCAGCATTCGATCCAGCGCCTCGAGCTGAAGACCATCCTCTGCCTGCCGCTCCTGCTGCAGGGACGGCGCATCGGCGTGGTCTACCTGGACAGCCGCCGCCCCATCATCGAGCCACCGGACCGGCAGACCTTCGAGGCCATCGTCTCGCTCTGCGCCATCGCCATCGAGCGGACCCGCCTGTCCGAGGAGAACCTGCGCAGCCACGTGCTGGCCACCGTGGGCCAGGTGGCCAGCTCCATCGTCCATGACTTCAAGAACGGCCTCTTCGTGCTGCGCGGCCACGCGGACCTGCTCGAGCTGTCCACCGAAGACAGCAAGGTGCGGCACCACTGCCGCAAGATCCTGGAGTGCGTGGACCGCCTCACGCACCTCAGCCAGGACGTGCTGGACTTCGCCAAGGTGCGCGAGCCCCGGCGGGAGACGGTGGACCTGCGCCCCTTCTTCGACGCCATCATCGAGCCGCTGGTGCCCCGGGCCGCCGAAATGGGCGTGCTCCTCCGGGCGGAGGGGCCGGCCTGCCTGATCAAGCTGGATCCCGGCCGCTTCACCCGGGTGATGGAGAATCTCCTGGCCAATGCCCTGGATGCCACCGTCGGCATCAGCGGCGAGGTGCTGGTGAGCTGGATCCAGGTCACCGGGGGCGTGCAGATCCGCGTGAAGGACCAGGGCCGCGGGATCCCCAAGCGCGTCATCAAGCGGATCTTCGAGCCCTTCTTCAGCTATGGGAAGAAGAAGGGGACCGGGCTCGGCATGGCCACCGTGAAGAAGATCGTCGAGGAGCACAGCGGCACGCTGGAGTTCATCAGCGAGGAGGGCGAGGGGACCGAGGTCGTCATCCTCCTGCCCGACCACCCCATCACCGGGACGATCAAGCTCTCGGATGAATCCACGGGGGAGCACCGCAACCTGGGAGCTGAGCGGGTATGACCTCCATCCGCACCGGCCTGGGATTCGATGTCCACCGCTTCGCGGCTCCCGAGGAAGGCCGCCCGCTGATGCTCATGGGCTGCGCCATCCCCCACGACCGGGGCCTGGCCGGCCACAGCGACGCGGATGTGATGCTGCACGCCCTCATGGACGCCCTCCTCGGCGCGGCGGGCCTGGGCGATATCGGCCTCCACTTCCCGGACACGGACCCCACGTACCGGGGCGCCGATTCCGCCGTCCTGCTCGAGCGGGTGATGGGTGACCTCGCGGAACGCGGCTGGCGCGTGGCGAACGCGGACGTGTGCCTCATCGGCGAGCGGCCGAAGATCGGCCCCCACCGCCAGCGCATGCGGGACCGCATCGCGCCGCTGCTGGGCATCCATGCCGAGGCCCTGAACGTGAAGGCCACCACCACCGAGAAGCTGGGCTTCACCGGTCGCGGCGAGGGCCTGGCGGCCCAGGCCGTGGTGCTGATCGAGCGGATCTAGCGCCTCCCCTTCACCAGTTCCGCCAGCGCCTCGGGCGTATTGAGATCGGGGCGCTCGATCACCGCCTCCAGCAGATCGCGCTGCAGGGCCCCCAGCCAGGGGCCGCCTCCCCGCCCCGCCAGGGCCATGAGAGCCGCCCCATCCAGGGCCAGGGCCTTCACCGTCAGGGGCGGAGCCGCGGCCGCCAGGGCTTCGAGGCGGGCCAGGATGGCGGCGTGCTCGCGCTCCCTGGTCTCCACATCCAGCCCCTTGGCACGCTGATCCGCCAGGCGGAAGGCCCCCCAGCGCGCCAGGTCCAGCCCATCCTCCCCCAGGCGCCGCAGGAAGCGCCGGCAGGCCGCATCGCTCCAGTCGGTCGCGGGGTGCGTGCCGTGGTGGCGCACCAGTGCCAGGATCTCGCGCCGGAGGGCCTGGGCGGCCTTCAGCCGGTCCAGGATGGTCGCCGCCAGCTCCAGCGAACCAGCCTCGTGGCCGTGGAAGCGCGCCTCCCCGTCCGGCCCCTGGGTCCGGGCGGCGGGCTTGCCGGCATCATGCAGCAGGGCCGCCCAGCGGAGGCCCGGATCCACCGGGACCAGGCGCACGGCCTCCAGCGTGTGGCGCCACACCTCCCAGCGGTGGTGGCGGTTCTGCCCGCAGCCGATCATGGGGCGCAGCTCCGGCAGCCAGAGGTCCAGCAGCCCGGTCTCCGCCAGGAGCTCCAGGCCCCGGTCGGGCTCAGGGCCACAGAGCAGCTTCGTGAGCTCCGCGAGGGCCCGCTCCACCGCCACCTTCCGGGCCACCTCGAGCCGTTCGGGGATGGCGGCCAGGGTCCCGGCCTCCACCTCGAAGCCCAGCTGCGCCGCGAAGCGGCAGGCCCGCAAGGTGCGGAGGCCATCCTCCGCGAACCGGCGCAGAGGATCGCCCACGGCCCGGAGGGTCCGCGCCACCAGATCTGCCCGGCCGCCGAAGGGATCCACCAGGTCGCCACCCCCCACCGGCAGGGCCATGGCATTGATGGTGAAGTCCCGGCGGGAGAGGTCCTCCTCCAGGGACACCCCCAGTTGCACGGACTCGGGCCGGCGGCCATCCAGGTAGTCGCCATCGCTGCGGAAGGTGGTGATCTCGACGGGCCGGTCCTCCAGCATCACCGTCACCGTGCCGTGCTGGAGGCCCGTGGGGATGACCTTCAGCCCGGCGGCCCGCGCCCGGTCCATCACGGTCCGGGGCAGCAGCTTCGTGGCCAGATCCCAGTCCGCATGAGGGCGCCCCAGCAGCTCATCGCGGACGGCGCCCCCGACCACCACCAGCTCCGCCCCGGACCCGAGGGCCCCCTGGAGGCGGAGCAGCGGAGGCCACATCAGCCGGCGTCCCCGGCGAGCTTCGCCAGCGCCTCGCCCTCCACGCGGCAGGTGAGCCAGGGCCGCATCACCTTGGCGCCGTGGGCCTCGTAGAACTCGATGGCCGGAGTGTTCCAGTCCAGCACCTGCCACACGAAGCGGGTCCAGCCCTCCTTCACCGCCAGGGCGGCCAGGTGCCGGAGCAGGGCCTGGCCAATGCCCTTGCCCCGGAAGGCGGGGCGCACGAACAGGTCCTCGAGGTAGATGCCGGGCTTGCCTTCCCAGGTGCTGAAGTTGAGGAACCAGAGGGCGAAGCCCGCAGGCTGGCCATCCCATTCCGCCATGGTCACCTTCACCAGGGGGTGCTCCGAGAAGGCATGGCGCTGGAGGTCCGCCTCGGTGGCGACGGCCGCCTCCGGCTCGCGCTCATAGTCTGCCAGCTCCCGGATGTACTGCAGGATCAGCGGGGCATCGGCGGGGACGGCGGGACGGAGGCTCAGCATGCGTCTATGCTAACCGGATGGACCGCGACACCGCCCTGCGCCTTCATGAGGCCATGCTGCTCACCCGGCTCGCGGAGGAGCGGCTGGTGAAGCTCTTCCGCCAGGGCAAGACCCTCGGCAGCGTCTACCGGAGCCTGGGCCAGGAGGCGACCGCCTGCGCCACCGCCATGGCCTTGGGGCCCGACGATGTGATCGCCCCCATGATCCGCAACCTGGGGTCCATGTTCGTCCGGGGCGCCACGCCGCTGGAGATCTTCCTCCAGTACCTGGGCCGCGCCACCGGCCCCACCGGGGGCCGCGAACACAACAACCACTTCGGCTCGGTGGTCCGGGGCATCCTCGCCCCGACCTCCATGCTCGGCGCCCTGATTCCCGTGATGGCGGGCGTGGCCCTCAGCTTCCGGCAGAAGGGCGAGCCTCGCGTCGCCATGACCTGGATCGGGGATGGCGGCAGCTCCACGGGCGCCTTCTACGAAGGGCTCAATTTCGCCGTGGTGCAGAAGCTCCCCCTCATCGTCGTCGGCGAATCCAACGGGTACGCCTTCTCCACGCCTCCGGACCGCCAGATGGCCGGCCGCATGGCGGAACGCTCCCAGGGCGCGTTCACCCTCACGGTGGACGGCAATGACGCTGCCGCCGTGCATGCCGCCGCCGCCCAGGCCCGGCAGCACTGCCTGGATGGCAAGGGGCCCGCCTTCCTCGTCTGCGAGACCTTCCGCATGAAGGGCCACGCCGAGCATGACGATCAGCGCTATGTGGACGCCGCTCTGCTCGCCCAGTGGGCCGCCAGGGATCCCCTGCCCCGCTTCGAGGCCTGGCTGGCCCTCCGGGGGTGGACACCGGCCCCGGACCTCCGCGCCCGCCTCGAGGCTGAGCTCCTCGCAGCGGCCGAGGCGGCGGAGGCCGCTCCCTGGCCCGATCCGGCCACGCTGGAAGCGGGGATCTTCTCGACCTAGATCCGGCGCCGGCCCATGGGGACCGATTCATCCACAATGAGGCACCCGTCACGACCCTTGGGGGTTAGACTTTCCCTGTCATGGGGGATTCTGTGTTTGTTCTCGTTCTGAATGCTGGCTCTTCGAGCCTGAAGTTCAACCTCTTCGACATGGTGAAAGAGGTGTCCATCGCCGAGGGCATGGCGGAGCGCATCGGCCTGGCCGAAGCCAACCTCGCGTGCGTCATCGGCGGGGAGAAGCGCAAGGAATCCCTCGCCCTCCCCACCCACCGGGAGGCCCTGGAGGCCATCCTGGACCGCCTCCATACCAATGTGCTGCACGACACGCCCGTCCACGCCGTGGGCCACCGGGTGGTCCACGGGGGCCCCAAGTACGGCGACTCCGTACTGGTGACGGACGAAGTGCTCCACGACATCGAGGCCTTCGCCATCTATGCGCCGCTCCACAATCCGGCCAATGCCCTTGGCATCCGCGTCGCCCGGGAGACCTTCCCGGACGTGCCCCACGTGGCGGTCTTCGACACGGCCTTCCACCACAACATCCCCGACCACGCCCGCACCTACGGCATCCCCTACGAGCTGAGCCAGAAGTACGGCATCCGTCGCTATGGCTTCCACGGCACCAGCCACGCCTTCGTGGCCGCCCGCACGGCGATCCTGCTCTGCCGCCCCCTCCGGTCCCTGAAGGTCATCACCTGCCACATCGGCAACGGCACCAGCATCTGCGCCGTGGGCCAGGGCAAGAGCATGGACACCAGCATGGGCATGACCCCGCTCCAGGGCGTCATCATGGGCACCCGCTGCGGCACCATCGATCCCAGCGTGGTGGAGATGCTCATGGAGCACGAGCACCTGGACTACGCGGCCATCACGGACCTGCTCAACAAGAAATCAGGCCTGCTGGGCATTTCCGGCGTGTCCTCGGACTTCCGCGAGATCGAGTTGGCCGCCGACGGCGGCAACGACCGGGCCCGGCTGGCCCGCGACCTCCTGACCTACAACGTGCGCCAGTTCATCGGCTCCTACGCCACCGTCCTGGATGGGGTGGACGCCATCACCTTCACGGCCGGCATCGGCACGCACAGCACCTATGTCCGCGCCAAGGTGTGCAGCAAGCTGGGCTTCCTGGGCGTGAAGCTGGATCCCGAGGCCAATGAGCACGGCACGGGGGAGCGCATCATCAGCACGCCGGATTCCCGCGTGGTGGTCACGGTGGTGCCCACCAACGAAGAACTGATGATCGCCAGGGAGACCGTGCGGTAGATCGTTCCCTGCTCATGAAAGCGGCCCCCGGACGGGGGCCGCTTTCATGAGGGTGGAAGGGCTACTTGCCCTGGGCTTGCATGCGCTCGCCCTTGCGTTCAATGCGTGTGCCGCGGCGCTCTTTGCGCTCGCCCCGGCGTTCCTGCCGCTCGCCTTTGCGCTCCTGGGCCTCGCCCACCTTCTCGCGGCGCTCGCCGGCCCGCTCGAGAGCCTTCCCCTCGGCCACCTTGCCCTGGGCCTGGAGGGCCTCGCCGCGCTTCTCCATGCGGGCGCCCTGGCGCTGCTTGCGCTCGCCCTGGCGGTCGTTCCGCTCCCCGCGGCGCTCCTGGCGCTCGCCCCGGCGCTCGATCCGTTCGCCCTTCTTCTCCACCTGCTGGCCCGTCGGCGGGGGCACCGGAGCCTGCGCCATGAGCGAGGCGCCGATGAGACCCGCCGCCACGATGAGGGCCACGCGCTTCTGAGTGTTCAACATGCTGTGCTCCTGAGGCGGCCGCGCCGCGAAGGGGAATCGTCCCGGAACGGCCTGATGCCGTCCTCGTGCCAACTCACAACAGCAATAGTCCCGAACAGTTGGAGAAGGTTTAACCCACCGGCCGTGGATCATTGCCTCAGCCCCTGTGGCAGGACACCACGTAGAGGAGTCCCCCGGTGGATCCGGCCGTTGACCGGTTCCTGGGTAGCACCGGCCGAAGTCCGGCCGAAACACCCCCTAAACGACCCCAGACTCTGCCCCGTAGGCCATTCAACATCCCGGCAAGTCCGGCGTCTTTCCCATCAGGGGGTTCCATGAAGAAGCGGTGGGTCATCGTCTCCGTGGCCGGAGTCGCCTTGGCGACCGGCATGTTCTTCACCCTCAAGGGAAGTGATGGCAAGGGCAAGAAGGCCGAGGCCTCCACGCCCTTCCGCCTGGGCAAGGTCCAGGCCGAGGACCTCCAGGTGAGCGTCCGGGAAGTGGGCGTGGTGGATCCCCTCACCAAGGTGGATGTGAAGTCGACAGTGTCCGGCCGCATCGTGGGCCTGAAGGTCCGCGAGGGGGCCACGGTGAGGGCCGGGGAAGTGCTGGCCGAGGTGGAGCCGGACGTGAACCAGGCCCAGACCCTGTCCGACGTCCAGGGCAGCGTGTCGCAGGCCCGGGTGAGCTTCAAGAATGCCGAACGGGACTTCGCCCAGCAGGCCGAGCTCTTCAAGTCGGGACTCATCTCCGACCAGGCCTACCGGAGCGCCCGGACCACCCGTGATCTGGCGGAAGAGACCTTCAAGAGCGCCCAGACCCGCTACCAGATCGTGGAGGACCGGGGCATTCCCATCAGCGGCAATGCCTCCACCCAGAAGGCCCGGGTGACCGCCCCCATGAACGGCGTGGTGATCAAGAAAGGCGTGGAGCTGGGCGACACCATCACCTCGGGCGTCAGCTCCTTCAATGCCGGCACGGTGGTGTTCACCGTGGCCGACCTGGCCTCCATCATCGTGAAGGTGAACCTCAACGAGGTGGACATCGCCAAGGTGAAGGTGGGCCAGGCCGTGCGCCTCACCCTGGACGCCTACCCCCAGAAGGCCTTCACGGGCAAGGTGCGCTTCGTGGCCCCCGCCGCCGAGCTGGTGGAGAAGATCAAGGTCTTCAAGGTGGAGGTGGCCCTGGATGAGCTCACGGATGCCTTCCGCACCGGCATGAGCGCCAACGTGGAGATCCTCGGCGAGAAGCGAGAGAAGGCCGTGAGCATCCCCCTGGAGGCCCTGCAGCGCCGGGATGGCCAGACCGTGGTCTATCGGCTGAAGGAGAACCTCCAGCCCCAGGATCTCGCCAAGGCCAAGGAGGGCCTGGCGGGCCGCGGCAAGTTCATCTGGCTCTCCGACCACTGGAAGGAGTTCTTCGATGTGGTGCCCGTCAAGGCCGGCATCGCCACGCTGGAACGGGTCGAGATCCTCACGGGCCTCAAGGCCAACGACCAGGTGAGCCTGGAGGACCCCAGCAAGAAGAAGGTCGAGAAGGATGATGAGAACAATTAGCTCTCAGCCGTTAGCTGTCAGCCCTCAGTCACTGATAGCTGACAGCCGATAGCTGACAGCCTCGCGGAGCGACCATGTCCAGCATCATCCAGACCCAGGGCCTGACGAAGGTCTACGGCGCCAACGGAACGGCGGTCCACGCCCTGCGGGGCATCGACCTCACCGTGGCGAAGGGCGAGTTCGTGGCCCTCATCGGCCCCTCGGGGTCCGGCAAGTCCACCCTCATGGCCATCCTCGGCTGCCTCGACCTGCCCAGCGCCGGCACCTACACGCTGGACGGCCACCAGGTCCAGGGACTGTCCGGCGGCGAGTTGGCACGCATCCGCAACGAGAAGGTGGGCTTCGTGTTCCAGAGCTACAACCTGCTGCCCAAGGCCAGCATCTCCCGCAACGTGGAGCTGCCCATGCTCTACGCCGGCGTGGGCCGCAGGGAGCGCCGCGAGCGCGCCCTGGCCCTCCTCGAGAAGGTGGGCATCGCGGACAAGGCCGACAAGCTGCCCGGCACGCTCTCCGGCGGCCAGAAGCAGCGCGTGGCCGTGGCCCGGGCCCTGGCCAATGAACCGGCGCTGCTGCTGGCGGACGAACCCACGGGCGCGCTCGATTCCAGGACCGGCGCCGAGGTGCTGGACCTCTTCCGCGAGCTGCACAGCCAGGGCAACACCCTGCTGCTGGTGACCCATGATCCCTCCATCGCGGCCCTGGCGGAGCGGCGCGTGGAGATCCGCGATGGCGAAGTCGTGATGGGTGGCGAGGAAGAGGACTCGATGTCCTCTTCCTCGCCGGGCACCCATCCGGCTGAGCATCACATCGGGGTGGGTCGATGACCTCGGGCGCTTTCCGCGAGCGGCTGTTCGGGGCCTGGGTGGAGATCCGGGAGAACCTCGGCCGCTCCATCCTGCAGGCCCTGGGCGTGCTGCTGGGGGTGGCGTCCGTGCTGGGCGGCTTCTCCATCTCCGACAGCCAGCGGCGGCGCGCGGACCAGATGTTCGTGAAGATGGGCGGCCTCGACAAGCTGAACGTCCAGCCCAAGGCGGCGGTGCGGGATGGCCGGCCCACGGCCTTGCAGCAGGCCAACCTCGGCCTGCGGGACGCCGACGCCCTCGGTGGCGAGGCCCTGAAGGCCGACGCCATCCAGGGCGTGAGCCGGCAGAAGAACGCCCGGGCCCGGGTGGTCTCCGCCTACGGGGACCAGGACCGCCAGATCAGCGGCATCGGCGGGGACTTCATCCCGGCCAACGGCTACGGGGTGGCCCGCGGGCGCGGCTTCTCCGCCACGGAGATGGATACAGGCGCCCCCGTCGTCATCCTCGGCACCGAGGCGGCCCAGGTCTTCTTCCCCAAGGGCGACGCCCTGGGCCAGACCCTCCGCATCGGGAGCGTCCCCGTCACGGTTATCGGCGTCTTCGAGGAACGGGTCTTCCGCTTCCGCGAGGGCCAGCGCAATCAGTTCTGGTGGCGGAACCGCATCATCGCCGTGCCCGCGAACCTGGTGCAGCGGCGCATGAACGGCGATGCCTACCGCCGGGTGGACCGCATCACCTTCCGCATCCCCGACCTGGGGGCCATGGGCGCCTTCGCCAAGCAGCTCTCCGACCTCGTGAAGGCCAACCATCGGCTCCAGGAGGACTTCCGCCTGGACGACGTGGCCGCCCGGATCCGCCGCCGCAACAGCCAGGGCGACGTCTACGACATCATCTTCCTGCTCTCGGGCGTGCTGGCCCTGGTGGGCGGCGGCATCGTGAACGTGAACATCCAGATGGCCGGCCTCAAGGAGCGCGTCCGCGAGGTGGGCGTGAAGATGGCCCTCGGCGCCTCCGGCCGGGAGATCTTCAAGGGCTTCATGACCGAGGCCCTGCTGCTCACGGCCCTGGGCAGTCTGGCGGGCCTGGTGCTCGGCGTGGGCTTCTCCTGGGTCATCACGAAGAGCCTCGGCATCCCCCTCTACATGACGCCCGCCAGCTTCGTCTGGGCCTATGGTCTGGCCGCGGCCTTCGGCTTCCTCTTCGCCCTCTACCCGGCCTGGAAGGCTTCCCGGCTGTCCCCGATGGAGGCCTTGCGATATGAGTGACGAGACCTTCCTCCTCCGCTCTCCGGGCCCTTCCCTGCTGGACGGCGAGGCCTCCGTGCCGCCCGCCAAGTCCCGCGGCTTCAGCCTGGCCATGCTCTGGGAGGTGGTCCGCACCGGCCTGGTGGAATTGTGGGCCCACAAGGTCCGCAGTCTCCTCACCCTCACCCTGCTCATGCTGGGCGTCTTCGCCCTGGTGGTGATGACCTCGGTGCTCGATGGCGTCATGGACAAGATCAGCACGGGTTTCGCGGGCATGAGCTGGGACGGCACCGTGCGCATCGCACCCAAGACCGCCGAGACGGCCGAGGAGCGCAGCCGCTTTGTCATGAGCCCCGGCCTGCGCCAGGAGGATCTATCGCGCCTCACGGCCGCGCATCCCAAGGTGCTGGCTTTCCTCCCTAGGGCCCAGCGCACGTCGTCGGTCCGCGTGACCGGAGACACCGAGCGCATCTTCGTCACTGGCGTCACCCCCGATTATGCCATCTGGATGAACCGCCCCATCGGCATGGGCCGGGGCCTCACCGAAGACGACCAGCGGCGGCGATCCACCGTGGCCGTGGTGGGCGCCACCCTCGCCGCCAAGCTCTTCGGGGGGGCCGATCCCGTCGGGCGAGATCTGGTGGTGGAGGGCGTGCCTTACCGCATCGTGGGCGTCCAGGCCCCGGGCCAGATCTTCAACGAGGAGAACTACACCGACGCCAACGGCATCCTCATCCCGCTGGAAGCCTACATGGACCGTGTGGATCCCGCCCACAAGCTGGCCCAGATCACGGTGAAGCTGCGCCGCACCGAGGATCTGGGCGAAGTCTCCGCCATGCTGTTGAGCCGGGTGCGGCAGGCCCATCACGGCATCGAGGATGCCGAGGTGGTAGACCTGGATGCCGAGGCCGCCAAGGCCTACCAGAACTTCCTGGAGCAGATGCGCGGGTGGAAGGTGGTGCTGCTCAGCTTGGCCGGCACCGTGCTCCTTGTCGGCGGCGTGGGCGTGCTGTCCGTCATGCTCATCAGCTTCAGCGACCGCCGCTTTGAGATCGGTCTCCGCAAGGCCCTGGGCGCCTCCGACCACGAGATCTTCATCCAGTTCCTGCTGGAGGCGGTCGTGCTCGCGGCCATCGGCGCCCTGCTGGGCACCGTCTCCGGCGGCCTGCTCTGCCAGGCCCTTTCGGCCAGCTTCCCCTACGGCCTGGTGGTCAATCCCGTGGGCCTGATCACCGCCTGGATCGTGGCCCTGGCCCTGGCCGTGGTCTTCGGCCTCTATCCCGCCTTCCGCGCCATGCGCCTGAGCCCCATGGAGGCGATGCGGTAGGATTCCGCATGGCCGATCCCATCCAAGTCACCGCTTCCGTCCGCATCCCTGGCGACGCCATCCGCTTCAAGGCCGTGCGGGCCGGCGGCGCGGGCGGGCAGAACGTGAACAAGGTCTCGTCCAAGGTCGAGCTGCGCATCGACCTGACCGCCATCGAGGGCCTCCCGGAGGATGCCCTGGTGCGGCTGAGGGTGGCCCAGCGCAACCGCCTCGATGCCGAGGGCCTCTGGATCGTCATCAGCGACCGCACCCGGGACCAGCTCAAGAACCTGGAGGATGCCCGGGAGAAGGCCGCCGAGGCCGTGCGCGCCGCCCTGGTGCGCCCCATCCCCCGGCGGGCCACCCGTCCCACGAAGGCCTCCAAGGAACGGCGCCTGGAAGCCAAGAAGCGGTCTTCCGACATCAAGCGGCGGCGCAGCGGGCCCCTGGAGTAACCTGGATCCTCCCCTGGAGATCCCATGTCCGCGCCCCAGACCTATGCGACCCATCGCCGCCTGGACCCTCTGTACCACTTCTTCCTGCTCCCGGTCTTCCTGATCACGGTCGTCGTCACCGTCCGGCACTTCATCAAGTACCCGAGCCTCCACGCGGGCTGGGTGCTGGTCCTTTCCGCGGCCCTCGTGCTGCTGGCCCTCCAGGTCCGCGTCTACGCCCTCAAGGTCCAGGACCGGCTCATCCGCCTCGAAGAGCAGCTGCGTCTGACCCAGCTCCTCCCCGGGGACCTGAAGGCCCGCATCCCCGAGCTGACCGTCAAGCAGCTCGTCGGGCTGCGCTTCGCCGCCGATGCCGAGGTCCCGGACCGCGTGCGGGAGGCCCTCCAGGAGCAGCTCAGCGGAGAGGCCATCAAGAAGCGCATCCAGGCCTGGCGACCTGACGAGTTCCGGGTCTGAGCGATCAGGGGAGCGGAGCCTCCCCTATCTCAGGAGCTCCTGGCGCATGACCTCGGCAATCTGACTGGCGGCGTCAGATCCGGCCTCGTCACCGGAGACTCGGCGGGCAATCTGTACTCGATGGGCGATGGCGATGCAGGCCTCGACCGTCACCTTCTCGACCACCTTGGCTGGTGCCTTGGCAAGCGTGTTCCCGGGCGGCATGGGTCCTCCGGTCTGATTGTGGTGTGTTGGGACAGATGATAACGTTCCCACCAGAACAATCAATGCATCTATTTTCCTATTTCATCTCCAACCAAGGATCTACCGGGTCCAGCTGCGGCCGGACCATCCTCAGTGCTGGCCGTAGTCCTTCTCCCCTGCCCGGACCGCCAGGCGGAGCTCATTCCGCTTCGGCGGCAGGGGGCAGGTGGCGAAGTGTGAGAAGGCGCAGGGGGGGTTGTAGGCCCGGTTGAAATCCAGGATGACCTTCCCAGCCTTGGGCATGGCGGCGTAGAGGAAGCGCCCCGCCGGGTAGGTCTCCCTGCCGCTCGTGGCGTCGCGGAAGATGATGAACAGCTCGGGGTGGGCCGGGTCCTCGATGAGGGGCTCCAGGGTATAGGTCCGGCCCTTCAGCTTGAAGCGCAGGATCCCCGGCGCGGTCATGGGCTCGGAGGTGCCCAGCACCGTGGGAATGGCCCGGGTCTGCGGGGTGGCATGGGGGATGAAGTCCGCCTCCACCCGCCAGGCCGGGTCCACCGGGAAGCGCGCCACCCCCTGGAAGGCCTTGCGGGCCGGGGCCTCCGGGTCCTTCATGCGGATGCCCAGGCGGCTTCCCCGGCGGATGACATAAAAGGCGATGCGACCGGCCCGCAGCAGATCCGGCTGGCCGTCCGCATCCGTCTTCAGGGCCGCTTCCACCACGGCCTGCCCGTTCACAAGGACCCCGCAGCCTTCCACCAGACGCACCCGCACCGTGCCGCCATCCACGATGAAGACGCCCGCCCGGGCCGGGGCCGTGCCCGCGGGCAGCAGCACCGTGGATCCAGGCGCAGTGCCCAGCGTGTTCTCTCCCGGCTGGAGCCAGTCCAGCCCGACCAGGCTCAGCCAGCCGTCCTCCGCGGCCAGCCGCGCGGTACGCTGGGCGTGCCAGGCATCCACGGCCTGCCTGTAGGCATCCCCAGGCGGCGCGATGGCGCTGAGGACGAGGCAGGCGGAGGAGAGGGCCAGGGCGCGGAGCATGGAGGCATCGTACCAGCGGAGCGGTAGGATGATGGACACGTCACCAATCCGCACGGAGCCCCCATGCGCCTGTTCGCCCTCGCCCTCCTCGCTCTGGCGCTGCCTGCCCAGGCGGACGATGTCCCCCGCCGGCCGGTCCACACCTACTCCATCGTGGCCCGGGACGCAGCTACGGGTGATCTGGGCGTGGCCGTGCAGAGCCACTGGTTCTCCGTGGGCGCTTCGGTGCCCTGGGCGGAGCCCGGGGTCGGCGTGGTGGCCACCCAGAGCTTCACCGATCCCAGCTATGGCGCCCTGGGGCTCGCCCTCATGAAGGCGGGCAAGCCCGCGCCCGAAGCGCTGAAGGCCCTCCTGGCGGCAGACCCCGATCGCGAGGTGCGGCAGGTGGCCATGGTGGACGCCCAGGGCCGGGCCGCAGCCCACACGGGCGCCAAGTGCATCCAGGCCGCGGGCCACGAGGTGGGCGAGGGCTTCACCGTGGAGGCCAACCTCATGGACCGGGCCACGGTCTGGCCCGCCATGGCCAGGGCCTTCCGCGCCGCCAAGGGCGACCTGGCGAACCGCCTGCTGGCGGCCCTCCGCGCCGCCCAGGCCGAGGGCGGCGACATCCGCGGCCAGCAGAGCGCGGCGATCCTCATCGTGAAGGGCAAGGCCTCGGGCCAGCCCTGGAACGACCGCCTCTTCGACCTGCGCGTGGAGGACAACCCGGATCCCCTGAAGGAGCTGGGCCGCCTCATCCAGCTGCGCCGGGCCTACCGCCTGATGGACGAAGGCGACGGCTTCGTCACCGCCGCCAAGTGGCCCGAGGCCAAGGCCGCCTACGAAGCCGCGGCGAAGCTGGCCCCGGGCATCTGGGAGATGCCCTTCTGGCAGGCCGTGGCCCTGGCCTCCAGCGGCAAGCGCGACGAGGCCCTGCCCATCTTCAAGCAGGTCTTCGCCGCCGAGCCCTTCTGGAAGCGCCTCGTGCCCCGGCTCGCCGAGGTGGATCAGCTGCCCAGGGATCCCGAGTTGTTGAAAGCCATCCAGGCACAGTAGGCCCTTAAAGAAAAAGGCCTCCACGAAGGACACGAAGAGAAAACAAGCACACGAAGAACGCCCATTCGTGCCCTTGTCCTTCCTTCGTGTCCTTCGCGGAGATCCTTTATCCGTTTTCCTGGGGATGGACCTTCGGCGCGAGGAGCATCCGCAGGCCGTAGAGGACGGCCCCCACGAGGATGAAGCTGTCGGCCAGGTTGAAGGTCCAGTAGTGCCAGGTGCCGAAGATGAAGTCGAGGAAGTCCACCACGGCGCCGCGCACGAGGCGGTCAATGCCGTTGCCCATGGCCCCGCCGAGGATGAGGCCCAGGGCCACGCGGTCCCAGGTGGAGGTCCCCTTGGCCAGGAAGAGGCGGCCGAAATAGACCAGCGCCGCCAGACCCGCCAGGCCGAACACCACGAACCGCGCGGTTTCCGGTAACCAAGTCAGGCTGCCGAAGATGGCCCCGCGATTGAAGCCCAGGGTCAGGTAGAAGAATCCTTTGATGACCGGCAGGGATTCGTTTTCACCCAGGGTCCGCAGGATCCAGCTCTTGGAACCGAGATCCACCGCGAGGGCGGTGGCGGGAAGCAGCAGCCAGAGGAGACGGTTCACCCGGCCACCACCGTCGCACAGCGGGCGCAGAGCCCGGCATCCTCCCCTGTCCCATGGCCGCCCTTCCGGTTCCAGCAGCGGGGGCACTTGGTGCCCTGATGCGTGGTGACCGTGACGATGGGAGCGGCAGCTGCGCTCGAATCTGCGATTCGAGCGAGGGAGGAAACCACCAGCAGGTCGTCCAGGGATTCGCCGAGGCCATCCAGCAGATCCCACTCTGCCGGACTCAAGGCGATCTCCACCGCCGCATCCAGGCTGGTGCCGATGGCCTTGGCGGCGCGGTGGGGTTCCATGGCCGCCTGGACCGCCTCGCGGACTTCCCAAAGCTTTTCCCACCTGGGATCAGCGGCAGCGCCATTCATCTGCGGGAACCGCTGTTCATGCACACTGCCGGAACAGCCCGGGATCTGCTCCCAGGCCTCGTCCGCGGTGAAGCTCATGACGGGCGCCAGCAGGGTGCAGAGGCCCTGGCCCAGCTCCCAGCAGGCCTGGCGGCAGCTGCGGCGCCTGGGTGAGTCGAGCGCATCGCAGTAGAGGCGGTCCTTGATGATCTCGAAGTACCGTCCCGAGAGCTCCAGCTGACAGAAGCTCAGGAGGGCCTGGGTGGCGCGGAGGAACTCGAAGCGCGTGTAGGCATCGCGGACCTCCCGGGCCATGCGGCCGAAGGCGTCCAGGACCCAGCGGTCCAGGGGCGCCAGATCGGCGGGCGCGACCACATCCCTGGCAGGGTCGAAGTCCGCCAGGGCGCCCAGGAGGAAGCGCAGGGTGTTGCGAGTCTTGCGGTAGGCATCGGCGCTGCGGTCGAGGATCTCCTTGGAGATGCGGATGTCCTCGCTGTAGTCGCTGCTGGCGGCCCACCAGCGCAGGATGTCCGCGCCCAGGGTCTTGAGGATCTCCTCGGGCGTGATGACGTTGCCCAGGCTCTTGGACATCTTCTGGCCCTTGCCGTCCAGCACGAAGCCGTGGGTGACCACCTGCTTGTAGGGCTTGGTGCCGGTGGCGGCGAGGTTGAACAACAGGGAGCTGTGGAACCAGCCCCGGTGCTGATCGGATCCTTCCAGGTAGATGAACTGGCTGTAGTCTGCGCGGTTCAGTTCCGGGTGGGACTCGCACACCACGGAGGCGCTGACGCCGGAGTCGATCCAGACATCGAGGATGTCCGTCTCCTTCTGGAAGACCGTGGAGCCGCATCGGCAGCGCGCCCCGGCGGGCACCAGCTCCACGACTGGCAGTTCGGACCAGGCCTCGATGCCGCCCTGCTCGATGGCGGTTGCGGCCTTCTCGAAGATCGAGTCGGCCACCAGGGGCTCGCCGCAGGCCTCGCAGCGCAGCACGGTGATGGGCGTGCCCCAGGCGCGCTGGCGGCTGATGCACCAGTCCGGGCGGCCCGCGATCATGGCGTGGATGCGGTTCTGGCCCTGGGCGGGGATCCACTGGGTGCCTTCCACGCCCTCGATGCCCAGCTCGCGCAGGCTGCGGCCCTTCCCGGCCAGTTCCGAATCCATGGTGATGAACCACTGCTCGGTGGCGCGGAAGAGGATGGGCGTCTTGGTGCGCCAGCAGTGGGGGTAGCTGTGGGTGAGCGTCTCTTCGTGGAGCAGCGCCCCGATACGGCGGAGCCGGTCCACCACCAGCGGGTTGCACTCGAAGATGTTCTTCCCCTCCAGCTCGGGATCGTTCACGGCAGGCAGGAACTTGCCATCGGGCCCCACGAGCTGGAGCAGGCCCAGGTGGTGGGCCAGGTTGAAGTCGTCCACACCGTGATCCGGGGCGGTGTGCACCAGGCCCGTGCCCGTGTCGGCGGTGACGTGGTCGCCCAGCAGCACCGGGCTGTCCCGGTCGATCCAGGGGTGGCGCGCCACCAGGGTCTGGAACTCCTTGCCCTTGCGGATCTCCACCGTGTGCAGCGGCATGCCGAGCTTCTTGGCGAAGTCCTCGCGCAGGGTCACCGCCACGATGTAGTGCCGGCCATCCGCGCGGACCACGGCGTACTCCAGGTCCGGGTGCATGGCCACCGCCAGGTTGCTGGGCAACGTCCAGGGCGTGGTGGTCCAGATGGGCAGGAACAGGGGCGTGGGCAGCTCCATATGCTTCGCCGCGGCGTCGGCCACCGGGAAGGCCACAGTGATGGCGGGGCTGGTCTTGTCGGCGTACTCGACCTCGGCCTCGGCCAGGGCCGTGCGGGCGCCGTAGCTCCAGTGCACCACCTTCAGCTTGCGGGTGACGGAGCCGCTCTCGAAGAGCTTGGCCAGGTGGCGCACGGTCTCCGCTTCGTACCGGGGATCCATGGTGACGTAGGGCTGTTCCCAGGCGCCGAGCACGCCCAGGCGCTGGAAGGCCGTCCGCTGGGTGTCGATCCATTTCTGGGCGTAGACGCGGCACTTCTGGAGGAACTCGGCGCGGCTCAGCTCGCGGCGCTTGGGCCCGAGGTCCTTCTCGACGGCGTGCTCGATGGGCAGGCCATGGCAGTCCCAGCCCGGCACGTAGGGCGACTCGTAGCCCTCCATCCACCGGGACTTCACCACCACATCCTTGAGGATCTTGTTGAGGGCATGGCCCATGTGGATGGCGCCGTTGGCGTAGGGCGGCCCGTCGTGCAGCACTTCGCGGCCCTTGCCGGTGCCGGCGGCATTGTCCGCCTTCCGCTTGGCCTCGATGCGGACATAGAGGCCTTCGGCCTTCCAGCGCTCCAGGCGCTTCGGCTCGCGCTGCGGCAGGTCCGCCTTCATGGGGAAATCGGTCTTCGGGAGGAAGACGGAGTACTTTTTTACCGGAGCTTGCTCGCTCATCGGCGCCCTCGTGCGTCGGAGGAGCGCACCCGAGCGCCCCTGAGGTTGAACCTCCAGTTCAGCACGGGAAACCCTTCTCTTACAAGAGAAAGGGCCCGGAGTCCGGGCCCTTTCCGATCCTTGCGGAGATCCTACAGCTGGCTGGTGCAGTGCTTGCAGCGGGTGGCCTTGAGGGGCACCTGCTCCAGGCAGGCGGGGCACTCCTTGGTGGTGGGAGCCGCCTCTTCCTTCTTGATGAACTTGCCCAGGAACTTGATCAGCACGAGGAAGATCACCAGGGCGATGATCAGGAAGTTCACCGTGGCGCCCAGCACCGCACCGATGCGGAACTTGCCGAGCACCCACTCCTCCCACTTGATATTGGCGGGGAGCACCATGGTCACCAGGGGCATCACGAGGCCATCCACAAAGGCCGTGATGATTTTCCCGAAGGCGCCGCCAATGACCACGGCGATGGCCAGATCAACCACATTGCCCTTCATGATGAAGGCCTTGAACTCGTCCTTCATGGACATGGCGTTCCTCCAGAACCAGATGGGCGGGGGCCCCGGAAGGCCCCCGCCGTCATGGGACTACTTCTTGGGGGCAGACTCCACGGTGTCCGTGGTGATCTGGCGGACTTCGGCCTTGGCATCCTTCACCTTCACGTCGATCTCGACGCGGCGGTTCTTGGCCTGGCCTTCCTTGGTCTTGTTGTCGGCGATGGGCTTGTCGGGGCCCACGCCCACGGTGGAGACCTTGGCGGCGGGAATGCCGGAATCCACCAGGACCTTGGCCACCGCATCGGCCCGGCGCTTGGCCAGGGCCTTGTTCACGGCCTTGCTGCCCGTGGAGGAGGTATGCCCGCTGACTTCCAGGGAGTACTCACCCGGATAGGCCTTCAGACCATCGGCCACCTTCCGGATGGCGGCGGTGGCATCGGGACCCAGGTCCGCCTTGCCGTTGGCGAAGTGCAGCACGGCCTCGTCCAGGACGATCTTGGCGGGAGGCGGCGGCACGGGCTTGACCACTTCCCTGGGCGGCTCGGGAGCCGGCGGCGGAGGCGGGGGCGGGGGAGGAGCCACGGGCTCGGGCTTGGGCTCCGGAGCGGGCGGCGGGGGAGGCGGCGGCGGAGCGGGTGCGGCCTTCCTGCCGCCGCCCCAGGTGTAGCCGAGGCCCAAGGTCACCAGGTACTCGATCCGGGACTTGGGGAGCTCCACGCTCACGGCCTTGGCATTCAGATCCATCATGAAGTGCTCGGCCAACTCGCCCATCACACCGATGCCGCCGTGGTAGTTGAAGCGAGTGGTGGTCTTGTCGCTGGGCGAATAGTTCTTGTTCACATTCGTTCCGCCCACGCCCGCGGCGAGGTACGGGTACCAGTTGTCGGCGCCCGGCCGGAAGTTGAACAGGCCCGAAAGCAGAAGGTGGGTCTCGTCCCCTGTGGGGGCGCCCGGAATCTTGTCAGCCTTCAGGTCCTGGTGCAGCGCGCGCAGGTCGACGCCCCAGCGATCGGTGTACCAGTGGCCGACACCCAGGCCGTAGTGGATCTGGTCCTTCAATTCGAAGGGGAACCCAAAGTTCTTGTCCTTCTCGAACATCGTCTGACCGACATGGCCCATCACCCAGGCCTTGCCCTCCTGAGCGGACAGGGTGATTGCAGCCCCTGCCAGCAGGAATAGGAGCGTTTTTTTCATATTACCTCCCTCGATTGTGATTCACATCACGCCACAAACTAGTCCTGAAGCGCACTTTACTTCAACAAAAAAAGAGCCTAATTCCCTTTTTTTGCTGCTCCTAGATCAAAAGGATGAGTCCCGTATTGATGTGAATTAATCGACTATCCAAACACCCAATTTGGGCGGCGATCGGCCAAATCTGCCTTGGATCTCAAGCAGGTCCGGGGCATTGGCACCATGCATTGACCTCAGGTAAATGTGAGCTACGGGCCTTCAGGCTTCGGGCGCCACCACTGTGATGAGTGCAGCCCCCGTCTCCACGGTGGCGCCCTCCTGGACATGCACGGTCGTGACGGTTCCGCTCGTGGTGGTCTTCAGCTCGTTCTGCATCTTCATGGCCTCCATCACGAGGAGGGTCTGGCCTTCCTGGACGGGGTCTCCGGGTTTCACGAGGAGCTTCACGATCTTGCCGGGCATGGGGGACGACAGCACGCCCCCGCCCGCGCCGGCGCCTCCGGAACCGGCCAGCAGGGCCCGGCGGGGATCCACCAGCGCGAACTCGTAGGCGCCGTCGTAGAGCATGGCCCGGTAGGCGTGGGTGTCGGGGTCCGGCGACTTGGCACTGTCCAGACGGACCTCCACCGAGCGCCCATCCATGAGGATCGAGTAGCAGCCGGGTTCCAGTTCGAGGATGTCGATGGGATGGCCCTGCCCCTCCCAGGTCAGCGTGGTCACGCCGTCCTGGTGGAGGAGTTCCACGTCGTGGGAGTCCTTGCCGAGGATGAGGGTCCGTTTCATCGTTGCTTCTCCTCGGCTACAGGCGGTTGAACCGGCCCCAATGCTTCCATGCATCGGGCTTGCCATCGGCGCTGGCCGCGGGCTGGGCGGCGCGGCGCTGCTCGGTCTCGAGCTCATGGAGCAGGGCGGCGGCCACGGCGAACTTCAGGTCGGGCCCCTGCTCCTTCTTCTTCCAGAACGGCTTGTCGAGCATGCCGGTGTGGAGGGCGCCCTCGCGGAAGGGCCCATGTTCCATCAGGGCCTCATGGAAGGCGATATTGTGGCGGATGCCGCCGATGCGGTACTCGCCCAGGGCCGCGCGCATGCGCTCAATGGCCTCCAGGCGCGTGGGCCCCCAGGTGCTCAGCTTGCTGATCATGGGGTCGTAGAACATGGGCACTTCCGCGCCCTCGTACACGCCGCCGTCGTCGCGCACATTGCGCCCGCTCGGCGTGCGGAGGAAGGTGATCTTCCCGGGGCTGGGCATGAAGTTCTTGTCCGGGTCCTCGGCGTAGACGCGGCACTCGATGGCCCACCCGTTGAGGGGGATCTCCTCCTGGGTCATGGGCAGCTTCTCGCCCCGGGCCACGAGGATCTGCCACTTCACCAGGTCGAGGCCCGTGATCCATTCCGTGACGGGATGCTCCACCTGCAGGCGGGTGTTCAATTCCAGGAAGTAGAAGTTGCGGTCGGCGTCCGCCAGAAACTCGACGGTTCCCGCACCCACATAGTCCACGGCCTTGGCCACCTTCAGGGCCGCCTCGCCCATGGCTTTGCGCATCTCAGGTGTCACGTGGGGGCTGGGGGCCTCCTCGATCACCTTCTGGTGACGGCGCTGCACGGAGCATTCCCGCTCGTGCAGGTAGACGTGGTTGCCGTGAGTGTCTCCGAAGATCTGGATCTCGATGTGGCGCGGCTGGACGATGGCCTTCTCCACATACACGCTGTCGTCGCCGAAGGAGGAGAGCGCCTCGCCCCGGGCCCGGGCCAGGGAGGAGGTGAACTCCTCGGCCTTGTGCACCAGGCGCATGCCCTTGCCGCCGCCGCCCATGGCGGCCTTGAGCATTACCGGGAAGCCGATCTTCTGGGAGGCCGCGAGCAGTTCCTCGTCGGCCATGGTCTCCTGGATGCCCGGCACCACGGGGCAGCCCGCTTGAAGGGCCACGACCCGCGCGGCGGTCTTGGAGCCCATGCTCTCGATGGATTCCGGCCGGGGCCCGATGAAGGTGATGCCCGCGGCCGCGAAAGCCCGCGCCGCCCCGGCGTTCTCGGAGAGGAATCCGTAACCCGGATGCACCGCGTCGGCGCCGCTGCGTTTGCAGACGTCCAGGATCTTCTCGAGTACCAGGTAGCTCTCACGGGCCGCGGCGGGGCCGATGCAGTAGGCTTCGTCCGCCATGCGGACATGCAGGGCGCCACGGTCGGCCTCGGAGTACACCGCCACGGTGGGGATGCCCATCTCGCGGCAGGTGCGGATGACACGCACCGCAATCTCTCCCCTATTGGCAATCAGGATCTTGGTCACGGGCATGGGTGGGCCTCGTCTTCGGGCATGATGGATGGTGATGCGATCCCCCAGACTAGCAAACCCGCTGCTCGCCATCACGCTCAGCTTCCTGGCAGTCCGCTGCGGGCGGAAGGGCGATCCCGTCCCGCGGCCCCGGGCGGCGGCCCAGGCCATGGAGGCCCGGCTGGAGGGGTTGCGGAAGATCCGGCTGGTGCTGCCGTCCACGGACATGAACGGGACCCCGCTGGCGGGCGTCGAGTCCCTCCGGGTGCTCTACCTGCCCCTGGGCCTCGCCAAACCCACTCCGGAGGAGGTCTTCAGCCGGGGCGAGGTGGTGCTGGAGCGCCGGCGCCCAGATCTGCCGGGGCCTGGCGAGGCGCTCGTCATGGACTTGCAGTCCCTGCAGCGGCCCCCGGGCTGGATCGTCATCGTGGCCGTGCGCCTGGGCGAGGTCCCCGGGCGCCCCAGCGAGGTCCTGCCCTGGCTGGATCCGGCGCTCTGAGGGGCTGAAAAGGCTACAGGCCGGACTCCCGGGCCTCGAGCCGGTGGCCCCACCACTGCACGACGGCCCGGGCCAGGTCGTCCTTGGGCAGGGGACCGATGGGGGCCTGGGGCCCCTGGGCGGTGACGGGCGTCAGGGTGTTCGCCTGGGCTCCGAAGGCCCGCCCCCCCTGGATGTCATTGACCAGAACCGCATCAAGGCCCTTCTTCTGGAGCTTGGCCGCCGCATGGGCCAGGTGGTTCTCGCTTTCGGCCGCGAAGCCCAGGATCCACTGGCCCGGTCGCTTGGCGCCGGAGAGGGTGGCGAGGATATCCGGGGTGCGGACCAGGACCATCGTCTCGGGCCCGTCCCCTTTTTTCACTTTCTCCGCAGCGCAGGCCTCCGGCCGCTGATCGGCCACCGCGGCGGCCCCCACCAGGCCATCAACGGCGCCCCAGCGGGCCTCGCAGGCCGCCAGCATCTCCTGGGCGCTGCGGACGCGGGTCGTCTCCACACCCCAGGGAGCCGGCAGGTCCCCTCCCAGCACCAGCTGCACCTGGGCCCCCACATCTCGGAAGGCCCTGGCCAGCTCGATGCCCATGGCGCCGGTGCTCCGGTTGGTGAGGGTGCGGACGGGATCCAGGTCCTCCCGGGTGGGCCCGGAGGTGATGAGCACCCGCCTCCCGGCCAGGCTGCGGGACTTGGGAGTGCCGTGCAGCAGGATGGCCTCGGCGATGGCTGCGACCTCGGCCAGCTTGCCCGAGCCCTCCTCCCCGCAGGCCAGGACGCCCTCCCCGGGCTCGACCACGGCGTGGCCGAAGGAGCGCAGCCGGGCCAGGTTGGCCTGCACGGCGGGATGCTCCCACATGCCGGTGTTCATGGCCGGGGCCCACAGGACCGGCGCCCGGGTGGCCAGCAGCACCGTGCTGAGCAGGTCCGAGGCCAGGCCGTTGGCCGCCTTCCCGATGATGTTGGCCGTCGCGGGCACCACGGCCACCAGCTCCGCCCAGCGGGCCAGCTCGATGTGCTCGATGCTGGGGTTGGCGCGCCACTCGCCCTGGTCCGGATTGGCCCCGTAGCAGGGCTCGCCCGTGAGGCTGCTGAGCGTCAGAGGCGTGATGAAGCGGGCGCCCGCCTCCGTGAGGATGCAGCGGACCCGGTGGCCCTGGTTGGCCAGCAACCGGGCCAGATCAGCGGACTTGTAGGCGGCGATGCCGCCGGTGATGCCGAGGATGATCTGCATCGGAGAGACTCCTGGAGCCCCCATCCTACTCCAGCCACATTGATTGAACGGCTGGCAGGTGTTATGCTTCCTGGTTCGGAGTGGCCCATGACCCAGCGCACCATCGTCCGTGTACCAGAAGAAATCGCCAACAAGTACCGCTTCGTCGTCGTGGCGGGCAAGCGCTGCGACCAGCTCCAGCGCGGCGCCTTCCCCAAGGTCGAAGTGGTCGTGCCCGTGAACAAGCACGGCCAGGCCCAGGATGCCCCCAAGCTGGCCTCGTTCTGGGGCCAGGTGGCCATGGCCGAGGTCGAGGAGAACCGCATCGCCTTCGAGGAGCCCGAGATCATCACCATCGAGGACACGACGGTGGTCCCCATCTCCGGCGAGTGAAGGCACCTGTTCCCGGAAAAGCCCCCGACCCGGGGGCTTTTTCAGGCCCGGTCAAAATTTCCACAATCGATGAAATAGTCCTTGCCGGGTTCCACGCGAGACTCCATGATTCAACGTCTGTTGAATTGGAGCCCCATGCCCTCCCCTGCCCGCCCTCGCGGCCCCAAGCCCAACCGGATGGACCCGGACCAGATCCTGGACGCCGCCCAGGAGGTCTTCGCCAGGGACGGCCTCCGGGCAGCCAGCCTGCGGGCCATCGCCAAGCAGGCCGGGTGCGATCCGGCCCTGATCTACTACCACTTCGACAGCAAGGAGGCCATGTTCACGGCCCTGCTGGCCCGCCGCTTCCCGCCCATCCTCCAGGACCTCGAGGCGGTGGCGGCGCCCGGGGACCCGCGCTCCACCGCCCTCAGGCTCTGGGAGGTCGTCCGGATCTACCACCGGCACCTCAAGGCTGATCCGGCGATCCGGTCCCTCATCCGGGGCGAGATCGTGCGCGGAGCCGAGGGGCTCTCGGGTCTGATCGAGGCGCGGATCCGTCCCATCGTGATGGCCATCCGGAGCATCCTCGACCAGGGCATCGCCCGGGGGGACCTGCGAGCGGACCTCCATTCCCTGCTGGGCACCTTCTTTCTCGCGAGGATGCACCTCGAGATCCTCGACCTGCTGCCCACCGTGCTGCCCCGGCTCATGGGACTGCCCCATGACCAGGCCGTGGAGACCGGGCTGCATGTCTGGTTCGACCTGTATTGGCGGGGCGTCGCTCGGGATCCGCTCTCCCCGTTGCCGCCCCTGCCTGGACTTGCGGCAGACCCCACCCCCATCAAGGAGACCCGTCCATGAGACCGGCAGACCGGCACCTTCCCATCGCCATGCTGGTTCTCCTCGGCGGGGCGGCCTTTCTGGCCACCGGCTGCGGAAACCATCAGGAGAACCTCCTCAAGCTCTCGGGCAACATCGAAGTCATCCAGGTGGAGGCCAGCTTCCGGGTGCCGGGCAAGGTGCTGGAGCGCCCGGTGGACGAGGGCCAGGTGGTCCAGGCCGGGCAGCTCATCGCCCGGCTCGACGCCAAGGATCTGGAGCAGCAGGTGGCCATGCGCCAGGCGGATGCCGCCACCGCCAAAGCCGCCCTGGACGCCGCGCTGGCCGGGTCGCGCAAGGAGGAGATCGAAGCCTCCAGGGCCGCCCTGGAGCAGGCCAGCGCCGATCTCCGGAGGCTGGAGCCCGACGAGGCCCGGCTACGCGACCTCCAGCAGCAGGGCATCCTCTCGGTGCGCGACTACGAGGCCAGCCGGGCCTCCCTCGAGGCGGCCCGCGGCAAGGTCCGGCAGGCGGATCAGCAGTTCACCCTCGTCCGGAAGGGACCCCGGAAAGAGGACATCGACCAGGTCCGAGCCCGGTTCGAGCAGGCCCAGCAGGCCCTCGCCCTGGCCCGGACCCAACTGGGCTACGCCACCCTCACGGCTCCGAGTGCGGGCGTGATCCTCTCCAAGAACGTCGAGCCCATGGAGTACGTCTCGCCGGGCACGGCGGTCGTGACCATGGCGGATCTCGGGCAGGTCTGGCTGCGCGCCTACGTGGAGGAGTCGGATCTGGGCCGCGTGAAGGTGGGCCAGAAGGCCTTCGTCACCTCCGATTCCTTCCCCGGGAAGCGCTACGAGGGCCGCGTGGGCTTCATCGCCTCCGAGGCCGAGTTCACGCCCAAGACCGTCCAGACCCGCAAGGAGCGCACGAAGCTGGTCTATCGCATCAAGATCGACATCCCCAACCCGGCCATGGAGCTCAAGCCCGGCATGCCCGTGGACGCCGAGATCGTCCTGGACGGCCGGTGATGGAGACCGTCCGGACCCAGGCGCTCACGCGCCGCTTCGGCGAGCTCGTGGCCCTGGACCAGCTGACTCTGGCCGTGGAGGAGGGGGAGATCTTCGGGCTCGTCGGACCGGATGGCGCGGGCAAGACCACCACCATGCGCCTGCTGACCGGGATCCTCGAGCCCACCTCGGGCGAGGCCTGGGTCGACGGGCTGCATGCCGTGCGGGATGCCGAGGCCATCAAGGACCGCATCGGCTACATGGCCCAGCGCTTCGGCCTTTACCCGGATCTCACGGTGCAGGAGAACATCGACTTCTACGCCGACCTCTACGAAGTCCCGAAGGCCGGCCGGAACGAGCGCGTCGAGCGGCTCCTGGCCTTCAGCAACCTCACGCCCTTCCGGCGCCGCCAGGCGGGCAACCTCTCCGGGGGCATGAAGCAGAAGCTGGGACTCGCCTGCGCCCTCATCCACACCCCCCGGGTGCTCTTCCTGGACGAGCCGACGAACGGCGTGGATCCGGTCTCCCGCCGGGACTTCTGGCGCATCCTCTACCAGCTCCAGCAGGAGCGCGTGACGATCTTCGTCTCCACGGCCTACCTGGACGAGGCCGAGCGCTGCAACCGGATCGGCCTGCTCCACCAGGGCCGGCTTCTGGCCTGCGACACCGTGGAGGGCGTGAAGGGTCTGCTCAAGGGCTCCCTACTGGAGGTCCGCTGCGAGTCCCCCCGCCGGGCCGCGGGGATCCTGCGCGCCGCCGACCTCGGCTCTGTGGCCCTCTTCGGCGACCGCGTCCATGTGCTGGCCGAAGATGCTGACCGGGGCCGGACCGCCGTGGAGGCCGCCCTCCAGGCCGAGGGGATCGCCGCGCTGGAGATCCAGGTGATCGAGCCCACCCTCGAGGACATCTTCACCTCCGCGATTCCCGAGGTGGCGCATGGCTGAGTTCGCCGTGACCCTGCGCAACCTCGAGCGGCGGTTCGGAGACTTCGTGGCCGTCAACCGCATCAGCCTCGACGTGCGTCAGGGCGAGATCTTCGGCTTCCTCGGCCCCAACGGTGCGGGCAAGTCCACCACCATCCGGATGCTCTGCGGCCTGCTGGAACCCACCGATGGGCAGGGCACCGTGGCCGGGCACGATATCCGCACCGAGCGCGAGGAGATCAAGCGGGGCATCGGCTACATGAGCCAGAAATTCAGCCTCTATGACGACCTCACCGTGGAGGAGAACATCGACTTCTTCAGCGGCATCTACGGCGTGCCCCGGGACAAGAAGGGCGGGCGGAAGGCCTGGGTGCTGGATATGGCCCACCTCGTGGAGCACCGCCACACGCGGACGGGCCTGCTGCCCGGCGGCTGGAAGCAGCGCCTGTCTCTGGGTTGCGCCCTGCTCCACGAACCCCGGGTGCTCTTCCTGGACGAGCCTACATCCGGCGTGGACCCCCTGAGCCGGCGGTCCTTCTGGGATCTCATCTATCAGCTGGCCGGCGAGGGGGTCACGGTCTTCGTCACCACCCACTACATGGAGGAGGCCGAGTACTGCGACCGCCTGGGCCTGATCTACCGGGGCGAGCTGGTCGCCCTGGGAACGCCCAGCGAGATGAAGGGCGAGCTCATGGCCGACCAGGTGCTGCGGGTCTCCTGCGACCGCTCCCACGAGGCCCTGGGCGTGGCCGCGACCGTGGCGGGCGTCCGGGACGCGGCCCTCTTCGGGCAGGACATCCACCTCATGACGGAAGACGCCGAAGCCCTCGCGCCCCGCCTCCGCCAGGCCCTCGTGGCAGCCGGCTTCCAGGTGGGCACCGTGGAGCGCATCGCGCCCTCTCTGGAGGATGTCTTCGTCTCCCTCATCGAAGCCCGGGACCGCGCCGACGGCGCCCAGAAGGAGTTCAGGGCATGAGCGCCCTCAACCTCCACCGTCTCCGCGCCGTGGCCCGCAAGGAGTTCATCCACGTCCTGCGGGATCCGCGCGCCCTGGCCATCGCCATCGTGCTGCCCATGATCATGCTGATGATCTTCGGCTATGCCCTGACCATGGATCTGGACCGCGTGCCCCTGGCGGTCTGGGACCAGAGCCGCACGCCGCAGAGCCGGGAGCTGGTGAGCCGCTTCGAGGGCTCGCGGTATTTCTCCGTGACCACAAGGCCCGGCTCCTACGCCGAGGTGGAGGAGTCCATCGCTGGGGGGCGGACGATGATGGCGCTGGTCATCCCGGTCGAGTTCGGCCGGCGGGTCGCCTCCGGAAGGAAGACCGAGGTGCAGGTGCTGACCGATGGCAGCGATGCCAACACCACCACGCTGGCCCTCTCCTACGCCGATGCCATCGTGCGGAACTACTCCCAGGAACTCCTGGTGGAAAAAGCCCGGCAGCTGACGGGCCGGCCCCCCGCCCTGCCCCTTGACCTGCGGTTCCGGGCCTGGTTCAACACGGACATGGAGTCCCGGATATTCATCGTGCCCGGGCTCATCGCCGTGATCATGATGCTCATCGCCGCGCTGCTCACCTCGCTTACGGTGGCGCGGGAGTGGGAGACCGGCACGATGGAGCAGCTCATCTCCACGCCGCTCCGGGGGAGTGAGCTGATCCTGGGGAAGCTCGCGCCCTACTTCGCCATCGGCATGGTGGACATGCTGCTCTCCGTGCTGGCCGGCCGCTTCCTCTTCGACGTGCCCATCCGCGGCAGCCTGCTGCTCCTGTTCGGCGTCTCCGCCGTCTACCTGGTGGGGGCGCTGTCCCTGGGCATCCTCATCAGCACCAAGGCCAAGAGCCAGCTCCTGGCCAGCCAGTTCGCCTTCGTGGCCACCTTCCTTCCGGCCTTCCTGCTCTCGGGCTTCATGTTCGACATCGGCAACATGCCCAGGGCCCTCCAGGTGGTGACCTACCTCATCCCCGCCCGGTACTTCGTGACCTTCCTGCGCGGCCTCTACCTCAAGGGGACCGGTCTCGCCCAGCTGTGGCCCGAGTGCCTGCTGATGGTCGCCTTCGGCGCCTTGATGCTCGGCCTCGCCATCCGCAGCTTCCAGAAGCGACTGGCCTAGGAGGTGCCCGTGTTCGAACGCCTCTATCGGATGCTCGTCAAGGAATTCATCCAGGTCCTCCGGAACCCCAGGATGCGGGCCGTCCTGTTCGTGATGCCCGTGGCCCAGGTGATCATCATCGGGTACGCGGTGAATACCGATGTGCGCCACGTGCCCATGGCCGTCTACGACCTGGACCGCACCCCCGCCACCCGTGACCTGATCGCCCGCTTCGAGGGCTCGGGGTGCTTCGACGTGGTGCGGCGGATCACCGCCGAACCGGAGATCCAGGAGGTACTGGACTCGGGGGAGGCGAAGGCCGTGTTGCGGCTCAACCGGGGCTTCGCCGAAACGCTGTCCGGGGGCGGCAGCGCGCAGGCCCAGTTCCTCCTCGACGGTTCGGACTCGAACACGGCCAGCGTGGCACTGACCTACGCCGCCAGGATCTCGGCCGACTTCAACCGGTCGCTCCTGGAACAGCGCTTCTCGCGGACGGCGGGCGTCCACCTGGATGCCCAGCCCATCGTCCTCGTCTCCCGCGCCTGGTTCAACGCGAACCTGGACAGCCGCAACTTCTTCGTACCGGGCGTCCTGGCCATGCTCGTGGCCGTGCTCACGATCATCCTCTCCAGCATGTCCATCGTGCGGGAGCGGGAGGTCGGCACCATGGAGCAGATCATGGTCACGCCCATCGGCCGGCTGGAGTTCATCCTGGGCAAGACCATCCCCTTCGCGGTCATCGGCCTGGTCGACGTCGCCCTTATCGCCCTCATCGCCGTCTTCTGGTTCCGGGTGCCCATGCTCGGCTTCCCGCCGATCCTGTTCCTCGGCACGGGCCTGTACCTGCTGAGCACCCTCGGCGTGGGCCTCTTCATCTCCACCGTGAGCTCCACCCAGCAGCAGGCCATGATGACGGCCTTCTTCTTCATGCTGCCGGCCTTCATGCTCTCGGGCTTCGTCTATCCCATCGCCAACATGCCCAAGGTGGTGCAGGTCCTCACCTACCTGAACCCCCTGCGGTACTACCTCGTGATCATCCGGGGCGTGTTCCTGAAGGGGCTGGGCCTGGAGGTGCTCTGGCCCCAGATGCTGGCCCTGACCGCCCTGGGAACCCTCATGCTGCTCCTGGCCGCGGGGCGGTTCCGGAAGACGATGGGCTGAGGCGTCGCAGCCTTCAGGCGAACTGGTAGCTCGCCAAGCTGAGATTACCCAGCTGCCAGCCTTCGAAGACCGGCTCCGGCACGGACTGGGCGGTGCCCAGCGTCACGAAGAGGGGATCCAGGTGCTCGGAGGTGGGCACCGATTCCGCCGCGCCGGGAGCTCCTCGCCAGCCAGCGAGTCCGGCTGCGTCTCCAGCCGCCAGGCGCGCCCGCACCCAGCCCTGGAAGGCCAGGGCCCAGGGCTGCGGTCCGGAGGCGTCCTGCCAGTCCAGCCGCCGGAGGTTGTGGACGATGCCGCCACTGCCGAGGATGAGTACGCCAGAGGTCCGCAGCGGCGCCAGCGCACGGCCCGCCGCCAGGAGCTGTTCCGGCGTCCGGGGCCGGGGCAGCGAGAGCTGCACCACGGGGACATCAGCCTTCGGCACCAGGTAGCGCAGGGGCACCCAGGCGCCGTGATCGAGCGGGCGCTGGCCCTCCAGTTCCGCTTCCAGTCCTGCGGCACGAAGCAGGCCCGCGGCCTCCGCCGCCAGGCCCGGGGATCCGGGCGCGGGATAATCCAGGGTGTAGAGCGCTTCGGGAAAGCCCCCGAAGTCGTGCATGACCCCCGGGACTTCCGCCGAGGAGAGACGGAACGCACCCCCCGCCTCCCAGTGGGCCGAGCAGACCAGGATGCCGCGGAGGGGCGGCAGACCCTGCCCGAGGGTTGCGACCGCCGCGCCCCAGGCCCCGCCCTCCAGGGCGAGCATGGGCGAGCCGTGGGCGAGGAACAGGGTGGGAAGGGAGGGAGATCCGGCCATGCAGCAAGGATGGGCTTTTCACATAGGTGTTTCAACTTCTTTTTTTGATTCTTGAGGCCTGCCTCGTTCATGCCGATTGGGGGGTAAGCTAAGGAAGGTCAGCTACTGGAGCCCGCATTGAACCTCAGGCTTGGCGTGAACATCGATCATGTGGCCACCCTCCGGCAGGCCCGGGGCGGTCATGAGCCCGAGCCCGTGGCGGCGGCCCTGCTGGCCCAGAGCGCCGGGGCCCACGGCATCACGGTCCACCTCCGGAGCGACCGCCGGCACATCCAGGACCGCGACCTCCGCGTGCTGAAGGACGTCCTGGCGATCCCCCTGAACGTGGAGTGCGCCGCCACGCCTGAGGCTCTCGAGGCCGTCGTCCCCGTCCGCCCCTCCTGGATCACCCTGGTGCCGGAAAGCCGGGAGGAGCTCACCACCCAGGGCGGCCTGGACGCCATCTTCCTCCAGGGCATGCTGCGCCCCGTGCTGCGGGAGCTCCGCAGCGCGGGCATCCGCGTGAGCCTGTTCGTGGATCCGGTGCTCGATCAGGTGAAGATGGCCGCCAAGCTGGAGGCCGACGCGGTGGAACTGAACACCGGGATCTACAGCGACCTGCCCATGGACTCCGATGCCACCCTCGAGCTCGGCCGCATCCGCGACGCCGCCCGCCTGGGCAGCCGCCTGGGGCTGCGTGTCCTGGCCGGCCACGGGCTGGACCTCCACAACGTGGGTCCCATCGCCGCCATCCCCGAGATCGAGGAGCTGAACATCGGCCACAGCCTCATCGGGCGGGCTGTCCTTGTGGGACTGGAGCGATCGGTGGAGGAGATGCTGGCCGCCATGGCGGAGACCAGGCCTTGAGCAATCTCCGCGGTACCTTGGAGAGCATTGCCCTCACAGACGTGGCCCAGCTCCTCCACGTCAACCGGAAGACCGGCATGCTCCAGGTGACCTCCGGCAAGACGAGCGGCGTGCTCTATTTCTCGAATGGCGAGGTGATCCACGCCGAGACCGTGGCGGGCCGCGGCGAGACCGCCGCCTTCGAGATCCTCGAGTGGGTGTCGGGCCACTTCGAGTTCCTCGGCACCCAGATCCAGGTCCCCGCCTCGATCCGCCGCACCGTGCCGGATCTGCTCATGGATTCCGCCCGTCTCCAGGACAGCCGGAGGCGCCTCCACACCATCTTCCCCAGACTGACCGCCGTGCCCTGGCCCACCATGCGCCCGCCCCAGCTCCTGGAGGGCATCAAGGTCTACGCCGAGGACCGCCGGATCATGCCCTTCTTCGACGGCTACCGCGACTTCCAGGATGTCATGGCCGCCACGGGGCAGAACGATGTCGCCGTGCTCCAGGCGGCCTCCCTCCTCAAGGACGCGGGCCGGCTGGACGTGCTGGAGCCGGATGCCCATGTCACGGTGGCGGAACTGAAGACCGGCCTCTTCAAGAAGGCCGATCATCTCGGGTTGCCCAAGGCCATGGAGGGCTGGTGGACCGTGCTGGGCCCCTATCGCCACGGGGTCGCCAACCTGCGGGTCATCTGGCCCAAGGGGCCCGCCGTGGAGCGGGTGGAGTTCATGCCCGGGCTGCCCGAGAAGCACGTCGCCATCCCCCGGGAGCTGATGCTGGGCTGGGGGTTGTCCGAAGGCGCCCACGTGAAGGTGCGGCCCGCCCCCTGAGTGGCGCGGAGCCCGGGTCAGACCAGGACGATCTCCAGTTCCCCGACGCCCTCGATGCCGCAGCAGACGCGGTTGCCGCGGACCAGGGCCCCCACACCCGACGGCGTCCCGGTGAAGATGAGGTCGCCGGGGGCCAGGGCCACATAGGCGGACAGGTGGGCGATCACCTCCGCCACGTCCCAGGTCATCTGGGCCAGGTCCCCGCGCTGCCGGTCGGCGCCGTCCACCGACAGCCAGATGGCGCCGGAGGTGGGATGGCCGCAGCGCGAGGCGGGCATCACCGATGACACGGGCGCCGACTGGTCGAACCCTTTGGCCATCTCCCAGGGCTGCCCCTTGTCCTTGAACCTGGCCTGGAGGTCGCGACGGGTGAGGTCGATGCCCACGGCATAGCCATAGACGCAGGCCAGGGCCTTCTCCGCGGGGATGTCCCGCCCGCCGCCGCCCAGAGCCACCACCAGCTCCACTTCATGGTGCAGGTTCGCGGTGAGGGGCGGATAGGCGATGTCGCCACCACGGGGCACCACCGTATCCGACGGCTTGCCGAAGAAGAATGGGGGCTCGCGATCCGGATTCCCGCCCATCTCCCGGGCGTGGTCCGCGTAGTTCCTTCCGACGCAGTAGATCCGGCGCACCGGGAAGAAGGCTGTGGATTCCGCCACCGGAAGGACCGGGGCCGAGGGGACGGGGATGACGAACTCCATGGAGTGCTCCTAGCCTTTGGCCCGGGGGTGGGCCTTCTCGTAGGTCCGGGCCAGTTCCTCCAGGCCCAGGTGAGTGTAGCGCTGCGTGGTGCTCAGGCTCGCATGCCCCAGCAGCTCCTGGATGGCCCGCAGGTCCATGCCCCGGTTCAGCAGGTGGGTGGCGAAGCTGTGGCGCAGGGCATGGGGGCTCACGCGGGAGCGCACCGCTGCGGCCTCCAGGGCTGAGCGCAGGAGGGCACGCACGCTGGTGGGCGTGAGCCGGCCGCCCCGCTGGTTGAGGAAGAGAGCCGGGCTCGGAGGCAGTTCCTTCTGGGCGAGGAAGGCGGACCGGAAGCCGAGGTAGGCCCCCAGGACCTCGCCGGCCTGCGTGTGATAGGGCACCAGGCGCTCTTTGCGCCCCTTGCCCAACACCCGGAGCGTGCGCTCGCCCGTCAGCAGGTCCTGGAGATCCAGGCCCACCAGCTCGGACACGCGCAGGCCCGAAGCATAGAGCAGCTCCAGCAGGCAGGTCAGTCGGGCGGACGGGAAGTCCACCGCCGGCGGAAGATCCAGCAGGGCCTGGCTCTCCCCCTCGGTGAGAAACGCGGGGAGCCGCTTGGGCTGCTTCGGATTCCGCAGGCCGGAGGCTGGGTTCTTCGGAATGCGCCGGGTCTCCCACAGCCAGCGGAAGAAGGTCCTGGCCGTGGAGAGGATGCGGGCCTGGCTGGCGGGGTCGAGGCCCCGGTCCCCCAGCTCCAGCGCGAAGCCGCGCACCGTGCGGGGGCTCACCTCCCAGGCGTTCCACTGGCAGCGGACCGCGTGGTCCAGGAGCTTGTCCAGGTCGCCCCGCTGCGCGCGCGCCGTGTGCGGAGACACGCCACGGGCCTGCTGTTCCAGGTGGAAGGCCTGGATGCCCTCCCCCAGCGGTGCCGCGGCATTCCCTGCTACCATGTCCCCACATCCCCAAGTGTCTGGAGTCATTGTGGCGCAGCCCATCGAGACCATTGCCCAGCTTTTCTATGCGGCAGCGGAGAGGAACCTGCCGGACGCGCTGGCTTCGAAGCGGAACGGCGTCTACGTGCCCATCTCCCACGCGGAACTGGTAGCGCAAGTCGAGCGGCTGGCCTTGGCCATGGCCGCCCGGGGGGTCAAGACCGGGGACCACGTGGCCTTCATGTCCGAGAACCGCCCCGAATGGGCCATCGCTGACTTCGCCTGCGCCATCCAGGGCGTTCCGGATGTCACCATCTACGCCACGCTGAATGGCGAACAGGCGGCCTTCATCCTCCGGGACAGCCAGTCCCGGTGGGTGCTCTGCTCGACCCGCGAGCAGCTGGACAAGGTCCTCGCGCACTGGGAAGGGCTGCCCGACCTGGAAGCCGCCGTGCTGATGGACGGGGATCTTCCCACAGGCACGGGCAGGAACCTGATGCTGTGGTCGGATCTCCAGCATGAGGGGGAGGCCATGGAGGCCCGCCGCCCGGAGGTCCGCGCCTGGGGCGAGCAGCGGAAGGCCTCGGACATCCTCACCCTCATCTACACCTCCGGCACCACGGGCGATCCCAAGGGCGCCATCCTCACCCACGGCAACCTGGTGTCCAATGTCCTCGCGGGCAGGGCCACGGTGTCCAACATCACGGACAACGAGCGGGCCCTGAGCTTCCTACCCCTCACCCACATCTTCGAGCGCATGGCCGGCCACTTCCTCTGGTTCCACGCCGGCGCCTCGATCTACTACGCCGAGAGCGTCGCCACCGTCGCCGCCGACATGCTGGAAGTCCGCCCCACGCTCATGGCCTCCGTGCCCCGCATCTACGAGAAGATCTTCGCGAAGATCTACGACACGGTCTCTGCGGGCAGCTTCATCAAGCGCCTGATCTTCCACTGGGCCATGCTGGCTGGCCGCCAGGCCGTCCCCTACCTGCTGAAGGGCCAGGAGCCCCCTTCCTGGAAGGGCCTGTGGTACCGCGCGGCCAAGGCCATCGTCTTCGAGAAGATCCGCCAGAAGACCGGCGGCCGGATGAAGATCGCCGTCAGCGGCGGCGCCCCCCTGGGCGGGAAGATCATGGAGTTCTTCTGGATCCTCGGCATCCCCATCCTCGAGGGCTATGGCCTGACAGAGACCAGCCCGATCATCACCGTGAACCGCTTCGGTGAGGTGATCCCCGGTTGCGTGGGACGCCCTCTCTACCAGGACTGGAACGGACGCCCCTTCGTGAAGATCGCGGAGGACGGCGAGATCCTCTGCCAGGGCCCGAACATCATGCTGGGCTACTGGAACAACGAGAAGGCCACCCGGGAGGCCATCGACGAGGACGGCTACTTCCACACCGGCGACATCGGGCACCTGGACGACCAGGGACGCCTCTACATCACGGACCGGAAGAAGGAGCTCATCGTCACCAGCGGCGGCAAGAAGGTCGCCCCGCAGCCCATCGAGAACCTGCTCAAGGTGGACAAGTACATCTCCCAGGCCGTGCTCATCGGCGACAAGCGGAACTTCATCAGCGCCCTCATCGTGCCGAACTTCGACAGCCTGGTCCGCTGGGCCGGCTACAAGAAGATCACCTTCAAGAGCCACGCCGAGCTCATCCAGAATCCCCTGGTCTACGCGAAGATCGGCAGCCGCGTCGAGCGCGTCAACGAGCGCCTGTCAAACTACGAGCGCATCAAGAAGATGGTCCTGCTCGACGAGGAGATGACTCTGGAAGGTGGACAGCTCACCCCCTCGCTGAAGGTGAAGCGGCGGGTCGTCAATCAGATGTACGCCACCCAGATCGAGGGGATGTACCTCGAGCCCAAGGCCTGAGCCAGCCTCAGACGCGACCCATCTTGGCCAGGTAGCGCCGCACGGCCTCCTGGGTCTCGGGAAGCTTCAATCCAGCCTCGCCGGCAATCCGCATGGCTTCGGCCACGGGCATGCCCTTGTCCAGCACCAGCCATGGACAGACGGCCGCGGCGGCGCGGTTCCCGTTGCTGCAGTGGACGAGCACTTTCGACCCTTTCGGAAGGTCCCGCAGGAGGGCCCTCAGGAAATCGAAATCCGCGGCCGGCGGCGTCTTGGTGATGGCGTAGCGCTGGTAGTGGATCCCCAGGTCCTGCAGGCGGGAGGACTCGGACTCGCAGTCGAGGTTGGGTTCCTCGTCCCGGCGGAGGTCGATGACATGGGTGATGTGCTCCTTCTTCATGGCGTCGCAGGTCGCCAGGTTCGGCGCGCCCCGCAGGACAAAGACGCCGGAACGCACCTCCACGGCGTTCGGGATGGCTGATTCCCCGGCCTGGAGCACCAGGGCCGGGAGCAGCAGGAACAGAGTCCGAAACATGGAATCCTCCGCGACATCGCCTGGCGGACCAGGCAGGTTCGCGGAGACCACCGGAGAGGCCATCGGCTGCGGAGCCAAGGCCCGGGCGGGCGGGTCTCCACACTCTTGAATGTAGGCCTTTGGGTCAGCTATTCAATGGACTGCGTCACACTGTCCTGGAAAAAGGCGTTTTGGCGCTGAGCTTGGCCAGGTAGGCGTCGAAGGGCTGCACTAGGTTGCGGACGAAGCGGCGGCCCAGATCGGTGATGAAGATGCCCTCAGGCCGCACCTCCACGGTGCCCTGCGCCACTTCCTCCTGGAGCTGGGCCACGGCATCGGCGAAGAGCACCGGGCCGTCCACGCCGAAGCGCTGCTTCAGGTCGTCCCACTTCAGCTCGAAGTGGCCCATGAGGTGATGGATCACCCAGCGGCGGAGCTCGTCGTCCTCGGACAGGCGGTGGCCCTTGTGGACCGCCAGATGGCCATCCGTGATGCTGCGTTCCCACTTGGCGAGGATCTTCTCGTTCTGGGCATACACCCCGGCCACGTTGGAGATGGCGCTGGGCCCGAAGCCCACCAGGTCCGTGCCCGCCTTCACGGCGTAGCCCATGAAGTTGCGGATGAGCTTCCCCTCCAGCACGGCCTTGGCCATGGGGTCGTCGGGATGGGCGAAGTGGTCCATGCCGATGGCCACGTAGCCCGCCTTCTCGAGAATGTCCGAGGCCAGCAGCAGCAGGTCCAGGCGCAGCTCGGGCGTGGGCAGCGTCTCCGCCGGGATGCTGCGCTGGAAGGGCATGATGCTGGGCAGATAGGCGAAGCCGTAGATGGCCATGCGGTCCGGCGACAGCTCCAGCGTGGATTCCAGGGTGCGGCGGAAGGTGTCCATGGTCTGGCCCGGCAGGCCGTAGACCAGGTCCAGGTTCACGCCTTCGAAGCCCAGGTCACGGCACTGCCGCATGGCCGTGAGGGTGTGGTCCCAGGTCTGGCCGCGGGTGATGAGGGCCTGCACGTTCTCGTCCAAGTCCTGCACCCCGAAGGACACGCGGTTGAAGCCCATCTCGCGCAGGGCCGGCAGTTGGTCCGGCTCCAGGAAGGTGGGATCCACCTCGATGGCGATCTCGGCGCCGGGCAGGAACTCGAAGCGCTCCTTGAACAGGTTGAAGGTGCGCTTGAGGTCCGCCGCGTTCAGGTAGGTGGGCGTGCCGCCGCCCCAGTGCAGCTGCAGGGCCTTGCGGCGGTCCTTCAGGCGGGAGCAGACCAGGTCCAGCTCCTTGGTCACTGCCGCCAGGTAGGCCTCCACGGGATCGTACTGGGGGCTCACCACCACGTTGCAGCCGCAGTAGGCGCAGCGCCGGGGGCAGAACGGAATGTGCAGGTAGAGCGACAGCGCCTCGTCCTTCCGGGCGTTGGCCCGCTCCAGGGCCGAGAGGACCTCGGGCTCCGGGAAGTCGTCGGACCAGACCGGCGGCATGGGATAGCCCGTGTAGCGCGGGCCGGGGCGGTCGTAGCGGCGGATCAAATCAGCGAGCTGGTTCATGGGAGGATCCGATCAAATCGAGGGAGAACTGATTATCACCAAGACACCAAGCCACCAAGTTTCTTTTGGTCTCGCGTATTGCCGCAGGCCATACAGAGAAGAACTGCCTGAGAAGTGGTCTTGCCTTTCTTGGTACCTTGGTGTCTTGGTGGTGATCTTTTTAGGCTTTTACTTCATCCAGCACCGCCGCCACCACAGCCGGATCAGTCTCAGGCGTGAGCCCGTGGCCGAGATTGAAGATGTGGGGATGGCCCTTCATGGCATCCACGATGGCCCGGGCCTTCCGGGTGGCGGTCTCCTTGCCGGCCAGCAGGGCCACGGGATCGAGGTTGCCCTGGAGCACCATCTTGGGGAACCGGCGGCGGGCCTCGCTGATGGGCACCTGCCAGGGCACGGCCAGGCCCTTGCAGGGCAGGTTGTTCAACGAATCCGGCAGGTACCCGGTGCGGGCGAAGAAGAGGGTCGGGGCCGCCGTCACCTGCGACAGGGTGCGCTCCACGGAAGGCAGCGCGAAGGTCGCGTAGTCGTCGGCATCCAGCTCACCCGCCCAGGTGTCGAAGAGCTGCACGCCCTGGGCGCCGGCCTCGATGTGCAGGTTCAGCAGGCGGGCGGCGGCGTCCGCGAGCTTGTCCATCCACTTCTGGGCCAGCACGGGATTCTGGTGGATGAAGGCCTTGGCCTTCGCCCAGCTCTTGCTGCCCTTCCCTTCGATGCCGTAGGCCAGCAGAGTCCAGGGGGCCCCGGCGAAACCAAGCATCGTGACCTTCTCGGGCAGGTTCGCCTTCACCTTGCGGATGGCATTGCAGACGGGCTCGAAGACCTTCTCGTCCAGGGGCCGGTTGATGTCGATCTGGTCCAATGTCTTGCCGATGCGGGGCCCGCCCTCGGGGATCGTCACCTCGCAGCCCAGGGCGTCGAGGATCACGAGGATGTCGCTGAAGATGATGGCGCCATCGATCTGCGGGAACCGCCGGATGGGCTGCAGCGTCACCTCGGCGGCAAGGTCCGAGTCGTTGAGCAGCTGCTCGAACGTGACCTTGGCCCGCACCTCGCGGTACTCCGGCAGGAAGCGCCCGGCCTGGCGCATGAACCACACCGGGGGTTTGTCGAGGGCTTCGCCGTTCAGGACGCGGAGGAGGGGCTGGGTCATCACATCACCGGGTATATGTCATCACAGAAAACCACGGAGGCGCAGGCGAATCGTCCGCCCGCGCCCCGGAACATCAGGCGAAATCCTTGGCCACGGCGGCCACGGCCTGCTGGAAGTGGGCCAGCTCGGGCTCGCCGTGGGCGGCGCCGAGGAAGGCCACTTCGTAGCCGCTGGGCGGCAGGTAGACGCCCTGGCCCAGGAGGGCCTTGTGCAGGCGGTTGAAGGTGCTGATGGCCTCGCCCTTCACCGCGTCGCTGCGGCGGACGCCGTCCTGGAACAAGGGCCAGAGCAGGCTGCCGTAGCGGGGGCAGTGGAGACCGGGGATGGTCTCGAAGGCCGCGGCCCACTTGGCGGCGTTGGCTTCCAGGCTGGCGTAGAAGGCCGGCGTCAGCTTCTCCATGGTGGCGAGGCCCGCGGCCATGGCCACGGGATTGCCCGACAGCGTGCCCGCCTGGTAGACCGGGCCGTCCGGCGCGACCACGCCCATGATGTCCTTGCGGCCGCCGTAGAGGCCCACGGGCATGCCGCCGCCGATGATCTTGCCGTAGGTGGCCAGGTCGGGCGTGATGCCCAGGCGCTCCGCTGCACCCCCGGGGGCCACGCGGAAGCCGCTGATGACCTCGTCGAAGATGAGGACCACGCCGTGCTTGGTGCAGAGCTCCCGCAGGCGCTTGAGGAACTCGGGACGCTGGAGCAGCAGGCCGTTGTTGGCGGGGATGGGCTCGATGATGGCGGCGGCCAGCTCATTCCCGATCTCGGCGAAGGTGCGCTCCAGGGTCTCCAGGTCATCCAGCGTCACCACCGAGGTCAGCTCGGCGATGGCCTTGGGCACACCGGCGCTGGTGGGGGCGCCGAAGGTGATGAGGCCCGAGCCGGCCTTCACCAGCAGGCCGTCGCTGTGGCCGTGGTAGCAGCCTTCGAACTTCAGGATGCGGTCCCGGCCCGTGAAGCCGCGGGCGGCGCGCAGGGCGGACATGACGGCTTCCGTGCCCGAGGACACGAAGCGCATCTTCTCCACGAAGGGCACCATCTCCTTGATCTTGCGGGCCAGGGCCAGCTCGCGGCGGCTGGGGGCGCCGAAGGTGAGGCCCTCCTGCATGGCCTCGGTCACGGCGGCCAGGATATCCGGGTGGGCGTGGCCAAGGATCAGCGGGCCCCAGGACATGCAGAGGTCGAGGAAGCGCTGGCCGTCCTCGTCCTCGAACCAGGCGCCCGAGGCCTTCTTGAAGAACTTGGGCGTGCCGCCCACGGCCCGGAAGGCCCGCACGGGGCTGGAGACGCCACCGGGGAAGTGGGTCAGGGCTTCGGCGAACAGGGTGTCGTTGCTCATGAAAACCTCAAAAGGATTAACCGCAGATGACGCAGATTTCGCAGATGAAGATGGCTGGCTATATCTGCGCCATCTGCGGTTTCAAATTCAAGAGATCCACCCCTTTTCAACCGCCTCGCGGCCGGCGTAGGTGACGATCATGTCGGCGCCGGCGCGCCGGATGGCGATGAGGTGCTCGTACATCAGCTGGTCGCCGTTCACCCAGCCCAGGCGGTCGGCAGCCTTGACGCTGCTGAACTCGCTGGACACGTGGTAGGCGCAGATGGGCGCCAGCGTGGCCTGGCGGAGGCGCCAGATGAGGTCCAGGTTCGGCAGGGCGGGCTTGACCATGAGCATGTCCGCGCCCTCCTCGATGTCGAGCAGCGCGTCCCGCAGGCCTTCGCGGGCGTTGCGGGGGTCCATCTGGTAGGTCTTGCGGTCACCGAACTTGGGGCTGCTGTGGGCGGCCTCGCGGAAGGGTCCGTAGTAGGCGCCGGAGTGCTTGATGGCGTAGCAGAGGATGCTGGTCTGGGTGAAGCCGTTCTTGTCCAGGAGCTCGCGGATGGCGCCGGCCCGGCCGTCCATCATGTCGCTGGGGGAGGCCACATCGGCGCCCGCCTCGGCGTGGCGGAGGGCCATCTCCGCCAGGATGGGCAGGGTCTCGTCGTTCTGCACCACACCGGTCTCGTCCACCAGGCCGCAGTGGCCGTGGCTGGTGCAGCCGCAGAGGCAGACGTCCGTCATGACGATGAGGTCCGACCCGAAGGCCTTCTTCAGCGCCTTCACGGCCACGGGCACGACGCCATTGTGGTCGCAGGCGTAGCGGGCATCGGGCGTTTTGGAGGCATCCTCCGGCACGCCGAAGAGCAGCACGCTGGAGAGGCCCTTCTTCAGGTCCTTCTCCACCTGGCGCAGCGTCTCCTCCACGCCGGCGTTGACGATGCCCGGCATGCTGGCGATCTCGGTGCTGCCGGCCTGCGGCACCACGAAGTGGGGCTGGATGAGGTGGCGCGGGCGGAGGTCCGTTTCGGCGACCAGGTTGCGCATGGCGGCGCTGGTGCGGAGGCGGCGGGAGCGGTTCAGCATGGGGACTCCTCCTTGTTCAGGTGTTGCGCGAGCATGGCCCAGAGCAGGCCAGGCTTTGGTTCGCAGTAGGCGTGGGCGGGCGCCCCGGCCCGCGCGAAGGCCTGGGCCGTGGCCTCGCCCCAGGCGAAGCGCTGCACGCCATGGGCGATGGGAGCCAGGATCTCCGCCTGCAGCGGGCTCAGGGCCAGGACCCCCTCCACCTCAGGCAGGGCCGGGAAGGGATCCTGCGCAACCTCGCGATGGGTCACCCAGGGATGGATCCGCCAGTCCGTCCCCCTGGCCACCACCTCGAGGAACTCGCGGCTCCGCTCGCCCCGGGCCAGGATGAAGTCGCCACCCCCGGGATACCGGGTCTGCAGAAGGCTCCACAGTGCCTCGGCCCTGGCCTCGGCGGGAAGATGGATCTCCAGGTCCTCGCGGCCCAGCGCATCGGCCGTGCCGGCGCCCTGGAGCAGGCAGACCATCCCACCCGGGAGGGCGGGGGCCGCCACCTTGGCCCCGGCCGGGCTCAGGGCCACGAAGGCGCTGGCGGCCTCGAAAGGCAGCGGGGGCGGGTTGGAGGTGATCTTGAGGCTGGTGAACGCGTACGGCACAGGCTCCCAGCCCGCCTTGCGCGCGGTGTCCGCCAGCGGGTGCTGGGCGGGCCGGGCCAGGGCCAGGCGCGGGAGCGGAGCCGCGGAAGTCATGAGAGGCCGATGCCCTGGAGGACGGTCTTCAGGAGGAGGGCGTCATCCGTGCCCCGGGCCTCGGCCCGGCGGAGCTCCCCATCTGGTGCGTAGGCCGCCCGGAGCAGCAGGGTGCCGTCCGCCTGCGGGGTGGCCAGGGCGCCCAGGGGCTGCTGGCAGCCCCCGCCGATGCCGGCCAGCACCCGGCGCTCGAGGGTGACGCAGCGGGCGGTCATGGCGTCGTGGACTTCTGCCAGGGCTTCGATCAGGTCGGGACGATCCGCCCGCGCCTCCGCAAGGAGGGCCCCCTGCCCCGGGGCCGAGGGCAGCTCTTCCGGCGTCAGGGGCCGCACGGTGAGCCCGGACAGGTCCAGGCCCAGGCGCTTCAGGCCCGCAGCGGCCAGCAACGTGGCGTGGATGGGCTCATCGCGCAGGACCCCATCCCGCACCCGCTGGAGGCGGGTCTGCACGTTGCCGCGGATCCAGGTGAAGCGGGCCTTGGGGAACAGCTGACTCAGGACGCGCTCCCGGCGCACGGCGCTGGTGCCGATGGTGAGGTCTTCGGGCGCGTCGGGGCGCATCACCAGCCAGTCGGAGGGATCCTCCCGCTTGGGGATGCAGGCCGAGACGATGCCCGCGGGCCGCTCCAGGGACACATCCTTGAGGCTGTGGATGAGGAGGTCGGCGGCCCCCGCGGCCATGGCGTCTTCCAGTTCCTTGGTGAAGAACCCGCCGCCCACCTGCTTGTCCAGGGGCCCTTGCAGCCACTGGTCGCCGGAGGTGGAGAACTTGCGCCACGAGACCTCGTAGCCCTTCGCTTCCAGGAACCTCACCAGGGGCTCAGCCTGGCCCACGGCCAGGGCGGATCCGCGGGTGGCGACGGTCACGTGCTTCATGGCTGGTCCGCCTCTGCATTCGGGGTGGGTTTGGGATGGGTCTGGATCAGGGCCCGGAAGGCCAGGGTGCGGCCGCGGGTCAGGATCTCCTTGAGGGCTTCGCGCTGGGCCTCGTCCAGCCCCTGCATGGAGTCCTCCAGCGCCTTCACCTCAGCCTCCAGGGCGCCCCAGGCCGAGTCCAGCCGCTCCTGCGCGCTGGCCAGGTGGCGCTTGTGGCCCCGGGCATGAGCCCGGTGGCGCAGCCGGCCGGCGGCGCCCACGAGGAAGGCCTCAGCCTTGGTCGCCGCCTCGGCCCGCTGGGCCCGCGCCGTGGCGGTCTGGGCCAGGAAGGCGGAGAGGTCCACCCGATGGACCCAGGGCAGCTGCTCGAGGCCGGGCTCGGAATCCGGCGGCAGGGCCAGGTCGAGGATGCGGAGGATGGGGCGCTTGAGGGTCTGCCAGGCATCCAGGGTGAAGATCGGCTCCGGGGCGGCGGTGGCGCTCACGATGGCCTGGAAGCCGGCGGGATCCCGCTGGAGCTGGGGCAGGTCCACCACCGCCAGGCCCAGGGGATCCGCCAGGTCGTGGGCCTTGCCCTTGGTGCGGTTGGCCACGGAGACCTTGAAGCCGCGCTCCGGCAGGCGTTCAGCCAGGTACTGGGTCATGGGGCCGACGCCCACCAGCGCAATGGAGGAGCCTTCCGGAAGCCCCTCGCACAGATGCTTGAGGGCCACCGTGGCGACGCTGACGTTCCCGTCGGCCAGCCCCAGCCGCGCCCGCAGGCGCTGCCCCTCCCGGATCACGTCCTCGAAGACGGCCTGGGCCTCGTCACCGGCCACGCCCACCTGGCGGGCCGCTTCGAGCGCATCCTTCATCTGTCCGGGGATTTCCCGGTCTCCCAGGTTGGCGGATTCCAGCCCGGCGGACATGGCCAGCAGGTGCACCCAGGCCTCTTCCCCCTCGTAGCGGCGGACGCCCGGCCCCGGGTCCAGGGATCCGGGGTCGCCGCCCCAGACCATCCAGAGCACCCGCTGGCAGGTGGCCAGGTAGACGAGCTCCCGCGCGCCGGAGGCACGCTGCCACTCCCGGAGACGCGCGGGCACGCCATCCCGGACCACGTGCTGGGCCACCAGGTCCAGGTCGTGGATGGGAGCGTGGAAACTGAGGAGAACGGGTTCCATATCGGATCCGATTGTCAATTGGCCCGGAGGGGGCAAGGTCATCGGTTCGTCATGCGACCGCGAACGTGGCGGTCATCACAATCAAATCAGCTCGGGAACAGCGCCTCCAGAGCGCCCCAGTCCCACTCCGCCGCCGGCGCCACCGAGCCCTCCCGGAGGGCCTGCTGCGTGAGCCAGGCGTCGTAGATCACCAGGGCGCACATGGCCTCGGCCACAGGCACGATGCGCGGGGCGATACAGGGATCGTGGCGCCCCCTGGTGGAGATGTCGGCGGCATGCCCCTCGCGGTCGATGGTCTTCTGGACCTTGGAGATCGAGCTGGTGGGCTTGACCGCCAGGCGCACCACCACGGGGGCGCCGGTGCTGATCCCCCCCAGGGTGCCGCCCGCGTCGTTCTTGAGGGGCCCGTCGGGACCCAGCGGATCGTTGTTCTCGCTGCCGCGCCGCCGGGCACTCTCGAAGCCCGCCCCCAGCTCCACGCCCTTCACGGCGCCGATGGACATGCAGGCCAGGGCCAGCAGACCGTCCAGCTTGCCGAAGGCCGGATCACCGAGCCCCACGGGCAACCCCTCGATCCACACTTCGCAGACACCTCCCACGCTGTCGCCTTCGGCCAGGGCGGATTCCACGGCCGAGCGCTGGGCCGGGAAGGTTCCGGGGTCCGCCACCCGGAGCGGGTTGGCCTCCACGAAGCTCCAATCCACCGCGGTCCCGGCGATGCCGGCGATCTCCCGGTTGAACCCGCGCACCGTCACGCCCAGGCCGGCGAGCTGCTGCTTGGCCCAGGCCCCGGCTGCCACCCGCGCCAAGGTTTCCCGGCCGCTGCTGCGCCCGCCGCCCCGGGGGTCGCGGATCCCGTACTTGCGGTCATAGGTGAGGTCCGCATGGCCGGGCCGGAAGAGGTCCGAGATGGCCTTGTAGTCGCCGCTCAGCTGGTTCTCGTTGAACACCGCCAGCGCGATGGGATGGCCCGTGGTCCGGCCCTCGAAGACACCGCTGAGCACCTGCACCCGGTCCCCCTCGTTCCGTGGCGTCACCAGGTCCGACTGGCCCGGGCGCCGCCGATCCAGCTCCTTCTGGATGGCCTCCAGGTCGAAGGACAGCCCCGGTTTCACGCCATCCATCACCACGCCCACCGCGGCCCCGTGGCTTTCGCCGAAGGTGAGGATGCGGAAGGCGCGGCCGAAAGAGGATGGGGAATCGAAGAGCATCGTATTCATAATACCGGTATCGCCCGCTCCCATGGATATTGTAGAAACAGCCGCCTCCTTGGTAGGCATATCAACCCTCAACTTCCGCCAGTCGCCACTCGGGCCTATATCGCTCGGATCCTCGAGAGTGAACCCGGTATCAGTCGCATCAGCCGGATGGGAAATGATGCAGATCCGAGGCGCACCGAGGACTTGGCCTGCCTGAAGAACCAGAGGTTGGCCACCGAGCCCTGTAGGTTGACCGCGCTGAAGACCACCATCCACAGAGGGCGCGATGGCCGAAGGGGGGTTCGGGCCTGGACGGGGCTCTGGCAAAGCTAGTGAAGCCTGGACCAGGTCCATCCCAGCTCGGTGAACCAGCGGAATCCAATACCAGCCAATCCTTGCTCATTCAGGACGGCGGATTGCCGCTGGGTGCTGAAGCCCAACCGCAGCAACCTTCCTGAGGGTCCGTGCTGCTCGACTACCGCTTGGAGCCCGGTGAAACGATTGCGCACCGGGGCCTTCCCAGGATGGTCCAGCAACCAATCTGAAAGCACATCCCGGAAGGGGCGATCCCCTGCGTGCAGCCAGAGAAGGGCCCGCCATTCTTGCGTCGGGCCCCACTGCAGGTGAATGGTTCCGTAGCGGGCCTCTCCGCCGAGAGCCGACCCAAGAGCATCGCCTTCGAAATAGAATCCGGATTTGTAGTCCCAGTGTGCAAAGGATCTGTGTCCACCTTCCACACCCCGGTTGTCGAACTGGCTGCGGGCATTGACGGTATCGATGTATTCCAGTCCAAGCTTCCAGTGCGGCCAATCAATGAGGATCCCGATGGTGTCGTTGGGGACCTGTGGGCTGGGTGCGGTATATCGATAAGTGCGATGCCAGATGTTCGAGGGCGAGATATTCACCAGTGCCCTCCAGTCCGCATTCAAATCCTTTCCAAGGTAGTATCCCGGCCGGTGAGCGATCAGTCCGAAGGTGATATTGTTCACAGCCTTTGAACCCCGGCTGACGTACAGGCGGACATCCCGAGCCCGCAGCATATCTTCGAGTAAGGTAAATCGGATCCGCATTCCCACATCGGAATTGGACGCGCTTCTGGCCTTCCTGTTCTCCAAGCCTGATTGAGGCTGGCTCATGTCGGAACCATTTTCGATGAGGGTATCTTTGCCCCCAGTCATGGCCGTCAGGTAGTCTCCTAGGCCATAGCCGCGAGTGATGTCAATACCATTCTCGATGCCACCAAACAAGTTAATCCAGTTCAGGTAGAACTCTACATTGTCGCCGAAGACAGCTTCTGCACGAAAACCTGAGAGAAAGGGGCGTTGGGGATCCCCCGTTTTTGCGATGAAACGGCTGCGATAGGAAGGGTCCTGCAGGTTCTCTGACAGCTTCCTTTGGTTTTCCATGCGCCCGACGAAAAATTCACCCCTCCATCTGCCCAGAGGCACGGAAAACCAAGATCGCGGGGCCATGGGGCTTGCCAAGTGAAGCTTGGGGAAGGCCCGACCGGCCTCCCCCAGCACGTAGCCGCCATTCAAGCCGTAGCCCCATACGATGGGCTCCTGTTCCAGGGAATAGCGCCAACCGCCCGAGCTTTGGAACTGGATGTGCCCGCGGTCCAGTTCCAATCGACCAGATCCATCCGCGGACCTGAAGGCAATGGTACGAAGAGCCAGATCCCATGAACCGCCCTTCCAGCCCACGGAGAAGGAGACACCATTCCCGGTCAGCGCATTCCCAAGCCCAAGGGATTGGACGAAGGGAGCCGGTGGGCCATGTTTATCGGCACTCCAAAGGCCTGCCCCCAACCAAGCGCCTGCAGGCTGATCTGCTCCCAAGGGAACGGGCCCTGACCACCCCGGAACGACTTGAGCGTGCAGGACTCCGCAGGCGAAAAGGTCCATCAGGCAGATGAATAACCGACGGGGGCGCTTCTTCATCGGATGGCTTCGGCCACTAGAAGACTGTCCTTGCGGGTTTCCAGCCCCCGCATGTCTACATGATCGCTTTCCAGGTTGGCCGGGAAGAATATCTGCTGAAACCCTGCTTCGCGCAACACACGCTCCAATTCTTCTCGATCATAAAGGTGCTGGTGGCCCCACCACCGGAAGCCTATGTTGATCATCTCGGCGCGTGTCCTGATGAACGCGTACTCGGGCCACTGGACCCAATCCAGGCGGGTCCTCCAATCTTCCAGATGATAGCCAGCGACCAATTCCTGGAGATCTGGCATGGCAATACGCAGCACACCGCCCTTCTGCAAGGTCCGGTGCGCCTCCTTGAGGAAAGCCAAGCCCGTGGCGTAGGGCACATGCTCCAGCACATGCTCCGAGTAGATCCGCATGAGAGCACCGTCTGAGAAGGGGAGGCGCCGCTCCAGGAAGATGACAAGTTCTGCCCTCGGATCAATGTCAGCATTGATCCAGCCTTCCAATCGGTTGCGCCCGCATCCCACGTGCAACCGCGTCAGTCCCCGACGAGGCCCCATGCGATGGAGCAAAACTTTCAGCCAATAAAAGCACCTAGCAGCCACTACTGGCCAGTGATCCCGGGCAGCGTGACGGACCTTGCGCATGAGCCCCATTAAAGGTCCTTCTTGAATACGGCGGGGACTCCCACCACCAGAGTCCGGTTGAAGACGGGCTTGGCCACGAAGGCACCGCCGCCCACCTCGGACCAGGCACCAATCTGAACCTTTTCTCGAATGATGCACCCCGTTCCCAGGTAGGCACCCTCTCCAACATCCACATTTCCGCTCACCACGACGCCCGGAGAAAGGGTGGCGAATTTCCCAATCCTCACATCATGCCCCAAGTTGACGCTGCGATTCAGAGTCACATGGGCATCCACATCCACGTTCACAGTCAGGATGCAACCCTCGGCGATCATGGTTCCGATTCCGACCTGCGATCGTTTCGAGAGGTAGACCCCCGGATGTACAAGTGCCGAAGCCAAGTCGAACCCTGAATCCATCGATTTCTCAAGAAAATGCCGCTTCAAAGCCGGATCCCCTACGCCGCCACAGAACACCGGAATCTTGCCTCGAAGTGACAGGATGTCCGTGATGTCACCCAGCACGGGCACACCATCGACCACAACCCCTTTCATGTGCGGCCTCTCATCCAGGAATCCCACCACCTCGACTCCGATCTGTTCGCAGAGATGACTTACTTCACGGCCATGCCCTCCACAACCCCAGATGATCAGGTTCCTGTTCATCCCGCGATTCCCCGCAAGACCCGCTCAACATGTGCCGCGGTCATCTCCTCCCACAAGGGCAGACTCAAAATTCGACGGGACAGGCTCTCTGTCACATCTAGAACTCCGTGCGGACATCCGGAAAACTGTGGTTGCTGGTGGCAGGCCGGGCTGAAATAAGTGCGGCACTCGACACCCAAATCTGACAACCGATCCACTACCTGCCGGTTCAGGACACTTTCCGGGGAGAGAAGCGGCATGAACTGGAACGGGACAGCTCCCCGAATCTTCTGAGTCCGCCAACCCACTTCGCTCAGGTTGAGAGCAGCCAATTCGGATTCATAAGCCTCATGGATCGCCCGCCGGCGGCGTACCTTCTCCGAATAGGCCCCCCAGGTAGCCAAAGCAATGGCCGCGGTGTATTCGCTGATTTTGCTGTTCAGCCCTTGATCACAAGATGCGCGGTCGGCCCCAAATCCGAAATTGCCAGCACGCCTCAGCCGCTGGAGGGCAACGGTGTCGCCACTGTAGACGGCTCCACCTTCTCCGATGCCGAAGGCTTTAGTGGCATGGAAGCTGAAAACCACGAATCCAGGAAAATCTTTCCCGTACCACTCACCATCCACCTGCGTGCCAAAGCTGGCGGCGGCATCCACCACCACGGGAACACCTGAACGGTGAAGCTCGGCATAGAGCTTCAAGTCCAAGCCGGTACCGAAGGTGGCGTATGGCACCACCACGGCAACCTCCTCCCCTAGATGATCCACGGCTTCCTGAAGTTTGATGGGATCCAGGCACCAGGTTTCCGGATCAACATCCACGAAGTAGGGATCAAGGCCTGCCCACTGGGCAGCAAGGGGTGTGGCGGCAAAGGTGAAACTCGGCATCACCGCATACCGGCCCGGTCGACGCACCTGCTGGATGGCGAGCACAAGGCCGATGGTGGCATTGTTGACCGTACACAGGGATCCGACACCATCATAGGCCTCGGCGATTACCCGGGATTCAAATTCCGTGCAGAGAGGCCCATAGTTGGAGTAGAGATGCGTTGAGTCAATCCGCTCCAGCAAACCAAGATAGGACTGGCTCGGAACCAGTGAAGGGCGGAGGAAAGGAATTCGATCGGTCATCTGGAATTGTTCCGTTCCTTGAAGTGGCGCAGTAGCAGGTCGGGGTGCCTGGCGATTTTCGCGCCGATCCATTGAATTTTCCGGAAACGGTTCCAATCCCCCGGTTCGAGATATTGGTGGGCATCCAGATCCCAGGGGATGTTCTTCAGCCACTCATGGTAGAACACGGAAGAGGTGGTTACCTGCGCTTTCCGGAATTCGAAAGCAGAATTGACACGCCATTTCCCTTTAGCGGTCTCGTATTCGAAGGGATGCCAAAGGAGGTCAGCTCGAGTTTCCTTGATGAAGGCTAGCAATTTCGCAACACGGTCAGTCGGTACTGAATCATCGTCATCCAAGTGCGTGATGAACCTCCCCCTGGCCAACTCCAGCGCCCGGTTGATTGGAATGGTTCCTGCCACCATCCACCTCCGGTCGGGATCCTGGGGGTAACTCCCCCGGGCAGGCAGGTTTTCGAAGCGGATTCTGGAATCTCCGAGGGCAGCGACCCGCTCGGGTGTGTCATCGGTGCAGGCATCGCCCACTACCACCACATCGAGATTCTGATATGTCTGCGTGAGAATGGAGGCAAGGCATCGCTCGGTCAGCAGCGCCCCTCGGTTGTAAGTTGCCACGCATACGCTTACGAGAGGCTCCGCTTCGTCGTACGCACTTAGATAAGACTCTGTGGCCCGGATCTGTTGAAAGTCCCGCACGAGGCCTGGATCAAGATCCATCCGCGATCGGAGGGCATCCAGTTCTTCTCCTTGGACTCGGATCTGGCCCTCAAGCCTCCTAAAATCTCTAGCCAAGAGCTTGCGCAGCACCCACTTCAGCATGCCGACTCTCCCATATTCTCTTGCGGCAGGTACCACCCCACGGTCTTCGCCAGTCCGGCCTGGAAGCCAGTTTCCGGGTGCCAACCCAACCCCGACTGGATCCGGTTTGCATCGATGGCGTATCGCCGGTCGTGCCCGGCCCGATCCTGCACGAAGGTCTTGAGCTTGCGACTGGTGCCCTGTGGGCGGCCCAGGTGCTGGTCCACAAGGTCGCAGAGCAGGTCGATCAGGGCCAGGTTGGTCTGCTCGTTGTCGCCGCCCACACAGTAGGTTTCGCCGGCCAGGCCCTTCAGCATGACGGTCTCCAGGGCCGAGCAGTGGTCCTCGACGTACAGCCAGTCGCGGACGTTGAGGCCATCGCCGTAGATGGGGATGGGTTCGCCCTTGGCCATGCGGGTGATGGCCAGGGGAATGAGCTTCTCCGGGTGCTGGCGGGGGCCGTAGTTGTTCGAGCAGTTGGTGGTCACCACGTTCAGGCCATAGGTGTGGTGGTAGGCCCGCACCAGGTGGTCGCTTCCGGCCTTGCTGGCGCTGTAGGGGCTGTTGGGGGCGTAGGCCATGGTTTCACAGAACTTGCCCGTGTCGCCCAGGGAGCCGTAGACCTCGTCCGTGCTGATGTGCAGGAAGCGGCAGTCATGCTGCCCGGCCCAGGCCTGGCGGGCGGCCTCCAGCATGGCGAAGGTGCCGCCCAGGTTGGTCTGGATGAACTCGGCTGGCCCCGTGATGCTGCGGTCCACGTGGCTTTCCGCCGCCAGGTGGAAGATCTTGGTGACCTGGCTCTTCTCGATGAGGTGGCGGGCCAGCTCCAGGTTCTGGACATCGCCCACCACCAGCTCCACCCGATCGAGGCCTTCGATCTGCTTCGGGTCCGCCGCGTAGGTGAGCTTGTCCAGCACCAGGATGCGGTCTTGCGGGTGGTTCCGGTGCCAGCGATGCACCAGGTTGCTGCCGATGAAGCCCGCGCCGCCGGTGATGAGGATGGTTTCAGACATGAATATTCACCACGGAAAAAAAGGTCACACCACAAAGAACGCAAAGGACACAAAGAAAAGCAGCAGCAAAGGAATCAAGTATTACGTGGGCCCTTATAACGCAGGCTGTTGAATCACTTCCCGGAGGGCAGCTTGCCACTCGGGCATGAGGTCGGGGCCGAGGGTGCGGCGATGGGTGCCATCCAGAACGGAGTAAGCCGGGCGCTGGGCGGGGGTGGGGTAGTCGGCGGTGGTGCAGGGGTGGAGGTCGGCCGCGATGCCCCGGCCCTTGAAAATGGCTTGGGCGAAGCCGTGCCAGGTGGTTTCCCCGACGCACGTGGTATGGACCAGCCCCTGCCAGCCCTGCTCGGCGGCCACCTTGAGCTGGCGGGCCAGGGCCCGGCAGGTGGTGGGGGCGCCTCGCTGGTCATCCACCACGCGCAGGGCCCGGCCCTGGGCGGCGGCGTTCAGCATGGTGTTCAGGAAGTTCTTCCCCCAGGCGTCGTAGAGCCAGCTGGTGCGGGCAATGAGGTGGCGGGAGCAGCGGGCGGCCTGGCGCTCGCCCTCCAGCTTGGTGCGACCATACACCGACACCGGGTTCGTGGGATCGTCCTCCCGGTAGGGGCGGATGCCCGTGCCATCGAAGACATAGTCCGTGCTGATCTGGATGAGCATGGCCTTCTGCGCCTCGCAGGCATCCGCCAGCCAGCCCACGGCCGTGGCGTTGATCTTCTGGGCCAGCTCAGCCTCGGACTCGCAGCGGTCCACCTGGGTGAAGGCGCCGCAGTTGACCAGGACCTGGGGCCGCACCTGGGATACCACGTCCCGAATGGAATCGGGGTTGCCCAGATCCAGCACAGCCTCATCCGGCAGGATCAGCTCATGCCCCACCCAGGTGTGGCGGAGGGCCCGGGCCAGCTGTCCGGCTCCGCCGGTGACGAGGACGCGCATCAGGCGTGCACCCTGCGGGCCCGCTCGTCCTGCACGAAGGGGTTCTCGGGGTCGTCCTCGTGGCGGATCTCGTCGATGGGTTCGGCCTTGCCCTGCCCCATGAAGAGGCGATCGGGACAGTTGATGACGAAGCCGGGCTCGGGGCTGATGCAGCGGTAGCAGTGGACGACGCCCTTGGGAATGATGGCGGAGCCGGGATGGTTGGCGCCCATGACCACTTCCATGCGGTTCCGGTAGGTGGGGCTGTCCGGGCGGTTGTCCCAGAGCGTGAGCTTGAAGTCGCCAGGACCCACCCAGCAGAAGAGGTCGGCCTGGTCCACGTGCTCGTGAGGTCCCCGCAGCACGCCGGGATTGGTAACGCTCACGTACGACATCTCAGGGCGGAACCAGGCGGGCAGTTCGTCGTGCCGGAAGATCTCCGCCAGCCAGCCGCGCTCATCCACGAATTTGCGGAAGGACGTGATCACCACGCCTTCGATGGGGCCTTTCTGGAATGTCATGCCTAGCTCCTGCCGTTCGCCTGCGGGAAGGGCGTGGCCTCCCGGATGGCCAGCTCGTTGGCGTGGGCCAGGCTCGGGAAGGTGCCCGCGTCGGTCCACCAGCCCTGGAAGGTGCCGAAGCTCAGCTGGCCCTTGGCAATGTAGGCGTTGTTCACGTCCGTGATCTCCATCTCGCCGCGGCCCGAGGGCTTCACGGTGCGGATGATGTCGAACACCGTGGCGTCGTAGAAATAGATGCCGGTCACCGAGAGGTTGGACTTCGGCTGCTTGGGCTTCTCCTCGATGCCCAGCACCTTGCCGTCTCTCACCTCGGCCACGCCGTAGCGCTGGGGGTCCTCCACGGGCTTCAGGAGGATGCGGGCCCCCTGACCCTGCTTCTCGAAGGCTTCGGCCTCGGGCTTCAGGCTGTCCTGGAAGATGTTGTCGCCCAGGATCACGCAGATGGGCGAGCCGCCCGCGAAGTTCTCCGCCAGACCCAGCGCCTGGGCGATGCCGCCGGCCTCGTCCTGCACCTTGTAGGTGAAGCGGCAGCCGAAGTCCTTGCCGGACCCCATCAAGGCCACCACGTCTCCCATGTGCTCGGTGCCGGTCACGATCAGGATCTCCTCGATCCCGGCCTCCTGAAGCTTCCACAAGGGATGCCAGATCATCGGGGCCATCCCCACCGGCAGCAGGTGCTTGTTGGTCACCTTGGTCAGCGGGAACAGACGGGAGCCGGTGCCCCCGGCGAGAACCACACCCTTCATCGCTGAACTTTTGTCCACAGACACCCTCCGAGAAACCAGCCTATTCTTGTCCTACCAAAGAAAATCATGGGGGGGTTTCGGGTTTATGGCTAGGACACCGCCGAAGATCGGCATGGAGCATTGATGACAGGGGCTGATCCAAGGACTGCCACCCCCGTTGTCGGGATCCTGGTGTTGAACTACCACCAGCCGGATTCCACCCTTGCCTGCATCCGAAACCTCCTGACCCGAGAAGGGCCTGAAACCCGGATTCTGTGGATCGAGAACGATGCCCGCTCGGCAATAGGGTCCGTGGAAGCTCTCCTGGCGAGCCATGGGATTCCCTGCCGGAAGCTGACGGGGGAAGACAGCGCCCTCCCGGATGCGGGGCAGATCGGCCTGCTGGAAATTCCGGAGAATCTGGGTTACGCCGGCGGCAACAACGTGGGACTGGCCCTTCTGGCCCGCCATCACGTGCCCTTTGCCTGGGTGTTGAACAACGACACCTTACTCCTCGAAGGGTCCAGCCGCGACCTGGTGGAGCAGGCCCGGAAGCGCCCTGAGGTGGGCCTTTGGGGCACCGCCATATCCACCGGGAAACGCATGATCTTCGGTGGCCGGCTCGTGTCTCCCACGTTCCATACCGAGGTGTTGACTGACCCATTCCAGCTTCAGGATGCCCTGACCTTCATCAATGGCTGTTCCATGTTCATGGACGTTGCAGAGGCCATGGCCGTGGGTGGCATCCCTCCCCACTACTTCCTGTATTACGAAGACGTGGCGTTCTCCCTGCTTTTGCGGCGCAAGGGAAGGGAACTCGCCTCCATTCCGGGCGTGGTGGTGGCGCACGAGGAATCGCTTTCATCCGGGCTTCGCAGCGCAGTGGTCGAGTACTACAACCGGCGGAACCGCTGGTTCTTCATCCAGGAATTCTTCCCCGAGCATCTGCACTCGAACCAGCGGCGGCTCGCCTACCAGATCCAGAAATACCTCTTCCGCTTCCGGTTCCGGCGGGCCTGGCTGGAATGGCTCGCCTACCGGGACTTCAAGGCCCAATCGCATGGCCGGTCCCTCCGCGACCTCCAAGGCCCCACCTGACCTGGGACCCTCCAGCTTCAAAGGAATGGCAATGTCCATGCGGTCCTGGCTGAAAACCTTCGAACGGACTCGGCTCCGCCCCTGGGCCCGGGGCTTGAAGCGCATGATGACGAATCTCCATCCCGCGCCTCCGGATCCCCGGTTGGACGAATGGGCCATTCGGCAGGCCTCCATCCCGGATCCGGGTCTGCCCCGATTGGCCCTGCTCTCCATCCTTCCCCCCACTTCCAATGGGGTCGCCTCCTTTGCCGCCCGGTTTTTTGCCGACGAGCGCTGGCGGCTGGACGCCTATGCGCCCCTCCCCCTGGAACCTCTGGAAGCCCTGTTCCGCACGAAGGGATCCCCCCGCCAGCGCTTCTTCCCCATCCAGAGTTGGGGCCAGGCACTGCCCCCGGACTCCTATCAGGCCGTGATCGTGGAGGCAGGCAACAGCCCCCACCACGTGCCCACCCTCGGCGCCGCCTCCCAATTCCAGGGAGGGCGTGTCTGGCTGAACCTCCATGAAGCCCAGGCCATCCGTTTCTGGAACGGGTGGTTCGACGGGGACGCCCGTTCCCTGATAGCCTTCTATCGCAAGCATTACCCCGGACACCCTCTGTCCCTGAATGACCTGTTTGGGGAGCCTGGTCCACAGACGCCCCGTGGTATCCGACCCCTTGTGCTGCTGTGTGGCGCCGAGCTCATCCTGGTCCACAGCGACTACTGCGCCCAGAAAGTGCGGGAGGATCTCGGGGACCTGGACCTGCCGATCGAGGTCCTGTTCCATCCCCTGCCCCCGCCCCACAGCACCCACGCTGAATCAGAGGTGAGCCCCCTGAGGGTGGGGCATTTCGGCGGCCTCAGTGGAGGGAAGAGCATCGCCACGCTCCTGGCGGCCATGGACCAGCTCGCGGCATCCCAGGACGTGCGGCTGGTCCTCGCAGGCTATGGCGCGGGGAGGTATGCCAAGCGTCATCGGCTTCAGGCCCAACGCCCCTGGGTAGAGGTGCACGATGCCCCCCCAGATGACCATTTGGAGGCCCTCATGGCCTCGGTCCACGTGGCCGTGCAGCTCCGTCCCACCAATCACGGTGAGTCTTCCGGCGTGGTGAGCCAGCTGCTGGGCATGGCGCGCCCCCTGGTTCTATCGGACATCGGGAGCTTCCCGGAACTGGGCCCGGTGGCCGTCTATGTTCCGCCGGATGTCACCCCAGAAGCCCTGGCGCAGGCCATCCTCCGGGCCCGGAGCCTTCCGGAGGCCCCTTCGGCGTCCTTGCGGGAGCAGCAGAGCCCTAACGCGTTCCGGGATCGGCTGATGAACCTGCTCCAGCGGTGATCCCGGATCGAGCGACCCGGATCGCCTCCAGCATCGGCTCTGTTTCGAGCTCCTGCATGCAGGCGTGGGTCTGGATTCGGCAGTCGAACCGCATGCAGCCGAGGCACTCCAGGCCCGCCTTCTGGAAGATCCGCACCTGCGGCCCCTGGGGAGCCGTGACGCCAGGCAGGGTGGGACCGAAGGCCACCAGGGTGAAGGTACCACTCGCCGCAGCCAGGTGCGAAAGGGAGGAATCGTTCCCCACCACGGCCAGGGCATCCGCCACCAGGGCGGCGCTGGCGCTGAGGGACGTTTTTCCGCAGGCCACCTTCGCCTGAGGGCGCAGGGCCAGAGTCTCCCGCCCCTGGACAAGGTCCTCTTCCTGAGGACCACCGAGCACCAGGGCCGGGATCCCGTCCCGCTCCAGCGCATCCAGGAGCCTCACCAACACTGGCGTTCCGAGGCGTTTGTTCCAGTACTTGGCGCCGAGCGCCAGCACCACATACGGGGTGGGTACATCGAGGTCCTTCCGCAAGGCGACGGCCTGGTCGAAGGCCTCCCTCCGCGGTCGGAACAGGTCCGGCGCCCCCAGGGAAAGGCCCGGAAAGGCTTTGCTGAGCAGGGTGTCGTATCGCTGGATCTGGTGGCCACCAAGCCCCTTGAAATGGAGGCTGGTGGTGGCCAGGACCCGGCCTCCCCCCTCGCTCCACCCCACGCGGACAGGCGTTCGGGCGAGAAAAGCGGCGACCAGCGCCCGGGAGCTGCGGGGCAGGTTGATCACTCCCTGGGCGCGGGAGGTCCGAAGCAGCTTGGCCATGTCCCAGGCCCTCGGGGGTCCCTGGTCGGGCACACAGGCCTCGAAGGCGCCGCTGCCTTCAAAGAGCTCCATGACGTTCTCCGGGCCCCAGGCCACGAGGGGCAGGCCCAAGTTCCGGAGGGGCGCCAGCGCCTGGTGGATCATCACCGCGTCGCCGATGAATTGCGGCATCCGCACCCAATGGGCGCCTTCGGGAGTCACGCGCGGGCCTCCGCCATGAGGGCCTTGAGCAGACCCACCACACGCTCGGGATGCACCCGATGCGCGACGGAACCGTGGGTCTCGAAGCCCTCGCTCTCACCGGGATAGGAATCCACCGCCGAGCCCCGAATGGCCACCGCCAGAGGACCCACCGGTGCGATCAGGGGTTCTGGCGAATGGCCCATCAGTGTGATGGTAGGCCGGCCCGTGGCCGCAGCCGTATGGGCCAGGCCGGTATCGACGGCTACAATGCCCGCCGCCGCTTCCTGGATGGCACAGGCTTCGGGAAGGTTCGTCTTCCCCGTGAGGTCCAGAGAGCCCGGCGCCAGGGCCGCGATCTCCCTGCCCAGGGCCACCTCGTCGGGGCCGCCCAGCCAGACACAGCGGAAACCCTCCGCTGACAGTAGACGAGCCAGTTCCGGCCAGGTTCCCATCTCTGGGAACCAGCGCTTGACGTGGCCTCGGGTCCCGAAGGCCAGCGTGATGTAGGGCTCCCCGGTCCACCCGGCCGTCCGCAGGAGCTCGGGACCCCGCGCCCCGCCCAGGTTGTGCTGCCCGACCCGGACCCACTGGAGGTGGCGCTGGCCCGTGAGTTGCTCCAGCAACGGCTCGTAGCGCTGGGCCAAGTGGACGGGCAGATCCCTGTATTTGAAGGGATGTGTGTAGAGCAGGCTCAGGTGGTTGTCAGAGATGCCGCCCCGGATGGGGACCCGGGCCATCCAGGCACCCAGGGCCAGCCGGACGCTCTGGCTCAGGTTAATGACACAGACCGGGGGCACCTTCCGCCACCGCCGCAGCAGGTGCCAGGGATCAGGCTTGCCCTGCCCGCCGGTCTCGATCACGGATTCCGCAATGAACGCCGGCGCCGCTTCGGAGAAAAGCGCCGCGCCGATGGCATGGCCCACGGCCACCCAGCGCAGGGTCAGGCCCAGGGCGGCGGCCTCGGCGTTCCACGCCGCCTGGAGCGATCCGAAAAAGGGCAGTGCGAAGACCACATCGCCCAGCTGCCGGGGCCATCGGATCCACACCTCATGAGGCCCCGCGTGTCCGGCCGCCACGCGCCGGCCGAGCTCTTCCCGTAGAATGTCCGTTCCTCTGCGAGCCAACATGAACCTCTTACCCCTATCTTTCCAGAAATGGCTGTTCTGTGCGCTGGCGGCGGCCCCCCCCCTCGCCTCCGCCCAAACCCCCCAGTTCACTCTGAGCGAGGCCATTCAGGCAGAGTGGCGGCGGCAACCGGTGGCCTTCAACGAAACACAAAGGGCCGCCTTGCCAGTGGTGGATCGGGCCCGCCTTGAACGGGCGCTCCTGCGCGTCGGCGCCCCGGGCACCCCCGCCCTCCTTCCGCCTGAGCTGGACAAGCCCACCGCGGAGACCTGGGAAGCCCGGGCCAAGCGAGCCCGCACACCCCAGGCGCGGTTCACGGCCCTGTTCTTCCTGAACCGGCTCAAGCATCCCAGGGCCCTCACGGCCCTCGAGGGGCTGACGGCCGCCGATGCCGCCACCTGGCCGAAGCACCTGCACCTGGAAGCCTCGCTCGCCACAGCGCGCTTGAATGGCGCCGAGGTCTCTCCCGCCCTCCAGGCCTTCCTCGACGCCCTCCAGAAGGCCGGCAAGGTGGATCCCGTCCGGGCCCAGGCGGCCCGCCTCCGGCTGGTGATGGCCGGGAAGGAGAAGGAGCTGCTGCCGGCGGTGCCCACGACGCCGGGCAGCGTGCTGGCGTTGATGGATGCATGGAACCGGGGGCCCTGGGAGCCACGGAAGGCGATCCATCTCGAGTGCCTTCGTGCCTGGGGCCGGATGACTTTGCAGTACCCCTGGCAGATGGTCGCTGCGCAGGTCCCGGCGAGATCGGCCCCGAAAGGTGTGGCCCGGCAGCAGCTCCTGCTGGCCGAGGGCTGCCGGCTCCTGGACGGCCTGGGCGCGGGTCTCTCCCCGGAGGAGGCGGAGATCCTTTTCCTGGCGGCAGGCAGCGGCCCGCGGCTCCAACGCGAGGCGGCCCTCCGCGCCATGGAACAGGTCCTTCCGGCCGGGAGCATGACCGGCGTCATCCTCCCCTTGAATCAGCGGAACGAACCCAGCGGGTTGAAGGTCTATCGAAAGGTGAATCCGGAGCAGGCCGACCGGATGCGGCCGCGGATGCTGGCTGGCGAGGACCCCATCGCCCGGGCGGCCGCCATCGAGGACCTCTCCTCGGCCCCTCCGGACCTTGAGGCGCTGACCCGGCGCGTCTGGAGCGATACGCAATTTGAGACCCAGCAGACCCTGATCCAGAGCTACAGCCGCTGGAAGATGGCGCCGGAGGATCAGAAGGCCCAGCTGCTTCCGTGGCTGCAACATCCCAACTGGACCTGCCGGTGGGAGGCCCACCAGGCGCTGCGGAAGCTGGATCCCGCCACACCCTGGCCCTCCGCGCCCGTGCCCACGAAGACGGACGAAGCCATCCTGAAGGAAGCCGCCCGCCTGGCCGAGCGCGGCAAGCCCGTCCGCCTGCGCATCACCTTCAGCGGAAAGCGCGCCATTACGCTGAAACTGGATCCCACCGTGGCCCCCATGAACATCGCCAACCTGGTGCTGCTGGCCAGGAAGGGCTACTTCGACGGCCGCCTGGTGCCCCGGGTGGTGCCGGACTTCGTGGTGCAGATGGGCTCCCCCTTCGACTCCATGGAGGGAGGACCCGGCTACACGGTGCGCTGCGAGAACAGCCTCGACTGGTACGGTCCTGGCAGCGTGGGCATGGCGCTCTCCGGCAAGGACACCGGCGGCAGCCAGTTCTTCATCACCACCAACGCCACACCCCACCTCACGGGCCGATACACCCGCATGGGCGAAGTGGAGGACCTGGATCGGGCCATGAAGATCCTCGACGACCTCGAACTGGGCGCAGAGATCGTGTCCGTCCGGGTGCTGGAGCCGTGAAACGCCGGCCATCCAAAAGCGCGGCGCTGGGTCTTGCGTCAGGGCTGTGCGCCCTGGCCCAGGCCCCCATGCTCCAGGATGGAGCCACCGCCCTGCGGCAGGCCCAGCGGACCTGGGTCACTGGAGAGGAGCCCCTGCCCCCCCTGGCCTTCCCCTCCTTCGAAGTGGGGCTGGGCGGGGCCGACTCAGAGGGCCGCTACGCCCCCTTGGTCGGCGGTGAGGGCCTGGGCCACGGCATCCAGGGTTGGGGCGTCGGGCTGCAGGGCCGATACACCAGCGGAGGCTGGTCCGTGGCCGCCACCGCCCTGGGCCTCCGGGACGGCCGGATGACGCGCGGCCACCTCCTTCGCGCGGGCATCGTCTACCAGTGGGAATCGGGCTGGCGCCTGGCCCTGGAGCAGCAACCGTCCGCCTGGGGACCGGGACTCGCGGGCGGTGACCTGCTGGGCGACGCCGCGCGGTCCTTCCCCCGCCTGTCCTTGAGCACCCCCGAGGCATCGCTGCCCTTCGGGCGGTGGCGGGCGGAAGCCTTCGCCGGTCGGCTGGAGGCCGATCGCCCCATACCTGCCTGGATCTCCGATCGCGAGGCCCGGACCACGGCCCAGGTCGGGGGGCTGGATCTCCGCCGGGCCTGGCTCTACGGAGGGAGGCTCCGGGCCTCGTTCGGCACGCTGATGGAGGCCGGCCTCGGCACCCTCCGCCTGGGGGATGGCGAGGGACCCGAGGGCCAGGCGGCCCCTGCCTCGGCGGCCCGCACCATGACCCTGGCGGAGCTGAAGATCCGGCTCCCCGCTCTGGCCCGCCTCGCCCAGGCCCGGGGCGCGGCGATCCACCTCGCCCGGAGCGCCGCCCCGGACAGCCGGTCGGTCACGCTCGTTCCGGCCCGCACGCTCGGCGGGCTCCAGCTGGTCTGGGAGGGCTGGGACCTCGGCCTTGAATATGCCGGAGCAGCTTCGCCCGGCCCAGCCGCCTTCAGCCAGCCCGCCTACCTCGCAGGCTTTTCGACCTTCGGTGATCCCCTGGGGCCCGCCTTCGGTCGCGAGGCCATCACCCGCATGGTGGACCTGGGCCTGCCCGTGTTCCTCGAAGGCCAGGGCCGCATCCGCGCCGTGCGCGGCACCTCGACCGCACCCCCCAACTCCGGCTTCTGGTTCCTGCAGGGCGAGGCGCAGTGGCGCACACCCACCGGCCGGCTCGGCGCCTCCGTAGCCTCGCGGAAGGATGAGGTCCCAGGTTCGCCCGCCCGCTGGGGCTGGGCCTTCAGCGTCTTCCAGAGCTTCCGCATCTTCTGAGGCTTGGACCGCCTGCGCTATCCTGGTTCCCCCTTTCGAGGTACGCATGGCGTTGTCCCGCGATCAACTGGTCCGCCGCGCGGCGCAGGAGCTGCGCGACGGCTACTACGTCAACCTGGGCATCGGCATCCCCACCCTCATCGCCAACGCCATCCCCGAGGGCATGGAGGTCGTCCTCCAGAGTGAGAACGGGCTGCTGGGCATCGGCCCCTTCCCCACGCCGGACGAGGTGGATCCCGACCTCATCAACGCCGGGAAGCAGACTGTGACGGCCGCCCCCGGCGCCAGCTTCTTCAACAGCGCGGACAGCTTCGCCATGATCCGCGGCGGCAAGATCGACCTCAGCATCCTCGGCGCCATGCAGGTGGACATGGAGGGCAACCTCGCCAACTGGATGATCCCCGGCAAGATGGTCAAGGGCATGGGCGGCGCCATGGACCTGGTGGCCGCGGCGAAGCGCGTGGTGGTGGTCATGGACCACACCAGCAAGGACGGCGAGTTCAAGATCCTCCGCAAGTGCAACCTGCCTCTCACGGGCCAGCGCTGCGTGCATCGCATCATCACCGATCTGGCTGTCATCGACGTGGTGCCGGGCCGCGAAGGACTGCGGCTGGTGGAAGTGGCGCCGGGCGTCACCCGCGAGGAGGTCCAGGCTCGCACCGAGCCCCCGCTCGTGATGGACCACGTGACCGAAATGACCGGTGTGTGAGGCTCCCATGCTGAAACGTTCCCTGCCCTTCACGACCTTGCTGCTGGCCGTTGCCTGCACCGCCCCGGGGGATGCCGTGCCCGCCAAGCCCGCCGGACCCTTCAAGCCCCTCCTGAGCCTCCGCCCCGTGGCCGTCAGCCTGGCCAAGGGCGCCACCCAGGCCTTCCAGGCGGAGATCAACTACCCCGAAGGCATGCGCTACATGCGTCAGCCCGTGGCCTGGCGAGTGGTGGAACCCGAGGGCGGCACCATCGACGGCGCCGGCCTCTACAAGGCCCCCGCCACGGCCGGCATCTACCATGTGCAGGTCAAGCGCGAGGATTTCCCGGAGGTCTCGGCCACGGCCACCGTCACGGTGAAGTGATGGATCTGTACGCCGCCCTGCGGCCCCTGATCTTCCGCCTCGATCCTGAAACCGCCCACAACCTGGCCTTCTGGCTGGGCGCGCGGGTCTGCGCCTTGCCCCGCCTGCCCCAGCCGAAGCATCCCGCCGGACTCTGCCGCAACGCGTTCGGACTCGATTTCCCCACCCCTCTCGGTCTGGCGGCGGGCCTGGACAAAGGGGCCACCTTGCTGCCCCTGTGGAAGAGCCTCGGCTTCGGCCATGTGGAGATCGGCACGGTCACGCCGCGCCCGCAGCCCGGGAATCCCAAGCCACGCCTGTTCCGGTTCCCCGAAGCGGGCCTGATCCTCAACCGCATGGGCTTCAACAGCGAAGGCGCCGAAGTCGTGGCCGCACGCCTGCGGACTCGACCGGCGGGCCTCATCGTCGGCGGCAACCTGGGCAAGAACAAGGAGACCCCTGAGGCCCAGGCGCTGGACGACTACCGGGCCGCCTACCGCCTCATCGCGCCGGTGGTGGATTACACCGCCCTGAATGTCAGCAGTCCCAACACGCCCGGCCTGCGCAACCTCCAGGCCCCCGAGGCCCTGAAGCCCCTGTTGGCGGGCATGCTGGACCTGCGGAAGGAACTGGGACTGGAGCGCCAGCCCCTGCTGCTCAAGCTCGCGCCGGACCTTGCCCCGGAGGACCTGGACGCCATCGTGGAGGTGGCCGTGGCCTCGGGCATCTCCGGCCTCATCGCCACCAACACCACCCTGGACCGGGGCGCCGTGGCGGAACCCCTGCGGGCGCGGGTCGAAGCCAGGGGCGCCGGGGGCCTCAGTGGCGTGCCGCTGAAAGCCAAGGCCAGAGAGGTGCGGAAGCGCATCCTCACTGCCCTGCGGGGCCGCCTGCCCCTGGTGGCCTGCGGCGGCCTCGGCTCGGCGGAGGATGTCCAGGGCGCCCTGGACGACGGCGCAGCCCTGGCCCAGATCTACAGCGCCCTGATCTTCGAGGGTCCCGGACTCGTGCAACGCATCCACGAAGGGTTGGAATAGGCCAACAGCAAACGGAATTTGAGAAGCTGAGGACAGCGGAGAAACGGAGGAGAGCTGAGGTAAGCCTGGCCCAGGTGTCCCCTGCTGCTTTGCTCCGCTTTCCTCAGCGCTTCTGCTCTCCTCCGCTTTCCCGTGGTTCCTTTTCAAAAAGAGACCGATTCCTGCCCGCGACGCTAAACTGGAGGGCCGAGGTTTCGATGTTGTCACTCCATTCGAAGATCCGTGATCCGCGCCTGCTGCCCCTGGTGGACAAGGTGCTCCGCGGGGAACGCCTGACCTTCGACGACGGCCTGCTGCTCTACGAAAGCCCGGACCTCACCGGCATCGGCGCCATGGCCCACCATGTGCGCCTCCAGAAGAACGGCCGCGCCGCCTACTACGTGATGAGCCGCCGGCTGTCCTACACCAACGTCTGCTTCACCCACTGCCAGTTCTGCGCCTTCCAGGCCAAGCCCGGTGATCCTCGCGCCTACGCCCTCTCGGCCGAGCAGATCATCGCGGAGCTGGAGAAGCCTGAGAACGCCGGCGTCCGCGAGCTGCACATGACCTCGGGCCACAACCCGAAGCTGAAGATCGACTACTTCGAGGACCTCTTCACGAAGATCAAGGCACGCTTCCCGTCCATCCACCTCAAGGTCTTCACCATGATCGAGATGGACTACTACGCCCGCATCTCGGGCCTCAGCACCGAGGCCTTCCTGGATCGCTGCATGGCCGCGGGCCTGGAGAGCTGCCCCGGTGGCGGCGCCGAGATCTTCGACGAGGTGCTGCGCGAGCAGATCTGCATCGGCAAGAAGGACGCCCAGGTGTGGCTGGACACAGCCGAGCTCTGCCATCGCAAGGGCCTGCCCACCAACTGCACCATGCTCTACGGCCACATCGAGGAGGCGAAGCACCGGGTGGACCACCTGCTGCGCCTGCGCGACCTCCAGGACCGCTCCCAGGCCGCGGGCTACCAGGGCTTCCTGGCCTTCATCCCCCTGGCCTACCAGAACGAGGACAACGAGCTGAGCGCCACCCACGTGATCCACGAGACCACCGGGACCCAGGACCTGCGGGAGATCGCCGTGGCCCGCCTGCTGCTCGACAACATCCCGCACATCAAGGCTTACTGGGTGATGATCTCGCCGGGCCTGGCCCAGGCGGGTCTTAGCTACGGGGCGGATGACGTGGATGGCACCGTCATCGCCGAGGAGATCGCCCACGACGCCGGCGCCAAGACCCCTCAGGGCCTGCGCCGGGACGAGCTGGTGCGGCTCATCGAGGAGGCCGGCTTCGAGGCCCTGGAGCGGGACAACCTCTACAACGTCTACGCCCAGGTCTAGTCGACCTTCCGCTTCTCGTAGGCCTTCGCCGGGTCCAGCGGGAAGGCGTAGCGGCTGCTCCACAGGCGGTCGTGGATGCGGGTGGCTTCAGCGGCCAGGGGCGAGTCGCGGAAGACCAGCTCGATGTTCCGCGAGTCGGTGAAATAACTCTCCTCCCAGTTACTGGTGCCCAGCACCAGATGCATCCGGTCCACCACCAGGTACTTGCTGTGGACGGTCCGGGCGTAGGGGATGTGGCCCTCCTTCGCCTCCGGGATGGAAACCACCTTCACCTCCAGGTTGGGGATCAGCGCAAGGGCCTTGAGGTGAGGCAGCGCCCGGCCTCCCAGCACCCAGTCCGACACCAGCAGGCGCACCTTCACGCCCCGCACGGCCGCGGCCCGGAGGGCGTTGTCCAGCACGGGCCAGTAGCGGTCCTGGCCCGCCACCGGTGAATAGGTGAGGAGCTGCACCCGGACGCTCTCCTTGGCCTGGCCGATCAGTTCCACCAGTGCGTCGATGGCCGGGCGGATGTCCTTCGGCGTCAGGAAGGGCGGGCTGGCCACCAGTTCCACCTCGGGGCGGAGGGTAAGGGCGGGCCGTCCCGGCAGCTCCGGCAGCTTGCCGCTCCCCGCGAAGGTCCAATCAATGGCGAACAGTTCGGCCAGCCGGACGACGATCCCCGGATCCGTGGTCCGCACCCCCAGCTCGTGGATGTGCTCCAGGGCCCGCCAGTCGAAGTTCTGGCTGCCCAGGGCCGCCTCCCGGCCATCCACCACGAAGTACTTGGCGTGGAGGATGCCCCTCGAAACGCCTGCGAGATCGAAGCTGCGCACCTCGGCACCGGGGATGCGGCGGAGCCTGGCCACCGAGGCCGCGTCCTGGTCCAGCATCTTCGCCGAGAGCAGGAACCGCACCTTCACGCCCCGGGCCCCGGCCTTCTCCAGCTCGGCCAGCACCGGCTCCAGGGCACTGCCGGGCCGGTTGGTGACATAGAACTCCGCGGCATCCACGCTCACCTTCGCGCCCCGGATCATGGCCACCCACGCATCCTTGGCAAAGGCCAGCGCGGGGTCGGCGAGGTCCGTCTCCGCGGGAATGGACTGCACCAGCTGGGTGGTGGCCGGTGCCTGGGCGTCCAGGGCCAGGCAGGTCGCGAGGATCAGCAGCAGGGAACGGGGGCTCATGGCATGACTCCAGGTGCGAGGATACTCCGTTGACGCAGGCCCCGCGCCCCTGCTGAGGTGAAGGCATGGACACCAAGGCCGAGTTCCGCGCCCACCTGAAGGCCCGCCGGGAGGCGCTGCCCTCGGACTCGCGGAAGATCTGGTCCGCGGCCATCTCCGGCCACCTCGACCGGCTGTGCCGTGAGCAGCGCTTCACCCGCATCGGTGCCTTCTGGCCCTTCGGAGCCGAGATCGACCTCCGGGCCGCGGTGTCCGGCCACCCGGATTGGCTCTGGTTCTTCCCGCGCGTGGCCTCCACCCAGCCGCCCCGGCTGGTCTGGGGAACCGAGCCCCTGGAGAAGGGCCACTGGGGCCTCCTGGAGCCCGCCCTGGCCCAGCACTTCCTGCCGCCGGTGCAGCTGCTGCTGGTGCCGGGCCTGGCCTTCGACGACGAGGGGTATCGCATCGGCTACGGTCGCGGCTTCTACGATGCCCTCCTGGCGAAGCTGCCGGAGGACGTGCTCACCGTGGGCGTCGGCTTCGAGGCCCAGATGCACCTGCCTGTGCCCGTGGAGCCCCACGACTGGCCGGTCCAGGCCCTCCTGAGCGAGCGAGGCTTCTCCCTGCTGAGGACTGAAGACTGAGGCATGAAGCCTTCACTTATTCCAGCTTCAGGATGCTCGACCCATCCGCATAGCCCTCCGTGGGGGTCTCCCGCATCTGCTGCAGGCCCTGGAGCAGAACCTTGATGCGGTCGGCCATCTCCCCGATCTTGGCCAGCCTGGCCTCCTCCGGGTACTTCCGTTGGAGCATCTCCACCTGCATGGAGATGACCGCCAGCGGGTTGTTGATCTCGTGCTTGAGGGTCCCCGCCAGCTGGCGGAGCGACTCCAGGCGCTCGGTGGCCAGGGCCTCGACCCGCAGCTGGTCCGCCTGGTGGAGCGCCCTGCCCAGCCTGGCCTGGCGGAGGACCAGGGAACCCCGGCGGGCGTAGGCCTGGAGGGTCGCCAGGTCGAGACGGCTGAAGGGTCGTCCAGCGGATTCGCGCTCCAGGTAGATGGCCCCCGCCAGGCCACCCTCATCGGCCAAGACGGCACAGAGGATGGGACTGCGCCCCCGTTCCAGGGGACCCCCCTCCTCGAACCTGGGGTCCGCCCCGGGATGGTTGGAAAGGATCGCCGTCTGCTCCCGCGCCACGTAGTCGAGTACCACCTGTGCCGGTCCGGTCCCCTCAGGAACCGCTCCAAGCTGGTGGGTCGGGTGCCAGCCGTCCGGCTCCTGACGCCGGGTGAAGAAGCCGCGATCGCCGGCCACCAGGCGCAGGGATTCCTCCAGGAGGGTCCTCTCCAGGGCCTCCGAATCCACTTCTCCCAGGAGCCGCTCGGTCGCGGCGTACAGCTGCCGCAGGTCAGGGAGGAAGGCCTGCTCCGGATAGGCCCTCAACTCATCGAAGAGGTCCCCCACCCGCTCCACGAAGGTGGTCGCATCGAGCCCCGGGAACCCTTCCGTGAAGGACAGCCGCCAGGCGCCCAGCACCAGCTCGTCCCCGTCCTGGAGGGGCTGGCCCATGGGAGGATCCAAGGCAATCCCGTTCAGAGCGGTGCCGCCCGCCGATCCCAGATCCTTCACCTGCCAGCCGTTCCCGATCCGGGAGAGGGCGGCATGGACCGGCGACACCGAGTCGAGCGCCGGTCGCGCCACCGCGCAGGCCACGGGGTCGCGACCCAGAAGGCAGGGGTCCTCCACCACGGCATGCCGGAAGGGCTGGTTCCCCTCCATCCATGACAGATAGGGCATCAAGGCTCCTTTTCCCGGTATCTCGGAACGGGGCGGCCCGGGCTTGAATCAGGCGGGCAGGGGATACCGCGTGTCGCGGGTGCGGCTGGGCCGGAAGAACAGCATGGTGTGGCCGATGGTCCAGACGTGCTCGAGACCCGGCACAGCAGCGCAGAGGGCCGCGGCGGCCGTGGCCTCGTCCTCGAAGCTGTTCTGGTTGACCTTGATCTTCACCAGCTCGAGGCTGTCCATCATCACATCCAGCTCGGCGGCCTGGGCGGGGGTCACGCCGCCCTTCCCCACGTGCATGACGGGCTTGAGTTTGTGGGCCTGGGCCTTGAGGAACTGGCGCTGTTTCGAGGTGAGCATCGTAACTCCGTGGGACCAGTCTATCTTGGATGGCGAGGTGTCCCATGCTCCGCCCCCTGCTGCTCTCCCTCGCCACCTTGGCCTGCCTGGCCGCCCCGCCCCGCACGATGCGGGTGGACTACGGGCATACGGGAGACGCCACTTCCGAGCGGTTCGGTGTGGATCGCGTGGTGCTGGAACCTCTGCCCTGGCCCGGCGACCTCGCCAAGGCCATCGACGACAGCAACCTCGGGAAGTACTGCTTCGAGGTGGCGGACAAGGCCACGGGGAAGCGCCTCTACTCCCGGGGCTTCGCCAGCATCTACGGTGAGTGGGAGACCACGGACGAGGCCAGGACCCTGAGCCGGAGCTTCTCCGAGTCCCTGCGCTTCCCCCAGCCGGACGCCCCCGTACGCATCCAGGTGAAGAAGCGCGATGAGCGGAACGCCTTCAAGACCCTCTGGACCCTCGACCTGGATCCCAAGGATCCCCTCATCGAGCGTGCCCCGGCACCGGAGGCCGGCGGCCTCATCGCCCTCCAGAAGGCCGGCGATCCTGCCGGGAAGGTGGACTTCCTCATCCTGGGCGATGGCTATACCGCCGCCGAGCGGGGCAAGTTCGAGCAGCAGGCCCGCAAGGTCATGGAGCTGCTCTTCCAGCAGACCCCCTTCAAGGAGCACCGGCAGGACTTCAACGTGTGGGCGCTCTGCCCACCCGCGACGGAGAGCGGCATCTCGCGGCCTTCCACGGGCGTCCACAAGCGCACGCCCCTGGGCGCCACCTATGATGCCTTCGGCAGCGAGCGGTACGTGCTCACCTTCGACAACCGTGCCTGGCGGGACATCGCGGCCCAGGCGCCCTACGAGTTCGTGGAGATCCTGGTGAACGCCGAGACCTACGGCGGTGGCGGCATCCACAACCTGTACAGTACGGCCTCCGCAGGCAACAGCACCATCGGCTACCTCTTCGTCCACGAGTTCGGCCACCACTTCGCAGGTCTGGCGGACGAGTACTACACCTCCGACGTGGCGGTCACCAACAGCCCTTCGCGCCCCGAGCCCTGGGAACCCAATGCCACCGCGGATCCGAAGCATCCGAAATGGGCCGCCATGCTGACGTCTGGCGTGCCCCTGCCCACGCCCTGGAAGAAGGACGAGTTCGAGGCCCACAGCCACGCCTACCAGAAGGAGCGCCGGGCCATCCGGGCCGCCAACAAACCTGAAGCCGAGATGGACGCCCTCTTCGCCCGGGAGAAGGTCTACGAGATGAAGCTCCTGGGCACCGACGCCCATAGCGGCAAGGTGGGCGCCTTCGAGGGGGCCAACTACGAGGCCAAGGGCTACTTCCGGAGCCAGGAGGACTGCCTCATGTTCACCCGGGACGACGTGGGCTTCTGCGCCGCCTGCCGGGCCGCCATCGAGCGCGTGATCCGGCAGTACGCCACCCCGAAGCCCTGACCCCCGGGTGGCCCAGGATCTTCCTTGGGTTTCCACCCAGGTGCGGCCACAATCTTCCCACCCTCATGCTCCCATCCGGAACCCACCTCGGCCCCTACGAGATCCAATCGCCCCTTGGCTCGGGGGGCATGGGGCAGGTCTACCGGGCCCTCGACACCCGGACCCGGCAACCCGTGGCCCTCAAGGTACTCAAGAGCTCGCTGGTCCATGACGGGGAACGGCTGGCCCGCTTCCAGCAGGAGGCCCGGACGCTGGCGGCCATCGAGCATCCCGCCCTTCCGGTCATCTACGACTGGAACACGGACGACCCCACCCCCTACATCGCCATGGAACTCCTGGAGGGGGAGACGCTGCAACAGCGGCTGCAGCGGGGGGCCCTCTCCCCCAAAGAGGCCCTGGACCTGGCGCACCAGCTCTCGTTGGGGCTGACGGCCACCCACGAGCGGGGGATCATCCACCGGGACCTGAAGCCCGGGAACCTGTTCATCACCACGGAAGGGCGGCTGAAGATCCTGGATTTCGGGTTATCCAAAGCCCTTCCCACCCTCCTGGATGAGCAGACCCAGATCCAGCGCCCGGAGACGAGCCACCAGACCCAGGTGGGCACCATGATGGGCACCGTCGGGTACATGGCCCCCGAGCAGGTGCGGGGCCGGGACCTGGACCCCCGCGCCGACCTCTTCGTCTGCGGCATCCTGCTCTACGAGATGCTCTTCGGCCGGCGGGCCTTCTCCGGTGACTCGCCGGTGGAAGTCCTCAACGCCATCCTCAAGGAGGAGCCGCCCCTCCGGGCCACCTCCCCCAGCCCCTACTCGCCGGAGCTCATCGGGCTGCTGAAGCACTGCCTCGAGAAGAACCCGGAGGATCGCATCCCCACGGCCCAGCAGCTCGCCTCGCGCCTGGCGGCGCTCCAGCACAAGGGGGCGACGCTCCAGGGGCTCGGCCGGCTCTTCCAGGGCCGCGCGGGCTGGGTGGCCCTGGCCCTGGCGCTGGGAGGCCTGGGCCTGGACCTCGGCCACCGCTGGGGCCACCGGGATCCCCCCACCCTCAAGCGGCTGACCTTCCGGCAGGGCCTGATCCGCAGCGCCCGGCTGAGCCCCGACGGCCAGGAGGTGCTCTACAGCGCCGCGTGGTCCGGCGGCCCCCTCCAGATCTTCTCCACCCGTCCTGACAGCCCTGAAAGCCACGCCTTGGAGCTGCCAGGGGCGGACCTGCTCGGCCTGTCCCGCTCCGGGGACCTGGCGATCGCCCTGGGTAGCCGCCCCATCCAGAGCTGGATGTGGCGGGGCACCCTGGCCGCGGTCCCCCTGGCCGGCGGCGCTCCCAGGGCCCTGATGGAACAGGTGGTCGCCGCCGACTGGGGCCCCGACGGCTCGGAGCTGCTGGTGGTCCGCAATACTGAGGGCAAGGCCCTGCTCGAATTCCCCATCGGGCATCCCATCGCCGAGTCCCCAGGCTGGATCAGCCACCCCCGGGTCTCGCCCAGGGGCGACCGCATTGCCTATCTGGAGCATCCGGTGTCCGGGGACGACGCGGGTTACCCGGTCGTGGTGGACCGCCAGGGCGCCCGGCGCGTCCTGACCGACTCCTGGCCCAGCATCCAGGGCCTGGCCTGGAAGGGAGACGAGGTATGGTTCACGGCCGCCGAGCATGGTGTGGCCCGGGGCCTCTACGCAGTGGATCATGGCAGTCCGAGACTGGTCCTGAAGGTGCCCGCCCCCCTGACGCTGCATGACATCTCCCGGGACGGGAGCCGGGTGCTCCTCACCAAGGAGGTCATGCGCACCGGCATCCAGAGCCTGCGGCCCGGTGCCGACCGGGAGCGCGAGCTGTCCTGGCTGGACTGGTCCCTGGTGCAGGACCTCTCGGCGGACGGCTCCACCCTGATCTTCAATGAGCAGGGTGAAGGATCCGGGGCCCACTACGACATCTACCTCCGACGGACGGACGGAAGTCCCGCCGTCCGGCTGGCCAAGGGCGCCTACCCCGCCCTCAGCCCCGATGGCCGCCACGTGGCGGCCCTGGCCATGGGAACGCCCCGCCGGATCCAGATCCTTCCCACCGGTACCGGTGACGTCCTCACCCTTCCCGATCCAGGCCTGGAGACCATCCACCGGTTGCGCTGGTTCCCGGATGGACGGCGGCTCCTGGTGCAGGCCAACCGCACCGGAGAGGGCACGCGGCTGCTCGCCGTGTCCCTCGACGGGAAGCCGGCCGAATCCCTGACCCCGGCTGGGCATCAGTTCTTCGGCCAGCCCATCAGCCCCGACGGGCGGCGGCTCATCACCCGCATCGGTGAGCAGGAGGACAGGATCCTCACGCTGGATGACGGCAGATCCCAACCCATCCCGGGCCTGCGCCCCCAGGAGCGGGTGGTCCGCTGGGCGCCCGATGGCAAGGGGCTCTGGGTGGTCGATCTGCACGAGATGCCCTGCACCGTCCATCACCTGGACCTCGCCACAGGCACCCGGAGGAAGCTCCTGGAGATCGCCCCCGAGGACCTGGCTGGGCTGACGGTCAGCAACTTCCTCCTCACCCCCGACGCCAAGGGCTACGCCTACGCCTACCGCCGGGTGCTGTCCGAGCTGTACCTCTACGAGGGCCTGCGGTAGGCGAAGGGCGCCTCACTCCACCACGGGGCCTGAGGCCATGGCCAGGGGCGAATCCCCGGTGCCCAGGAGCCGCTCGCGGCGGGCGTGCAGGATGCGGTCACGGATGGCTGCCGCGTCCACTCGGTATGCCTGCGGCATACGCGAGACCTCTCGCGTCATATTGCCGCGGTCAACCGTTCGCGTCGGGCACGAAGAATTCGGTCGCGTAATTCCGCCGCATCCTCAAACTTCATCTGGGAGGCCAGCTCCTTCATGCGCTTCTCGAGCTTGGCCACCTCGCGCTCGAAGGCCTTGTCCTCCAGGTAGAGCAGCGGCTCTTCGGCGGCCCGCTCCTCCTTGGTGACATTGATGAACTCCCGGGCCAGGGCCTCGCCCATGACATCGTCCAGGTTGCGCTTCACGGTTTCGGGCGTGATGCCGTGTTCGAGGTTGTGGGCCAGCTGCTTGTTCCGGCGCCGCTCCGTCTCGCCGATGGCCTGCTTCATGGACCCCGTCATCACGTCGGCGTAGAGGATCGCCCGGCCGTTCACATGGCGGGCGGCGCGGCCGATGGTCTGGATGAGGCTGCGGTTGTTGCGGAGGAAGCCCTCCTTGTCCGCGTCCAGGATGGCCACCAGGCTCACTTCCGGCAGATCCAGGCCCTCCCGCAGGAGGTTGATGCCCACCAGCACGTCGAACACGCCGCGCCGCAGGTTCTTCAGCAGCTCCACCCGCTCCAGGGTGTCGATCTCGCTATGGAGATACTCGGCCTTGATGCCCAGCTCCTGGTAGTAGGCCGTGAGCTGCTCCGCAAGCTTCTTGGTGAGCACCGTCACCAGCACCCGCTCGTCCCGGGCCACGGTCTTGCGGATCTCCTCCAGCAGGTCGTCCACCTGGCTGCCCACGGGCCGAACCTCGACCATCGGATCCACCAGGCCCGTGGGCCGCACCACCTGCTCCACGAAGGCGCCGCCGCTCTGCTGCAGCTCGTAGTCGCCGGGGGTGGCGGAGACGTACACCACCTGCTTCACCCGGCTCTCGAATTCTTCGAACTTGAGAGGACGGTTGTCGAGGGCGGAAGGCAGCCTGAAACCGTAATCGACAAGTGTCGTCTTCCGGGAGCGGTCGCCGTTGTACATGCCGTGGAGCTGGCCCGTGGCCACGTGGCTCTCGTCCATGAAGACGATGAAGTCCTCGGGGAAGTAGTCCAGCAGGGTGTGGGGCGGCTGGCCCGGCTGGCGGCCGTCCAGGAAGCGGCTGTAGTTCTCGATGCCGCTGCAGTGGCCCATCTCCTTCATCATCTCCACGTCGTAGATGACGCGCTGGTGGAGGCGCTGGAGCTCCACGATCTTGCCCTCGGCCCGGAACGCATTCTCCCGATCCTCCAGCTCGACCTTGATGTCGCGGATGGCGGCCTTGAGCTTGTCCTCGGGCGTCACGTAGTGGGTCTTGGGCCAGATGGTGAGGTCGTCCAACTTCTCGATGACCACGCCGCGCAGGGGATCGATCTTCGAGAGGCGCTCCACCTCGTCGCCCCAGAGCTCGATGCGGTAGGCCACGTCCTCGTAGGCCGGATAGACCTCCACCACGTCGCCCCGCACCCGGAAGATGCCGGGCTCGAAGCTGAGGTGGTTGCGCTGGTACTGGATGGCCACCAGGTCCCGCAGGAGCATGGCCCGGTCGATGGTCTGCCCGGGTTTCAGGTTCACCGACAGGTTCAGATACGACGAGGGATCGCCCAGTCCGTAGATGCAGCTCACGGAGGCCACCACGATGGTGTCGCGGCGCTCCAGCAGGCACCGGGTGGCGCTGAGGCGCAGCTTCTCCAGCTCTTCGTTGATCTTCGCGTCCTTGTCGATGAACAGGTCCCGCTCGGGCACGTAGGCCTCGGGCTGGTAGTAGTCGTAGTAGCTGACGAAGTACTCGACGGCGTTCTCGGGGAAGAACTGCTTGAACTCGCTGAACAGCTGGGCGGCCAGCGTCTTGTTCGGCGCGAAGATCAACGCCGGACGGCCCGCCCGGGCGATGGTCGAGGCCATGGTATAGGTCTTCCCCGAACCCGTCACCCCCAGCAGCGTCTGGGCCCGGTCGCCGCGCTCCAGCCCCGCCACCAGCTGCGCGATGGCCTCCGGTTGGTCCCCGGCTGGCGAGTAGGGCGACACGAGCTTGAAGGGGATTGCCTTGGCCATGGGAGAAAAGAAAACCACAAAGACGCGAAGAAAAAAAGAAAGAACAACCACTCACGCGGAGGGTCGCGGAGAAAGCGGAGACTGCGGAAAAAAGGCAAACCTTCTTCCTCCGCGATCTCCACCCACCTCCTCTTTTCTCTGCGAGTGTTGTTATCCGCTCTGCTTTCGGTCTTCGCGGCGGATTGGCCTGCCGTTCAGACCTTGCGTAACACCAGGCACCCGTTGGTGCCGCCGAAGCCGAAGCCGTTGTTCATGACGTATTCGGAATCCAGGGTGCCGGCCACGTTGGCGGTCACGTCCAGGTCGCACTCGGGGTCCTGGTGGTCCACGTTGATGGTGGGGGGGATCCTGCCCGTCTTCACGGCCATGACCGCCACGATGGTCTCCAGGCCACCGGCGGCGCCCAGGAGGTGACCGTGCATGGACTTGGTGCTGCTCACCTTGATCTGCTTCGCGTGGTCCCCGAAGACCTTCTGGATCGCCATGCACTCCAGCTTGTCGCCCACGGGCGTGCTGGTGCCGTGCATGTTCACGTAGCCCACTTCCTCGGGCGCGATATCCGCGTCCTTGATGGCCGCGCGCATGACCCGCTGGCCGCCCTCACCCTCGGGGGCGGGGGTGGTGATGTGGTTGGCGTCGCCGCTCATGCCGTAGCCGGCGACTTCTGCATAGATCTTGGCACCGCGGGCCTTGGCCAGCTCGTATTCCTCAAGAATCACGATGCCCGCCCCCTCGCCCATGACGAAGCCGTCCCGGTCCACGTCGAAGGGCCGGGAGGCGCGCTCGGGCTCGTCGTTGCGGGTGCTGAGGGCGCGCATGGACGCGAACCCGCCCACGCCCAGCTGATTCACCACGGAGTCGCTGCCGCCGGCCATCATGCGATCCGCATAGCCGAAGGCGATGAGGCGGGCCGCGTCGCCGATGGCGTGGGCACCGGTGGCACAGGCCGTGGCCACGGCGCTGTTGGGGCCCTGCAGGCCGTACTTGATGCTGGCCTGGCCGCTGGCCATGTTCACGATCAGGCTGGGGATGAAGAAGGGGCTGGTGCGACGGGGGCCGCGGTAGCCGTTGGCCTCGTCCCAGATGGTGCTCAGCCCGCCGATGCCGCTGCCGATGTAGGCTCCGAACACCTCCCGTTCGGCCTTGGTGAGCCGGATCTGATCGAAGCCCGCATCCACCCAGGCCTCATGGGCCGCGCCCAGGGCGTAGTGGATGAAGATGTCCATCTTCTTCTGTTCCTTCTTGTCGATGAACAGGTCGGGGTTGAAGCCCTTCACCTGCCCCGCGATCTTGCAGGCGAAGTCCGTGACGTCGAAGCGGTCGATGGTGCCGATGCCGCTCTTTCCCGCCAGCAGGTTGTTCCAGGTTTCGGGCACGGTGAGGCCGCAGGGGTTGATGGTCCCCATGCCGGTGATGACGACGCGGCGGCGCTGGACGGTCCTGGTCATGGATTCACCTCGTAGAACGGAAAACAAACGTGCCGCAGGGCCGTGGGGGCGCTGCGGCACGTCACGATCGCGATGGATCAGGCCTTCGCGTGCTTCTCGATGTAGGCGATGGCATCGCCCACCGTGCGGATCTTCTCCTGCTCGCTCTCGGGGATCTCGAGGCTGAAGGCCTCTTCGATCGCCATGATGATCTCGACGGTGTCGAGGCTGTCGGCGCCGAGGTCGTCCACGAAGTGGCTGGATTCGGAAATGGAATCTTCGGGCTTGGCCAGCTGCTCAGCAATGATCGCAATGACCTTCTTACGCACATCAGCCATCGTGGGCTCCTCCAAACGAACCTGGAAACCCTAACACACCCCCGGCCCGATGTCCAAACCCTGGGTAAAGGTGCCCCGCCAGGATCCTGCGACACGAAGGATTGCGTCCTCGCCCCGCCCGTGGAGGATGGTCCCATGCCCCGCCCCAGGACCCACGAGGAACCCGAACACGGCTGGCCCCTCGGATGGGGCGCCAGCCTCCGGGAATTCCGCACCTTCCTGTCCGTGGAGCGCGGTCTGTCGCCCCACACGGCCTCGGGCTATCTGTCCGACCTGAACCACCTGGCGGTCTGGGCCTGCGGCCGCGAGCTCCCCGCCACGGAACTCACGCGGGATCACCTCACGGCCTTCCTGGTGGCCCAGCAGTCCGAGGGCAAGGCCCCGCGCAGCCTGGCCCGGCTGAGCTCGAGCCTGCGCGCCTTCCTGTCCTTCCTGCGCATGGAGGGCGGCGAAGGCGCCGGCCCGGAGGCAGTGGTGAAGCCGCCCCGCCCACCCCGGATCCTGCCCCGCACCCTGGGCGAAAGCCAGGTCGAGGCCCTGCTCAACGCCCCCGACACCGCCACCCCGCTGGGCGTGCGGGATCGCGCCTGGCTGGAGCTGCTCTATGCTTCGGGCCTGCGGGTGTCGGAGCTGGCAGAGCTTCCGGCCTTGTCGGTATTCCTGGACGAGGGCTTCCTCAAGGTCATGGGCAAGGGACGCAAGGAGCGCCTCATCCCCTTCGGCGCCGGGGCCGAGCGCTGGATCCGGGCCTGGCTGGCCCTGCGGCCCGGCTTCAAGCCGAAAGACAGCGCGCTCTTCCTGGGCCAGCGCGGGGAGGGCCTCACGCGACAGCACCTCTGGCGCCTGCTAAAAGGCTACGCGCGGAAGGCCGGCCTCCGCCCGGAGGCAGTCAGCCCCCACGTATTGCGGCATGCGTTCGCCACCCACCTGCTGGACCACGGGGCCGACCTCCGCTCCGTCCAGGCCATGCTCGGCCACGCCGACATCAGCACGACGCAGATCTATACGCATGTCCATCAGGCCAGGCTCCGCGCCCTCTACGACCAGATGCATCCACGGTCAGGCGGATGAGGAGGGCTACAACTGGGTGAGCAGCACGCCCCCGAGGACGAGGACAGCGCCCCCTGCGAAGGCAGGAGTGATCGCCTGCCCGTAGAAGACCCAGGCCAGGATGGCCGTGGCCACGGGCTGGCCATTGGTGGCGATGGCCACGCGGCTCGGTTCCTTGGTGGAGAGGGCGTGGAACCAGAGCAGGTAGGACACCACGCTCGTCATCAGGCCGAGGTAGACCAGCCCCACCCAGGCCATGGGCGGCACCGTGGCCACCGCCAGCTTCGGAAGCCCCAGGGCGCCAAGGGGCGCGAACATCACGAGGCCGAAGAGGATGGACAGCGTGGTGGCCCGCTGGGCACCGTGTTTCTGCACCAGGGGCCGGCTCATGACCGTGTAGCCCCCCCAGGCGATGACCGCCACCAGCACCAGCAGGTCGCCCAGGATCCACCGGGGCGGCAGGACGCCGCCCGCCTTGCCGGAGAAGAGCACCAGTACGCCGGAGAAGGCCAGCGCCAGGCCGCCCAGTTTTCTCGGCCCTGGACGTTCCTGGCCGCGAGCCCAAGCCAAGAGCAACACCACCGTAGGCGTCAGCGCATACAGCAGGGCCGCATGAGAGGGCAACGTGAACGCGAGGCCACCGAGGAAGGCCAGCTGGTTGAGGGTCACGCCCAGGAATCCGGCCAGGAGATACGCCCGCCATTCCGCGCGGGCCACGGGCCACAGGTCCAGGTGCCGGAGCCGCGCCAACACCAGAAATCCGACCCCGGCGATGAGGAAGCGCAGCAGGCCCAGGGCCAGGGTCGGAATCGCGTCAGCCGCGGTCTTCCCCAGCAGGTACGTTCCTGCGGAGATGAACGTGTGGAGTCCCATGACGGCGGCGAAGCGGAGGTTGCGATGGCCCATCCTTCCAGCATGGCCGCAGGTGCGGATGCGGCCACCGCCGAATTGTGCATGGACCATCCGTGGCGGAATGGGCGATGATGGGCCAGGAGCCAAAGACACCATGGCCGTGACCAAGACCCCCCGCAAGAAGCCCATCGCCACCGCCGTCGAGGTGGAGAAACCCGCCGCCAAGACCAAGGCCGCCCCCGCGAAGAAGGCGGCCCCCAAGAAGGTCGAGGCCCCGGAACCCAAGGCCAGGAAGACCGCCAAGGCTCCCGCGAAGACCAAGGCTCCAGAGGTGGTCGAGGCCGCGCCAGCCGTCGCGGAAACCCCCGCCCCCGCCGCCCCGGCCCCGAAGCCGGTCGCCAAGAAGGCCACCACTCCGTCCGCCCTGCCGGCCCTGGTGGAGGCCATCCTCGCCGCCATCCGCGAAGGCCGCGCCGTGGAATTCATCTTCGCCGACGCGGAGGCCAACGCCCCGCGCACCTTCGAGCCCCGGCAGCTCACCTTCGACGCCCTCAGCCAGGCCTGGTACGCCTGGGGCTGGGACCGCCGCTACAACGCCGAGCGCCACCACCGCCTGGATCTGCTGGCTGAGGTGAACGACGTGGAGGGTGTGGGCCGCGCAGCCCAGGGCCCCTACGCCGAGGGCACGGCTGCCAATCAGATCGGCGGCTGGCTGGGGGGCGAACCCATCACCGTGAAGGCCACCCTGCTCAAGCAGTGGGTCTTCGCCGTGAAGCAGGCGCCCCCGGCCTTCCCGCACTTCAAGCTCGAGGAGCAGGGCGACGGCCAGGCCCTCGTGACCTTCACCGCCACGGACCTCCGCGCCATCGCCCGCTGGGCCATGCAGTTCGGCGACGGCATCCAGGTGCTGGAGCCCGCGCGCCTGGTGGACCGCATCAAGCAGGTGGGCGCCGTGTGGGCCGGCAGGGACCGCCAGGCCCCCGCACCGGCACCCAAGCCCGCATCCCGCCCCGAGCCCAGGCCCGAGCAGGAGCCCCGCCGGCACGAGTCCAGGCACCACGCCGAGGCGAAGCCCGAAGCCCGCCCCGAGCCGAAGGCCCACCGCGAACCGCGCCCCGAGCGGGAACGGGAACGGGAACGGGACGACGCCCCCAAGGGGAAGCCCGGCAAGGTCGAGGTCATCCACTTCGACCGTCTCTAAGGCGTTCGACTACTCCACCAGCTTCCAGCCCCGCTTGCCGGGCCAGAAGCCATAGGCCTGCCCGAGAACGTTGAAGGACACCCCCCGGAGCCGCGCGTCCGCCAGCACCCGCACCAGGATGTAGTTGAGCGGGATCACGGGCTTGTCCCGCCAGATGATCTCGGAGAGCTTCAGGTAGATCTTCCGGCGGGAGACCCTGTCCAGGGTGTAGCGCCCCTCCTCGAACAGGCGATCCACCTCCGGATTCAGGTAGCTGCTCACGTTCGCCTTGGTGCGGTAGCCCTCGCTGGTGAACAGCGGGGCGTCCACATCGGGATCCAGGGAGGTCGTCCACCCGTAGGACCAGATGTCCCCGTCGTGGTTCATGGACTTCTCCGTGAGGGCCTCGAAGGGCAGCCGCCGGACCTCGATGCGCATGCCCACCTTCGCGGCCTCTTCCGACAGCAGCTGGGCCGTGCTGCGCCGGATGGAGGTGACCTGCTCGTAGGCCACCAGGGACAGGGGGCGCCCCCGGTCGTCATGCCGGACCCCGTCCTTGCCCAGGTGCCACCCGGCGGCCTCCAGGATGGCCTCGGCCCGCCCGCTCTGGGGCAGCGGCCGCGGCGTGTCATCGTGCGCCCAGTTTTCCGGGGGCCAGAAGGCCGAGGCCAGCCGGGCCGGGAAGAAGCGCCGGGCCCGGGCCAGCTCCTGCCAGGGCACCAGCTCCGCCAGGGCGTGGCGCAGGGCGGGATCGCCCAGCAGGCTCAGCTTGGGGTCGCAGTTCAGGAAGAAGGCCCCGAAGGCCGCCTGGGGGACGGAGTAGGCCTGGAGCCGACCCCCGGCCCGGGCCCCCTTCCGGACGAGGTAGTGCGGTAGGCCCCCCACCAGGGCGTAGTGGTACCGGTGGTCCAGGAGGGCCTGAGTCAGGTTCTTCTCGTTCGAGGAGTCCATGAACTCGAAGGCGGGCCACGTGCCCGGATGGCCCCCCTTGTAGCCGGGCCAGAGCTCCAGCCTCAGATGCGTGGTGGTGGCCCGGCCGACGATCCGGTACGGGCCCGAACCCACCGGCTGGAAGTTGACGGGGGCGGACTGGGGTTTCGTGCCGAGCTGGTAGTGGCGACGGGGAACAGGAATGAAGTTGTAGAGGTCCGACAGCAGGGTCCCCCGCGCCCGGGACAGGCGGATCCGCACCCGGAGGGGCCCCTCGGCCACCAGGCTGTCCAAGGAGGCCACGCCGCCAGCGGTGTCTGCGATGGCGCGTATTTGCGGCATCCGGAGGGACTTCCAGGTGAAGACCAGGTCCTCGGCCTCGATGGGGGTGCCATCGTGCCAGGTCATGCCCGGCCGGAGCTCCAGGACGACTTCCCGTCCGCCCTTGAGGACCGTCCAACCCTGCAGCAGGCCGGGGATGAAGGTCCCTTCGGCATCCATGGTCACCAGCCGGTCGAACACCAGGTCCACGGCCTCGCCGTCCGTGTCCCGGGTCATGAGGAGCGGGTTCAGCGTGGTCCAGCCGTCCACCGCCACCCGGATGGGCTCGGCAGCGCCCAGGCCGCAGAAGAGGCAGGTGATCAGGAGGAGGGAGCGCCAGCGCATCGTGCCCCCTCATCGGCGGTCCGGCCGGGGGCCTGAAATCCGGAGTGCCTCAGGGCTGCCGGTCGGCGGACTCCACCAGCTCCACCAGGGCCTCGGCCATGCGTTGGCCCGCCCGGGGCGGGTTCTCCACCACCGTCCCCACCAGCTTCTGCGCGCCCCCAGGCTGGGTGGCAAACAGGTAGAAGGTCGGGACCCGCACCACCGCCTGAGGGGCGCACCCCTTGGGCCAGGCAGCCTCCGCCACCTGCTTGTCCCGGTTGACACCCAGGTAGTGGATCTCGATGAAAGGATTGGGGTCCGCCTCCAGGGCCAGCAGGTCCGGCAGCTGGTACTGGCTGTCGCCGCACCAGGATCCGAAGACCGCCACCAGGGTCAGGGGCTGCCGCAGAGCCTTCCACCGGGCCTTCAGCTCGGAGGGCAGCTGGATGGCGGCGGCCGTGTCCCGGAAGACGGCCCGGTGGGCGAGGATCTCCTTGGCAGTGGTGGGCCCCAGCAGCAGGGGCTGGTGGTCCTTGACGTCGCTGGGCAGGCCCCCCGGCGTGGCGGCGGGGGGCGGCGGCGGCACCACCGGCGGTTCCGCCTGCAATCCCAGGGTTCCGAGGGCCAGGAGCACAGCTTTCATGGGGATCTCCGGATTCCAGTCTAGCCCGGGCGATAAACTTGACTCAATCACTCAGGAATACTAGCCTGGAACCTGGAGAAGGTTTCGTGAAGATCTCGGCCCGAGGCAGGTACAGCATGCAGGCCCTGTTCGACCTGGCCCACCACAGCCATGGCCAGCCGGTGCCCCTGCATGTCATCGCCGAGCGCCAGAAGCTCTCCCTGCCCTTCCTGGAGCAGATCTTCAACAAGCTCAAGAAGGCCGGCGTCGTCGCCAGCGTGCGCGGCCCCAAGGGCGGCTACATCCTCACGCGGCCCTGCAATCAGGTGAGCGTGGGCGAGGTGCTGCGCCTCACGGACAGCAGCTTCTACGCCGTGGCCAAGGAGGATCCCAGGGCCGCCAACCAGGCGCTCATGGCCGACGAGCGCATGAGCCTCATGCTTTGGAACCGCCTCTCCGACCACATCTCCGCCTTCATGGAGAAGGTGACCTTCGCCGACCTGTGCTCCGAGACCTCCAGTAACTCCTGCCCGGACTGCACCTGCCCTGAATATGTCAAGGATGTCCAGGGCCAGATCAGCCGCGGCGAGCGCAAAGCCTGCGGCGTGATGTAGGGCCGTGAGCAATCCCTGCGCCCTCCCCAGCCTGGCCCTGCCGCCCACCGAGGCCGAGCTCAAGGCCCTGCCCCAACTCGAGAAGAAGATCGCCCGCCGCGTGGGCGAGACCAATGCCGCCTACAAGCTCATCGAAGAGGGTGACCGCATCCTGGTGGCCGTGAGCGGCGGCAAGGATTCCTGGGCCCTGCTGGATATCCTGGAGCGGCTGCGCAAGCGGGCGCCCGTGGCCTTCACCGTCGAGGCCGTCACCGTGGATCCGGGCTTTCCCCAGTTCAATCCCGATCCCATCGCCGAGACCTGCGAGCGCCTGGGCGTGCCCCACCACCTCATCCCCGCCCCCATCGACAAGATGGTGCGCGCCAAACCCGAAGAGCTGCCCTGCATCATCTGCTCGCGACTGCGCCGCGGCGTGCTCTACTCCTTCGCCAAGCAGCATGGCTTCTCGAAGATCGCCCTGGGCCACCACCTGGACGACCTGATCGAGACGCTGCTCATCAACCTGTTCTTCGAGGGCCGCCTGAGCACCATGCCCCTGCGCCTGGTGAGCGATGATGGCGCCAACACCGTCATCCGCCCGCTCGGTACCTGCGAGGAGAGGGACCTCCAGCGCTACGCCTGGCTGCGCGGCTTCCCCATCGTGCCCTGCGGCTGCCCCCTCTGCGGCTGCTCCAGCCTGGAGAGCCGCCGCAAGCAGGCGAAGGAGCTCATCGCCTCCATGGAGACTAGCATCCCCCGCCTCAAGGCCTCCATGCTCGGCGCCATGGGCAATGTGAAGCTGAGCCACCTGCTGGACCTGAACCTCGGCGCCCTGCACGCCAAGGGCGTGGATGAGGCCGTCGAGCGGCTGGGGTAGCCCATCCCAGGCCTACTGACAAAATATCTCCACGAAGGACACGAAGAAAATCACCAAGGACACGAAGGGAAGTGCTTCGTGTTCTTGATCTGCCTTCGTGTCCTTCGTGGAGATCCTTATTATTTTCATTCCAGCGCCAGCCACAGCCCCTTGAGGTAGAACCCCTCGGGATGGTTCAGGGAGTACGGGTGGTCGGCGGGCTGGCCGAGGTGTGCCAGGACCCGCGCTTCGCGACCGGCCTCAAGCAGGGCGGTCCACACGGCCTCCTGGAAGCGCGTGCGGTCCAGGTGCTGGCTGCAGGAGAAGACCCACAGCATGCCGCCTGGGGCCGTGGCGCGGGCGCCGAGACGGAAGACGTCCTTGTAGGCCTTGAAGGCCTTGTCCACGTCCTTGCGCTGCTTGGCGAAGGCGGGCGGGTCCACGATGACGCGGTCCCAGCCGCCGGGCTCCAGTTGGCGCATCAGCTCGAAAGCATCGCCCTCCATCCGGAGGTGTGCGGCTGGGTCCAGGCCGTTGGCGGCCCAGTCGCGCTCCGCCTGGTCCAGGGCCGGGGCGCTGATGTCGAGGGTCGCCACCTCCGTGGCGCCGCCCAGGCCCGCGTGGATGCTGAAGCCGCCCGTGTAGCCGAAGGTGTTGAGGACGCGGCAGCCCTCGGCGTGGGCGCCCACCTGCAGCCGGTGGGCCCGCTGGTCCAGGAAGAAGCCGGTCTTCTGGCCCCGCAGCAGGTCCACGCCGAGCCGTGCGGCCCCCTCCTGCAACATCACCGGCCCGGCGAGACTGCCCTTCAGCAGGCGATTCACGGGGTCGAGGCCCTCCTCCCGGCGGCCGGACTGGCTGCGCTCCACGAAGGCCGTGATGCCCTCGCGCTTGCCGATCTCGAAGAGGATGGGCCACCAGAGCTCCCGCAGGAGCTCCAGGCCCGCCGTGCCCACCTGGAGCACCAGGGCCTGGGCGTAGCGGTCCACCACCAGGCCCGGCAGGCCGTCGCCCTCGCCGAAGATCCAGCGGCAGCCGCCTTCGGGATCCCACAGGCCCAGCGCCTTGCGCAGGGCCAGGGCGGACTCGAAGCGCGAGCGGAAGAAGGCCTCGTCCAGGGGCGCGTCCTCGAAGCGGAAGATCCGGGCCGCCAGGGGATTCGTGGGGCTGGCCGTCCCCACGCCCAGCACCTGGCCGGAGTCATCGGCCAGCCGCACCAGATGGGCTTCCGAAGGCCGCGCCAGGGCCCCGGAGAACACCCACGGGTGACGCTTGGAGAGCATCACCTCCTTGCCGGGCTTCAGGCGGAGCAGAGGGTAGGGCCAGCGGGGCGTGTTCATGGGTCCAGGGTAGCTTGATAGGCTGGAAGGATGCGCCGCTCCGCCCTGCTTGCCGTCCTGCTCGCCTTCCTCCCCGCCCGGGCTGGGGGTCCCCCGGCAGCCGCCACGGGCCCCGTGCTCCTCATCAGCGAGGACGGCCTGGGCGCCGACCAGTTCCGCCCGGACACCATGCCTGGGCTTTGGGCCCTGGCGGAGCGGGGCCGCCGCGCCGCGGTGCGCCCCCCCTTCCCCGCCACCACCTTCAACGGGCACGTGACGCTGGCCACGGGCTGCTGGCCCGAGCACCACGGCGTCGTGGCCAACGGCTACCTCCGCCCGGAAGACCGGCAGCGCGTCCCGGCCGCCAACCGGGTGGAGGACATCCAGCGCGAGCCGCTGTGGGTGGCCGCCACCCGCAGTGGGGTCCGCACCGCCGTCTTCCACTGGGTGGGCTCCAATGGTCCCTGGGAGGGTGTGACTCCCTGGCGCATGAAGGCCTTCCGGCCCGGCGTGCCCGATGCGGAAGGCCTGGCCTTCTGCGAATCGGCCCTGGCGGACGGAGCCCGCCTGGTCATGGCCTACCTGTCCGGCACCGACGAGGAGGGCCACCTCAAGGGGCCCCGCAGCCCCGAGGCCCTGGCCAAGCTGCGCGCCCTCGACGCCGAGCTCGCCCCCTGGCTGGCCCGCATGCAGGCGGCCCATCCAGGCCTCCGGGTGATCCTCACGGCCGATCACGGCATGGTCCCCATGAAGCGCCGGGTCCACCTCCCCACGGTCCTCGACGGCATCCCCGTGGACCTGATCACCCACGGTGGCAGCGCCTATGTCTACCTGAAGCAGCCGGAAGACCTGACTCGCGCCCTGGCGCGGCTCCGGAAGGCGGGCCTGCAAGCCTGGCCCCGGAAGCAGGTGCCCATGCGCTACCACCTGGGCGGCAGTCCCCGGGTGGGGGACATCGTGGTCCTGGCGCCCCTCGGCACCTGGCTCTCCCAGGCCCGCAGCAGCCGCGAGGATGAATCCGAGCGCCACGGCCGCGCCGGGGCCCACGCCTACGCTCCGGAGTCCACTCCCATGCGGTCCTGGCTGGTGGTGCTGGGCGCGGGCCGGGGCCCCCTGGCGGATGTCCCCGCCTGGGACATCGCCCCCACCGCCGCCTCCTGGCTCGGCGTCCAGTGGGCCCAGGCTCCGGATGGGAAGCCCCTGCCGGCGCTGAGGTCTGCCCGCTGAGCTATCGGATCAGCGCCAGCAGCACCTGGGCCAGGACGATCTTGAGGATGGTCGCCAGCGGATAGACGGTGGCGAAGCCCATGTTGGGCAGCTCGTTGCCCGTGTGGTGGCTGGCGTAGCCCAGCACCACGGGCTGGGTGTGGGTGCCCGCCAGGATGCCGAACATGATGTTCAGCGGGATGCCGAACAGCTTGTGGCCCAGCAGCATGGTCAGGGAATCCGCTACGAAGCAGACCAGGAGCGCCGCCCCGAGGAAGAGGGGCAGGACCCCCGCGTTCTGGGACACGATGGCCCGGAAGCCCTCGCCGGAGATCACGCCGATGCCCGCGGCGAACAGCACCAGGCCGAACTGCCGGATGGTGTGGTTGGCGCTGTAGGGGAAGTTCCAGACCAGGGGACCGATGCGGTGGAAGCGGCCGAGGATCAGGGCCGCGGCCAGGGGGCCGCCTGCGAAGCCCAGCTTGAAGACGATGCCGTGGCCCAGGGGGATGGGCAGCTGGCCCAGGGCCAGGCCCGCCGCCAGGCCCATGGCGAAGGTGAGGAAGCTGACCTCGCTGAGGTCGCGGTAGCTGTCCCCGAAGAACGCCTCGATGGCCTCGATGTTGTCCCGGCGGGTGGTGACGCGCACCCGGTCGCCCAGCTCCAGCACCGTGTCGCCATCCGGCACGAACCAGAGATCCCCCCGGCGCACGCGGGTGATGATGGCCTGGTGCTTGTTCACCAGGTCCAGTTTGCCGAGAGGCACACCCACCACGTCCGGGTGCGACACGAAGACCCGGGTGGCATCCAGAGCGCTCTGGTCGCGGTCCAACTCCACATGGCTGCGCTCCCCGATGAGGGCCTCCACCTGGACGAGGTCGTCCGGAGAGCCCACCACCGTCACGAGGTCGTCCAGCTTCAGCCGGAATTCCGGCCCCGGCAGCAGCAGTTCCGCCTTGCGCAGCACCCGTCCAAAGACCACCTGGAAGCGGCCTGCGGCGCGGATCTCGCGCTTCGTCAGGGATTCGGCTTCGGACTTCGTCACCCGTACCGTCCAGACCTCCAGCTTCTGGTGGCCCGCCTGGTAGTCCTTGAGGCCATCCGCCTCCGCCTTCAGATCCACACGGAAGATCTTCGAGCTGACCAGGATGATCAGCATGGGCACCAGCACGCCGATGGGGTAGGCGATGGCGGAAGCCACGGTGGGCTGCGCCAGCTCCACGGACCCGGCGCCCATGGACTTCACGCGCTCGATGACGCCCGCCAGGGCCGGCATGTTGGTGAAGCTGCCCGTGAGCAGGCCTGCCGCATAGCGGGCATTGAAGCCCATGACCCGCGCCAGCAGCACCACGAAGGCCGTGGAGGTCAGCATCACCAGGAAGACCACGGCGTTCTTCTTCATGCCCTCCCGGCTGAAGGCGGCCCAGAAGCTGTGGGAGATGGAGAGGCCCATGGCGTAGACGAACACCGCCAGGCCCAGCTCGTAGACCAGCTTCATCTCCTTGGAGATGTCCTTCTTCAACCCGGGATCCAGGCCCGGCGCCATGACCAGCGCGCCCAGGGCGATGCCTGCGAAGAGGATGCTGGCGATGCCGAAGGAGGCTCCGGCGATGCGGAGCTTGCTGATGGGGTAGCCCAGGGCCACCACAGCGAAGAGCATCAGGAGCGGGTTCTGCGCGAAGAAGTAGAGGGTCTGCTCGATCATGCTCGCTCCGCGCCAGAGGGCCTTCCTAGGGGCTCATGTCAACCGCCGGATGGCCGCCGCCAGGGCCTCCACCTCGTCGGGCCGCGCGTCCGGGAGCATCGAGAAGCGAAGCACCGACCGCGCGTCGTCCGAACTATACCCCAAGGTCAAGATTGCGTGGCTGGGCTTCACCGCCCCGCTGTGGCAGGCGCTGCCCGTGCTCACGGCAAAGCCGGCGAGGTCCAGGGCCACCTGCAGGGCCTCGCCGTTGCGCCCTCGGAACAGCACGCAGCTTGTATTCGGCAGACGGGGCGAGTTCCGGCCGATGACTTCGATGTCGCGGCCCCAGGCGGTGATTTCCGCCTCGAAGGCATCGCGAACCGAGGCCAATGCGCCGTTCCTGGCTTGACGCTCCGTCAAGTGGCGCGCCGCCGCCGCCAGGCCCAGGATCGCCGGGAGATCCTCCGTGCCGCCCCGGCGGCGGCGCTCCTGGGGGCCTTCCATGACGGGCTCCCAGGGCAGGCCCGGCCGCAACCACAGCAGGGCCGCGCCCCGGGGACCGCCCATCTTGTGGCCACTGAACACCGCGGCATCACAGTCCGCCAGATCCACAGGCACCTTGCCCCAGGCCTGGCAGCAGTCCTTGATGCGAACGGCATCCAGGGCGGAGGGCATGGCGTAGAGGATGCCCGTCTCGTTGCTGGCGGCCAGCTGCACCACCGTGGCGCAGTCCATCGGGATCTCCGGCAGCCAGCTCACGCGCGACCAGTCCCGCAGGGGATTCAGGCAGGCGCTGTGCTCCCCGGGGAACACCGCCGCGGGCCGGTCCCCCAGGGCCGCGTGGAGGCCGCGGAGGAGCAGGTGCAGGGCCTCGGTGGCGCTGGCGCAGAACACCAGCTCCCCCGGCGCCACCTCCAGGGAGGCTGCCAGCTCCCGCCGGGCCTCCTCGAGGCGGAACCGCGCCCGCTGCCCCTCCCGGTGCGTGCTGGTGGGGTTGGCCCAGTCCTCGGCCATGGCCCGTCGCACCACCTCCACCGCGTCCGGATGGGGCGGCGTGGTGGCGTTGGCGTCGAAGTAGAGCCTGGACATGACATCAATGTACCCTGGGCCCATGCCCAAATCCCTGGAAGGCAAGCTCGTCGTCGCCATCTCCTCCCGTGCGCTGTTCGATTTCGAAGAGGAAAACCGGGTCTTCGAGGAATCCGATGACCGGGCCTACATGGAGCTCCAGCTCTCGCGGCTGGACGTGCCCGCCCAGCCCGGTGTGGCCTATCCGCTGGTGAAGAAGCTCCTGGCCTTCAACACCGGGGATGAAAACCGCGTGGCCGTGGTGATCCTGTCCCGCAATGACCCCGTGAGCGGCTTGCGGGTCTTCCGCAGCGCCCAGGAATCGAACCTCCAGCTGGAGCGCGGCGTCTTCACCCGGGGCCGAAATCCCTATCCGTACCTCACGTCCCTGGGGGCGAACCTGTTCCTGTCCGCCAAGGAGGATGATGTCAGAGCCGCCCTGAACGCGGGCTTCGCCGCGGCGCGGGTGTACCCGGACAGCGCCATGGCCGCGGACCGCCACCCGGACGAGATCCGCATCGCCTTCGACGGCGACGCGGTGCTGTTCAGCGATGAAGCTGAACGGGTCTATGCCCAGGGCGGCCTGGCCGCCTTCCAGGCCCACGAGATCGAGCGGGCGGCGGTGCCCCTGCCCCCGGGGCCGTTCAAGCCCCTGCTCCAGGCCTTGCAGCCGCTCCAGGACATGGGTGCGGACGCCCCCATGCGCATCCGCACCGCCCTTGTCACGGCCCGCAGCGCCCCCGCCCACGAGCGCGCCATCCGCACGCTCATGGCCTGGAACATCCAGGTGGACGAGGCCATGTTCCTGGGCGGCCTGGAGAAGGCCGACTTCCTGCGGGAGTTCGAGCCCGACTTCTTCTTCGACGACCAGACCGGCTACTGCGACACCGCCGCCAAGGTGGGGCCGACCGGGCATGTGGTGAGCGGCGTGAAGAACGAGGCCGCCAAGGGCTGACGCGGGTTCAGGCGCCTTCCGCCGCCTTGGCGAGGGCCGCGTGGAACTCCGCCTTGCCCATGAGCTTCCGGACGGCGCCCGGCAGGGCCTGCTCATAGGCCTGCTTCACGTTGCCTCCTCCGAACACCCCAGCCGAATGCTGGAAGGTGTCCATGAAGGTGTCCGTGTACAGCTCCTTCCCCTGGGCATCCTTGACGCGCACCACAAGGCTCACCTCGGCCTTGCTGTCGCCGGAGAAGAACCCGGAGTTGTAGCGGTGGACGAAGGCCAACAGCTCGATCTGGAGAGGCACCTTCCCGCCCTCGAGGCCGTAGCCCCTGGCCCGCAGCTCGGCCTCGATCGCGCGCTTCACCAGGGCCGGAATATCCTCATCATTGAGGATGGGAGCCATCTCGGACCCGAATCCGTTGATCTTCCGGGCCACCTCCCGGCTCTGGCTCGACCTCAGGTCCCGGACCTCCACCTTCACCTGGATGGCTTCGGCCCCCTTGATCTTCTCGACCGCAGCGGGCGCCGGGTAGTCGATGTGGATGGTCTCCGTGGTGAGGGCGCACCCGGACGCGGCCAGCAGGCAGGCAGCCGCCACACCACCCGTGAACTTCAAGAGCGAAGGCATGACTCCTCCTTGTGGGAAATCTGCCCAGATTATATATCTCCGGGTCAATAAACCTGCCACCCCGCATCAAAGGCGCGCCACTGCTAGACTTGGAGGTTCCGGAGGAATCATGTCCCGCAGGCTGGTGGAGTGCGTGCCGAACATCTCGGAAGGCCGGGATGCCGTGAAGATCAAGCAGGTCGTGGACGCCATCAGCGCCGTCTCCGGGGTGCAGGTATTGGATGTGGACCCCGGCGCGGACACGAACCGCACGGTCATCACCTTCGTGGGCGAGCCCGAGGCCGTGCTGGCGGGCGCCTTCGCGTGCATCGCCGAGGCCGCCAAGGTCATCGACATGCGCCAGCACCACGGGGCCCACCCCCGCATGGGCGCCACGGACGTGGTGCCCTTCGTGCCCGTGGAGGGCGTGACCATGGCGGACTGCGCGGAGCTGGCCCGCCGCCTGGGTGCGCGCGTGGCCGCAGAGCTGGCCATCCCCGTCTACCTCTACGAAGCCGCCGCCTCCCGCCCCGAGCGCCGCAACCTGGCCGAAGTTCGACGGGGCGAGTACGAGGGCCTGGAGAAGAAGCTCCAGGATCCCGCCTGGCAACCCGATTTCGCCGCCCCCTACCATGCTCAGGCCGGAGCCTGCATCATCGGCGCCCGGGAGTTCCTGGTGGCCTACAACGTCACGCTGAACTCCAACGACAAGGCCCACGCCACGGATATCGCCTTCGAGCTGCGCGAGAAGGGCCGCGTGGCCCGGCGCGGCCGCGTGAAGCCTTACTACCAGGCCGGCGAGCTGATCTACTACGCCGAAGGATCGTTCCCCTGCGGCAACTGCGACTTCACCGGCGCCACCTTCCAGGAGACCGTGGACCACTGCGCCAGTGTCCACGGCTACGACCTGCCGGCCCTCATGCGCCTGAACGATGTCGATCCCTCGAAGCCCGTGGGCGAGAAGGTCCGCCGCCGGGGCACCTTCAGTCACTGCAAGGCCATCGGCTGGTACGTGGACACCTACCGCCGGGCCCAGATCAGCGTGAACCTCACGGACTACAAGCAGACCGCCCCCCACACGGTGCTGGAGGAGGCCCGTCGCCTCGCCGCCGAGCGGGGCCTGGTGGTCACGGGCAGCGAGATCGTGGGGCTGGTTCCCTTCCAGTGCCTGCTGGCCTCGGGTCGCCACTACCTGAAGGCCATGGGCAAGTCCACGGGCGTGCCTACCACTGACATCCTGCAGACCGCCGTGTTCTCCATGGGGCTTGGTGACGTGGCCCCCTTCGAGGTGGAGAAGAAGGTGCTGGGCCTGCCCGCCTACGATGCGAAGGCCCTGGTCGCCATGCCCGTCCATGCCTTCACCGACGAGGTCAGCCGCGACACGCCCGCCCCCGGCGGCGGCTCCATTGCGGCCCTGGCGGGCAGCCTGGGTGCCGCCCTGGCCAGCATGGTGGCCAACCTGGCCCAGGGCGGCCCGGACGCCGAGAAGGACGCCAAACTCGTCGCCCTCGCCGAGAAGGCCCAAGTCCTCAAGGACCGCCTCATGGTGGCCGTGGACGCCGACACCAACGCCTTCAACGCCTTCATGGACGCCCGCCGCCTGCCGGACGCCACACCGGAGCAGAAGGCCGCCCGGCACGAGGCCATGCAGGCCGGCCTGAAGGTGGCCATCGACGTGCCCCTGGACACGGCGAAGACCAGCTTCGAGGCTCTGGAACTGGCCGGCGAGGCCGCCCGCCTGGGCAAGGTGGCCTCCATCACGGATGCGGCCGTGGGCGCCCAGATGGCCTATGCCGGTGTACGCGGCGGCATCTGGAACGTGGTCATCAACCTCAAGGACATCACGGATGCGGCGTATGTCTCTGACATGCAGCGGGAATGTGCCAGCTTGCTGGCGCAAGCTGGCGAGAAACTAAAAGAAGTGACGGATTACGTGGACCAGAAGCTGCTGGACCGGCTGGCCAAGGCACGGAAGTAGCCGGTTTTGCATCTGAGTAGAACGTCCCTGGCGAAGCCGGGGATGTTCTACTCCGCCATCCAGAAGAACAGCGCTGTCATGCGTTTGGTGGCGAGGTCGTGGCCGAAGTAGCTGGTGGCGGAGTGCACCAGATCCGCGCGGTAGAGCAGCAGGCGGTTGAAGACGTTGGGCACGGACACATCCGGATGCCAGGCCTGGAGCGGCAACCCCGTGACGCCCAAGGCCTCGCGCAGGTTGGCGTGGGGCGGCGGGCACAGGTTTCCGCTCAGGGTCCCGTTGGGGTAGCGCAGCCGGTAGAAGGTCGTGCCCGCGTTCGTTGGGGCCCGAGGCGTGAGGTAGATCACGGCGGCGTAGCGGCAGAGCTTCCGGGAATCCGTGTGGGGACGGGGGCCGGATTCCCTGGCGCCCACCACCTGCACCACATTGTGGTTGAGGTAGGCGCCATCGGGTGCGGTCTCCGACCACAGCCGCTTCGCCCCCGTCAGCTCGCGCACCCGGACCTCGATGGGGGCCAACTCCTCGGGTGTCAGAGCCTGTCGTGAGCGCATGCCCGGCCAGGTTTCCCGGGTATGCGGAAAGCCCAGCTCCCAGGCCTCCAAGGCCCGGAACCGCGCCACCACGGCCTCGGCGTCCGGCAGGATCCCGTCGATGATCCAGTAGTCCCGCCCTTCAGTGGGCTTCCGGTACGGGAGCGACGGGAGGCGCGGGCTGGCCGGCGGGGGCATGGGCATGGAACTGGCTCCGGAGTGGAAGCACCCAGCCTACCCTGGACACGAAAAAGGGGGGCCTTGCGACCCCCCACTCCCCCCCCCCGGGGAGAGTATGTGTGAACATCTACCATGGAACCCGTTGCCGGGCACCGTGTCCACCCCTTCGGTTCTCGAATGCCGGAACTTGAGGAGTGGTGCCAGAAAAATAATGGATTGATTTTGTCAATATTCACCCCTCCTGCCCTGACGGCCGGGGCCGGGGAACTACGGGGATAATGGAAGTCCGGTGGATCCGGAAGAGGCGGCGACCGCATGGGGTTCAACCAGGGCTATGTCCACCGGGAACAGGTCGGGCCCGAGGGGTTCGGGGGCACCCTGCTGGCCCATCTGGCCACCCGGCACCCCCTGGCCACCCAGGATGTGTGGCGGGCCCGGATCCTGGAGGGCCAGGTGCGCCTCGACGAGGCTCCCGCCAGTCCTGAAGCGCCTCTGCGCCTGGGCCAGTGGATCACCTGGGCCCGCCCCCCCTGGATCGAGCCGGAGGTCCCCCTTGCCACGGCCGTGCTGTATGAAGACGAGGACCTGCTGGCCGTGGCCAAGCCCAGCGGCCTGCCCACCCTCCCCGGAGGCGGGGAGTTCCTGGAGCACACCCTCCTCGCCCTGGTGCGGCGCCGGGCCCCGGAGGCCAGCCCCATGCACCGCCTGGGCCGGGGCACCTCAGGCCTGGTGCTGTTCGCCCGCACGGCCGCCGCGCGGAAGCCCCTCCAGGCGGTGTTCCAGGAGCGCCAGACCCGCAAGGTCTACCGCACCCTGTGCGGGGGCCATCCGGCCGGGGATGCCTTCGAGGTCACGGCGCCCATCGGGGAGGTGCCCTACGGGCCCCTGGGAACGCTCCATGCCGCCACACCCGGGGGCCGCCCGTCCCTGAGCCGCGTCACCGTTCTGGAGCGGAGGGAGGAGGTTTCCCTGCTGGAGGTGGAGATCCTCACGGGCCGCCCCCACCAGATCCGCATCCATCTGGCGTACGCGGGATGCCCCCTGGTGGGCGACCCGCTGTATGGCCCCGGCGGCACGCCGCTGCCCGGCACCCGCGCCCTGCCCGGTGACCTTGGCTACCTGCTGCACGCCCACCGGCTGGAGCTGGCGCATCCCCGCACCGGCACCTGGCTCACCCTCATCTGCCAGCCACCGCCGGTGCTGCGCTCGACCTAGTTGTGCACGCCCGGGGCCTCGCGACCCATGCGCTCGACGTATTCGAGGTAGGAGCCGCCGAAGGCCAGGGGGCCGTCGTGCTCCTCGCCGCCCAGCTCCAGCACCCGGTTGGCCAGGCCGCGCAGGAAGGTGCGGTCGTGAGACACGAAGAGCATGGTGCCCTCGAAGTCCTTCAGGGCGTCGATGAGCATCTCCTTGGTGGCCAGGTCCAGGTGGTTCGTGGGCTCGTCCAGCACCAGGAAGTTGGGCGGATCGAAGAGCATGCGGGCCATCACCAGCCGGGATTTCTCGCCGCCGGAGAGCGCGCGGATGCGCTTGTCCACGTCGTCGCCGGAGAACTGGAAGGCGCCGAGGAGGTTGCGCAGGACACCCAGGCCCTCCATGGGGAAGTCCTGCTGCATCTGCTCGATCACGGTCAGATCGGGATCCAGGAGATCCAGGGCCTGCTGGGAGAAGTAGCCCAGCTTGAGGCTGGCGCCCAGCTTCACGTTCCCTGAATCCGGCTGGATGGCGCCGGAGATCATCTTCAGCAGAGTGGACTTGCCGGCGCCGTTCTTGCCCATGACGCACCACCGTTCGCCGCGGCGGATGTGCAGGGCGAACTGGTCGTACAGCTTCCGCTTGCCGTAGGCCTTGCAGACGCCTTCCAGCATGGCCACGTCGTCACCGGACCGGCCCGGGATGCGGAAGTCCCACTTCACCACCCGCCGCTTCTTGGGCGGCTCGATGCGCTCGATCTTGTCCAGGGCCTTCACGCGGCTCTGCACCTGGGCCGCCTTCGCGGCGTGGGCGGAGAACCGCTCGATGAAGCGCTGCTCCTTGGCCAGCTTGGCCTGCTGGCGGGCGTAGGCGGCTTCCTGGTTGGCTTCCCGCTGCTCGCGTTCTTTCACGTAGAAGTCGTAATTGCCCGAGTAGGTGACGATGTCGCCCCCATCGATCTCCAGCACCTTGGTGACGATCCGGTTCATGAAGTCCCGATCGTGGCTGGTCATCAGGAGGGTCGCGGGCACGGCCTTGAGGAAGGCCTCCAGCCAGAGGATGGACTCGATGTCCAGGTGGTTGGTGGGCTCGTCCATGAGCAGGACGTCGAAGTTGCCCAGCAGCACCTTGGCCATGGAGACGCGCATCTTCCAGCCGCCGGAGAGGGCGCCCACATCGCCGTCGATCTGCTCATCCTCGAAGCCGAGGCCATGCAGGCAGGCCCGGGCGCGGGCCTCCAGCTCGTAGCCGCCCAGGTGCTGGTATTCCTCCTGGACATGGCCGAAGCGCTCCAGGATGGCCTCCAGCTCGTCCCCCCGGTCGGGGTCGGACATGGCGTGTTCCAGATCCAGCAGCTCGTGGTGCAGATCGCCGAGGCGACCGCTGCCGGCGATGGCCTCGTCCAGCACGGGCCGGCCCGCCATCTCGTCCACCTCCTGGCGGAAGTACCCCAGAGTGAGCTTCTTCGGCAGGGTGACCGAGCCCTCGTCCGGCGACTCCTCGCCCATGATCATGCGGAACAGCGTGGACTTGCCGGCCCCGTTCGGGCCCACCAGGCCCACCTTCTCGCCGGGGTTGAGCTGGAAATCCGCCTCGATGAACAGGACCTGCTTGCCGTACTGCTTGCTGACGTTCGAGAACGAGATCATGGGAATCCGATGCGCAGAGTGGGGCGCCCGGCAAGCCTGGGCGGCGGAAGATCCAGAGACAGGGGATCGAGGTCGCGGAAAGCAGGATCCTCAAGCCTACGGTGCCTCCAGGGTACCACAGGGGCCCGGGCGCACCTGGAGGCTCTGCCCGGCGGGTCAGGCCGGGGCGCCCCCTCGCGGACCATGCATCAGCTCGACCACCGCCTGGTTCAACCGGAGCCGCGTCTCGTGGCGCTCGAAGGCGCGGGTGAGGTAGCGGGCCCGAACCTCCATGCCGTTGGCCCCCGGGATCACCTGGACGCCCGGGACGGCCGAGAAGGCCTTCACCTTGTAGCGGGCGGCCGTCTGCTGCCATTCCGCCTCGGCGATCTTGGCGTTGGCCTCCGTCTGCTGCTCGACCAGGCGCTGCACACCGTCGATCACCAGGTAGGGATCCTGCCCCGGCGGGACGACGACGTTCAGTTCATCCCACATCCACTTGCCCGAGGTGGAGAAATTGAAGAAGTGCCCCTCGATGGCGAAGTTGTTCACGAAGGCCACGCGGCGGCCCGTGGGATGCCCCGCATCGGCCCAGTTGCCGGTCTCCAGGATCACGGTGCGGAGCAGGCCGATCTCGACCACCTCGCCGCCCACGCCCCGGATCTCCACCCAGTCGCCCAGGCGGATGCCGTTCCTCCCCATGAGGATGAACCAGCCGAAGAAGGCCACGATGAAATCCTTGAGGGCCACGGTGAGGCCGGCGCCGGCCAGACCGAAGACCGTGGTGGCCTGGGCGGGCATGCCCACGATCAGGAAGCCGATGACGAGGACGGCGACCACGCGGATGATCACCTTCAGCACGGACTTCGAGGCTCCCACGGAAGCCCGCTCCGCGGCGGCGGGACGCCGGTGCATCCAGTCGATGAGCAGGCCGAGGAGGTAGGCGCCGAGTATCACCCCGAGGATGGTCAGGCCCTGGGTCAGCAGCTTGTGCAGGGCCACGTTGCGGTAGCCGTCGGCCAGACCCAGCCACGCTCCGTAGGTTTCCGCCAGGCCCTGCTGGTCCTGGATCCGCTTGGCCATGGTGGCCAGCCTGCGCTGCACGTCCCCGAACTGCTTCAAAGAAGACACGGCGGCCTTGGCCTCCCCCCGCTCCAGCCCATGGCTCGAGGCACCCTTCATGAGGCTCGAGGCCGTGCTGCGGGCCGCCTCGCGGTCCTCCTGTTCCTTCTTCGCCTGGGCCTCGACGTCGGCCCGGCGCTTGGCCATGGCCTTCTCCTTGACCTGGGCCTCGGCTCGCGCCTTCTCCAGGCGGGCGCACTTGTCCCGCTGCAGGCGCCATTCCAGCACCCGCCCGACCAGGCTGCCGGCCTGGAAGGCGCTGGGAGGCTTGGCCGCCGCCATGACCTGGGAGGATTCCCGGTCGGCAGCCTCGTGGGCCTCCTTCAGCCGGCGGATCTTGGCCTGGGGGTCCCCGCCGGCCTGCGCCAGGTCGTTCGAGGCCGTCTCCAGCTCATCCTTGTCCAGTTCCAGCTGGGCCTTGGTGAGGTCGATCTGGTCTTCCAGGGCATCCTTCTTGGATTCCGGGGCAGCGGCCAGCAGCCGGCCGAGGCGGGCCAGCTGCTGTTCCCCCGCCTCCACGGCCGCCTGGGCCCTGGCCTTGGCTTCCGACAGATCCTTGATCTCAGGCGTGTCAGGCACCGAAGCGGTGGCCGCCGTCCGGAGGGCATAGGAGAAGGCGAGGTCCACCGAGTGGTTCCCCAGGCGTTCCGCCTGGACCGCCAGCTGCTTCTCTTCGAAGGTCGTGGCCAGGGGCACCAGGCTCCGCGCCGTGAGCAGCGGCGACTGGTCCACCAGGCGCTGCGGCACGGGCGCGCCCCGGCGGCCCCGCTTCGCCTGCGGAGCCGGCGTCTCCTGGCCCTGGGGTTGCGGCACGTCCCGGGTCCACATCCAGCCGGCCACGGTACCGGCCGTCAAAGCCAACAGGATGGCGCCAGGGAGCAGGGTCCGGATCTTCATCCCGTCCAGACAACCATGAACCGGGCCGGAACGCAAAAACCCCGGGACCAGGTCCCGGGGTTTTTGCGTTCCGGCCCAGAATGGCGCCGGGAATGGATCTTCAGCCCTTCTTGGGGGCAGCGTCCTTCTTCTTGCTGCAGTCAGTGCAATCCTTGCAGGAAGCGGCCTTGTTCTTTTCGCAGCAGGCCATCCCACAGCCCTTCTTGGGCTCGGCCTTCTTCTCCTCGGCGGCAAAGCCCGCCAGGGCGAAGGAGCTCACCAGAGCCAGCGCCAGCATCTTCTTCATGAAAGTCTCCGACATCGGGGGACACGGCCCCACGGAAAGCACCTTAGCCTCCCCCGGGGCCTTCCCGAAACACTTAATTCGATCAATGGCCGAACAGGTTCTTCAGCACCATGGCGGCCATGGCGGGATTGGCCCCCAGGCGGCGCTTCATGTACGCCACCGCGTACTTCCAGTTCTCGGCGAAGGGGACGTAGAGGCGCATGATCTGACCGCGCTTGACGATCTCCTGCTGGAGGTCCGCCCGGGGCACGCCCATCAGCATCTGGAATTCGTAGGCGTCCTTCGCCACGCCCTTCTTGTCCAGGTGGTCGATGCAGCGCCGGATGAGGGGCTCGTCGTGGGTGGCGATCTCGGGATAGTGGCCGTGGTCCAGCAGCAGCTGCACGTACTCGAACAGCTTCTCCTTCATGTCGCGCTTGTCCTGCAGCGCCACGTCGGCGGGCTCCCGGTAGATGCCGATGCAGATGCGGACCTTGCAGGGCTTGAGGTGGAGGGCCTTGATGTCTTCGCCCGTGCGGAAGAGGCGGCTCTGCAGCACGATCCCGAAGTTGTCGAACTCGTTCCGGATGGCCTTGAACATGCGCAGGGTGACATCCGTGAAGTGCCGGTCCTCCATGTCCAGCGTGATGTGGACTCCGTGGACGGCGGCCGCGGCCACGATGCGGCGGAGGTTCTCCTGGCAGTAGGCCTCGCTCTCGTTGATGCCCAGCTGCGTGGGCTTGAGGCTGATGCTGGCGTGGGGGCGTTCCTTCACCGCCTCGATCATCCGGAAGTAGACCTGGACCGTGGCCTCCACGTCCTCCCGCTTGAAGACCTCCTCGCCCAGCAGGTCCAGTGTCGAGTAGAGCCCGCTCTTGGCGTGGATCTCGTCCACCTTGGCCACGCCGCTGCCGATGCCCTTGCCCGCGCAGTAGGGCGCGGCGAAGGTGCGGACCAGGCCATCCGGCATGAGATCGAGAATGATGCGTTTCAGATCCACGGTGTTCCTCCCGTCGTTCCTGCGTTTCCCGGCCCATCCGCTGGGATTGGGCGGCCCTTCAAATATAGCGGTCCTGGCCCGTCCCGAAGCCGGGCGGGTGCGGAGATGTGACCGGGGAGACACAACGAAAAAGCCCGCAGACTTTGGATCTGCGGGCTCCTGTTGGTGGTCCCTCCCGGACTCGAACCGGGGACCCTCTGATTAAGAGTCAGATGCTCTAACCAGCTGAGCTAAGGGACCACGAGCAAAAGAAAGTCTACCAGGACTGCATGGGAACGCAAGAGCCGGTTCCCCACCCGTTCCTAGAGGACGGGCATCTTCATGGCCCGCCGGACGTCCACCATGGTTTCCGCGGCCACGGCCCGCGCCCGGGCGCTGCCGTCCTGCAGCACCGCCTCGATGGCCGCGGGGTGGGCCAGGTGGGCCTCGATCTTCTCCCGCAGGGGCTCGATGCGCTGGATCATGGCCTGCGCCACGCGCTTCTTGCAGTCGAAGCAGCCGATGCCGGCGCGTCGGCATTCGGTGTCCACCAGCTGCACCGTGGCGTCATCGCTGAAGAGCTTGTGGAAGTCCATGACCGGGCAGATGTCCGGGTTGCCGGGATCGGTCTTGCGGACCCGGGCGGGGTCTGAGGCCATCTGGCGCGTGCACTTCTCGAGGATCACGTCGTTGGTGTCCCGCAGGTAGATGCAGTTCCCGTAGCTCTTGGACATCTTGCGCCCGTCGAGCCCAGGCACCTTGGGCGTCTTGGTGAGCACGGCCTCGGGCTCGGGGAAGACCTCCTCCTTGTAGAGGAAGTTGAAGCGGCGGAGCACCTCGCGGGCCAGCTCGATGTGGAAGAGCTGGTCCTCGCCCACAGGCACCTTGTGGGCCTTGTAGAGGATGATGTCCGCGGTCATCAGCAGGGGGTAGCCCAGGAATCCGTAGCTGCCGAGATCCGCCACGGCGTTCTGCAGCTTCTCCTTGTAGGTGGGCACCCGCTCCAGCCAGGTCAGCGGCGTCACCATGGACAGCAGCAGGTGCAGCTCGGCGTGCTCCTTCACCAGGCTCTGCACGAAGATGGTCGCCTTCTCCGGATCCAGGCCCGCCGCCAGGTAGGTGGCGGTGAGCTCCAGCGTCGCCGGCCAGATCTCCTCGACGGACTCGTACTTCGAGGTGAGGGCGTGCCAGTCCGCGATCATGTAGAACGCCTCGCCCTGCCCCTGCAGCCGCGTGAAGTTGTCCAGGGCTCCCACCAGGTGGCCGATGTGCTGGGAGCCCGAGGGCTGGATGCCGGAAAGGATGCGTTGCATGGGAACTCCGATGGGGCGCGGGGATCAGAAGTGGAGGACGAGGCGGGCGATGAGCTCGATGCCGTAGAACAGCAGCCCGAACACCGGCCCCAGGACGTAGCCCAGGAGGCCCGTGAGGGCCAGCACGATGAGGATGCCGCCCATCCAGGGCTGGACCCGGTCGAACTTCGGCAGCCAGCGCCAGGGCAGAAAGCCCCGCAGGATGCCGGCCCCATCGAGAGGTCCCATGGGCAGCAGGTTGAAGAGGGCGAGGCCCAGGTTGATCAGCACCAGACGGCCCAGGAGAGCCAGGAAGAGCGTGGCGGTGGTGCCGAGCTGGAGGACCTGCAGGCTCTCCACCTTCGCGGCCAGGAGGGCCCGGGCGAAGACCCGGAACTCCATGTCGGGGACAGGGACCACGGCCTTCACGACCAGGAACATGATCCCGAGGAAGATCACGGCCTGGATCAGGTTCGAGAGGGGCCCCGCGCTGGCCACGAAGGCATAGCCCACCCGCTGGGTGAACCGGCGGGTCAGCTTGCGGGGATCCACCGGCACGGGCTTGGCCCAGCCGATGAAGGGGAAACCCGTGGCCATGCCCAGAATGGGGAATATGAAGGTGCCCAGCAGGTCCATGTGGGCCAGCGGGTTCAGGGTCATCCGCCCCAGCCGCGCCGCCGTGTCGTCTTCGAGCCAGTAGGCCATGGAGGCATGGCTGGCTTCGTGCACGCTCAGGCTGAAGAGGAGGGCCACGTAGCTGACAAGGATGGTGGGGATGGAGATGCTGTCGAACACCCGGACTCCGGTAATCCCCCAGTGTACAGGCTGGGGCTCAGAGCCCCAAAGCCGCGAGGGCGGGCCCCAGGCTTCCGCTTGAAGCCCCCAGGCCCAGCCGCAGGAGGAACTCGACGTTGCCTTCGCCGCCCTTGATGGGGCTTTCCGCCAGATCCAGGGGGCGCAGGTCCGTGGCCTCGAAGAAGGTCCAGGCCTCCACCAGCACGCGGCGGTGGACGGCGGGATCGCGCACGATGCCGCCCGGGCCCACGTCGTCGCGGCCCGCCTCGAACTGGGGCTTCACCAGCAGCACGGCCTCGGCCCCGGGTTCGAGGCTGGGCAGGACCGGCGGAATGGCCAGCCGCAGGGAGATGAAGCTCAGGTCCGCCACCAGCAGGCTGCACCGCTCGGGGATGGCGGCCGGATCCCAGGTGCGCAGGTTCACCCGCTCCATGGAGACCACCCGGGCATCGGTCCGCAGCTTCCAGTGGAGCTGGTTGGTGCCCACGTCCACGGCATAGACCTTCGTCGCGCCCCGCTGAAGCAGGCAATCGGTGAAGCCCCCGGTGCTGGCCCCAGCGTCGAAGCAGATGCGACCGGTGGGATCGATGCCCCAGCGGTCCAGGGCCCCGGCCAGCTTCAACCCGCCCCGGCTCACGAACGGCAACGCCTCCCCCCGCAGGCGGATGGGGGCCGCCTCGTCCACGCCCGTGCCCGCCTTGGTGACCGGGCGGTCATTCACCAGCACGTCCCCCGCGAGGATGCGCGCCTGGGCGCGGGCGCGGGTCTCGCACAGCCCGCGCTGCACGAGGAGCTGATCCAGCCGGACCTTAGCCACGGGCCGACTTCCGCTGCCGGGCGAGTTCCTTGCGGTAGAGCCCCACGTTCCGGTTGTGGTCCCGCAGGCTGGGGGCGAAGTTGTGGCCGCCCTGGCCCGTGGCCACGAAGTAGAGGTCCTTGCCGGAGAGCGGCTCCTTCGCCGCTTCGATGGCCGAGGGGCTGGGAACGGCGATGGGCGTGGGCGGCAGGCCCTTCACCGCGTAGGTGTTGAAGCGGCTGGACCGGCGGATGTCCTCCGGCGTGGGCGCCGTGAACCGCAGGTCGCCGGCGATCCAGCGGGCGTAGAGGCTGGTGGGGTCGCACTGGAGGCGCATGCCGATCTTCAGGCGCTTCAGGTAGACGCCCGCCACCCGCGGCTGCTCCTCCGGCAGCTTCGTCTCCTTCTCCACCAGGCTGGCCAGGACCAGGGTCTCGTAGGGTGGCAACGCGCCCCCATCGAGCTTGGGCCGGACCTGGTTCCGGAAGGCCTCCACCAGCATGAGCATGATCTCCTCGGGCTCCAGGGCCCGGTGCAGCTTGTAGGTGGCCGGAGCCACGAGGCCCTCCAGGCTTTCCGCGTCCTCGAAACCGGCGGTCCTGGCCAGGCGCGGGCTCTTCCAGAGGGTCCAGAAGACCTCCTCGGGCACGAAGTCCTTCAGGCGCTTCTGCACGGCCCAGGCGTGGGCCCCCTCGGGGATGGACACGGCGGTGTAGTGGATCTCGGCCCGCCGCAGCTTGCCCGCCACATCCGACAGGCTGGCCCGGGACGTGAAGGTGTACTCGCCGCGGATGAGCTGGAGCTTCCGGGCCCGGGCCCAGAGCTTGAACAGCGAAGCCGATCGGATCACGCCATCCCGCTCCAGCTGGTCGGCCATCTGGTTGATGCTGGTCCCCCGCTTCACGAGGACCGTGGCGTCCTGCCGGAGGGGCCCCTGCCCCTTCCAGGCCCACCAGCCACCCGCGGCCGGAGCCGCGGCCAGGATGAGGGTGGCCAGGAAGAACCGGAGGGAGATGGAAGATCGCGCCATGCCTCCAGAATGCCGTGATAGCGTGGATCCATCCACCCAAGGAACCTATGAGCGCACCTGGTTACCGCCGGCATGTCGGCCTGTTCTCAGCCACCATGCTCATCGCCGGCTCCATGATCGGCAGCGGCGTATTTATCGTGGCCGCCGACATGGTCCGCACGGGCGGCTCCGGAGGCTTCCTGCTGGCGGCCTGGGGCCTCACGGCGATCCTCACCCTCTTCGCGGCCCTGAGCTACGGCGAGCTGGCGGGGATGTTCCCCCAGGCCGGGGGCCAGTACACCTACCTCCGCGAGACCTACGGCCCCGCCGTGGGCTTCCTCTACGGCTGGACCTTCTTCGTGGTCATCGAGTGCGGCACCATCGCCGCCGTGGCCGTGGGCTTCGGGAAGTACCTGGGCAGCTTCCTGCCGGCGGTCACGGATGCGGCCTGGATCGGACCCCACCTGGACGTGCCGCTCATGAAGGTCACCCATGCCATCGGCGTCGGTCCCTACCACCTGGGGCTCACGCCCTCCCGGCTGTCCGGCATCGCGGTGGTGGTGCTGCTCAGCGCGGTGAACCTCTACGGCGTGCGCCTGGGCTCCCGCATCCAGGACCTCTTCACCGTGGCCAAGATCGGCGGCCTGGCGGCCCTGATCCTGCTGGGCCTGCTGCTGAAGCCCGCCGTCGCGCCCTCCCAGGCCCCCTTCATCGCCACAGACGGCGCCGCCCTGCCCTTCCTCACGGCCCTGCTGGTGGTGCAGACCGGGAGCCTGTTCTCGGCGGATGCCTGGAACGCCATCACCTTCATCGCCGGGGAGGTGAAGGATCCGAAGCGGACCATCCCCTTTGCCCTCCTCATCGGCACGACCATGGTCTGCGGGCTCTACGTGCTGGCCAATGCGGCCTATCTGAAGGTGCTGGGGCCCTCGGGCATCGCCCACGCGCCCCAGGACCGCGTCGGCAGCGCCGCCCTCCAGGCCCTGCTGGGCAGCGGCGGCGGGCTCATCATGGCGGGCAGCATCCTGGTGTCCATGTTCGGCTGCCTCAACGGCCTGGTGCTGTCCGGCGCCCGGGTCTACCAGCGCATGGCGGAAGATGGCCTCTTCTACCCCCGGGCGGCCCTCCTCAACGAGCACGGCGTCCCGGGCTTCGGGCTCTGGATCCAGGCCCTGTGGACCTGCCTGCTCACCCTCACGGGCACCTACGGGCAGCTGCTGGACTTCGTGATGCTGCCCACGATCCTCTTCTACGTCCTGGCCGTCGGCGGGATCTTCCTCCTCCGCTGGCGGCGGCCCGACCTGGAGCGCCCTGTGAAGGTCTGGGGGTATCCCCTCGTCCCGGGTCTCTACCTCATCGGCGCCATCGCCATCATCGGCGCCCTCTTCATCCACCGACCCAGCTATTCCTGGCCCGGCCTGGCCCTGGTGGCCCTCGGCTGGCCCGTCTACCTCGCCGTGAAGCCCCGCGTCGCGGCCTCTGAAGGGAGTCTCCCATGACCCACGTCGTTGTTCTCGGAGCCGGCCGCGTCGGTGGCGCCATGGCCAAGGATCTGGCTCCTGATTTCAAGGTCACGGTGGCCGACCGCTCGGAAGATGCCCTGGCCCGCATGCGCGGCGCAGGGCTGGCCACCCGGCCCGCCGACCTGGCTTCCCCGGATGGCGTGAAGGCCGCCGTGGCGGACGCGGACCTGGTCGTGGGCGCCGTGCCGGGCTTCATGGGGTTCGCCACGGCCAAGGCCGTGCTGGAGGCCGGGAAGACCCTGGTGGACATCTCCTTCTTCGACGAGGACTGCTTCGAGCTGGATGCCCTGGCGAAGGCCCAACAGCTCACGGCCATCGTGGACTGCGGCATCGCTCCCGGCTGCGGGAACATCATTCTCGGCGACACCCTGCGGCAGTGGGACCACGTGGATTCCTTCGAGTGCCTGGTGGGCGGCCTGCCCGCCGTGCGGACCTGGCCCTACGAGTACAAGGCCGGCTTCAGCCCCATCGACGTCATCGAGGAGTACACCCGGCCCGCACGCTATGTGAAGGATGGGCGCACAGTGACGCTGCCCGCCCTGTCCGAGCCGGAACTGCTGGACTTCGAGGGCCTGGGCACGCTGGAGTCCTTCAACACGGACGGCCTCCGCAGCCTCATCCACACCTTCCCCCAGGTGCCCGACATGAAGGAGAAGACGCTCCGCTACCCCGGCCACATCGAGAAGATGCGGATGCTGCGGGAATCAGGGTTCTTCCGGAAGGAGAAGCTCCAGGTGGCCGGCGTGGAGATCAGCCCCCTGGACCTCACCACCGCCCTGCTCTTCCCCATGTGGTTCATGCAGGAGGGCGACGAGGACTTCACGGTCATGCGCGTCACCGTGACCGGCCTGAAGGGCGGCGAACGGGTGCGCAGGGAGCTGGATCTGCTCGACCGCTACGACCGCGCGACGAAGACCACCTCCATGGCGCGGACCACCGGCTACACCTGCACGGCCGCCGTGCGGCTGATGGCCAAGGGCGGCTACGCCCGCCAGGGCGTCAATCCGCCGGAATTCCTGGGCCAGGAGCCCGGTGCCTGGAGCTTCATCCGGGCAGAACTGGCGAAGCGCGGCGTGGTCTTCACCGGGGAATGATCACCCGTTCAGCTCCCGGTGCCGCACGGTGAGGGCGGCCACATCGTGCCGGATCCGGTGGGCGAGCAGCTCCACCAGGGCCACGGAGCGGTGCTGGCCGCCGGTGCACCCGATGGCGAGGGTGTGGTAGGCGCGGCCTTCCTGGCGCACCAGGGGCAGGGACCAGCGCAGCCAGGACTCCGCCCGCTCGAGGAACTCGCGGAACTCCGGGGACTCCAGCAGGTATTCCTGCACGGCCGAATCGCATCCCGTCAGCGGCTTCAGGGCCTCCACGTAGTAGGGGTTGGGCAGGAACCGGGCGTCCAGCACCACATCCGCATCCGCGGGCACCCCCCGCTTGAAGCCGAAGCTGAGCAGCCGGACCGCCGTGCTGCGCGTCGGCAGCTGGGGCACCAGGGCGGCGACGCGCTGCCGCAGGTCCGCCAGGCTCAAATCCGTCGTGTCGAGGATGGAGGTGGCCAGGGCCCGGATCGGGGCCAGCAGCTCCCGCTCCCGCTGGATGCCCTCCCCGGCGGAACCGAGCAGAGCGAAATGGTGGGGCCGCCGCGTCTCCGAATACCGGCGCAGCAGCGCGCTGTCGTCCGCCTCCACGAAGACCACCTGCACCGGCACGTTGCCGGCGCTGAGGCGCTCCAGCAGGGGGCCGAACTCGTGGGCGAAGTCCGCCTGGCGGCTGTCCATCCCCACCACCAGGCGCTCCCGGCCCGGCCGGAGCTTGGACTCCAGCTCGATCAGGGGCTCCAGGAGCCGGGGCGGAACGTTGTCCAGGGCCGTGCAGCCGCTGTCCTCCAGCGCGCCCAGCACCGAGTGGCGGCCGGCGCCGGAGAGTCCCGTGACGACGATGAGTTCCATGGGCTAGAAGCTATCAGCTGTCAGCTGTCAGCTGTCAGTAAAAACAGCAGGGCCCCCGGAGGGGCCTGCTGATAGCTGATAGCCGAAAGCTAATCTTCCAACCCACCCGCCGTGAACCGCAGCACGCGCTGGATGCCGTCGGGGGCGTTGCCCTGCTCATCAGGCCCCAGCTCGAAGGTGTCCGAGGGGCCCCGGAAGAGGTCCTCATCCGGCGTGTAGGCGGGCTGAGGCTCCACGCGGTAGAGGTACGAGATGATCTCGTCCTCGTAGCCGAAGCGCATCTGCTCGAAGTATTCGTAGCTTTCGCGCTTGTACTCCACCAGCGGGTCCTTCTGGCCGTAGCCGCGGAAGCCGATGGCCTCCTTGAGGTGGTCCATGACCAGCAGGTGGCGCTTCCAGGCGGCGTCGATGATCTGGAGGATGGACCAGCGCTCGTAGCTGCGCATGCCCTCGCCACCCAGCCGCTCGTCCTTGCCTTCGTAGAACTTCTGCACCAGGACGGCGAGGGCCTCCCGGGCCTCCGCGTAGGGCAGCTGGCCCACCGCATCCACCTCTTCGCCCGTCAGAGTGAAGAGCTGCTCCACGCGCTCGCGGAAACCCGCCAGGTCGCGCTCGCCCTTGTCAGGCAGGAAGTCGTTGCAGATGCCCTCGGCGATCTCACCGGCGACCCGCAGCACGTAGTCCTTGGTGTTGCCCTTGAGGATCTCCGTGCGCAGCCCGTAGAAGAAGATGCGCTGCTTGTTCATCACATCGTCGTACTCGAGCAGGTGCTTGCGGATCTCGAAGTGGTGGGCCTCCACCCGCTTCTGGCTGCGCTCGATGGCCCGGGTGACCATGCCGGCCTCGATGGGCTCGTCATCGTTCATGCCCATGGCGCCCATGAGGCTCTTGATCCGGTCGCCGCCGAAGATCCGCATCAGGTCGTCCTCGAGGGACAGGTAGAAGCGGCTGCTGCCGGGGTCGCCCTGGCGGCCGGCGCGGCCGCGGAGCTGGTTGTCGATGCGCCGGCTCTCGTGGCGCTCGGTGCCGAGGATGTGCAGGCCGCCGAGGCTGACAACCTCCTCATGCTCGGCCGCGGTCTGCTCCCGCATCTGCTCGACGAGGGCGGAGAACTCCGCCGTTTCGAATCCTTCCTCGTCGTAGAGGGCGATGTCCTTCTTCTTGGCTTCCAGCCGGGCCATGCCCTCGGGGTTGCCGCCCAGGATGATGTCGGTGCCGCGGCCCGCCATGTTGGTGGCGATGGTGACGGCGCTCTTGCGCCCAGCCTGGGCCACGATCTCGGCCTCCCGCTCGTGGTGCTTGGCGTTCAGCACCACATGGGGGATGCGGGCGGCCTTGAGGGCATCGGCGAGATCCTCGCTGCTCTCGATGCTGGCGGTGCCCACCAGGACCGGCTGGCCCTTGGTGTGGAGCTCGCGGATCTCCTCGACGATGGCCTTCTTCTTCCCGCTGCGGGTGGCGTACACCGTATCCGCGAAGTCCTTGCGGACCATGGGCATGTTCGTGGGGACGATGATCACGTCGAGCTTGTAGATGGAGTGCAGTTCCGTGGCCTCGGTCTCGGCCGTGCCGGTCATGCCGGCCAGCTTGCCGTACATGCGGAAGAAGTTCTGGAAGGTCACCGTGGCGAGGGTCTGGTTCTCGGCGTTGACCTCCACGCCCTCCTTGGCCTCGATGGCCTGGTGCAGGCCGTTGGACCAGCGGCGGCCCGGCATCAGGCGGCCCGTGAACTCGTCCACGATGACCACTTCCATGCCCTTGCCGTCCTCCTTGGGGCGGACCATGTAGTCCACGTCCAGGCGGTAGAGGTTGTGGGCCAGCAGGGCCTGGTTGAGGCCGTGCAGGGTCTCGATGCTGCCCGGATCGTAGAGGTTCGCCACGCCCAGCAGCTGCTCGGCGTGGTGGATGCCCTCGTCGGTGAGCATCACCTGCCGGTCCTTCTCGTCCACCTTGTAGTGGACCTCGGCCTTGAGCTTGGGGACGATCGCGTCGATGCGGAAGTACTTGGAGGTGTCCTCCTCGCTGCTGCCCGCGATGATGAGCGGCGTGCGGGCCTCGTCGATGAGGATGGAGTCCACCTCGTCCACGATGGCGTAGTGGAAGCCGCGCTGGGTGAAGTCCTCCAGGTCCCACTTCATGTTGTCGCGGAGGTAGTCGAAGCCCAGCTCGTTGTTGGTGGCGTAGGTGATGTCGCAGCCGTAGGCGTCGCGGCGTTCCTGGTCGTCGAGGCCGTGCTGGATGACCCCGATGGTGAGGCCCAGCCAGGAATAGAGGCGGCCCATCCACTCGGCGTCGCGGCGGGCCAGGTAGTCGTTCACGGTGACAAGGTGGGCGCCCTTGCCCGCCAGGGCGTTGAGGTACAGCGGCAGCGTGGCGGTCAGGGTCTTGCCCTCGCCCGTCCTCATCTCGGCCACCTTGCCCTCGTGGAGGACCATGCCGCCCACCAGCTGCACATCGAAGTGGCGCATCTTGAGCACGCGCTTGCTGGCTTCCCGCGCCACGGCGAAGGCCTCGGGCAGGATGTCCTCCAGCGTGGCCCCGTTGGCCAGCTTCTCCCTGAGATAAGGGGTCTTGGCCTTCAGCGCCTCATCGCTCAGGGCCGAGATCTCGGGCTCCAGGGCATTGATGAACTGGACCTTGGCCCACAGCCGCTTCAGCTCCCGGTCGTTCTTGGAACCGATGAGTTTCTTGAGGAGGTTGTCGATCATGGATCCGTCCAGTCGCGTAAACCGTTGATTGTAGCGTGATGAAGGACCAATTCCCAGTGGGGGTGCGGTCCCCCAAGCCTCCGTGGTTGCCCGACTTACCTATCCAGGGCACACTGATTGTTTGGATTCCGGAGAAACCATGACCCTTGAGCGCACCTTTGCCATCGTCAAGCCCGACGCCGTCAAGGACGGCCACATGGGAGAGATCCTCACCGCCATCGAGCAGAGTGGTCTCAAGATCGTCGGCCTCAAGCTGACCCGCCTCACCCCCGCCATCTGCCAGGGCTTCTACCACGAACATGTGGGCAAGGGCTTCTACGCCGAGCTGGAAGCCTTCATGACCGAAGGCCCCGTGGCCATCATGGTGCTGGAGGGCGAGAACGCCATCCTGCGCTGGCGCGACCTCATGGGCGCGACCAACCCCGCCAACGCCGCCGAAGGCACCCTCCGCAAGCGCTTCGGCGCCAGCATCGGCCGCAATGCCACCCACGGCAGCGACAAGCCCGAGAGCGCCAGGTTCGAAGTGAGCTACTTCTTCAACGCCTTCGAGCAGTTCTGACCCCAGGACCTAGCCCCTGCGAAAATCGGCGCCGTTCGGCGCCGATTTTCGTTTGAACGGAAGATGGCTGGAACCTCACCCTTCGGCCACCGCCTGCAGGGCGGCCTGGCAGAGCCGGCGCACGCCGGGCAGCAGATCGGCGTTCTGCAGGCCCTTCTCGTGGAGCCATTGGCCACCGGTGGGGGGGGGGGGCAGCAGGTCCTCCGGGGCCTTGGTGCGGAGCAGGTGGCTGAGGTAGAGGCGCTGCTGGCCTTCAAGCCCCTCCAGCCTCAGCAGCCAGGGTGTGGGCAGGCGGCTGGTGCGCTCGTCGAAGACCACGGGCAGGGTGGACTTGTCCACGAACCGGTAGGGCATGCCCCACCCCGCCTCGATCTGGGCATTCAGCAGGGCGGTGGGCAGGAAGCCGGGCGACCAGGGGATCTGGGCGGGCATGAGCAGGCCGCGGTGGGGCGTATGCGGCGAGGGCACGAGCAGCACGAAGGGCGTCTGCTGGCCGTGGACCAGCACGCCTTCGATGAAGGTCGTGAGGTGGATCCGGCCCTCGGCCATTAACGCCCTCCTGCGGTTTCCAGCTCCTGCATGATGCGGTCGCGGGCCACGGAAACCTCGGCCACAGCGGCCTCAGGCTTGAGCTTGACGACCTCCTTGGTGCGGCGGTCGCGCAGCTCCACGATGCCGTCCTTCAGGCCCTTGGCGCCGACGGTCAGGCGCAGGGGGAAGCCCAGCAGGTCCGCATCCTTGAACTTGGCGCCGGGGCTCATGCCCTCGCGGTCGTCGTGCAGCACCTCGAAGCCGGCCTGCTCCAGGTCCTTCTCGACCTGCGCGGCCACGCCAGCCACCTCGGGGTTGGCCGGGTCGAGGCAGACGATGTGGATCTGGTAGGGCGCGATGGGCCAGGGCCAGATGATCCCGTCGGCGTCGTAGTTCTGCTCAACGGCGGCGGCCACGGTGCGGGTGATGCCGATGCCGTAGCAGCCCATCACCATGGGGTTCTCCTTGCCCTGCTCGTCGAGGAAGGTGCAGCCCATGCTCTTGGAATACTTCAGGCCCAGCTTGAAGACCTGCCCCACCTCGATGCCGCGGAAGGCCTGGTAGGTCCCCTTCCCGCAGCGGGTGCAGGCATCGCCTTCAGCGGCCATGCGGAGATCCGCGTAGGTGCATCCCGGCAGGTCGCGGGCCGGATCCAGGCCGAAGTGGTGGTAGTCCGTGCGGTTCGCGCCGCAGGTGAGATTCACCGCGCCCTCGAGACTGCGATCCACGAGGAAGGTCACATCCTTCAGCCCCGCGGGCCCCATGAAGCCGCTCTTGGCGCCGGTGAAGGCCTCGGCCTCCTCCAGGGGCATCAGCTCCAGCTCGGCGGCACCCACGAAGTTCTTCACCTTCACCGGGTTCACCTCATGGTCGCCCCGCAGAACCGCGCCCACCAGCTTCGTGGTCCCATCCGCGAACGTGACGCGGTAGAGGAAGAACTTGCTGGTCTGCGTGATGGGCATGCCCTGGGGGTGGTCCGCGTCGATCATCCCCGCCGCCTGCTCGACTTGTCCGACGACACCCGGTGTGCGGAAGTGGTCCTTCTTCAGCTCGAAGGCCTGGCCGTGATCAGCGACGGGCAGCGCCGGAGCCTCTGTCTTCTCAATGTTGGAGGTGTAGTCGCAGGCGTCGCAGCTGAGGATGGCGTCCTCGCCGCTGCCGGCCAGCACGTGGAACTCGTGGGTGAAGCTGCCGCCGATGGCGCCGCTGTCGGCCTCCACGGGGCGGAACTTCACACCCAGGCGGCTGAAGATCCGCTTGTAGGCGTTGAACATGGCCCAGTACTCACGGTCGGCGCAGGCGTCATCCACATGGAAGGAGTAGCCGTCCTTCATGGTGAACTCGCGGCCGCGCATGAGGCCGAAGCGGGGGCGGCGCTCGTCGCGGAACTTGTTCTGGATCTGGAAGAGGTTCATAGGCAGCTGCTTGTAGCTGCGCACATTCTTGCGGACGATGTCCGTGATCACCTCTTCGTGCGTGGGCCCCAGGCAGAAGTTGTAGAACTCGCGCTCGTCCGGCTTCTCCCCGCGGGCCCGGCGCTCGGCGACCTCGGCCTTGGCCTTGCGGTCGCAGAAGCGCAGCAGCTCGTCGCCGTAGACCTTCCAGCGGCCGCTCTCCTGCCACAGCTCCGCCGGCAGCACCGCAGGCATGAGCAGCTCCTGGCAGCCATCCTTGGCCAGTTCCTCGCGGACGATCTCCTCGAACTTGCGGATGCTCCGGAAAGCCAAGGGCAGGTAGCTGTAGATGCCCGCGGCCACTTTCTGGATCATGCCGGCGCGCATCATGAGCTGCTGGCTCACCACGTCGGCATCGCGCGGCGTCTCGCGCAGGGTCTGGATCAGGAGCTTCGACTGCTTCATGGGGGCCTCGAACCTTCGAGTCTAACCCAGGCCCAGGCCCATTCCGCTGGAGTAAAAGACCAACCGCGAATGACGCGAATCGCCCTTCGGGCGCGCGAATGGAAGAAGAAAACACAGCTGGGGAGGCTTTGGAGCCGCCTCAGTCGCCTCCAAGTCCCTTATTCGCGCCCATTCGCGCCATTGGCGGTTTCACTTCAGCAGGCTCTGCACCAGCGCGCTAGCGGCCTTTCCGTCGAAGGCACCGCCATGAGCGGCCTGCATGGCCTTCATGACCAGTCCCATGTCCTTCTTCGTCGTGGCCCCGCTCTCGGCGATGGCCGCCTTCACGGCCGCCTCCAGGGCCGGCCCCTCGATCATGGCCGGCAGGTAGGGCTTCAGCAGCTCGATCTCCGCCCGCTCCTGGGCCGCCCGGTCCACCTGGCCCACCTTCTCGAACTGGGCGATGCTGTCTTCCCGGGACTTCACCAGGCGCTTCAGCACGGCGAGGGCGTCCGCCTCGGCCAGCGTCCCCTGGGGACCGAGCCCCTTGGCCACCGCCTCGTTCTTGTAGGCGGCCAGGGCCATGCGGAGCACCTGGGTCCGGCCCGCATCCCGAGCCAGCATCGAGGTTTTCAGATCGGCCTGCAGACGGGTCAGCATGGGAACCTCCAGAAGAATCCCCATGGTGACGCAGTTCTGCCATGAAGTACAGAACGGGCGCCCAAGGGCGCCCGTTCTCATCTGAAACGGCGAAGCCGTTTCAGCCCTAGGCCTTCTCGAACTTGATGACTTCCACGGGGCAGCCGGCGGCGGCGGCCTCGATGCTGGCTTCCAGGTCGGTGCCGAAGCTGCCGGAGAGGGGGCTCTGCTCGTCGCGGTTCTCGGAGTCGACGCCGTCCTCGCGCACGGAGCCGTTGATGTTGCAGCTGGTGTCGGTGACATGGAACACGTCGGGGCACTCGGCTTCGCAGGCATTGCACACGATGCAGCCTTCTTCGATCCACACTTTGGTGATGGCCATGGTCGTCTCCTAAAGGTTCAATTGGGGCCCTGGCGAGGGGCGAACCCAACCAAACTAGCATCGCCGCAGCCCCGGACCAAGCTTCGCCTCGCCATCAGAGGCGTGGGAGACTGGACTTGTGACGGAGGTCCGCCCATGAGCCTGCAGGAGACGGGAATTCTTGCCCGGATCCGGGAGCTGCTGCCCGGAGGCGGCCGGCTCACGGACGACTGCGGCGCCCTGCCCGCGGCGCCGGCCGGACAGACCCTGCTCGTGACCACGGATCTCATGGAGTCCGGCCAGCACTTCCGCCTCGACTGGCACCCACCAGACCTGCTGGCCCGGAAACTGCTGATGGTGAACCTCTCGGACCTGGATGCCTCCGGCGCCCGGCCCTTCGGCTATACCCTCACCCTGGCCCTGGGCCCGGAGATCGATGCCCCCTGGCTCGACAGCTTCCTGGCGGGCCTGGCGATGGCCTCCCGCGAGGCCGGAGTCGTGGTCCTGGGCGGGGACACCGTGGGGCGTCCCTCCGGCCTGGGCCTGGGCCTCACGGCCTTCGGCTTCGCCACCCGCTGGCTGCGACGGGACGGCCTGCGGCCCGGCGACCGGCTCTTCGTGGACCAGCGCCCCGGCGCCAGCCTGCGGGGCCTGCGGAAGCTCCAGGCGGGCCTCAGGTGGGATCCCGCGAGGCCCGATGCGGAGCTGGAGGCCCACCTGGCCCCCCGCCCCCGGCTGGGCCTGGGCCTGCAGCTGGCCGGAATCCCCGACATCCACGCCTGCCTCGACCTGTCCGACGGCCTCAGCCGGGATCTGCGCAACCTGGCGGAGGCATCGGGCCTGAGCATCGCGGTGGATCCCGCCCTGGACGAGGATGCCCTGCGCGGGGGCGAGGACTATGCGCGCTGCTTCGGCAGCCCGCTGGCCCAGGCCGATCTCGAGGCCAGGCTGGGGCTGCCCCTCATTCCCGTGGGCGAAACCCTGCCCCGCGGGGAATCGCCGCTGCTGGCCTATGATGGAAGGTCGCTCCGCCCCCTGCCCGATCTCAGCTTCGACCACTTCGGATCTTCATGACGCATCACGACAAGACGCACATCTGGGCCCGCACCAAGCGGTTCCTGGCTGATCCGGACCTGGAGCCGCACCACCTGGCCTGGAGCTTCGCCCTCGGCTTCGCCATCGCCTGGAACCCCCTGCTGGGCACGCATACCGGACTGGTACTCATCGCCTGCGCCCTGGCCAGGAAGCTGCATCGGCCCCTCACCTTCCTGGGCGCCTTCACCAACAACCCCTGGACCATGGTGCCCATGGCCACGGCCTCCGCCCTGCTCGGCAACATCCTGCTGGGCCGGGGCCTGCACCTGGATCTCAGCGGCGTGGACTGGAAGAGCATCGGCTGGCAGAGCGTCAGCACCCGGGCAGGTTTCGAAGCCGCAGCCACCATGCTCAAGCCCATCCTCGCGCCCTACCTGCTGGGCGGCTTCGTCCTGAGCGCCGTGGCCATTCCCGTGGGATATTTTCTGATGCTGCGGCTGGCGCACCGCCTGCGCCGCCCCACCCCTCTTCCCGGAGACTGACCATGGACATGCGCTTCCTGATGAAACAGGCTCAGCAGATGCAGGCGAAGCTGCAGGAGGCCCAGGCCAACCTGCGCATCGAAGGCACCGCCGGGGGCGAGCTGGTGAAGGTCACCCTGAATGGCTCGAAGGAGCTGATGGGCCTCTCCATCGCCAAGGACGCCATGGATCCCGAGGATCCCTCCATGCTCGAGGATCTGCTCCTGGCAGCCTTCCGAGACGCCACGGCCAAGGTGGACGAGGCCATGAAGAAGCAGATGGGCGGCATGGGTGGGGGACTAGGCCTGCCGGGCCTGGGGCTGTGATGGCTGTCAGCTGTCAGCTGTCAGCTGTCAGCTGTCGACCAGCAGGTGGCAGACGGAATCGTGGAGGCTCGATGTGAAGCTGCCGCCGCCGCTCGAAGCCGTGGTGGAGAGCCTCCAGAAGCTGCCGGGGGTGGGCGCCAAGTCCGCCCAGCGCATGGCCCTGCACCTGCTCAAGGAAGGCCCCGAGGCCATGGCCCACCTGGCCCACCAGCTGCAGCAGGCCGCCGAGAAGGTGGGGTTCTGCCAGGTCTGCGGCGCCTTCACGGACCAGCCCACCTGCCCCATCTGCCTGGATCCGCGGCGCGACCCCGCCAGCCTGGTCATCGTGGCCGAGGCCTCCAACGTGCTCAGCTTCGAGCGCAGCGGCCACTTCCGGGGCCGCTACCACGTGCTGGGGGGCCTCATCTCGCCCCTGCGCGGCGTAGGTCCCGATCAGCTGCGCGTGCGCGAGCTGCTGAAGCGCCTGGAGGATGGCGCCATCCAGGAGATCATCCTGGCCACCAATCCCACCGTGGACGGCGAGGCCACCGCCAGCTGGCTGGCCCGCATCCTCGAGCCCATCGGCGTCCGCACCACCCGCATCGGGCTGGGCCTGCCGATCGGCAGCGACCTCGAATACGCCGACGAGCTCACGCTGGACCGCGCCATGGAAGGGCGGAGGCCAGTCGGTTAAGCGGGGTCTGAACCGTTATGGCAACTGCTGGAAGCAAGCGGAGAAGGCTGAGGAACGGAGGAGAGCGGAGAGCCTCGGTCAGAAACCCAGCTGAGATTCATCAACCAAGCGGAATCTGAGAAGGTCACCTTTCCTTTTCTCCGCTTCCCTCCGCTCTTCCGCAAACCTCCGCTTATTGAGGCTTTTCAGGAATGGAAAGGGCTTAACATCCGGTCAGTATTTCACGCTGACATCGCCCTTCGCCCAGGTCTGGCAGGCGAGGCGCTGGTCGGGCTTGGCCTTGAGCACGTCCAGCACGCGAGTCTCGCTGATGCCCTTCTCGCTCAGGTGTTCGGCGCCTTCGACCACGGTGATGAGGCAGGTGCCGCAGCGGGCGTGCCCTCCGCAGCGGTGCGGCAGCGGAACGCCTGCCCGGGTGCTGGCCGCCAGCAGGGCCGTCTCCTGCTCGCACTCGGCGGTTCCGGGTTTCTTGCCGTCGAATCGGATGGTGTGCATGCGCTACCCATAAGTCAATAAAGCAAGGGAGATACAGACCGATTGGCCTGTCCCACTCTATCAGGGAGCGCCTCAGATGGCCTGGCCGCCCCGCTCGCCGGTGCGGATGCGGATGCATTCTTTCAGGTCCTGGACGAAGATCTTCCCGTCGCCCACCTCGCCGGCGCCGTGACGCGCCGTGCGGATGATGGTGTCCACGGTGATGTCCTCGAACGCGTCGTTGCAGGCGATGGTGATCTGGATCTTGGGGATCAGGTTGGGCACGATCTTCTTGCCGCGCTGCACCATGATCTCCTGCTGGCGGCCGTGGCCGCTGACCCGGCACACGGTGATGCGCTCGATCTCCGCTTCGATCAGGGCCTCGCGGACCTCGTCGAGCTTCTCCTCGGGGATGATGGCGGTGATGAGCTTCATCGGAGCCTCCTGGTTCAGCCTGGTTGGGCCTAGTTGAGATTGTTCAGGCCATAGGCGCGTTCGCCGTGGATCTCGTGGTCGAGGCCGGTCTTCTCCACCGCCTCCGCCACGCGGAAGCCGATGAGCTTCTCCACCAGGAAGGCGATGAGCAGCGTCATGGCCACGGAGAACGCGATGGTGGCCCCCACCGCGAAGGCCTGGACCTTCAGCTGGGCGAGCAGGCCCCAGCCGGGAACCTTGGCCGCGGCCTCGGCCCACCAGGAGTCCCGGATGAAGAACGTGAGACCGAGCGCCCCGACGATGCCACCGGTGCCGTGGATCCCGAAGGCGTCCAGGGAATCGTCATAGCCCAGGCGGTTCTTCAGCATGATCATGCCGTAGCAGATGCAGGAGGCGATGGCCCCGAGCACGATGGCCCCGCCCACCTGGACCACCCCGGCCGCGGGCGTGATGACCACCAGGCCCGCCAGAATGCCCGAGGCCATGCCCAGGCTGGTGGGCTTGTCCTCGCGGATGATCTCGATGAGCACCCAGGTGAGGGCGCCGGCGGCCGCGGCCACCTGCGTGACCGTGAGGGCCCGGGCCGTCTCCAGGTTCGAGGCGATGGAGGACCCGGCGTTGAAGCCGAACCAGCCCACCCACAGCAGGCCCGCGCCGACGAGCGTGAAGGTCAGGTTGTTGGGGGCCATGGCGGTCTTCGGATAGCCGTGGCGCGCCCCCAGGAACAGGGCCAGGGCCAGGCCCGCCACGCCCGAGGAGATGTGCACCACGGTGCCGCCGGCGAAGTCGATGGCCCCCTTGGCGCCGAGGTTGAAGAAGTAGCCGTCGGAGGCCCACACCCAGTGGCAGAGCGGGCAGTAGACGAAGAGCACCCAGAGCGTGATGAAGGCCACCCAGCCCCGGAAGGAGATCCGCTCGGCCACGGCCCCCGCGATCAGCGCGGGCGTGATGATGGCGAACTTGCCCTGGAACATGGCGAAGGCGTACTCGGGCACGCCGGCTGGAAGGATCGTGTGGTCGATGCTGCGCAGAAGCACCAGACCGCGGCTCCAGCCGATGAGGCCGCCCAGGGCGTTGGGGCCGAAGCTGAGGGCGTAGCCCACCACCGTCCAGAGGACACCCACCACGGCCATGGCCGAGAACGAGTGCATCATCGTGCCCAGCACGTTCTTGGTGCGGACCAGCCCGCCATAGAACATGGCCAGTCCCGGCACCATGAGCAGCACCAGCGTGGTGGAGGTCAGCATCCAGGCCGTGGTCCCCGTGTCGTTCACCGGGGCGCTGCCCGCCGCGGCCAGGGGGAGCCCCGCGCCCAGGATGGCGGCGAGACGAGCGGGTCGCGACCAGGTCATCGGTTCCTCCGGAGAACGACGTGGCTTCAGGCTACCCGGCAGTGAACCCGTTTAATGGATCATCCCATTTGTATAAAAATTTTTGATGCCGATATAACGCGCCTATTACCCGGAACCCGCGTCCAGCTCACCCGCTGGTCCCGCTGCCCAGGGCCACCTGCCACAGGCCCGTGGGATTGGGGTGCATCAGCCACTCGGAGACCAGGGGTCGCCGGGTCCAGGCCCCAACCTCCATCTCCTGGTCCAGCTGGCCGGGGCTCCAGCCCGCGTAGCCCAGGAAGAGCCGGTAGCGGGCGGAAGGGTCCGCCAGCAGGGCCTCCAGGAGGTCCTTGCGGTGGCTCACGAAGTGGGTGAGGTCCACCACGGTGTCCTCCTCCTCCGGCAGGCCGCCCTGCACCAGGAGGATGCCCCGCTGGGGATCCACGGGACCGCCGCGCCAGGCGGTGGCCTCCTCGGAGCCCTGGTAAGTCAGACCGCCCTCCTCGCTGACCTGGGTCAGCGGCAGCGGCAGGGGCCGGTTGAGGATCAGCCCCAGGGCCCCCTCCTCGTCGTGTTCGACGATCAGCACCACCGCGTGGAGGAAGTTGGGGTCCAGGAGCGAGGGGCTGGCCACCAGGAGGCAGGGGGCTTCGGGCGTCATGATGCCGATGATGATAGCCCAGCGGTCCATGCGGAGAGGGCGCTCAGGCTAGGCTGGAGGGATGCGTACGCCACTGCCTTCCCACCTGGGCGCCCTCCGCGAGGGGCTCGCCTTCCTCCGCTGCCATCCCCTGCTCAGCTTCGGGCTGGCCCTGCTGGCCATGGTCCTGGCCCAGCTGGGACCGGCCCTGGAGCTGGCGGCGAAGGTGGGCCCCAGCCTCCTGATCCAGCCCATCTTCGGCTTCGCGGGCCTGCTGCCGCTGGAGATGTATTTCATCCCCAGGCTGCAGGCGCAGCTGGACGCGGAGCTGCGCGACGCCCCGGCCAACCCCACGGCGTCCTGGCCCGCGGTCTTCGATGGCCGCTGGCTGAAGGCCTTCCTCCTCCGCCTGGGCCTCAGCGTCGCCATCGGCCTGGGCCTCTTCTGCTTCCTGATCCCGGGGATCCTGCTCCTCACCCTCTTCGGGTGGGCGCCCATGCGGATGCTGCTCCGGGGGGACTCCGCGCTCGCCTCCCTGCGCTGGAGCCAGGCCGCCATGGCCCGCCACTGGCCCCGGATCGTCCAGGCGGTGCTGGCCATGCTGCTGGTGGCCCTGGTCTACCAGATCGCCGCGGGCTGGGCCCTGGACCGCCTCCTCCCCGCCACGGATCCCGACCTCGGCCCCAGCGCCCTGCTCCGCCTGAAGCACCCCGCCCTCTGGGTCTTCAACCTGCTGGGCGGCGCCATGAACCTGTGGCTCAGCTGCTCCCTGCTGGCGCTGTACCACCGGCTGGAGGCCGCCCTCCAGCAGCCGGCGGCCTGATCAGCAGCCGCAGTCCCGGACCTTTTCTCCGGCCTGGATGCAGATCCCGCAGACCCGGATGGCCTGGCCGATCCCGATCAGCTCCACCTCGGGACTGAGGAAACCCGCCTTCGCCGGCTCCTCCCGCATCAGGTCGGTGGAGAGGTACTTCTTGTTGCTGTCGCTGAAGACTGTCACCACCACCGCCTCGCGCCCGAGCCGGTCCTGGGCCTGAAGGGCCGCCAGGAAGTTCGCCCCGCTGCTGATGCCCACGCCCAGGCCCCGGTCCGCCAGCTTCTGCGCCATGAGGATGGCGTCGCCATCGTCCACGGAGAGGATGTCATCCAGCTGGTCGAGCTTCACGATGGCGGGGATGAACTCGTCGGAGATGCCCTGGATGCGGTGCTTGCCGACCTTGTGGCCCGTGTGCAGGGTGGGCGAATTGGACGGCTCCACGGGATGGACCTGGATGTTCGGAGCCACGCGCTTGAGGAAGCTCCCGACGCCCATCACCGTGCCGCCGGTGCCCACGCCCGCCACGAAGGCGCCGGGTTTCAGGCCCACGGAGGCCAGCTGGGCCAGGATCTCCGGACCGGTGGTGGTGGCATGGGCCTCCACGTTGGCCTCGTTGGCGAACTGGCAGGGCAGGAAGGCGCCCGGCGTTTCCTTGGCCCAGGCCTCGCTGAGGCGGATGGAGCCCAGGAAGCCGCCCTCGGCCGCGCTCACCAGGCGGATCTGGGCGCCGAAGGAGCGGATCAGGTCCTTGCGCTCCTGGCTCATCCAGTCGGGCATGAAGATGGTCACGGGGTGGCCCAGCGCGCGCCCCAGGGCCGCGAAGGAGATGCCCGTGTTGCCGCTGGTGGCCTCGGCGATCGGTGCTCCGGGCTTGAGCAGGCCCGTGTCGTGGGCCTTCCGGAGGATGTGCAGGGCCATGCGGTCCTTGATGCTGCCCGTGAAGTTGAAGTTCTCCGCCTTGGCGTAGATCCGCCGTGCCTCGCCCCGGAACCGGACGTCCAGCGCCAGGAGGGGCGTGCAGCCCACCAGGCGGCCCAGGGTGTGGAGGGACTGCTGGAGCTCGGTCATGCCGGAGGCCTCATCAGGAAAGCAACCTCAACCATCGCATGACGAGGGCCCTACCCGGCCAAAAGCGTGACGTAGCGCAAAGGGCCCTTACGCTTCGTCAATGAAGTAGCCCGGGTCCTCCACCTCCACCAGGTCGCCTGCCTCGAGGCCCCGCCGCTGCTCGGCACTGAGAGCCACCTCCTGCCAGCGGGGATCCGTGCGCGCATGGAGGAAGTGGGCCGAGGGCTCGGCGGCCTCGAAGTCCTCGCGGCGGCGCCAGAGGTGCACCCACCCCACGTGGTTGATGCGGGCCCAGACCTTCACGTGCAGGGCCCCCCGGCCGCGCCTTCCTTCCGCAGCACGGAGACGGCGTGCTGAAGCAGGGGCCAGGCCAGCTGGATCTGCTCCAGGGCCGCAGCGGGCCGGCCCGACAGGTTCAGGATCACCGTCCGCTCCGCGATGCCGCAGACGGCCCGGCTGGCGAAGGCCAGGGGATGGCCGCCCTTGGCGCGGATCAGCTCGCAGATGCCCGGCGCCTCGCGCTCCATGATGCGGCGCGTGGCCTCCGGCGTCGTGTCCCGGGGACCGAAGCCCGTGCCGCCGCAGGTCAGCACCAGAGGCGCGTCCGAGGCCACGGCGGCCCGCAGGTCCGCCTCCAGGGCCTCCGGATCGTCCGGCATCAGCGAAGCCGTCACGGCCTTCACCCCCTGCCCCTTGAGCCACGACGTCAGCAGCGGCGTGGACTGGTCCTGGTACTCGCCCCGGGAGGCGCGGTCGGACAGGGTGATGAGGTGCACGCGGTCCATGTCAGGGCATCACGAGATCGTCGTCGGCCAGGGCCTTTTCCGTCTGCGCCTGGCGGTAGGCCAGGTAGCGCTCGCGGATGCCGGCATCCGTGAGCGACAGGATCGAGGTGGCCAGCAGCGCCGCATTGATGGCACCGGCCTTGCCGACGGCGAGGGTGCCCACGGGAATGCCCGACGGCATCTGCACCGTGGAGAGCAGCGCGTCCATGCCCTCTGTGGCCCAGCCCTTCATGGGCACACCCAGCACCGGCAGGTGCGTCTTGCTCGCGCAGACGCCTGCCAGATGGGCCGCCCCGCCCGCCGCCGCGATGATCACCCTCAGGCCACGGCCTTCGGCCTCCTTGCAGAACGCCACCACCTTCTCCGGCGTGCGGTGCGCGCTGGCCACATGGGCCTCGAAGGGAACGCCCAGGCTCTTCAGGGTGAGGGCCGTGTGCTGCATGGTCTCCCAGTCGTTCTTGGAGCCCATCAGGATGCCCACCAGGGGAGTCGTCGTCATGGATGCCTCTCGAGTGTCAGCCAGGATGAATGAGAAACGGCGGGATGCAGAAGAGGATTTTCTCCTCCCCTGCATCCCCTTCATCCTGGCTCATCTCTTTTGAAAAAACAACTTAGCCGGGATAAAGGGGATACATGGGATGACTATGCAAAGCCTTTTGCAACCCCTTCAGTCTGGCCAAGTTTTTCGCGGGCTCCGGGGGTGTTCACCCTCGCTGCATCTGCTCCAGGAGGGAGCCGGCGCCCACTTCGCCGTGGGCGCGCAGGAAGGCGAGGGTATGGGCCTCGGCCTGCTCAGCCAGGGGCGTGAAGGCCGTGGCTCCGCCCGGCCACTGGTCCTCGAAGAGGATGGCATAGCGCCATGAGGCAGGCTGGGACCAGGGCATGCCATTCAAGTGGACGGCAGGCGAGGCCACCTGGGAGGCCGTTCGGCACCACGCCAGCGCGGCGCGGGCCTTGTCCCAGACCACGGTGGCTTCCTGGTCGCGCTGGGCCTTGGTCTCGATGAGCCACATGGCATCAGCGGTGCGGACGAGGAAATCCGGCCAGTAGCGGCTCAGCTCGCCGAACCTCGTGCGGTAGGACAGGCAGAGGCTGTGGCGACGCTCCAGGGGCTTGAACCAGGCCAGTACCTCGCCGGACTTCTCCAGCACCTGCTCGATGAAGGCCCGCTCGAAGCCGCCGCCCAGGGGCCCCTCGAAGATCGACGGGAACACGCAGCGGGCGTTGGGAATGCGACGCGTCCCGCGCCCCCGCAGCACCGGCAGGCGGCCGTCCAGCTCGGGCTCCGAGGCCCAGCCCCAGCCGCTCACGCCGATCTCGCCGGGATGGGCGTCGTAGAGCTTCTGGAGCCAGCGGTCGCGGGCGTCCTGCAGCTGCTTGAGGAGGTGCTGGTTCACCAGGGCCATCCTGAGTACCCGGGCATCCTCAGGGCGCTCCAGCGGGTCGAAGTCGCTGCCCGGGAAGAGGTGCTTCTTCGCCACGGCCTGCACCACGTCCACCATCTCGGCCCACTGGTCGGACAGCCAGGACTGGCCCCTGCGGCCATCCACCAGCTGGTTGGCCAGGGTGGCCAAGGCCTGCTGGGCGTCGGCGGACACCTCGGCGACCCAGGCCACCTGCGTTTCGGTGACCACGTGCTCCTTGGTGAACTGCACACCCTTGTCCTTGCGCAGCTCATCCAGGGCGCGCTGGTCGCCATAGGGCTTGAAGTTGCCGTCCTTCAGCAGCTCGCGCACATCTGGCAGGGGCGGATCCGCCCGCAGGAAGCCCAGGGGCCAGGCCAGATCGAGCATCGGCACCCGGGCCGGCTCCACCCCCACGGTGAGCAATTCCCCGATGGCGGTGCGGCTCTCGTCCACCTCGCCTTCGCCGAAGGCCACGCCGGCATCTTCCAGATCCTTCAGCTTCTGGCGGAACTTCGGATGGTCCACCAGGTAGAGCATGTCCAGGGCCGTCATGGGCTCTCGGTGCTCCCACAGGTTGCGGGCATCCTCCACCTTCTGGGGCCACAGCTCGGGCCAGCCCTCCTCGCGGAACATCAGGCGCAGGCCGCGGCCGATGACCTGCTCCACCAGGATGGCGCTCTCGCCGGCCCGCAGGAACACGATCACGCAGATGGAGTTGACGTCGAAACCCTCCTGCAGCATGGCCACATTCACGATCACCTGCAGATCGTCCCGGCGGTCCGCGGCGAAGATGCGGCGGCGCAGCGCGTCATACTCGTCCTTCTTGAGGTCGCCCTTCTTGCCGCTGTGCAGCACCGCCACGCAGTCGGGCGCCAGGCCGTGATCGCCGATGCGCTCCCGGTCCAGGAAGGCCACGGCCTGGTCCGCCAGGGAGGTGTTCTCGGCGACCACCATGAGCTTGGGCATGGCGGGCACGCCCAGCACGCGGAAGCCCTTCTCCACCCAGTGGCGCTTGGCCAGGCCCACATCGATGAGGGCCTTCTGGCTTTCGGTGAGCACGCCGTCTTCGGCCCGGTGCGCCTCGCCGTCTTCCGGCAGCCGAGGATCCTTCACCAGCCAGAGCTGCTTCACCAGCATGTCGCGCTGGGCCTCGCGCAGGCCGTAGTCGCAGAGGATGTGGGGGAACCACTTCCGCGTGACCTGCTTGCCCTTGCCCCGACCGCCGCTCACCTGAAAGAAGGGCGTGGCGCTGAAGTCCCCGCGCCAGCCCAGGGCGTCGCCGTGGAGGCTCCGCTGTTCCTCGCGGATGGCCGTCAGCGCCTGCTCCCAGGCCCCTTCCCCGCCCGCGTAGCCCTTCTCCTCGGGGTTGGTATGGGTATGGTGGGCCTCGTCGTTGAACACGATGAGATCCGGCGCCTGGGCCAGCCACTCGCGCAGCACCAGGTAGCGCGGGTTGCCGCGCTCGGTGACGCTGCCGTACCTGGGCAGGTCCAGCAGCTCTGCCGGGTGGTCCGCGTCCTCCTCCTCGCCGCTGCGGTCCATGAGGGCCTGCCAGTTGACGATGAGCGCGAACGCCTCGGGCTGGGGCGTGGTCTCCATCACCTCGCGGCCATCCAGGGCCCGGAAGGCCCCGAAGAAGGCGTCCTGGCGACCGTTGGGCAGGAAGAGGGCCCGGAACTTCCGCAGGTCCGCCTGCTGGAGGTCGCGGTTGCCCCGGGCATCCTCCAGGCCGAGGAAGGCATCGAGGATGCGGCCATGCACCACCAGGCCCGGCGTCACCACCAGGCACCGGCCCGAGAAGGCCCGCTCGCGCCAGGCCCGCTCGGCCGGATCGAGGCCCTTCGCGCCTGGGTCCTCCAGGGCCAGGCGGTTCAGCACCTGCCAGACCAGCAGGGCCTGCAGGATCCAGGTCTTGCCCGTGCCCGTGGCCAGCTTGAAGCCGTAGCGCGGCTGAGGGTCCGCCCACCAGGGCGCGAAGAGCTTGTCGCGGTCCTCCGGCGCGCCCAGGTGCGTGTGCAGGCCGTGGAGGAAACCCCCTTCCGCCGGCAGCTCGCGGGCCAGCACCTCGTGGACATAGATGGCCGTCTCGATGGCCAGGCGCTGGGCCGCATGGAAGCCCGCGCCCTCGTGCTCCGTGGAGAACCAGTGGTGCAGCAGTTCCTCCGTGACCGTCGTGACGCCCGGATACCCCCCCTCCGCCCAGGCCCGCACGCGCGGCTCCAGCAGGTCCGGCAGCACCGGCCCGCCAAGCAGAGCCTTCACCTGCTTTTCAAGATTCGCCATGAGTCACCAGAGATGAATTCAGCCGGGAAGCCTGGAATATGGCAGGACGCGAGGCGCGTTTTTCTATCTCCTCCATCCCCTTCATCCTGGCTAATTTTTCTTTTTTCTTTAGCCAGGATGAAGGGGATAAAGGGGATTTTGAAAAGCAGGCTTTTCCTTCTTGTGTCTCCCCTGCATCCTGGCTGGAAACCTTTTGGAGCCGGGGATGAGCGTGGATGATGCACTCACGGAGCGGATCATTGGCTGTGCGTACCAGATAGCCAACACGCTGGGTCCCGGCTTTCTCGAAAAGGTCTACGAGAACGCTCTGGCCCATGAACTGCGCAAGGCCGGCCTCTCGGTCACGCAACAGCAGGGCATCGAAGTCCGCTACGACGGGATCCTGGTGGGTGATTTCATCGCGGACCTGATCGTGGAAGAGACCGTGATCATCGAGTTGAAAGCCAGCCGGGAACATTCGGATTTCTATACCGCCCAATGCCTCAACTACATCAAGGCGACCCGAAAGCCCCTCTGCCTCCTCATCAACTTCGGACGAGCCAAGCTCGACATCCGCCGCTACGAACGGAGGCCTGGGATCGATCAGACACAGCCCTGAAGCCAAGAGCCTCTTTCTTTTAAAATCCCCTTTATCCCCTTCATCCTGGCCAATTCTTTGCTTTTTCCTTAGCCAGGATGAAGGGGATGCAGGGGATAAAAGAGTAATTCCAGTCACGCTTTTATGCTCCTCATCCCGGCAAATATCAGCCTTCAGGTAGTAATCCTGACCACGCTGCATCGTTGCCGAACCGGAAGCCAGGAATCCTTGTCTGTTGAAATCCCCTTTATCCCCTTCATCCTGGCCAATTCTTTGCTTTTTCTTTAGCCAGGATGAAGGGGATGCAGGGGATAAAAGAGGAATTCCAGTCACGCTTTTATGCTCCTCATCCTGGCAAAGATCAGCCTTCAGGTAGCAATCCTGACCACGCGGCGTCGTTGCCGAAGACATCCACAAGGCGCAGGCCCAGCCGCCGTCCAGGCCTGGGCTTGACGAGGATCTCCGTGGTGGTGGCCACGCGGCGGACGCGCTTGCCCAGGCCGCGCAGGTCCTGCCAGGTGCTGGTGAAGGGGCGCTTGCCGTCCTCGCCGCCCAGGTCGTCGTCCAGGCACCAGAAGTCGATGAGGCTGAGACCATCGGCGCCGCCCGCCTGCGCGAGCCACTGGCGGTTTTCCTGATCGGTTTTCTTCTCGAAGCCCTTCAGGCCCGACGGCACGCTGCGGAGCAGGTAGCGGGTGAGGCGCACCTGCACGCGCAGGAGGCGCTCGCCGCCCTGCTCCACCCAGCCCAGGGCCTGCACCGAAGGCTGGCCGAGCCAGGGCTTCTCGAAGAAGGCCACCTTCTCGCGGAGCCGCTCCACCTCGCGGTCCTCGGGCCCCGCGCCCTCGGGGATCTTCTTCAGATGCTCGATGACATCCGTGGGGATGAGGCGGGGCTCCACCTTGGCGATGTCGGCCCCCAGCAGGCGCTGGAGGCTGGCGTCGAAGTTCAGCTCGAAGTCCCAGCCCAGGGCCACCAGCTTGCTGTAGCCGCCGCCGTCCAGCGTCTTCAGCAGGGCCACGGCCTCGGCCACGCGCTTGGCGGACAGGGGCCGGTCGGGATCGCCCACCAGCACCAGGCGGCGCTGGAAGCGGCCCGTTTCCGCATCGTTGTAGGCCTGGGTGCCCAGGTTCCGTTCCTGCGGGTGGGGCTGGGCGCCGAAGAGCGTGAGCACCAGCGGCCCCACCTGCCGCAGCTTGTGGTCGTTCAGGTAGATCATCTGCCGCTGGTAGTTGCCCAGGTTCTCCACCACGAAGGGCGCGCAGCGCGTGCGGCCATCCGAACGCTGGAAGGCGATGCCGCCGCTGCCTGGAGTTCCCAAACGCACCAGCCGGTTGCGCGTCACCTGCAGCGAGGCCTTGCCCAGGTCCGACGTGATCCAGCGGCGGCCAAGCTTTTCGGCCGCAGCAGCCGTGGTGCCCGAGCCGCAGAAGAAGTCGGCGACGAGGTCACCAACACCTGATCCCATAGTGATGATGCGCTCCAGGAGTTCTTCTGATTTCTGAGTATCGAAATATAATTTTTCAAAATCAGTAGGACTGGTGATTTTCTTAACATCAGCCCACCAATCCTCTAACGCAGCTCCACTCTCCCTCAGAGCCGCATCTTCGCCTTTTACCGCAGTCCTTCCGCGCTCAACGGTCCCTTCTGAATAAGGCCGATATGGCCGATTGAAGTACCATTTTTTGGGCTCAGACTCTGACTTTGCTGACCTACTGAACCAAAAGATTGAATCATGTTTTTTGGCAAGTTCCTTTTCCGGAACTCCACCGCCGCTATAGCACCAAACGATGTGGTTTCGAAAACACCTTTTTCCGAACACCTCGTCCAAAATGAGCCTCACATAGGCATCGATGTGATGGTCACAGTGGACGAAAAGGTTTCCCGTATCTGCCAATAGCTTGTGCATCAGTTGCACCCTGGGCAGAAGCATGTCCAAGTAGCTATCGCTCCCGTCCTCCCAGGTGTCCCGGTAGGCGAGGCGCTCCAGGGCGCTCATCTCGGCGTCAAGCTCGCCCCCGCCCTTCCCGGCTTCGTCGGGCGTGAGCTGCACGCTGTGGCTGTAGTCGGCCTTGGAGTCGAAGGGCGGGTCGATGTAGATGAGGTTGATCTTGCCTTCGTAGCCTTGCGCCAGCAGGGCCTGCATCACCAGCAGGTTGTCGCCCCAGATGAGGCGGTTGCAGGCGGAAGTGTCCACCTCCTGCGAGACCGGCTCCAGGGGCAGGCGCGGGCCGGCTTCGCCGGGGTTGGGCACCACCACCTCGGCGATCTGGAAGCCCAGGTTCTTCGGATTGGGCGCCCGCTTGGGCTTGCTGTCCCACACCAGCCGCGCAGTATTGCGCTTCTTGCGCCGGGGCACGCCGCCATCGGCCGCCTCGGAGGCCGCCCCGCCCGTCGGATAGCCCTCATCCAGGCCTTCCTCTTCCACCACCCGGGGCTGAACCTCCGGCCGCGCCTTCTCCTGGAAGGGCCGCAGGGCGAAGTCCTGGGGATCGGATGGCATGGCGGCTTTCAGCGACTGACAACTAAGTTGTCATAAAAACCGCGCCCCGCCTAGTTCTGATCAGCCGCCTTCCAGGACCGACCGGCCGCGGCCGAGACTGGACCTCATGTTCCGCCCCTTCGACCTTCGCCCGAGATGTCAGGGCGCAAGGTCTGGCAAGGGACTCCGACAACAGGGTTGTCGTTTGCGGAGCGGCGCGTGAGCGCGGCCAAGGGCCGGCCGAAGGCCAGGAACTGGTTCTCTGAGAACCTGAAGGCGATGCGCGAGCAGATGGGCCTGGGCCAGCGGGAGTTTGCCGACCACCTCGACGTGACTCAGCAGACCATCTCCCTCTGGGAACAGGGCAAGCGCCAGCCCGGCCGGCGCACCTGGACCCTGCTGGAGCAGAGGCTGCACGCCACCCGGGCCGACATGGAGTCCGGCCCCCTGACCAGCAGCCTGGATCCCAAGGTCGCGGAAGCGAAAGCCTTCGCCAAGTCCGTCACCCTGCCCCCGCCCCGCCAGGGTAGCCCCATCACCGGGATCGAGCTGAACGGCCTCGCCGCCGAGTCCATGGACCTCGCCAAGGCCCAGCGCCTGCTGCGCGAAGCCGTGCGCAAAGGCAAGCCTGTCTGGTTGATCCGGGGCTGAGCCGATCCTTTGCGGGCGAGCCAGGATTCAACAGAAAAGCATTAGCCAGGATGAAGGGGATGGAGGGGATGACAAGAGCAGCTTCTTGAAATCCCCTTGATCCCCTTCATCCTGGCTAAAAATCAGTTTCCTGGCGCCCTCTCACCACCGCGACCATCCCAGCACCCACAGGACACCCAGCACGGCCAGGGCGTCGCGGTCGTCGGGGTCCATGCGGTCATTGCGGCGGGCGACCTCTTCGGGGCCGGGGCCGCGTATGACGACGCGGTGGGTGTCCTGGGCGGGGTCCTCTAGCAGCACCCAGTCGGGGGCCGTGCGGCCCACGACGGCGGCGCCGATCCTGGGCGCACCTGGCTTCCAGCGGACCTCCAGGGGCTCCCACTGCCCGGCGTTCATCACCCGCCAGGAGCCTTCGGCCGGCACCGCGGCCAGGTCCAGCACTGCGTCCCGGTCCAGGTAGCGCACGATGAGCCGCGCCTGGGGCGGCACCGTGGCTTCGGGCTTCCGGCAGCCGAAACCCGTGAGCAGGACCAGCGCCACCAGCAGCAGTCGCATCCAACCCTCCGCTTCCATTCTCACGCTTTTCCCACGGCGCAAAGGGCACCTTTGCGCCACTTTGCCGCCACCGTGACGGAACAGCTATTTCCGGTAGTACGCCCGGATCGCGTTCACCACCGCCACGGCGTAGCGCTCCCGGAAGTCGGGATCACGCAGGTTGGCGGCGTCGTTCTCGTTGGTGAGGTTGGCCACTTCGATGAGGGCCTTGGTGGCGCCGGTGCTGTAGCGGATGACCGCGGGAACCCACTTCCCATGGCCGCGGTAGATGACGTTGCGGATGGGGCGGTTGGCGTGGACGGGAATGTTGTCCTTCTGGAGGGCCTTCAGCAGGGCCTCGGAGAACTGGCGGCTGCGGGCCTCACCCTGCAGCTTCTCCCGGCCCGTGAAGGACACCCGGCTGGAGCGCTTCGCCTCGGTCACGTGGCCGGTCTTGGCTCCGCCCAGCGCGAAGGTCGAGGGCACCAGGGCCGCCCCGGGCACGTAGACCATCGAGCCCCGCGCGGAGGGGTGCAGGCTGTCGGCATGGAAGCTGAGGAAGAGCGTTTTCTGGGCATCTCCGCGAGTCTTCCGGAAGGCGGTGAAGAGGTCGTTGGCCAGCACCCAGCGCAGGTGGACACTCACCGCCGACGGGCTCTCGCCATCCACGGCGAAGGGTGGGCTGGTGAGGATCTCCGCGGCGCGGCTGGGCGTCCGGATGGCCTCGCGGCTCTGGAAGCCCAGCGCGGGATAGCGGATGGTGCTGCTCACCTGGGCGTCGGTCTCCTGCTCGAGGAGGCGGCGCACGCGCATGGTGATGTCGTAGACGAAGTCGGACTCCCAGAGGCCGTTGGCCCGGGCGCCGGAGTCCACGCCGCCATGGCCGGCGTCCAGGATGATCCGCACGCCCTTCAGCTTCGGCCCCGCCTCCACCCGCGTCGTGCGGCGCACCTCGGCGCGGACCTCGCGCTCCTCGGCCAGGCCCATGCTGCCCTCGGACTGGAAGGGATCCGCCAGGAAGGCCACGGGGATCTTGACGAGCTGGCCCGGCTGGATGCCGCGCACATCGGCGATGCCGCTGCGCTGGGCGATGAGTTCCGCCAGCTCGTTCACGCCCTTGGGATCCACCCGGTCGGTGTAGCGGATGACCACGCTCGAGTACAGCGCCTCGCCCTTGCGCATGCGGTAGGCGGCGAACTTGCCCTGGGCGTCCTGGCCGAAGGAGAGCAGCCCGCGATAGGCCGCCACGCGGGCTTCATCGTCAAGCTCATCCTCGGGCTGGGAGCGGTCGGGCCCCTTGCCGAGCCCGCCGAGATCCGCCGAGAGCAGGCTGCGGGGGATGCGCCAGACGTCACCTTCGCGCAGTTTCTCGGGCAGATCCGGGTTCTCGGCCATGAGGCGGTCGTAGTTCTGCCCGTGGCCGGTGAACAGCGCGGCCAGCGTCCACACAGATTCCACCTCGGGGTGGCGGATCCGGTGGTGGACCTCCTCCTGGCGCCACTGGTCCTCGGGAAACAGGGCCGCCAGAGCCCAGCGCTTGCCCTGGGGGCTGAGGCCCTCGAAGGGCACCCAGCCGCTGGCATCGGCGCCCTTGGCCAGGAAGGCCTTCGGCAGCGCCTTGCCTTCGGCGCTGAGCCCCTTCCGGAACTGGAGCCGGAGGAGGATGGCCCGGCCTTCGGGCGTGCGGGCCTGGGCCAGCACGGGGGCGGGCTCCTGCGCCACGGCAATCACCGCGGGCAGAAGCAGGACGGCGGCGTGTTTCAGGCCTGCCGACCAGCGGAGGCTCAGGCCTGCCGACCAGCGGAGGCTCACGCCTGCCGACCAGCAGAGGCTCACGCCTCCCACGGGGCCTCGCCCGCGGGCAGCGCCTCACCCGTGCGCCCGGCCCGCACCCAGGCGCGCATGGACTCCTCCAGACCGCCGGGATCGTCAGAGCGGGCCTGCAGGAAGACCTTCAGGCGCCGTTCCAGGTGGCCCGCGCCCTCCTCGAGCAGGAAGAGCCGGTCGTGGAGGCGCTCATGCGGGGCCTTGCCGGTGCTGGGCGGCAGCTTGAGCGTGCCCATGTCCAGGGTGGCGGCGTTGAGGGTGAACACCCATTCGAGGTCGCCGGAGAGGATGCGGAGCTTCATCTTCGCGGGCCGCATGCCGCGGCCGAGGGACTCGAAGGCCTCGCGGCTTTCCGCGGGGTTGCCCTTGCGGAGGCTGATCTCCTTCACCTCGCCGCGCTCGGAGGCCAGCTGGATGGCGTCGTCCACGAAGCAGCCGGACCCGTCGCCCTCCTCGCCGCTGGCGCCCCCTTCCGTCATGCTGCGCATCCAGAGCCAGAGGAGGAACTCCTCGCCGAGGAAGCGGCCCTGCTCCATGAGTTCAAGCGGCTTCACCTAGGCCTCCTCGAGTTCGAGATCCAGCGGATCCAGGGCCATCAGGCCCTCCACGGACAATCCGGGATTGAGCCGGCCCGCCAGCACCAGGGGCGCCAGGGGATGGATCTCGCAGCCGAAGGACTTGATGAACAGGGTCGAGAGGGCCCCCTGGGCCTTGCTGGAGGAGGCCGTGGTCCAGAGGATGCCGCCCTTGAGATCCCAGGCCACCTCCACCACCCGCGGCGTCGGCAGCACCTTGCGCAGCAATTCCAGCTTCACTTCGTCCTGGAGGGAGATGCGCGCCTCCTTGCCGATGAAGGCCAGGTCCTTCTCCTTGAGCAGGCTCTGCAGCCGCAGGTCCATGTGGGCCTTGAGCAGGGCTGGCGGTACGCGGCGCGTATCGATGCGGAGGCCGAAGACGGCGAAGCGCTCCTGCCCGACCCAGTCCTCGTCGGGCGGCGTGATGAGCGGATTGCGCCAGTCGCACCAGCCCAGGCGCTCCTCCTCCATCCCGTCCTGGAAGGGGCGGAACTGATCCTGCTCCAGGCCTGCCTGGAGATCCTTGGGATCCGGCACGGGGCCGAGCACCAGGAAGCGTTTGAGGGACACGGTCCCCTGAAGGATGCTCATGAGGCGGTGCCTCCGAAAAGTCCCCGCAGCCGGCCCCAGAAGCCGCGGCCGGGGCCCCGGGAATCCGGGTGCAGCAGGTCCAGGGGTTCTCCTGCGGTGGGCAGGGGGAGGGCGGGGTCGTTGAGAACCAGGACCACGCCGGTGACATTGTCCCGGGCGCCCCGGGCGATGGCCTCGTCCAGCAGCAGCTCCAGGCTGCGTCGGGGGCTGAGATTCTGCTTCAGCACGTCCTGGATGTGGCCGTCCCCCACTTCGCCATGAAGGCCGTCGGAACAGCACAGGAGGCGGTCCCCCCGGCGGAGGGCCAGGCGGGAGAGCGCCACCTTCAGCGGCTGGGGGGAACCGAGCGCCTGGGTGATCATGTTGCGCTGGGGATGGGTGCGGGCCTGTTCCCGGGTGAGCGAGCCCTGCGCCACCAGATCGTTCACCAACGTCTGGTCCTCGGTGAGCTGATGCAGGGCGCCCTGGCGCAGCAGGTAGGCCCGGGAATCGCCGATCTGGGCCACATAGGCATGGCCGTTCCAGATGACGGCCGCCGTCAGGGTGGAGCCCATGCCGCGGGCGGTGCGGTCGTCGTCGGAATAGCGCAGCACGGCGTCGCTGGCCTCCCGCACGGCGGCTTCCAGCGCCTTGATGAGGTCCGCCTCGCGGCCCTTGCCCGGCGCCAGGCGTCCCCAGTGGCCGAAGAGGTACAGGGCGACGGCGGCCAGGCCTTCGCGGCTGGCCACCTCCCCCGCGGCGGCTCCGCCCATGCCGTCGGCCACGGCCACGAGCAGACCCGGCTCGCCCACCTTCAGCGAGCTGGCCGGGGCGTTGATGATGGGCTCTTCGCCATCCAGCACGCTCAGCAGGTAGGCATCTTCGTTGTTCCTCCGGACTTTGCCCGGATGGGTGATCGCGGCGAAATCGATGAGCATGAGGTAGTGACGACCCTGGCGGGCTGCGGGTTCGGGAAGGTACGAATGGCCCTTTCCGTTCATCATAGCGGGTGGAGGGGCGAAACAATGGCCGAAGCACCTGCGGACCCGGATCTTCTGGACCTGCTGATCGTGGGGGCGGGCCCGGCGGGGATCGCCACGGCCGTGGAGGCCCGCCGGGCGGGCATCCGGCGCATCCTGCTGCTGGAAAAGGGGCCCAGCCACAGTTTCTCCATCGAGAAGCTCTACACGCCCGGCAAGCGGGTGGACAAGGTCTACCTGGGCCAGCAGGTGGAATGCGAAGGCTCGGTCTGCATCGTCGATGGCAACCGGGAGACCGTGCTGGCGACCCTCGATGGCTTCGTGCGGGAGTATGGCCTGGAGATCCGCAGCCACACCGAGGTCAGCCGCATCACGCCCCTGGAGGGGGGCGGCTTCGAGGCCGTGGACGCCCAGGGAACCTCCTATCGCGCGCGGACGGTGGTGATCGCCATCGGCGTGTTCGGGCGGCCCAACAAGCCCGACTATCCCCTGCCCGCCACCCTCAAGGGCCATGTCCGCTTCGATCTCACCGAGGACGTCCCCGCTGGCGAGAGCGTGCTCGTGGTCGGCGGGGGCAACACGGCTCTGGAATACGTGGAATACCTCTACCCGGGGCGCTCCGTCACCCTGGCCTACCGCGGCGCTGAGTTCGCCAAGGCCAACGAGGTGAACCGCCAGATCCTCCAGGATCTGGAAGCCTCCGGCCAGGCCACGGTCTGGCGCAACGCCGACCTCGCCTCGCTCCGGGACGCCGGGGAGGCCCCGCGGGTCGAGGCCGCCTTCAAGGACGGCCGGACGGCGCGGTTCGATCAGGTGGTGTACGCCCTGGGCGGCGCCACGCCGGAGGGTTTCCTGCGCCAGGCGGGTGTGGAGTTGGATGGCAGGCATCCCCGGGTGGACCACCGGTTCCACTCCACTGTGCCGGGCCTCTTCCTGGCCGGTGACCTGGTGGCGGGCGGCAAGGGCTCCATCGTGAAGGCGTTCAACACAGGGCGGGCCGTGGTGTGGGAGGGACTGTGCCAGGACCACCTGGAATGCCGGATCCCGGACCCCGGGGACCAGCCTTGACCGGCGTCCTGGCCATCCTGGGCCCCGGCAGCCTCGGCCTCTCGGCCGCCCAGTGGGCCGCGGAATGCGGGCTGGAGGTGCGCCTGCTCGGCCGCGATCCGGACCACGCCCGGCAGGGGCTCCGGGAGGTGGAACGGCGCTGGGAGACCGCTCAGCAGAAGGGCGATCTGGCTCCCGAGGCCCGCAAGCAGGCACTCCGGAGACTCCAGCCCCACGGCTTCGGTCCCGAGGCCCTGCAAGGCGTGGCCATCCTCCTGGAGGCCCTGCCGGAGGATCCGGGCCTGAAGGCTGATGCCCTGGCTGCCGCCGCCGGCTGGGGCGGGAGGGAGCTCCTGCTGCTTTCCGGCACCTCAGCCCTGCCCATCTCCGGCCTGGGCGAGGCCGCCGGGCTCCGGCAGCGCCTTCTGGGGTTCCACCTCTTCGTGCCGGTACCCCGGATGGCGGTGGTGGAGATCGCCATACCCACTGGCATTCCGGAGGCCTTGACCGATCGGGCCCGGGCATTCGGGGCGGCCCTGCGCAAGCGGGTGGTGGTCGTGAAGGACCAGCCCGGTTTCGCCGCGGCCCGCATGGCCCTGGCCCAGGGCCTCGAGGCCATGCGGCTGCTGGAGGCGGGGGGCCCCTCGGCGGAGGACCTGGACGCTCTCATGACCCTTGGCTACGGCCACCCCGTGGGCCCACTGGAACTGTCCGACCGCGTCGGCCTCGACCTTCGCCTGCGCATCGCCGAAGGCCTCTTCCTGGCCTCCGGGGACCCCCGCTTCGAGCCCCCGGCCCTGCTCCGAGACCTGGTGGCCCGCGGGGATACGGGGAGGAAGGCCCGAAGGGGTTTCTACAGCTGGGACTCAGACGGGAGGCGCCTGTGAGCACCACCATCCTCGTGGCCGGAGGCCTCGCCCTCCTGTTCGTGATCTACGTCGCATATCGGATCGGCAAGGTGCTGCTGCGGGTCTTCGTGGGTCTCGCGGTGCTGGCTCTGGTAAGCTGGGGGCTCTGGAAACTGTTCCATTCCTGAATCTCCAGCCTCCCGAGGAGCAAGCATGGCCGCCATCTCCTGCACCCACTGCGGCGCCGATCTGACCGCCCCCCAAAGCGTGCGCATCGCCGAATACCAGTTCGGCCACCTGGAGAAGGTCTCCGAGGATCCCGGCTTCAAGTACCACTTCGAGCAGGCGGACAACTTCACCATCCTCTGCAACAGCTGCAAGCGCCTCGTCCGCACCCTCCCCATCGCCAAGTAGTTCTTTCTCTCCCAAAAAGGAAACGGCCCCGAACGGGGCCGTTTCCTTTTGGGCAGCGCCGGACTACTGGCGCAGCACCCGCGGCGTGATGAAGATCAACAGCTCGCTGTTCGACTCGGCCTTGGTGTCCCGGCGGAAGAGGAAGCCCAGGAGGGGGATCTTCGACAGGAAGGGGACGCCCGACCGGCCCGTGCTGTGATTCGTCACGTAGACACCGCCGAGGACCGCCGTGCCGCCATCCCGCACGAGCATCTGGGTCTCCAGCGCCTTGCGGAGGATGGTGGGGGTGCCCTGCACCGTGCGGCTGAAATCGGCCTCGGCCTTCTCCAGCTTGATGTCCATGATGATGGTGCCCTCGTTGGTGATCTGGGGCGTGACATCGAGCTGCAGGTTGGCATCCACGAAGGCCACGGTGATCGCGCCGCCCTGGGCCCCGCCCTGCTGGGTGGGATAGGGGATCTTCTCGCCGCTGAGGATGGTGGCCTTCTTGTTGTTCTGGGTCACCACCTTCGGGGAGGACACGATCTTCACCGTGCCGTCCGTTTCCAGGGCCTGCAGGACCGCATTGATGCTGAGGCGGTTGCTGAGGAAGGAGAGCCAGAGCTCACCCGCCGGGGCCGCGATGGAGGTCACGCCGGAAGTGCCGGGGGCCCATGCCACGGAGGCGTGCTGTCCGGAGGCGGTCCGGTTGAAGCCCTGGATGCCGTTCCAGAACGGTGCCTGATTGCCGACCCAGGGGCCGCCGATGGTGGCCGGGGAAGCGTCGGCCTGGGGCCACTTGATGCCGAACTGGCGCTGCCAGTCCTTGTTGGCTTCCACCACGCGGGCCTCGATCTGCACCTGCTGGATCTGGACATCCAGGGTGTCCAGCAGCTCGGCGATGACGGGAATGCGCGAAGGCAGGTCCGTGATGATGAGGGTATTGGTGCGGTCATCCAGGATGGCCGAGCCGCGCTTGGTCATCATCTCCTTGAGGATGCGCTGGACATCGCTGACCTTGGCGTAGGAGAGGGGACGCGTGATGGTCTGGAGCTCTCCGGCCAGGGCCTTGGTCTCCTCCAGCTTCTTGCGCTCTTCCTCTTCCTTCTGGAGCTTCTCCACCTTGGCGACCCGCAGGACGCCATTCTGGATCTCCTTGCCCAGGCTCGCGTTCTTCAGCACCACATCCAGGACCTGGTCCCAGGGGGTCTCGTTGAACTTGAATCCGTAGTTGCCCTGCACGTCGGGGTCCATGACCAGGTTCAGCTTCCCGGTATCCGCGAGGATGCGGAGGAAGTCACGGATGTCCGTGTTCTGGAGGTCGATGGTGATCTTGGCGCCGGTGTACCGGGTGGAGCTCTCACCAAGGGTGCGACCCGTGTACCGGTTGTGGGCAGGGGCCGGGGCCTTCTCGGCCTCGGGCAGCTGCACCGCCTCGGGGGTGGCCACCGGAAGGGCCGTGGAGGCCGCCAGCTGGGGCAGCAGCTGGAAGGAAGTGCCCAGCGCCGGCAGGGTGGCCAGCGGCTTGGCCGAGGCCTGGACGGTTGCGGGAACGGGTGCAGTGGCAGCAGGGGCCGAGGCGGGTACGGAGGCCTGGACCACCGGAAGCGGCAACGCCCCAGGGTGGTAGACCCCCTCGATCCGGGCCTGGACGCGGCCCTCGCCAGGGTTCAGCATCAGCTGGACGCCGTCAGGGCTGGTCCCCACCACCACCTGGGTGCCGGGAGCCACTTCGAGCACCAGCCGGGTCACCGGCTTGGGGGCGGTCGAGAACTGGCCGAGCCGGGCCTTCTGGACCAGCGGATGGGCCAGCTGGGCCAGATCCTTCTTGGTGACGGCGGTTCCCCGCTCGACACCCGGCAGGTCCAGCACCACCCGAAGGGGGCTGGAAAGGACCTGGATGGCCGGCTGCCCCAGCATGCCCGGGATCCGGAGCGACACCCGGGCGCCCGCGCCCGCGGGCTCGAGGGTCGCGGCGGCCAGGGTGGAGGCCTTCGCGACGGCGGTTTCCGTGGACGGCGAGGCAAGGAGGGACCCCGTGTGGATCCCCGCCAGGACCACGCCCCCTGCGACCAGCAAGGAACTCAGGCGAGCATTCATCGTTTACCCTCCTCACGCTTGAACGTCTTCGTGATGGTGCGGAATACAGAACGGTTGGTGGTATTCACATCCCATTGGTGGAACGTCACTGCCTTGTCGGTGATGCTGGTGATCTCGCCATCCTTGAAGCGATGGCCCGCGGGAAGCCAGCGGACATTCCCGCGGCTATCGGAAACGATGGCAAAATTCTTGCCGTCTTTCCGGATCATCCCCTTGACGGCGATGTCATCGATGAGATCGAGGGCGTCCGTGGGACGGTCATCCCGGGGAGTGGCAAAGGGGTCCCGCTGGATGGTGGGCTTGTAGGGCGTGATCTTGATGATGGCCACGTCCTGGGCCGGAGCCTCCGGTGCAGGTGCCTCGGCGGGCTTGACCGCCGGGCCGGTCTGGGCGACCAGAGCTATTCCGGTGAGGAGGGGGAGATGCAGGAGTCGATGGATCATGGCGGGTTCCTCAATCCTCCTTGGCGCCGCCCTTGGGGGCCGGTGCCGGGGCGGGGTTCGTGGCGGGCGCCGCCGGGGGAGGTTCGGGATTGTAGATGAAGGCGCTGACGGTGCACTTCACCGTGGCCGGATAGACACTGCCCTTGTCGGGCTTGCGGGTGAACTCGATGCCGGAGACGTTGATGATCTTGTCGTAGCCCGACACCAGCGAGGTGAACTGGCCGAAGGTGTGGTACCCCACCCGGAACTCGAACTCCACGGGCTTTTCCGTGTAGTAGGTGTCCTTCCGCTCGGGCTTGAGAGTGAAGGAGACCTGATCGATGCCCGCATCATCCGCGAGCTTCTTGATGCGGTAGGGGATCTCGCCGTAGTCAGCCTCGGAGGGCATGATCTTGATCAGCTCCTCGATGCGCTTGTCCTGCTTGGCGACCTCGTCGCGCAGCTTCTCGTAGCTGGCCTTGAGCAGGCGGCCCTTGTCGACTTCGATCTGGAGGTTCTTCACGTCGGCCCGGACGGTTTCCAGCTCGCCCCGCTTCCCGCCGAGCAGGAAGTAGACCAAGCCGGCCAGGACGATACCCGCCACCGCGCCGACGCCGATCTGTTTCTGAAGCTGGGGATTCATGGCCTACCTCAGACAGCGTTCTGGAGTTCGAAGGAGATCGTGAAGTCGAAGGAACCGGTGGTTCCCCGCCTCGCGCTCGGATAGTTGATCTTCTTGAACCATCGGGTACGGGACTGGAGCTGGCCGTAGAAGGCGTTGATGGCCTCGAAATTCCGGCCCTCGCCTTCGATGGTGATGAGCGAACCCTTCTGGGAGATCTTCTTGAACCACACGTCGTCCGGCAGGCTGTTGGCAAGCTCCTCCAGGAGGTGCACGGGAAGCGACTGCTGCCGCTTGAGGGCCGTCATCACCTCTTCCTTCTTCTGGAGGGCGGCCTTCTTCTCCCGGAAGGTCTTCTCCAGGGCGATGTAGGGTTCGTACTGCTTCTTGTCGCGCTCAAGGTCGACTTTCTGCTTTTCGGCCTTGGTGAGCTCGCTGTTCAGCCAGACGTAATAGATGCCGCCACAGGCCGCGAAGGCCAGGCCCACCACCACGCCGGCGATAGGCAGGGTCGAGCGGCTTCCCCCTTCCCCTGTGTAGACCTGGACGGGCTCAGCGGCGGCCTTGCTGGCCCCCTTCTTGGCACCGCCCTGGGTCAGGGCATCACCCAGCAGGTTGATCTTGATCATCGGTCCCCCACTTGGCGCAAGGCCAGCCCGACCGCGACGGTGGCGCCGCCGCCGATCTCACGAACCGTCATGGGATCCTCGGTCCGGCCATCGATGTCAACGAGCTGGAAGGGATTGAACCGGTCCACCGAAACCCGGAGCCGGTCGCTCAATACGTCCATCAATCCATGGACCATGGAGCCCCCGCCGCTGACGAGCACGCGGTCGAGGCGATCCACCTTGAAACTGCTCTTGAAGAAATCAAGGGTGCGGCTGAGCTCATCGGCGAAGGCGTCGGACACGGCGTTGATCGACGGATGGATCTCATCCGGCTCGTGGCCCTCCGAAGCCTGGTTCCGCTTGAGGCGCTCCGCACCTTCGCGGGTGACCCCCCAATCTTCCATGAGCTTCTCGGAATACCGGCTGCTGCCCCAGGCCATGTCGCGCCAGAACACCGACTTGCCGCCCACCATCATGGTGAGGTTGGTGAAGGTGGCGCCCATGTTCACCAGGGCCACGACCTCGTCCCGGCCGCCCCCCATGGTGTTCGCCTCGTAGGCGTTCTGCAGGGCGAAGACATCCACGTCCACCACCTTGGGGCTGCAGCCCGCCTGGGCGACGCAGCTCACGTAGGCCTCGAGCTTGTCTTTCCGGCAGGCCACCAGGACCACATCCATGTTGCCATCGGCGGCCCGTTCCTCGATCAGGTAGTAATCCAAGGCGTACGAGTCCAACCCCTGGCCTGCCGGGAAGAAGCTCTCAGCCTCCCACCGGACAGACTCGGCCAGTTCCGCCTGACTCATCAGGGGGAATGTCACTTTTTTGACCATCACCTGCTGACCGGACACAGAGATGGCCACATCCTTGGCCTTGATTTTCTGTTCCGCCATGACCTGCCGGATAGCTGACGCCACAGCGTTGCTATCCATGATGTCGCCATCCACGATGGCGTCGGGCGGCAGGGCCACCCGGCCCAGTTTCTGGAGGCGATAGCGGGTCTGGCCGCCCTTTCCAATCTGCTGGAGTTCGCAGACTTTCACTGAGCTGGATCCAATATCCAAGCCAACAAGACTTTTGGGTTTGCTTCCGAAGAGACCCACCGGATGCCTCACTTGGAGAATTTAGGTATTGGAGATGGTACCGCTGGAATGGATTAGGTCAAGGCTAACTAATTTTGCGTCAGGGTAGATCAGGTTCCAAACCGACCAGGACAGCCGTGATATTGTCCTCGCCGCCGTGTTCCCGCGCGGCCAGAACCAGTGATTCCACAGCCCCTTGGAGGTCGCCGGACTGTGTCACGATGTCCCAGATCTGTCTGTCGCCGATCATTCCTGACAGGCCGTCGGAGCAAAGCAAAAGTCGCTCCGTTTTGTCGAGCTCCAGGTTTTGGACCTCAATATCCAGGTCTCCCCCGTTGCCCAGGGCCTGGGTGATGACGTTCCGGAAGGGGTGTACCCGGGCTTCCGAGGGGGTCAGAATGCCGTTCGCCACCTGTTCGGCCACCCAGCTGTGGTCCCGAGTCACCTGGCGGATGCCTTCGGGTCCCAGCAGGTAGGCCCGGCTGTCGCCCACATGGGCCAGGGTCACTTTCGAGCCATGGACCAGGCCAGCTACGACAGTGGACCCCATGGTCTCCCGTTCGGGATTGCGGCGGATGTCCTCGGCGATGGCCCGATCCGACAGCAGCAGCGCCACCTTGAGCCGGTTCCCGTCATAGGAGAGGCTGGGATCGTACTCCATGGGCCACGTCCGGTCCTTCTCCCGGGTGTCGCCCACGAATTTGGCCACCGTCTCCACGACGATCTGGCTGGCCACCTCTCCGGCGGCGTGGCCGCCGAGGCCATCGGCCACGACGAAGAGGCCCAGGTCCGCATCGGCCAGGTAGCTGTCCTCGTTGTGCTTCCGGACACAACCGACATCGGTCTTGCCTGCGGTGCGGATCCTCATGATCAACCCTTTCCCGTCAGTCGGCCCCAGAGGTCCTTCAGTTGATCCATGAGGCCCGCCTGGTCCGCAGGTTCGGCCGGGGACTGCCCCTTCTTCCCGGGAGTCGGGGCCGCCTTGGCCCCCTTGCCACCCTTCGGGGCTGCCTGGCGCAGCTTCGGGTGGTTGGGTGAGATCTCCCGGGCCGTCTGGAGGTGCCGCTGCGCGCGGGCGGCCATGCCCAGCGTCTGGAAGTGGGCCGCGAGGCGGAGGTGGCAGTCCACATCCCTGGGGGCCAGCCTGACCGCGGTCTCGAGCGCCTTCACCACCGCGCGGAGGTCGCCTCCGCCCTGTTCCAGATACGTGGCCAGCATCGCGTGGTATTGGGGTTTCTTCTCGTCCAGGCGGATCGCGTAGTGGATGAGCGCCTGGGCCTGCTCCACCCGGCCTTCCTCGAAGGCCTCCTTGGCCATGTTCACCCAGTCCTCGGCCGTCCGCTCCTGCGGGGAGTCAGGCTCTTTCTCCTTCTCCCTCTCCCTCGGCGGCGCGGCGGCGGGGGCGGGGGCGGACCTGGGCATCTGCTGCACCAGCGCGAGCCGCTTGCCGGGATCCTTCAATGTGCTGAACGCCTCCGCCAGCTCCCGGAACTTTCCTTCCGCCTCCTCCTTCGCCGCTCCCGTGTACCGGTCCGGGTGCCATTGCTTGGCCAGTCGGTGGTACGCGGCCTTGATGTCCTCGGGTGAGGCATCAGTGGGGATTTCCAGCACATCGAAAGGATTCATGGGAGTCCATGGGGCACCCTGCGCCAGCGCATCGCATGGGGATGGAAGAACAGGGCTTGAGCAGAGGATGGTAGCCTATTTCCATCCCGAGTGCAGGCCCAGAGCAACGAAACGTGGCGGATTCTCACCAGGAGAAGATGGTGGCCCCGCCGGTCCAGGCTGGAAGACACCCCGGCGTGGTGGCAAAGTAGAAGGTTCCACGGGAGCGGGCATGGCGTTGGGCACGGCGATGGACTGGCGCGAAGGCCTGGATGCCGGTGACCTGTCCTCCGAGTCCCTGGTGCGAGGTGCCTTCGACCGCATCCGGACCCTGGATGGGACCCTCCATGCTGTCCTGGCCACCGACGAGGCCCACAGCCTCGACCTGGCCCGGAAGGCCGATGCGCGCCTGCGGGCCGGGGAGCGCACCCCGGTCCTCGGCCTCCCCATCGTCCTGAAGGACAACCTCCACTGGTCCGGCCTGCCGATGACCTGCGGCTCCCGTGTGCTCGACGGCTACGTGGCCCCCTACGATGCCACCGTGGTGCGTCGCCTGCTCAACGCGGGCGCCGTCCCCATCGCCAAGGCCAACCTCGACGAGTTCGCCATGGGCTCCAGCGGCGAGTACAGCGCCTTCGACCCCGCCCGGAATCCCTGGGACCCGGCCCGGGTTCCCGGCGGCAGCAGCAGCGGCTCCGTGGTGGCCGTGGCCGCGGGCTACGCGCCCCTGGCCCTGGGGAGCGATACCGGCGGCTCCGTGCGCCTGCCCGCCAGCTTCTGCAACGTGACGGCCCTGCGGCCGACCTACGGCGTCCTCAGTCGGTACGGCCTCACGGCCATGGCCTCCAGCCTGGACCAGGTGGGACCCATCGCCGCCACGGCCGCGGATCTGGCTCTGGCCTTCGGAGTCATGGCCGGCGTCGACCCCATGGACAGCACTTCCGTGGACCTGCCGCACCGGGAGCGCCTGGCGGATCTCCGGCCCCTGGATCTGAAGGGCCTCCGCATCGGCCTCCCCGAGGAGTACTTTGCCGACGGCCTGGAGCCAGGCGTCCGCAGCCTTCTCGACGCGGCCCTCCGGGTCTTCGAGGACCAGGGCGCGCGGCTGGTCCCCGTGAGCCTGCCCCACACCCGCTACGCCATCGACACCTACTACCTGCTGTGCACCAGCGAGGTGTCCAGCAACCTCAGCCGCTTTGACGGGGTGCGCTACGGCCTGAGGTCGGGCTCGGCAGCCTCCACCCTGGCCGAGATGATCTCCGAAACCAGGGATGAGGGCCTGGGCCCCGAGGTCAAACGCCGGATCCTCCTGGGGACCTTCTGCCTGTCCAGGGGGTACTACGATGCCTTCTACCTGAAGGCCCTGAAGGCCCGGACGCTCATCGCCGCCGATTTCCACACGGCCTTCGCCCAGGCCGATATCCTGGCTGCCCCCGTCAGCCCCGGCACGGCCTTCCCCTTCGGCGCCAAGACGGACGACCCCCTCGCCATGTACCTTGCCGACATCTTCACCGTCCCCACTGCCCTGGCGGGACTGCCCTGCCTCTCCATGCCGGCTGGATTCACCGGCGGCCTGCCCGCCGGCATCCAACTCATCGGGCCGGAGCTTTCGGATGTCCGCCTGCTGGAGGCGGCCCACACCTTCCAGTCCCTCACCCGCCACCACCTCGAAACCCCGACCCTGTCCGCATAGGAGCGAACCATGGCCTTTGACGTCGTCATGCCCCAGATGGGCGAGAGCATCGCGGAAGCCACCGTGCTGAAGTGGCACAAGCAGGCCGGCGACGTGATCGCCAAGGACGAGACCCTCTACGAGATCAGCACGGACAAGGTGGATGCGGAGATTCCCGCGCCCGCCGCTGGCACCCTGCTGGAGATCCTCGTGGACGTGAACGCCACGGTCCCCGTGGGCACCGTGGTGGCCCGGATCGGCGACGCGTCGGAGAAGCCCTCCGGCGCCGCGGCTCCTGCCGCGGCCGCAACCGCCGCTCCCGCCGCCGGCGCGACCCCAGCCGCCGCAGCCCCTGCCCCGCTGGCAGACGAGGACGACAACAGCCTGGAGGGTCGCCTGCGCACCAAGAGCAGCCCCCTGGTCCGCGAGATGGCCAAGCAGCACGGCCTCGACCTGGCCAAGGTCCAGGGCACCGGCCAGGCCGGCCGCGTCACCAAGGAGGACCTGGAGGCCCACCTGGCCAAGGGCCCGGCCGCGGCACCCGCCGCCCCCGCTTCCTCCATCGCGCCGGCGCTGCCCGCGGTCCATGACCCCTCCGCCCCGACCATGGGCCTGGCGCCCGGCATGGCAGTGGCCCCCGCCCCGGCCATGCCCGCCTTCGCCGCCGGCGAGCGCGTGAAGGTCGAGCCCATGACCCGCATGCGCAAGATCATCGCGGACAACATGGTGGCCAGCCGCCGCACCTCGGCCCACGTCTACACGGTCTTCGAAATCGACATGACCCACGTGGCCCAGCTGCGCAACAAGCACAAGAAGGCCTTCGAGGCCCAGTTCGGCACGAAGCTGAGCTTCATGCCCTTCGTGATGATGGCGGCCTGCAAGGCCCTCTGCGCCTATCCCATCGTCAACGCCTCCGTGGACGGCGACAACATCGTCTACAAGCAGGACATCAACCTCGGCATCGCCGTGAGCCTGGACTGGGGCCTCATCGTGCCCGTGGTGAAGAATGCCGACATGATGAACCTGGGCGGCCTGGCCCGCAGCCTCAACGACCTGGCCGAGCGCGCCCGCGCCAAGCAGCTGAAGCCCGACGAGATCAGCGGCGGCACCTTCACCATCACCAACCCCGGGGTCTACGGCGACACCTTCGGCCTGCCCGTCATCAACCAGCCCCAGGTGGCCATCCAGGGCGTGGGCGCCATCGTGAAGCGCCCCGTGGTCATCACCGGCCCCGACGGCACCGACTTCATCGCCATCCGCCAGGTGATGTTCAGCAGCCTCGGCTTCGACCACCGGATCATCGACGGCGCCATGGGCGACCTCTTCATGGCGTTCGTCAAAAAGGAGCTGGAGAATTCCACCTTCGGCCTGGAGTAGTCAGGCTTCCACCACCGACAAGACCGGCAGAGAGGTCTCGCGTATCGCCCCCGCTTTTTGGGGGCGATACCGAGAAAAAGGAGCTGGAGAATTCCACCTTCGGCCTGGAGTAGTCAGGCTTCCACCACCGACAAGACCGGCAGAGAGGTCTCGCGTATCGCCCCCACTTTTTGGGGGCGATACCGAGAAAAAGGAGCTGGAGAATTCCACCTTCGGCCTGGAGTAGTCAGGCTTCCACCACCGACAAGACCGGCAGAGAGGTCTCGCGTATCGCCCCCGCTTTTGGGGGCGATACCGAGAAAAAGGAGCTGGAGAACTCCACGTTTGGGCTCGGATAGCCATCCGCTCCCGCATGAAAAGGGCGGCCGGTTGGCCGCCCTTTTCATGCGTAGGAGGAGGTCTCCCGCACCATCTCCCGGTACATCGCGTACTCGCCCTGGAAGTGCAGCTGGATGATGGCCGTGGGGCCGTTGCGGTGCTTGGCCACGATCAGCTCGGCGGAGGGATCGGGCTCCTCGTTGGCGGAGGGGATCATCTTCCGGTGGATGAAGGCCACCATGTCGGCGTCCTGCTCGATGGCGCCCGAGTCGCGGAGATCGCTGAGCTGGGGGCGGCCGCCGGTGCGGTGTTCCACTTCACGGTTGAGCTGGGAGAGCACCACCACCGGGATGCCGAAGTCCTTGGCCATGAGCTTGAGGCCACGGCTGATCTCGCCGATGCGGACAGCCTCGTTCTGCTTGGCGCCACGGCTGTTCTCGGGGCTGCTGAGCAGCTGCAGGTAGTCGATGAGGACGAACTCCACGCGCCGGTTGCTCTGGCTGCCCTGCTTCACGATCATGTTCTGGATCTGGGGCACCGTGATGGAAGCCTGGTCGCAGATGAACAGCGGCATCTGCACCAGCTCGTCCCGGGACCGCATCACATGATCCAGCCGCCCGGTGGCCCGGCCGGACTGGAGGTCCTTCATGTTGGTCTGGCTCTGGGCTGCGAGCAGGCGCAGGAAGACCTCCTCGTGGCTCATCTCCAGGCTGAAGAAGGCGCCGCAGTGCCCTGGGCGGCCGTCCCGCTCCTGGGCCGCGCGCAGGACCCAGTTCAGGGCCAGGGCGGTCTTGCCGATGCCCGGACGGGCGGCCAGCACGATGAGGTTGCCGGGCTGGAAGCCCTGGGTCAGCTCGTCGAAGCGGCTGAAGCCCACCCGCACGCCCGGCGAGAGGCGGCCCTCCAGCCGCTCGTGGAGGCGCTCCATGGCATCGTCCGCCACCGTCTGGATGGGGAGCAGGCCCTTGGCCTTGGCGTCGCCCTGGGCCAGGTGGAAGAGGCTCTGGGCCGTCTGGTCCACCAGCACTTCGGGCGGTTCATCCTCTTCGGCGGCCTGGCGCACCAGCTGGGCGCCCAGGTGGACCAAGCGGCGCAGCTTGGCCTTACGGCGGATCAGGTCCGCCAGTACCTGGGGCCGCTCCACATCCTCGCCGGCCAGCAGCTCCACCAGGCCGGGATAGCCGCCCACCTTGTTCAGGCTGTCGTCCTGGTCCAGCGCATCCTTCAGGGTGAGGGAGTTGACCTCGACCTGGGCCTCGATGAGCGTGCGAAGGGCGCGGAACACGGCCCGGTGGGCGGGGTGGACGAAGTCCTCCTCGGCCAGCGAGAACACGGCCTCGCTGGCGGCGAAACCCGCCCCCGGCGCACAGCAGGTGGCCAGGAAGGCCCGCTCCGCATCAATATCCTCCGGAAGGCGTTCCGGAAGCCAATCCGCCATCAGTCCACCCCTGCCGTCTAGAGTCCCGGAGGAGTGTACCCCCCGCCGTCCACATCCACAAAGACCGGGTTGGTGACAGCGATGGGGTAGATGCCCTTCATGATCTTGTTCCAGGGCGTTCCGGCCCGGTAG